>Ga0209676_1000090_pt1 | contig 256336 bp, 194 predicted proteins | sample AraplaCvi_mLB_r2_FD_184282 | JGI IMG/M metagenome (GOLD analysis project Ga0209676, IMG submission 184282) | Arabidopsis root microbial communities from North Carolina, USA - plate scrape MF_Cvi_mLB_r2 (SPAdes) (version 2) | ecosystem: Host-associated > Plants > Roots > Endosphere | place... | reverse complement strand
GAAGAAATTTGAAAACCGTCGGCCTATATTTGTTCAGAGGGAAAGGAACTTTTATGCCAAAGCCCGGCAATCAAATTGGCGGCCAGTTTGGTCCGAAACGGAGGGGTCACTTTTGCCGAAATACGCACAATATTAACAGACATTAAACAACAGCTATTTAAAAACACATTCAATAAAAAATCACGCTTATGAACTTTAAAACAAACGCTTATTTTTTCTTTTTGATCGTCTTTACACTTTGCTTCGGTAGCTGTAAAAAAGAGATCTTGCCAAGTCCTGATTCCAAAGGATTTGTTTACTTTAAAAATGTTAAATCTTTAAAATTGATAAAAGAGGTTGTCCAGCATAACTGGAAAATCCATTATGGTTATGGCGGACTTACAGGAAAGACGCGTTTCGACATGCCAAACTCAAGTTTCCGGTTTCTTTCAGAAAACACAATTCAATTTGTCAATAACGGAATAGAAAATTCTCCAAGTAAGATAACATGGGAAAGGAAAGAGACTGTTTTTAGCTCAGAAAAACAGTGGCAAATGGTTATGGCGAACGGGCCTGCCTGGATACCGGAATCCATACACAATGACACACTTATTATGGTCCCAAATACAGTTGAACCTATCGGTTATTCAATGACAAAAAACTAGTAAAAATCAAGATTTTAAACGCTCATGAAATATCTAATTACGTTAACTATTCTTCTCTCCTTTTTTAACAGGGATGTTTTTGCACAGAGGCCTTTTCTAAAAAAGAAACAAAAAACGGCTTCGTACTGCACCAATATTTTAGATGCCTGGTGCGGGACAGGCAGAAACCTGGTCTACTTTTTAAACAGTGGTTATCATGTTTTTGGCGTAGATAAAAACGAGGAATCAATATCCCAGCTTAAGAAAACTACCGCACGCTACCCACTGATCAATCCCGAAGAAAACTTCCACGTAACGGCAGTAGAAAACCTGCCATTCGAAAACGAAAAATTCGACCTGGTCATCTCCAGCGCGGTACTCCACTTTGCCGAAAACCTCACGCATTTCGAGCTCATGCTCGACTCCATGTGGCGCGTACTCAAAAAGGGAGGCTATTTCTTCTGCCGGCTTGCCTCCGAAATCGGTATAGAATCCTCCGTACACTTCATCGGAAACGGCCGCTACATCCTGCCAGACGGATCAGAACGCTTCCTGGTCAATCAGGAAATGCTCTTGCGCCTCACCAAACGGCTTGGCGGGGAACTTCACGAACCCATCAAAGCCACCAACGTACAAAACCTCAGGGCCATGACCACCTGGTGCGTAAGGAAATAAACTAACATCAAAAACAAAATCAGTTGGAACTATCGTGAAATAACATCATGGATAATTCGGCAAACACAAATACTAAAAAAACACGGGAAAACAAGCCGTTGAGTCCTCGAACCAACCAATTATTCATTTTATCAAGCCCCACTGTAAGCATAGTGTGAAATAGCCGAATCCCACCAAAGCACCGCCATCCCGACTAAAATAAACCTGGTAGCAGCGGGATATAGCGGATGACAGGACTGCCATAACCCAAGAACCACCGGAACATGCTTTCAAAAAAAACAGGTGAACAAACTACTGTATTATCCTAACCCATCAGGCAGCCCCGGTAAAAATCCAAACCTCCCTACACCCCTTAAAAAAAAATATATTCACCCACCTTTGGGTCAACCTTTAAAGATATTGAACCCTTGTCTGTAATAAAGGTTACTTTTATTTTCCGCTTGATCCTAATTAAACAAGGCTTCTTAATGGACTTATTTTCTTAATGGTAGGCTCATTTTTTCATCATTAAGGAGTTCTCTTTGTTAAGGAAATTCATTTACTCGCTAAAGCAAATAGTTAAATGATTGAATTTTGAACGACAGAATATTTTAGCAGGGGCTTTATCCACTTCACCAAGTTATAAATATCAAGTAAACTTGCTTAATGTGCTTAATTCATTAATGATTAGCTTGATTTTTTTTCATTGAGTTAAGACAATTAAGGTTACTTATTCAATTTTTCGAACCTCACTTATTAAGCTAAGTTGTAAAAAAGAATATCATCCTTTTTCGGGGATGACATTCTTTTAGATATTTTCATTTTATAGCCTTATTGTGCACTTGCAGTAATAGGTGTAGCGAGAATTTTTTCGGCTTCGGTGTCTTCGTATTTCTCAATTTGCTTTTTCAGTTGCCCCATCAAATCAGCTGTAAGCTTTTCATAGCCTTTCTTACCAAAGACATTGGTGTTTTCTTTCGGATCAGTTTGCAAATCATATAGTTCCCAGGTATTTACGCGGGTGTAAAATCGGATAAGCTTATATCTTTTGGTTTTAATGCCAAAGTGTGGTGATACTGCATGTTCGCCATTTTCGTAATAGTGGTAATAAATGGCATCGCGACCTTTTGCATTTTTACCGTTAAGCAAAGGTAAAAACGATTCGCCCTGAATATCTTTCGGAATGCTAACGCCGGCAGCATCGAGCACTGTAGGAGCAATATCCATGTTTAATACAAAATCGTTCGATTTGGTGCCAGGTTTAATCACACCGGGGTAACGCATTACCATTGGCGTTCTGAACGATTCTTCGTAAATCCAGCGCTTATCAAACCAGCCATGCTCCCCCAGGTAAAAGCCCTGATCTGAAAGGTAAATTACAATGGTATTTTTAGCCAGGTCGTGTTTATCCAGGTAATCCAGCGCTCGACCAATGTTCCTATCGAGAGAGGCTGCAGTACTCAGGTAATCGCGCATGTAATGCTGATATTTCCATTCGGTTAAGGCTTTGCCAGATAAGTTTCGGGCTTTTAAATCAGCATCAATGGGTTTGTAGTAGGCATCAAATTTAGCCCGTTGGTCAGCATTCATTCGGTCTACCGATGGTTCACGTCCATTCTTGCTGTACGATAACATTTTCAGGTCGTAGCCCATTTGCATGGTTTTACTAATACTCATGTCCTGAATTTTAGCGGCCTCGCGGTTCGCGTAATCATCGTAAAAGTTGGCCGGTAGCGGAAAATTAACCTTATCATACATACCCATGTCGCAGGTATCCGGAATCCAGGTGCGGTGTGTAGCTTTATGGCCAATTACTAAACAGAATGGTTTGTTCTGATCTCTGCCATCTAAATATTTTTCTACCTGATCTTCGATCACATTACTGGCGTAACCGGTTATATGCTCTGTTTTCCCATCCATGGTGATAAAATCGGGATTATAGTATTGCCCTTGCCCCGGTAAAATTTTATAAAAGTCGAAACCCTGTGGCGTGCTTTCCAGGTGCCATTTACCAATCCATCCGGTTTGATAGCCTGCCGCCTGCAGGTTTTTTACAAATTCATTCTGGCTGCCATCAAATTTATAATTCGTATTATCCTTGAATCCATTTTTATGGCTGTATTTGCCGGTTAGTATTACTGCCCTGCTGGGGCCACAAATCGAATTGGTTACATAAGCCTTGTTAAAAATGGCACCTTCTTTCACTATTCTATCGATATTAGGTGTTTTGGCTATTTTAGCCCCATAAGCACCTATTGCCTGGTAAGCATGATCGTCGGATATAATAATTAAAATGTTGGGTTTTTGCTGGGCCAAAGCAGTATTTAGCTGAAAGGCCATAAAGCAAAGCATACAAGCAATGCGGGTAATTTTCTTCATTTTATTGGTTAGTAGAGATTTTGGTTTAATGGTTAAAGTTAATAATGAACGAAGCTATTCATGCCAGCTATCCAAATTAATACACGATTAATCGCTTTACTCAATCATGAGCAGGGCATAAGTTTAGGATATATGGCTTTCAACTAAGAAATAAGGACAAATCCCTTTACAATTTTTCTTCAGATTATCGGCAGAAACAGTCACTTTTTTATTATTATTGAATGTTTTATTAAATTTAGAATACAAAATCCCGCGAATGTCTGTCTCCCCACTTTTAAACGAAAAGGAATTGTTAATCAACATAACGAGAGGCGACAGGCATGCATTTACGAGCCTTTTTAATCATTATCAAAATTTTGTTTTCAGCTTTGCCAGGCGCATTACCCATTCAGAAGACCTTGCCTTAGAAATTGTTCAGGATGTTTTTTTAAATGTTTGGAATACCAGAGAGCGTTTAGGGGAAATTGAAAGTTTTGGAGCCTATTTAAATAGGCTGGTGCGCAACCGTGCATTTAATGTACTGCGCGATCTTTCTAAAAAAGCTAACCTCAGTTTAGATTTAGCACACGCAGAAGAGGAGTCAGAAGTATCAACACTCGAGCAGCTCGATTACCGTGAAACTTTAAAGATAGTAGATCAGGCCATTTCCGGACTTTCTCCGCAACAACAACTGGCTTATCAGCTTTGTCATCAGCAAGGATTAAAATATGAGGAAGCAGGCAAACAAATGGGTATTTCTCCTCAAACCGTTCATGTACACATGCGGCTGGCACTGAAGAAAATAAGAGAGCATCTGAAGAAAAATGCCATTGCTTTTCCACTGCTGGTAATGGTGTTGATGAAATAATCTTACTGATATTCAGTTGTTTGTAAAATAATTTCTTTTTGATATACCCCGGCCCGGCGCGATTGGTGTCAATGTGTTTAAATACGAAAGTAAAATTAACGCTATGGCAATCCAGACAACAAGGCTTAAAGAATTATTGCAGCTGCACTTATCGGCAAAGGCAACAAAACTTGATGAAATGGAACTATGGGATTTTGTAGATGATCCCAGTTATGAACAGGAAATAGATACCCTGCTGGGAGAGCTTATTCAAAATCAGGTTGATGAGCATCAGTTAACGGAGAGCCAAAGTACCCGGATCCTGGAACAGATATTTAGCCATGGCGACAGCAAAACTAGTCTGCGGAAATTATGGATCAATATAGCCATAGCAGCTACGCTAACTGTTATTGTTGGTTTGGGGATTTTAATTTACAGCCTGAGTACAGCCCCTGCGGTAGATTTTACGCAGGATATATCAGCCGGAAAAAACGGGGCAACACTTACGCTGGCCGGTGGGAAAAAGATATACATTAACGATATGACTTCGGGAAAGACCGATGATGTTTCCGGATTAGTGATCGTAAAACATCAGGATGGCGAAATTATCTGTCAAACTACAGGCAAGCCGGGCGGGCAAATAGCTTACAACCGTTTGGCCACCTCCAATGGCGAGAAGATTAAAGTGATTTTACCAGACAGCTCAGTGGTTTTAATGAATGCAGCTTCTTCCATTATTTATCCTTCAACATTTGCAGGGATGAAAAACAGGTCGGTTGAACTATCTGGAGAGGCCTATTTTGAAATTACTAAAGATAAAACTCATCCGTTTATCGTTAAAACAGCAGGGCAGGAAATTAGGGTATTGGGTACGCATTTTAATGTAAACGACTATAATCAAACCGCAGGAACCAGAACAACCTTACTGGAAGGAAGCGTTAAGATTAATAACAGTTATTTGCTGAAACCGGGTGAGCTGGCCATTAACAAAGCAGGATCTGTTAAAATACTTGAAGCAGATCTGGAGAGTGAAATGGCCTGGGTTAAAAATGAGTTTTATTTTCGGGCCGAACCACTCGAAAATGTGATGATCATTATTGCACGCTGGTATAACGTAGAAGTGAACTATCAGGATGAAGAGATTAAGCATATTCCGCTCATAGGCCGCATTTCCAGAACAAAATCCTTAGCGGCAGTTTTGGAACGCCTGGCAGAAGCCGGACATCTCAGATTTAAAATCGAAGACAGAAAAGTAACCGTTCTGCCTAATTAATAACCAATAAATCATATCAACTAAAAACCAAACTAACTAAAATGAAAAGAAATCTACGACAGCAGAGTTAACGGAAAAACAAGGCTTTAATGAAGGATAATGGTGCTGCGAACACCACTATCCGTGAGTTTGAGCCCTTCCCGAAATCGGGAATCAGAAATATTTAGCAACAGTTTCCAATCAACTCAAACCTAAACAAAAGTATGCAAATTTATGCTTTTAACCTAGGCATGGCCCGGCTGCGGCTGCCTAATAAAATCCTATTGACTATGAAATTGGTCATCCTTATCCTCACAGCCACTTTATTACAGGTTTCGGCGGCTTCTTTTGGCCAAAAAGTAACCTTAAATGAAAAAAATGCCTCTCTCGAATCTATCATTACCAAAATCAGAACCCAAACAGGATATGACTTTGTGTTCGACTTCCGATTGCTCGAATCGGCGGGAAAAGTGAATGTGAATGTTAAAGATCAGGACCTGAATGAAGTATTGAAAAAGGTATTCGACCAACAATTCGATTATACCATTAAAGACAAAATTATTGTCTTAAACAAAAAATCAACCTCTATACTGGATCGCATTAAAGAGGTGTTTGCAAACACCGATATGCACGGCAGGGTAGTAGATGAAGATGGAAGGCCCATTCCGGGGGTAACCGTTAGGGAAAAAGGTAATTTAAAAAATACCGTGAGTACCAATGCACAAGGTTTTTTTACCATTGATGTACCTGCAAATGCCACACTGATTTTTTCCTATGTTGGCTATAGCACCAAAGAACAGCCGGTAAGCGCAAATATGGTGGTGAATTTGCAGCTTCGGGAGAATAAACTTCAGGAAACTGTGGAGGTGGGCTATGGTACAGCACGCAGAAAAGATTTAACCGGATCAGTATCATCGGTAGATATGAAAGAAGTACGCAATGTACCTTTTGCCACGATAGACCAGGCGCTTACCGGAAAGGCTGCTGGTGTGCAGGTTGTGCAGGCTGATGGTTCTCCTGGTGGGGTAGCCAAGATCAGGATCAGGGGCGGAACTTCGCTCATGGGTGGTAACGATCCGCTTTACATTATTGACGGGGTACAGGTGCAGGTGCAAAACCGTTACCAGGCAGGAGCGGCAGACATTGTGAGTCCTGTAGAAAGAGGTGGTAATGATGATCCTAATTTTACTGTTGCGGGCTCTTTTGCCCGTGGTTTAAACAGTTTAGGAGGGCTTAATATCAACGATATTGAGACGATCGATATCCTAAAAGATGCATCTGCCACAGCTATTTACGGCTCTCGTGCTGCCAATGGGGTGGTAATTATTACCACTAAAAAAGGAAAATCCAATCAGAAACCAGTACTCGAAGCCAATTATTATAGCGGTTTATCCATGCCTGAAAAGGAAAAGGTATTAAACAGAGACCAATATATTGCCGTGGTAAAGGAAGCTGCAAAAAACCTGAATGATGCCCGTGCGGCGGCAGTACCTGTTCTTGCACCTAACGCCCTGGCTACGCAGATACTCAACGATCCGAACTATTTTGGTACGGCCAATACCGACTGGATGGATTTGGTGTTGCGCAATGCGTTTACCTATAATGCCGATGTTTCGGTAAGGGGTGGCGGAACGGGATCTACCTACTACAGTTCTGTTACCTACAATAAAAACCAGGGTACGGTAATTGGAACAGATTATTCGCGGGTAGCCGGAAAAATAAGTCTGGATAATGAAATCAGTAAGAAGTTACGTTTTAATACCAACCTCGATTATGGTTTCATGACCAATAACATTACCAACGGAATTTACACCCAGGCCATGTTTGCACCTCCAACGGTCGAACCTTTCAATGCAGATGGCAGTGTTAAAGTTATCGATCCCGCTACTTTGGGGGCTTACGCTTATGAGGGCTTTCAAAATCCGCTCGTATTAACCAAAGGCGTTAACCGTTCTAACGCAATCTTTCTGATCGGAAGCATTGCCGGCGAATATGATATCCTGAAAGATTTAAAATTCAGAAGTTCGGTAGCCATAAACTACAACAACTACCGCCAAACCAATTATATCCCCAGTACCGCATCTATAGCCACTTCAAACGGATCGGGCAGCTCTAACAATGGTACTGCAACACAATCACAATCGCAGCAAACCAATACGTTTTTTGAAAATACCCTTACTTATAACAAGGATTTTAACGAAAATAACAGGTTAAATGTAGTATTCGGTACTTCGTGGCAGATTACCAAATCAAATGCTTTTTCGGCAAGTGGTCAGGGCTTTCCTGATGATACCTATTTGAACAACTTGTCGTCGGCTGCGGTAACCCTTCCGGCTACCGGCACATCAGATCAGAATTCGTTGCTGAGTTTTTACATGCGTGCGGCATACAACCTTTATGATAAGTATCTTTTTACCTTTACCGGCCGATCGGATGCATCTTCTAAGTTTCCTGAAGCCAACCGGGTAGGTTATTTCCCCTCAGGCGGATTGGGCTGGAGAATTTCTAAAGAAAACTTTCTGAAAAATGTAAAATGGATCGACGAAATTAAATTACGTGCAAGTGCAGGTTATACCGGAACGCAAAACATTGGCGATAATTTATTTTATACCCTTTATTCGCCGGTTTCTTATGCCGGACTCAACGGCCTTTCGCCCAGTCAGCTGGGCAATCCCCGCTTAAAATGGGAATCTACGTTACAACGTGATGCCGGAATTGACTTCTCTTTTTTCAACGGCAGGTTTCGTGGTGGATTCGGTTATTATGAAAAGCGTACCAAAGATGTGCTCTTCCCGATTACCGTGGCGGCAAGTTCGGGTTATACAGGTGTAACCGCTAATATTGCCAATATCCGCAACCGCGGACTGGAACTCGAACTAAGCGGAGATTTTATCCGAAATAAAAACTTTCAGTGGTCCGGAACATTAAATATCTCAGGTAACCGCTCTAAAGTATTGGCCTTATCCAATGATGTTTCCGATCCCAATAATCCGCAGGTTTATCAATACGGCAATACCGTGTTAAAAGTTGGCGAGCCTATTGGTTTGCTTTACGGCAGGGTATTCGATAAAATTTTAAGTACCCAGGCAGAGGTAAATGCCTACAAAAATGGTAACCTGCTTGCCATGTTTGGCAGTTATCCTTATCTGGGCATTGGCGATGCCAGCTATATTCTGGAAGATATTGGAGGCGGTTACCGCTATTTCAAAGATGATATTATTGGCCGTGCCGAACCCAAATACTATGGCGGTTATACCAACAGGTTAAGCTATAAAGCATTTAGTTTAACGGCACTGGCTACTTTCTCTTACGGTGGCGACATTTATTACCTGGCCGATGTGCAAAATCAGGATATGGGTAAAAGAACCAATAAGGGCGTGGCTATCCTCGGCCGCTGGACACCGGATAACCCCAATGCCACGAGGCCCCGTTTAATACAGGGCCAAAGCTCTTATGCCTATGCAGCCAGTAATAATGTGTACGATGCCTCTTTCATTAAATTAAAATCGGTAACCTTTGCTTATCAGTTGCCTAAGCAACTTACCGACAGATTAAAGATTAATGGCTTGTCTGCCTATGTTTCAGCTACCAATTTATTCACCATTACCAACTATCCGGGGGTAGATCCCGAAACCAGCAACGACCCTTACAGTTTAATTGGCGGGTACAGCGATTCTGGCGGATATCCCTATGTAAGGCAGTTTAGTGTTGGCGTAAGAATAGGCTTATAATCAGATCAACCAGGTATTTACTAATATCAAAACAATAAACATGAAAACATTATATAAACTATTGCTGTTGGGTTCGGTGCTTACGGTGCTCTATAGCTGTGGAAAAGAGCTGGGGGCATTGCCTAAAAATGCCAAGGTCGAAGAAAATACCATTCTTGATCAGGCAACGGCTCAAATTGCCTTAAATGGTGCATATTACAACTTTGCCAATGCCACTACCACAAGGGCTAACTGGCAGCAACACCAGCTCCTGCCTGCAACATTAGCCGGCTATCTGGGGTACGGATACGGACAGCTTCCGCAGGAAGATAATCAAAACACAAGCGTATCGGGTGTTTACTGGGAAGAATCGTATAAAGCTCTTAATGCTGCCAATGGAGTAATTAAAGGGGTGAATGCCCGGGCCGATAATGCCTTTACAGCTAACCGTAAAAAGGAAATACTGGCCGAAGCTAAGTTTATCCGGGCTTATGCTCATTTCAAACTGCTAAGCTATTATGCCGAGTGGTATAAGATTAACAGTACCCAGGGGGTATTGCTTCGCGATGAGCTTTCTACCTTAAGCAATATCACCAAAAAACGAAGCACAGTAAAAGAAAGTTTTGATTTTATCTTAGCCGATCTTGATGAATCTATTGCTAACGGACCGGTAAACAATCCAAGCTATTACGCTACAAAATGGGCTGCAATGGCATTGAAGATGCGGGTGCTGATTAACCGCGGAGCCGCCGGCGATTATGTCGAAGTAATCAAGCTTGCCGATAATATCCTTCAAAATAGTCCGTATGTATTGGAAAGCAGCCAGCAGAACCTTTTCCGTACCGCTGCGCTTGCCAGTAAAGAAGTAATTTTAGGCATTAAACCGCAGGCACTCCAGGCGGCCGACCCTTACAGCAAAAGCAGGCAGTACTGGCCCGGTGCTTCTTCCCTTTATGTAGCCAAAAGCAAGTTAAGAGATTTATATGCAGGTGATCCCCGCCAGGGCTGGGTAATTGGCATCGCCAATCCCTCAACTTCGGCACCCAATACCTATTATTTTACCAAATATCAGGTGGTAGGGGGCACGCCATCTGTAACAAGTGAAACCGATTACGCCTTCCGTTTAACAGAAGTTTACCTGCTCAAAGCAGAAGCCATTGTACGCGCTGGCGGAAGTTTGGAAGATGCCAAAACACTGGTTCACCTTATTCAGGAAAAAGCTGGTTTAACAGTGGCGAATGCTCCTTATCTGGCCGTTACCACTGCTGCAAGCTCTGCTGCGCTTCTGGAAGAAATTTATAAAGAAATTTCGAGAAGCCTTGTGGCAGAAGACGGAAGTGAATGGATGGCTTTACTTCGGTTGCCTTTCGAAACGGTGAAAATTTACAAACCCAGTATTTCGAGCCAGATTCAATACATTTTACCTGTTCCACTCAACGAATTCCGCTACAATCCGGAGTTTGGCGAACAAAATACAGGCTACGCAGCTAATTAATTGATTTAACCACAGGCCAGCATAAACCGGCTGATAAAAAATATAACATGAAAAAATATCTGATAACATTCACCTTGCTCATTACGGTATGGGCTACCCGGGCACAGGAAGCAGGGTTTACGCTACAGGGCAAGATAAAAGGAATTACTACGGGGAAAATTAAGCTTTCATACAGGATTAATGATGAGCAGTTTGTGCAGGATAGTGCTGCGGTTCAAAACGGAACTTTTGCATTTAAAGGAGTTTTAACAGAACCTGTTGAAGCCTACATTTCCAGCGACAAAGCCGGCAGGGATTTCGATGATCCCAACCGGGGTATGTTTTTCCTCTCCCCTGGAAATTTAACTATTGAACTTAATGCAGGCCACTTCAGTGCATTAAAAGTAACAGGTTCGGCAACACAGGATGAATCGACAGCGCTGAAAAAACAAAAAAAGGATCAGATCGATCAAATGAACGTACTTTCTGCTGCATATAACAACGCTAACCTGGCTTACATTAATGCCAAAAAAGCAGGAAAAACAGAAGAAGAACTTGAAGCCCTTAAAGAAATAGCCACCCAGGCCAAAGACCGGATGGATCCGGTTAGGGAAGAGATGGACAAGGTAGACATGTCTTTTATTAAAACGCATCCAGATTCTTATCTCACCGCATATTTATTGCGTTGGAAAGTAAGTGGCATGCCGCTTAACGAGGGCAAGGCCATTTATACCAGACTTTCTGACCGGATTAAAAATAGTGAAAACGGAAAAGAGATTGCAAAAGAGATCAAAAGCCTTGAAGGTGGTTCGCCAGGTAGCGTGGCATCGGTTTTTGCGGTGAACGATATCAATGGGCAGCCGATTAGCCTGGCCGATTTTAAAGGTAAAAAATATGTGCTGCTCGATTTCTGGGCGAGCTGGTGTGTGCCTTGTCGCAAGGGCAATCCTCATTTAATTGGTCTCTATAATAAATACAAAGATAAAGGCTTGGAAATCATTGGTGTATCAGACGATGACAGTAATCTTGCAGCCTGGAAAAAAGCTGTAGATCAGGATAAGATAGGTATCTGGAAACATGTATTGCGCGGTTTAAAACGAACACAAACGGGTTACGATAAATCAGCCGACATTAGCGAACCTTATGCAATCCATACGCTTCCTACTAAAATTTTAATCGATAAAAACGGAGTGATCATTGGCAGGTATGGCGGTGGCGGCGAAGGCGATGAAGCCATGGATAAAAAGCTGGCAGAAATATTTAACTAATCAATCAATAAAATAAGAAAATGAAATCAATGAAAACTGTATTAACAGGCTGCATGCTGTTGGCGGCGGCTACAGCCTTTGCTCAGAACGCTCAGGTAAAAGGCAATATAAAAGGTTTGGGCAATGTAGAAGTTAAACTCTACTATTATGAAGGTGCCGAACAAAAAACCGGTACGATTAAAACCACCGATGGTAAATTTGAGTGGACGGGTAAAATGCCTGAAGCCCAGAAAGTAACGCTCATGTTTCCTAATCGCGCGGCCTGGGTTTACCTCGAACCCGGTAATATTTCGATAACCGGAACGGCAGATTCGCTGCACTTGCTTAAAGTTTCGGGTTCCAAAACACAAAAAGAAGCCGATGATTTTGAAGCCACTCAGGAACCTTTAAACAAACAGTTAATGCCTTTATATGCGGTTTATGGCAAAGGAACCGATGAAGAAAAACTGGCACGTGAAGAAAAGATTTCTGCAATAAGAAATGAAATGCGCCAAATGGAAAATAAATACATTGCTACACATCCCGAAAGTGCATTCAGTACCAGTTTGGTAACCGAACGTGCCGGTATGGGTAACTACAAAGATATTCAGGCAATTTACGATCTGCTTGGCCAGAAAGCAAAGGCTAGTGCATCAGGTAAAAGGCTTGAAGAACGGTTAGCGGTTTTAAAACGCAGCAGCATTGGCGAGCAGATGCTCAATTTTACACAGAACGATGTAAACGGAAGTCCGGTAAACTTTGCAGCTTTTAAAGGAAAATACGTTCTGGTCGATTTTTGGGCAAGCTGGTGTGGCCCTTGCCGTGCAGAAAATCCCAATGTGTTAAAGGCCTACAACACCTATAAAGACAAAAACTTTACCGTAGTAGGGATTTCTCTCGACGATAAAGGCGAAAACTGGAAAAAGGCCATCAAAGATGACAATATGCCCTGGACCCAGCTTTCTGATTTAAAAGGCTGGAAAAATGAGGTTTCGCAGTACTATGGCATCAATGGTATTCCAAGCACTTTACTTGTCGATCCGCAGGGAAAAATTATTGCAAAAGACTTGCGTGGCGAACTGTTGAACAAGAAACTGAGGGAATTATTCGAAGAAAAATCAAAATAAAACATGAGCAAAAAGTTTTTATATGGTATTCTGCTAATGGCCTTGCCGGCCATTGCAGGTGCACAAGCCGTAGATTATTCGATTAACGGCCAGGTAAAAGGTTTAAAGAATGGCGAAGTTGAGCTTAGCAGTTACGATATCAGAACCCGGGTCTCGCAACAATTGGGTACTGCCAAAATCACCAATGGAAAATTTACTGCAAAAGGCCACCTGGCCGGTGCCCAGATGGTTTCGTTAAATCTCAAACCAGGCAACTGGGGCACACAGTTCTTTATTAATGGTGGTACAATTAATGTGCAGATAGATACTACCGGTGCACAACATTACGATTATACCAAATATGGCATGCAGAAAGGGGCAAGTCTTAAGGCGGTAAAAGTAACTGGCTCTGCCGGGCAAACAGATTTTGAACGATACCAAAAGGCAGGTGCAGGTACTGATAGGGAAGCGGTCGCTGCAAAACAACTTGCTTTTATTAAACAGTACATCGGGCAAAAGCCATCGTCGGTTGCAGGACCATACATGCTAAACCAGTATTATTTATTCAACACTGATTTACCTTTGGCAGATTTTGAAAGCATGCTGGCCAGGTTTGAGGGGCCGGCAAAACAATCTGTTTATTTTAGTAACCTGCAACAGGAAGTAGACGAGATTAAGGCCGTTTTACCTGGGCAACTGGCCGAAGATTTTACGCTTTTAAAGCCCGACAGCAGTAAATTTACGCTTTCCTCGCTCAGAGGTAAATATGTGCTGCTCGATTTTTGGGCCAGCTGGTGCAAACCTTGCCGTGAAGCCATTCCGCACTGGAAAGAAGTTTACGCCAGGTACAAATACAAAGGCTTTGAAATAGTAGGAGTTACCAACGATAACAAGTGGGATCTCTGGAAAAAGGCAATGGACCAGGAAAAGATGGATTGGATTCAGGTAGCTGATGAGTTTCCGGTAAAAAATATGCCCGCCAGAATTGTAACTAAATATAAATCGCGCACAATTCCGCTGTATGTGTTATTGGATAAGGAAGGGAAAATTCTGGTTAAAACCGATAATAAAGCCGAAATCGATCAAAAACTGAACACGCTTTTATAGCTTGTTGCATTAAGCATGCTGGTTTACCACCAGATTACGATGGAGGTAAACCAGCTGTTCATCTTTATTAACGCACTCATTCTTCCGCTTGTGAAATAAGTTACTGTCTCCAAATAAAATCTGCTAATGGCAGGCATATCTTCCTTTACTACAACTAATCTATTACGGACCTTTACCGTATTTTAATCGCAGAATTGCGGATCAGCTCCGAAGTTAATCCGAAGGAACTCCGAATAAACTCCGAAAGAATAGGCCAAAAAGAGCCATTTCCATTTACAATTACTTTACTCAGATTGTGTTTTGGTAGCAGTACAATCTGAGTTTACCTGAGCATCAGAAAAAATAAAACAGTCGCTGGTAATTTAGAACTATATAGCATTTAATGCTTGTTTAATGGTGTTTGTTTCAGTAAATAACATAATTGTTGTTACACAAACGTTTGTGCAGGATTTGTTAATTGGGCTAATTAAATTACTTCATATTTTAGAAGAAATATACTCAATACTTAGTCTAAAATAACAACCCAAACCAGTACAAATCAATATTATGCGTAAAATTTTATTCCTGTTACTTTTTAGTTATACTATTTCTGTTCAGGCCCAATGGTTAAGAGCTGATAGCATTTTTGCCCGGATGAAAAGTGTAGCCGACTGGCAATGGAGAACTTTAGAAAAAGACGGCTGGAAAAATCCCAGAAAAGACTGGACCTCTGGCGCCATGTATACCGGGATGATGGCCTTTGCAGGGCTGAATAAAACCGATGTTTACTACCAGAAACTCATTCAGGTTGGCGAAGATAATAAATGGCAAATAGGCCGCCACCGCCATTTTGCCGACGATTACTGTGTTGGGCAACTCTATTCGCAGCTGTATAGCATTTACAAGCGACCAGAATACATTACTGATTTTAAAAGTTTAGCCGATTCAGTAGTGATTTTACCGCATACCGAATCGCTGGAGTGGAAAAAGAACATTCAGTTGAGGGAATGGGCCTGGTGCGATGCTTTATTTATGGGGCCTCCGGCTTTGGCCTATTTGAGCCAGGCCACAGGCGATGCAAAATATCTGGATAAAGCTTCCGAACTGTGGTGGAAGTCAACTGCTTATTTGTACGATAAGAAAGAGCATTTGTTCTATCGCGATAGCCGCTATTTCGATAAAAGAGAAAAGAATGGAGCTAAAGTATTTTGGGCACGTGGAAATGGCTGGGTAATTGCCGGATTGGTGAGGGTGCTTGCCAACATGCCGCAAAACCACCCGGATTATAAGCGTTTTGTAAAGCTATATAAAGACATGTCGCGCCGCTTGGCAAAGCTGCAACAAGAAGATGGCACCTGGCATGCCAGTTTGTTAGACCCCGAAAGCTACCCAAGTAAAGAAACCAGCGGAACAGGTTTTATTACTTATGCTATAGCCTGGGGGGTAAACAATGATCTGTTACCTTTAACCAAATATGAAAGCACATTAAATAAAGCCTGGGCTGCACTCAGTACCTCAGTGCACGATGATGGCAAACTGGGTTATGTACAGGCGCAGGGCGCTGCACCAGATAAAGTGGGGTATGACGATACTGATGTGTATGGTGTAGGTGCCTTTCTGTTAGCCGGAACAGAACTTTTTAAACTGAAAATAAGCCAGGGAAGCCAACTTAGGCTTAAAATAGATTAGTAACCATTACCAGTTCTGCCAGGTTTCCCTGATCATTAAAGGTGATTAGATTTCTTAATCAATATTCTAATAGCATCAAGCCGGGATAAATGTATTATACATTTATCCCGGCTTTTTTTTGCTTTCCTGTTTTTGAATATTTGCTACAATAATTTTTTTGCGCTACATTAGCTCCCGTATTTATGGTAAATATTCTTAAAAATATCATCAATAGACCTTCTTAATTCAGGCAACGCCTGAAAAACTGCCCTATGTGCAGTTTATTTTAATTATTTTTATTTCAACACGTGCTGCCGGTAGTTTTTGTGCTATCGTTCAGTTTCATTATACGTAATTTTAAAAACATGATTTTTGAAAATAGTTTGGCATTTGCCCAAAGTATGGATAAGCAGGATCCCTTAAGCCATTTGCGCGATGAGTTTTTCTTTCCGCAACAGAATGGAGCGCCCTTTATTTACTTATGCGGAAATTCTCTTGGGCTTCAGCCTAAAACAGCAAAAAAATATATCGATCAGCAACTTTATAACTGGCAAAACCTGGCTGTAGAGGGTTGGTTTGAAGGCGATACCCCATGGATGTTTTTTCATAAAGCCCTCAAAGCGCTCATGGCACCTATTGTGGGAGCGAGTAGTCAGGAAGTTTCGCCAATGAACACCTTAACCGTTAACCTGCACTTGCTGATGGTGAGCTTTTACAAGCCAAAAGCCCAAAGGTTTAAAATTATTATGGAAGCCGGTGCCTTTCCATCCGATCAGTACGCTATTGAAAGCCAGGTGCGTTTTCACGGTTACGATCCCGACGAGGCCATTATCGAAGTGAGTCCAAGAGCTGGCGAATACACGTTAAGAACAGCTGATATTTTAGCTAAGATTGCCGAACATGGCGATGAAATTGCCCTCGTACTGTTTGGCGGAATCAATTACTTTACCGGCCAATGGTACGATATGCCGGCCATTACCAAAGCCGGCCATGAGGTTGGTGCTGTAGTGGGCTTTGATTTAGCACATGCTGCGGGTAATGTGCCTTTGCAATTACATGATTGGGAAGTAGATTTTGCCTGCTGGTGCTCTTACAAATATCAAAATTCTGGTCCGGGTGGTATTAGCGGTATTTTTGTGCACGAAAAGCATTTTACCGATACCAGTTTAGATCGTTTTGCCGGATGGTGGGGCTATCAGGAACAAGAAAGGTTTAAAATGACCAAAGGTTTTGTGCCCGAGGTGGGCGCCGATGGCTGGCAGGTAAGCTGTACACAGGTGATCCCGATGGCGCTCTACTATGCCTCATTGCAGATTTTTGAAAAAGCAGGGTTTATTGCGCCGCTGAGGGAAAAAAGCAAGCAATTAACCGCATACCTGAGTTATATCATTAAAGAAATAAACGGTATACTGGGCGAAGAACAATACCAGATTATTACCCCCGAAACAGAGGACGATCGTGGTGCACAGTTATCTATCATTGCCAAACATCAGCCAAAGGTAATATTCAAGGCCTTAATGGATCACAATATCCTTGGCGACTGGCGCGAACCCAATGTAATCAGGTTAAGTCCGGTTCCGCTTTACAATAGTTTTGAAGACGTTTTTAAAACAGGCTCTGTGTTATTAAATATAAGCAAAACGCTGATCTGATTTTACCAACACCATTATTGATCAAAAAAACGAAATTATGGAACTGACTCCTGAAATTACCGACCGCCTGCTTAAACTGGAAGAAAAATATACTGCAATGGGCCAGGATATGGGCTCTTATCTGGATGGCTTGCTTTATGCCGATTTTTTAACCTATTGGGATTATATCCATCTGGATACACTTTTAAGCCTGCAAAACCCTAAAACACCTTTTCCTGATGAGGAAATCTTCATCATGTACCATCAGATTACGGAGTTGTACTTTAAATTAACCCTACACGAATGCAGGCAAATTGCCGAACATACTGAGCTTACCGCTGCATTTTTTACCACCAGGGTTAAAAGGATCAACGCTTATTTTAATGCCTTAACCACTTCGTTTGAAGTAATGGTTGATGGCATGGATAAAGAACAATTCCTGAAATTCAGGATGTCGCTGCTACCGGCCAGTGGTTTTCAGTCTGGCCAATACCGTATGATCGAGATTTGCGCAACCGATTTTAACCGCCTTGTTGATAAGAGCAAGCGTGCAGAACTAGCCAATGCAAGTATCGAAGCTCAGTTCGAACACATTTACTGGAAGTTTGGTGCTACCGAACTGGCTTCTGGCAAGCAGACCCTAACCTTAAAGCAGTTTATTAAAAAATACGCCGGACAGTTTTTGCAACTGGCTAAAGAAAGGGGCGAAACCAATTTCTCGGCCTTATATTTGCAATTGCAGGCCAAAGGCGAAGATGTATCAGCACTGGCTGAAGAATTGAGAAAGCTGGATTTATATGTAAACGTAGAGTGGCCACTTTCACATTACAAATCGGCGGTACGCTACCTGGAAAAAGATCCGGTTGATGTAGCAGCTACAGGTGGAACCAACTGGCAGAAATATCTGCCTCCGCGTTTCCAAAAAAGAATTTTCTATCCCTATTTGTGGACAGAAGAGCAGATGGAAGAGTGGGGTAAAGGCTGGGTGCTGGAAGTGTTAAAAAGCCAGCGAAGAGAAAAGTCTTAATCCTACTTAAGAAATATTCATAAACATTATACCAATGGTCTGTCTCACTACAGACCATTTTTATTTTAAAAAAAGTCTTAACCGGCAATTCCACTGCCGCTTTACCCCGCTAACTGCCCAAGTCAGCTGGTAATATGTCCGGTTCACTTTTTTATGGCCGTTTTTTACCTGCTATGCCACTAGTTTTGGGTCTGCAATTAATAAATCAACCCTTAAAAACAATAAACATGAAAAAATTATCAATCCAACAACGTGCAGGTAAATTGGCCAGAACAGCTATGTATATTTTAGGACTTCAGTTAATTGGTTTTGGCTCGGCACAGGCTGCGCAAAACAATTTAACCGACAGCAACACCCTGGCCGAAAAACCATTGGCAGCAACAAAACATATTAAAGCCGGCGTACTGGATGTAGGTTATGCCGAAGCTGGTCCGGTTAACGGAGAAGCTGTGATCCTTCTTCATGGCTGGCCATATGATATCGACAGTTATACCGAAGTAACACATATTCTTACTGCAAAAGGCTATCATGTATTCGTTCCATACTTAAGGGGCTATGGTACCACCCGGTTTCTTTCTGCTGCTACGCCCCGCAACGGACAGCAATCGGCAGTTGCCGTTGATATTGTAGCCTTTATGGATGCCCTGAAAATTAAAAAAGCCATTTTGGGTGGCTATGACTGGGGTGCACGCACAGCAGATATCGTCGCAGCGCTATGGCCTGAACGGGTTAAAGGATTGGTGTCAGTAAGTGGTTATTTAATTGGTAGTCAGGCAGGAAATGTGGCTCCGCTGCCACCAAAAGCAGAGTTGGCCTGGTGGTATCAGTTCTATTTTGCAACAGACCGTGGTGCAGCAGGTTATGCAGCCAATACCAAAGCCTTTAACAAACAAATCTGGCAGCTGGCCTCTCCAAAATGGAATTTTAGCGATGCCACTTACGAACAATCGGCCAAAGGTTTTGATAACCCTGACCATGTACAGGTAGTGATTGACAATTACCGCTGGAGATTAGGCTTAAGCAAAGGAGAAGCCAAATATGATGCATTTGAAGCAAAACTGGCTACTGCACCAGCCATATCGGTACCAACAGTAACCTTAGAGGGCGATGCTAACGGCGCGCCACATCCAGACCCTTCACAATATGCCAATAAATTTACCGGTAAATATGTGCACCATACCATTACCGGAGGCATTGGGCACGTATTACCTCAGGAAGCCCCACAGGCTTTTGCAGATGCCATCATTGAGGTTACAAGTATGGCGAAATAGTTATCATTTGCCATTAAAAATCAGCTCCATAATCATCGCTTTCCTAGCTGTAATCAATTCATTAAAAGCACCATCAGCAAGCTGAAACAACTGTTTGTACAATGGAGCCATAATCAGCGGATAAGATAATAACGAAAAGAGGTTCATCAGGAATTGAGAGGGAGGCATTGCTTTAAGATTGCCCGAATCCATTTCCTGTTGTACTTCGTTTAAAAAGCTTTTAACAGGTTCTGAATCTATATTGCCTACCAGCTGTTTCCCCACTGTGTTGATTTCAGTAACCATAAAAGTTTCCTGATAGGGGAAAGCCATCATATCCTTTAAAAATACTTCAATCAGAAATTCTACCTTTTGTTTGAAAGGTTTAGCCGATACCATACATTGGTTGAGGCGTTCGCTCAAACCTTGCATCGCTTCCTGAAAAACAGCTGCAATTAGTAAATCCCTCGATCGGAAATAGTAATGTAGCGAAGTACGGTTTACACCTGCAGCATCGGCAATTTCCTGTGTTGTGGCATGCAGTTTACCTTCGGCAAAAATGAGTCTTTTTGCTGTATCTTTAATCAGTTGTTCCGTTCCGGTATTTTTAAGTGGCATGTTATTGTTTATTCTTCTAACTTAAATTTAGGTGGCTGTTGATCCCAATTTCGCTGATAAAATAGGCATCGTGCGAGATTACCAGCAATGTTCCTTCATAGTTTTTAATGGCTGCGGTAAGTACTTCCAGGCTCTTCAAATCAAGATTGTTGGTCGGTTCGTCTAAAATAAGCAGATCAGGTTTCAGATTACTTACCGAAAGGCAACAGAGTGCAAGCTTCATTTTTTCGCCACCACTCAATCCTGCACATTTCCGGTCGAAAGCGGCTGCATCAAACTGAGAATGTACGAGTAATGCCCTGATTTCGTGCTCCTGAAGTCCGATAGAATTGTACTCCTGTATCTGTTCGTAAATGCTTAAATCAGCTTTAATCATGGCATAATCCTGATCGAGGTAAAGATAGGAAAAATCGCTGGAGCTGTAGTTCCCCTGCATGGGTTGCAGCTCACCTGTTACTACTTTGAGTAAAGTGCTTTTGCCCGAACCATTTGCACCTTCAACCTGCATCCGCTCTCCGGATCGTAGCTGAAAACTGATCGTTTGTTGCAACAAGGGCAGGGTATATCCAAAGTTGATCGCCTGGGCATCAATCAGTAATTTGCCATGGTGCATTTCGGAAGCTGTAATATTAATTTTTAATACCTGATACTGCTGAATTTGCGACCGTGTTTCCTGCATGTGTTCTTGCAAGCCTGTTATCTTTTCGTTTTGTGCATCAAGCACTTTAGCTGTACTGCGTTCCGATTTGCTCTTTAATCCACCTGCAATAATACGCGGAAGCGAGTTGCTTTGTCCGGCACTTTTACCACGCTGCTCTTGTTTTTGGCGCTGATATGCTACATCCCGGGCTTTCTTTTCAGTTTGTTTAAGTGTTTTGGCCTGTTCGTTAAGCTGTGCATGCAAAGCATTAACTTTTTCCAGTTTTTGTTGCTGATAGAACTCAAAATTGCCACCATAAACTTCAATACCCTTTTTGCTCAATTCGAGCGTTTTGTTCATCAGGTTAAGCAGGGCTCTGTCGTGACTAACCACCAGAATGGTTGCCTTGCTCTGCTCAATAAGCTGGTACAGTTTGCTGCGGGTTTGCGTATCCAGGTGGTTGGAAGGTTCATCCAGTAAAATCAGTTCGGGCTGGTGCAGGTCTATACTGGCCAAGAAAATCTTTGTTTTCTGCCCGCCGCTTAAACCACCAAGTAACTGATCGGTTGACAAATGTTCAAGTCCCCATTTTTTGAGCGCCTGACTTACTTTCTGCTCAATTTCCCAATCATCATCCAGATCGGTAAAATGTTGCGGATCAGGATCGCCAGCCAAAATAGCTTGCAGCGCTTTCAGTTTTTGGTCAATCCCAAGGGCTCGGCCAACAGTGTACCGATCGTATTCGCCTAAATGCTGTGGAATGTACCAGGGTTTTTCCGGAGTAATAATTTCGCCCGAACCAGGTTGCATAGCACCAGCAAGCATTTTAAGCAGGGTTGATTTGCCCACGCCATTAATACCAACTAATGCTGCTTTATCGCCACTGGCAATGTTCAACGAAAGGTTATTGAAAAGCTGTTCGTTATCGGGATGTGTATAAGAAAGGGATCGGATAATTAAACTCATAGCGGCTAAACATTAAGCAGATAAAATATTTATGACTGCAAAGATATTATTCTTTTTTGTTTAACAAAAATGTTAAAATAAAAAAATATAAAAAGTATTTAGTGAAATTGCCTGATAATGAATCTGTAATATCTTGTGCTATTTGCAAATGCGATGAATTTACCAGTGTGCTTTGCGAAGAAAAGAGTAGGAGGAACTAAGTTTTTGAAAGGTAAATTAGGGGAGACCCCTATTATTTTTAATAAAGTATACTAAAATGGTCGACTTTTTTCTATATTTGGCCAGTCACCAGGATCGCTTTGTGGTCAGTCGGGTGAATTTCAACAATTCAAAAAAAAATAACATCCTGGTTGTGCAATATGCGGCGCTTTATGTAATGGTGGAAAATTCATTTAGTCCACATGGCGTACAATCCAGGGTGTTATTTTAAAGCTTTCACAAGATACGACTAAGCCCTCATTACAGTCTGATTATCACAGAAAAAATAAATACTATAAAATCTATAGATTTAATTGGTTTTTAATATTTTTTGTTTTACCTTTACAGCATCTAGTAATTCCACCAATAGTAGATAATTTATACAGAAGAAGGGAGAGGGAGCCTCGTTAATCTTCTAGCAACTTTTCAGCAATGAAATAAGTGCTTTACTCATTCCGGAGGTATTCCGGAAAAATAAATTTACTGCATCTAATAATTCCACCACTAGTAGATGATTTATACAGAAGAAGGGAGAGGGAGCCTCATTGATCTTCTAGCAACTTTTCAGCAATGAAATAAGTGCTTTACTCATTCGCCTCAATTTTTGTGGTGAAAAATAAATTAACTAAGATATGAAAACACTTAAACTACAAAATTCCCGCTGCTGCAAATAGCATTTGCAGTTACAAACATGCTTTCCATTTTTTAATTAAGCGGCTGGTAATTTACCGGTCAGGGGAATGGTATGTCTGCTGCACAGGGTTTTAGAAACAGGAATACTAAACTAAAAACCATAAACATGAACTTTAAAAACTATCTACCCGCACTTAAAGGCCTAACTTTGGGGCTGTTCATCAGTAGTTCGGCTTTTTCGGCAACCGTTAATCCGCCTGCGGCTTTTATAAAAGAAGGCATCTGGCGTGGTGTGTTCACGGTAAGCGAATCGGCTGTTCCTTTCAATTTCGAATTCAAGGGCAAAGATCCCGAGCATGCTGTTTTTACCTTGCTTAATGGCTCTCGCCGTGATGATTTTCATGTGCAACGACTTGGCAAAGATTCGATTTTCGTAAAAATGAATACCTACGATGCTGCCCTGGTTGCTAAAATAGAACCCAATGGTACGCTAAGTGGCGAGTACCGGAGTCTTGTTCCTGGTTTCAGGGGTAATGCTCTACCATTTACTGCCGAGCCAGGTAAGACTTATCGTTTTTTTGAGCCCGGTAAAGATGTAAAACCTGCTGCCGATTTATCGGGCAAATGGGAACTAAAACTGTACAGCAAAGAGGCTGTGCCGGCATCAATTGCGGTGTTAAAACAAAACGGAAATAAGCTTACTGGTGTAATTATGACAGTTGTGGGTGATAGCCGTGAAATTGAAGGCACCATTCAGGGAAATGAATTTGCCTTATCGGGTTTTACCGGCCCAAGCCCTTTTATCATTAAAGGAAAGGTAAACGAAGATGGCACGCTTTCAGGCGATCAGGGTTTTGGGATCTACAAAAACATCAAGTTCGATGCCACTAAAAATACCGACGCCAACCTGCCCGATCCCTATAAATTAACCTTTTTGAAAGAAGGCTATAAAAAGCTCGATTTTACCTTTCCTGATCTTAAGGGTAAACCGGTTTCACTAAGTGATGATAAGTACAAAGGCAAAGTGGTAATTGTCGAAATTATTGGTACCTGGTGCCCTAACTGTACTGATCAGACTGTTTTTCTTTCGCCCTGGTTTAACAAAAACCAAAAACGCGGTGTAGAAGCCATTGCCATTGGTTTTGAACAAAAAGACAGTCTGGCTTATGCCCAATACACGCTCGGAAAGCTGAGAGATAAATACGATATCAAATACGACATCTTATTTGGTGGCCTTGCCGATAAAAAACTGGTATCGCAGAAATTACCTGCACTGAACAAATTTATTGCTTTTCCAACTACCATCATTATCGATAGAAAAGGAGAGGTACGCGAAATTTACACGGGTTATACTGGCACAGTAACCGGCAAATACTACGACGATTATGAGAAGAAATTTAACCGCGTGCTCGACGAACTGATTGCTGAACCAGCATCTGAAACTGCAGCTATAAATAACCAGAATGAATCATTAAAAGGAAAATAATCATTTAAAAACCAATATCAAATGAGCGTACATGAAATTTTTAAAGGAGCAGTTTTGCTCAGTTCACTGTTTATCGGTGGACAGGCTTTGGCCGATGGTGTGCAACCAGCCCCCGTACAAAAAACAATAAAAGAAGGTGTTTGGCGCGGTGTGTTTAATGTAAGCGAAACCCAGGTGCCCTTTAACTTCGAATTTAAGGGTAAGGATTTCGAACATGCCACATTTACCCTGTTAAACGGCACCCGACGCGATGATTTCCACGTAAAGCGCATTGCCCCTGATTCGGTATTTATTAAAATGAATACCTACGATGCGGCTTTGGTTGCCAAAATTAACGATGACGGTACACTTTCGGGCGAGTACCGCAGTTTGGTGCCAGGATTTAGAGGCAATTCTTTACCATTTACGGCCGAACACGGCAAAAAATACCGCTTTGTTGAGCCCGGTAAAGATGTGGCACCAGCGGCCAATATTTCGGGCAAGTGGGAACTGAAATTCTACTCCAAAGAACAGGTACCCAACAAGGTGGCAATACTCAAACAAACCGGAAATAGACTTACAGGCGTAATTATGCAGGTAACCGGCGATAGCCGCGAACTGGAGGGCACCGTGCAGGGCGATGAGTTTGTACTTTCGGGTTTCACTGGTCCGAGCCCTAAAATTTATAAAGGTAAAATCAATCCCGACGGTACCATTAGCGGCGTGATTTCGGCTGGTATTTACGATAACACCAAATTTGATGGTGTAAAAGACGATAAAGCCGAATTGCCTGATCCCTACAAAATTACATTCTTAAAAGAAGGCTATAAAAAGCTCGATTTCAGCTTTCCCGATCTGACCGGAAAACAGGTTTCGCTGAGCGACGATAAGTACAAAGGCAAAGTGGTAATTGTAGAAATTGTGGGCACCTGGTGTCCAAATTGCACCGATCAAACTGTTTTTCTTTCGCCCTGGTTTAACAAAAATCAGAAAAGAGGGGTAGAGGCCATCGCTATCGGTTTTGAACAGAAAGATGACCTGGAGTATGCCAAATATACACTGGGCAAACTGCGTGATAAGTATGATGTAAAATACGACATCCTGTTTGGTGGCCTGGCCGATAAAAAACTGGTATCGCAAAAATTGCCTGCGCTAAATAAATTCATTGCTTTCCCCACCACCATTATCATCGATAGAAAAGGTGAAGTGCGCGAAATTTATACGGGTTACACCGGCACTGTTACGGGCAAATATTATAAAGCATACGAGAAAAAATTTAACGCTTTGTTAGATGAACTGATTGCAGAGGACGCTACAGCAACTGCTTCGGTAACGGGCGATAAAAACACGCAAAAAAGTAAATAAACCTATCCTTAAGCCGGTTAAGCTGATGGTTTAACCGGTATTATCTAAAAACCATAAACCCAAAAATGAAACTAACATTAACCATTTCGTTATTAACCCTGGCCTCTTTAGGCGCTTTATCACAGTCGAACCGCTTTGCTGCAGCAAATCATAATGGATCTGCACCTAAGCTCACAACTGCGGCCCCTAAGCCTGCTTCAAAAGCACAATCGTTTAAAGTAGATAATGCCAGCAGCAAACTCACCTGGCTGGCTAAAAAAGCCACCGGTGAGCACAGCGGTAACGTAAAAGTGAGCGAAGGAACCTTTGTAATTGACGGTACTGTGCTTAAATCGGGTAGTTTTACCATTGATACCAAATCGATTACCGTAACCGATGTTACCGATGCCGCAACCAACGGAAAATTACTTGGGCATTTAAAAAGCGAAGATTTTTTTAGTACCGAGAAATTCCCGACTTCGACTTTTGTTATTACCTCGGCCAAAAAAGCAAGTGGCAACCAGTACAATTTAACCGGTAAATTAACCATTAAAGGCATTACCAACGAGGTAAGTTTTCCGGCTGCAATTGATGTGGCCGGTAAAAAGCTAACTGCCAAAGCTAAAATTACCATAGACCGTACCAAATACGACATTAAGTTCAGATCGAAAAACTTCTTCGAAAACCTGGGCGATAAAGTGATATACGATGATTTTGATATCGATGTAGCTTTAGTGGCCAACGCCGGATAATAACCAACCTAAACCAAAATTATTGATGAGAAGGGCTGTATCCCCGTCGTTATTGCGAGAAGGCTTTTTCAGCCGACGAAGCCTGCCTGAAGCAGGCAGGCAATCTTTATAGTAAGAATCACTAGCAGGAAAGATTGCTTCGTCGTTCCTCCTCGCAATGACGATTCTGCTAAGGGGCGTCATCCGAAGGGCTTAAACCAACCTAAACGATACAGCTTTTCATATTCTAAGGCAAGTGCCAAAACCATTTAATAAGCTTAATCTGAGCTAAAAACAGATTTAAACCGATGAAAAAAAGAAGTGCGATCATTATACTGAGTTTTATTGTACTAATACTTACCCAGGCAGCTTTTGTTGGAGGCGGTGTGGGCGAAATCCAAACTAAAGAAGAGCTTGGCAGCAGTTTGTTTTTTGATAATATCCTCTCGAAAGACAGAACCATTAACTGCTCATCATGCCACAGGCCTGAATTTGCCTTTGCAGATACGGCTACTTTTAGTCTGGGTATTGGTGGTAAACTCACTGCACGCAACTCGCCGGGTTTAACCAATTTATCAGGTCGTACGCATTTTTTCTGGGATGGAAGAGCAGCTTCGCTTGAAGAGCAGGCCTTAGGTCCGATTACTTCGCCAGATGAAATGGGGCTAAGCATTGAAGAGGCTGTAGCAAGGTTGAACCAGGATAAAGCTTATGCACAGGCTTTTGCCAGGGTATTTAAATCGCCGGCCACTAAAGATAATTTGTTAAAAGCACTTGCCGCATTTGAGCGGACATTAGAAACCAACAATAGCGCTTACGATCGTTACATCGATGGCGATGACAATGCACTTACAGCAGCTGCAGCCCGTGGTCGCCTGTTGTTTATTGGGAAAGCCAACTGCAATAATTGCCACTCAGGAGAAGATTTTACCGCCGATCGTTTTAAAAATATTGGTCTCTACAACGGCAAAAGCCTCAAAGATGCCGGACGTTTTACCATCACAAAAGATAGCACAGCAATCGGCGAATTTAAAATACCGGGCTTGCGCAATGTGGCCTTAACTGCTCCTTACATGCACAACGGGCAGTTTAAAACGCTTAAAGAAGTGGTAGCCTACTACAATAATCCTTCGGCGGTGGTGCACGATGGCATTAACCGTGATTTATCGCTCGATAAGCCGCTTAATTTAACTGATAGCGATATTAACGATCTGGTAGAATTTCTGAAAGCACTTACTGATGAAAGGTTTTTAATCGCTAAAAACGCCCCAACCACAAACTAGACAATTAAATAGATGGACATCGTTTTGCGCAAAAAAAAATGCGCAACAGCTCTTGTTATGCCCAAATTTTAACACATAAAATGAAAAAAAACATACTAATAATAACCACAATACTCTTTTTTGCAATCAATGCCTTTGCGCAAAAGAGGTTTATCACAGGTGTGGTCACCTCGGCCGACGATCAAACACCTATTCCCGGGGTATCGGTAAAAGTAAAAGGCCTTAACGATGGTGCGTCAACAAAAAGGGATGGCAGTTATCAGGTGGCCATCCGCAATGGTAAAGTGCTGCAGTTTTCTTTTGTGGGTTACAAAACACAGGAAGTAGAAATCGACCAGCAATCAGTTATCAATGTAAGTCTGGTACCCCTTGCCAGTAGTTTGGATGAAGTAAGCATTGTAGGCTCGCACAATGCCAACCGCACCAAATTAAACTCGGCCAACCCGGTTGATATCATTGACCTGAAAGCACTGCAGGAATCGGCACCACAGGTAAGTGTAACCCAATTGCTGCAATATGTATCGCCCTCGTTCCATTCGTCGGTTTCGGGTGGTGGCGATGCTGCCTCGGCTACTTCAACCGCACAGTTGCGTGGTTTAGGTGTCGATCAGCTTTTGGTGTTGATTAATGGTAAGAGACGCCATAAAAGTTCGAACATCAGCTGGGGAGGTCTGGGTAACGGCGCTACCGGGTACGATTTAAATGCCATTCCAACCGGTGCTATTGAACGCATCGAAATCCTGCGCGATGGTGCTGCTGCACAATATGGTTCGGATGCTATTGCCGGTGTAATTAACATAGTACTGAAGAAAAGTACCGAGGAACTCTCGCTTACCTCAACCGCAAGTGCGCGCAGGCGCGGCGATGGTTTAACCACACGTACCAGCAGCAATTATGGCCTTAAGCTGGGCAACAAAGGGGGCTATTTAAACTTAACCGGCGAATTCGCTACACAGGCAGTTTCATTACCTGTAGGTGATTCGGAATCGGGATTATACATTGGCCCGGCTTATGGTGGGGGTGCCAATACCAGAGGATTCGACCAGATTTACACCAAAGAAATAGACGATGCCATTTTGGCCAGTCGCGGTATAGATCGCCATTATTTCGATCAGCGTGGAAGTACCAACAAAGCCATTGATGGTTTATTGTTTTTCAATGCTTCTGTTCCACTTAAAGATGATGTAGAACTGTATTCATTTGGGGGCATTAGTCACCGTACCTCACAGTTTACCGCAGTATACCGCCTCCCGGGCTGGACCGAGCGCAACAATACCTTTATTTATCCCGATGGTTTTTTACCGGCGATGGATAACATTCTTTCTGATAAATCATTGGCCATTGGGGTAAAAGCGAAGGTGAAAAACTGGAAAGTAGATATTTCCAATGTATATGGTATCAACGATTTCTCCAATGTAATCAGCAATTCATTGAATGCCAGCTTAGGTCAGCGCAGTCCGCGTAAGTTCGATGCCGGAAGTTACAATGCCAGTCAAAATACAACCGGTTTAGATTTTAGCCGTTATTTCGATAAAGTTTTAAGTGGTCTGAATGTAGCTTTTGGTGGTCAATATCGTGTAGAAACCTATCAGATTATTGCCGGCGAGGAAGCTTCGTACTCGAAGGCTGATCTTCGGGCCATTTATGGGATCGATACTACTGCAACCGGAATCCCTTATACCACCTCATTGGGTTTAACACCTTTAAACGGGCTTTCGCCGGGCTCGCAAATCCATGCAGGTTTCCGCCCTTCAAACGAGGTGAACGTAAGCCGTTCTATTTCTGCTGCTTATTTAGATGCTGAGTTAAATGTTACGTCTAAATGGCTGGTATCTGGCGCGTTAAGGGTCGAAAATTATTCTGATTTTGGGAGTGTATTTACTTATAAAGCAGCTTCGCGTTTCGGTATCACCAATTGGTTAGGGGTCAGGGCTTCGATCAATTCAGGGTTCCGTGCACCAGATCTGGCCCAGTTTTACTACACCGAAACTTCTACCACTTTTCAGAATGGGGTAGCTATCGATCAGGTTACCGCCAATAACGTCAATCCGGCCACTACTGCCTTAGGCATCCCCGCTTTAAAGGCCGAAAAATCTAAAGGTTATACTGCAGGTTTCACAGCTTCACCATTGGCCAACGTAGAGCTGACGGTAGATGCTTACCAGATTGATATTAAAGACAGGGTGGGCAATACCGGACGTTTTTCGGCCACAGATACCAATTTGCCGGCCGATGTAAGGGCACTTTTTGTACAAACCGGAACTGTGCAAGCCAAGTTTTTTTACAACTCTTTCAGTACCCGAACCAGGGGTATAGAAGTGGCAGGGAGTTATAAATTCCTTTTCGAAAATGGGGGCAATGCTTCGTTTCTGGCCAGCGCCAACTTTTTAGATACCAAACTTACCAATGTAAATACCCCGAAAGGATTGGAAGCTTATCGCTACATCATATTTGATGAGTCGGAACAGGCTCGGGTAACTAACAATATCCCTTCGACCAAAATCAGTTTGCAGGGTACTTATAATTATAAAAAGTTAAACCTCTTATTGCGTACCGTGTATTTTGGCTCGGTGGTGTCGGTTTCGCAGCTTAATGCCAATTTCCCTAAACCAGATTATTATTATCAAACATTTAGCCCGATCTGGGTAACAGATATTTCTGTCGGCTATAAGCTTACCAACAATTTACTGGCCACTGTAGGTGCCAATAATTTATTTAATGTACTGGGCGATTATAGTATCCCGGCACCGGGTAGCAACATTACCCGAAATCCGGGGCCTGGTGGCGCGCAGGCAGGAACCAATGCCGGTATACAGCCATTTGTGAGATTATCAGCCAAATTTTAATCCTTAAAACAAGCACATGAAATTTTTAAAGAATATACATCAGTTAAAAGAATTAACCTTTACGCATACGCTGGTACTGGCAGCCTGGGTTTTAGTTGCCATTTTACCTTCCTGCAAGAAAACCGAATACCTCGATACCGATAATGCCGACCGCGAACCTTTAAGCGCAAAAGTGAAATTGGTAAATGCGCTGAGTATTACTGCGCCGGTTAATTTTTTGGATTTTACCCGCCAAATTAACACTACGCTGGTTGCGCACAATGTGGCTACCGCTTACCTCGATACCCAATTTGGGAAAGTGCAGTACAATACTACCGAAGGCAGCAATACCAGTTATAAATCTTCCTATATTTTTGGTGGTGCGACTTCTTTTGCACAAGAAACAGATAAAGCATCTTTCGCAGGGCCGAACGGACCAATTGCCGGTTACTACCATACTTTGTTTACCGTTGCCAAGCGCAGGCCAAGCAAGTTAAATCCGGGTAACCGCGATAGTTTGGTATTGGTTTACGATGATTTAACCGCTCCGGCCGCGGGTAAAGCCAAAATACGGTTCGCCAATTTTGCACCAGATGCTCCAAACCTCGATTTAAAAACAACTGCTGGCACTTCGTGGTTTGCCAATGTAGCTTATGGTAATTTTGGCGATCAGGTGCAACTAACCTACGATGCCAGCGGAAAAGCGCCAGCAACCATTGCGGGACTGAGCTGGAAAACCCTGGGGCCGTTTAAAGAAGTTGCGGCAGGTGCTGCACAAAACCTCGAGCTTAGAAATAACAGTACTGGCGCTATTGTACCGGTAAAAACAGCTGCTCTAAGCAACCTGAGTTTTGAGGAAGGTAAAATTTACACCCTGTTTATTAATGGCAACCTGACTACCGATGCCGCACTTCAGGCAACGCTGATTGTACACACTAAATAATTGATCCCGATGAAAGAAAACCATAGAAGGCACTTTATCAAAACATCGTTAACTATAGCAGCTGGTGTGGCTTTAAGTCCCGTTTTGTCGCATGCTAATGCCCAACATGCAGTTTTACAATTTGTGCAGGAGCCGCTAAAGTATCCGTTTAATGCGCTCGAACCATATATCGATGCATTGACGACGGAAATTCATTATACTAAACACCACGCGGCTTACATTAAAAACGTAAATGATGCCATTACAGTCGAAAAAATACCCTATACCACAGTCGAAACTTTTTTCGAAAATGCGGCCAGTCTTTCGGCTAAAGCACGCAACAACGGTGGTGGAGCCTGGAACCATAATTTCTTTTTCGCTAGCCTAAAGCCCGGTAGTGCACCAGTACCCGGAGGGAAATTAAATGCGGCCATTGAAAAAGCTTTTGGTTCGATCGATCATTTTAAGGAACAATTTGCGCAAGCGGCTGCCACCCGTTTTGGCTCTGGCTGGGCCTGGTTGGTAAACGATAAAGGCATACTTAAAATTACCTCTACAGCCAATCAGGACAATCCCTTATTTGGTTCGGCAGAAGTTAAAGGCACGCCTTTGCTTGCACTCGATGTTTGGGAGCATGCCTATTACCTCAAATATCAGAACAAAAGAGCCGATTACATTGCTAATTTCTGGAATGTGGTAGATTGGGAGGTAGTGGCAGGAAGATTAATTTGATGATAAGGCCATATTTAATGGCGAAAGAGATCCTGCTTTCTGCAGGATATATTTGGTTAGAAGAGCGGAACTCGCCCGGATAGGGAGTTCCGCTAATTTATAAGGGTTTTATCCTTTTTTAAAGTGTTTGTTCAACGCATTTTGCACTTTAGCTACATCTGCTTCGATAGCTTTGGTAACGCCTGCATCCAATGCTTTGATAAAATTAGGTGTAACCTGAATAGAAGTTGCATTGTTTACAATAATCAGTTCAAGTGGATTAGTACCAAATTTTAGCGGCGCTTTTAATTTAGAAACTTCTTTTTCAACGTTTTTGCTAAATTCATAGCTATCGCTCAATTCATCAAAACAGTCGCGGGCAGCCTGAAATACCAGTTCAGTTTCAATATCTAAACCGTTTATGATGATGGTAGCAGCTTCAAGCTCTTTTTTCAAGCCTTCATTTCCTTTTACTGTGGTGTGGATGCTTTGCAGCGGTTCCAGTAAATCTTCGCTAATCACGATTAGCTTTTTATCGGTAATTACAATTTTTGCATTGTTGCCGCTTTCATCAAATAACTGCTCTACGTGGATGATATCGTTACCATCTTTAACAACAGATACACTTTGCGATTGCTTTTCAACTTTCGAATCGGCAATGGCATTTTTTAGTACGTTTACCAGGTAATCGAGAACCGGATATTGATTAATTTCAGACATGTAATTTAATTTTCTGCAAAGATAGGTTTGCAAACGAATCAAAGAAGCTTTAAAAAGATTTTTTTTGAAAGCAGGACGATACAGGATGAAACTAAATAATTTAATTTTTAATTTTAGGTTTAATCATCCCTAACCAAATTGATATGAGACTTAGCTATTTAACTGTTGTTGCTTTTTTTACGCTGCTCACTGTTTCCAGTTTTGTACCCGATAAACAGTATGCCCAGCGTTTGGGGATCATGTCGGGCCTGGGGCAGGATAGCATTGCACATGCCGGCGGTTTTACCATGATTGGCGAATCGGTAAGGAAAATGCTTGCACCCGGTGTAAGCGACGAGGCTTTTAATGCCAATCTGAAACAGATGAAAACTGCCCGGTGCAAAGTAACCGTATGTAACCTGTTTTTTCCGGGAAATATTAAAATTGCAGGTCCGGATGTAGTAGAGGCCAGGGTTTTATCGTATGCCGATTCAGTACTCTCGAGGGCCGGACAGGCGGGGGTAAAACTGATTGTTTTAGGAAGCGGAGGTTCGCGCAATATTCCTGCAGGTTACGATCTGGCCAAAGCACAGACCGATTTTATAGCCCTTTGTAAAAAAATAGGACAGCTTGGCGCAAAATATAAAGTTGTTATTGCACTCGAAAACCTCGAAACTACCGAAACCACTTTTATTACTTCGCTCAAATCGGCTGCTGATATCGTGAGAAGGGTAAATCATCCTAATTTCAGACTGAATGTAGATATTTTTCACATGATGCGTGAAGGTGAATCGCCTGATGAAATACGGGCTGCAAAAGGGCTGGTAGGCTATTGTGAAGTGGCCGAAAAAGAAAAACGTACACTACCCGGTGTAATGGGCGATGATTTTAAACCATATTTTCGTGCCCTGCGCGATATCAATTACAAAGGCCTGATTTTTATTGAAGGAAGTATTGGTAATGCTTCGGTAGAAATACCCGGCGCTTACGAATATCTTTCTGCACAACTGGCTGCGGTTGATGCAGAAAAAAGGTAAAATGTTAGTGTATATGGTTTGATATTTAAATAATCGGGCGGATATTTATGTCTTTCTCTCTTTAATTGCGCTTTTATTGTCGCTAACCGTTAAAAGCTGGTGTAAAAATGCTTGATATTTTGAGTGAATCGGATATGCGTCTGCTTTAAATAGGTTTTTTAGTTGTTTTTGTTTTAATTACTTGCCTATCAATATAAAACTACACCTGTTTTACGCTTAATTTCGATATAAACTGATCGAATAATATTATCTTTGCAACCGATTGCGATGAACACTTACAGCTCATTTTCAGATAATGAACTAGCTTTCTTACTGACTAAGAATGATGAGCTGGCTTTTACCGAAATTTACAACCGTTTTTACGGCTTGTTGTTTATTCACGCCAGCAAACGCCTTAACAGCGAGGAAGAAGCCAAAGATCTGGTGCAGCAGTTATTCGAAACTTTATGGATTAAAAGGGCGCAGGTAGCACCCGATGGTAATTTATCGGGTTATTTGTACGCCGCTACCAGAAACAGGGTGATTGACGTTTTTGCACACCAGAAAGTTGAAGATAAATACATCGGCTCTTTGCAAGGCTATCTTGATCAGGAACATGTACTTACCGATTACCTGGTACGCGAGAAAGATATGGCCGCTTTAATTGAACGCGAAATTGATGCCTTGCCGCCAAAAATGCGCGAAATCTTTTTGATGAGCCGTATGGAGAATAAAACCCATAAAGAAATTGCAGAATTACTCGAACTTTCTGAATTGACAGTAAAAACACAGGTGAAAAGAGCATTAAAGATTTTACGTTCGCGTTTAGGTTTGGTTACCTACCTTATTTTTATGCTTAAAACTTATCATTAAGCAGAATATCTTGCAATTAGAAGTGTAAAAAATTGATTTTAGGTGTCATATCTGCAAAACGATGAATCAATTTTTGCATTTCTGAGAAAAAAAATAAAAAAAATATATTTCTGCATACCCCCAGGGTATACCCTTCGCCGTATATACATTAATCAGCCCTAAAAGATTATTGTTAAATGGAGAAAAATGCGAAAATATTGTTGGATAAGTACTTATCAGGTAATTGTACGCCCAACGAAAAAGCAATTGTAGAACAATGGTATCTGCAACTCCCTTTTGAGGGCGATACACCTCAGCAACACCGCATTACCGCTACACAAACTGAGGTTTGGGAGAAGTTGCAGCATGGTAGACAAAAGGCAAAACAAGTACTTTTATTTAAACGTATTGCTGTGGCAGCCAGTATTTTATTGTGCCTGAGTGTTGGCCTTTATCTGGCTATGCGCAACAATGAACCACAACAATTTACCGTAAGTGCTAAAAATGATGTTAAACCCGGCCGCAATAAAGCCCTTTTAACCCTCGCCGATGGTTCTGTTATTGATTTGGATAATGCCAAAACAGGCCAGTTAGCTACACAAAGTGGTATTGTGGTGCGTAAAACGGCTAATGGTAAACTCGAATATATCATTAAAGATAACCCAGGCAACGCCACTCAGGCCATCAGCACTAATGTAATTACTACGCCAAGGGGAGGCCAGTACGAGGTAACTTTGCCAGATGGTACCAAAGTTTGGCTAAATGCCGCTTCTTCTTTAAAATATCCCTCATCGTTTGCCAAAAACGAGCGTAAGGTAGAATTACAGGGTGAAGCCTATTTCGAAGTAGCTAAAGATAAAAACAGACCCTTTAGGGTGGCAACCAATCAGCAAACGGTTGAAGTACTGGGTACACATTTCAATATCAATGCCTATAGTGATGAGGCTCAGGTTAAAACTACTCTTTTAGAAGGAGCAGTAAATGTTTCCAGCGGTACAAACAGTTTAAAACTAAAACCTGGTCAGCAAGCCTTGCTTAACCTGGCCGATGCCAAGCTCCACATGAACCCGGATGTAGATGTAGATAAAGAAATGGCCTGGAAAAACGATCTTTTTGCTTTCGATAACGATGACCTGAAAACCATCATGCGGCAAATATCGCGCTGGTATGATTTGGATGTGGTGTATCAGGGCAAAATAACTAACGAAAAATATGTGGGAGAAATCCCAAGAAACAGCAATTTATCCGAAGTATTCAAAATATTGGAACTTAACCACGTTCATATTGATGCCAAAGGTAAAGTGCTCACTGTATCTGGCAGTAAAACCAGGTAGACTTGCCCGTCGCTAAAAAGGCAATAAACCAAGCAATTCAATCAACTAATTAAACCAAACTTTATGATGAAAAAATTACCTGAAATCTAATTTCCTACCGCAAAAAAAAAACCGAAAGCGCAGCAACGCTTCCGGTAGAAATTTTGGACACAGCAGCTGGGTTTCGAAGCAAGCTGCTATTTATTAACCTCATTCAAAACAAAGGTATGAAATTAACTACCCTTTACAACCCCGTATACGCTATACGGAGGGTAAGGATTAAATTTTTATTGGTCATGAAATTGACTGCTATTTTATTACTGGCCGGTACTTTGCATATTTCGGCTGCTACATTTTCGCAAACCGTAACCATATCGCGTAAAACAGCTCCTTTAAAAACCATATTTAAGGAGATCAAAAAACAAACCGGTTACTTTTTCTTTTATAAAGGCGAGCTTCTGGAAGGAAAACCTGAAGTTACTGTCGAATTAAAAAATGCAACGCTGACTGAGGCTTTAAACCTGTCGTTAAAAGGGTTGAACCTGAGCTTTAATATTGTAAACAAAACCATTGTCATCAGTAATAAAGAAAACCCAACTTTACAGCCTGTTACTGTAGCCAGCCAGATTGAAGTTAAGGGTAAGGTAGAGGATAAGGACAGTGGAGAAAGCTTACCCGGTGTTAATATTTCGGTTAAAAACGGAGCCAGTGTTGGCGTAACCAACGAGAAAGGTGAGTTTAAAGTAAATGTTGCCGAAGGTGCCATACTGGTTTTCAGTTATGTGGGCTATGATATACAGGAAGTTAAAGTTAATAGTGCTAAAACGCTGAATATTAAGCTTGCTGCCCAGCAAACGCAGATGAATGACGTGGTAATTACCGGTTATCAGGCGATTAAGAAAGATAACTATACCGGCAATGCCATCACGATATCGGGAGATCAGCTGAAAAGGGTAAATCCGCAAAATTTGCTTCAAAGTATCGGCACATTTGATCCATCATTTAAACTGATTGATAATAACCTTGCCGGTTCCAATCCTAATAGAATTCCGTCTATTAATGTCAGAGGCGCTTCGGCATTACCCAGTGGCGATGGTCAGGTATTGAGAAGGGATGAAATTCTTGGAACAGCAAATATGCCGGTTTTCATGCTTGATGGCTATGAGGTAAGTGTGCAAAAGGTATTTGATTTGGATGTTAACAGGATTGCCTCTGTTACCTCATTGAAAGACGCTGCTGCAACAGCTATCTACGGATCGCGCGCTGCCAATGGCGTAATTGTGATCACTACTAAAACACCTTTGGAAGGCAAATTAAGGGTCGAATACAATTACGAATTGAATCTGACTGCGGCAGATTTAAGCGATTATCAGGTTTTAGATGCAGCCGAAAAACTAGATTATGAAGTGCTGGCTGGGTTATATAATTCTGCTAAGCAACAGGTATCTCAGGATCAGCTCGATGAAATCTATTACCACAAAAAAGCCAATGTTGTGGGTGGTGTTAATAGTTACTGGCTGTCTCAACCCTTACGCAATACCATCGGAAATAAGCATGCTGTAAATCTTGACGGGGGATCATCGGCCTTTCGATACAATGTTAACTTACGCTATCAAACAAGACCTGGAGCAATGAAGGGATCACAAAGAGACCAGTATTCAGGCGGAATGAGTTTCCAGTACAATGTTAAGAAAATTCAATTCAGAAATGAGTTATCCGTAACACAAGTAGGTGCCACTGAATCCCCATACGGTGATTTTTCCAGTTATGTAAAGATGAATCCATATTACCCTTTGCAAGATGCGAATGGCATGGTAATGAGAATTTCGGATGTCTACGAAAAGCAGGACCGGTCAAAAGAATATGTATTTAATCCATTGTATGATGCCAGTTTAAGTAGTTTTAATAAATCTAAGTATACCGAAATCATCGATAACCTTTCTGCCGATCTGGAAGTGGCAAAAGATCTTAGGTTAAGGGCTCAGATGAGCGTAACCACCAGATCAAATGCCGATGATATATTCACATCTCCATTGGCAAATAAATATTATCTCTACACTGCAGATAAAATCGACGAAAAGGGAGAATATACCAATAGGGAGATGAAAGAAACCTATTGGGACAGCAATATCAGGCTAACCTGGTTAAAGCAGATAGGCGGTAATTATTTTAATGCACTAATCGGCGTAAATGCACGCACAGAACTGCGCGATCAGAAACAGTTTACTGCTATCGGATTTGCGAACGACCGTTTTACCAGTATAGGGTTTGCAAAAGGATATGCCGAAGATGGAAAACCATTAAGCAAGCTCGAAAAAGCACGGCTTTTCGGTTCTTTCATCACCATGAACTATTCCTATAAAAACCGGTACCTTATGGATGGAACTGTTCGTATCGATGGTTCTTCTAAGTTTGGTGTAAACAACAGATTGGCTCCATTTTGGTCGTTCGGATTAGGCTGGAATGTACATCAGGAGGAATTCTTTAAAGATAATAAAGTAATCAGCCAATTGAGAATAAAGGCTTCTACAGGTCTTACTGGTTCTGTAGAGTTTGATCCTTATTTATCGCGGACTATTTATAAATATAATACCGGAAACTGGTATTCTACAGGCATTGGTGCGGGTGTAAACAGTTATGGTAATGAAAACCTGGGCTGGCAAAAAACGCGGATGACAGATATTGGTGTAGATATCGGTTTGTTTAAAGACCGTATCATGATTACCCCAAGGATATACAAGAAGTTTACCAAAGATATTCTGGCCGATATCACCTTACCTCCATCAACAGGCTTCTTATCTTATAAAGAAAACCTTGGAGATATGGAGAACAAAGGCGCGGAGTTAGGGCTTACAATAGATGCGGTGAGGAGCAAAGACTGGTCAGTAAACCTGAATGCCAGTATGGTTTCCAACAGAAATAAGGTGGTAAGAATCTCTAACGCATTAAAGAAATATAATGATAGGGCAGACGAACTGCAGTCGGTAAAACCCGGAGAAGGCGGCTACAGGGGTATTCCATTACTTCGTTTTAGCGAAGGACAACCTTTTAATGCCATTTATGGTGTACCATCATTGGGTATTGATCCGGAAAACGGACGTGAGCTATACCTCAAAAAAGATGGAACCATAACCTACGATTATGATAAGCGGGATTACGTAGTAATTGGCGACCCTAACCCTAAAGTGAGCGGTTATTTTGGCGGAACGGTTAACTACAAAAGATTTAGTCTTTATGTGCAGTTTCAAACCTTTTTTGGGGGTGATAAGTATAATTTAACACTGGTGGAGCGTGTTGAAAATGCAGATCCACGCTATAACGTTGACAGACGCGTATTTGAAGAAAAATGGAAGAATTCAGGTGACCTCTCTTTTTATAAAAATATAGCTGATATCGGCGAGACTGATGTAAGTTCAAGATTTATTCAGCCTGATAATCTGATTAACCTTCAATCGGTTAACCTTTCCTACGACATGAGTAAAAAAATAGCATCTAAACTATCGATGTCGAGTTTGATGTTCCAGGTAACTGCAAACGACCTGGTGCGTTGGTCGTCGGTGAAAGAAGAAAGAGGTATTAATTATCCGTTTACCAGGAGTTTAACCTTTTCTGTTAGAGCAGCTTTTTAAACTTTTTAATCACAGATTTAAAATATAAAACATGAATATTAGATTATTAATCTGCCTTATTTTAGTAACAGGATTATTCAGTTCCTGTGAGAAATGGCTGGAAGTTGAGCCGGAATCAGAAATCGCCGCCCCAATTTTATTCAGTACCGAAAACGGTTTCATGGAAGCAATAAATGGCGTGTATAACCGCAGTACCGAATCAGATCTTTATGGTAAAGAACTTACTTTCGGTACAACCGAGGTGTTGGCACAAAATTTTTCGATGCGCGATGACGGACAAGATTACAGGCAAACCTCATTATACAATTATAAACATGGCGAGTTTATCAAACGGAAAGATAAAATATGGGCCGGTTTATACAATTCTATTGTGAACTGTAATTTGATTCTTGAAAATGTTGATGCAAAAAGGAATGTTTTTACCGGTTCAAATTATGCCATTGTAAAAGGAGAAGCACTAGCATTAAGGGCCTACCTGCATTTTGACCTGCTGCGTCTTTTTGCACCATCGTATTTGAGAAATCCTGCTGCAAATGGAGTTCCCTACGCCAACAAGTATACAAAAGAAATTACTCCTATGTCTACAGTGTCGCAAACCATCGATTTAATCATCAAAGATCTCGAAGAGTCAAAACAGCTTTTAACAGCAGATCCCATCCGGAGTGCCGGTTACATCGTAAACTATCCTTTGGTTAGCGATACGCTGAAAAATACAGAGGAGAAAAATGCCAGTCTTTTTTTACAGAACAGAAGGCACCGGATGAATTATTACGCAGTATGCGGAACATTGGCCAGGGTTTATCTTTATAAAAATGATAAGGTAAAAGCCTTAGCAAATGCTAAGGAGGTAATCGATTCTAAAAAATTTCCATGGACTGCAAAAAGTGATTTTGAGGCTTTTGAAGATTCTAAAAAAGACCGTATTCTTTACAAGGAACTTGTTTTTGGATGGTACATACCTGGTGCTGCAAAAGAAATAAAAGACAATTGGTTTCAAAGTGGTACCAGAGGTTTTTATTTAATTGAGGATGCTGCTGATTACATTTATGAAAAGGCAACTGCCGGAGCAAGTGATTCGCGCTACAAATACTGGCTGTCTGCTACTTCAAATCAATCGTCGAGATCTTATGATATTGTTAAATACCGCAGAAACCCCTTAAGTGCAGAAGCAAATGCCAATCTACATTACCTGATGGCGCCCGCAATCAGGCTGAGTGAGATGTATTACATAGCTGCCGAGTGTTCGTACGCAAGCAATCCTGCACCTGCAGTCAATTACCTTACCCAGGTTCGCGAAGCCAGGCAAATTGGCGATCCTTTATCTATAAACAGTGAAGAGGATTTATTAAAAGAGCTGCTTAAAGATGCACGTAAAGAGTGGCTGGCAGAAGGGCAGTTATTTTATATGTACAAAAGGCTAAACAGGGGTATTGTAGGGCAAACAGGCGTAGTTATTCCCCCTTCCGATAACATTTTCGTACTTCCATTGCCTAACGATGAAATCGTTTACGGTGGCAGATAAACAAGGTGAAATTTTATGAATAGCAAATTATGAAAATATATATATTAATATTCGCGGTATTCTGCCTTGCTTCCTGCAAGAAAGCAGAAGAGATGCGTTTTGATCACAGTGCCAATGTTTATTTCGATATTTACAATGGCGATAAAGACAGTATCGTAAGAACTTTTGCCTATAATCCCACATTAGCTCAGGATACCGTTTGGCTACCGGTACGTTTATCCGGAATAAGAACCGGTGAAGACAGAAAGTTTAGTGCACGGGTAGACGCTGATTCCTCTACAGCTAAGGTTGGTGTTCATTATGAAGCACTAAAATCACAATATTCTATTCTTCCTAACAGGGGGATAGGATACATTCCTGTAGTAATTTATAATAAGGATAAGGAACTCGAAAACAGATCGGTTTCGATACTGATCAAATTAACCGGCACACCCGATCTGGGTATCGAAAACCCTTATTTAATTAGGGCAAAAGTTGTCTTCTCGGCCAAACTGGAAAAACCTAATTGGTGGGATACCTGGCCGCTTCCCCCTTATTCGAGAACCAAACATGAATTGTTTATTCTGGTAACCGGACAAACCTCACTCTCAACTGATGGCCTCGATGCACCCAAAAACCTCTATTATATAGGTTTGTTAACCACGATGTTAAACAATCCTTTTAATTGGGTTACCAAAAATGAAGCAAAAGGATATGTAATTGAAGAGGTAACTGCCGGCAATACAGATAGCTATTATTTCTACAATAAAAAAAATCCGGCCAAAAAAACACTTTTGCGCAAAAATATGCAAAATGGCAAATACTATTTTATAGATGAAAACGGCAATGAAGTTATTTAAATCTAAAAACATGGATATTAGAAAATTAATTATATTAATAATAGGCGTGCTTTCTCTTGCCGCATGTCATAAAGACCTCGGTAATTATGATATCAATATGCCTGTCGAGCCTAAATTATTAAACCTCGATTCTGTTTACACCGCAAGCGTAGGCGATAGTTTGATCATCAAACCAAAAATAGAAAGTGCAGATGCTGCAAACATTGAGCTTCAATGGAAAATCAGTGTAATGGAAGGTAATGATGTACTTTATACCGGACCGGCACTACGTATTATCTTCGGACTGCAGGCCAAACGGTATTCAGCTCGCCTCACAGTTTTTAACAAAGCTAATGGAATGAAATATTTCCACAACTTTTACGTAGATGGCGGAACCGAATTTGCAAACGGAACAACAGTATTAAGCATTGAAAACGGAATAACGCAATTTTCATTTGTAAAGCCAGATGGCAGTGTGCAGGCGCGTTTATACAGGGCTATGCAGGGCAAGGATCTGCCTCCAAACCCCACAAATTTATTTCTGCTTAGAAATACATTTACCGGAGGTACCTTATTAGGGTATTGGATTATTACAAAAAATGGTGGTATCAGGCTCGAGCCAAATACCATGCAGGAAGATCCGAAATATCCCAATACACTCAGGAATAATTTTTTTACCACACCTGATAATCTTGAGGTTGGCTCCCTTATATCACATCCTCAGGGGGTGATGATGGGGGTGGTAAACGGCAAATTCTACGGAGGTACCACCAGTACCTGGGATCAGGCTGCTACCTATGGCATGTTTGGTTTACCCGCTGATGGCGATTATGAATTGGCTCCTTCCTTTGTAATGAGCTTTACGCAGGCAGCCACTTATTTTATTGGTTTCGACCGGAACAGGAAACAATTTGTCAGAATCAACCTATATGGAGCGCCTGTTTATTTTGGTACGCAATACTCGGTTAGCTCAACAACTGTTTTTGATCCTACCAATGTGGCTATGGATCTTGTTCATTTGGAGCAGCTCAATAACGCAGATTGTTTTGCCTTTTGCAAAGGAACCGACGGAAAGATCTATGAATTAAAGTTCAATGTTCAGTTTAACGGTCCGTTTACTTTTACACCTCAGCACAAACGCCTTTTTATACGCCAGGAGTTAATCAATGAAAATACAAAATGGAGCGGGGCTAAAAACGGGGTAATCTATATTGCCAATGGTAGTAAAGTTTACCGGTATAATCCTGTAAATGAAGAACTCAGAGAACTGGCCACAAGCTTTACCGGAAAAACGATTTCTATGTTAAAACTCAGCGATGACGAAGAAACATTGATGGTAGGAACAGAAGAAACGGTTTCCTTTCTAAACATAGCTACCGGAATGAACGGCGTATTCATTAAAAAGATCGAAGGCATCCCAGGTGCTCCTGTAGATATGGCAATCAGAAAATAAGCGATCCACTAATTAATCATAAAACTAACACAAAAAATGAAAATAAAATTCTTAATCCTTGCTCTTGCAGCACCTTTTATCGCCTCGGCACAGGCGCCAAACTTTAGCCTTTCCGGAAAAATCGGCAACCTCAATGCCCCGGCCAAAGCTTACATCGATTATATGGATAATGGAGTTGGTCACGAAGATTCGACCGTAGTGGTAAACGGAAATTTCCGCTTTACAGGCAATGTTTCGGGTATTTCTTATGCCCGCATGGCGCTCGATCATACCGGTGGTGGTAAGCAACGTGCCGTGTACACCGGCGATGTGATCTATTTTTACTTTGGCAAAGAGCAGGTGTTAATCAGCTCAAAAGATTCATTGGATAATGCAACCTTTACCGGTTCTAAAGTATACAACGAATACGCAGCTTATAACAAAACCATTGGTGGTACCATTATGGCTTTAACCAAGGCGGTAAATGCTGATTTCAACAGTGGCACACCAGAGCAGCAAAAAGATCCGGCTTATATGAAAGCGGTCGATACCCGTTACCGCAATAACATTAAAGCCCGTGAAGAGAAACAATTTCAGTTTGCAAAAGACCATCCCAATTCATTTTTTGGTTTGGTAGCCTTATCTGAATCGGCTGGCGCAAAAGTAGATGTAGCCAAAGTAGAGCCTGTATTCAATGCTTTGAGTAAAGAATTACGCGCTACTGATTTGGGTAAAGAACTGGCGCAGCGCATTGCAGCCAGTGGCATTACTGCGATTGGTGCAAAAGCCCCTTTATTTACACAGAACGATGTTTTAGGAAAACCGGTTTCGTTAGCCAGCTTAAAAGGCAAGGTGGTTTTGGTTGAGTTTTGGGCAAGCTGGTGCAGCCCTTGCCGTGCCGAGAACCCTAACCTGGTTAAAGAATATAACCTGTATAAAGATAAAGGCTTCCAGATTTTATCGGTTTCGTTAGATAATGTGAAAGAAAACTGGCTAAAAGCCATTGAAACTGATAGTTTACCCTGGTTACACGTTTCCGATTTAAAAGGCTGGAACAATGAAGTAGGCCGTTTATATGGGGTGAGGGCCGTGCCCGCCAGCTTCCTGGTTGATCGTGATGGAACCATTATTGGCAATGGTTTAAGGGGCGAACCGCTAAATAAAAAACTGGCCGAAATATTTAATAATTAATCGTCTACCCATTAATAACGCTCAGGGGCTGTCCGCAAGTCGGATGGCCTCTTTTTGTAAAAGGAATAATAAAACACACATTTATGAACAGATATTTCAGGCTGCTGGCCTTAGCTATGCTTCTTTTTTTTACCAGGGCTTCTGCGCAGCATCAGGTAGCAAACCGGATAGAAAGCGTGATTTCAGCTGCAATGAAAAGGGCTTATCCGGCTAGCGTAAGGATGTGGGGTTTCGATACAACGCGTAACGAGCGCACCTCTGCGCAATTTAGCGGGGTGGTGGTAAGTGCCGATGGTTATATTTTAACCGCCGCACATACCGTACAACCTGGTCGAAATTATAAAGTTTTCTTTACCGATGGCCGCGAAGCCATTGCCGAAGCTTTGGGTAAAATTGAAGTGAAAGAAACCCCTGGCGCACCAGATGTGGCCATGATGAAGATTTTAACTAAAGGCAACTGGCCTTTTGCCGAAATGGGCTATTCGCACAGTCTGGTTAAAAACGAAATGTGCCTCAGTATTGCTTATCCCGAGAGTTTAAACCAAAAGATGCCTACTTTAAGACTGGGGAAAATTGCTGAGGTGAAAAATAGCTACGGTTTCATCCGGTCGACCTGTAAAATGGAGCCCGGCGATTCGGGTGGTCCTTTGTTCGATTATTTAGGAAGGGTAATTGGCCTTCATAGTGCCATTGATGTAGCCGTAGATATGAACTTCGAAATTCCGGTCGATTTTTACCGCAAATACTGGACGGCACTACAGCAGGAGAAAATTTATACCGCTTTCCCCAATCAAACCGATGTAATTGATGCCGATAAACTGGAAAAACAGATTAAAAAGAATACTGAAAATGGTAAAACTGATTTTGATCTCGTAAAATACAGCCCAAAATTTAAAAACACCAGTTTTGAGCTTGAGAGTACGGTTAATGGCGAAATGAAAACCATTACAGCAACACTTTTTAATGTGCCAAATGCAGCAGGAAAACCTAAACAGGTACTGGTTACCAAAAACAGCATGGTTGGTGAAGCCGTCAATATTAAATTTCAGGATAAAATGCTTAATCTATCGGTAATTGCCCGGGATAAGGAGAACGATTTGGTTTTGCTCGGCTTAAACCAAGCCATACCAGGTGGGATTGAGCTGAAAGATGTAAAAAACGAAAGCCACGAAAACCCCGTTGGACAGTTATTATTTACAGCAAGATACGATGGAACCTATTTACAAAGTGTATGGAGCAGCACAGCCTTAACTTTGCCCAAAATATCGGCCATGCCATATTTTGGGGCTATGGTAGCATATAATACCAGTCCTGCGGTATTTTCATTGATTAAAGCTGCAAGTCCTGCAGAACAGTCAGGTTTAAAAATGGGCGATGAGCTAGTGAGTATAGATGGACAACCCATTGCCAAATCTGCAGATTTTGTACCTTTTGTGGCTAAATATTGGCCCGATGATGAAATTACCCTGAACTGGACACGGGAGGGGAAGCCTTTCTTTGCAAAGGCTAAGCTGGCAGGCGTAGGGCAGGGCAGTTCAAATCATCCTGCCGAAAAGTTTGCTGGCGGTAAATCGGCCAGGCGCGATGGATTTAAGGCTGTGTATGCGCACGACCTGGCACTTACACCAGATTTAAACGGTAGTGGTGTGTTTGATGCCAAAGGCAATTTTTGCGGATTAAATATTGCCCGCTTTAGCAGAACAGCCGCTTTGTTTATACCGGCCAATGTGGTTTATCAGTTTATAAACGAATATGTTAAATGAGAAATCTTTAGATAAAATCAGATTCTTGTTGCAGGCTTAACAGTAGTTTCATATTCACTTGGTTCATTTGTTTTTAAACAAAACCATTAAATGAAAAAAGAATTACTTAGCTTATTTGCAGCAGCGGCCATTGGCCTGATAGCATGCAAAAAGAACCACGAAGAACCTGCAAACGAAATTACTTATCCGGATATGGCCGAAGCTTCAGATCCTGCTGTGTTGTTTACCACGACAGCCGGTGTAAAAGTATACAATGGTGGTTTTGGCTCAGCCGTAGCTACCGACCCGAATGCACCCGATGTTTTTTATATGCTTACCGATAGGGGATCGAACGTAGCGGGGCAACTGGCTAATTCCATCATTATCGGTAAGCCTGATTTTGATCCACAGATTGGTAAATTCAGGCTTAAAGATGGTAAGCTGGTATTGGAGCAGGTAATCGAGCTTAAAAATGCTGCAGGTGGCAAACTGAACGGGCTTCCAAATCCTGCCGGAATGGGGGCTTCAGGCGAGATTGCCTACGACTTAAACGGGCAGGTAATTGCACCAAGTGCCGATGGGATAGACTCTGAAGGTTTGGTAAGGGCTGCTGATGGCTCTTTTTGGATTAGTGATGAATACGGACCGCATATTGCGCACTTTGATGCGTCAGGCAAAACTATTGAGCGCATCAATCCATTCGGAAGCGGAACCGGTGGTCGCAAAATTCCGGCTGTATTTGCCAACAGAAGGGCCAACCGCGGTATGGAAGGGCTTACCATTACACCTGATGGTAAAACTTTGGTGGGCATGATGCAGTCGCCAATGTACAATCCTTCTAAAGCGGCAACTGCAAATTCGGTAGTATTAAGGATTTTAACTTTCGATATTGCTAGTGGGGCAACCAAACAATACGCCTATTTAATGGATAATGTAAGTTTAACCGGCGTAAGCGATATTGTTGCGGTAAACAGTACTACTTTTTTAACTATCGAGCGCGATGGGCTTTTCGGTGGTGCAACAACTAATCCGGCAGCTTTTAAAAAGGTATTTAAAATCGATATCAGTGCTGCAACCGATATTTCTGATGCAGCAGATGGTGCTACAGGTAAGCTTTATAGCGGAAAAACCGTCGAGGAACTTAACAATGCGGCAGGTTTAAGTGCTGCGGGTGTTGTGCCGGTAACCAAAACACTGGTTTTAGATTTATTGAAAGATTTGCCAAAAGTATATCCGCACGATAAAGCCGAAGGATTAGCATTACTCCCCGGCAATATCCTGGTAATTTCTAACGATGATGATTTTGGTGTAGTAGATAATGGCGCAAGTGGCTTTGCCCAGAAAATTTTGCCTTTAACCAATGCGGTTGATCGCAATCGGCTTTATTTTGTAAAAATTAAACTTTAAGAATATGGCCACCCAGCGTAGAGTTGCATGGCCATATTTGTTATACAGTTTTTATTGCTTTAGAATAGGTTTTTACAACGAACAGGTGTTATTTGTGGATTATTAAACGACGGTTGTATACCGTAATTTTACCCTTTTTCGCTACAACTGTTGTAAATTAGACAGACATTAACAAGATTTGTATTGTCTATCTTAACTTATTCATATGTATTACACTTGTGCGATTGTTGATGACGAACAGCATGCTATTGATGTGCTGACCGATTACATTAACGACACCCGCTTTTTAAGAGTAACCAATAATTTTAACAACCCGATCGATGCTTTGGAAAGTATTAGTGCAGGCGATAAAGTAGATTTTCTTTTCTTAGATATTGATATGGATGGAATGCAGGGAACAGAACTTGCTGTGCACCTGAGGTCGAAAGCCAGGTTTATCATTTACGCCTCTTCCAATCTCGAGCACGATGTAAAGAAAACTAACTCTGATTTTGAGTGTTATTTAGGTAAACCCATATCCATGAAACGCTTTTCCGGTACCATAGAAACATTAATGCGGCTGAATAATCTGCCCCAAAAAAACTAAAAATATGATCGAGCTCTCTTACTCCTATGAAAACGAATTTTTAGCCAATACTGCTTACCAGCTCATGCGCGTAAACATGAACGATCCCTGGCTGGTGCTTTCGGGTAGTGATGTGGTTGGCATTATCAATCACGATGAAAACGATAGCTGGCAGCAGATTGCAGGCGAGGATATGCCTCAGGATGCTGTTAGGGGCATGGGCGAGCTGATTGCAATGCAGCAGTTTAGCTGGCTACCCAGGCTCATTAAAAAGCAGTGGCCCGAATATGTACAGGAGGTTATAGTAGAGAGCGAAAAAAATTACGAGGTAGTTTGCCATAAAGACACCTGTCCCGATCGCTTTAAGCAACGTTTTACACCAGGTATTCATGCTTTAGCCAAACGCGAAACAGAACTGGTGTTTAAAGTATGCCGTTTCAATGTATCGGGGTATTACCAGGTGGTTAAAACGCGAACCGCCGACCGGTATGCATAATGTTGTAAAGTTTTAATGTTGTAAAGTTTTAATGTTGGAATGATTGAATGTTGAAATTTAAAGCATGCTATCACTCCAAATCTTATCATTCACAATACAGTTATTAACTTACGCGCTCATTTATCCAAATAAATCGTTTTTAGGTTTTTATTTAGACTAATTCTTGCTAATTTTGGGGATTATATCTTATCCGTATTTCCCAAACAATGAAAAAACTATTACTAGGCCTGACTTTGTTCTGCTGCGTTTCTGCACAGGCACAGAAAAACAGCTTGCTCGATCAGGCTTTTTGGCAAGGCAAACCAGACGTAAACAGTGTTAAAGCCGAAATCGAAAAAGGAGCAAACCCGGCCCAGTTAAATGGTTCGAGTTTTGATCCGGTTGTAATGGCCATTAACGCTGATGCGCCAAATGAAACCATTAAATTTTTATTGGTTCAGCCCGGAAACGAGGTAACCAAACTTACTCATGATGGCCGTACTTATTTACATTGGGCTGCAAACCGTGGAAACGACGAAATATTAAGTTACCTGCTATCAAAAGGCATTAATGTAGGTTTAAAAGATAGCCATGGCGTTACTGCATTAACCTTTGCTGCGGGTTCTGGTCAGCCAAATACCAAAATTTACGATTTGCTTTTAGCCAAAGGTGCCAATCTAAAAACTGATGTAAACGGTAGTGGAGCCAATGCTTTACTTTTGGCCATTGCCAGTGATAAGGATTTTAAGCTGACAGATTATTTCGTTAGCAAAGGCCTTGATTTAAAAAGCACTGATGCCGATGGCTTAAATGCTTTTGGTTATGTAGCCAGAAGTGGTAATATCGATGCACTTAAGGCTTTATTGGCTAAAGGTATCCCGGTTGATCAGGCTGCATTGATTACTGCGAGTGAAGGTAGCCGCAGGGGCAGCAACGGTATTGAAGTTTATCAATACCTGGAAAGTTTAAAAATTAAGCCTACCTATACCAATAAAGAAGGCCGCAATGTACTACATGCTTTGGTACGTAAACCGAAACAGAACGATATTATTGCCCATTTCATCACAGCCGGTGTTGATGTAAACAAAGCTGATGTTGATGGCAACACACCCTTAATGTATGCTGCAGCAAGCAATCGCGATACAGCAGTACTCGCTTTATTATTGCCAAAAGTGAAAAACATCAATCAGGTAAACACTAAAGGCCTGAGTGCTTTGGCTATGGCGGTTAACAGCAATTCGCCTGCAGTTGTAGCTTATTTATTGGCAAAGGGTGCCGATTTAAAAACAACGGATAAGGATGGCAATAATCTGGCTTATTACTTAATCCAATCGTATAGCAGTGCAGAAGGAGGCCGTGGCTTTGCTCCGGGAGCACCTTCTAAAGCTGAGGAATTTGAAGGTAAACTCAAATTGTTGCAGGCCAAAGGTTTCGACCTTGCTGCTGCACAAAAAAATGGCAATACCTTGTATCATTTAGCGGTTGCCAAAGGCGATTTAGGTTTGGTAAAACGTGTGCAGGATTTCAAAATCGATGTAAATAGTCCGAACAAAGAAGGTATTACGCCTTTGCACAAAGCGGCAATGATCTCCAAAGACGATGTGATGCTAAAATATCTTTTGAGCATTGGTGCTAAAAAAGAAGCCAAAACCAGTTTCGATGAGAGCGCTTTTGACTTAGCCAGCGAGAACGAATCGCTAACCAAAGGAAATGTATCACTTAGCTTTTTAAAATAGAATATGAATAACTTACTTAAAATAACTTTACTTTTTTGTGCGCTTGCATTTTTTAAACCAACGCAGGTAAATGCGCAAAATGCCGCTTCGGCAAAATATAAATGTATGATCCAGATGACGAATTACATGGGCGAGGGTGCCTATATCGTAATCTCGCTGGTGGATCCCAAAGGACAATACAATAAAACGCTTTATGTGCTGGGTTCTGACAAAAAATGGTACAAGAGTTTAAAAGAGTGGCATAAATTTTACGCACAGAAACCAACCAATATCAGTGCGGTTACCGGTGCTTCATTAACCGGTGGAGACCGTGGTGTTTCGGTAATTGAAATTGAAAAAGCTAAAATCAATGCAGGTTATAAATTGCGTTTCGAAACCGCCGTTGAGGACAAAGAATATTACGTTAAAGATCTCGAAATTCCATTAACTACCGAGGCACTTGCAGCCAAAACCGATGGTACCGGATTTATCAGATACGTACGTTTTAGCGCGAATTAAAATTCAGTTAAAACTATGATTACTAAAGTTTGGAGATACAGCCACCTAACCCTGGCTGTATCTTCTTTTATTTTTCTGCTACTGGCTGCGGTTACGGGCATTATACTTTCTGCAGAGCCCATCAGCCAAAAAGTAAAACCTTACGCGGCTGGTAACCTTCAAAATACCGATGTTGCTACGGTTATTCCTATTCTTAAAACCCAATACAGCGAAATTACGAGCATTACCGTAGAACAGGGCAGGTTTGTGCTTTTGCAGGCCATTGATAATAATGGTGATGATGTAAAAGCATATATTAACCCTAAGAATGGTAAAGTTTTAGGAACACCCGGTAAAAAGAATGAGTTTTTTCAATGGGTAACCACTTTGCACCGTTCGCTTTTTCTGCACGAAACCGGTCGGTTATTTATTGGTTTAACTGCATTTTTGCTTGCGCTTATTGCTATTTCAGGCATTTTGCTCACTATTCAGCGCCAAAGGGGTATCAGACGGTTTTTTGCTAAAATACAAAAGGACGGTTTTTCGCAATATTACCATGTTATTTTAGGTCGTATTTTACTCATTCCGATTCTGATTATTGCGATAAGCGGTACCTACCTCTCCTTAAATACCCTCGGTATTTTAAAAACCGTTAAAAGCAGTGTCGATGTAAACCCTGATCACATTAAGGCCAGCCCGGTAAAAAAGCTGAAAGATTTTGAAGTTTTCAAAAATATCAGCCTTGCTGAGGTACAGTCGATTGAGTTTCCTTTCTCTGAAGATGTAGAAGATTATTTTATCCTAACGCTTAAAGACCGCGAAATTGCCGTAAACCAGCTTACCGGCGAGGTACTGGCCGAAAATAAATATCCTTTTACACTATTATTGAATAATTTAAGCCTTGATATTCATACAGGCAGAACCAATGTGGTTTGGGCGGTAGTATTGGGCATTTCATCCATCGGAATTCTATTTTTCATCTACTCGGGATTTGCCATTACTTTAAAACGCATATCAAAACGCAGTAAAAACAAGTATAAAGCTGCTGATTGTAATTTTATCATTTTAACGGGCTCTGAGAACGGCAGCACTCACGGTTATGCCATTGCTTTGCACAAAAGCTTACTTAAGCAGGGCAAAAAATCGTACCTCACCACCCTGAATAATTACACGCTGTTCCCAAAGGCAGAGCAATTGATTATTTTTACTTCTACTTACGGATTGGGTGATGCTCCTGCTAATGCGGGCAGGTTTTTAAAAAAGATAACGCAAACCCCACAAAGCCAGACTGTGCATTATTCGGTTTTAGGATTTGGATCAAAAGCTTATCCCGATTTTTGCAAATTCGCCTTCGATGTGCACAATAGCCTTTCTAAACAATCATGGGCTACTCCATTAATCGATATCCATACTGTTAACGATAAATCGCCGCAAGATTTGCAGTTATGGGAAGAGGCTTGGTCGCAAATGAGTGGTATAGAGGTAAATGGACTTTTTACCCAAAAAGCAACGAAACCTAAAAAACTAAAAGATTTTGTGGTTCAGTCTAATACTGGCCAGACTAGAACGGAAGGCGTTTTCCAGATCCGGTTGAGTGCCAAAGGTAAACTGAAAGCAAAATCCGGCGATTTACTGGCTATTTATCCTGCAAACGATCATCGTGAGCGATTGTATTCGATAGGAGTAATCGATAACACCATACAGCTAAGTGTTCGTTTACATCCGGATGGTTTAGGATCGGGATTTTTACATAATCTTAAGTCCGATTCGCTTTTAAAAGCTAAGGTGGTTAAAAATCCACATTTCCATTTCCCTGCAAAGACACCTAAAGTGATTATGATTTCGAATGGAACGGGAATAGCACCCTTTTTAGGTATGATTAGCGAAAATACGGCCAAAGTACCTTGCCATTTGTTTTGTGGTTTCAGGGAAAATGCTTCTTTCGAACCTTTTCAAACATTTTTGGGAGAGATGAAATTAGCTGAAAAGGTAAGCGATTTGAAAATTGCCTTTTCGCGTGAGGGAAATAAACAGTATGTAAGCGATTTAATCCGTACTGAAGCTGATTTTGTGGCGCAAAGCCTTGCCGAATCGGCCGTGGTAATGATCTGCGGCTCACTGGCCATGCAAAAAGATATTTTACAGATCCTGGAAGAAATCTGCCCGGAAAAAACAGGACAACCTTTATCCTTTTATCAATCGCGAAATCAGGTGTTAACCGATTGTTACTAAATAGATTTTAAACCTCGCAGAATTTTGAATCCTGCGGGGTTTACCTTTTACTTAAAATATCCATAATCGGTTTCAATTCTGCTTTTATCTCCTTGTAAGATAATGTTGAAGAAGCAATAGGCTTGGCTAATTTCCTGATCACCTGATCACCATTCAGATAATAGCGTGTTTCTGTAGTGTTTTTAATTTTAAAATCTTTTAAATACATCGGCTTATCATAAAACGTTTCTTTCTTGTATAAAAAAAATAGCCCTGCACTATTGAAGTAGTAATCCGCTTCGGCCTTTCCGGTTTCGCCATAAAAAATGCAATGTATCTTTTTAAGCACACCTTTATTGTAATAACCAGTTACCTCGCCTCCTTCTGCCGACATTTCGAAAACATCTTTTGTTTTCTTTTGATAAAAACTCAGTTGCTTGTTGATTAAAGCAAAATCAGATTGGATTTTCCTGATTACTGCCGGAGTATCAATGGGATGATTTGTTGAAGTTTTATCAGCAGCAAAAGTGTTATTGCCAAAAAAGATAACAGTAATTAATATGATTAGTATTCTCATGTTATTTTTCATTCTTTAAATCTCTTATACTTTTTCCGAAAGTCATCTGGAAGTGAGGATAATCTTTAAAACCTTTCCAATTCCCTCCCCATTCAAATCCAAGGTCTTCTCCAATTTTAACAACCTCTCTTGGTAAAATACTCCAAATAGCCTGACCTTCTTTAACAATTACCACATCCATAGCTAATGCATAATTATGATAGCTTGAGCCTCCTCTTGCTTTGGTGACAATGTTACCTGGGGTTGTTCTACCCTGATTGTAAAGTGCGTTCTGTTCAGCTATAGTTCTTAAAGCTTGTACAATTCTTAATTGTATCCCAAGTTCTTCTTCAACTGTATTAATAAATTCTCTTGCAGGGTTTTGCAACCTCTTATCCAAAGTCAAAATCCTTTTATTTGTTGCGTCATCCCAAGTTGGTCTTAAATGTTTAGGTAGTCCATTTTCAACAAGTAATAACAGCGAATTTGCTTTTTTGTTAAATTTTATTCTTCTTTTTCTATCCCAAAACATTCCCGAATCAAGAGAATAATAATCTATATCTACTCCACCTTTTGCGGATTTTTTTTCTACGATATAATTTTTATGAATAGTATCAATAATCAAAATTATTGAAGAACTAGGGTATGAACATGAGTTAAAACTCTGAAATGATTTAAAAGGATCATAAAAAGTAAATAAAATACCTGCATTCCTTTTTTCTTTTAAAGAATATTCCATCATTATATTATTAATGGTTCGACAACTAATTACTAAATCACAATAAAATAATAGGGGATAATAAATTAATAGCAATTAGAATGCCACAATCATATCTAGACTTTCAACGGTTTAAAACTACAGCTACCAATACTTATTTACTATATCTAAGTACCCTAATATGTCTTGTAAAACATATTAATATACTCTTTCAAGTACCCGTAGCAAACCTATTAGGAATTAAAATCCTGAAAGATCTTTGATGAGAAAGGACTGTTTCAAAGATTAGTTAACAAGCAAATGCCCTGGCAACTTAATATCTTTCGAAGTCAGGATTTCGCCTTTATCGGTAATGATGATGTAACTGTATTCAGGGTATTTTTTAATCAGCTGAGCGCCGGCCATTTTTCCTAAAACCATGGTAGAGGTGCTTAAACCATTAGCCATTTCGGCACTTGGACCAAATATGGTTACACTGATTAATCCTGTAGCGGGATAACCTGTTGCAGGGTTAATAATGTGCGAATATCGTTTGCCATTAAAAGTTACAAATTTGCGGTAACTCCCTGAGGTAACCACTGCACTCTTTTTCAGTGGGATTACCGCCAGCAAAGTATCTTCACGCGTAGGATTGGTAATGCCAATACTCCAATCATCGCCATTAGGTTGTTTACCCCAGGTACTCATATCACCCGATGCATTCACAATGCCCGCCTTTATTCCCCTGGCAAGCATCATTTCGCGGCATTTATCGGCTGCATAACCTTCGCCCAAAGCACCAAAGCCGATTTTCATTCCTTTAAGCTTTAAGAAAATGGTCGACTGTTGTTTATTTAAGATGATGTTTTGGTAACCTACTTTGGCTACCGATCTTTTTATGGTTTCTGCACTGGGCATTTTAGTCATTGTGCCATCAAACTTCCAGATACGGTCCATAGCGGCAAAACTGACATCGAAAGCACCTTTCGTAATTTTAGAAAGTGCAATAGCACGCTCCGTTAACGCAAATACTTCGGCACTTACCTTTACCGGTGCAATACCTGCATTTTGGTTTACCGCCGATACTTGCGAAGTCGTTTTCCAGTCGGAAATGAGATTTTCTATCCGGCTGATTTCGGCAATTACAGTATCAATGTTGTTTTCGGCCGAGAGCGAATCTACGGCCGAAATGGTAATATCGAAACGACCACCCATTAAAAGTGTGGTTCTTTTTCTAATAATCTGGGCATGGGTACTTAAACACGACAGGATTAAGGCAGCTAGCAGTATTCTTTTCATTTACATCATCAATTCGATGCAAATATACTGCTAAATGCTGGCTCCGGCTATTGTTATTGGACCTGTACTTTTAAAACCACACTGGTTCTGTTACTGTTAACCTCCGGATTAAAACCAACTTTCATTAAGAAATCGCCCGAATATACTTTCTCTTTATCGATAGGGGATTTGGTGTTAGGATAGAGGTTAATTTCTTCGATTTTATATTTTTTTGCCGGATCTAATCCTTTGAGTTTAATTGGCAAAATAACGCCATTAGTAAACAGGGTGGCCACATAATAGTTAAAAATTACCGCCTGGTTCTGAGCTTCATCCACATAGGCAATCGAGGCGATTTTGTTTTCGTAAGGATCCTGCAGGCGGTATTGCTGCCCATGCCAAACAATATCTTTAAAGCCGTTGTAGGTTTGCACTGCATTTTGACTGAAAAGCAGATCATTTTTGCTGAGCTCGTTTACGCGCACATCGTACCCCAGTTTACCCATCATGGCCACATCGGTTTTAAATTTAATGGGCTGCTTGCCCATATCGGTAATGTGGTTGTCGACAGCGATAGATGGAAAATAATACGAATATTCCCACTGGATAAAAATACGGTCGTAGGGGTTAGTGTTATCACTTGGCCAAAACTCGGTGAAGTATTTCAGTGCAGCATAATCTACCCTCGATCCACCTCCTGCGCAAAGCATCATGGGTGTTTTAGGGTATTTTTTTCTGATCCGTTCCAGTACATTGTTTAACCCGCGGATGTACTCCAGGTAAAAATGATCCTGATTTTTTAGCGTTGGCGAATGGGCATTGTAGATGAGTGAATTGCAATCCCACTTGATAAAAGCAAGCTCAGGCACTTCTTTAAAAAGGTCTTCAACTGTCTGGTACACAAAATCCTGTACTTTCGGGTTGCTTAGATCGAGCACCAGCTGGTTGCGCATGTAATATTCTTTGCGCTCTGGCTGCCTGATTACCCAATCGGGATGTTTTTCGTAAAGTTCGCTTTTGGGGTTAACCATTTCGGGCTCAATCCAGATACCAAATTTTACACCACTGGCCGTAGCTTCTTTACCCAAAGTACTGATGCCGTTTTTGAGTTTTTGCCTGTTATACTGCCAGTCGCCCAGGCCAGATGTTGAACCATTGCGCGGATATTTGTTACCAAACCAGCCATCATCCAGTAAGAAAACATCAACGCCCAGTTTTTTGGTGTCTTTGGTCAGTTCGTTTAATTTCTCGTCATTGAAATCGAAATAAGTGGTTTCCCAGTTGTTTAAAATGGTAGCGCGTTCGCCTTTACCATCGGCTAGCTGGTAATTGCGTGCCCAGTTTTGCAGGTTGCGGCTGGCTTCGCCTTTTCCGTTGGCCGAGTAGGTGTACACAAAGCGTGGGGTAACAAAATTTTCGCCTGCTTTAAGGGTATAGTTTGATGAGAAGTTGTTGATACCGGCGGTAACACGAAGATAATACTCGTCGAAAGTTTCGTATTCGAGTTTAAAATTACCAGTCCATTCCAGTGATCCTGCAATTACTTCGCCCAGGTCTTCGGTAGCGGGCTGATCGATGGAGAGCATAAACGAAGAGGAGTGGAGCAGGTTGGTGCGCGTGCCCAGTTTCGAATCGATGGTTTTAATACCATGCAAAAGTTGCTCTTCTTCCGAGCGCATTTCGCGTGTAGCACCACTATAATGGCTTTTTAAGAAGAATTTTTTACCGCTCAGGGTAAGGTTGGCCGAAGCGTATTTATTGAGCACCACACTACTTTTCTCGTTGTGTGTAATTTCTGCCCATTGCTCAATTACATTTTCGTTGTAATAAGCCAGGTATTTAAGGGTAACCCTGAAATTATATTTCGGGTCTTTTAGTATCACACAGGTGAGTTTGCGGTTTTGATCAAGCTGTTCTGCTTTTACTTCGCTAAAGGCAAGTATGGTCGATTTATTGCCATCGGCATGCGTTACGCTCAAAGCAGGTTCCAGTAAATTAACCGAGCCGGAGGCAATGTAAGCTTCGCGTTTATTGAAAAGGTCGTCTGATCCGGGTTTATACTTATCTAACTTCTGAATGCCGGGGTATTCTTCATCGTTGTTGAGCTTTTTGCCCAGGTAAGTCGATAATACGGACTGATCCTGATCGGTTTCTAAAATGAGTACATTGTTTTTGGTCGCAATTTCGATTGTTTTCTGGGCATAAGTACTTGCACAGAATACCATCGATAGTAAAAATAGGTTCAGTTGTTTTTTGCTCATAATTCTTTTAGTTGAACCTCATATTTCAGAATAAGGTTCTATTGGTTATATAAATCTTTGGTTTAATGCCGGCATATTCCGGGCGATTAAAAAGCTTAAGCACCAGCGTGTAAAATTGTAAACAATACCGTTTTGTTTAGCAGCCGAAATTAACAATTACTAAACATAATTTAACCCAATTACACAAAAGTATTTTAATGTCTGGCTTTAATATTCGTCAAAAAAGGGCAATACCATCCGGTGATTGCCCTTTTCTAAAATAAAATTAACTAACTATTTCTACTTTTTGGTAACATCCGGAAATTTTACCTGGATAACGTAGGTACCTTCTAATTTTAATTGCCACGACCAACGTGGGTTAACCGAAAATGTGCCCAACGAAGCCGGGAAATTATCGACGGTTACAAACTGGCTTGGAATCCGGTAGTACATCAAAAATCCCCAATCGGTGGTTGGTGTTACATATTTGGTTAATGGAAATGGCGCTACTTCGAAATCGCAAATCATGGCCGTATCGGTTTTAATTACCGGGTTAAATTTGGCATAGTTTTCAAAAATCGGCCTGTCGCCCCGGGCGATAATTTCGCCTGCTTTAGGGTTAAAGGTTCTGCCATTTTTGTCTACCATTTTCAAAATTGCCCTGGCACCATTGTTTGATATTTTGGTGCAGGTAATGGTTGGGTTTCTCATTGGAGTTGCGGCACCCGTAGCATCGTTAAACGCGTTCGATACGTTGTCGGTAATCACAAACAAATCTTCTGCCGATGGGTCTACCACGTTAATGGTTGCCAGTTTAGGGTAAAGTTTGGTGCCGGTAACATTAGTCATCTCTACATCGAATACATATTTACCTAAAGGCAGGTTTGCCGAGGCTTTATTGAAGGTTAACTGTCCGCTGCTTTCGTTAAAATACATGGGCAGTTTCTTTTGTGTTTCCCTTTTCTTATTCAAAAGTGCAACTGTAGTATCGGTTTCGGCATTGAACGACATCCCGTCTTTGAAAACCACAATATCGTAGGTAGTGGTAAACTCGGCAGGTGCCGGACTGCCGTCTTCTTTGCGCAGGTTTAGCATTTTGAAGGTATAGGGTGGGGTAGAACCATCAGCGTTAATCCGGTCTGACTGGTACAGGATTAGCCCCCGCTTGGCGAAAAGGTTATTGTCCTTGTAACGGATACCATCACTTTGGAAACCTTTTTCTATCTTTTTACAGGCTACAACGCTTACCAGCATCATAAAGCCTAAAATGTATTTCATTTTCATTGTTTAAATATTAGTATTTAACAAATTTTACCGTATGTGGTGTTAACCGGCTGGTAAATAATCGATTAAATTAATTGCCTAATGGCTGTGCATTAAAAAACAACCTGTGGTTTCCATTCAAAACATGTATAATTCCGGTACGGGTAATAATCCCCGAGGTCTGACAATCAACAGCTTTGTCTTTTTGATTGTCGGGAATTGCGTTCTGATCCAGTTCCTTATCATCACGGGTGCCAATTACTTTGGTATAGGTTACATAATCTACATAACTTACGTAAGCGCTGTAATCGAAACTCCTTCTGAATTTAATCATGTATTGCACATTAGGAATCGGGCCAAGGGCACTGTCGTACAGCTTACCGGCCAGTGTAATCTGGTCGCGGTTAATTTTGCCGGCAAACATGTAGGTTTTTAACGAATCGCTTAATTCTTTCGACGGAATATCTTTTATCCCGAAGTTGAAGTTCTCGTTACCGGTTTGAATGGCAATCTGGTTTTTCTTGGCGGCAACATAATCTACCACACCGTAGTTGGTGGTTGCAAACAGCGTAATATCACCGTTAACCGCATCTTTTAAACCGGCTTTGTCTATCACTTTTACGAGCGAATCGAACTTAGGGTTAGATTTGAGGTAATCGTAAGTGGTCATATCCACATAGGCATTACTTACACCTCCATCATTTTTGTAATCGTCTTTTTTGCAGGCAGCAAAAGCTGTCATTACAAGTAAAACGCATATCGATATATAATTTCTCATGATTGTGTCTTTTGAATTTTGCTTAAACTTTTCCTAACCAGTAAGTAGTTTGTTTAAGGTTGGGGTTTTCTCTAAATAATGCCGGATCTACAGGCCAGTAAAACCCTTCACGTCTAAACCTTTCAACCGGTAACCAATCTACTATGTTGCCGTATCTGCGTGTTCTTAACAAATCGTAAAACAAGTGTCCTTCGAGGAACATTTCTTTACCACGCTCCTTAATATACTCGTCCATAACTGCGCTTACGGATAAGCCGGCAGCTACTTTTTTAGGAACGGGATCGTATTTGGTTCTGAAATCGTTAATAATGTTAGTAGCCGTTGGGGCATCACCTTTGTATAATGCAATTTCTGCTTTAAGTAATTTAAGGTCACTCAGCCTGAAAATAATCATGTTGTTGCTCAGGTAAGCATCTAATTTCTGACCTGGATTACGGTAAATTACATTACTGTATTTAATGCAAAGTGGTTTATCGGGCGTAACCATATCGAAATTTTTACGGTAGCGGATATCGGTTACCGCACCAGAGCCATATTGATCGGTTAAATAACGCGGAACTACGTAGAACCGCGGAGTGTTGTTGTAATAATTGATGTAGCTGGTGTTGAGGAAACGGGTACCAATGCTACTTGAAGAACCTTCCAAGGTATTTTCGCTCATGTTCAGCTCGAAAATACCTTCTGGTGAACGGCCGATAAAAGTACTGCTATAGTTGGTAGTATCGGTTTGGGTATATCCGCCACGTGCAATTAAGGTATTAATGGTCGTATCAGCGCTGTTTACATCAACCAGGTTAGCTACATCTGTACTCACATCAGCCATAGTAGCACGCCACAGGTAAAGGTGTGCAAGCAAAGCGTAAACCGAACCGCGGTTAGCAGTTACCTTAGCATCACCGGCGTTATCGTAGCTCCAGCTCAGCATTTTTGCGGCATTGTGGCAATCGTCTTCAATTTGCTTCATTATCGCAATTTTATTAGTTCGCGGAAGCTGAGGTGCTGTAATCGGATCATCGTAAGCCGTGGTTACCAAAGGCACATCGCCCCAAACCCTTACCATCATAAAATAACTTAATGCCCTGATGAATAAAGCCTGCCCAATGATGCCATTTTTAAAGGTTTGCGGATCTTCTACATCTTTAAGCTGGTCGTTTGTCATTTTCGTAACATTGGCAATTACAATGTTCGACATGGCTATGGTTTTATAATACAGCGTGTAGTTGGCTAATGAATTCAGGTTGTACTGAAAGGTAAAATCGCCATTTTGGATGCCTTCCAAACCATCGCCAGTGTACTGAATGGTAAAATAATTTTTAGCAATGGCATCGCCATACATGTAATACCTGTTTTCTTTATTGGTACAGGCATTACGTAAAAGGGCATAGTTACCAGCTATTGCATTACGGGCATCTTTAGCAGATTTCCAGTATACTTCTAAATAGGTTGAGTTTTTGGGTTCCTGCTCAAGCAGTTTTTTGCAAGAGGCTAAACTGATTACTATCAGTGCGAGCCCAATCATGCTTAATTTTTTATATGTATTTCTCATGGCTTTCTTATTAAAATTGAACTTCGATACCTAGCGTATATTTTTTAGGAATCGGGTAACCTGCTCCGTTATATTCGCCGTAAGGGTTTACCGCTTCGGCATCTGGCAGGCGTTTTGATTGCTGGAACATAAACAGGTTATCGGCAATGGCAAATACCCTGAATTTGCTTACGCCGAGTTTTTTCAATGTGCTGCCCGGCAGATCGTAAGCCAGGTTAACACTCTTTATCCTGAAGTATCCACCTTTTTCTAAAAAGAAAGTCTGTGCTCCGGTATAGTAATAGCGGTAAGTTCCCAAATCGTATTTAGCATAATCGGCCATGTCGCCCGGTGCTTTCCAGATGTTAATTTTGCTCAGATCCGGTGTAGAGAAACTGGCGAAATTGCTGATTGCGTTACCATCAGTTGAGTTAGAAAAACGATCTGATTCAAATAAGTTTAACACATCGCGATCGAAAGTAAAGGTTGCAAATACACCCAGACTGAAATTTTTATAGGTGAAGTTGTTGGTCCAGCCGCCGGTGTACTTAGGATTTGGATCGCCGATAGGCACTTTATCCGGGTTAATACCGTCGTTAAAAATATCGATAAAGCCATCACCATCTAAATCGGCCAGGTAAAAGTCGCCCTGCTGGTAGGTGCCATTACTGTTGCGGTATAATTCGCCGGTGTAAGGGTTAACCGGAATATCGCTGGTTTTAGAGAAAACGCCGTTGGTTCTGTACAGGTAAAAGGCGTTAATCGGACTTCCTACAGATAGAATATGCGATTTATCAAACCTGTCGCCGCTTAATACCAGGTCTCTTCCGCCATTTGGCAGGTTCATGATCTGGTTTTTGTTATAAGATACGTTTAAGCGGGTATTCCATTTAAATGCTCCGGAGAATGGATTAGCCATTAAAGAAATTTCAGCACCTGAGTTTCTAACCCCAATAGCGTTGGTTAAAGCCAGATCGTAGCCTGTGGTTAGTGGTAAGTTTAAGCTAAACAATTGCAAAGATGATTCTTTGTTGTATACATCGAAGGTTAAACCGTATTTACCGTTTTTAATTTCGAGGTCGGTACCAATGTTCCACTGCATCGATTTTTCCCAGCTCAGGTTGCTTTGCGCCACACCATCATATAAATTGGGGGTAATGGCTGTTACACCGTTGTACGATGTAGCTCCTCCATTACCGTCAAAGCCGCCATTGTTAACCTGATACAAGTTGTATTGCAGGTAGTTTCTTTTTGGATCGTTACCCGAATTACCAATACTGGCCCTGATTTTAGCCATGGTAAAAGGGTTTTTGGTCCAGTTTTTCATGAAACTTTCTTCTGTAAGTAGCCAGCCAATTGATGCTGACGGGAAGAAACCCCATTTATTGTTTTTACCGAAGCGTGATGAGGCATCAGCCCTGGTTGAAATGGACAGCAGGTATTTGCTGTCGAAATCGTAAGCCAGCCTGCCATAGTAAGATAATAAGCCGAATGCCTGGTAATCAGAACTGGCGCCAATTTTTGATTGCTGGAAACCGCTCACCACCTGGATATTATCAGATGGGCCGTTGTAACCCGAAGCCGTCGTGTACTGGAACTGGTTGTACAAGATATCCTGACCGGCAATAACACTAACCGAGTGTTTGCCAAACTTGTTGTTGTAGCTTAAAAAGTTAGAAGTTTGCGCGGTTATACCATTATCGGCATAACTGTAAGCTGAGTTACCTTGCCCGTTATTGAGCAGGTTGCTGGTACTCAGATCACGCCTTGCGCTGTTTTGTAAATAAGAAGATTGAGAAGTTAAAGATAAGTGTTTGTTAAACTCGTAGCTTAAATTGAGGTTAATGGTAAGCTGGTTGCTGATGTTCTTATCCAGGTTTTCGCTGTAGGCGCCTAAATAAAAGGCTTTTTTATCCTCATCAAGGTTGAGTAAGGAAGAAGGCATGTTACCGGCACCTAAACTAATAGGGCTGTTGTTGCTGCCATTTCCCCTTGCGCGGTCAGAGCGCGAGTAGGCAAAAATAGGGTTAATCATCAGTTTTTGCTTTAATGCCCTTGTGGTCAGGTTAATCCTGCCTGAGTATCTTTTAAAGCCTGTTGCTTTAATAATCCCTTCCTCATTGTAGTAACCTCCGCTAAAACGGTAAACCATGCCGTTATCTCCGCCACCGCTCACGTTTAAATCGCCGTTTGTTATTCTACCGGTTTGGTAAAAAAGATCCTGCCAATCGGTATTGCCATTGTAGGCGGGGTTTAAACTATCTGTTAACAGGTATGGGAGTTGTTTTTGGTCTGCATAGCTCAGTTGTCGCTGCAATACTTCCATTTTTTGTCTGCGTTCTGTGGTTCCGAGCGTCACATCGCGTAAATTAGGCCTTTCAGTTAAACCGGCATAAGCACTGATGTTGATTCTCGGTTCGCCGCTTATTCCTTTTTTGGTGGTGATTAAAATTACCCCATTGGCAGCACGCGATCCGTAAATGGCTGCGGCCGAAGCATCTTTAAGGATATCGATTGATTCGATATCGGCAGGGTTTAAACCAGCAAGGTAGTTACTTCCCGTACCCACACCCGGGCCAACATACGATTCGGTTGGCTGTGGTACTCCGTCAACCACATAAAGAGGTGAGTTAATTACGTTAAATTCGTCGTAACCTCTGCTTACCTGCGAGTTACCACGTACCGATACGGTTGGGGCCGAACCGGGAGCACCAGAGAAATTCTGTACGTTTACCCCCGAAACACGTCCCTGAAGTAACTGATCGAAACTGGCCGCTGGTAAGTTGGCCAGTTCTTTTGCCGAAATACTCGAAATGGCTGCTGTTGCTTTCTTTCTGCTAATACTTTGGTAACCGATGGTTACAACTTCGCTAAGTGTCTGGTTGTTTTCGCCTAATGTAAAATTAACACTTGTTTTGCCGCTGGCAGCTTCTTCTTTGCCGAGGTAGCCAATCATGCTGACTACAAGTATTGAATTTGAACTTTTTACCGTTAAGGTGTAACGCCCTTCTGCATTGGTAACCGTTCCGTTTTTGGTGCCTTTTTCAACAATGGTTGCGCCAGGTAAAGGCCGCTTCGATTCGTCGAGCACTACACCGCTTATTTTGGTCTGCGCCATGGCCAGCCAGGGGATTAAGAGGTAGAAGAAAATTCCAATTAAAATTTTCGGACTGGTTTGTGTAAAGTTTAGTTTCATAAAATTTAGTTGGTTAACTGTTTAGTTAAGACTAAATTATATCCATTATTTTACAGAAAATTAACGTATTTTAACATTAGGTAGTTGGATTTTAACGCATAAACTCTTAAAAGGTGATTTTCGCTCAAAATGGTATTAATTTTTTGTTATAAGTATGTAAATGAGAGTTAATTTTTTTGCTTAACCCTTAATTTTAAACTAATTTCTAAGTTTTGCTAGCTTTTGTAAATATTGTCTTATTAATATTTACAAAACGTTTTAGTAATACTACTTATTGAAGCAGGTTTGAGGTATTTGTTAGAAAAATTAAGGTCGGTTTAGTTTGTGATTTTAAATAAGAATTATATCAGAGGAGCGGTAAAGAAATGACAACTAAAATGGGTGGCTCTTGCTGTAATAGAATTTTTTTTCAAGCAGATAGCGGCCTTATGGGATTAGAATATTCAGGCTAATAAAAGACAGTCAGGATGCTTATCTGTATGGAATAGAACATCACTTTACTATTTACCCTGTTTGTTATAAGCGTTAAAAGCAAATTATAATATTATATTCGAAAAACTAAATTAACAACAAGAAAAACAAATTATGCCAAATATATTAGATAAAATAATCATCATTGATGTAGAGGCCACCTGCTGGGAGGGAGCACCACCTGCAGGTATGGAAAGCGATATCATAGAAATAGGAATCTGTTTACTAGATGTACAAACTGGAGAGATAACAGATAACAAAGGAATTTTGATCAAGCCGGAACGATCGGATGTTAGCCCCTTTTGTACCGGACTGACTACCATTAGCCCAGAGATGATTGCAAATGAAGGGATTTCATTTAAAGCAGCATGTGCCATTTTAAGGAAAGAATACCTTTCGCAAAAAAGAGTATGGGCAAGTTTTGGTGCTTACGATTTAAAGCAGTTTCAACGTCAGTGTGCTGCTCTGGGTGTTGGCTTTCCTTTTGGTCCATCGCACATTAATGTTAAAACATTGTTCGCCTTAAAAAATAAATTGCGTCATGAAGAAGGAATGGCCGGTGCACTAAAAATATTGGATATTCCATTAAAAGGTACCCACCACCGTGGAGTAGATGATGCATATAATATTGCTAAAATATTAAACCGGGTTTTGATCGATTAATGTTCTGGCCTCTGGAGCTAGGATCTATTAAACTTTTATCATTTTAGATTGAAATGGAAATACAATATTTTAAGAAAAACAAGAGATACAAAGGTTGTGGTAGCAAATCAAATTAGGCCACAAATAATTAAGGTTTATGAGTGAAAGTTTTCTGATGGTGCAAGAATAAAAATTGATCTTACAAATTATGATTGGCAGATGGTAAGTTCTATTATTAACATGCAAAATAGTAGGGTCATGACAAAAAAACAAAAATATTCAATTTCATTTCAACGACAAGTTATATCAGGAGCTATTGAGAATATTGTTTCTACTACAAATATTGAAAATAAGCTAATAGCAATTCATATTGAGAATAGTGGTGTTATTGATACCAAATCACAAATAGAGGAATTACAAAAAGCACTCAATAATGAGAAGATACAGCAACATTGGGGAGAAATTAGGGGATCTCAACTTGATATTTTCGTAAGCAGTGGAACTGTTCAAATAGGGTATACAAACAGAGAGATTCCCTTAAATGATTTCAAAGGACTACTTGAAGAATGGCTTGAGTTTATCACGCATTGATCCTCCACTAGCCCCACTAGCGCAAGTCTTAGCGATTTAGGTTTGTGGAGTGGATGACTTGTGCTTTGAAAAGATTCGATCCAGGGCCGCTCATTAGAGATGCTGAAACAAGTTTATTGCTTAATTATTAAAGCTTGAACGTTAATTATAAAATCTAATGCATTAATTATAAGTGCGGGTACATTAATTATAAGTGCGGGTACATTAATTATAAAAGCGGGGACGTTAATTATAAAATCTAATGCATTAATTATAAGTGCGGGTACATTAATTATAAAAGCGGGGACGTTAATTATAAAATCTAATGCATTAATTATAAAAGCGGAGACGTTAATTATAAATGCTTGTTGATTAATTATAAATGCGTATTGCTTAATTATACCTGCACGGACTATTCAATAAACTGTGTCGAAAAGAATATCTAAATTTGGCCGATAAAATTCTTTCTCCTCATGACTTTTGTAGCAAAATTGCAGGCCTTACGTACCTTAATGGCCGAACAGAAAATAGATGCCTATATCATTACTGCCGCCGATCCGCACATTAGCGAGTATTTGCCAGCACATTATAAAGCCATCCCTTTTTTCAGTGGTTTTACCGGTTCGGCCGGAACTTTGGTTATTACAAAAGATTTTGCCGGCTTGTGGACCGATTCGCGGTATTTTACCCAGGCCGAGGCCCAGTTGCAGGGTTCGGGTTACGAATTGGTTAAATTGAAAGTACCCCATACACCTGAATACATTGAATGGTTAAGCGAGGTAATGCCTGAAAATGCAAAAGTGGCTTTCAATTATCAGTTGATTTCAGTCGCACTGGCTTTAGAAATTCAGGCTGGCTTGCAAAAGCAGCACATTCAAACGGTGAATGCCGATTTAATTAGCCCCTTATGGTCAGACCGGCCCGCTTTGCCAACCGAAAAGGCCTTTCTCATAGCCGAAAAAGATGCGGGTTTATCCATCTCGGCCAAACTTGAACAGGTAAAGGCCCAATTAAAAACAGTTGGTGCCAAATGCCATTTAATTTCCTCGCTCGATGATATCGCCTGGCTTTTCAATATCAGGGGAAAAGATGTAGATTATAATCCTGTAGCCTTAAGCTTTGCTTTAATTACACCTCAGGAGACGAAACTCTTTATTGATGCGGCAAAACTGGCAGATGACGATATAAATACCTTAAAGCAACAAGGCGTAACGCTTTATCCATACGCGGCAATAAATGATGCGCTAAAAGAACTCCCTTCAGATGCGGAGATTTTTATTGACTTCAAAAGAAATTGTTTTGGCCTGTATCAACTGCTACCTGCTACCGTTAAAGTAATTTCAGGTATCAACCCCAGTACACACCTGAAAAGTTTAAAGAACGAAACCGAAATTAACCATATCCGCAAGGCTATGGTACAAGATGGGGTAGCCATGACCAGGTTTTTTAAATGGATGGAAGAAAGGTTAGGGGAGGAGCAGATTACAGAGTGGTCGGCTGCCGAAAAGCTGGCCGCTTTCAGAGCCGAACAACCCGGTTTTGCGGGTTTAAGTTTCAATACCATTGCCGGTTTCAATGCCAATGGCGCTTTGCCGCATTACAGTGTAAGTTTAGAGAGCAGCCTTGAAATTCAATCGGAAGGTTTGTTCCTGGTAGATTCGGGTGGGCAATATTTATATGGTACAACCGATATTACCCGCGTAATGCCCATGGCAAATTACTCGGCGCAACAGGCCGACGATTATACGCTTGTATTAAAAGGCCTGATTGAAGGATCAAAACTTGTTTTTCCCGAAGGTACAAAAGGCTATCAGATCGATTCGATTTGCCGTAAACCTTTATGGGAGCATAGCATTAACTTTGGTCACGGTACAGGCCATGGTATTGGCTTTTTTCTTAACGTACATGAAGGGCCTCAGAACATTAGCCCGGCCAATGTCGATGTTGCCTTTAAGCCGGGTATGGTAACTTCCATCGAGCCGGGTATTTACAGGCCCGGATCACATGGCGTAAGGATCGAAAATCTGGTTTTATGTGTTAATCATGGCAACAGTACCTTTGGTAATTTCCTCAGTTTCGAAACGCTTACTTTATGCTATATCGATACCCGGATTGTAAATAAGGTACTTTTGGAAGCCGGTCAGCTTAACTGGTTAAATGTCTACAACAAGAGGGTGTTTGATCAGCTTCAGCCGCACCTCTCGGCCGAAGAAGCCAGCTGGTTAAAAGCAAAATGCCAGCCGATATAGGGTGTTGTTAAATCTTATTTTTATTTGAAAAGCAGCGTCTGTATTTCAATTAATGTCAGTCGCGCTTTTCGCTTTAGTCCCGGTTTTCAACCGGGAGCTGCCGCTGCAATCGCGTTTAATTTACTTGCTGCAGTGCTGGTGGCAACCATTCCCCTCCAAAACCTAACTTGCCGTAAATACACCAATTCTTTACCGATTTTGCGCTATTTGTAAAGTTGATAGGTGCTTTACTTTTTTAAATCTATTTTTGAATAAAGCGTCATAAACACGTTTTTTATTATGATGAATACAAAACCGACAAGAAGATCAATTACAATAGCTTTTAAAGCAGTATTTTGCTTAGTACTATCTCTACTGTATATTCAGGTAAGTTTAGCCCAATCGCCCTGGATTGCATTAAGTAAAAAGCCATCAACATTAGGGCTGGAGCATGGTTTCAGCCAGTTTGATGCAGGTGCATTAAAACTTAAACTGGTTAAATCATCGCAAACCGTTGCAGGTTTACAGCCTAAAATGGTTAACGATTTCGATTTTGTGCCCAGCGATAGTTTAAAAGTGCGTAGCGCTGATGGTTTGTACCATTTGGGTGATATTAACCTCAAATTGCGTAGTGCCGATAAAGAGGCCTGGACAAGCTACAGCACCGCTGCCAAACGAAATGCCGTTAAAAGTATAGCTGCTGGTAAAAACGTGCTCTCAGCTGCCGATCTGGCTGCAACATTGCCTGCAGATATTCCTTTGCAAATTACCCGGAGCTGGGAAATGCAAAACGGTAAACTCGTGCTTCGTTTCGAACTGAAAAATAAAAGCAGTAAAACTTTAGAAATTGGCGCATTGGGCATTCCGATGATTTTCGATAATATTTTAGAAGGCAGAACGCTGGAGCAAACCCATGCCAAAAATGTGTTTTACGATCCTTACATTGGTCAGGATGCAGGCTATTTACAGGTTACGCGATTAAGTGGTCAGGCGCCTTCGCTTATTGTGGCACCACTCGGGCATACCCCTTTCGAAGCATACAACCCGTTAAACGACGACCGTACACCACGCGGAATTGCTTTTGAGGGCTTTTACGAGTGGATGGTGCACAGTAAAGCCTATGCCGAAAATGAATGGAAAAATGCCGAACAATGGAATAAACCAACAAGTACATTTTTAAAACCGGGCGAAAGCAAAAGTTATGCGCTTCAATTTATCGTCTCGGGTACTGCAAAAAATACAGAAAGCAAACTGATTGAAAATAAAAGGCCTGTGGCCGTATCGGTTCCGGGCTATGTATTGCCTAAAGATGTAGATGCCAAACTTTTTATCAATTATGCTAAGAAAATTAAATCGCTAAGTGTACTACCCGAAAATGCTTTAACTGTAAAAGCCACTGGTGTAACCAAAAATGGCTGGAAAAGCTATTCCGTAAAAGCCAATACCTGGGGCAGAGCCCGTCTATCGGTTGTTTACGAAGATGGACTGGAGCAAACGATAAATTACAAGGTAATTGAACCTGAAAATGAAGTGATTGCCAGCTATGGACATTTTTTAACTACCAAACAGTGGTTTAATCAGCCCGATCCAATTTTTAAAAGAAGCCCCTCGGCCATTACCTACGATTATGAAAAACAGCAGCAGGTAACACAAGATAACCGCGCCTGGATTGCCGGCTTAAGTGATGAGGGCGGAGCTGGTTCCTGGCTGGGTGCCATGATGAAACAATTGGTGCATCCTGAAAAAGAAGAAGTAGACAAATTAAAACAGTTTGTAGATACCGTAATGTTTGGCCATATTCAGCTTAAAGATGGTCCGCAGAAATATGGTGTTAAAAAGAGTTTGTTTTACTATGCGCCCGATTCTCTGCCAAAAGGTACTTATGCTGATAACATCAACTTTAAAACCTGGTCGGCCTGGCCCAAAAAAGAAGCCGATAACCTCGGCCGCTCTTACAACTACCCACACGTGGCCGCGGCGCATTGGATCATGTACCGTTTGGCACGTAATTACACCGGACTGGTGGAAGAGGGGAGTTGGAAACAACACCTCATTAATGCTGCCGAAACCGGTATGGCCATGGTAAACATTGCACCTTATTACGCTCAGTTTGGGCAAATGGAAGGTACCATCTTTTACCTCATCTTAACCGATCTTAAAAACGAAGGTTTAACTGACGAAGCAACGCGGTTGGAGAATGAAATGAAAAAACGTGCCAACCACTGGCGCTCGCTGCAATATCCCTTTGGTAGTGAAATGCCTTGGGACTCCACAGGTCAAGAAGAAGTTTATGTATGGTCGAACTATTTTGGCTATACCGATAAGGCTAATGTAACGCTAAATGCCATACTGGCTTATATGCCTGTGCTACCGCATTGGGCTTACAATGGTAATGCGCGCCGTTATTGGGATTTCCTTTATGGCGGTAAACTTACCCGTGTAGAACGCATGATCCACCATTATGGATCGGGTTTAAATGCCATACCTGTATTGATGGATTACCGTAAAAATCCTGATGATTTTTATCTTTTACGTGCCGGGTACGGTGGTTTAATGGGTACCATTTCTAACATTACACAAGACGGTTTTGCACCGGCTGCCTTTCATGCTTATCCTTCAACTTTGAAGAACGATGGCATTACAGGCGATTACGGTTCAGGATTTTTTGGCTATGCGGTTAATACGGCTGCTTATGTCATCAAACATCCTGAGTTTGGCTGGCTGGCCTTTGGAGGGAATTTAAAACAAGCTGGAACCACGGTAAACCTGAAATTAACCACTGCAGCTAAATCGGCAGTTTACATAGCTGCTGAGGGGCTTTATATTTCACTTGATGCGGGTATCATAGCTGAAGTTAACTACAATATGCAAAACGGGGAGATTAAACTTAAACTCGATGCCGCCAATGCTTATACACCAGCCGCATTAGTCAGATTGTCGCAACCGGCAAAAGTTAAAAATAATGCTTACGTAATGAAAGATGTGCAGGTTAATGCAAGGGGAGCCTATCAGGTTCAACTGAATAAAGATCAGCCTACCGAAATCATCATTAAAAGATAATACCAATTTTCTCAACTCTCGGGCCCTGTAAAAAATCTTTTTACGGGGCTTTATTTTTTATAATCAGATTAATATGGCTGTTATTTAATAATTTAAATGATATAAAGGATAATATTTAGCTATTAAATAGCTTTATATAGCTGATTTTTTAATGATTTCAGTTTGCATTAAGTATTATTAATGACAATATCGGCCTCACATCTGCTTTGATTAAGTTAGATAAATACTTTATTTAAGATTATTTAAATTTTTGATTATAAAATAACTATTTATTGCTGTGGTAATATCGTACAATGGCTACACTGGAGCCATTTAGAATACGCCCCTGGAGTTTGTCATTCCTGTGCAGATTTTGCTGCTATTTTTCGCTTAGCAAAAATTAATTGTGATTTTTACATCCAAACACTAGCTTATAATTTGCAGATACCGCCCATATTTTAGCCAGTCGATTGTGAAGTTGATTGAATAAAAATTGCATTTGGGATATTTGCCTAACAACAAAAAATATGTTTCAAAAGGAAGTTTACCTCCAACGGAGAGCAGCACTTAAATCAAAAGTTAATTCGGGTATTTTACTCTTTATGGGTAACGAAGATAGTCCGATGAACTATAAAGACAATGCCTACCACTTTAGGCAAGATAGTACTTTTTTATATTATTTCGGTATAAACGAACCCTCGCTTGGAGCGGTTATCGACCTTGATGCCGATAAAACCATTTTGTTTGGCAACGAAATGGGAATAGATGATATTGTATGGATGGGCAGGCAGAAAACCCTGAAAGAAAAAAGCATTGATGCTGGTTTAACAGAAGTACAGCCACTTGATAAACTCGACGATTACCTGCAAAAGGCGATCGAAAAAAAACAGCAGGTTCATTTCTTACCGCCTTACCGTGCCGAAAATAAAATTAAACTCAGTCATTGGTTAAATATTCCAATCACTCAGCTGAAAGAAAAAGCATCTTTAACCTTTATCAAAGCAGTTGTTGCGCAAAGATCAATCAAAGGGGCTGAAGAAATAGTAGAATTAAACCGTGCAGCAGCTTTATCAGCCGATATTCATTTAATGGTAATGCAACAGGCCAGGCCAGGCATGTATGAGCGCGAACTTGCCGCAAAAATTGAAGGCGCAGCATTGGCTACCGGCGGAAACATTGCCTATCCGGTTATTTTAACCGTGCGTGGCGAAATTTTACATAACCACTATCATGGCAACCAGTTGCTCGATGGCCAAATGGTTTTAAACGATTCTGGCGTAGAAACCGCTTTAGGTTATGCAGGTGATCTTACCCGCACTTTTCCGGTAGGGAAAAAATTTACTGCTGAGCAAAAAGATGTTTATGATGTGGTGTTAAAGGCCTATACCGATGCCAAAAACATGCTCGCGCCCGGAGTTAGGTATCTGGATGTGCATTTAACCTCGTGTAAAACATTGGCTCAGGGGCTTAAAGATATCGGCCTGATGAAAGGTAACGTTGATGATGCTGTTGCGGCAGGTGCGCATGCCATGTTTTTTCAATGTGGAACCGGTCACATGATGGGACTCGATGTACACGATATGGAAGATCTGGGCGAACAATATGTAGGTTATACCGACGATTTGCTTAAAAATACGACACAATTTGGCTTAAAATCGTTAAGGCTGGGAAAAGCCCTCGAAATTGGTTATGTGTTAACGGTAGAGCCGGGAGTGTATATTATTCCCGAGCTGATAGACCGCTGGAAAGCCGAAAACCAGTTTAGCGAATACATTAATTACGATAAGTTAGAACAGTTCAGGCATTTTAGCGGCATTCGTGTTGAAGATGATTTCCTGATTACCGAAACCGGAAGTACCATGCTGGGCAAGCACCTGGCCATTACTACCGATGAGGTAGAGGCAGTGAGGGGCGAGGCTTATTAACCAATTAGGATATTAAATACGAAGTTGAGATATGATTATTGCATGAAAAGGTATTTGGGCTGTAGTTTTTAGGGCTCTTGCAAACTTACTTTAATAAAGCACAGGTTTTACCTAAGAACGCAGTCAATCCCAAGTGGCAGGGAATCAAAAAAACAGTTGCAGTGCAGGACGAATAGCACTACCAAGCCTAAAACGCAGTGGTTTTGTGGCATTAACCTCAAAACTTTCATTTTGTAGAAACGAACAAAACAAAGTGCCGCTGTTTTTTTGATGAGAATGGGCAGGTGAGGAGCCACCTTGCCGGATTGACTAAGCGCTTTGGGTACTTTGGCGCTCCAAAGTACCATGCCCCCGCGGCATAGAGCGGTAAAATATATCAATTGTTAGTTATTGACGTGGTAGGTACAGCATTAATAGATTAACCGATAAAACACTGTAACTGCTTTTCAAAATAAATTGGCTGATGCCGTTATACGATATGAAAAAAACAACACCTGGCTATTTAACACTGCTTATAGCTTGTTTTACCACCCAGCTTTTTGCGCAAAGCCCCAAAAAGGTTTACACCCTTGCCGATACCTTACGTGGCAGCTTAAATGCCGAACGTACCTGGTGGGATGTGCAGCGTTATGAGCTTTCGGTTACGCCCGATTATAACGATAAAAGCATTGCCGGCTCGAACAAAATTGTTTACAAAGTGGTGAAGCCAAACAGTGGTAAAACACGCATGCAGATTGATTTGCAGGAACCGTTAATTATTGACAGTGTTTTGTACAATGGCAAAGCGCGGTTAAAATTTGAGCATACCGGAAGCGTCTGGTATGTACATGTGCCAGCTCAAAAATTAGCAGCTTTAAACCATGTGCAGTTGTTTTATCATGGCAAAGTGCATCAGGCCAAAAGGGCTCCCTGGGATGGCGGTTTCATTTTTACCACCGATTCGCTTTCGCGACCATGGATGACGGTGGCTTGTCAGGGGCTTGGCGCTTCGGTTTGGTACCCCAATAAAGACCACCAGAGCGATGAACCCGACCGTGGGGCTTCATTAACCATGACTGTACCCGATACGTTGGTGGCTGTTGGGAATGGCCGTTTGGTATTTAAAAAGAATAACGGCAATGGTACCACTACCTACAAGTATAACGTTCAAAATCCAATCAGCAATTATTGCATTATCCCATACATCGGTAAGTACGTTAATTTTAAAGAAAAGTACGCCGGAGAAAAAGGACCGCTTGATATAAATTATTGGGTACTGGATTACAATTACCCTAAAGCAAAGACCTATATGCCCGACCAGGTGCATAAAATGATGAAAAGCTTTGAATACTGGTTTGGGCCATATCCTTTTTACGAAGATGGCTACCAGTTAATTGATGCTTCGCATACCGGTATGGAACACCAATCGGCCGTTTCGTACGGTAACCGCTATAAATTTGGATACATGGGGCGCGACATGTCGGGCAATGGCTGGGGTTTGAAATGGGATTTTATCATCATTCACGAAAGCGGGCACGAGTGGTTTGGCAACAACATTACCACCAAAGATTTGGCCGATATGTGGGTGCACGAAGGCTTTACCAATTACAGCGAAACCCTTTTTGTGGATTATATTTTTGGCAATAAAGCTGGTAATGAATATAATTTCGGGATTAGAAAGGGCATTCGTAACGATAGCCCAATTATTCCGGCTTATGGTGTAAATGCACAGGGAAGCGGCGATATGTATCCTAAAGGAGGCAATATGTTGCACGCCATCAGGCACAGTTTAAATAACGATGCGCTGTTCAGGTCGGTTTTACGTGGACTTAACCAAACCTTTTACCATAAAACAGTTACCACCGGTGAGATAGAGGATTATATTTCTAAAAAAACTGGTTTCAATTACAAAAAGGTTTTTGACCAATACCTGCGCACTACACAAATTCCAACATTTGAGTATTATGTAGAAAAAGGGAAAGCTTTTTACCGCTACAGCAACTGTGTAAAAGGCTTTAACCTGCCGCTAACGTTAACCCAAAGCGGTATTAAAACTGTAAAAATTTTGCCTACAACGCAGTGGCAGCAAATTACACTTAAAGATGGGCAGGAGGCTTTATTTACCAAAAACGGTATTGAATTGATGTACTACTTGAATGTAAAAAACACGAAATAAAGTTTAAAATTCAATGTTTTTTTAAGATGCTTTGTGGGCTATTTTGATATTTTTTTTGGAGAATCTATAATGAATTTTATTTCATCATGCATGGCCGCCCAATCGAGCCGTAGCACCGCCCTTCCGTTCTGCTAAAATCCGGCCTAATAAATTTTTCGGGCTCTACTACAGTATCCCTACCACTGACTTTCAAAGAAAAATTTTCAGCCTGTGGTTTTTGTTTCTTTTTGGCAGCAAAAAGAAAGAGCCCTTCGGCGGCGGTGAGCCGAGGCAAGGAGGTGGGTAGGGTGAAAAAATAATTACAAATCAATTCTACAAACTTCATGGAGAATTTAGGCTTTTAATAGCATCTTTTCTTAGTGTATTCTGTTTTCACATTTTTGAAACTATTTCTTTCTTCCCCGGCGTCAGTCCAAATGGCGTATTTATAGCCAATATTGGTTAAAATCCAATAATTCGGGCGTAGCACGATCCAGTACCTTTGAATGTTATTATTAAGCTAATATCACCCGTGTTTAGCGATTTTAACCTTGTTAGGTTTAACGCAACCGTTAATTTTTAAATCTTAATTATTAAAAACATCATAGTACAATGAGTATCAAATGGACAGGGGTTTTCCCAGCTGTAACTACAAAATTTACAGCAAACGACGAATTGGATTTTCCGGCTTTCGATTTAAATATCGAAGCACAATTAGAAGCAGGTGCTGAGGGAATTATTTTAGGCGGATCGCTTGGCGAAGCCAGTGTATTGAGCGATGAAGAGAAATTCGGATTGTTATCGCATACCTTAACATTGGTAAACGGTCGTGTTCCGGTTTTACTGAACATTGCCGAGGCGACTACCAAAAAAGCAATTGAAGTAGCTAAAAAAGCTGAATCGCTGGGTGCACAGGGTTTAATGTTATTGCCCCCAATGCGTTACAATGCCGCCCCTGATGAAACGCTGGCCTTTTTTGGCGCTATTGCCGAGAGCACCAGCTTGCCGATTATGATCTATAACAACCCGGTTGATTATAAAATTGAAGTAACCTTAGATATGTTTGAGGTACTGACCAAATACGATAATATCCAGGCGATTAAAGAATCGACCAGGGATGTATCGAACGTAACCCGTTTAATTAACCGTTTTGGCGATCGCTTTAAGATTTTTACCGGAGTAGATCCGCTGGCCATGGAAAGTATTGTAATGGGTGCACACGGCTGGGTAGCTGGTTTGGTTGATGCCTTTCCGAAAGAAACCGTTGCGATTTTCAGGTTGATTAAAGAAAACCGCATTGCCGAAGCGTTAACCATTTACCGTTGGTTTTTACCGGTATTAGAACTGGATATTCATGCTAAACTGGTACAATACATTAAACTGGCCGAAGTAGCTACCGGTTTAGGAACTGAGGCTGTTAGGGCGCCACGCTTACCAATTAGCGGTGCAGAAAGAGAAAAAGTACTTAAAATCATTAACGATGCATTAGCTGCTCGTCCCGTATTGCCTGCAGGCAGCTGGGGTAAATAGTTTAATAACCAGATATGAACGGAAAAAATATTATAGCCGGTACTTATTCAGAAATTAATGAAAAAAGCCTTAAAGCCGTTAATCCTGCTACAGGATTAACGCTTGAAGGCGATTTTTTTAAAGCCAGCCAAAGCCTTGTTGATGATGCTTTAACATCGGCAACCAGCGCTTTTCAGGTGTATAGAAACTTAAATAAAGACCTTAAAGCTGCTTTTTTAAATGCCATAGCAGACGAAATTACAGCTCTGGGCGAAGAATTGGTAAACCGGGCTTCGGCCGAAAGTGGTTTGCCTTTGCCGCGTTTACAGGGCGAACTTGGTCGCACAACAGGCCAGCTGAGGTTATTTGCCAATGTGGTAGCCGAAGGTTCGTGGGTAGATGCTATTATTGATACGGCCTTGCCCGATCGCCAGCCTTTACCACGACCAGATATCAGACGAATGTTGATTCCGATTGGTCCGGTAGTGGTTTTTGGCGCCAGTAATTTTCCTTTGGCCTTTTCTGTAGCCGGTGGTGATACAGCTTCTGCATTGGCGGCCGGTTGTCCGGTGGTGGTAAAAGCACACCCTGCACATTTGGGTACCAGTGCGCTGGTGGGTGGCGCTATTGTAAAAGCTGCCGAAAAAACAGGAATGCCAAAAGGTATTTTCTCTCTGTTGTATGATAATGGTTATACTGTTGGCGCAGCCTTGGTGCAGCATCCTTTAACCAAAGCGGTTACTTTTACCGGTTCGTTTAAAGGCGGGATGGCTTTAGTTAACCTTGCTCAGCAGCGCGAGCAACCTATTCCGGTTTTTGCCGAAATGGGTAGCATTAACCCGGTAATCTTTTTACCAAAAGCGATCGAAAATCAGGCCGAAGAACTGGCCAAAAAATATGCAGCATCCATTACTTTAGGTGCTGGTCAGTTTTGTACCAACCCGGGTTTATTGCTGGCAGTACAATCGCCAGCCTTAGAAAACTTTAAAACGGTTTTAAAAGAGGCTATCGCTACAATTCCATCGGCTACCATGCTTACTGAAGGTATTGCGCAAAATTATATCAACCTTTCTGCAGATATTGTAAATGAAGGTGGTGTGGCGCTTTTATCGGCTTCGACGGTGAAAAACAGCGAACTTCAAAATCAATCGGAAGCTAAAATTGCCCAGGTAAGTGCCAGCGATTTTATCCGGAACCCGAAACTCCGTGAAGAAATTTTTGGCCCATATTCGCTGCTGGTAGTAGCACAGGATATGGCTGAGCTCGAAAAAGCGGTTGAGGTATTGGAAGGACAGCTTACCGCCACTGTGATGGCCGATCAGCAGGAACTTCAAAACTATCAGGCTTTAATAAACAAATTAACCGATAAAACAGGTCGGATTATCCTGAATGGGGTGCCAACCGGTGTAGAGGTTTGCGCAGCCATGCAACACGGCGGACCATTTCCGGCCACGAACGATAGCCGCTTTACCTCGGTAGGCTCAACAGCTATTAACCGTTTTGCGCGTCCGCTTGCTTATCAGGACTGGGAGCAAGGTTTATTGCCCGATGAACTGAAAAATGAAAACCCTTTAGGTATTTTCAGAACGGTGAACCAGAAATTAACGAAATCTTATGAGTAAAACATTTTTTTGTGTAGATGCACATACTTGCGGAAATCCGGTTAGGTTGGTTGCAGGTGGCGGTCCTCAGCTTATTGGTGCCAACATGAGCGAAAAGCGGCAACATTTTTTAAAAGAATTCGATTGGATCAGAACAGGTTTGATGTTTGAGCCCCGGGGTCATGATATGATGTCGGGCAGTATTCTTTACCCACCTCACGATCCAAAAAATGATGTTGCAGTACTGTTTATCGAAACCAGTGGCTGCCTCCCGATGTGTGGCCATGGCACCATTGGCACCATTACCATTGCTGTTGAAGAAGGTTTGATTAAGCCCAAAGTACCGGGTGTAATCAGAATGGAAGCACCTGCCGGCCTTGTTTTAATCGAATACAAACAGGAAGGTAAAAAAGTTAAATCGGTGAAACTTAAAAATGTGGCTTCTTACCTTGCAGCAGAAAACCTGGAAGTAGAATGCCCGGATTTAGGTACGCTTACCTTTGATGTGGCTTATGGCGGAAATTTTTATGCCATTGTAGATCCGCAAAAGAACTTCCCCGGACTCGAAAACTATACCGCTTCGCAACTGATTACCTGGAGCCAGACCATCAGAAAACGCATTAACGAAAAATATACTTTCGTACATCCTTTAGATCCGACCATTAATGGCTGTAGCCATGTATTGTGGACGGGAAAAACAATCGACCCTACATCAACTGCAAGAAATGCCGTGTTCTATGGCGATAAAGCTATTGACCGTTCTCCTTGCGGAACCGGTACCTCGGCCCGTCTGGCGCAGTGGTTTGCCAAAGGAAAACTAAAACAGGGTGAAGATTTTATTCACGAAAGTTTTATCGGTAGCAAATTTATTGGCCGGGTAGAAGAGGTGGTAGACTTGAACGGAATTAAGGCCATTATCCCGAGTGTAGAGGGCTGGGCAAAAGTTTACGGTTATAATACCATTAAAATCGATGCCGAGGATGATCCTTATGCACATGGATTTCAGGTGATTTAGTGTTTTAAAATTAAAAGAATGGCGAAAGTATTAATAATAGGTGGTGGAATTGTAGGCTTGACTTCTGCATATTATCTGCAGAAAAAAGGTTACGAAGTAACTGTTTTAGATAAAGGAGATATTACCGACAACTGTTCTTTTGGTAATGCCGGGATGATTGTACCCAGTCACTTTGTGCCCCTGGCAGCACCTGGTATGATTAAGCAAGGCATCAGATGGATGTTTAACAGCAAGAGCCCTTTTTATGTGCGCCCATCGTTAAATGGCAATCTGATTAACTGGGGACTAAAGTTTATGAAACATGCCACGGCAAAACATGTCGATGCGGCTGCAGTTCCGCTGCGCGATTTATCTTTGCTCAGCAAAAAACTTTATCAGGAACTTGCCCAGGAACCCGGTTTTAATTTCGAGTTGACCAATAAGGGCATCCTGGCTTTTTATAAAACTGAAAAGGCAGGCGAAGAAGAAGCACATTTAGCCGAAAAGGCCATTGATTTGGGGCTGGATATGGCTGTTTTAAGTGCCGATGAATGCCGTGCTTTACAACCCAGTTTGGCACTTGATGTTTTAGGTGCTGTGCACTATCGTGATGATGCCCATTTATACCCAACCAAACTGATGAATGCCTTATTAACTTATTTAACCAGTAACGGGGTTAAAATTGAAAGGAATAAGGAGGTTGATAAAATTGAAGTTTCGGGTAACCGGATCATGAAGGTTTTTACCGGCAATCAGGCCTGGGAGGCCGATCAGTATGTGTTGGCTACTGGTTCATGGTCGCCGGCTGTAGCTAAAATGGCCGATTTAAAAGTATCTTTAATGCCTGGTAAAGGTTATTCATTTATGGAGGCAGAACCTCAGCAGCGCTTAACTATACCTGCGCTTTTATGCGAGGCAAGGGTCGCCATTACGCCAATGAACGGCCAGATCAGGTACGGCGGTACCATGGAGCTCGATAAAATTAACACCCGCGTAAATATGCAAAGGGTTAAAGGTATCGTAGAATCTGTACCTAACTATTTCCCCGATTTAAAACCTGCCTTGCCAGCCGAAAAAGATATCTGGTACGGTTTCAGGCCTTCATCGCCCGATGGTTTACCTTACATTGGCAGAAGTAAAAAAAGAGAAAATTTAATTATTGCTACAGGTCATGGCATGATGGGCTTAAGCCTTGGACCTGCAACGGGTTTACTGGTAAGCCAGATTGTTGCCGAAGAAGCGAAGGCCTTAAAACTCGAACCTTTCTCGGTTGATCGTTAAGTTTTTTGTGGTGTCAGATGGAAACATCTGACACTTTGAATAGTATATCTCTCTGCCGGATGGTAACATCCGTCAGCACATTCTATACTCCGCGCAAATCCGCGTCTGCGCGGCTAAATGCGAATATATCTGTGTTCATCCTTTCCATCTGTGGTTTATGGTGTCAGATGTTTCCATCTGACACTTTGATCGTATATCTCTCTGCCGGATGGTAACATCCGTCAGCACATTTTATACTCCGTGCAAATCCGCGTCTGCCTGGCTAAATATGAATATATCTGTGTTTATCCTTTCCATCTGTGGTTTATGTGTGGTGTCAGATTTTTCCATCTGTGATTAATTTTTTATTATATCAGCGCTTAACTAATTTTTGCGTAGGCTGTTACGCCATAATACCACGCATCATTTGGTGATATTTTATCAACTTATAGCAGGATTTTAACCTAGTTGTGCTTTTTATTGGTTTTTAAAAGTTAATATCCTTACATTCATTTTATAATCAACAACCTAAACCAACTAACTATCCTGATGAAAGTATTACCATTTACCATGCTTGTGCCCGATGACAAGAGTGTGATTTCGGAGCATATCGAAGCGCCTTATTTTTATCAATACCTGCACCGCCACGATGAATGGCAGATTACTTATGTAGAAAGAGGAGAAGGAACGCTAATTGCAGGCAATGATATGCATGCTTTCCGTTCTGGCGATATTTTTGTAATTGGAGCCAAACTGCCGCATCTGTTTAAAAGCAATCCAGAGTATTTTGCGGCCAACTCAACCAGAACCATCAAGGCCTGCTCTATTTATTTCAATCCTAACGGAATTTTAGGAGCGTTGTTCAATTTGCCCGAAATGAAGATGGCCAGTTCTTTTTTGGCTAAAAACAAACATGGCTTTAAAATTCCTGAACGTTACAACAAAGCCATTGTAAACAAACTTTTTGATGTACATCATGCCTCAGGTGTTGATGTGCTTTTTAAGTTTTTACAGCTCGTAAACGGACTTCAGGATTTAAACGATGATGTAGAATCTTTATGCTCGGATTTGTATTCTTCAAATGTGACCGAAAATGAAGGAATGCGTTTAAGTAAAATCATCAATTTCATTACCGAAAACTACAACAACCAGATTTCGCTGGAAGATGTGGCTAATGCCGCTTTTATGACTCCACAGGCTTTCTGCAGGTATTTTAAAAAACATACCGGCCATACCTTTGTGTCGTTTTTAAATGAAGTGCGCATTAACGATGCCTGTAAAAGCCTCATTTCGGGTGAAAAGGCCGATTGTATTTCAGGCGTAGCTTATAAAGCAGGTTTTAACAGCATTACCAATTTTAACCGCGTGTTTAAAAGTATTATTGGTCAATCGCCACGCGCATATATCGATACCTATAATAATGTAAGCCGGGTTAGCTATGTAGGCGCCTAAACCTTTATCAGAATTTATTTTACCATAAAAAGCTAGCCATTTTTCGGAATGGAGGCAAATGCTATTGCTCATTTTTAACTCAATTGAAATGCTAAAAAGATTACTTTTTATTGCTTTTTTATTTGTTAGTGGCTTGTTATCCGGAGGGATTGCTTTGGCGCAAACAACCAATGAAAGCCTTTACGAACAAACCAGCGAAATGGGAACCTGGGTAGTGGGTTACCAGGTAGATGTTGATGCCATTAACGATTTTTATTTCCCTTATTCAGCGGGTAGCTACTATTCGAGTCCATTGAATACCTTTAAAAGCCCCGAACAACGCAAACGCCTGCAGGATATCAATAACGATTACCTGGCAAAACTCAAATCGGCTAAGTTCGAAACCTTTAGTATTTATGGAAAAGTAGACTACATATTGCTTAAAAAGCAGATCGAATCGTCAAAATACCTGTTAAATAAAGAAGAAACCGAATACAAAACGCTGGCCAGCTATTTTCCTTTTGCCGATGCCATTTATGCGCTCGAAAAGTTGAGAAGGAGAGGGAATTATCAGGAAGGCTCACTACTCGCCTCGCAAATAGATGCCACCGCTAAACAGATCGAAACTTTAACAGGTAATACTCGGCAGAAAGAGCTTAAACCCGATCAGCTTAAAATGGCTGCGGCGATTACAACAAGCTTAAAGCAACGCTTAAAAGGTTTTTATCAGTTTTACATGAATTACGAACCCGGCTTTACCTGGTGGGTACCCAAACCTTACGAAAGGTTAGATGCTGCCCTCACTGCTTATGGTAAATTGTTCGCCGAAAAAGCAGATGCGCCCGAACCTAAAACCAATAAACCACCGATTAAAGGTAATCCAATAGGTCGCGATGAGCTAATCAGACAATTAAATGCTGAGTTTATTCCTTATACACCCGAGCAACTCATTCAGCTTGCCGAAAAAGAATTTAAATACTGCGATGCCGAATTGTTAAAAGCCTCGAACGAAATGGGTTTCGGAAACGATTGGAAAAAAGCCCAGGAAAAAGTAAAAAACAGTTATGTGCCTTTGGGTAAACAGCCTGAGCTGATTGTAAAGCTGCAGGACGATGCTTTGGCTTTTATTAAAGCTAACAATCTGATCGAGATTCCGGCACTGGCACAGGAAACCTGGGGGATGGTGATGATGTCGGCCGAACGCCAGCTTGTTAATCCCTTTTTTACCGGTGGTCGCGAAATCAGCATTTCTTATCCTACCAACACCATGGAGGAAGGTGATAAATTAATGAGTATGCGTGGCAACAATCCTTATTTTTCGAGGGGAACCGTGCAACACGAGCTTTTACCAGGTCACCATTACCAATATTTTATGAACAGCCGCTACAAAGGCTATCGCGATCCTTTCCAAACCCCTTTTAGTGTAGAAGGCTGGCCATTATATTGGGAACTTTTGTTGTACGACAAGGGCTTTGCCAAAACACCCGAAGAAAAAATCGGAATGCTTTTCTGGCGCATGCACCGTTGTGCCAGGATTCTTTTCTCGCTCAATTATCACCTCGGCAAATGGACACCACAACAATGCATCGATTTTCTGGTCGACCGTGTAGGACATGAACCTGCCAACGCCGAAGGCGAAGTGCGCCGCTCGTTTCAGGGCGGTTACAGCCCATTGTACCAGGTGGCCTACCTAACCGGAGGCTTACAGCTTTTTGCCTTGAAAAAAGAGCTGGTAGATAGCGGTAAAATGAGCTTTAAAGCTTTTCATGATGCAGTAATCAAACAAAACCTTATCCCGGTAGAACTGATCCGCGCTACTTTAATAAACCAAAACCTTAGCCGCGATTTCACTACCTCGTGGCGGTTTTACGATCAAACACACTAAACTAACCTTAACCTTTTTTTTGAACCACAAAACAAATTATGAAAGCAGAAACCACCCAGTTTAAACCTTCGCTTAAATTGATGGATGCCACCATGCTCGTTGCAGGAAGCATGATTGGCTCGGGTATTTTTATTGTAAGTGCCGATATCACCCGCAACGTAGGCAGCTCGGGCTGGCTGCTGGTGGTTTGGCTCATTACCGGTTTTATGACCCTTACTGCTGCTTTAAGCTATGGCGAGTTGAGTGCCATGTTCCCAAAAGCAGGGGGGCAGTATATTTATTTAAAGGAAGCCTACAATCCGCTCATTAGTTTTTTATATGGCTGGAGTTTTTTTACCGTAATCCAAACGGCAACCATTGCTGCCGTAGGTGTAGCTTTTGCCAAATTTACGGCTTACCTTATTCCGGCTTTAAGCGAAGATAGGGTTGCAATAGATCTGGGCTTTTTAACCATTTCGCCTGCACAACTTTTGGCCATTGGGGTAATTGTATTGCTTACGTTTATCAATAACAGAGGAGTAAACGGGGGCAAGGTGATCCAAACCACCTTTACCGTGGCCAAACTATTAAGTTTATTCGGCTTAATTATGTTTGGTTTGTTCTTTTTAGATAAAGGCATCTGGAAGAGCAACTGGGAAAACATGTGGCAGCTGAGTGCTTTGCCTGCAAGTGGATCGGTTTCGGCGTACACCACACTGGCTGCATTTGGTGCTATTGCTGCGGCCATGGTGGGCTCAATTTTCAGCAGCGATTCGTGGCACAATGTAACTTTTATTGCCGGCGAAATTAAAAACCCGGCGCGTAACATTGGTTTGAGCTTGGCTTTAGGAACCATTATTGTTACCGTGCTCTACATTCTTACCAATATAATGTACACCGGCGTACTTTCTTTGCATGATATTGCCTATGCCGATAAAGACCGCGTGGCTGTTTCGGCAGCAAATCATATTTTTGGCACTGCCGGCACGATTACCATTGCGGTGATGATTATGGTTTCGACCTTCGGGTGTAACAATGGATTAATTATGGCGGGTGCAAGGGTATATTATTCGATGGCTAAAGATGGTCTTTTCTTTAAAAAAGTGGGTACACTCAACAAAAATGCAGTACCGGGTTTCGGTCTGTGGATTCAATGTATTTTTGCGTCACTTTGGTGCATTAGTGGTAAATACGGCGATTTGCTCGATATGATTTCTTTTGTAGTGGTAATGTTTTACATGCTTACCATTTTCGGGATCTTTATTTTACGCAAAAAACGTCCCGATGCCGAGCGGCCTTATAAAGCCTTTGGTTATCCGGTATTACCCATCATTTACATTGTTATGGGGCTGGCTTTCTGCATCCTCCTCATTATTTTTAAACCCAAATTTACCTGGCCGGGCTTAATCATTACGCTCATTGGTATTCCGGTTTATTATCTAATTAAAGGGAATATTAACCAGTCCAATGTTGTAGCAAAAGAAGTGGTTGAAGCATAAGGTTAAAATGTTCATATTATCGATTAATATCTTAGCCTAATCTTCCGCTTACTACAATTACATTTACAAAAAATCCCAAGTCATGATGTATTCTATGGTCAGAAAACCACTGGTTTTGGCCCTTTTTAGTCTCGCTTTTTTACAGTCGAAGGCACAGCATGCGCCTTTACAGCCTTATGCGCCAAGCCCGGCCGAGGTGGCCAACAGCTATCAGCTATCCAATAAACTCGATACGACCCTGCGTAATATCCCCACTAACAACGATATTACACCGTTTTGGAAAAAAGATGGAACAGCTTTCTGGTACCGTAAAAACCTGCCAAACAGAACCTGGGAATATTATTATGTAGAAACTGCATCAGGAAAACGTCAACTGGCTTTCGATTCGGAGAAGCTGGCTAAAAGCCTCGAAGAAACTACTGGCAAAAAGCAAAATGCAGTAAAATTGCAATTTAGTGAGCTGTATTTTGCCGATGGCAATACCGCTAAAATTAAGCTTCAGGGTAAGTGGTACGGGGTTAATTTAAGTAATTACAGTATCACTGATTTAACCGATACCAATATTTACCAGTATAATGCCAAACGACCTTTACAGCAAAAAAGATCGCGCTGGCAACGGAATCGCTTTGTACGCAAATCGCCCGATGGTAAATATGAAGCAACCATACGCGGCGGAAATCTCTTCGTAACCGATAAAGCGACCAATACCGAAATACAACTCAGTACCGACGGAACTGAAGCAAAACCTTATGGCGATTATGTATGGGTTCCTGACGGGAAAAATATCATCGCCTATAAAACAGACCCCAAAGAAATTAAAAAAGTACATTATGTACTTAGCTCAGTGCCGGGCACTACCCGTGGAGAGTTAAAATCGAGAGAATATGCCCAGCCTGGCGATGATTTTACTTCATACCAGCCCTACATTTTTAACATCACTGCCAAAACTGCCGTAAAAGTAGATGCTGATCCAATCGATTTCTTCGGGCCACCCGAACTACACTGGCGCAATAACGATAGTCGCTATTACACCTACGAAAAAGTTGACCGCGGTCACCAACGTTTCAGGGTAATTGAAGTAGATGTACAAACCGGTAAAACCAGAAACATTATCGACGAAAAAACAAATACCTTTATTTACGAAAGCCGGATTTATACCCGCTACCTGCCCAAAACCAACGAAATGTTGTGGACCAGTGAGCAGGATGGCTGGCAACATCTTTACCTGGTAAATACCCTAACGGGAAAACAGGCTAAAATAACCAGCGGCAACTGGGTTGTGCGCGATATTGATAGTGTAGATGTAGCTAAGCGCCAGGTATGGTTTAAGGCCAGTGGCATGAATAAGGACGAAGATCCTTACTTTATTCACTATTACCGCATTGGTTTTGATGGCAAGGGATTAGTAAATCTTACCCCAGAAAAAGGTAACCACAGCCTCAGCTTTTCACCCGATCGTAAATATTATATCGATACCTATAGCCAGGTAAATGTACCACCGGTTAGCGAGTTAAGATTAACCTCAAATACCCGTAAGGTAACGGAGTTAGAGCATGGCACAGCAGACACTTATCTGGCTACAGGCGTTAAGCTGCCCGAAGTTTTTGTAGCCAAGGCACGTGATGGCGTAACCGATATATGGGGGGTAGTATGCCTGCCTTCTAAAATGGAACCCAATAAAACTTATCCCATCATCGAAAATATTTATGCCGGTCCGCAGGATAGTTTTGTGCCTAAAAATTTCCTTCCCGCCAGCGAAATGCAGAGCATGGCCGAGCTGGGCTTTATCGTAGTGCAGATAGATGGTATGGGCACAGCTAACCGTTCTAAAGCCTTTCATGATGTTTGCTGGAAAAACCTGGCCGATGCAGGTCTGCCTGATAGAATTTTATGGATGAAAGCCATGGCGCTTAAATATCCCAATGCCGATATTAGCCGGGTAGGGGTTTATGGCACCTCTGCAGGTGGTCAGAATTCGACCGGTGCCTTATTGTTTCACCCCGAATTTTATAAAGCTGCCGTTTCGGCTTGTGGCTGTCACGATAACCGGATAGATAAGCAATGGTGGAACGAGCAATGGATGGGTTACCCGGTAGGGCCACATTATGGCGAACAATCGAACATCACCAATGCCGCTAAGCTACAAGGCAATTTATTCTTAATTGTAGGCGAAGCCGACGAAAATGTACCACCAGAATCAACCTATCGTTTGGCCGATGCTTTAATAAAAGCCAACAAGGATTTCGATATTTTGAGCATTCCGGGTATGGGGCACAGTGATGGTGGGACTTATGGCCGCAGGCGTAAACGCGATTTTTTTGTGAAACATTTGCTCAACGCCGAACCGCCAAACCCCAATATTCTTGTTACGAAATAAAAGCAGGTTTCTTTTTGCCTAGATTTACCTTTGTATTAATTGATCAGGTATAAAACAATGTTAAAAAGAATCAGCTTTCCGTTTATAGTATTATTGGTTTTTGTATGCAATACGTTGCAGGTTAATGCTGCACAATCTGAATTTTACCAGCTCAAAGTATATCATTTAAAAACAGAGGAGCAGGAGAAAACTGTTGATGCTTATTTACAAAAAGCTTATTTACCGGCATTACACCGCTGTGGGATAGCAAAAGTGGGTGTATTTAAACCTATTGTTAACGAAACAACTGCGGCTGCAGAAAAACTGATCTATGTCTTTATCCCTTTTAAATCTTTCAACGGGGTTTTAGCGCTCGATCAGAAGCTGGCTAAAGATGCACAATACAATGCAGATGGTAAGGAGTATTTAACGGCTTTGTATAACAATGCAGCTTATGAACGCTTAGAATCTATTTTGTTAAAAGCTTTTGATGATGCGCCTCATTTTGTATTGCCGAAGCTAAAGTCTCCTATGGCCAAACGGGTTTACGAATTAAGAAGCTACGAATCGCCCAGCGAGCAATATTTTCAGAACAAAGTAGAAATGTTTAATAAAGGGGATGAAATTGGCCTGTTTAAACGCTTAAATTTTAATGCCGTTTTTTACGGTTCCGTAATTGCCGGTAGCCGGATGCCCAACCTCATGTATTTAACCACTTTCGAAGATCGCGCCGACCGCGAAGCGCACTGGAAGGCTTTTTCTGCCGACGATTACTGGAAGAAACTTTCTGCCATGCCGCAGTACCAGCACAACGTATCTAAAAACGACACCAGGTTTATTTACCCAACAGATTATTCTGATATTTAATTACGAAAGCCATCTTCTTTGCAGTTGCGTACGACCAATCAGCTGTTCAATAGTAGCCGAAAAAGTAGGGTAGCCAATTGGTTTAAGCAATAGGCTGTCTCCGTCTGTTATCGCGTTTATGGCGTAACTGCTGTGTGCGGTAACAAAAAGGATGTACTTTACTCTGTTTCTGAGCATACGGGCCATATCAATTCCTGATACTTCCATTTGTATATCAAGCAAAAGAAAATCTATTTTTCCGTAACCCCAAAAAGCAGCCAGGGCAGCAACCGGATCGGTAAAGCTACCTTTTAACTTTAGTTTTGGGTTTTTAGCTACATATTGTTCCAGGATTTTTATGCTCAGCGGATTATCGTCGACAATTACGCAGCTGTGTGTTTGTGGTTTGAATGGGTTCATGACGGAGTTTTTTGTTAACAATTACAAATTACCTGCCACTTAAAATTTTAACCCTCAGGTGTTGTAATTGAGCAATTAAAGCATGGTTGAAGGGGAAGTTGAATTAGTTAGAAAAAAAGTGTGGAATAAATTCCCCGTTTTGGGTGATAGTTGTAGAAAAAAATCCACATTTTTTACTTTGCCAACCGGCCGGCCTGCAGGTGGTTTAAATTTTTAAGAACAGGTTATGCAACCAGCTGCATGATAAGATTTTGGTATGCTGACTGTTTTATACATGCATTTTCTGTAAAAAAGCTGTTTGATCAAACGATTGCGCGGTTTTTGTGGCCTTAACAACAAGGGTTCTGTTGCAGGGATTACTAACTTTATGCCATAGCGGTTTTACAAAAGCCATTTTGTTAGCGGCTTAACACATAAGTTTTAACCAAATCAAACTCTTAATGATCCCCAATTCCTTTTACAAGAAAAATAAAAAGAATATTACCCGGAAACGGCACAAAAGCGCTGTCCTTGCATCTGCCGTTCTTTTGGCTGTTGCACCTATATTTGCCCCGCCCGCTTTAGCCATTGGCATTAAAGCAACAGGCATCTCAAAAGAATTCAAAACAGATGCGATAAAAGTAATTGCTGCCAAAAAAATCAATCCAACCACAATCGAATTGTCATTATCGGATGGACAAACCTTGACATTCGATTTTTATGGCGAAAATATATTCAGGCTTTTCGAAGATCATAATGGCGGTTTCATCAGAGATCCTCAGGCTAAACCCGAAGCCAAAATTCTGGTCGAAAACCCACGCAGGCCGGTTAGCAAATTAAACGTTACCGACGAAAACAATCAGATCAGTATCACAACCGATAAGATTAGTGTTCAGGTTGATAAAAATACATCACTGATTAAAATCATTAACCTGGCTACAAAAGCGGTGGTGATGGAAGAAACAGCACCTGTTCAATTCGAAAAAGCTAAAGTAACCCTTACATTAAAAGAAAATACAGCCGAATATTTCTATGGAGGTGGTGTTCAAAACGGACGCTTCTCGCACAAAGGAAAAAGCATCGCTATCGAAAACCAAAACAGCTGGACAGATGGTGGCGTAGCTTCGCCAACACCTTATTATTGGTCGACCAATGGTTACGCGGTGCTTTGGCATACTTTTGCAAAAGGCCGATACGATTTTGGTGCTAAAGCAAAAGGAACGGTAAAACTGGCCCACGAAACCGATTATTTAGATGCCTTTTTTATGGTTGGCGATGGTGCAGTACCTTTGTTAAATGATTTTTATCAGCTAACCGGTAATCCGGTGTTATTACCCAAATTTGGCTTTTATCAGGGTCACCTAAATGCTTACAACCGCGATTTTTGGAAAGAAGACGAAAAAGGAACCTTGTTCGAAGATGGTAAGCGCTATAAAGAGAGTCAGAAAAACGACGGTGGGATTAAAGAATCGCTTAACGGCGAAAAAAACAATTACCAGTTTTCGGCCCGTGCAGTAATTGATCGGTATAAAAAGAACGATATGCCTTTGGGCTGGGTACTGCCAAATGATGGTTACGGCGCAGGTTATGGCCAAACCGAAACTTTAGACGGTAATATTCAGAACCTGAAAAGCTTTGGCGATTATGCCCGTAAAAACGGTGTGGAAATTGGCTTGTGGACTCAATCCGATTTGCATCCCAAGCCAGAAATAAGCGCTTTGTTACAACGCGATATCATTAAAGAAGCGCGCGATGCAGGCGTTAGGGTATTAAAAACCGACGTAGCCTGGGTAGGGGCCGGTTACTCCTTCGGACTTAATGGTGTAGCCGATGTGGCGCAGATTATGCCTTATTATGGCAATAACAGCAGACCTTTCATTATCTCTTTAGATGGTTGGGCAGGCACACAACGTTATGCCGGAATCTGGTCGGGCGACCAAACCGGAGGTGTGTGGGAATACATTCGTTTCCATATTCCAACTTATATCGGTTCTGGTTTATCTGGTCAGCCAAACATTTCTTCTGATATGGATGGTATTTTTGGCGGTAAAAATCCAACCATCAATACGCGCGATTTTCAATGGAAAACCTTTACGCCAATGCAATTGAATATGGATGGATGGGGCGCCAACGAGAAATATCCGCATGCACTGGGAGAGCCGGTAACCTCTATCAACCGCAATTACCTGAAATTAAAATCGCAGTTAATTCCATATACTTACAGTGTAGCGAAAGAAGCTTTAACTGGCCTGCCGATTATCAGGGCTATGTTTTTAAATTCGCCTAATACTTATACTTTGGGCAGTGCTACCCAGTACCAGTTTTTGTATGGCCCCAGCTTTTTGGTAGCCCCAATTTACCAGGAAACCAAAGCCGACGAGAAAGGAAACGATATTCGCAATGGGATTTATTTGCCTGAAGGTACCTGGTACGATTATTTTACCGGTGATAAATATACCGGAAACAGCATTGTAAACAGTTTCGATGCACCCATCTGGAAACTACCTGTTTTTGTTAAGGCAGGTGCAATTATTCCGATGGCAAATGCCAATAACAATGTTTCTGAAATTAATAAAGCCAGGCGCATGTATGAGCTTTATCCGGCAGGTAAAAATACTTTTACCGAGTATGATGATGATGGCGCTACAGAGGCCTATAAACTGGGTAAAGGCGTTTCCAATGTAATCGAATCGGAAGTTGATCAGAAAAACAATGCTACCATAAGCATTCAGCCTGCAAAAGGTGAATTTGAAGGTTTTGTTAAAGAAAAATCTACCGAATTGGTTATTAACGTTACCGAAAAACCAAAACGTTTGACAGCAAAAATCGGAAATAACAAAACCAAACTGGCGGAAGTGAGCTCGATGGATGAATTTTTGAAGCAGGATAATGTATATTTCTACAACGCAACACCAAATTTAAACCAGTTTGCTACTAAAGGCAGCGAGTTTGAAAAAGTTGCCATGATTAAAAATCCGCAACTGCTGGTTAAACTTGCATCGACTGATATTACGGTAAACCCGGTAACAGTTACGGTAGAAGGATTTAAATTTGAGCCTGCAGATAAGCAACGCATTTCTGCCGGTAAATTAAGTGCTCCGTTAAATGCGCGCATTACCGACAAAAATACCGAAGCCTACACGCTTAAACCAAGCTGGGGCAAGGTAGATCATGCCGATTATTACGAAATTGATTTTAACGGGATGCATTACACCACTATTAAAGATACTACACTGTTATTTGATGGTTTATTGGCCGAAACAGCTTATGCTTTTAAACTGCGTGCGGTAAACAAAGATGGTGTTTCAGACTGGACAGATATTAAAGCTACTACCAAATCTAATCCGCTCGAATTTGCCATTCAGGGTATAACTGCCGAAACCACGGCCGAAAATCAGGGTGGATCTGGTATTGCCGATTTATTCGATTTTGACGAAGGCAATATGTGGCACACCAAATGGGGTGCTAAAGCAGTGCCATTCGATATGGTTATCGACCTGAAAACCATTAACCAGCTTGATAAATTCCATTACCTGCCACGCAATGGAAGAGGTAATGGTAACTTACTTAAAGGAACTATATTTTACAGCAACAACAAAGAAAGCTGGACCACCGCAGGCACTTTTGATTGGGCTAACAATGGTGATGTTAAAATATTCAGCTTCAATGGTCACCCAGGTGCACGCTACATTAAAATTTCGGTTGCAGATGGCGTTGGTGGTTTCGGGTCAGGTCGTGAGTTGTATGTGTTTAAAGTTCCGGGTACCGAAAGTTACTTACCGGGCGATATCAACAACGACCGTTTAATTGATAAAAACGATTTGACTTCGTATATCAATTATACCGGATTGAAAAAAGGTGATGCCGATTTTGAAGGTTACATCAGCAATGGCGATATCAACAAAAATAACCTGATTGATGCTTACGACATTTCGGTAGTAGCTACACAACTTGAAGGAGGTGTAAATAATGCCAAAATAGAGAAACTTGCGGGCAAACTACAAATCAGCACTACTAAACAGGCTTACAACAAAGGCGATATTGTCGAAATTAAAGTAAAAGGGGTAGACCTTAAATCGGTAAATGCTTTAAGTTTTGCTTTACCTTACCTGGCTCAGGATTACGATTTTGTAGGTGTGGAAGGCTTAAATGTAAAACAAATGGATAACCTTACCTACGATCGTTTACATACCAATGGTGATAAAGTACTTTATCCAACATTTGTTAATTTGGGTAATAAAGAAGCTTTAAACGGTACCAGCGATTTGTTTACCCTAAAATTAAGGGCCAAACGCAAAGTACAGTTTAATCTTAAACTAACCGAAGCTCTATTGGTAGACAAACAATTGAATAGTATTAAATTTTAAGCATAGCTAAATGCTGTCTCAAAGCTCCGTGGTCATTCACGGAGCTTTTGTTTTTTTAGGGCAAAATGGTTGATATTAATTTAGTAAGTTGTAGGCGCAAATTATCCTCAAAACTCAATGAAAAAAACTGCTGTCCTGAAGCCCTTGTTCATTCATATTATGGTGTTGCTCGGCTGTACCACTGCTTTTTCACAACAAAAAACTGTAAAAGTAGAGATCGATCCGGCCGTCTCCTTTCAAACTATAGAAGGTTTTGGCGCATCAGATGCCTGGTCGTGCCAGTTTGCAGGGCTTTGGCCCGATACAAAAAAGAATAAGATGGCCGATTTGTTATTTAGTACTGCTACTGATGATCACGATCAGCAGCTGGGAATAGGATTAAACATGTGGCGTTTTAGTATTGGCGGAGGAAGCGCAGCACAAGGTAAACTCAGCGATATAGGCGATGAATGGCGTCGACAGTATGCTTTTTTGCAAGCCAATGGTACTTACGATTGGAATGCCATGCCCGGGCAAACCTGGTTCCTGAAAGCCGCTAAAGCTCGTGGAGTAAACCAGTTTATTGGTTTCGTAAACAGCCCAAATGTTTTGTTTACCAAACATGGCAAGGCTTATTCTACTGATGGAAAATGTAACCTCGATTTTGATAAATTACCTGCTTTTGCAGCTGATATGGTGGCCACTGTTAAAGGTTTGCAGCAATCAGCAGGTATAAGCCTCAATTACCTGAGTCCGGCAAACGAACCCCAGTGGAAATGGAATGAACATAATCAGGAAGGATGCCCTTACAATAATGCCGAACTGGCCAAATTATATAAGGGAATTAACCAGGCATTTGAACAAAACAAAATTACCACCAAAATACAGGTAGGCGAGGCCGGTCAGCTCGATTACCTGTACCAGAATGGCGATACGTTAAAAGGCAATCAGGTGTATCAGTTTTTCAATGCTGCTTCTCCAAACTATGTTGGTAATTTGTCGCATATCGATCAATCCATATCTGCTCATAGCTATTTTACCACCAGTCCCGTAACTAAATTTATCAATACCCGTAAAAAAACGGCAGAAGCAGTTGCTGCGGTGCCTGGTTTAAGGTATTGGATGTCTGAATACTGCGTGCTGGGCGATGCTGTACTTAAAGGCGAAAAGCGCGATTTGGGTATGGTCACAGCCTTATTTATTGCACGTTTAATTCACCACGATCTGGTGATCTCCAATGCAGCATCATGGCAATGGTGGCTGGCCATATCATCGGGCGATTATAAAGACGGACTGGTGTATATCGACAAAAATAAAACCGATGGCAATGTGTATGACAGTAAAATGCTTTGGGCACTGGGCAATTACAGCCGTTTTATTAAACCGGGTAGTCAGCGTGTGCAGGTAAATGCCCTTTCGGCAGATCATCCAGAAGTTTATGTTTCCTCGTACAGGCAAAATCAGAAACTGGTAACCGTAGCAGTTAACTCAACCAAAACAGATATCATGCTCCACATCGCTATAAAAGGGAAGGGGCACAATAAAGCAATGACCTACGTTACAGACTCAACAAATAATTTATCGCCTTTTAAACAATACAACAGTACGAAGCAAATTTTGCTGCCCGCCGAATCGGTTACCACGATATTGAGTAAATAATTAAAACTTGAAAGATTATTTATGCTGTTGCGTTCTGATCCTGCTCAACGTTTCGAGGCGCATACCGATAAATGAAGCAATATATTTAAGTGGTACACGGTTAATCAGGTGCGGGTAGGTGAGCAAAAAGCGTTGGTAACGTTTTTGTGCAGAGGGCAGGCGACAGAGGTAAGCCCTTTCTGTAGCACCCTGGAAGTATATTTCAGTCATTTTGCGCCCAACATAATTCGCTATCGGGAAGTTTTCGTACAAAAGCTTCGACATTTCGTGCGGAATAGCAATGGCGAATACTTTATCTATCGTTTCAATATATTCATCAGAGACTTCGTTCTCCCATAAATTTCTGATGGTACCCGCCAGTTCATTTTCTGCAGCAATCCAGGTGGTTACTTTCTTATTTCCCATTTTTAAATAACCATGTACGGCACCTTCTAAAATGAGGTAGATATATTTGTTTGCTTTCAGCGGTGAGGCAATGTGTTTGTTTTTGGCAAACTCTACCGGAAAAGTGTACTCATTAATAATCCTTTCAATTTCGGGATTAAGCGGGTGATAGGATTTAAAAACGGTAATGAGCGGAGAGAAACCGCCAAGCGCAGTCCATTTCGCCTCTCCATATTTGTTTTCGATATTCATTTTCGGAAGATAGTCATAATTGCTTTACGCTTAAGTTTTACAACCAGAAATAGATCATAAAAGTTTGAGGAAGATTAAAAGGGCCTGATTTTTTTAATTACTGCGTTCTGCTTAATTATTAACTAAAAAGATGAAAAAAAATAAAATGGATAACCAGATGAATATGATTGGTTTAGCGGTTTGTGTAATTGGTTTTAGCGAAATAATCTCAAATTATTTCAATTCTGTTTTGGAACAATACATTTAATTTCTATCTTTGCAGCCCCGCAAGGGGGATAAATGATTCCGTAGCTCAGCTGGTAGAGCATTACACTTTTAATGTAGTGGTCCTGGGTTCGAATCCCAGCGGGATCACAGAAAGCCTCACAGAAATGTGAGGCTTTTTTGTTAATAGCCGGCGATAATCCCTCTTTGATATACCTTTTTGCATTTCAGCGCATATTCGCTGGGGTTCCGAACGCGGTCTTTCCTCCACTGAGTATGTTCTTTCTCGACCTGAGCTGCTTTTTTGTAGTCCGGAGTATATTCGCCGGGGTACGGAACTACTTTTTAGTACCTCCGGGTATATTCGTCGATGTTCCGAACGTCGTCTTTCTCAGTCTGAGCTACTTTTTTGTAGTCCGGAGTGTGTTCGCCGGGGTTCCGAACGTCTTCTTTCTAGTTCAGCGTATATTCGCCGAGGTTCTGAACTCCTTTTTAGTACTTCGGAGTGTATTCGTCGAGGTTCCGAACGAGATTTTAGTACTTCGGAGTGTGTTTTTTCTACTTCCGAAGTACCTTTTAGTACTTGCGAAGACCAAATTAGTCTTCGCGAGTACTTTTAAATGCTAATGGAGGCTGTTTTCAAAAAATAGATCAAAACGGATATGAGCCCTATCGATTGCTTGGACTCGACAAGTAAAATCTTGTGTCAAGAGAGATAGCTCGTCAAAGCGTAATGAATATGATCAATTAGGCTTTGATTTTATCAGTATCTAAATGTTTTACCCTTTTCATTATAAACGTAGATTCTATGATCTTCCGGAAATTTTTCCTTTAACAATGAATCAATTTTTTCAGCTTTATAGTTGTAGTGTCTTTTGTTTAAAAAGCCCACAGATCTTATCGTTGGATGGTTAAGGATAGGCTGAAGATTTCCATCTAAAATATTGGTATTTAAGAAACGGAAATCTATAAGTTCAGGAAAGTTGCTTAGAAAGTCGAGATTATCAATGTCTCCGCATGCATTCAAGCGCAAAACCTTAATTTTACTTAGCGATAGTAGTTCTTCGGAAATTACGAGCTTCTTACTTTGATTAATATGTAAAAACTCTAAGGAGTCTTTCAATAGATTCAAACCAGTGTAGCTTGTTAGTTTGGTACAATAATGGAGCTCAAGTCTTCTTAAGTTTTTGAATTTTTCAATTCCAACAAAGTCTTTGATATTTGCCCAGTTCAATTCAAGGTACAATAGTCTCTCAGATTCCGGCAGGCTTTCAAATGAGTTAAGTTTTTCTTTCAAGTGCCAAACAATTGCATACGCTGTGTTTGCTAAATCATTGCTATCGATTCTTTTATTCGGAGTCTTAAAATCCTTTCTAAATATGTTGTTCTGATCTAATTGTTCAAACCAGATGGTGTTGAATCTCCAATCCATTCTTACGTTGCTCTTCCTAATTATTTATTATGGGCTTTATACTTCATCAGCTTTCGGACTATTATCAGCCGGTTCCCAAAGCTCAATCTTATTGCCTTCCGCATCCATAATGTGTACAAACTTTCCGAAATCGTAAGTAGCAATTTCATCGAGTACCGTTACACCATTTGCTTTCAGCTGTGTTACCAACCCTTCAATGTTCTGTACCAGGTAATTGATCATGAACTCTTTTTTAGAGGGCGCAAAATAAGCATCACCACTTTTAAAGGGGCTCCATTGCAGCGAATTGATTTCTTCTGGCCGGTTTACATTTCTAGAATCGAAACTTACCGAACCCCATTCATTTACATCGAAGCCCAGGTTTTTAGCGTACCAGTCTTTGGTATCTTTCGGGTTATCAGCAAAAAAGAATATGCCGCCAATGCCCGTTACTTTTGGGGTTAATGGATTTTCGGTATTGTTTTGTTGTTCTTCCATGGTTTGTTTTTTTTACTAAATATAACAATTGAAGTGAGATATTGGGGACCAACAGTGTTTACATTATTTCTGCTGATCGGCTTTCGCATTTAAGGGGATATAAGCTTTGTTTAATGTGGTAACTGCAGGCGCCTTTACTTTTTGCTCCCAGGTGGTTAACAGGGCCAGTAAATCTTTGGTTATTTGTGGATTTTGTTTCGCCACATTGTTTTTCTCGCCAATGTCGGTTTTCAGGTTGTACAAAGCAACCGAATCATTTTCGAAATAACGGTGCAGTTTCCAATCGCCTTTACGTACCGTTTCGCCAGGGCGGGTTCTGAAAATACGGTCGTTGGTTTCTGCGTTGCCACCTTCCAGGTAAATCGGGAAATACCAGTATAGCGGGCGCTCTACCAATAGTTTTTCGGCCTTTTGCGTAAGCAGGTAATTGTAAACGCTGTTTCCATCTACTTTAGGATAATTTTTTATACCCGCTACCTGCATCAGCGTGGGATAAAAATCCAGATTGGTAACCGGAAGATCGCTGGTGGTACCGGCCTTAATTTTGCCTTTCCACACAAACACCAGCGGAACGCGCGTCCCTCCCTCAAAATAACTGCCTTTGCCTGCCCTGAGCGGGTGCTGCCAGGTAACCTGGTTAAAGCCTCCATTATCAGAGGTGAAGATAATCAGGGTGTTTTCCATCAATCCCTGTGTTTCAAGCGCCTGAAGTACCCGCCCGATATTGCGGTCTTCATTGTTCAGCATGGTAGCATAGGCCTGGTTACGTTGCCCATCGTCGGCAGGTTTACCTTTAAACTTGTGCATTAAACTATCTACTTTTTGGATGGGGCTATGCACGCCATAAGAGGCATAATATAAAAAGAAAGGTTTGCTGCTCTTTTGGGTTTTAATGTAATCGATGGCTTTATCGGTAATCAGATCCGTAAGGTATTCGGTATTCGGACCATCTATTTTTACATTACCATACGGAGGATAATAACTTTTAGGACTACCTGCATGTGAACCACCAATATTTACATCGAAACCGTAGCTTAACGGATTATTGCTCATGTGCCATTTGCCGGCAATACAAGTGCTATAGCCATTTTCTTTAAGTAACTGTGGGAAAATCTTAAAATCGGGATTAAGCACTTCTATATTTTTGATTGGTACCAGTTTACGGTTTTTACTATCGCCCCGTTCAGAAGTGCCTACCGTGTAAATGCCATGCCGGGTTTGCCATAAACCGCTGAGCATGCTGGCTCTGCTGGGTGCACAGTTAGATGCCGAAGCATAGCCATTGGTAAACACTATGCCTTGTTTGGACAGTTTATCCATTACCGGCGTTTCGTAAAATTTAGATCCCATAAAGCCGGAATCACGCCAGCCCATATCATCCATATTAATCAATATAATATTAGGCTTTTGCTGAGCCATTGTTAGGCAAGGCATCACGAACAAGAAACAAAGTGTGAGGAGCAGGGGCTTTTTCATTGCTGATATTTATTTTATATCTGGTTACTGCAAATAAAGTAAATAAAACAACAAGTTACAGGCTTGACAGATCATACCGTATTTTTATCTTTGATATTAACTGAAACATGACATCTAACCGCTATATTTTAATGAAAAATCCTATCCCTGCATTCAAAAAGATTAGTTTTTTACTGGCCGCTTTTTTATTGGGCACTGCTCCGGTTTTGCATGCCCAGGAAGCCAAGGCACCTATTATGGGTTGGAGCAGCTGGAATAATTTCAGGGTAAAGATTGATGAAAAGATGATCAGGGAGCAGGCCGATGCCATGGTCGCGTCGGGCTTGTACGATGCAGGTTACCGCTTTATTAATATTGATGATGGCTTTTTTGGCGGGCGGGATGCTTCGGGTAAACTCTTTGTTGATGAGCAAAAATTCCCCTCGGGCATGAGATCGCTAACCGATTATATCCACAGCAAAAAACTTAAAGCCGGCATTTATACCGATGCAGGTTTAAACACTTGCGGGTCTATCTGGGATAACGACCAGAAAGGAATAGGAGTGGGCATTTACGGACATGAAGAGCAGGATTGTAATCTGTTTTTTAAAGAATGGAATTTCAATTTTTTAAAGGTAGACTGGTGTGGTGGTGAGAAAATGAAGTTGAATGAAGAGACCCAATACACCAAAATCATCAATACAGTTAAAGCTATAGATGCAGCTATTGTTTTTAATGTATGCCGCTGGCAATTTCCGGGCGAGTGGGCCATTACCAAAGCCGATTCCTGGCGTATATCGGGCGATATCAGTGCTAGTTTCGCTTCTATACTTAAAATAATTGATCTCAATGCTGATTTGTACCGCTACGCTTCTGCAGGTCATTATAACGATATGGATATGTTGCAGGTAGGCAGGGGCATGAGCTATGAAGAAGATAAAACGCATTTTTCGATGTGGTGTATGCTCAATTCGCCATTACTGGCGGGTAATGACCTGCGATCGATGACCAAACAAACCATCGAAATCCTGACGAATAAAGAACTCATTGCCTTAAACCAGGATAAAGGCTTTAAACAAGCCAGCAGGGCGATTAAAAATGGCGATATTGAGGTTTGGCTGAAACCATTGGGCTCAGGTGATAAAGCTATTGCCATTATGAACCGCGGCAATAAAATAACCGAATTTAGCCTTGATGCCAAAAGTTTAGGCCTAAGCAGCAAAAGCAAATTACGTGACCTTTGGCGGCATACCGATTTGGGAAGCCTGAAAAAACAAAAAGCTTTTACCATTCCAGGCCATGGGGTGGTGGTGCTTAAAGTAAAGTCTTAAACCAATAAATCTCTGTTGTACCTGTTGCGGTATTCGAGTGGCGATATTCCGGTTATTTTTCTAAATACCTCGCGGAAAGCTTTGGCATCGGCATAACCTACATCGTACATCACTTCGTTAATGGTTTTGCGGCTGGTTTCGAAAGCTCTTTTGGCCGATTCTATTTTTGCCCGTTGTAAATATTCAATTGGCGTATTGCCTGTGGCTTTGATAAAACGCCTGTCGAAATTTCTTCTGCCCACAGCAAAGCGTGCTGATAAATCTTCGACTGCGATTTTTTGGTTCAGGTTATTTTCGAGGTATAATTGTGCTGCTTTAACCATTTCATCGCTGTGCCGCTTTTGGCCTTTAAAAATAATAAACGACGACTGGCTGTGCCGGTCCATTTCGATCTGGAAAATTTTTGCACAGTAAATTGCCGTTTGCCTGTCGAAATTCTTTTCTATCAGGTATAACAGCAGATTTAGAAAAGAATAAGCACCACCATTGGTGTAAATTCCGTTTTCATCGGTAATTAACTGATCTGTTTTTAAATTTACTTTCGGAAATCTGGTTTTAAAATTATCGGCAACCACCCAATGGGTAGAACAGCTTTTGCCATCTAATAAACCTGTAGCAGCCAAAAGAAAAGCCCCGGTGCACATACTGGCTATTTCGGCACCCTGCTGGTATTGTTTTACAATCCAATCGGTTAGTACCTGGTTGCCTTCAATAGCCTTATCGTAATTGTGGTTTAACGAAGGGATAATCACCAGATTAGTCTGTTTAATCGCCGAGATATGTTTATGTGGTTTAACACTAAATAAGCCATCGTAATAGTTCACTTCTTCCGAAATGCCTACCAGTTCAATTTTAAACATGGTTTCGTGTCCGCTTTCCTGCCAGTAGGCATTTGCCCGGCTTAGTATTTTATATGAGCCAATAATGCTGCTCAGGTTGTTAGGACCGTCTGGAACCAGTATGGTAATATGTTTCATTGTGTATTTACGATAAGTGATGCTGTTATAAAGATAAGGATTAAGCTTGTCCAAATCAACCCGTTACAATGTCTGTTTTACACCGTACAGTGAAAGTTTAATACCCTTAACTTTGGTATGTAATAATCAAATATTTAAAATATAATCAACATCAATACCATGGAAAAAGAAAATTTTATGGCTACCATTCGGGTAGATCAAAGCCCCGAAGCAGCATTTAATGCCATTACCAATGTACGCGGATGGTGGTCGGAAGATATAGCGGGAAGCACCACCGAACTTAATGCCGAGTTTATTTACCATTATCGCGATGTGCACTATTGTAAAGCAAAGCTGATTGAGCTGGTTCCCAATAAAAAAGTAGTGTGGGAGGTACTCGATAACTATTTTAATTTTATCGACGATAAAAGTGAGTGGAAAGGCACCAAACTGGTTTTCGATATTTCGGCAGCAAATGGCCAAACTGTGGTAACCTTTACCCACGAGGGATTGGTGCCAACATATGAATGTTATGAAATTTGCAACGAAGCCTGGACCAATTACATTAAAACAAGCTTATATCAGCTCATCACAACTGGCAAAGGAAATCCCAATCCGAAAGAAGGGGATGGTTTTAATACCGAATTAGCAAAGAAATGGAAGCTTGAAGCTTAAATATTGATTTTGGTTTCGGCTATTGCAGTAAATAATATCAGATTGCTTCACGAATGCAGTGAAGCAATCTGATCTGCGACTAAGCTTTTGTAAGGTTTTCTAACGATGCAATAATCTTTTTCTGGCTTTTAATCGTTTCCTCGTAAAGTTCCAGCAGTTTGTTTTTATCGCTGTTTAAGCGCTTCAGGTCTGTAATTTCCTGATTGTGTTTTGCTCCGGAATCCATTTCTATCCTGGCCAGGTCTTCATCCCTACGGAAATGCTCAAAAAAATTAACATCAAGGGCTATCGAAATGCGGGTAAGTATATCCGTATCAATCGAAGTCGATTTCAGTATCGTACCCACGCGGTGCTTGCTGATGCCTGCTTCATCGGCAAGCTGCTCTCTGCTCATTCCCTTCACTTTCATCTCTTTCCAGATCAGTAATCCAATATTTATACCCATCGTTTAATTTTTAATCTCTTATGTTTAACCAGCAAGCCAGCTACTTCTTTTTCGTGTCAAAACCATACAATCCGTTTTGATACAGGTAAGCAGCCATCTGGTAATTAGCAATCGTTTCATTAGTCAGCTGCTGATCTTCCGGACGTTTTTCTGCATTTCCTGTTTTGAAATCGGGCTGATAGGTACCTGATTTTTTATTCGGATCGAGCACTACCAGTTTCTGATTTTTAATGTAACCTAAGCTTTGGTAGGTGCTGATAAATGCCCGCTCATTGCCATCTTTCATTTTAAATACATCCTGCCCGAAAAATTTGCTGTTATAACTGAAGTTCAGATAACCTAAAAGGGTTGGACCAATATCAATCTGTGCCGTAAGTTTTTCGAATTTACCTGGTGCAATATGTCCCGGACTGTAAAAAATCATAGGGATATGGTATTTATCAACCGGTAACTCAACTTTACCCGCACTTGATGCACAATGATCGGCTACTATGATAAACAGGGTATTGGCAAACCAGGGTTTTTGTTTGGCTTCGCGTATAAATCTGCCAATGGCATAGTCGGTATATTTAACGGCACCTTCTCTGCCGGTATGCGACGGAATATCAATCCTGCCTTCTGGATACGTAAAAGGGCGGTGGTTAGAAACCGTCATAATTTGCGCAAAAAACGGTTTGTTGTTTTTATAATCTTTATCCAGTTCGCGTAGCGATAAGGTAAACAGATCTTCATCGGCTACGCCCCAGATATTAGAATAATGGATTTCCGAATCTTTTAAAGCACTTCTGTCAGTTACCTCATAGCCATTATTGGAAAAGAATTCGTTCATGTTATCGAAATAACTATAACCACCATAAATATAGCGGCTGTGATAACCTTTAGAGCGGAATACATTACCTATGGTAAAAAGGTTCTTGTTATCGGGGCGTTTTACTATCGATTGGCCTGGAGTTGGCGGGATGCAAAGCGAAAGTGCCTCTAATCCGCGTACAGTTCTGGTACCCGATGCATATAAATTAGTGAAAAGTAAACCTTCTTTCGCAAGCGAATCAAGCTGAGGGGTAATGTTTTGCGTGTTGCCAAAGCTGCCTAAAAATTCGGCACTTAAACTTTCTACGCTAATCAAAACCACATTCATGCGGTTTTCGGTACCGCTGCTAGTAATCATTCTCGAAGTACTCAGATCAGTTCTTGCCGAAGAATCGCCCGGCAATAAATGCTGAAGAATATTTGCAGCACTTTTAACCGGAAGTGTTTTGTAAAAAGTATCGTAATCAAGTTGATTATGCCAAAAAGCATAGCCGAATTCGTACATGCCATTGCCCGAAAGTTCGTTTACATATTGGTTGCTGCTGTTGTTTTTCCATTTATGGCTTACACCAAAATAAGTTAAAACGGGCAGGCACAATAAAACGAGGGCAATTTTGGTTCTTTTGCCAAAACGTGTTTGCTGATAGGTAGATACGGTAATCAGTTTTCTTAACAGGTAAACAATGGCCGCGGTTAAAATAACCAAAGCAGTTAAAATGGTATTAATGGGGTACGACTGGCGGATATTCCCGATTACTTCTGTGGTATATACCAAATAGTCGACTGCAATAAAATTATAGCGTACTGAGAACTCTTCCCAAAAGAACCATTCGGAAACGGCGTTGAAAATGAGTGTTAAAACAACAACAAAAAAATAGATAAACAGCAATACCCTGCTGGTTTTGCCCGTATAGCCTTTTGCCGGAAACAACCAGAGGTAAATAACCAAAGGTATAATGGCGAAAGAGGTTGCAGCCAGATCGTAAAACAGGCCGATGATAAAAACTTTCAGGAGGTTTATGACAGACCAATCGAAAGAAGCCGCACTATAAATTAATAAGGTAATGCGGGTTAATAACGAAATGCCACAAGATAATAGGGTAGCCAGAAGAACAGGACCGAACCTGTTTTCTAATAGTTTACTTATTTTTTCTTTAACGCTCATAATTGGGGAAGGTTCCAACAGTTGAAACTTACCTGCTAAACCTTATTTTTTGCAAAGGGCGAAGGTAAGTTTCAATTCTGAAGGAATTCTGAATGTTTGGTTAGCAAAGCGAAATTAGTATTAATGCTTTAAATCAACAATTCGTTAATATTTAACTAACCTTATGGCTTTATTGCTTTGAAAAATCAATACTCAATGTTGAAGTAAAACGGGTAACTAATTTGTCGTACAATGTTTTATTAATGGTACTCGATATAATAATCATGTTATTGGTGCCGGTACGTGTGGTTTGTCCGAAATCGCTTGCGGTTAAGCCGGTTACCAGTGCATTTAATTGTACAGTAACTTTAGCCACGTAAGTTCCGGCAGTAACTTCCACGCGTTTAGCTTCGAGCTTAATTACCTGTGCCTGGTTCATTTCGAACCTTACCGGGATTTTTGTTCCCGAAGCTTCGATATATGTTCCGGTTAATAACAAAGGCGGGTTGGTTAACGAACTGGCCAGGGTTAAGTTAAATTGGTTATTCTCATACACACCCGAAGCAATGGAAACGGTGCCCGATAAAGAGTCGGGTTTTAAAGCATTAACCAGGTAAAGGTTCTTAGTTTCGAGATTAATGGCCCCGCTACCTGATTTGGTGGCGCTGAATTCGATTTTGGCAACATTGATACTTGCAGTTGACCAGTTGATGCTTCCATTGGTGCCGGCAGCCACAACCGCGCCACTGGCGCTTGCATTGCTACTTAACGAAGCATTTAAATTGCTGGCACTAAAGCTGTAGCTCAATTTAGTGTCGGTATCTACTTCTTTTTTGGTGCAACCCATAAAAAGCACTAGCATGAGCAGTGCGCTGGTAAGTTTGTAAAGTTTAGTCATTTTGTTTGATTTTAAGGATATCAAATTTGGTTAGTGATTGACCTTAAATCTAAGTTTGAATTCTGTAGCAATTCTGAAGTTGAGTACAGAAGCGCTGTTGTTTTCGTTTATAACGAGGATAAAGGGCTTTGCGATTGCAGCGCCCTGGTTCGTGTTGCCCTGGTTCGTGTCTTTCTATCGCCCTGGTTCGTGGAGACACGAACCAGGGCGGCGGCGCTTAAAATTTATAGCTATAGCCCAACCTGAATACCTGTGTTTCATAAAAGTCGGTACTGGTTAGTTTAAAGCCATTGCCATTAATTTCCTTTTTGATCTTTAGCGTATTGAAAATATCATTTCCATTAAAGAAAATTTCACCTTTGCCATTTTGAACCTGCTTTTTAATTCCAAGGTCAGTCGAAAAACGGTCGCCAATTTTTCCCTGTGGGATAATATCCGGTGCCAGATAAGCCATCGATAGTTGGATGTCGGTTTTTGCCGCTAATTTGAACTGTCCGTTTAATTTCACATTACCTGAAACGATTGATTGTTCTGGCATACTGTAGACCGTGGGAACGGGATATTGGTTCGTAATGGTGAAAGCATCAATTTTGTTCCGGTAAACCGTACCGCTCAGGTTAAATGAAAACCAGCTGCTAAGTTCCTGTTGTAAAAGTAATTCGCCTCCGGAGTTAAAGCTTTTTCCTGCATTTTGAAAGATATTGTAGATGATGGTATTGCCCGGAACAATGGTAGCGATACGGGTAATGGTGCCGTTTACAATTTTGTGGAAACCCGAAGCATAGAAATAACCTTTATCCCAGCTGTTTTTATAACCTAACTCAAGGGCATGGGTAAACTGTGGACGAAGGGTAGGATTACCTACTTTTAACAATTCCGGCTCATCATATTTCGGAAATATCCTGATATCAACTTCATTTGGACGGTCTACCCTTTGATTGTAAAAAGCACTTATTTTGTTCCGCTCATTAATCTTGTAAGCCAGGCGTACATTGGGGAATGGTCTGAAATATGCATAACCATCACTTTTGTATGTGTTGTGATTGGGGTTTACCTTATAATCTACGCGCACATATTCCATTCTCAAACCCGCTTCCAGTTCTATGGCTTTGTTTTCGTAAACATAATTGCCATATACGGCCGGAATGTTTTCGCTATAATCGGCCCATCCGCCTGCGTTTACATCAACAGGCGAGTTTAAGCCTGGGTAAAACTGCATATCTGTTGGGATTAGCCGGTAGCGGTATTTTATTCCGCCTTCAATTCTGCCATGTTTTAGCGGGCGCACATAATCCAGGTTAAAATCAGCAACATGCTCATCCGAAAGGAGTTTAAAAGCATCCATGCCGGTAAAGGTGGGCATCACATTGGTAAAGAAATATTTTTCATCTTCCCGGTGCCAGGTATAATTAAAGCCGGCATTTAAGGTATGGCCGGGTTGTGCAAATTTATGCTGGTATAGCGCCGAACCTGTAACGGTGTATTTAACCTCATCTTCTACAAATTGCCACAAACGGTTTCTGGTAGTAAAATCGCTGTTAAAGTAAGGAATGTCGCCCAGATCGCCAATTTTTTCGCGGTTAAAAAAGCCCGAAATAGTGAAACTGTTGTGCGCGTTGGGGTTATAATCGAAACCGCTTTTTACCGTAGTAAAAGTAGTGGTGCGGTTGCGTTTAACTTGCTGGTTAATCACGGTACCATCATCATATACCCTTTGCGCAAATTCGTTTTTATTCAGGGTTTGTGTATATAAATAATCGGCCTGTAAAAAGGTATTTAACTTATTCTTGCGGTAATTTAACGATAGGGAAGGGTTAAGTTTTGGCGTAGCCTGATATTGCGGACTAATGCCAGGCAGGTTCTCTTTCCTTAGCCACAGGGCTCCCAAACCGGTACTCATGCCTAATTTTCCGTTAAAGCCTTCCTGCTTATTTTTCTTGTAAATGATATTGATGATACCGGCATTGCCATTGGCATCGTATTTTGAGGAAGGATTATTAATGATTTCAATGCGCTCGATAGCCGATGCCGGAATGTTATCGAGTCCGGTCTGGCTACCAAAACCGGTAATTGCGTTTTGTTTACCATCAATCAGTACCGCAATTTTGTCATTCCCCCTGAGTTGTACTTTCCCATCCTGAATGGTAATACCGGGCAGGTTTTGCATGGCCTGGAGTACCGAGCCACCCAGCTGACTGGTGTTTTTAGCCAGATCGTAAGTTTTTTTATCCAGTTTATTGCCTAATCCTTCGGCTTGTGTGCCTTGAATATTAACCGTTTGCAGGTTTTGGGCATCTTCTGCCAGTTCGAAAATACCCAGATCGATAAAAGGACTGAGGGAGCCTATGCTAACTTCTTTTTGCAGGGTTTGATAGCCAACAATACTAATGGTGAGGTTATAATTGCCCGAAGGAATATCTTTAATGCTGAACCTTCCCTGGTCATCGCTAATGGTACCCAGGAGTACCTTTTCGTCGTTTATTTTCTTTAAAACAATATTGGTGTAAGGAAGCGTGCTTTTGCTTTTGGCTTCTTTAACCTGCCCCGAAGCAGTTATGGGCTTTTCTTGCGCACATATATCGTCGGCAAGCAGAAATATAGAAAAGCAAAACAGCTTTAATATGCGTTTGTAATTTTTCATAATTGATAAGTTTTCCGCTGGCAAATTAGGGTGCAAATCTGAAGAGAAACTGAACTGAACTATTTTACATCATCTTCAAATTTCCCACAGATTTGAACGGTAACTATGCAAAAAAAAAATGCTATAATGCCTAAAATTTATACCCTACTGTTATCTTTTATATTTTTTGTCCCTCAAATCCTTTTTGCCCAAAATAATGGGACTATTACCGGAAAAATTGTTGATGGCGCTTCATCAAAAGCCATGGAGTTCGTGAATATTGTATTAATGAAGCCTGGAAGTACCGATGTGATCAGCAGAGAAGTGAGCGATGCAAAGGGTAATTATAAATTGAGCAATGTTCCTGACGGCACCTATTTCATTATAGCGAGTTTTATTGGTTATCAGAATTTTAAAACCGCAAACTTTACGCTGAGTACTTTAAACAAAAAAGTAATTCAGGATATAAAACTGGATGGCGGAAAAAACCTCGATGAGGTTACCGTTGCCTCTAAAAAGCCACTTTACAGCAATAGTATCGATAGAAAGGTCTATGATGTATCGCAGGATATGCTCGCAAAATCCGGATCGGCAAGTGAGGTACTGGCCAATGTTCCGCTGGTTCAGGTTGATGTAGATGGCAATATCAGTTTGCGCAATTCGACCGCTACGATATTAATTAATGGAAAGGTTTCGCCCTTAATGGGTGCAAATGCGGCGGCAGCGTTACAACAATTTCCGGCCAATAGTATCGAAAAGATTGAGGTGATTACCAATCCATCGGCCAAATACCGGCCAGATGGTACAGGTGGGATTATCAATATCGTATTGAAAAAGAATGTGAAACGGGGCCTAAACGGAACCTTAACCGGAAACATTGGCAACCGCGAACGTTATAATGTGGGCGCAAACGTAAACTATAACATCGGGAAAATAAATATTTATGGAAATTACAGTTTGAAGCAGGACGACAGGCTGCGAACCAATACGAATAACCGCGTGCAAACCGATCCGCTAACACAGGCGGTGCGGTATTATAACGATTTCGCCACCCAGCAGGCAAAGCCTTTCTCTAATATCGGGGGGATTGGGATAGATTACAATCTAACTGATAAAACCACAATGGGCGTATCGGGTAATTTTTACCTGCGCAATATGCACAAGCACGATATGACCACTAAAATAATCCGTACGGCATCGTCGCTTGAACAGGATTACGACCGGAAAAGGGAAAATTTTGAGCAGGAAAAAAACTTTGATGCTACAATTTATGCAGAGCATGGATTTAAAAAGAACGGACACAAGCTCAGGCTGGAGTTTAATATCGCACATTCGCCCGAGGTTGAAGATAACCACTATACCAATTTATTCAGGTATCCGGCTGTGGCCAACCAGTTGGATAATACGCTGATTAAACAAACCGCCGATCAGCAACATGCGGCTGTGACTTATGAAAATCCTATAACTGAAAACAGTAAAATTGAAGCAGGTTACGACGGGCAGTACAATAAAGAAGATCTGGATTTTTATGGTGAAGCTTTTGACCAGGCGCAACAGCAGTTTTTGACTGATTTTAATAAAACCAATCGTTTCATTTACAATGAAAATATACATGCCTTGTATGGTACCTATGCTTTGGATGTTAACAAAATTGGGATGATGCTGGGTTTAAGGGCAGAGTATGCCGACGTAAATTCCAAACTGATTACTACTGGCGCGGTAGTACCCAATCATTATTTTAAGTTGTACCCAACCCTTCATTTTACCTATAAAGTAGCTAAAAACAAAGAGCTGCAGTTAAATTACAGCAGGAGGGTAAGAAGGCCCGAAGCGGATGAGTTAAACCCGTTTGCCGAATATGCCGACCCTACCAACGTAAGGTTAGGTAACCCGTATCTGTTGCCCGAAATTATCCACTCGGTAGAGCTGGGCTATCAATGGAGTAACGATCATTTCAGTATTTTGCCGGGCATTTATTACCGCTATACTTATAACCGTTTTACAGCCATTACCACACCATTAAATGATTCGGTTCTGGTAACCCGGCAGCAAAACCTGAGCAACGACCGCGCTTTTGGGGCCGATGTAATGCTTACCATACACCCCAGCGATAAGCTGAGTTTTAACCTCATTCCAAACGTGTTTTACAACCAGATTGATGCCAGTAACCTGGGCTACAGCAATAAAAAATCGACCGTTACCTGGTCGACCAACATTAACGGAAGTTATGCTTTGCCCTGGGGAACAGCCATTCAGCTGAATTCGGTTTATAAATCGGCACGTTTAACCCCTCAGGGTAAGTATTTACCGAGTTATGTTTTAAATATTGGTTTAAGAGAAGAGGTTTTAAAGAAAAAGGGTTCAGTGTACCTCACCGTATCAGATTTATTTAAATCGCAAAGGCAGGTTGCCGAACTGCAATCGCCATTGCTTTTGCAAAACATTAATCAGCGGAGTAACTCCAGGATTTTTTACCTGGGTTTTAGCTACAATTTTGGTGTCGTTAAGAAAAAGAAAGACCTGCAGTTTGATAATAGTCAGTAAAACAAGATACTACAGTTTTGCTTCAGATTTTACCGATAATATTGTGGCATCTATTTTTTGTAAGTGGAAGAGGAAAAATTAATTAATCGGGTATCAGATTATGTTGAGGAGCTTTTAGAAAAAGAGCTTCCTGAACATATGTACTTTCATAATTTTGAACACACCTTATTGGTTGTCGCTGGCGTGAAAATAATTGGAGAGCATAGTCAGGTAAGTGAACAGGAAATGCTGATACTTACTCTGGCAGCATATTTACATGATATTGGTTACACGCGGCAATATATCGGGCATGAAGCGATTAGCGCCGAAATGGCCGGCAATTTCTTAAGCTCAAATGGTTTAAGCAGCGTGGAGGTGGAGCAGGTTCAGCAGTGCATTTTAGCAACTAAATATCCTCAATTGCCGCATAATAATTTACAAAAAATAATATGCGATGCGGATTTTTATCACTTTGCACTGCCAGCCTACACTGATTTTGCGGTAAGGTTGAAACGCGAATGGGAAGAAAATATTAATTTGGCTTACAGTTACCGGGAATGGGATGCCATTAACCTCAAAATGCTTACCAGTCACCAATATTTTACCGGTTACGGGAGGCAGTTTTTGCAAAAGAGGAAAGAGCGGAACATCGAAAAGCTTATTCAGCGTTTTACCTGATTAATTAAAACCAGATGATTAACTTTCGGGTTTAAATGGTTACTTTAAAAGCATAAAAGAAGATATAAAATGAAAATCCTGGTCATTGAAGATGAACCCGCTTTACTGGAAAGCATGTTAGCCTACTTTACCGGCGAAGGCAATATATGTGAGCATGCTTCGGATTTTGCATCGGCCAGCGAAAAAATAGCGGTTTACAGTTACGATTGCATCCTTTTAGATTTGGGGCTGCCAGGAGGCGAGGGACTTGAATTGCTGACTAAACTTAAAAAGCTTAAAAAAAGAGATGGGGTACTGATCATTTCTGCCCGCCATTCTTTAGACGATAAACTGGCGGGACTCGATCTGGGTGCCGATGATTACCTGGTTAAACCTTTTCATTTATCTGAACTTAAGGCCCGCGTAAGTGCTATTGTGCGCCGCAAAAACTTCGATGGCGATAATGTGATTCATTTCAATGAAATGATTGTTGATGTTGCGGCAATGAAGGTAACAGTTAAGGGCAATCAGGTGGTATTAACCAAAAAAGAATTCGATTTGCTGGTGTATTTTCTTTCTAACCGCAATAAAGTGGTAACCAAAAATGCCATGGCCGAACACCTTTGGGGCGATGAAATGGACTTGTCTGATGATTTCGACTTTATTTATACACACGTTAAAAATCTCAGGAAGAAATTATTGGAAGCCGGGGCAGCCGATTATCTGCGCTCGGTTTACGGAATAGGCTATAAATTTGGCGATATATGAAGCTGGCTAACCGCTACAACAGGGTAAATATTCTAACCTCCATTGTGGTTTTGGCCATTACTGGTTTGATTTACTATGTGGTTATTCATTTTATTTTAACCGAAAAGCTTGATCGTGATCTGGTGGTTGAAGAGAATGAAATCCGCCAGTATGTGGGTACTTTCCATAAACTCCCTTTGCCAGCCAGTTACCTCGATCAGCAGATTGCCTATAAAAATTTGTCGACCCATATTCCCGAACGGGAGTTTTTGTATACCAGCTATTACAACCCGAAAGAGCAGGAAAATGAACCCGGAAGGAGCCTGATTACCGTAGTTTATCTAAATGGAAAGGCAGTTGAAGTAACCATTACCAAATCGAGGGTCGAATCGGAAGACCTGGTAAGGATTATCCTCTTGATTACTGTAGGCATTACATTGATTTTGCTCTTGTCGTTGTTGTTAATTAACAGGTTTGTACTGAACAGGCTGTGGCGACCATTTTATGTGATATTAAACGGAATGAAATCATTCGAGGTTACGCGTATGGATGCCATTGCCTACGAAGATACGCCCATTGATGAATTTAATGAACTTCATCAATCGGTTAATGCTATGGCAGAAAGGGTGAGAAACGATTACAAAGAACTTAAAAGTTTTACCGACAATGCTTCGCATGAAATGATGACCCCTTTGGCTGTTATCAATTCGAAACTCGATTCCTTACTGCAAACAGAATCGTTTACTGCACAGCAGGGAGCGCTGTTGGCCGATGTTTATCATGCTACAGGTCGTTTATCGCGCTTGCACCAGTCGCTGTTGCTGCTTGCTAAAATAGAAAACAACCTGATTCCGGATTTGCAGGAAATTGATTTTAAGGAAATGGTGGCAGTAAAAGGCCGGCAGTTTCAGGAACTCTTTGAGAAAGATGGATTGAGCCTTACAACAGATTTGCAGGCTGTAGAAATTAAAATGAGTCGCTATTTAGCCGATATATTGTTGAATAATTTGTTCAGTAATGCGGTAAGACATAACGTTAGCGGTGGCTATATTCATGTTAAGCTTGATCCGGCTGCATTAGTGATTTCCAATTCAGGTAAGCCGGGTAATGGCCAGGGCAAAGTATTCGACCGTTTTTCAAAATCTGCCGATTCGGAAGGAATGGGTTTAGGTTTGGCCATTACTAAACAAATCTGTAACCTTTATGGCTTTCGTATTCATTACGCGGAAAAAGATGGTAAACATGTTTTTGCAGTTCACTTTGCTGGTTGATTTGATAAACGCATTATTATTTCCTGCAGATACCAGATCCTATTGTCCTCGTTTGCAACGAGGATAATAGAGAAAGGCGATTTTATCGCCTGCTTATGATCTATTTTTACCATTTAGTTTTGCCACAGATTCACAGATTTTATGGTCCCATTTCAAAGCATGAAATTTACTGATTATGATGCATTATAAATGCATATCTCGTTCAGCCTCGTTATTCCAAAGGAATCACTTTATAACAAACGAGGACGATTAATGATATGAACCTATCTCTGCGCTAATCAGCGTTATCTGCGGGAAAACTAATTCGCCAGGGTTCGTGTCGCCACGAACCTTTACGTTCTGAAAATAATCTTTATGCCTTGAAAATGAACTACAGAATTTCTTCATAATTCACTTCTAGTTTTGATTTAAAATTTAAAAGCTATGAAAAGAATTTTTGGAATTTTATTGCTTGCGGGCACGATGGTTACCGCTGTTAAGGCACAAAAAATAAGTGCTGCTAAAGTACCTGCTGAGGTACAAGGTGCATTCGCCAAACTATATCCCGGAGTTAAAGCAAACTGGGAAATGGAAAAGAAAGATTATGAAGCTGGATTTACTTTTAACGGTAAAGCAACTTCGGTAGTTTTTAATGCAAAAGGTTTGCTGTTGGAAACTGAAACAGCTATTAAACCCGGCGAGTTACCGGCGCCTGTACTGGCCAAACTTAAAGGCAGCAAAATAGCCGAGGCCGCTAAAATTATGAAAGCCGACGGATCTGTTCGTTACGAGGCAGAGGTAAAGGGGAAAGATCTGTTATTTGATCTGAACGGAAATCAGGTAAAACCATAATTATGCGAAACATCCTGATATATGCATTATTCTTTGTTGCTTTTACAACATCATGTGCTGCACAAAGTATCGATTCAGTTCAAATAACTCCTCCCGATTCGGTAGCAGGGTGGTACAGTGGCAATCCTGTTCCAAAACAAAAATTTAAAGTGCTGCCTTTTATCGCACCTGCAGTATTAATTGGTTATGGTTTTGCAGCCGTTTACGATCATGGCGCATTGCAACAGCTCGATTTAAGTACGAAAGCAGAATTGCAGGAAGATCACCCGCTATTTGCTGCCCATGTTGATGATTACCTGCAGTTTGCACCTGCTGCTGCGGTATATGCACTTAATTTATCGGGCATAAAAGGGAAACACAACCTCTTCGATGCCTCTATGTTATATGTTACATCTGCAGCCATTATGGGCGCTTCAACCCATTTTGTAAAACAAGGTGTGGGGCGGATGCGGCCTAATGGAAATGGCGAAAACTCATTCCCTTCGGGACATACCGCCTCTGCTTTTATGGCGGCAGAATTTCTGCACCAGGAATATAAAGATGTTAACCCATGGATTGGTTATGCAGGTTATTTTGTGGCTACTGCTACTGGTACATTGCGCATGTACAACAACAAACACTGGTTTAGCGATGTGGTAGCAGGGGCTGGATTTGGAATAGCGTCGACTAAAATAGCTTATCTGGTTTATCCTTATATTAAAAGTGTTTTTACCAATAAAAAGGGGGGCAATTTTACATTTATGCCTTTTCATCAGCAGGGGAGTACGGGTTTAATGCTTTCGGGTAGGTTTTAATCTGATCAGACCATGAATAATAAACTAAAATACCTGATTTTATGTATCGTTACTTTTTCTGCTGTGCAAACAAAAGCACAGGTAACTGCTAAAAATCTGGATTATTATTTAAAACAAGCCGAATTAACCAGTCCGGTGCTTAAAGATTTGAATAACCAGCACCGTGCTGCAGGGATTGATAGTTTAATTGTTCGTGCCACAGGAGGTGTGCAGGTTACGGCCAGTTCGGCAGGAATGTACGCACCTGTTATTCGTGGATATGGTTATGATGAAGTGCTCACCAACGGGCAGGCGCTTGAGGCTTTACTCAATGTAAATTACGATTTGCTGAACAGGAAGCGCATCAGCAATCAGCTGGAAGGCATTAAGATTCAAAGCGATTCTATTCAATATGCAGGTCAGCTATCTTTATTTGACTTACAAAGATCTGTTGCCAATCAGTATATTTTAGCGTATTCCAGTCAGGAGCAGGTTAGTTTTAACCGCGATGTGGTTGCTTTACTCTCACAGGAAGAAGTTTTGCTCAAAAAACTCACGCGAAGTAATATTTACAAACAGGCAGAGTATTTAACTTTTCTGGTTACGTTGCAACAGCAGCAACTGGCGCTGCAACAGGCAGAACTGCAGTTTAAAAACGATTATGCCACATTAAATTACCTCGCAGGTATTGCCGATACCGGCAGGGTTAAACTGGCCGACCCAAAAATGCAGGCGAATAACCTGGCCATTACGCAGCATTTTTTTAATAAGCGTTTTGATATAGATAGTTTGAAGAACAACAACCAGAAGAATACCATAGCGCTTAATTATAAACCCAAACTTGGTGTGTATGCCAATGGCGGCTATAATTCTTCTTTTATACTGCAACCCTATAAAAATTTAGGTACCAGTGTGGGTTTTACTTTTTCAGTGCCTATTTATGATGGCCACCAGAAGAAGATGCAATACCATAAACTGAGTCTTGAAGCTCAAACCATTGCCGGTTACCGCGATTTTTTTACCCGGCAGCAGCAACAGCAGTTAAGCCTCATCAGGCAACAGCTTGAACAAACCGATGCACTCTTTCCGAAAATAAACGAGCAAATCCGTTTTAGCAAAGGTTTAATAGAAGTAGACCGGAAACTGATGCATACCGGCGATTTAAAAGTAACCGATTTCGTAATTGCCATTAACAATTACCTGGCTGCGCAAAACCTCTTGCGGCAAACTCAAATTAACCGTTTAAAACTGATTAATCAATTTAACTACTGGAACCGATAACTATGAAGCACGATTTAAAATTATGGTGTGGCATTATGGCCATGTTGCTTGTTTTTTCAGCATGCAAATCTGCGGCTCCAGAAGATGCTGTTGATGAACCATCGCCGGTAACACCTGTTAAAATAACTACCGTGCGCGATAGTGCATTAAGCGAATTTGTAGAACTTTCGGCGGTTTCGGCTTACCTGGAGAAAAGCTTCGTAAAAGCCAGCATTAATGGCTACATAGAAAATACCCAGGCGGTAATGGGTAAGCAGGTAGGCAGCGGTCAGCTATTGTTTAGCTTAATTACTAAAGAGGCCAGATCAATTGGTAACAGTGTAAATAAGCTCGATGCGGGTTTTAAGTTTTCAGGTATATCCAACATCAGGGCCGATCAGCCGGGTACCATTGTGCAGGTAAACCACCAGAAAGGAGATTACGTGCAGGATGGTGAGGCCCTTGCCACCATCAGCAACCGCAATAGCCTGGTTTTTCTGCTCGATTTACCCTACGAATATAACCAGCTGATTAACCAGAACAAAAGTTTAAGCATTATGCTACCCGATGGTACTAAGCTGGCCGGAACAGTTTCGGGCACGATGCCCGCTGTTGATTCGGCAGCCCAGACCCAGCGTTATATCCTCAAAGTAGGGGCGGCTAAGCAAATTCCCGAAGGTTTAATTGCCAAAGTAAGGTTAACTAAAATCAGTCATGCGCAGGCACAGGTATTGCCCAAATCTGCCGTACTCGCCAACGAAACTGAAGATGAGTTTTGGGTAATGAAACTCATTAACGACTCGACAGCAGTTAAAGTGCATGTTAAAAAGGGCATAGAGCATCAAAACAGCATTGAAGTGCTGGAACCTAACTTTTCAAAATCCGACCGGATCATCACCACCGGAAATTATGGACTGGCCGATACCGCCAAAGTTAAAATTGAGCATTAACCATGAACAAGTTTTTCGTTTCGCATAAAAACCCGATTCTGGCTGTACTGCTGATTATTATTGTGGGCGGTGTGTATGCCTTTACGCAATTAAAAACCGGTTTGTTTCCTGAAATTACCTTTCCGAAAATTAAAATTATTGCTGATGCCGAGCTACAACCGGTTGATAAAATGGTGGTTACCGTAACCCGTCCTTTAGAAAACGCGGTGAAGCAGGTTCCCGATCTACAATTGGTGCGCAGTACAACCAGCAGGGGCAGTTGCGAACTTTCGGCCTTTATGAATCCCGGTGCGGATATCGATCTGAGCCAGCAGCGCATAGAAGCGCAGATTGCCAAAATAAGTGCATCGTTACCTGCCGGGGTAAACATTTCGGTAGAAAAGATGAATCCATCTATCCTTCCTGTAAGTGGTTACAGTTTAGAAAGTCACAACCTTTCGCCTGCCGAATTGAAAAAGATCGCCACTTATACCGTAAAACCTTTCCTCTCTCAGGTAGATGGTGTTTCGGAGATCAGGGTAATTGGTGGTAAAAGTAAAGAATACTGGCTCGAGCTCGATGCACAGAAAATGCAGGCACTCGGTATTGCGCCTGATCAGGTTAGCAATGCCCTCAGTCAGACTAATTTCATTAAATCAAACGGTTACCTGGCCGATCATAATTACCTGTATTTATCGGTAACCGATGCTACCGTAAAGAACAAAAGCGATCTGGAAAACCTGGTGCTAAGCCGCAAAGGGAACCGGATTATCCGGATAATGGATATTGCCAGGGTTAACATTCAGCAGAGTGTAGAGTATACCCGTATTAATGCCAACGGCAAAGATGGAATCCTGATTGCGGTAATCAAGCAGCCCAATGCCAACCTCATCGACCTTTCTAACGAGATGTACACCAAAGTACAGCAGTTAAAAAGAATCTTGCCTGCTGGTGTAAGCATTAAACCCTATTATGTACAGGCCGATTTTGTAAACGAATCGGTAAAAAGTGTGCGCGATAGTTTGTTAATTGGTTTGGTTTTGGCCATAGCGGTAGCCATTATTTTTCTACGTTCGTTAAAAGCCAGCGCCACCATATTAATTACCATTCCGGTTACGCTGTGTTTAACCATAATTGTACTATATGGTATAGGTTATTCGCTCAATATCATGACATTGGGTGCCGTTGCGGCCGCCATTGGTTTAATTATCGACGATGCCATTGTGGTGGTAGAGCAAATTCACCGTACACACGAAGAACATCCCGAAGAGTTAACCATGCGCTTGCTGAGCAAAGCCGTAAGCTATCTTTTTCCGGCCATGCTCGGTTCTTCTATCAGTACCATCGTAATTTTTATCCCCTTTGTATTAATGACAGGGGTTGCAGGTTCTTATTTTCAGGTGATGACCAATACGATGATTATTACCTTGGTTTGCTCTTTTTTTGTCACCTGGATTGGTTTACCCGTTATTTATCTGCTGCTTACCCGCAAAGGGGGGAGCCATGCCGCCAGCGGGAAGAAACTGGTGGTGCATGAAGTGAAAACCCAAAACTGGGTGCGCTATTTTATTAGCCGGCCAGCCATTTCGATACTGTTTTTACTGGCGCTTGTTGCATCAATAGCACTTGTTTTTCCGCGTTTGGAAACCGGCTTTCTCCCCGAAATGGATGAAGGCAGTATTGTTTTGGATTATGCGTCGCCGCCGGGCACCTCGCTCGAAGAAACCGACCGGATGCTGCGGGAGGTAGAAAAGGAGCTGGTTAAAATCCCCGAGGTGCAGGCTTACTCCAGAAGAACCGGAACCCAGATGGGCTTTTTTATTACCGAACCCAATACCGGCGATTACCTGATCCAGCTGAAACATAACCGCAGTAAAACCACCGAAGCGGTGATTTCGGAAATACGCACACATATCGAACACACACAACCCGCACTGGTGGTAGATTTTGGGCAGGTAATTGGCGATATGCTGGGCGATTTAATGAGCTCGACGCAGCCCATTGAAGTAAAGGTTTTTGGCAACGACCAGGAAAAATTACAGGTATTATCGAAAAAGGTTGCAGGTGTGGTGGCACATGTTGGGGGTACAGCCGATGTATTTGATGGAATTGTACTTTCGGGGCCAACGGTAAATGTGCAGCCCAACTTTGCCATGCTGGCGCAATATGGGGTGAGTCCGGCATCGTTTCAAAACCAGCTGCAAACAGCCATGCAAGGTACTTTAATTGGCGATTTATACGATAAACAACAACTTTCGCCCATCCGTATGATTTATCCCGGAAGCCGTACTTTCAGTGTAGCCGATATCAATAAACTCAAAATTTTTCTACCTAACGGCACGGCAGTGCCCATACAGCAAATGGCTGTAGTTACGCTAAAATCGGGAATGGCAGAGGTAGCGCGCGAAAACCTGCAAACCATTGGTGTAGTTACGGCCAGGCTGGATAACCGCGATTTGGGAAGTGTAATGAAAGATGTACAGCAAGCCGTAAACACGAAGGTAAACCTGCCTTCGGGCTACCATATCGAATATGGTGGCGCTTACAAAGAACAGCAACAGTCGTTTTCCGAATTGCTAACCATACTCATTGCCTCGAGTTTGCTGGTGTTTAGTGTAATCTTATTCCTGTTTAAAGATTTTAAAATTGCCTTTCTCATTCTGCTCATTTCGGTACTGGGTATTTCGGGCAGTTACCTGGCTTTGTTTTTAACCCATACGCCTTTAAATGTGGGCAGCTATACTGGTTTGATTATGATTGTGGGCATTATTGGCGAAAACGCCATATTTACCTTCCTGCAGTTTAAAGCATCGCGGCAAAAGCAAGGTGTTGATGATGCCATTACTTTTGCCATTTCTACCCGGTTAAGGCCAAAATTAATGACTGCCCTGGGTGCAATCATTGCGCTTATGCCTTTAGCGCTGGGGATAGGAGCAGGGGCACAGCTGCACCAGCCCCTGGCCATTGCCGTAATTGGTGGCTTTATTGTAGCCTTGCCTTTATTGCTGGTGGCTTTGCCAAGCCTGATCAGGAAGATTTACCGGTCGGAAGAAGCACAAGAGGATTTGGTGAAACAGGTTTAGGGAATAGTATTTTCCGGTCTATTATTTATAAAAGCGTATACGTTAATTATAAAATCTAATGCATTAATTATAAAATCTACTACATTAATTATAAAAGCGGGTACATTAATTATAAACGGTGGTACATTAATTATAAACGCTGGTACATTAATTATAAAATCTACTACCTTAATTATAAATGCTAGGACGTTAATTATAAATGCTAGTACATCTATTATAAGCGCTAGTACATTAATTATAAAAGCGAATGCCTGTATTTAAACTAAAGATTAGTGATTTGCTAAAAATATTAGTATTTTTGTGTACTGAATTGATTTAGCATAAGCAATATGAAACCAAGGGATTTGATAGGTAAAAGTGAATTAGAACGCAAGTGGGAGAATTATAAATATGAAGCACCAGCCCAGCCCGCTATAACCTACTATACCATTTATGAAAAGGCAAAGGCTTTAAAACATTGGATATACGATCCCGAAATAAAACGCTGGCAAACACCCGAAGAGTTTTTAGAACTGGAGAAAAGAATTTCTGGTGGCGAACCCAAACGATTGGAGCGTTTGCAAATTAAAGACCCAATGGAGGGTGTTAATGCCGCTTACGAGCAATTACAAGCTTTAAAGGATAGGATGGAAATATTTGTGAAGAGGGTGATTGAATATTATAGAACTACACGATAAAATTTTGAGTAGATTTTACAAAAAACATAAAAAGAACTACAATTACATAGAACAGGTTGCCTGAAGATAGGCAACCTGTTTTGCGAAAATTAATAACCCAGACGTTTAATTATTTGAAAAAAATCCTTCGTTTTCTTTATACATAGCTGCTTGTGTTAACCAATAATCCACACCTGTTTTTCCTGCCCCCTCGGGGTCGATAGTAAAATAATCGGCGTGTTGTGTAATTGAACACGATTTTAGCTTCTGTTCAAGATATTGTTGAAAAAAGTTTCAATTATTTTATTGGGACTTTGTCTTTTTATCTCTCGGAATATAATTTTTTGTGTCTTTTGAAAGTTGGTGATAAAAGTAAAGTCCGGCTAATGAAGTTTCTTTATTCTCGACAAAAGCTGCGATAGATTTTTGTATAAACTCTTTGTTTTCGATAGATTGTTCACAGGTATCTAAAAATTTTTTTATATCCATGACGTAGCTTACATTTAATTTATTTTTAAGAAACTTTTTTTCTTTCGAGTTTAAAGAAAACTTCTTCATAATATATTTAAGAGCAGCCTTACGATTGGGTTCGGGTTCGTAATAGCCATAGTAGTTTTTTTGATCAATAACACTTAGATTACGAAAGTCTTCAGGTAAAAAATCATCATTTCTTTCAAAAAGACTCAATTTTATTATTCTATATAAATCAATGATTTTTATAGAATAAGGATCATAATTATAAAGAATTGTTGGGGTCGGATTTTTATAGAACACAGACTGCTTACGCAAGGAGTCTGTGTTTTGCTTTAATGCTTGATTAATATAATGCAAATAAACCTTGGGTGATTTCTTTACTTTTTTAATAAGCGAGCTATATTCGTAATAAAGAGAATCACCTTTTGTGCTTCCATTGTTACTTTCAATTTTTTTTCGATTTGGAAATATACCATAAAGCTCACACCAAAGTTTAAGTTTTACTAAATTTATAAGATCACGATCTATAGTATCTTGGGCAATCACAAAGGTCGAGCTAAATAATAAAACAATAATTAAAATGATCTTTCTCATATTTTATTAAGTTATTTTTTTCTCCAATAAATTCTGGAAGGTTCAGTTTTACCATTAACAACAAAGGTAGCTTCATTACTACCATAAGACTTGGGGATGTCCCTCGGGTGGTGCTCAATAATTTCGTAATAAGGCCCCATTTTACTAGAAATTTTAGTTTACGCGAACGTTATGAAGATTAAAATAAAACAGGCTACCTTAATAAGGCAACCTGTTTTATTCTGCATGATTTTTATCAATATTACTTGCACTTATACATGCCAAATTTCTGAAGCTCAATCTTAGCTATTGAATCTAAACCTTTGCTGGCATAAAAATGCAGCCCCTTTATTTTATAACAACAAATTTATTTTTGCATTTTATCAATGTTGGTTCTGTCAAGCCCATAATAATCGATTAACCATTTGTTATTAACCTTCGTTAAGGTAAAAATGTATTGGCCGAACCTTGAAATATCAAATTTAACTATTGCCTTATCATAAATCCAGTAAATTTTGGTAAACTTACCTTCTTTGAAATGATCCAAAATCTCTTCTGGTTCAAAGCCAAAAATCGGATCAGCCTCAAGACCTACGATAGGCCCAAAATAATCTATTACTGGATGTTTTACTAAAGTGTCCGATACATTTTGATATATTTGTTTAAGATCATTAAGGAAGCTTTCTGATACATAACCGGCTCTATTGAAGTTTGTTAAGTGTTTTTCAACGGCCTCCATATTAATCTTAACTATCATACCTTTTTTAACTGTATCGGTGTTAAATCCCGTTATGATTGTTGAATTTTCGAGTTTGTTCTCATTTACTTTGTACCAATTTAAAAAGCCAATAATTGTTTTTTTTATCTTCTGGTCTTCTATCGATACTTGTTTAGTTTGCCCTCTACAAATATTGATAGTTAACAAACAAATAATACTAAAAAATAAGTTTCTCATGGCATTATTTTTTTATGCTTTTACGAATCTGAGTAACGGTGTAGTCTCGCATTCCTGCCTGTGATCTATATCCAATTATAGCTGTTCTACCAGTTATTTTTCCGGTGGATGGGTTAAAATAAAGACGGTTACTATAGCTTGCTCCTGTAGCAGGATTATTAGTTGCACTATCCATAAACTGAAAATATTTACCTTTCTCGTCGGTACCCATTGCAACAACTACGACATAATGGTCTGTTGAATTGTCTTTGTTAGCAATTGGAGCGCCTGCTCTATTGTCGACACCTATTAAAACTGGTATTTTTTTGCTTAAGGATGTAATCATATAACTGATAGCCTTTTTAGTCTGAGTTAGGTTTACCCCATCTTGGGTAGTATAAATTGAAAATGTTTGTCCACCAGGTAAAAAGCCAGAGCACGTATATCCAGCTTTGCCTAATTGTTCTTTAGCTAATATTAGGCAATTTACATTTTTTGGGTTTCCATCAGGACCAATAATTTGTCGCATTGGAACAAATTTTTCAAAGGAAATAACTCTATCCACTGTAGGCCAAGGATCTGTGTCTTGATATTCTTGGTAAGCTGTTTGATCAGGATCAAATAAAACTTCATTATCAGAATCAATCCAGTTATCAGCATCGGGATCAGCTATGATTTCTGTTGCTGGCAAAAACTGATTTTTAAAATTTTCAAAACTGCCAGGATTTGCCATTAAATACCCAACTGCCCATTGTCCAAATTCAATATTATCTTGTGTAATGATTTGGAGTTTATCTATATAATCGGCAAGTGCGGCAGTAATTTCTACATTATTAGGATCTCTTAAAAAACTTTGCTGTGCTTGTGTACCTATTCCCAAATTGGTAATCACATAATCTGCAGTAAGGGTGTTTACCGTTACATTTGGGCCATGGCTATTTGGATAAGGTTCGAAACTGCCATCCAAACTTGTAGCATCTGGATTGCCTGAATCACCAGGATTAGGTTGCCCAGCCTGGTCTGCAACAATATCCATTCCCTGGTAATATACTCCAGGCATATAGGCATTATAGATAGGCCAACCTGATGCTAAATAACCAGATGTACTATTGCTACCACCGCCACTTCCAAATATTGATCCCCAATTTATATTTAATCTCCATCCTCCGGCGCCTTCGTTAAAATTCTCTGAATAGACAGATAAGCCAAATATATGCCCTATCCAACCAATTACATTATTTGCTAAATTTGCTATCCATTTCCAAAAATCAACAGCCGTTTTATCCTTTAAACCATTCTGTGATTGTAATTTACCGTTCTTTAATGTCAAAGCAAGGCTCTCAACAGGTGGTTCCTGCGCCAACTTCATACAATAAGATTCCTGCAAGACATTATTTTTTACCTGTTGTACAAAAATAGTATCGCCTTTAAGGTTCCATTCATAAAGTTTACCATTTCGTTTGTCATTATTGTTATCTCCTTTATTTTCGGATATGAAATTGAGCAGATAAGCATGTAATTTACCATTTCCACTGTCCTGTATAAAAAAAACTTCGGGCGGGTGCTGGGTATCGTAATTAATATTAGAGCCAGGTTTACGCGGAACAGTTACATTGTTTTTGGGTTTTAGGCTTTGGTTTGATACGTTTTGTTCACCTTTATTTAGCGAGCCTGTTATATTATCATTGTTCAGCGTAGGGATACGTACCACCTGTTTACCCCTTATATTGGCTTGCTTTGCCTTGCTCCAATCGAGTGTTAGGAGTTTTGCAGTTGGATTATCGTCAATCCAATGTTGAATAGTACTTTCTGTAATGAATTGTCTTTTTGGAAGATCTTCTGGGGCAATAAGATTGACGTTTTCTTTTCGGCAACCTTGCGCAAGAAACAGACAGATTAGCGTGAGGCAAGCCATGGCTTTACCTTTGTTGAGCATTAATTTTTTCATCGTTAATTTAAATTTAATTGTGAGAGGGACGTGGATGCAAACTTACGGTAATAGAATTGTTACCTACAAGGGGTTTTCCGGAATTTTACATGAAATAGTTTGTATATTCATAGTTAGCTCATTAATCGCATAAATATTTCTTTTATTTTACATGTACTCAAAAAAAACGCCTCCTAAGAGGCGGCTTTGTAACGCAAGATGCAAATCAATTATCACACTTTTAATTTTTTAAATGTTAAGCCTATAATGTGTTTGCGTTGTGGGTGATCTAATTTTAGCGATGCTTTGATGTAACTTTTAACCCCCAGTACGATATCCACTAATCCTGTTTGTTCTGCGTAAAAAACAATAGCTCTTTTTTTACGGGCATCATCAACCGGGGTTTTGGCAATGGCTACCGCATTAATACTGGCTTCCATGGTTTGGAGTAAGGATTGAAAAGATTTGATGGTAATGTCTTCTTCTGTAGGGGTATATACATTACTGTTAAGCAAAACATCAATATACTGTTTAAAATTCTCGACCCTATTGTCATAAGATACCGCTCTTTGAGATCTGCTAACCGTACTATCAGCATCTTTCTGGTTTTTTATGATGCCCCTTAACTGGTCGGCAAGCGTTTTGGCTGTTTGTAATTCAGCAGGATTAGCAATCGCTGCCTTTAGATAATTAAAGCTTCTGGATACCAGATTATTGAAGGGTTTGAAAATAAGTTCCTGTTCATCAACAGCTTTTCTATATGCCGGTAGCACTTCACTAACTGCACGGTTTGCATCTTCTGCTCTTTTAGATAATTCTTCTAATGCTTTTATCTCGTATATCGCTTTAGGCGGTTGGTAGTTGTCTAAAGTTTTTAGCCTGATAATTAGATCTTTGGTGTTGGCCGCATTTTTAGCGTAGCCACTTTCTGTGTTTGACATAGGTTATTTGATTAGGTAAATATTTAATTATTGGTTCGGTAAACGATTTTGTTGCCTGTTTAAATCCTCGATAAACTTATTTCAATCCATCACTATTCGGGATCTGCCCCGGTTGGCGGCGCTTCTTCCTGTAGTTTGGCAATTATTGCTTTCATTTTGGGCAGGCCGAAATAATTGTGCTGCTCAATTATTTTAATCACCTCAGGATGTGAAACGGAAATATTGTACAAAGAAGAGCCGGCATTATTCCATACATCAGCAGATTCCAGTGATTTATATTTCTCTATTGCGGGGTTTTCGATATTGGCAATGTTGGCTACGATCTCTGCTTTTTCTACAGCAGTGAATTTTTTGGAGGGGTCTTCGTCGAAGATTTTGTAGCTGTCATCTTTTGAATCGCCATCGTACAAAGTGAATATAAAATAGCCCAATGCATAAATAAAACGGTTATCCGTAGCACTGGTGTTTTCTTCTACATATTTTAATAAACCTTTTCTTATTTCTAACTTATTATTACAATCTTTTACAAAAAAAAGATTGGCTATATATTGTCCTATTACAGGGTTAACTCGCGTGTTCTCCTTATATAGGGAATCTAGTACCATTTTATTTATTTTAGAATCTTTATCATAGCCAAAATCATTTAGAAGTGTAAATAGGAAGTGTTTTTCATTATTTAAAAGCCATGCCAGGCTAGCCTTATCATTATTGAATATATATTTATTTCGATGAACATTATGGAGATCTACCGTGGTTTTGTAGGTACCATCATCATTTATTTTTATTAAATCATCTAAGGTTTGAAAATCGGTGATTAAATGTTCCTTTCTCATTAAAAAATAATTTTCGTTATAAGAAAAAAAATCCATTTCGCCTTTTAAAAGATCTTCGTAGCTTTTATACTGTAAACCAAATAAAGTAATGTAATCTGTGGTTGAATGTATTCTATAGTGCTTGCTTTTTAAATTTTCTATACCAAATATTTCATTAATCCTTTGATAAAATATTTCATCAGTTACGGGTTTAAAACCATTGTTTTTTAATCCCTCAAGTAATACTTTAGAGGCTAAATTCAGGTCTTTGGCAGTTAGTTCATAGGGGGCTTCCGGATCTTCTTCATCACCATCACTGACAAGCCTTTTTTGATACTCAATATGTTGTTTAATTTCATTTATTTCATCTTTTGTTAGCCCCATTGCAGTTTGTTTAATGTTGTTTTTTTCTACTTTATCAGGTTTGTTTTGACATGCATTAATCACTAATAAGATAATGCAATAGATTAATGTTTTTCTAGTATAAATACTACACTTGTTAGTTAGTCTTTCCATTTTGTTTATTATTGATACCGAACTTTTTATTTAATTTATTTATATCCCTATAGAGGTCATTATCAGTTAATTTGTCTATTTCGTTAATGGTGTAGTCAGTTGGTATGTAAAACCCATATAATTTTTTCTGTTTACTTTTACTTGTATACTCTCCATATTCACTAAAACGAATAGAGTCGTTTTGATTACCACCCAGTAATATGTATTTGCCATTTTTATTCTTGCCGTAAAGTAAACCTGTATGGCCATTTTTGCCGTTACTATGTCTATAAACGACAAAACAGCCATAAATTGGTTCAGCTATTTTTTTGTATTTTGAACTACCTATAGGAGTTAGTGATCCGGCAGAATTTGAATGACTGTATGGTTTATTGTAGTTTTTCGGGTTTTTTGTTTTACTAATACACCAATTCATAAATGCGGCACACCATGGGCCTTTTTCGCCATTTGTTGGCTCGTAAAAATTGCCACAATACTCGAGGTACTGCTTAGCTTTGGAGTACATGGGGTCTTCTGATTCTGGGCATCCTTTCATGGCTTTGGCTTCATTTAGGGCTATTTCCATCCATGGTGCACGCTTACCTGTTATTGTTATCTCAATACTTTTCCAATCGCATGCTTTTACTCTAAATATTTTTGAAGTATATTCATTAAATGCATTTTGTTTTAACGTATGACTATTGCCTACCTCGTTGCCAACTCCTTGTGAAACGGGTTTGTTTTCAGGAAATCCATTAGATTTAGCTATCAAACCATTCCATTTAAAAAATGCCATAGAAGTTAAAACTGCTATCCTGATATCTTTGGCAACAATGTCAGGATCTTTGAGGATATCAATCTTTTCGTATTTTAAGGTATAGGTATTTGCTTTTGCATAATTTTCTCTTCCGGTAAGCTGTATCAAACCCTTTCCCCTGAATTTCCAGCCATCGCCCTCCTGGGTATTGCCAACGCGGTTATTTATGCCCCGGTTTTTATCGGCATAAGCCAGGTTGGCAATCATTTGTTCATTGGCCGCATGATCTTTTGTGCGTCCGTATTTGTAGGCATCTTCGTGGTGTTTGGCGAAGTACGAAAAAGGCGGATTATCACGCTTACCTGTTTTTTTGTTCAGGTTGCCATTAATTAAGGTATCGGCACTGTAATTCATGTTTTCGCCGGTTTTTACATGAAGTTTGGTGCTCGATTCTACCCTGATCTGGGCAAAAAAATGGGCTTTTACCCAGCAGGTATTCATGCCCAGTTCGGCTATATATTTATTGTAAGTTTCGGCTACCAGCTTAAGGGTATGGTCATCGGCATCTTCGAAAATCTTTTTCAGTTCAGCAGTGGTAATTGCTGCATTGCACCTCGGGCAGTCTCCCGAATGCTGGCCTTCCTGCCGCACAATCCCCACCAGGGCTTTCCCGCCATTGGCAGGTACATCATTTTTAAAGGCAACCAGGGTATTGCTGATGCCCAGAAATTCCATTTCTGCTATTTCGGCATAAAAATGATGGAGTTTTTCGCTATAACTTTTCTCCCAACTTTTTGAAAGGATAAAATCAAATTCAACAATGCCGTGCTGATTTAGCGTGTATTTTTTATGGTGCAGCAGGGTATCTTTCCTTAAATGATCTAAGCCCAGCCGGCTTTCTTTGCGGTATATTTTTACGTTTACTGTTTTTGCACTCAGGTTGCGGGTACGAATGCGGCATTTCATCTTGCTGCCATAAGTGGCTTGTATTACGGGTTTACCATCCAATAAAAACTCAATACTTACAATTTCTTCCCTGGTAACCAGCTGTAGTTTCTGGAGCGGCTGGGGGATGTTGCCGTTCAGGATTTCATATTTTTTATCGGCAGCATGTACCTTGAAATAAAATGCTGTTCCCGCTTTTAAGTGTTTGCGGTATTTTTCTGCATGTGGTATAAAATCATATCCATCAGTATTTAATACCTGGCTGGGGGGTGTTTTGAAGCCATTAATGACATGGATGGGTACTGCTTTACCGGTATCATCGAGGTAACCATATTCGAGGTTTACCACAAGCCCCTCGGCAGCTCTGAATTTTATGTAGGCATGGTTGGCTTCCTCCCAGCCGGTCTTTGTTTTTTTACCACCTTCGGGGTATTCCCATTGTGCCAGCACCACTTCGGGTTGGGCTACCACAACTTTAACGGCTATTTTGTTATTTGGTTGTGCTAAATAAGCCTGCACGGTATATTCGCCGGGTTCTTCAAAATGGTGACTGATTATTTCCCCGCTTTTTGAGTTAAAGGTAGCCACACAATTGCCCTTATTGTCTTTACAAACCCATTTTATTGCAGCAATTTCGTGGGGCAGGGCGGGTAGTATTTTAAACTGATCTTTTACGCTAAAGGTTATTTTCTCTTTTATCCGGGTACTTGCTGTAGAAGCGCTAACCGATGTAATTGCATTTTTTACAGCCTTTATCAGTTCTGATTGTTTGGGTACTCCGTTAAACAAGGCCGAAACGACGTAATTACATTCCTCATCGCAGATTATCCTGGTGAGATTTCCATTGGGAATAAGGAGTGTAGGGGAGCCCTTCCCGCTGATTTTGTTTACCTCCCAGCTAATAGTATTCATGTCGCCGGGAACGGCAAGGCCTGGAAAAAGGCTTTTGAGCCTGAATTCAACTGCTTCCTGTATCCTAACTTTGGTTCTGCCATCGGTTGTGGTAACGGTTTCAATTTGGTTTTCCTTAATGGTATAAGCTTTGGTTACTTTTTTATCACCAGCGGTTTTGCCATAGGCTTCAACCAGGTAAGTGCCTGTCTTTTTAAAAGTAAGGGTAAGGGTTTCGCCAGCATCACTGCGCAATTGCATCGGGACACCATTTTCATTGTAAATAACCCAGTTAACGGCTTGCTTTTCAGCATCAGTTGGTTTACCTGTAAAACTTGCACGGAAAGTAACCGGGCTGTTGAGCGGTTGTTCGGTACCATAGCTTAAAACGGATATGGATTTTACTGTAGCGCCATCTTCGTCTTCATTTTTAGCTTCCTGTTCGGTATGTATGAGTTCTTCGGTAATTAATGGGCCATCGGCGGCCCAACTTCCCGGATTTGCATTTTCCAGCACCTGCTGGTTAATATCAGCCTGCTGGCCATGCTGTACAATTTTAATATTTCCTCCCTTTGCAGTACATATTGCGCTGCTGCGGTTGGTCAGTGCATAAGCGCCATTGGGAAGTGCGATCTTTTCATCATAATCTTTCCACTGTAACCGGGCAGTGCAGGGTACAGGTTTACCGGGATCGGGAACCTTGCACTGGCCAAAATTGAGGTTAAATAATTTGTTCTCCAGGGTAGTGGCAACAAGCTTATTTTCACCATTATCGTTAATGATGTATTTATTGTGGCTGAGTATATGCAGCGGTTTAGGTGAAGGATCTGCGGCTTTATCGCAGGTGCATTTAGCCCCCTGACAGATTAAAAGTTCATTGAGCTCCTTATTTTGTATGGGCTTATCTTCTTTCTCCGCTTTGTTATGGGCAGAAACTTCTTCTACACCAGTAAGTTCCTCATCTTTAAGGTTTGACTCGTCAGCTGTTATTTCCGGATCGATGTTCCAATTCATTTGCGCTATGTTTTACTCATGGGTGGTTAAAAAGATGTCGAGCGTTTTTTCAAAATTGCCGGTAGTTAACTGATAATGACTTTCTAATGCATTACACCAACCAGTAGCCGCATCAACCTGATAAAAACCATCTACACGTATTTCTTCAATTCGATCATCGGTTTTGGTCTTTAGCCAACAGTTAAATCCGGGTTGATCATGGATTTCGGCTTTCTGGCCCGAAAATTTAATTAAGCAACCAGTTGGCAGAGGTTTAACCCGCCACTTTTCCCCGAATTGGATAGGTGCAGGGCAAAAGCCATATACCGTTCTTTCTCCACGGAAAATATTTTCGGTAAAATTGACCTGGTAAACGTTTCTGAAATATTCATTCAGAAAAAGATCCTGCATCAGGTTATTTGTTAAATTGTCGCCGGGCAAAAGTTTACGATCGATTGTTGTCAATGCATTTTCAACCCAATTGCCAGCAAAACTATTTTCGATATTTGTTCTGGTGTTTAGCCATTTTTTCCAAAGTACTTCCTGTTGTTCAACAACGGTTGGCGAACCATTGAAATTTAATTTTAAACTTACCGGATTCAATACCGTTGAAACCTGTTGTACAAAGGCATCAGCATCGTTGTTGGGGAGATTATTTATGGCGTTAGGCTTACGGTAAACCGTTATACGCTGCGAGCCTGTCCAGAACGAAACCTTCCCGGGTACAATATTGATGTCGAAATCTTTATGGATGTATTCAACCTTTTGATTTGTTCTTTCTGAAATCGCTATTTTCAAATGCATGTTTAAAGTTTCTTTTAAAGGTTTGTAATGGATTTTGCTAATGGTCATGCCTGTCATTGAAAGTGTTTTGCTTTTCTATATTTTTGTACAAAATTTACCGGGTATTCAGGGCGATTTATTTTCTTTGATGGTTTCGCGAAATGATTCATACCTATCGTATTTTACTTTGTGCTTAGCCTGTAAAATCACATCCTTGAAGGCGTTAAAACTGATATGCCCTTGTGTAGCTGCATACACGATGTTTGCTGAAGACTCGGTTATCGTTTTGCCGATGTATTTTATGGTTCCCATATGCTAAAAGAGTTTAACCTTACCACCGCTTTTATTTATGATTTCTTTAGCACTGTGGATTTCAATGTTATCGTTTGTGCTATTTAAACTGATGCTTTCAGCAGTTTTTTCGATATGGGTAGCAGTTTTGTTAATGTGATTATTGGCTATCATTGATATGTTATCGGCCGTTATCGAATGATTTTCGCCGGCATTGCTGGCAATATTTGCCCCTGCATTGGTATAAATATGTTCTCCGGCCGATATGGATATCAGCTGGCCGGCATTAATTTGGATATTTTTTGCACTGATATTGATGTTTTCTGGTGCCGAGATTTCGATACTCGATGTCTGGGTATCAAACCTGATGATATTGTTATTTTTATCGGTGATGGTGATCGTCTCCGCTCCGGATGAATCGTTAAATTCAATCGTATGACCGCTTCTGGTGGCAATGGTTTTTAAATGGTTATCGGTATGGCCACCTGTACCATTTAAACCGTGGAAAATGCTGCCCAACACAATGGGTTTGGCAATATTTCCATCTTCGAAACCTACTACAACCTGATCGCCAATTTCGGGTATAAAAACAAAGCCCCTGTTGGTGTTTACTGTTACACTGCTACCTGCATCTGGTGTAACGATCCTTAACCAATCGCTCACATCATGGTTGGCGCATATCCATTTAAACTTTACTTTGATGCGGCCCTGGCCTAAAGGATCATTATTGTCTGTCACATCGGCTAGCTGCATTGCCGGATTTGGTTTTTGATAACCGCTTACATTTAAACATTCGGTGCTGGCTGTTAATCCTTCAAAAGTATGATGGTATTTGCCGGCAATATCTATATGGTGATTGATGCCCGTAATGAGGAATTTGCCGATACTTTCTGTTATAAAGTCGGTTTCACGCCTCATACTCATAAATATTTCGGCAATGTTTCCAATACACAGTCCGGCATTATCACCTTTGCCGGTAATTTTTAGCAGCCGGGATGCATTGGCCTTGTCTTCGTTTTCCTGATGTTTTTTAATATCATCACCATTTTTCAGTCTGATAGGGGACGTATGGTTAAGCGTTTTGCTATAGGTACGGTTGGAAGCCGTAACGGCATGTATATGATCAGGACTACCGGCTAAATCCACTTGCATGCCGCTTTGAAGTATTTCATCGGTTATGGGGTTATAGTCGAAGCAATGCTGTTGCAAGGGAGCAATTTCCATCTCATATTGGAATTGATGTATATCGCGGCCATAATATATGGCTACTTCCTTTTGTTGATCTGGCTTACCAAAATGGAGTTGTTTGCCATCGTAGAAAAACCATTCATGGTATGCTGCAGCCAGGCGGTTTAAGAGATTAAAATCGCTTTCCTGATACTGGATTAGATAATCAACTGGTGTTTTTCGTGTGGGGTTACAAACAATTTTAAGATCGTTTTCCGCAATATCTTTTGTAACCAGGCTTACAATCTCGTTTAAAGTTTTATCGAGATAAGATCCCAGATCTGCACCACGATCGATTAAAATGGTTGGACTGTAGCCACTCACAATCAAAAGACCATGATAACCGTGATTTTGTGCCAGTGCCACATGGGTAACCAGGCCAATAAATTCCTGCATATTATCCTGGGAGTAACCAAATGAAGCCGTAAGGGTTTTCCCTATAAAATCGCGACAGGTATCGAGGTTGATTAAACCTGGGCGGCCTGCCTCATATTGTTTAAACCGGAGTTCGAAATAGTGATGACCATTAAACTGCTGCGCCAGATCGAAGGAGTCAAAGTAGTTAATCGCTTTGCCTTCGATATTAATTTCGGTAATAAGTTTGTTTTCCATGAGCGTATGTTTAGGAATACTGATGGTGTAGTTGTATGTAGTATTTGGCAAAACCCTCGCCAATTCTTTATTATACACCTGAATGTGAGTTAGTTTGGAAATGGTGCTGTGGTTAAATCTTCGATTAATGCGCCGCTAACGCTACTTTTTCTGAAAAAATAAATTTTAAACCACGCTTTAATGTTAAAGCATATCTTGGAACCTCAAATTGGAGAATGGGGAAAACTGGGGAAATATTTCTACAATACGAGGTTTGATTTATCCCCAATAATGTCTTTTATGGCTGTAGTTTTAAACCTCATAACGCTTTTCTTTACAAAATGATTAGCAGTTTAAGAATCATCGGTTGTGAGTATTGATAAAAGGGATGGCTGATGTGCTGATAATTGGTAGCACTAAAATTAGACAATCGTTTGCGCTGACATTTCTATTGTTTTGCTCATTTGCTTGTTCTATTTTTAAACATACAAATCAACAAAACCGAACAGAACCTTAACCCATGCACGTCCTACGGCTTAAAAAAATATTTGCTTTATTGCTGTTAATCAGCCTCTCAGCCGGTAGCTGGGCTCAGAAAGTGGCAACCTTTGCTATAGGTGCCGAGTCTTTTGAGCTAAATGGCAAGCCTTATATTATCCGTTGCGGCGAAATGCATTTTGCGCGGATACCGAAAGCGGAGTGGAAACAGCGTTTGCAAATGGCAAAAGCCATGGGCTTAAATACGGTTTGTGCTTACCTTTTTTGGAACATGCACGAAAAACAACCCGATACTTTTACCTGGACAGGGCAAAGTGATGCGGCCGAATTCTGTAAACTGGCAAAAGAGGTGGGTTTGTACGTAATATTAAGGCCCGGACCATATTCTTGCGCCGAATGGGAGTTTGGTGGCTTCCCCTGGTGGCTGCTTAAAGATAAAAACATCCGTTTGCGCACACAAAATCCATATTTTTTGGCACGGTCTAAAAAATACCTGCTTCAGGTAGGTAAACAACTTGCACCATTGCAAATTACCAATGGTGGCAATATCATTATGGTGCAGGTAGAAAACGAGTACGGCAGTTACGGTAATGATAAAGATTATATGAATATCATTAAAGCCAACTTACAGGAAGCTGGTTTTACTGTGCCCTTGTTCCATTGCGATGGCCCTTCGCAGTTAAAGAACGACCATCCTGAAGGGTTGTTTGCCGTGGTAAACTTTGGCAGCGATCCGGAAGCTAACTTTAAAGCTTTAAGGGCTATACAACCAACAGGTCCATTAATGTGTGGCGAATACTATCCGGGCTGGTTTGATAGCTGGGGAAGGCCACACCATAAAGGCAATACCCAGCGTATTGTAGATGAACTTAAATACATGCTTGATCATAAAGCATCGTTTAGTATTTACATGGCACACGGTGGAACCAGTTTTGGTACTTACAGTGGCGCTAATGCACCTCCATACCTGCCACAAACCAGCAGTTACGATTACGATGCGCCAATTGATGAAGCTGGTAATGCCACGGAGAAATTTTATGCTATACGCAAGTTATTTGCCAATTACCTGCAGGAAGGAGAGGTTTTACCTGAGGTACCAGCAGCAAACAAAATACAGCAATTACAGCCTGTTACATTCTCATCGGTAGCGGTACTGACTAAAAATCTGCCTAAGCCGGTTTTAGCCGATACTGCACTGTTAATGGAAGATCTGAATCAGGCTTTCGGCTGTGTGCTATACGAAACCAGTTTAAAAGCCGGTAAAAAAGCAAACCTGATTTTTAAAGATATACACGATTACGCATTGGTGTACATTGATGGAAAAAAGATTGGCGAACTGGATAGGAGAAAAGGCCGTTTTAGCATAGAAATACCAGCGAGACTAAGTAAAAGTGTGTTGAGGGTGTTGGTTGAGGCTACCGGCAGGGTAAACTATGGTTACCAGATGCACGATTGGAAAGGCATTCATGGCGAAGTTTATTTGAGCGAAAACGGAAAACAGACTGCTTTAAAAGGCTGGAAAAATTATCCGGTTAAACTTGGCGAGGAAAATATTCCGCTTCGTTACGAAAAACTTAACGGTCAGACTGCAGCTGCTGCATTTTACAAAGGCAGTTTTAAGGCCGATAAATTAGAAGATACTTACCTGGATATGGGTAAATGGAATAAAGGATTAGTTTGGTTAAATGGAATGTGTCTGGGCAGATACTGGAATATCGGCCCAACACAAACCATGCTTGTGCCAGGCAGCTGGTTAAAAAAGGGCAACAACGAAGTGGTTGTTTTCGATTTATTCGGTACCCAAAAACCCGCTTTAAGCTTTTTAAATCACCCCGTTTTGGATGTAGTAAACGAAAAACAGCCTCAGCTGCACCGTAAAGCCGGTCAGAAATGGCTTGCCGATGCACAGCCACCTTATGCCGAAGGTACTTTTGCCAACGATAACAAATGGCAGACCGTAAACTTTAAACCGGTTACGGCCCGTTACTTCTGCCTCGAAGCACTTACTGAGCAAAAAGGGCAGCCTTTTACTTCAGTAGCCGAAATTGTACTGGTTGATGATAAGGGAAATGAGATTCCGCGCAATGAATGGAAAGTTGTTTATGCCGATAGCGAAGAACTGGGTGGCGATGACGGCAATGCAGCCAATGTTTTCGATTTGCAGTTTACCAGTATCTGGCATACGCAATGGGAAAACCAGTCGCCAAAGCCACCACACCAGATTGTGATAGACCTGGGCAAGAATTACAGCATTAAAGCGCTTAAACTCTTACCTCGGCAGGATAATGCCAACGGCAGAATTAAAGATTACCGTTTATATTTTAATCAGAAACCTTTTAAAAATTTATAATAGAACAGCGCTGAAGCTGAGCCGATATAAAAGGACAACAGTAAAATAAAGGTTAGTAAAACGTTTGTTCAAGTACAATTGCAATCAACTTAAAACTTAAATAATAAACATAAAAAACACAAATGGAACGTAGAGATTTTATCAAAAGTGGTGCAGTCACAGCGGCGGGTTTAACCATCCTGCCAACAGGAAGTTTATTCGCATCATCAGACAGTGCAAAAGTGAGAGTGGGTTATATTGGTGTAGGTGCACGTGGAATGAGTCATATTTCTGAAGGCGCTTTGAGGGATGATGTAGAAATTGTAGCGATTTGCGATACCCAGGAAAGCTCGCTTAAAATTTGCCGTAATTACATTGCTAAAAAAGGCAGACCTGCGGCTACCGAATACACTGGTGGATTAGATGCTTATAAAAAACTTTTAGAACGTAAAGATATCGATGCCGTAATTATTGCTACCCCATGGCAGTTTCACCGTGATCAGGCAGTTGATGCCATGAAAGCCGGTAAATATGTAGGTTGCGAGGTTATTGCAGGTTTAAGCGTACAAGATCACTGGGATATTGTAAATACTTCTGAAAAAACCGGAATGCCTTACATGACTTTAGAGAATGTTTGTTACCGCAGAGACGTAATGGCAGCCTTAAACATGGTTCGTCAGGGTTTATTTGGTGAGTTGGTGCACTTAGAAGGTGGTTATCAGCACAATTTAAGAAACGTATTATTTAACAACGGCAAAGATTATTATGGTGGTGGTGTAGAGTACGGACCGAAAGCTTTAAGCGAGGCACAATGGCGTACACAGTTCAACATCGATCAGGATGGTGATTTGTATCCAACCCATGGTGTAGGGCCGTTAATGCAATATGCCAATATCAACAGAGGTAACAGCTTTACCAGTCTGGTATCTTTCAGTTCGAAAGCCAGAGGTTTGGCCGCTTACGTAGAAGAAATGTCGCCAGGTCACCCAAATGCTAAAATTAATTATAAAAATGGCGACGTTACCACTACCTTAATCAACTGTGCAAACGGCGAAACGATAATGTTAAGCCACGATACCCACTTGCCTCGCCCATATTCTATCGGTTTCAGGGTGCAGGGTACCAAAGGGCTTTGGATGGATGTGGCCAAAGGAGTACACATTGAGCATCAATCGAAAGATCATGCCTGGGATAAAGCTGACGATTGGTTTGCCAAATACGATCACCCGCTTTGGAAAAAATACGAAGCAGAAGCTGTAGGCGCTGGTCACGGGGGTATGGATTGGTTTGTATTTAACGGTTTTATCCAGGCGGTAAAACAGAAAAAACAAACCCCTATTGACGTATATGATTCAGTAACAATGAGTGTAATTACCCCTCTTTCTACCAAATCGTTAAAAGAAGGAAATATGCCACAAAAATTCCCTGATTTTACCAAAGGAAAATGGAAAGACCGTAAAAATACTTTCGCTTTAGACGATAGCGGATTTTAGTCCTTTTTTGCGGGTAGTACTGCAAAGTATTACCCGCATATTTTTAACCAGAACTTATTCAGGATGGGAAAAACACCTGCCTGACACATTAATATATATTTATACCATCTTATGTTTCAAGAAGTCTTAGGTGCTTATGGACTTAACGTAGAAAAATTAACAACAGAACCTTTTGGCTCTGGTCTCATTAACCATACCTGGAAAGTTTATGGCGACGGTGTTGCCTATATTTTGCAGGAGGTAAATACCGAAGTTTTTAGAGAGCCCCTAAACATAGCCCGGAATATTGAGGCAATAAAAAAATATCTGGATCAAACTGCACCCAAATATTTATTTGTTGCGCCGATTAGTGCATTAAACGGTGATGATTTTGTTGTGATCGACGATCATTTTTACCGCATTTTCCCTTTTGTAGAAAACTCTTGTTCTGTTGATTTTGTGCAGGAACCAGAGCAGGCTTACCATGCTGCAAAACAGTTTGGTAAATTTACCAGGATGCTGGGCGCTTTCAATGTAAATCAATTAAAGCCAACTATTTTAGATTTTCATAACCTGCCGCTACGCGTTGAGCAGTTTAAAGTGGCTTTAGAAAATGCAGGTGATGCCAGAAAAGCCGAAGCCAGATTTGCGATTGAAGAAATTATCAAGCTTTACGAAATTGAAGAACAATATGTACACATGGTTGATAGCGGTGCACTTAACCCCCGTGTGATACACCACGATACTAAAATAAGCAATGTACTGCTGCAGGTAGAAACAGGTGTTGGCCTTTGTGTAATTGATTTAGATACGGTAATGCCGGGCTATTTTATCAGTGATGTAGGCGATATGATGCGTACTTACCTTTCTGAGGCCAATGAAGAAGAACGCGATTTTAATAAAATAGCCATCAGGGAAGATGTTTTTGCCGCTATACATAAAGGATATATGGAAGAAATGGATTCGGTTTTAAGTTTTGCCGAAAAACAGTTCTTCATTTACGCTGGTAAATTCATGATTTATATGCAGGCGGTTAGGTTTATTGCCGACTTTTTAAATGGCGATGTTTATTATAAAACAAGTTATCCGGAGCATAACCTGGTTAGGGGCTTAAATCAGCTCGATTTGTTGAATAAATACATGGCTAAAGAAGCGCGTTTTGAAGAAATTGTAAAGCAGATCAATGCAGATAGAGTAAACGACCCTAAAAAGATCTTAAACTAATAAGGTAAAGGTAAGATGTTCAGTTTTTTATGCTTCATCGTTTGAGCTGGACATCACTTTTTACCTTTATTGCCTCAATTTCAGCGCAAACGTTTGTTATTTAAAGCAAATGGCTAATTTTTGCTTCGATTTTCCTGTTTTAAGCGCTGAATTTTAGCTTTTTATCAGTTAAGCCCGTGTTTGTTCTTCAACATATTCGCAGGCAATAATATTCGCTTTAAATACCCAGTATATCATTAAGGGGTAGTTAAATCCATAGGATACGATACTGTCTGTCAATAACCTGCCAATTTTATAATCTAAATTGAAACTGCTGTGGAGCAGGTAGGTTCCTGCAGATTTTAAAGAAATGCTCCCCAATACCACCATAAAAAAACGGATAAACTGGGTACTGGCATTGCCATGGTAACCATCGGTACTTTTAAAGGCCCAGAAACGGTTAATGCAAAAGTTTACCATACCACCTATCGATCCTGAAATGATGATAGAAATGGTAAAATGAATATGCAGGAGCTCGGTTAAGAGCACCATTAAACCATAATCCGTAAGTCCGCCCGAAAATGCTGATACCTGAGCCTTTAAGAAGAGTTTAACAGATTGCCAGCTCATCGTTTTGGTTCAGTATTGTCTCTGGCATCGCCTTCTTTCAGTAGCTTTTGTGTATCAACCGTGTTGATAATCAAAAGCAAAGCACATATAGCGATAGCAAAATAGCCGATAATACCCGGTATCAGGCTTTCGGCCAGTAAGATTAGCGAAATGATTACACGTAGTTCTGTAGGGCCCAGGTGCCCGGTATCAATCCGGTAGTTTCCAGTAATTTTATACCTCAGCAAAGCAATAATCATCGACCAGCCATACAATACCACAAATAAGAAGGCCAGTACCTTGTAGGGGGGCGAAGCATAAATATAATAGCCCAAACCAATGAGTACAATACTCAGCCAATCCATAACAATATCGAGCGTAAAACCATACCACTTGCGTGGGATGTGCCGGTAATAAGCCAACCTGCCGTCTAACGAATCGCCGAGCCAGTTAATGAGCAAACCCCCAATACCAATTAATAAATAGGTATTGCCGTAATAGTGCGCCAGTATAAATGCAACGAAAACTACTACTGAGCCAAGCATGCCAATACCTGTCATAAAGTTCGGTGTAACCCAATCGGGAACCTTTTTCAGTAGAAAAAGAATTAGTTTTTGCTCTCCACCGCGTAAAATGTTCGTCCTTTCCCTGTCGGTAAAAAGTTTTTGGTGCACAATAGCCACTTTTTCTCTTTTAGTATTACACTCCATTTAAGCACCTGCTATAATAAATCCGAATATGAGCGCTGTTTCCGGGCGATAAAATTTTAGCCCTATTTTTCTGGGCACTGTTTTAAAAAACAAAGCTGCGCGCTTCAGCTTCCCCGATCTGATCAGGTAGCTGAACAATAAAACAAACAGCATAATCTATTTTACGATTCCGGCAAAGCGTTGATAAAATACAGTCGGACTGTTCTCGTTTTTAGGGGCGTATTTTCCGGCGATAATCGGCACATAAATTACGCGTCGTCTGCTCGCTTCGCCCCGAACTGATGATTCGGCCACGCGGTGCCAAAGCCGGCCATCGTGTATGGTTAAATCGCCTGCCTGTGGTAATATCGATACTTCCTGCGCGTCGGGTTTGTTATCTAAAAAGTATTTCTTACGGAAAAGCATCTGGTAAATACTTTGTTTATGGGTACCGGGAATAATTTTTAAACCACCATTTTCGGGCTGCAAAGTGCTGAGGTGTATACCCACATTCAGCATCGGATTTAGTTTGGTACCATAGAATATATCTCGTAAGCCATCGGTATGCCAGCCCATTTTGCTAAACTTACTTTCGGGTCCGTTAATGTAGTGGTTAAACACCATGCCGTCTTTTTCTTCTGTACCTAAACGGGCACCATCACCAGCGAGTTGAAGCAGCGCATTAAAACGCGGATCGAGCAGTAAACCGCTTAAAGTTTGGTGGTGCTGGTTAATAAAAGCAAAACGTTGCACAATAGATGAGCCATCAAGGTCTTTGCCATATTTAATGGGCACGCCATTAATTTTCTTGATATCTTGCTGCAGCCATTTTTGTTCTACCTGTTTAGCGGCCTCAATAATGGCAGAAACGGTTTCGGGTTCAATAAAATTTTTAAAATGGATAAACCCATGGGTATTAAAAAAATCGAGCTGTTGGCTTGTTAATTGGTCGGATAGGGTAAAGGTTGGATACGATGTTGCCATGTGACAAAAAATTAAAGGTTTAGGAAAAAGATAAATTGGATTTAGTATTATGCGCAACAACAGCACATTCGCATGGGCGAGTGGTTCGGTACTGAAAGGAAATAAAACAAAAATGTTTTATTCGACATAATCTATAGATTTAGTAGTATTTAATACAAACGTAATCTTTTTTTAACATTCCAAAGAATTTTATTTCATTTTTTTGTTTTTTTTATGCTGATTCAGAATTTAATACGGAAGGTGCAGTGAAAAGCTGGAGCCGCCGTACGTTCAATGACGCTAATTATAAATTTTCCAAATATGGTTCATTGACCCTTTTATAGCATTAGCATTGCCATCCAGTAGCTATCGGATCGAGCTGGCAAGACGGTTAGTGCTAAAGGGACTGTGAAAATGGCTCATTTATTCTTCTATTGCATTAAGATTGCCAGTCAAGCTGGCAATGACGGTCAGTACTACGTCCGCATTAAGAATTGCCTACATGGGAGGGGGCATTGCAGTGCATTAATGGCTATCTATGGTGATAGTATAGTGGTATTATTGAAGCGGCTTGAAAATTGTTTATTGAAAATTGTTTATTGATAATTGTTAACTGCTAACTGGAAACTGCTAACTGGAAACTGCTAACTGGAAATTGCTAACTGGAAATTGCCAACTGAAAACTGCTAACTGAAAACTGTTAAACCTTATAAATCCCTGCGGCCATTTTCTCAATAAAGGCTTTTGGCAAAATCCGGTTGGCGTAAACGCTGATGATATTGGTAAAACCGGGAATAATTTCAGATTTTTTGGCAAACATGCCTTTGAGTGCAATTTCAGCAACTTCATCGGGTTTCATGTTAAATTTTTCGGCCATTTTGCTAAAGGCATCCAATCCGGCACGTTCGGCAAAACCCGTATCAACCGGCCCCGGACTAAAGCAGGTTACCGAAACCCGACTGTCTTTCAGCTCGAACCTTAGGGCCCTGGTAAACAACAATACATAAGCTTTGGTAGCCGAATAAACAGCCATGGTAGGTACCGCCTGGTATGCTGCGGTGCTGCACACATTCATGATGTAGGCCTGTTTTTGTTTTTGCAGCATGGGCAGGAAATAATGGCATAGTGAGGTAATCATATTCATATTCAACTGGCACATTTCCAGCTGTTCGCTAAGCTTCAGTTCGCTGAATTTGCCCCACAGGCCAAAGCCTGCATTGTTTATGAGTATCGAAATATTGATCTGTTTTTTTTCTACCCATTGATAGAGTTCGGAAGCAGCGTTTGGTTCGCTTAAATCGATTGATAGACTAAACACTTTTATATCGTAGCTAGCTTGAATTTCCTCCTGCAAGTGAGTTAGTGCAGTAAGGGAGCGGGCAACAAGCAATAGGTTAACTTTTCTTTTGGCCAGCGCAATAGCCATTGCTTTTCCTATTCCTTTACTCGCACCGGTAATCAGTGCGTAAGTTGCTTGTGTTTCAGCCATATCGTATAAAAGGTAGTTTTTTGGCTAATATCAATAATTCGCGGCGAACAAAGGAAGTTTAAAACAATCTTTTTTCTTTTATTATTTTTAACGAGTCTAAATAATGTTAGCTTTGCCGAAATTTTATTTTTAATGAAACACACATACTTCAGATTACTTGTACTAACACTCTCTATTTTATCAGCCTTACCACTTTTTGCGCAAACCGAAAAGGGAAGCATTCGCGGTAAAGTAGTCGATTCGTTAGGCAACAATATTCCCTTTGCCAACATCCAGGTTAAAAAGCAGAACCTTAAAACTACTTCCGATAAGTTGGGTGCATTTAAACTAAATGCTGTACCTGCAGGGAACCAGCAAATCAGGGTTTCGATTACAGGTTATAACCAGTTGGAGCAAAGCGTGGTGGTTAAGGCAAATGATACTACCACTATTACTTTTACTTTAAAGGAGCAGCAATCAGATCTAAACGACGTAATTGTTTCGGCCAGCAGAAGACCTGAATCTTTATCGCAAACACCTTCATCGGTGACGGTATTAACTGCGAAGGAGCTGTCTACCCAATCAACCATTAGTCCTAATTTAGCCAATATACTTTCTTACAGCGTACCGGGATTGGGTTTTTCGACCAATCAGACCGGTAACTCAGGTCAAACCTTACGCGGACGTAATGTACTCGTTTTAATTGATGGTATTCCGCAGTCTACACCACTAAGGGCAGGGGGAAGGGATATCCGCAGTATCGATCCTTCGGTTGTGGAACGTGTTGAAGTAATTAAAGGCGCTACTGCCATTTATGGTAATGGTGCCGAAGGTGGTTTAATTAACTACATTACTAAAAACGGAGATAAAGGAAAAGCTTTTGGTGGTTATACACAAGCTGGCTTAACCGGAAACTTAAAAGGCGATAGCACCATTGGTTACCGCTTTTCGCAACAGTTTTATGGTAAAGTAGCCAAATTCGACTATCTGGTAAGCGGTATGTACGAGAAAACCGGCGTATACCGCGATGCTGAAGGTTTGGTTATTTCGCCTGAATATGGTCTTGGTGAAACCAAATCGTATAATGGTTTTGTAAAACTAGGGTATAACTTTACGGCAAAACAACGCCTGCAATTGATGTACAATTATTTCAGTTCGCGCCAGCATTCGCTTTACACCACCAAAGATGGGGTTTATGGTCAATCGCCAGCCATTGGTGTTTATGGTACACGCTTAGGTGTTGATGAAGGTACACGCTTTAACCACAACGCCAATTTACAATATACCAGTCAGCAGATTTTTGGTAAAACTGATTTAACAGCCAATTTGTATTACCAGGATTTTTATACCATTTATTCTAATTCAGCTTCGTTTTTTGGTGGTGGTCAATCGGCCATTACCTCAACCAAAAAAGGTGCAAGGGTAAACTTAAACACGCCATTTAACCTTACTGCAAATGTACCGGTAACTTTAAATTATGGTTTGGATTTAATGAACGATAAAACGGCCCAGAGTTTAACCGACGGACGTTTATGGGTGCCTAACATGAACATGGTTAACTTTGCACCGTATTTGCAGGCATCGACTACATTATTTAACGATTTAACCATTAAAGGTGGTTTAAGGGCCGAAAATATCAATATTGATGTTGATGATTTTAACACCCTGGCAACTGGTGCAAACGGTGCCGGTAGTATTGCAGTACAGGGTGGAAAGTTAAACTACAATGCCTTTGTATTTAATGCGGGCGCAAGGTATTCTAAATTTAAATTTTTTAACCCTTTTATCAGCTATGCACAATCGTTTTCGGTTTTCGAGCTGGGCAGGGTTTTAAGGGCAGCCAAAAGCAATACCTTATCGCAACTGGAAACCAAGCCGATTATTGTAAACAATTACGAGGCGGGTTTTAGCAGCACGGTTGGTAAGTTAAACTTCAGTGCAGCTTATTATTATAGCACCTCTAAGCTAGGCGCAAACCTGCTTGAAGTAAATGGTACTTACATTTCTCAGCGTATTCCGGAGCGCGTATATGGCTTCGAAATCCAGGCCGATTACCAGGTCTTACGCGATTTAAGCGTTGGCGGTAACTACGCACAGGTAGAAGGAAAAGGGGATGTAGATAATGATGGCACTTTTAACGGAAACGTAGATGTGTACCTCAATACTACCCGGATCCCGCCTTCTAAAACAACGGTTTACTTCAAATATTCGGGCGTTAAAAACCTGACTTTAGATGTAAACTGGATGCGAGTGGGTAACCGCGATCGCTTTAAAACAAATGCTGCCGGTAAATATTTAATCGGTGAGGGGCCGGTAAAAGCGTTTAACTTATTTAACTTAGCGGCAGCTTATCAGGTTACTCAACCATTAAGGTTATCGCTTGGTGTAGAGAACCTGTTAAACAAGGTTTATTATCCGGCCATATCGCAGTTTTATGGCAGTAACGTAAATTATGTAAGGGGAAATGGACGCAGGTTTAACCTTTCAGCTGGTTACGCATTTTAATTGATGAAGAAAAAGAATTTAAAAAATACCATCAGGAACATTCACTTATGGCTTGGCCTGGCGACTGGCCTGGTGGTATTTATAATTGCTATTACCGGATCGATTTATGTATTTGAAGAAGAGATCAGGGAATTTACACAAAAAGATTTTCGTTACGTAGGGCTTCAACAGAAGCCCTTTGTGGGTTTAGATAGGGTGATTACTGCTTTTGAAAAATTATCGCCTAAAGATCCCATCAGGCTGATCCGTATGGAAGAAGCTTTCCCTAATGCAACCGTAGAAATTACCACCAAAAAAGGAGCGGCCTACTACTTTAATCCTTACAATGCCGAACTGGTAAAGAAAGGTAGAGAAGATTGGCTCGCAATCGTAGAGCATATCCATACCTCGCTTTTGCTGGGTAAAACTGGAGAATTTATCATGCAATGGTCGGTGGTGATTTTTGTGATCATGCTCATAACCGGTCTTATACTTTGGTTTCCGGGGCAGATGCGTTTATTAAAGCAATCGCTCACCATTAAACGCAAAGCTTCTTTTAAGCGCCTAAACTACGATTTGCATAATGTTTTGGGTTTCTATGCCTCGCTCGTACTGTTGGTAACGGCACTAACCGGCTTATACTTTGCTTTTAAGGGAGTAAAAAATGCGGCGAGTTTCTTTACGGGGAGCAAACTTAGTCAAGGGAAAGCAGTAGTTGCACCAAAACCTGCACAGATTGATCCTTTAGCTGTGCGTTACAATAAAATTTATACCGCTGCCCAAAAACAATATCCTGGTGCCATTTCGAGTAGTTTTTCTGTTCGCGGTAAAGGCGAACTGCGCTTGCGGATGATCTATCCCTACCGATGGGCGCGCAAACAGAACACTTTTTTCTATGATGAAGCAACAGGAGCGATGTTAAGGTCGAAACTTTATGCTGATTTTAACAGAGCCGATTTGATTGAAGCCACCAATTACGATTTGCATACCGGGAGGCTTTTTGGCTTACCACATAAAATTGTATCTTTTTTCGCTGCCCTGATAGCGGCCAGTCTACCCATTACCGGTTTTATCATCTGGTGGAAGAAAAGAAAAAAGAAGCCTAAACAGACAGTGCGTATTGCTTAAACCGCTCTAAAACGGATTGGCAGAATGCCTGCTGCATGCCTAAATCAAGATTAGCCACAGGCTCGAAATTTTCGGTGATGGTAACAGGATCTTCGCCCGTAAAAGTAAGTTGTGTTTTCCGGCCATCTGTTAAGGTATAGGCTATAAACTGATAGGTGCGTATTTCATCGTAAGTACCTTGAAAATCAAAGCTTTCACTGCCGTCTTTTTTAGCCATGGCAAATAAGAAGCTTTTACCTGTATGGAGATCATTTTCTACATGGGTATTGGTCCATTCGTCATTCGGGCAATTCCATATAGCAATGTGGGCCGGGCTTGTCCACAAATTCCAGACTTGCGATATAGGCAGGTTAATGGTAACGGTTGCACTTAAGGTGTTTTTCATCTTTAGGAGTTTAATAAAAGTAAAGTTAAACCGGAGATTGTACTTCGTACAGGGGCATTACAGACAAATAAAGTGGGGATTCAGGATTTTTTAACCGCAAAGAGAAGACGCCGTCCGACGCATAGGCTAATCACTAAAGATGATCGTCATCCTGAACTTGTTTCAGGAACTCTTCTAATTTTTAACCACAAAGCACACAAAGAAAAATACACGGAGCACACAAAGCAGGTCGTAGATTTTTTTTCTGCAGAGAACTATTCAGAGCGTCCGACGCATAGGCTGATCACTAAAGATGATCGTCATCCTGAACTTGTTTCAGGAACTCTTCTAATTTTTAACCACAAAGCACACAAAGAAAAATACACGGAGCACACAGAGCAGGTTGCAGATTTTTTTCTGCAGAGAACTATTCAGAGCGTCCGACGCATAGGCTAATCACTAAAGATGATCGTTATCCTGAACTTGTTTCAGGATCTCTTCCAATTTTTAATCGCAAAGTCCGCAAAGAAAAAATACGCGAAGCACACAGAACTGGTTGCAGATTTTTTTCTGCAGAGAACTATTCAGAGCGTCCGACGCATAGGCTAATCACTAAAGATGATCGTTATCCTGAACTTGTTTCAGGATCTCTTCCAATTTAACCGCAAAGCACGCAAAGAAAAATACACGGAGTACACAGAGCAGGTTGCAGATTTTTTCTGCAGAGAACTATTCAGAGCGTCCGACACATAGGCTAATCACTAAAGATGATCGTCATCCTGAACTTGTTTCAGGATCTCTTCCAATTTTTAACCACAAAGAAAAGACGTCGAGCTGTTGCCCGCAGATAACCGCAGAATAGGTTTTAAGCACACTATCTTCCGACCTCCGACTTTTTGACTCTTGACTAAGTGCGCTTTTTTCTTGTATGATAATCAAGACTTTGCAAACAAAAAGTGCTTAAATGTTGTAATACTAATTCCTCTAACACGGGAGTAATTGGAAAGGGATAGCTATGGATGTAGTTATCCTTTTCTTTTAAAATTAACGATCGGGGCTTTAATTTGTTTAGTTCATTTTGTTCAGTGTAGCATTTTTATAGCCGCACAGGTTGTATGTTTTTTGCCAACCATTTGTGGAAGGGGCTGTTGTTTAGGGATGGATGATCGGTTGAACTTTATTTTAGGCATAGTATTTTTATTGGCAGGAGTAATCGTTTTTTATTTCATTTTCAAACCCGACCGGGAAAAAAGAAGATAGTATTATTGTTCAATTGTATTTTTTATTACTCTTGTAAAAAAATAAAATGGACAAACCACTCATACATATCACTTATTGCCCTAAATGTGGCTGGATGTTGCGTTCGGCTTACATGGCGCAAGAAATTTTAACCACTTTTGTTGATCAGGTAAAAGGAGTAACGTTGTTGCCGAGTGAAACATCGGGTGTTTTTACCGTGTATGTAGGCGAAAAGCTGATCTTCGATAGAAAACAGATGCAGCGTTTTCCGGAAATTAAAGAACTGAAACAGTTAATCCGCGATGAGGTAAATCCTGAAATGAGTTTGGGCCATTCGGATGTTAAGTAGTTGTTTATCAGTGGTGACCGAATATAGGTTAAGCCTTTTTTTATTGCAGAACTAGATTAAAAAAATTATTTCTAAAAAGCATTTAAATCTTTTTGATAAAAAAGTATATTAATTCTATAGATTTTGTATATATTTGAATTGTCGATGTTATTTTAATGCATCCCGACAATAGAAAGTCATGTGGCCGAGTGGTTAGGCAGAGGTCTGCAAAACCTTTTACAGCGGTTCGAACCCGTTCATGACGTCAGGTTTTAGATTTACAAAAAGCTCAATGTACAATTGAGTTTTTTGTTTTTTAGTGTTTTGGTAACAAGAGTTTTATCATTTGCTAAAAAATAAATCCTCAAATTTAAATCAGAAAAAAATACCTAACCCGCAGAGTTGCTTCTGCTGCCCTATGCTAACCATTGATTATGAATAAGTTGATTTCCGTTTTTAGCTGCTTCGCATTACTGTTATTTTTTAGTGGAACCAAACCCCATTTTTCTGCACCTGCAAAAGCACCAAATATTTTGCTCATTATGGCCGATGATATGGGGTTTGCCGATATTGGTTGTTATGGTAGTGAGGTAGCTACTCCAAATTTAGACAGGCTTGCAGCAAAGGGCATCCGTTTCAGGCAATTTTACAATAACGCGCGGTGTTGCCCAACGCGGGCATCTTTGCTTACCGGCGTATATCCACACCAGGCGGGCATCGGGCACATGTCTAACGATCCGGAAGATAGTACCAGTTTTAATTATAACCTGCCAGGTTATCAGGGCAGTTTAAACAATAAATGTGTAACCATTGCCGAAGTGCTGAAAACAAAAGGTTATCAAACTTTAATGAGTGGTAAATGGCATGTGGGTTATCACGGCGAACAGCGGTGGCCAATGCAAAGAGGTTTCGATAAATATTATGGCCTGCTGGCTGGGGCAACCAATTACTTTAATCCTTCGGGCGGACGTGGATTGATGCTGATGAATGAAAAAGTAAAGCCCCAGGGAGAAAATTTCTACCTAACCGATGCCATTACCGATTATGCGGTTAAATTTCTTGATGAAAATAAAAAGGAAAGTAAAGCACCTTTCTTCATGTACCTGGCTTATACCAGTCCGCACTGGCCTTTAAATGCTTTGGAAGCGGATGTGAAGAAATACCGTGGCCAATATAAAAAAGGCTGGAAGGCACTTCGTCAAGCCCGCTACGAAAAGATGAAAGCTTTAGGGGTAATTGATAAAAACGCGGGGCTTAGCGATGCTGATGGCGCCGATTGGGATGAGTTATCGGCTGCTAAACAAGATGAAATGGATCACCGCATGGCGCTTTATGCAGCGCAGATTGATCGGATGGACCAGAACATTGGCCGTGTAATTAAGCAACTGGAAACTTCGGGCGAGTTAGACAATACACTTATCTTTTTCCTTTCTGATAATGGTGCATGTGCCGAAGGTGGCCTCCTTGGTGGCGGTTTACCCGAAAACCTGGGTACGAAGTTGGGGTATCTGCTCAGTTATGGTCAATCGTGGGCCAATGTTTCCAATACACCTTTCAAAAAATTTAAGCACTGGGTTCACGAAGGCGGAATCAGCACGCCGCTTATTGTACACTGGCCTAAGGCCATTCCTCAGGGCCGTTTGGGTAAATTTACCGATCAATATGGTTTTTTGCCCGATATTATGGCTACTATTGTTGACGTAAGTAAAGCTCAATATCCTTCAACCTATAAAGGTAATGAGATTGTTCCTTTGCAGGGAAAAAGTTTGCTGCCCTTAATTTATGGAAAAGAAACTCCTGTACATACTGCACCCGTTTTCTGGGAACATGAAGGAAATGCAGCTGTCAGGCAGGGTAACCTGAAACTGGTTAGTGAGTACCACACCGGGCAACCAGTTCAATGGGAGTTATATGATATCAGTAAAGACCGCTCAGAACTGAACAATCTGGCTGCTACCATGCCTCAAAAAGTTGCCGAATTAAGCGCAGCTTACCAAAACTGGGCGAGATACGTCGGGGTGATTCCTTATAGCGAAGTCATTAAAATCAGGGAAGGAAAGCGGAAAGCACCAAAGACAGGAATTTAACCTGGATACCTATTTGTAAGTAGTTTGTGTATGGATTAACATACAGCGCAAAATCGGGGCAAATACTGGGCTTTTTAGGAAAATATGTATATTCGTTTCCTGCCAAGTATATCCAGGTACTGATTTTTCTATGTTCCCTATCCATAAAACGATTGTATGTTCCATATTTTGCTTATGGCTAAATATCAGTGTTTGCTTTTCGCAGACACCTGCTTTTACCATTAAATATTTAGGGGTAGAAAACGGGCTATCGAACAACGTAGTAAACTCTTTATACCTTGATGGTTTTGGTTTTATGTGGATGGGCACTTATGATGGCCTGAACCGTTATGATGGTTACCATTTTAAGATCTTTAGAAATGGCTGGGGCGATGAGCATTCGCTGGTTAACAACCACATTACCGTACTTAATGGTGATAAGAAAAACCGCATTTGGGTGGGCACGCAAAAAGGAATATCTTATTACGATTATGCTGATTCAAAATTTCATCAGCTATTTTATCAGGAGCAAGGCAAAAGAAACGAGGTTGGCTATTCTATTAATGCCATTGCGGTAAGCAAAGCCACATCTGTTTATATTGCTACCGATGAAAAAGGGCTTTTTGTACTTAAAAAGGATAGTCAGCTGGCCGAACAAATTCCCTTTGGTAAAAACCGGAATTATACCGTAAAAGCATTGTACGCGGATAGTGAAGAAACCCTTTGGCTTTTTATTAAAGATGTGGGGTTATGCCGGTTTGATGCCGCTAAAAATGCGATTAGTTTAGTCAATTCTGCACTGCGTTCAGTAACCAGTATTGCTGAAGGGGCTAACCAAATTTTATGGGTTGGAACAGAACGCGGACTTTTTCAGTTTAATAAAGCGACCAATAGTTTAAGCCGGTTTAACCAGCATTTGGCCAACGAAAATATTATGGGACTGTTGCTTGATAAGCAACAAAAGCTTTGGATTTCGACAGATGGTGGCGGCATAACCATTTACAATACCAGGAGCCAGAAAACGAGCTACCTGGCAGCTGGAAAAGAAAAAGACGTGCTGAGCAGTAATTCGGTTGCGCAGGTTTACGAAGATCACGAATCGCGCAAATGGATTGCTACTTTACGTGGTGGAGTAAATATTATCGATCAGGAAAACGAGCAGTTTAAAACCATCAAACACGATCCTTTAAAAAGCAATTCGCTCATCAATAATTTCGTGCTTTCTTTTAGTGAAGACGAAAATAAAAACATCTGGATTGGTACCGATGGGGGAGGTTTAAGTGTGTGGAACCAAAAGCAGAATACCTTTACCAACTACGCAAAAACTGCCGATGCGGGCTCTTTAACCAGTAATTTTGTAACCAGTATTTTAAACGATGCCAATCACAATACCTGGGTAGCAACCTTTAGTGGCGGAATTGATCGTTTTGACAAGACCAGAGGTAAATTTATCCATTACACCTGCTACAACACAGTAAAAGGGGTTGAGGAAGTTAATCTGTGGAAACTGTATCAGGATAAACAGCAAAACCTTTGGGCCGGTACAACCAAAGGCGGGGCATTGTATCGTTACAATAAAGCAACCGATAAATTTGACCTTTTTGATAACCGTCTTAAGGACATTCATACGCTTTTTCAGGATTCGAAAGGCAGGCTTTGGGGAGGTAATTATACGGAGCTGATTAAAATCGACCCGGTAAATAAAAAACACGAATATTTTAAAATCAATTTTGCCATCAGAGCCATTCACGAAGACACCCGTCATCAGTTATGGATTGGTACCGAGGGTGGGGGACTACTGCTTTTTGATCCGGCAACGCAAAAAATAAAACGCTACATTCAGCGCGATGGCCTTCCGGGCAATTCGGTATTAAACATCCTCGAAGATAATCAAGGTAATTTATGGTGCAGTACCTATAACGGCCTTTCTAAATTTGATACTAAAAACAATACTTTTAAAAACTACTATGCAACCGATGGTTTGCAAAGCAATCAATTTAACTATAATGCAGCCTTAAAATTATCAAACGGAAACCTTTTGTTTGGCGGTATTGGTGGTTTTAACCTGTTTTCGCCTGATAGCATTAAAAAGAATAAGCGGATTCCGAAAATTGTGCTTACCGATTTCCGGATCAACAACGTACCGCTCGACCAGGATTCCAATTACAGAAATGTTTCGGTCGTTAATCTCGAACGGATTTCCATTCCATTCAATTCAGCCGTAATTTCGGTTGATTATGCTGCGGTAGAATTTTCTTTTCAGGATCAGATTTCTTACGCTTATTACCTCGAAGGCTGGGATCGTGATTGGAACTACGTAAATAAACTAAGTACAGCCTATTATTCGCGCTTAAATGAAGGGAAATACAAGCTGCACATTAAAAGTACCGATACTGAAGGGGCCTGGAGTAACAACGAAAAAATAGTAATCATTACCATTTTGCCGCCCTGGTACCGCACCTGGTGGGCTTATGCCATTTATTTAATCATTGGTTCGTCGTTATTTTACCTGTTCCAAACCTACCGTAACCGCCAGCGTAGATTAAAACATGAGGTAGAAATTACCAACCTGAAAATGGAACGCGAAAAAGATCTGAACGAGAAAAAACTCAGTTTCTTTACCAACATTTCGCACGAGTTGAGAACACCATTAACCCTGATTGTTAACCCGATTAAAGATATCCTGTACAAAAAAGAAGCCGGCCAGGAAAAGAACGATCTTAATGTGGTTTATCGCAATTCGAGGCGTTTGCTCAGCCTGGTCGATCAGTTGTTGCTTTTCAGGAAAACAGAAAGCGAAAACGATATCCTCAAAATTGTTCGGATTAACCTGTATAAGTTTACCAACGAAATTTTCCTGTGTTTTAATTATCTGGCCAAGAATAACCATATCAATTACATTTTTGAATGCGAGGATGAAGAACAGGATATTTTTGCCGATAAAGATAAACTCGAAATCGTCTTGTTTAACCTCCTGTCTAACGCGCTTAAATTTACGCCAAAAGGAGGTTACGTTAAATTTAGCGTTAAAACTGATGGTTCACGCGTGCAAATTGAGGTGCGCGACAGTGGTCCGGGTATTCCGGCCGATGTAGGTGAGAAGCTTTTTGATAAGTTTTATAAGGTAATGACCAACGAATCGCTAAAAATGGGATTTGGTATTGGGCTTTATTTGGCCAAAAACTTTGTCGAGCTGCACAAGGGGAAAATCTCTTTCAGTGCAAATCCGGGCATGGGTACTACCTTTCTGGTCGATATTCCGGTTGGCGAAGCGCATTTACCACAACACAGCAGTACTTTACAGAACGAACTTACCTATGTTAACGAGCTCATTGCCCAGGAAGAAGAAATTGAAAATAGCGAAACCGAAAATGTAGGCAACCTCGAATTATTGATCTCAGATCTGCATTCAATTCTGATTATTGACGATAATCCGGAGATTATCGACTACATTAAACATATTTTTCAGGATAGCTTTAAGGTGTACAGGGCCGAAAATGGTTTCGATGGTTTGCGTTTATGTAAAGAATACCTGCCCGATATTGTAATTTCGGATGTAAACATGGATGGTCTTAATGGAATTGAGCTCTGCAAGGCCATTAAAGATGATTCTGCGCTGAGCCACATTCCGGTAATTTTGCTTACCGGCGATCCAAGCCCCGAAATTAAGCTCAAAGGAATTGAAGTGGGTGCCTACGATTTTATCAGTAAACCTTTTGATAAAGAGTTGTTTACTGCTAAGATTAACAGCATTATAAAGAACCACACCAATTTACAGTCGTATTTTTATAACGAAATTACGCTGAAATCTGATACGCATAAGGTATCGCAGGAGGATAAGGGCTTTTTGCAGAAATGTATCACCATTATTGAAGAAAATTTAATGGAAGATAGTTTTAATGTGAAAACACTGGCTTCCGATCTGGGGATGAGCCACTCTAATCTCTACAAAAAGATTAAAACTACCTCAGGACAGAGCATTAATGGCTTTATCAGGTTTATCCGTTTGCGTAAGGCAGCCGAACTTTTAATTAACACCAATTTAAATATTAACGAAGCCGCTTTCAGGGTGGGAATCAACGATAGCAAATACTTTAGAGAACAGTTTCAGAAGCTCTTTAAATTAACTCCTTCTGAGTTTATTAAAAAGCACCGCAAAAGTTTTCATAAATACTATAATATTAACGCTACCACATAAAAGTTACTCGAATTTGAAGTTTAAGGCATGTTTTTCTTAAAACGCCCCCTTCAAAGTATGATTTAGCCCCCTGTTTATAGTCTAAAAAAAGCGGTACTTCGGCATTACCAAATAAAACTGAGCAGCCTAAATCTGAATATGTACCAAGCGCCTTTTAAAAATATATTTTTTATCTGTTTATGCTTCCTTGTAAGCCTTAACTGTGTTGCACAAGAAACTCAATTGAGTACCATTGCCGGTAACGGCTGGGCCAATAATTCGGTCAATACGGTTATCTATCGCAAAAATGCACTGGTTACTTATAGGCAAACTCAATTTGCGGCTTATTATGATCACGAGCAGTATGTTGTGCTCGCCAGTCGCAAAGCAGGCGCTCAAAAATGGACAATACAAAGGACAGTTTATAAAGGAGATGCGACTGATGCCCATAAATCGATCAGTATTATGGTTGATGGAGCTGGTTTTTTGCATCTGGCCTGGGGGCAGCACAATAACAAGCTAAACTATGCCAAATCTGTAGCAGCAGGTTCGTTAACGATGGGTGATAAAGAGCCCATGGTTTCGGGAAAAGAAAATAAGGTCAGTTACCCTGAGTTTTATAAGCTGGCCAATGGCGATTTGTTATTCTTTTATCGGGATGGTGGCTCTGGTAACGGAAACCTGATGATTAACCGCTACAGTTTAAAAACAAAAAAATGGACACGTGTACAAGATGGCATGATTGATGGCGAAGGCCAGCGCAATGCCTATTGGCAGGTGGCTGTAGATCAGGTGGGGACCATCCATTTATCGTGGGTATGGCGCGAAAGTCCTGATGTGGCCAGTAACCACGATTTAGCTTATGCCAAATCCAGAGATGGCGGTATAACCTGGTTAAAATCTACCAATGAAAAATACACCCTCCCCATCAGGGCTGCAAATGCCGAGTATGCGCTTAAAATTCCTCAGAAAAGTGAGCTGATTAACCAGACTTCGATGTTTGCCGATGCACAGGGAAAAGTATTTATTGCCGGTTACTGGCGCGAAGCCAATGAAAGTATCCCGCAATACCACCTCGTTTTTAAAACAGCTGGAAAATGGAAAGTAAGCAATCTTAATTTCAGGAAAACACCTTTTAGTTTAAGCGGCGGTGGAACCAAAAAGATTCCCATATCGCGACCACAGATTATTGTTTGGCCGAATGGTAAAAATTATGCTGCAGGTTTATTGTTTAGAGATGCCGAACGTGGAAATAAAGCTTCAATTGCTTTAAACAACAATTTAGGCGCAGGACTTTGGACCCTTAAAGACCTAACCAAAACCAGTGTAGGAGATTGGGAACCCACTTACGATACGGAACTTTGGACGAGCAAAGGCATTTTAAGCCTGTTTTTGCAAAATGTAACCCAGGTTGATGGCGAAGGCATGGCCAACCAGGCGCCAACAGCCATACAGGTATTAGATTGGAAACCAAATAACAAATAGCCATTCAACTCATATATGATACGTCCCCTTTTAAGATATTTTTCTCTGGCAGGTATAGCCTTGTTTGTTTCGGCAAATGTAGCGCAGGCACAAGTTAAAAAAGCCTCTGGTGCAGCAACCGGAAATACAGCCTATTTGTTTACTTATTTCACAGGTAATTCGAAAGCAGAAGAGGCTATTCGTTTCGCCATAAGTAGTGATGGCTACCATTACAGGGCTTTGAACGGCAACAATCCCATAATTTCTTCCGAGAAAATAAGCAGTACAGGTGGGGTGCGCGATCCGCATATTTTGCGTGGTGCCGATAACAAAACCTTTTACATGGTAGCTACCGATATGGTTTCGGCAAAAGGCTGGAATTCCAATCGGGCTATGCTACTGTTAAAATCAATAGATCTCATCCACTGGACTTCAAGCGTTGTAAATATCCAGGAGCGTTTTCCAAACAATGAAAACCTGTTGCGTGTGTGGGCACCACAAACCATTTACGATGCCAAAGCCAAAAAGTACATGGTGTACTGGTCAATGAAGCACGGTAATGATCCTGATAAAATTTATTATGCTTACGCCAATGCCGCTTTTACTGATTTCGAAACTGAGCCCAAACAGCTTTTTTTCAGTCCTACAAATGGTTCTTGCATTGATGGCGATATTATTTACGACAAAGGTAAATACAACTTGTTTTTTAAAACCGAAGGAAATGGCAATGGTATTAAAAAGGCCGTTTCTGATGAGTTAACTGGTGGTTATAAACTTCAGGATAAGTATTTACAACAAACTACCGAAGCGGTAGAAGGAGCGGGTGTATTTAAACTCAATCAGGGCGATGGCTACATCCTGATGTACGATGTGTATATGAAAGGCCGTTACCAGTTTACCAAAAGTACCGACCTGGAGCATTTTACCGTAGTAGATCAGGATATCACGATGGATTTTCATCCCCGTCATGGTACCGTTCTGCCCATTACACAGGCAGAAGCTAATAGGCTGTTAACCCAATGGTATAAGCCATCTGCGGTATTGCAAAAGGTTGGTAACAAAGCAATAAAGCAGCATAATATTGTAGTCGATTCGGTTGCCCAAACCGTTTATTTACCTGTTCAGACAGGTACCAGCCTAAAAGCTTTCAATCCACAGTTTTCAAATGCTTTTGGTGTAACGGTTTCGCCAGCAGGTAATGCCGATTTTAGCAAAGGACCAGTAAAATACGCGGTTAAGGTAGGCAATCAAGCTCCTGAAAGCTATTCGGTTAGTGTATCAGAAGATCACAACCCGGTTTTAAATGGGTATTATGCCGATCCGGAAATTCTTTATTCAAACAAAAACAAAAAGTATTACTTATATCCCACCAGCGATGGCTTTACCGGTTGGAGCGGTACTTACTTTAAAACTTTTTCCTCAACCGATTTGGTCAACTGGAAAGATGAGGGCATAATCCTCGATCTGGAAAAAGACGTTTCGTGGGCCAAAAAGAATGCCTGGGCGCCTACCATTACCGAGAAAAAGATAAATGGCAGCTACAAATACTTCTATTACTTTACAGCTGCGCAAAAAATAGGGGTAGCGTTTGCCGACGATCCTGCCGGACCTTTTAAAGACAGCGGTAAGGCTTTAATTGCTAAAAGGCCTGCAGGTACGCGTGGTGGTCAGGAAATTGATCCTGATGTTTTTACCGACCCAAAAACCGGAAAAAGTTACCTGTTCTGGGGTAACGGGCACATGGCTGTAGTACCGCTAAATGATGATATGGTTTCTGTTGATACCACTTCCATCCGGGTAATTACGCCTAATAACAGTTTCCGCGAAGGCACTGAAGTCTTTTACCGCAAAGGGAAATATTACTTCCTCTGGTCGGAAGATGATACCCGGAGCGAAAATTACCGCGTGCGCTATGGTTATTCCGATACGTTTGATGGAAAAATGATTATCCCCAACGATAACCTGATCCTATCCAAAAGACCCGAAAAAGGAATTTATGGTACCGGGCATAACAGCGTAATCCAGGTACCTGGTAAAGATGAGTGGTACATGGTTTACCATCGCTTTAACCGGCCAAAAGGAATTACCATGGGCGATGCCGCAGGTTACAACCGCGAAGTTTGTATCGATAAGATGGAATTCAATGCCGATGGAACCATTAAAGCCGTAGAGCCTACTTTAACAGGAATAAAACCAGTAAAATAATGAACCTATTCAAATTATATAAATCAGTTTTTACAGCCCTTTGCTTAGCCTTGCTTTCGATAACGGGCTATGCGCAATCTAAAGCAGATGTGCTGGCCAGAATTAACCTGGCGAACCAATACTGGCAAACAAACAATAAACCACAGGTACGCGCCTTTTGGGATCATGCCGCTTACCACACCGGTAATATGGAGCTTTATGCGCTCACCAAAAATGAAACTTATCTCAAATATTCGGAAGATTGGGCCGAACACAATAAATGGATGGGGGCAAAATCAACTGATAAGACCAAATGGAAATATAAATATGGGGAAACAGATGAACATGTGCTTTTTGGCGACTGGCAAATCTGTTTTCAAACCTATATCGATTTATACCACATTAAACCCGAAGCTTATAAAGTTGCCCGGGCTAAGGAAGTAATGGAGTACGAAATGAGTACACCAAACAACGATTACTGGTGGTGGGCCGACGGACTTTACATGGTAATGCCCGTAATGACCAAATTGTACAAGCTTACCGGCAACAAACAATATTCGGATAAGCTTTATGAATACTTTATGTATGCCAACAGCATTATGTACGATAAAGGAGAGAAACTCTACTACCGCGATGCCAAATATGTTTACCCGCAACACAAAAGCGTAAACGGTAAAAAAGATTTCTGGGCGAGGGGAGATGGCTGGGTGTTTGCCGGCCTGGCTAAGGTTTTGAAAGATTTGCCTGCAAACGATCCGCACCGTGCCGAATATCTAACCAAATACACAAATATGGCCAAAGCCATCATTAAAAGCCAGCAGGCCGAAGGTTACTGGACAAGAAGCATTCTAGATGCAGCTCATGCACCCGGACCGGAAACCAGCGGTACCGCATTTTTTACTTATGGTTTATTATGGGGAATCAACAATGGTTATTTAAAAGAAAAGACCTATTTACCTGCTGCTAAAAAAGGCTGGGATTACCTTACTAAAACGGCTTTACAGCAAGACGGGAAACTAGGTTATGTGCAACCCATTGGCGAAAAAGCCATTCCAGGGCAGGTAGTTGATGCCAACTCCACAGCCAATTTTGGCGTAGGCGCATTTTTATTGGCCGGCTGCGAAATGTACCGTTATTTATCAAACACCAAATAGTTTTTATTAGCAATGAAATTCAGAAATATAGTTTTAACCTTTGCAGTACTCCTTATACTTGGTGCCCCTGCAATGGCGCAAAAGAAAGCCAAAAATGCAAAAGCCGAAGTGTTAACCGACAGGCAATTCTGGTTACAGCAAATGGACAAAATGGTTCGTCCGGTGCTGTACAACCTGGCTAAAGATAGTTTACGCATAGCCATGCCTAAAGTTACCTCTATCCATATCGACAACAAGGAACACCGCATAAAAGTACAGTACGTAGAAGTTTTAGGCCGCGTTTTGAGTGGTATTGCCCCATGGTTACAACTGGAAGGAGGCTCGCCTGCCGAAGTTGCTTTACGCAAGCAGTACCGCGAGTGGGCCATTCAAGGCTTAAAAAATGCTTTAGATTCGAATGCAAAAGACTTTATGAATTTCGATATCGGTGGGCAGCAGCTGGTAGATGCTTCTTATGTAGCTTTTGCTTTGGTACGCGCGCCTTGGTTATGGGAAAACCTGGATAAGAAAAACCAGGAGCTGATGATGAAATCGATCGTTACTACCCGTCGTTTTAAACCTGTTTTTTCTAACTGGTTATTGTTCTCGGCCATGAACGAAGCCTTTTTAGCCAAATTTGGTTACAGCTGGGATCCTATGCGTGTTGATTATGCCCTGCAGCAAATGGAACAATGGTATACCGGCGATGGCATGTACACGGATGGTACTTCTTTTGCTTTCGATTACTACAACAGCTACGTCATTCATCCTTATCTGGCCGCTTTGGTCGATATTATCGGTTCCAAAACGAATGCATACAAAGAAATGTTCGAAAAAATTAAAAAGCGCAACGAACGTTACGCCGTTATTCAGGAGCGTTTAATTAATGCTGACGGTACTTATCCGGCCACTGGCCGTTCTATTATTTACCGTGGTGCAGCCTTTCATCATTTAGCCGATATGGCCTGGAGGAAAGCCTTGCCTAAACAGTTAAGTCCGGCGCAGGTACGTTGTGCGTTAACAGCGGTAATCAGAAAAACCTTAGAAAACTCCACTACCTATAAAAATGGCTGGCTAACCATCGGGCTTTATGGCGATCAGCCTAATCTTGGCGATTTTTATAACAATCAGGGCAGCCCCTACATCGCATCCAATATCTTTTTGCCTTTGGGTTTGCCCGAAACAGATACTTTTTGGTCGGCACCTGCAGCTAAATGGAGTGCACAGAAGATCTGGAGTGGCGAGAATTTTGAAAACGATCATAGCGCAAGCTTAAAATAAACAGATAAATTAATTGGTGTATATCCCGTGAGCCAAGTAGATGATGATTAAATTACACTTTTAATAACCTTAAAAAACATTAGTAAAAATTATGCGTACAAAAATCAAATTTATAACTGGATTTATAGCTTTCAGTTTACTGCTGAGCAGTTACGTTTCGGCACAGCAGGCTTACACGTCTTTTACTCCGGGTAAAATCTGGAAAGATGATAAAGGTGTACACATTAATGCCCACGGTGGCGGTATTGTGGAGCATAAAGGTATTTATTACTGGTTTGGAGAACATAAAATTGAAGGAGAAAAAGGGAACACCGCCCAGGTGGGTGTGCATTGCTATTCTTCAAAAGATTTATACAACTGGAAAGATGAAGGCATTGCTTTACCGGTTTCAGAAGATTTGACCAGCGACATTGCCAAAGGCTGTATTTTAGAAAGGCCTAAAGTGGTTTACAACAAAAAAACTAAAAAGTTTGTGATGTGGTTCCACCTTGAGCTTGTGGGTAAAGGTTATGCTGCGGCCAGATCGGGTGTGGCGGTAGCCGATCGTCCTACGGGCCCATATACTTTTATCAAAAGTTATCGCCCAAATCCAGGTAAAATGCCTTTTTATGCTGCCGGAACACCAGAAAAAGATCAGGTAAACTGCACGCAGCCTGCCAATAAAAGCGATGGCTTTTTCTGCAGGGATTTCCCGGGCGGACAAATGGCGCGTGATATGACCGTTTTTGTTGATGATGATGGTAAAGCTTATCACGTTTTTTCATCAGAAGAAAACTTTACGCTGCATTTGGCAGAGTTAACGCCCGATTATCTCGGCCATACCGGAAAGTTTATCCGCATTTATGTAGGTCAGCAAACCGAAGCACCTGCTTTATTTAAGAAAAACGGTACTTATTATATGGTTGGCTCAGGTTGTACCGGTTGGGCACCAAACCCGGCGCGATGGTTCAAAGCCAGTTCTATCTGGGGGCCATGGACTTACATGGGCAATCCTTGTCAGGGAGAGGGCGCTAAGCTTACTTACGGCGGACAAAGCACACATGTATTGCCTGCACCTGGTAAAAAAGGTGAATTTATTTTTATGGCCGATAAATGGGAACCTAAAAATGCGATAGATGGTCGCTATTTATGGCTGCCAATCAAATTTGAAAACGATAAAATCACTATAAACTGGCTCGATCAATGGGATCTGAGCGTGTTTAAGAAATAGCAAAAAATCAATTTTTAAATATTGAAACAAGATAATGAATTGCGCAAAAAGCGCAACAGGGGATTTTTTTGTCCAAAAAATCCGATTAATAAAAACAAAAATTACAGCATGAAAAAGAAATTACTATGGTTGGTGGCGATATGCATTTCCTTATCTGCCACGGCGCAGCAGGCAAAGCATAGCTTTACACTAGGCGAATCAGATTTTTTATTAGATGGAAAGCCCTTCCAGATTATATCGGGCGAACTTCATTATCCTCGCGTACCCAAAGAAGCCTGGCGCGAACGCATGAAAATGGCTAAAGCCATGGGACTGAATACCATTGGTACCTACGTATTCTGGAACCTGCACGAGCCACAGAAAGATAAATTCGACTTCAGTGGCAACAAGAACATTGCCGAGTTTGTAAAAATTGCACAGGAGGAAGGACTATGGGTTATTTTAAGACCAAGCCCCTATGTGTGTGCAGAGTGGGAGTTTGGCGGTTATCCTTACTGGTTGCAAAACGAAAAAGGACTGGTGGTAAGAAGTACCGAAAAGCAATACCTCGAAGAGTACCGGAAATACATTCAACAGGTGGGTAAACAACTTGCACCTTTGCAAATTAACCATGGAGGCAACATTATCATGGTGCAGGTTGAAAATGAATACGGTTCGTATGCGGCTGATAAAAAGTACCTCGACATTAACCGGAAAATGTTTATCGATGCCGGTTTTGATGGCTTGTTGTACACCTGCGATCCGGCAGCCGATGTAAAAGACGGACATTTGCCTGGTTTATTGCCAGGAGTAAACGGTATCGACAATCCAGAGAAAATCAGAAAACTGGTAAATGAAAACCACAATGGCAAAGGACCATATTTTATTGCAGAATGGTATCCAGCCTGGTTCGATTGGTGGGGGACGGCACATCACACTGTGCCAGCTGCACAATACACTAAAAAGCTGGATTCTGTTTTAGCTGCAGGTATTTCCATCAATATGTATATGTTTCATGGCGGTACCACCCGCGATTTTATGAATGGAGCCAATTATAAAGACATTTCACCATACGAGCCGCAAACCAGTAGCTATGATTACGATGCACCTTTAAACGAAGCTGGTAATGCTACCGATAAATTTATGCAGTTTAGAAGCGTAATTGAGAAGCATTTGCCTGCCGGACAAACTTTACCAGCTGTGCCCGCTGCAAAGCCCAGCATGGCTATTGCACCCTTTAAATTAACTGAAAAAACAGCGCTGTTTAACGCATTGCCCGCACCAGTAAAAAATGCCACTCCTTTAACTTTCGAAGACCTTAAGCAAGATTATGGCTATGTACTTTACCGTACCACTATTCAAGGCGGTAGAGAAGGCGAATTGCAGCTTAAACAACTCCGTGATTATGCAATTATCTACGTAAACCAAAAATGGGCAGGTATTTTAGATCGACGGTTAAATCAGAATGCAATAACGATTACGCTGCCTAAAGGAAAGGTACAGCTTGATATTTTTGTAGAAAACATGGGGCGTGTAAACTTTGGCAAGTATCTGCTCGAGAATAAAAAAGGAATTACCGAACAGGTGAGCTTTGCCGGTAAAGAAATCAAAAACTGGTCAATGTATGGTTTTCCGTTTAATGATATCAATAGTTACAAAACTAAACCTGCTGCCTTATACGAAAATGGAAATGGTCCGGCGGTGCTTAGAGGTACATTTGATATCAATACTGTAGCCGATACTTATCTCGATATGACCGATTGGGGTAAAGGTGTAGTTTGGATTAACGGGCATAACCTGGGCAAGTACTGGGCAATTGGTCCGCAACAAACTTTATACGTACCGAAGGAGTGGTTAAAGCAGGGCAAAAACGAAGTGGCTGTTCTGGAACTCCTGCAAACCGATCTTCAAATGCTAAAGGCGATAGACCAACCAATCCTGAATACATTAAAAAAATTAAACGTCGATTAAACGTTTAAAAAATCAAAAAATAGGGGTTAAAGGCCAAAATTTAACAAAAAGTAACAATTTAACCCCTATTTATTACCGTATTGCCCCTCACTCCACCGATGTTTTAAATGGTTACTTTGTTGTAATCAATCCATCCCTATTCATGAATAATTTACACAACAGGTCAGATTAATGCTTAATAAATAAGCCTTTGTTGAATCTTGTTAACGATTCAATTATTATCTAACCAAATAATCTTTAAAAATGAAAAGAAAACTACTAGACACATCTAAGTGTGCGGTAATATTTTTGTTTGCTTTATTCTTATCATTAGGTAAATCAAACGATGCCATTGCGCAAACAAACGCTCAAATCTCAATTTCAGGAAAAATAAAAGATAGTCAGAACAATCCAATTCCCGGGGCTTCCATTACGGTTAAGGGAACCACCCGAATTGTGGCCAGCGATGGGAATGGAAATTTTAAAATAACCGCCCAAAATGGAGAAAGTTTAGTGATTACCTTTGTTGGATACGAAACCCAAACAATCTTAATTGGTAATCAGACACAGTTTAACATTATTCTTGCAGAAGACAAGGGGAAAAGCTTAAACGACGTAGTGGTAATTGGATATGGTACACAAAAAAGATCAGATGTAACCGGTTCGGTTGTATCGGTACCTAAAGCCAGGTTATCACAATTACCGGTTACCAACGTACTTCAATCTATTGAAGGTGCTGTTGCGGGGGTTAACATTACCACCACTTCATCTGTGCCAGGTAAAGAGCCCAGTGCTTTAATCAGGGGACAGAATTCGATTACCGCTTCGGCCGGGCCATATGTGGTGGTAGATGGGGTGCCATTAACGAAAACCGGTGGATCTTTAAACGATATCAACCCAAATGATATTGCATCAGTAGAGGTTTTAAAAGATGCAAGTGCCACTGCGATTTACGGTACCAATGGTTCGAACGGGGTTATTTTAATTACCACAAAAAGAGGAACTTCGGGTAAACCGGTGATCCGTTATGGTGGATATTACGGAATAGAAAACCTGACTAATATTTTAGAACCACGTACAGGGGCTGAATACGTACAGAAATACGCAGATTACATGAAACAAACCGGTCAAACACAAACTAAACCGGTGCCAAATAATGGCGAGCTTGCAGCTTACAATGCAGGTACTACTACCGATTGGGTTGCCGAAGCTACCCAAACCGGAAAAATACAGGATCATAATGTAAGTATTTCTGGCGGAAGCCCGGATGTGAAATATTTTATTTCGGGCGATTACCTGGATCAGAAAGGGGTAGTGAAAGGTTACCAGTTCAAACGCCTTGGTCTACGTTCTAATCTTGATGTAAATGTAACCAGCTTTTTAACTGTTGGAACCTCGCTGTTTTTGGCCAGCAACAATTACGATGGGGGCAGAGCGAATCTCTTACTGGCAACTGCTATGAGCCCTTATGGTAAAGAGTATAATGCCAACGGGACCTATGCTATTTATCCGATGGACCCGGAGCAACTTTATGTAAATCCGCTGTTAGGGTTAACCACCACACAGATTAGCAGAACCACTAATATTAATGGTAATGGTTATGCTGAAATTAAATTTCCGGGTGTATTAACAGGGCTTAAATACAGATTGAACGCCGGGTACACTTATTTTCCGAAGCGTGAAGGAAGTTATACTGGCCGTTTAGCTAATGATATGCTTGGAACTGCCAGAAGTTTCAACGCATCTACAAACAGTTATACCATAGAAAATATCTTGACCTATGCGAAAGATATTAAAAAACACCATTTTGATATTACCGCATTATATAGTGCTCAGGAACGCAAATACAATGAAACTACAGCTGGTGCTACGGGTTTTATTAATGACGAACTTGGCCTGGATAACATTGGTGCCGGAGCAACGCAAACCAGTGCTTCTTACCGCGATCGCTATGGTCTTAATTCGCAAATGGCACGTGTTTTTTATGCTTACGATAGCCGCTACCTGCTAACCTTAACTGCGCGTAGAGATGGTTCTTCGGTGTTTGGATCGAGCACTACAAAATATGGGGTGTTTCCATCTGCTGCTATTGGCTGGAATATTATTAACGAAAATTTTATGAAAAATGTTTCATTCATTAACAACCTGAAACTTAGATTATCTTATGGTAAAACCGGTAATGAGGCTGTTAGTGTTTATCGGACCATTACAACCGAAAGTTCTTCGCGCTCGCCTTTTAATGGCATTAGCACCATTGGGGTTATTGCAGCCAATTTAGGTAATACCTCACTGCAGTGGGAAACCACTAAAACAGCCAATATCGGTTTAGACTTCGGTTTGTTTAATAACCGGATTTCAGGTAGCATTGAGGCCTACCAGAATAAAACCAGCGGTTTATTATTAAGCAGAAGCCTCCCCATTATTACAGGTTATGTAAATGTACTGGAGAATATCGGTAAAACATCAAATAAAGGGCTGGAGCTGACCTTAAATACACAAAATATTAAAGGAGAGGGCTTCCGTTGGGAAACCAGTGTTGTTTTTGCGGCTAATAAAAATAAAATCGTTGATTTGTATGGCGACGGTAAATCAGATCTTGGAAACAGGTGGTTTATCGGCAGCCCGATTGGGGTAGTTTACGATTACCAGATGACGGGTGTTTGGCAAACAGGAGAGGATGTATCTAAACAAGATCCTACCGCGAAACCAGGCAGTTTAAAATTTGCCGACCTCAATGGCGATAGCAAAATTACAGCTGACGACAGGACTATTTTAGGTCAAACTGCACCAAAGTGGACCGGTGGTATAACCAATACTTTCCATTATAAAAACTTTAACCTGAGCGTCTTTATTCAAACGGCCCAGGGTATGACAAAAAATAACCCTGATTTAACCTATGGCGATGAAACAGGCAGAAGAAATACGCCTGCAGAAATTGGTTACTGGACTCCTGAAAATCAAAGCCAAACCCGTCCGGCATTGTCTTACAACAATACTTTAGGTTATGGATATGCATCCGATGCAAGTTATACGAGGATTAAGGACGTTACTTTAAGTTATGTTTTTGCGCAAAACCTGTTAGATAAACTTCATTTAGGTGGTTTAACCGTATATGCAAGCGGCCGTAACCTGCATACGTTTACCAATTGGATTGGTTGGGATCCGGAGAACAATTATTCTACCCGTGGTTCTGGAGACTGGACCAATAACTATCCTTTAACCAAAACGTTCGTAGTGGGTTTAAATGTTTCGTTACGTTAATATTAATTATCATGAAAAAGTATAGCATCATTATAGCATCATTAACCGTTTTGTTTTTTACATTTTCCTCATGTAAAAAGGCATTTCTGGATGAGAAACCATTTTCTTCATACACTCCATTAACACTTACCGATTCTTTAGGGTTTGAGGCCTCGCTAATTGGTTTGTATAACCATACCAGTACCATATTTTCATGGTCCGATCAGCAAGGCTGGCCAAGTGTTTGGCAGGTAGGTACGGATGTGGCCAATGCCACCAATAACCAGCAGGGAGTAGAAATTCCATATTATAATTACGCCACTTTAACACCAACAGATGTAGGTTCGGCACGTACCTGGAACAGGAACTTTGTTATGGTTAACCTAACCAATATCATTATCGATGGTATCGAAAATCCTGCGGTGAGCAGCATCAGCGCCAAAGGAAAAAGTTTAGTTAATGCCGAAGCCAGGTTTTTTAGAGCTTATGCTTACAATAATCTAGCTACCTGCTATGGCGGGGTGCCTTTAATTTTGCATGCATTAACAGGACCGAAAACCGATTTTGTGCGTGCCCCCTTAGCCGATGTAAACAATCAGATTGTAAACGATTTGATTTACGCTTCAAGCAATTTGCCGGATATTGAATCGGTGAAAACCAATGCTAAAGGTAAAATGTATGGCCGTGCAAACAAATTTATGGCCATGCAGCTATTGGCTGAGGTTTATTTAAGGATGGGCAAGCCGGATTTGGCTGAACAACAGGCACAAGCCATTATTTCCAGTGGTAAGTTTAGCTTGATTAAGGCCCGTTATGGCGTTAAAACCGGTCAGGCGGGCGATTACTATTCGGATATGTTTCAGTATGGTAATCAAAGAAGATCGCAAGGCAATACCGAAGCCATTTGGGTACTGGAGCAGGAGAATCCAACAAGTGTAGTAGGTGGAATTACCGATAACCCGCAACAGCGCAGGGTTTGGGGTGCTGCATATTACAATATTGCCGGTATGTCTATTGCTGATTCATTGGGAGGCAGATCCATAGGCAGGTTGAGATTGAGCAATTGGGTTTTATACGGTCTGTATAAAGGAAACGATATTAGAAATTCACAATACAATATACGCAGAAGGTATTATTACAATAATCCGGCTGCACAATATGCCAGTATTTATGGTAAGCAGGTTCCCTTTACTGGTCCTGATACTTTAATTAATATTTGCCCGAGTACAACCAAATGGGGAGCTTTTGACCCCAACGATAGTTTTGGTTATGCCATGATTAAAGATTTTATTTTGATGCGTTTAGGCGAAACTTATTTGTTGTTGGCTGAAGCACAGGTAGCGCAAGGCAAAACCGGCGAAGCCGCTACAACCATTAATGTGTTGAGAACCAGGGCTGGTGCCGATCAGGTTACCGCTGCTCAAATGACAAAAGATTTTATCCTTGATGAAAGAGCCAGAGAACTTATTGGGGAGGAAAACCGTAGGATGACCTTAATGCGTACCGGAACATTGGTAGAACGCGCACTTCGTTTAAATGCAAATGATGCTGTAAAACCAATTACCGGCTTAACTTCAAAGAATTTATTACTTCCTATTCCATTAACTGAAATCCAGTTGAATAAGGATGCGGTTTTAACACAAAACCCAGGTTATTAGCATATTTCGGTTAGTATGATTAATTGCAGCTCCCCGGATCTTAATTGATTTGGGGAGTTTTTTAGTTTTAGCTGCAAAGCATGCTAATCTTAAAAGTTTAAACCACAAAGGATACTAAGTTTCAGGTTTTTTCATGTTGCGCCTATCAGCGTTATCTGAGGGAATAAATTTACGAATTTGCCTTTCTCTTTGCGTGCTTTGTGCCTTCACTCTGTTTTCTCTGTGGTTAATAACTAGTGCAGTGGTTAAACTGCGTACTTAGCGCTTTTTTTGCGCCCTCTGGCTTAAAAATGAGTTGATCTCATCATCGCATGCTTTAATTAACCACAAAGCGCTAAGGCACGAAGTGTCATATACCTTTGCAAATACTGCTCAAAATGTAACTTTATGTCCACTGTGCTCCGCTCTGTGTCCTCTGTGGTTAAATTAATTATTAGCGCCGTGGTTAAATTGTGTGCTTTGCGCTTTTTCTTCGCGCCCTCTGCGGTTAAAAACGCGCTAATCTCACACGTTAACTGGCAACTATTTAAGCTTATTATTTGTCAGGAATTCCTGAATGAAGGTTTGTATTATAAACGTATAATTAACGTTTATAAAAATGAAATTTTATCCAAAAAACTCAAAAAAGGCCAAAAAGTGACTAAAAATAACAATTTGCCCCCTTTTTATTACCGGATTACCCCTCACTAGCAGCGTCTTTTTTATGGTTAATTTGTTAAAACCAAGTATAAGATATAAGCCGTGCCAAAATTATTCGAAGATTAACTACCGAGAATAATTGATGAATGTAACGAATAAAAATTGTTACTACCAGTTTTTGCGAACCAAAACCAAATCGAAAACCAATCCCTAAAATAAAATATATGAAGAAAGCCAAATTTACGCTACCCCATTTACAGCATAGGTAAAAAAACATCGTACTGCTTCTTTAAAAAGCAATCAAATTAATTAAGAAACAACCTGGAATTTGGAGCCTAAGCTCCTGGTTCCAAATACTAACTGACGAAAAATATTTTCGATCGGATGAGCAGCCTTTTGCCTTTTCAATTTAAGGGGCGATCGGAATCCGGTTAAAAATAACTAACCAATTAAACCATTTTATGAAGAAAAAATTACCGAAGAAAGTCCCGCTCTACAAGCTGGGAAAAGCTTTAAGACCAATTTTACAGTTTTTGGTCTGTCTCGTAATTACCGCCTCTTATTTAACGGCATCGGCACAAACAGATGTAACCGTTAAAGGGATGGTAAAAGACACTGTTGGCGGTTTGCCCGGCGTAAACGTAAAAGTATCGGGCACCAACCGCGGTATTTCTACCGATGAGTTTGGACGCTATACCATCAAATTGCCCCGCACAGGAAAATTGTTATTCACCCTGGTAGGTTACAAACCTAAAAATGTGGCTGTTGCCAATTACGATAAAAATGCAGACGGCACTTATACCATCAACGTTACCCTCCAATCAGATGCCAACTCGCTGGATGAGGTGGCTGTAGTAGGTTTTGGTACACAGAAAAAAACAAGTGTAATCAGCTCCATTACGGCCATTAACCCAAAAGAACTGAAAGGGCCAACCAGTAACCTTACCACCATGATGGCCGGTAGGGTAGCCGGTATGATTGCCTATCAGCGTAGTGGCGAACCCGGCGCCGATAACGCGCAGTTTTTCATCCGTGGGTTGGGTACATTCGGTGCCGGTAAACAAGATCCGCTAATTTTGATCGATGGTATCGAATCGACCCAAAACGATATGGCGCGTTTGCAACCCGACGATATTTCTTCATTTAACGTATTGAAAGACGCTACTGCATCGGCCGTATACGGTGCAAGGGGGGCAAATGGGGTAGTGCTCATTTTAACCAAATCGGGTGTGGCTGGTCAAACCAAGTTTGGTTTCAGGGCCGAATCATCGCTATCTGCCAACACCAAAAATTTCCAGTTTGCCGATAACGTTACCTACATGAAACTGGCTAACGAAGCAGCCCTTACGCGTAACAGGCTGGCCATTTTGCCTTACCTGCAAACCAAAATAGATGCTACCGCTGCGGGCGAGAATGAATTGCTTTACCCCAATAACAACTGGATTGAGCAATTAATTAAAGATTATACCATTAACCAAAGGTATAACCTCAATATTTCGGGTGGGGGTACAAAAGCGAGTTACTATATAGCGGGTACCTACAATATCGATAATGGTGTACTGAAGGTGGCCGATTTAAATAACTTTAACAACAACATCAAGTTAAAAAACTATTCGGTCCGCTCTAATGTAAACATTAACCTTACCAATACTACAGAGGCTATTATCAGGGTATATGGCCAGTTTGATGATTATACCGGGCCAGTGGGTGGTGGTGGAGCTACTTTTAACCGGGCCATTTGGTCTAACCCGGTAATGTTCCCGGCGGTTTATCCGGCCAGTTTATCGCCCTACAGCAATCACCCTTTATTTGGTAATGCAATTTCGCCACGAGGCGGATTGTACATGAATCCTTATGCCGAAATGGTGAAAGGGTACCAGGATAAAAATTCATCCACATTACAAACGCAGATTGAAATTAAGCAGGATTTGAAATTCATTACCCCAGGTTTAACTGCCCGGATGATGAGTTATGCCCGCAGGTATTCATATTTCGATATTTCACGCGCGTACAATCCTTTCTATTATACCGCAACCGAACAACCCGATAAATCTATCGGATTAACTTTAATGAATGGAGGAGGAGCTTTATCAGTAGGAACTGTAGGTACAGAGTATCTGGGGTATTCTGAAGGAACAAAAGACTTAAATTCTACCTTCTATGCTGAGTTTTCTGCTAACTACAGCCGTACTTTTAAAGATAAACATGCTGTAAGCGGTATGTTAATTACCACCATGCGTAATTATCTGGCGGCAAATCCGGGTAGTCTTCAGCTTTCGCTGCCATCGCGCAACCAGGGTGTATCGGGTAGGGCTACTTATGGTTACGATAACCGTTACCTGGCCGAGTTTAACTTCGGTTACAATGGTTCCGAGCGTTTTGCAGAAAATAACCGCTTTGGTTTCTTCCCTTCTTTTGGTTTAGGCTATATCATCTCTAACGAAAATTATTTTAAACCTTTAACCAAAGTCATTAACAGTTTAAAACTCAGAGCAACTTATGGTTTGGTAGGTAACGATCAGATTGGTAATGCAGCCGACCGTTTCTTCTATCTTTCGGAAGTAAATATGAATAACGGAACTTTCGGCACAAGGTTCGGCGAAGATGGATTGTATTATCGTGATGGTATTTTGGTTTCCCGTTATTCCAATCCGCTAATTACCTGGGAAAGATCTAAACAAACCAACATTGGTTTGGACATGACCTTGTTTAACAGCCTGAACCTGACCTTCGATATTTATAAAAACGAACGTTCTAATATTTTAACCGACCGTACTTTTATACCAAGTACCATGGGCTTACAAGCTGCTGTAAGGGCCAATACCAATAAAGCCGAAAGCAAAGGTGTCGATTTTTCGGCCAGCTATAACAAATCTTTCAGCAACAGCATGTTTTTGCAAATGCGTGGTAATTTTACCTATGCTACCAACAAAATTTTAATTTACGATGAACCTTCTTTTAACGCAAATGAGGCTTATCGTACACATGTGGGCTTACCCACCACACAAGCCTTTGGTTACATTGCTGAGCGTTTGTTTGTTGATGATGCAGAAGCGAAAAACTCACCGGTTCAGTTTGCGGGTGTACCCGGCCTTGATTACGGAGGAGGAGACATTAAATACCGCGACGTAAATGGCGATGGCATTATCAGTGATGTAGATCAGGTGCCTATTGGCTTGCCAACCAGCCCTGAAATTGTGTATGGTTTTGGTGGTACATTTGGTTTCAAAGGATTCGATATTTCTGCGTTCTTTCAGGGATCGGCCAGATCTTCGTTCTTCATCAATCCTGGTAATATTTCTCCTTTTGTGCTTAACAACGAATCAGGCAATCCTAACGTTACCCAAAATGGATTGTTGCAGGTAATTGCCGATAGTCACTGGTCTGAGCAAAACCGCGATAGCTACGCTTTCTGGCCACGTTTAAGCCCAAATTTTGTAAACAACAATACCCGTACCTCAACCTGGTGGATGCGTAACGGAGCCTTTTTAAGGCTAAAAAGCGTAGAGCTGGGCTACAACCTGCAAAGCAAATTGCAGAAAAGGCTGGGCTTAAGCAGTGCACGTTTTTATGTTAACGCTACCAATCTTGGTGCTTTAAGTGCTTTCAAACTCTGGGATCCTGAAATGGGTGGCAACGGTTTGGGTTATCCTGTTCAAACCGTATACAATTTAGGTTTAAATGTTTCATTCTAACCATTAAGCTTAAAAATAACAATATGAAAATCAATAATATTTTATTTAAAAAATACATGGCAAAGCCAGGTTTGGCTAAGCTAACTGCGGCTGCGCTGGTTATCGTTTTATCGGTGAGCTCCTGCAAAAAGTACCTCGATATCGTTCCCGATAACGTAGCTACAATCGATAATGCCTTTACCTTAAGGAACGAAGCCGAAAAATACCTGTTTACCTGTTATTCTTTCCTGCCAAAAGATGGCGAACCATTGCTAAACGCCGGTTTTATGGCTGGCGATGAAATCTGGACCTCGCTGGATGAAAGGGAATTTATTTCTTATGGCTGGAGGCTGGCAAGGGGAGGACAAGGAGCAGAAAACCCATTACTGGATGCCTGGAATGGTCGTTATCAGGGTGGCGGTAACGTTTATAATTACAATGATAATCCCGGTGGAGATTATGGTTTGTTTAAAGCCATCAGAAACTGCAACATCTTTTTAGAAAATGTGCAGGACCAGAGTAAAATACCAGATTTGAGCTTAAACGAACGCGAGCGCTGGATTGCCGAGGTGAAATTTTTAAAAGCCTATTACAATTTCTATTTGTTGCGCATGTATGGCCCCATTCCGATTGTAGATACCAATATCGGGATTAGTGCAACAGAAGAAGAAGTGCGGATTAAAAGAATGCCATTTGATGAATGTGTAAATTACATCTCAGGCTTACTGGATCAGGCCATTCCGGGCTTGCCGCAAATTATTACCGATAAAAGTACCGAGCTGGGCCGCATTACCAGGCCTATAGCACTCGCTATTAAAGCCAAACTTTTATTAACAGCTGCCAGTCCTTTGTTTAATGGCAATACCGATTACAGTAACTTTAGAGATAAAGACGGAGTAGTGTTATTTAACACCGCTTACGATGCCAATAAATGGAAAAAAGCAGCCGATGCTGCCAAAGCCGCTATTGATGCTGCCGAAGCTGCAGGTTTTAAATTGTACCAGTTTCCGGGTACTACTTTTAAATTATCTGATACCACACTAAGACAGCTTACCATTAAAGGTGCAGTAACTGAGCGTTTTAACGTTAACCTCGAACATGTTTGGGCCAATCCGAACAGCCGTACCTTTAACATGCAAAGGGCTGCCATGCCACGCTTAACTTCTGCTGTTGTAGTAGGAAGTGCACGTCAGCAACTGGCTCCTCCATTAAAAATTGCCGAAATGTTTTACAGTAAAAACGGTGTGCCGATCAACGAAGATAAAACACTCGATTTTACCAACAAATATACGCTGCGCACTGCAGTTAAAAGCGAGCGCTTTTATGTAAAGGAAGGCTACACTACAGCCAGGATCAATTTTGACCGCGAACCGAGGTTTTATGCCGATTTAGGTTTTGATGGTGGAATCTGGTATAAATACGATAGCCCAACCAATTCGGATGAAGGCACTTTCGTACTCGAAGGCAAATCGAACCAGGTGGCTGGTGCAAACAATTTCGGCTGGTACAACGAAACAGGTTATTTCATCAAAAAACTGGTCGATTGGAACATGATTAACGGAACAAACGGAGCCAGCTACCGCGATTATCCATGGCCCGAAATCAGAATGGCCGACCTTTATTTAATGTATGCCGAAGCCCTAAACGAAACCCTGGCAGCACCATCGGCCGATGTATACGAATACATTAACCGCATCAGAACGAGGGCCGGTTTGCCAACCGTACAAAACGCATGGACCAACTTTTCAAACAACCCGGGTAAGTATACAACCAAAGATGGGATGCGCGAAATTGTCCAGCAGGAAAGACTGATTGAAATGGCGTTTGAAGGAAGCCGTTTTTGGGATATCAGACGCTGGAAACGTGCTGCAGAAATGTTTAACCAACCCATTACCGGATGGAGCGTTTACCAACCTACCTCTGCAGAATATTACCGTGTACGAACCATTTTTAACCAAAATTTTGTGGCTCCACGCGATTATTTGTGGCCATTGCGCGCATACGATTTAACTGTTAACCCTAAACTGGTTCAAAACCCAGGCTGGTAGTATGAATTGATTAAAAAATATTCGATATGAAAAGAATAAATAAAAACCTGCTGTTATTCCTGTTAAGCTTAACAGTAGCATTTTCGGGCTGTAAAGAGGATCAGTTAGGCCCCTTAGAAAATAACACCACGCCTCCGGGCAAAGTAAGTAATGTTACCATTAAAAACGGAGCAGGTAATGCCAGCATTACTTTCAGCTTACCTGCCGATAAAGATTTATTGTATGTTAAAGCTGTTTACTATCTGGCTAACGGTCAGGAAATGGAAGTAAAAACTTCCTATTATGGCAATACTTTATTGGTAGAAGGTTTTGGCGATACCAATGAACATGAGGTGAAAATTTACGCCGTAAACAGAAGCGAAGTGGCTTCAGAACCGACCATTGTGAAGGTTAAACCACTCGAAAACCCGATCTGGGGGGTATACCGTAGCCTTAAGGCTGTTGCCGATTTTGGTGGATTAAACTTTAAAGGAAGCAATCCCGCTAAAGCCGACCTCGCCATAGAAGTATTGGTTCTGTCGAAAGGGAAATATGTGCCAACGGCAAAGAACATTTATACTGCCGCTCCTGAGATCGATCAGTCGATCAGGGGACTGGATACATTGACCCAGAAATTTGCCATTACCATTCGCGACAGGTGGTTAAATTACAGCGATACGCTTTTTACCACTTTAAAGCCGCTATATGAAACTGTATTGCCTAAATCAACTTATAAAGAGGTGATTTTACCTACCGATTCGCCACAGGAATATACCTCTACAGGCGTATCCAAAATGTGGGATGGCAATATTATCGACTGGCCGAGTGTGTGTTTAACCAAAACCACTGTATTAACACCACAATGGGTAACTTTCGATCTGGGCAGAACAGCAACCTTAAGCCGTATAGTAGTGTGGAATTATCCCGAATACCTCAATGCCGGACGTACTTATTACTATGGAGGCAATTTAAAGGATTTTGAAATCTGGGGAACCGATAATCCGCCAGCTGATGGCAGCTTTAACAACTGGGTAATGTTGGGTAAATACAGTTCTACCAAACCTTCTAAAAGTGCCTATGGGGTACAAACCAGCGAAGATTATGCTTTTGCCAATGCCGGTATCAGTTACAATTTTGCCGTTGGACTTAAAAAAGTACGCTATATCCGCATTAAATCTATTAACAACTGGCAGGGCACTTCTTTCATGAGTGTTTCTGAAGTACAGCTTTATGGCGATCCGAGGTAATTAAAAAAGCATTTTAAAGATGAATAATCAAAAAACATATATCAGAACCATAAAACTAGCTTTTATGTGTTTGTGGGCAGGTACTTTCGTGGCCTGTACCAAATCCGACGATTATAAAAAGTATACCGAGAAAGGAGAAATTTCCTATACCGGCAAGTTAGATTCGGTAAAAATAATGTCGGGTAACAACCGGGTGTACATCAGTGGCTTGTTTCTTTCCGATCCGAAAGTAACCCAGTGCAAAATTTTCTGGAACAACAAGGCCGATTCGGTAGTAATACCCGTAAAGAAAAAGTATGCTACCGATACGCTGAAATATTTTATAGAGCGTGTACAGGAAGGTGTTCAGAATTTCCAGATTTATACTTACGATGCAGTTGGAAATAAATCTATTCCGGTATACAAAACCGGAAGGTCTTATGGCTCAAGGTATCAGTCGTCGTTGTTTAACAGGCCTATCGAATCGGCTTTTACCAATGCCAGTGGTGCAACTACCATTACCTGGCAGGGCATGGACCGCTTAACCGGGGTTTTTGCCACAGAGGTAGAATACACCAGTTTAAGCAATGTAATTAAAAAGATCAGGACCAAAATCGACGAAACTACAACGGCTATTCCCGATATTAAGCCGGGTACAAGTTTAAGGTATCGCACCCTGTTTTTGCCCGATACCGTTTCTATCGATACCTTTTCTACAGCTTTTCAAACGCAGCGTGTAGGGGCCGATATTACCGCAACTTATTTTAAAAACAAGGGAAATCCTTTCCAACCTGCAGCAAGCGGGGGCAGATGGCGTAATATTGCCGACTGGACCGTTACCGATAACATCCGTAACCATGGAGGTTTAGGAGGCTGGTGTTCCGATCAGGGAGGATGCCTGGCCATGGAAATGGGTTGGGATGGTTCCGCTCAGATTATCAATGGTAAAATATTCCAAACCTTTACGCTTCCGGCTGGCAGTTATAGTTTTGAAATTACGATGGCAAAAAATGAAGCAAAAGATCCGGTTTACATTGTAGCAGCAGCGGGTAATACGCTACCAGATGTTGCCAATGTGTCTACATCATTAGGTTACACCAACTTTGCCAACAATAAGTTTCAATTTACCTTAACACAATCAACAACAGTATCAATTGGCTTTCTGGCATCGATGACCTCCGCATCAGGAAATCAGTTTTGGATTGTAAAAGAGGTGGCGCTCAAATCTCTCTAGTACTGTTTGGTTTAATACTTAAGCCAATTAGTAAATTTATTCTCAGGGCTTTCTGTAAAGAAACCCTGAGAATTTTTATTTCAAAAGAATATTAATTTAGTCAACCAAAAAACACGCCATGCAAAAGCAAGTTCAAACCTGCATTATCCTGTTAGTCACAATTGTTACTCAATCTTGTGCGGTAAAAAAAACGAAACATATTGCTGCCAGATATGAAACCGAAGGTTATAAATTGGTTTGGAACGACGAATTTGAAAAAGATGGAACACTCAATCCGGCAAACTGGACTTATGAAAAAGGTTTTGTACGGAATGAAGAATTACAATGGTATCAGCCCGAAAATGCTTTTTGTAAAGACGGGAAATTGATCATCGAAGCACGCAAAGAGCAGAAACCTAATCCATTATACGTAGCAGGGAGTAAAGATTGGCGTAAAAAACCTCAAAATATTGAATATACTTCGGCCTGTATTATCACTAAAGATCTGCAAAGCTGGCAGTACGGCCGCTTTGAAATGAAAGCTAAAATCGATATTTCAGCTGGTTTATGGCCGGCATTCTGGACTTTGGGCCTCAACGGTCGCTGGCCTGCCAATGGCGAAATTGATATTATGGAATATTACCGGGGTAAATTATTGGCCAATATTGCCAGCATGGGTAAAAATGGTAAACCCAAATGGTTCAGCAATACCAAATCAACCGATTCGCTGGGTGGTAAAAAATGGGCTGCTCAATTTCATACCTGGCGTATGGACTGGGATGAAGAAGCAATAAGCCTTTTTGTTGATGATGTTTTGTTGAATAAGACTTTATTGAGCCAGCTGGAAAACGAAAACGGAACTTCGTTTCATCCTTTTAAACAAAAGCATTATATCTTGTTCGATTTGGCTTTGGGAGGTATGAATGGGGGTGACCTGAAAGATACCCGCTTCCCAAACCGGATGGAAGTAGAATATGTGAGGGTTTATCAGAAATAAAAGACCTTACAGGTTTTTAAAACTTGTAAGGTCTAAAATAGGTTTTAGTTCTGAACCTTAATTTCGGTTCTTCTGTTTATAATCCGGCCTTCTTCGCTATTGTTGTTGCTAATCGGGTTTTTCTCTCCATGACCAACAACTGTAAAATTGCTTCCGTTTAAGCCAGCATTTACAAAATAAGATTTTACTGCATTAGCACGGTCAACAGATAATTGCATATTATGCTCAGGTGTTCCTTCTGCTGATGAATAACCATTAAGTACAAATTTAGTTTCAGGCGATTTTTTCATTTCAGTAACCGCTTTATCTAAAATCGGGAATGATGCGGTTTTCAATACAAACGAGTTAAATTCAAACTGGATATTATCCAGGTTAAAATTGGGTTTTTCAACCGGTGCTGGTTTCTCTGGTTCCTTTTCAGGTGCCGGAGCTGGTTTTTTCTCTTCAACCGGAGCAGGTTTTTCAACAGGTGCCGGAGCAGGTTTAGCTACCAGTTTTTTTGTTTTACAAGAGTAAAGGCTTAAGGTTAATGAGGCAACGAGCGCTGTAAATAATAGTTTTTTGGTAATGTTCATTGTTTTAAGATTAATTTAAGTTTATTGTGTGTTTGTTGCCAAACATACTAATAAATGATTACAGCTATAACGATCAATTTGTAAAGAACTTGTATCGTTACCATTTAACTGTAAAAATTAAATCCCATTAAAACATCATAATTTATGTTCGTTAAGCCCTTAAATTTGGCATTAAGTTTAAGAAAGCCTGTGAGTTGGCTGTATATTTCTTTTTATCCAGTTTAAAATAAAATGCACCTTTTTTTGATCCTGTTTTATCCTTTTCTTCCAGCTTAATCAACAAACCCGTTGAAGTAATTTTACGGCTGAAATTGCGGGTGTCGATTTTCGTATCGTTTACTTCCTCAAAAAGAATATGCAGCTGCGGGATGGTAAATTTCTTAGGCAGCATTTCAAACAAAATAGGATGGAGCGATGCTTTATAACGCAGTTTTTTTCGCGCATCAGCCACCATTTTGTTATGGTCGAAAATTAATTTAGGCCGTTCGTTAATTAAAAACCATTCTGCTTCGTAATCGTCGTTTAATTGCGTTTCATATTTATGGATATCAATCAATGCAAAATAACCAACTGATAAAGTACGCTCTATCGGATCGCGCTTTGGTTCGCCATAAATCTGCATTTGCTCCAGGTAAACCCCTTCCAGGCCAGTCATTTTCTTCAATACGCGGTTGGCTGCATCATCAGGACTCTCATCTGGCCCAACAAAACCTCCCATTAAACTCCACTTGTTAATTTCGGGTTCCAGACCTCTTTTTACCAACAAAATTTTTAGGTGCTCGCCATCAAAGCCAAATACAATACAATCAACAGCTACAAGGTAATGTGGCTGCCCGGGATATTCAATCATTTTTAATTCATGTTTTGAGCCGTTAATATGTTCAATTTTTCAGACATATAAAAATAATTATTAATTGTCGTTTTGACAATTAATAATTATTTCATAATTTGGCAGCGTAGATTAGTCAGGCAAATCAGGCCGGCTGTTCTAACCAATTATAACAAATATAATGAACCAGACATTCGAACTCGACAGTAATCCGCATACCCGGTTAAACATATTAACGGGAGAGTGGATTTTAGTATCGCCACACCGTACTAAAAGACCGTGGCAAGGTAAGGTTGAAGACATTACACCCGATAACCGACCTGAATACGATCCAAAATGCTATTTATGCCCGGGTAATGGCAGGGCAGATGGCGATAGCAATCCCGAGTATACCGAAAGCTTCGTTTTTAATAACGATTTTGCGGCATTGCTCGAAGATACGCCTCAAAACGAAATGAACGAAGGCGATTTGCTGGTAGCCAATAACCAGCGGGGGCTTTGCAGGGTAATTAGTTTCAGCCCGAAACACAACCTTACCTTACCCGAAATGAGTGTTGAAGGGATTACTGCTGTAGTAAATGTCTGGCAAAATGAATTTAACACCCTGGCTAAAAAGGAGTGGATCAAATACATTCAGATTTTCGAAAATAAAGGCGAGATCATGGGTTGCAGCAATCCGCACCCGCACGGACAAATTTGGTCGCAGAGCGATATCCCGCTCGAAATTGCCAAAGAAACCGAGCGCCAGAAATCGCATTACGCCATTCATAGAACCAGTTTGCTGGGCGATTATTTAAAACTCGAACTGAAAAAAAATGAGCGTATCATTTTTGAGAACGATCATTTCGCAGTGCTGGTACCATTTTGGGCAGTTTGGCCATACGAGACAATGATTATCAGCAAACGCCATGTTAACAGCATCAAATTATTTACTGAAGACGAGAAACGGTCGCTGGCTGAGGCCATTAAAGTTTTAACCACGAAATACGATAACCTTTTCGAAACTTCATTTCCTTATTCGGCAGGGATGCACCAGGCACCCGTAAATAATGGCGATTATCCGGAGTGGCACTGGCACATGCACTTTTACCCGCCATTGCTGCGCTCGGCTACCGTTAAAAAATTTATGGTGGGTTATGAAATGCTGGCCAATCCGCAACGCGATATTACTGCCGAATTTGCAGCAGGCAGGTTAAGGGAAATGTCTACCGAACATTATAAAAACATTAAGAAAGACTAACGCGTAAATCCATGAATGCACAACATTTAAAAAATACCTTTAAAAAGCTTTTCAATGCTGAGCCAATTTTGGTCCGTTCTCCCGGAAGGATCAATATTATTGGCGAACATACCGATTACAATGAAGGATTTGTAATGCCTGCGGCGATTAACAAAGCTATTTATGTGGCCATATCGAAAAGAGACGATCAAGAAATTCATCTTTTTTCAGAAAGCTATCAGGAATTTGATATTTCATCTGTTAACGATTTAAAACAATCAAAAAACAGCTGGGCCAATTACATATTGGGCGTGGCCGATCAGTTCAAAGAACGTGGCTACAAGCTGGGAGGTTTTAACTTTTACATCGATGGCGATGTACCTTTGGGAGCTGGCTTATCGTCTTCTGCGGCGGTTGAGTGTGCTACCGGTTTTGCTTTAGATCAGCTTTTTTCGCTGTCGGTACCTAAAATGGACCTCGCACTCATTGCCCAAAAAGCCGAACAAACATTTGCCGGCGTTAACTGTGGTATTATGGATCAGTTTGCCTCAGTGTTCGGTAAGAAAGATCATGCCATGATGCTCGACTGCCGTTCCATGAAGCATATTTACATTCCGCTAAAACTGGATGGATATAAATTGCTACTTTTAAATACCAACGTAAAACATGCCCTTTCTGATTCGGCCTACAACAAAAGAAGGCAGCAATGCGAGCAGGGCGTAAGCTGGATAAAAGCACATCACCCACAAGTAAAAAGCCTGCGTGATGTAGATTTGAACATGCTGGAAGAGTTTGTAAAGCCAAAAGATGCTGAGGTTTATACCAAATGCCGTTACGTTGTTGAAGAAATTAGCCGTTTGCTAAATGCAGCCGAGCAGTTGAAGAACGGTAATTTAGCAAGTTTGGGTAAACTGATGTTCGAAACACATGAAGGTTTAAGCGCTGCGTACGAGGTAAGTTGTAAAGAACTCGATTTCCTGGTTGATGCTGTAAAACCTTTAGATTATGTTTTGGGTGCCAGAATGATGGGCGGTGGTTTTGGTGGTTGTACCATTAACATTGTAAAAGAAGAAAATATTCCGGCCCTGATTGAAGAGCTTGCTACTAAGTACCAGATGCAGTTTGGACTAAAGTTAGACGCTTATACCGTACAAACCGATAACGGAACCAGCTTATTTAGCTAAAAAACAATATTAGTTTGTCGAAGGACCTAACGAAATACCCCTAAATGTTTCGATCCTTCATCAGGCTCAGTTTGATAAATTCCAGGAAAAGCTAAAGCGGGCAAAACCGCTTTAGCTTTTCTTTTCATCAGCCAGTTTTTTTACAATCCACGGTAAGCTTAATCCCTGGCCAATTAATGTAAACAATACCACCACTACCGAAATAAATATAATTGCATTGCGCTGTGGAAAAGCACTTCCATTAGTCAGGTTTGTCGGTAACCCGATGGCAATGGCCAGCGAAACAATGCCGCGCATACCCGACCAGCTGATGATCAGACTGTTTTTAAAATCAAGCAATGCTGCTTCCGTAATCCGGTGTTTCCCTTTTTGAAATGCTTTTTGAAGGTTGATTTTTTGCAGAAAAACACGGGCCATTCTCAGTAACAGGGCTACAATCGTAATCACCAGCGAATATCCAATGTAAGGCAAAATATCGGCTTGATTAATACTCTTGTACACATAAGGAAACTGCAAACCAATTAAAATGAAAATTAATCCGTTTAAGAGGAAAATGATAATATCCCAAATGTTTTTAGATTGGGTTTTAAGCTGTTCGGGAAATACGTGGTTACTAAACCTCGATATGCCCAAACCTAAAATTACAACGGCAATAACACCCGAGACATGAATTTCTTCTGCAATTAAATAGGTTACAAAAGGCATTAACAACATAAAACTGATGGTTGCCAGCCGGTTATCGTGAATTCTTTTCAGAATAAAAGCCAAAATTCTTGCCATTACCATTCCTGTTATAAAACCACCTGCCATTAAAATGGCGAATGATAACGAGGCTTTCCAAAATACAAATGCGGTTCCCGTTACTGCCGCTACCGCAAAGCGATAAGCCACCAGGGCCGATGCATCGTTAACCAGGCTTTCTCCTTCTAAAATCGTATTGGTTTTGTGCGAGAGACCAAGCCCTTTGGTAATACTCATGGCTGCAACGGCATCGGTAGCCGATAAAATGGCACCCAAAACAAAAGAAACAGGCCAGCTCATTCCCGGAATCATGTAATGCGCAACAACAGCAATACCGATGGCCGTAATAAATACCAAACCTATAGATAGCGTGGCAATGGTATTCATGTTGGTTTTAAACTCCTTAAACGAAATGTTAAAAGCAGCATCGTAAAGTAACGGCGGGAGGAAAATCAAAAAAATAATTTCAGGATTAATATCAATAGGCCGCAAAGCAGGGATAAAGCCAACCGCTATTCCGGCAATAATGAGTAAAACAGGGTAGGGAATTTTAATGTGATCGGCAACCGATGACAGGCCAATCATTACCACTAAAATGAATATAACGATGGTGTAGTTTTCCATAGCGAAGCTTAACTAGCCTGCAAAATATGGGTTTGAAACTAATTTGCAAAAGCAAGCCTCAAAAAATCGTTCGGGTTTAAGCAATTTAAACGTAGCAAATTTGCTTCGCTAATCCTCTATCGGAATAATTATTTATAGGATGAAAAACCGAGAAATTAGCGTTTGAATGATAAAAGCTTAGCGCTGTAAACGTGGTCTTTTGGCTTTGAAAGGCTGGTTGGCTTTAGGTTTAAAGGCCTGGGTTTTGTTTTCTTCCTCCGAAATTTTTACCGTAATAATATTGCCTTTAAAAGATTCCCCGTTTAGCGTAGAAACAATGTTTTTAGCATCAGGAAGGCTAAAGATTTCTAAAAAAGCATAGCCTTTGCATTTTCCGGTAGCTCTGTCGCGAACAACTTTAATTGTTTCTACTCTGCCATGAAGGCTAACAAAAATTGCCAGATCCATCTCTTGGATGTTATCTGGGAGGCCGCCTATAAAAATCTTAACCATTTGTATTGTCATTTTTAGAACACAAACCAAAACGATTTCCGGTTCTGAGCTGTTCTTTAGGTCTGCAAAATAAGTAAAATGATGCGTTTCCCCAAACTAATTGGCTAAAAACTGAATGGTTTTAACATTATCTTATAAATGATACTGATAAATATTGATGTAAAGTATTAGAAAATGTACATTCGCTTTCTAATCATAAAAACCCATCCCGCTATATGAGCCTCAACAAGTTAAAATCTTTGCCTTTTATTGCTTTATTGCTGTTTAGTTCGTCGTTATTGCAGGCGAAAATTATTTTGCCTTCGGTATTTAGCGATAATATGGTATTGCAACAGAAAACCAATGCTGCTATCTGGGGTAAAACCGATGCCGGCAAAGCAGTAAAAATTACAGTATCCTGGAATAAAATCAATTATGGCGCCATTGCCGATGCCAATGGAAACTGGAAAATTAAGGTCGCTACACCTGGTTATGGTGGGCCTTATACCATTACCATTTCTGATGGCGAAGCAATTGTGCTTAACAATGTTTTAATTGGCGATGTTTGGATTTGCTCCGGACAATCCAATATGGAAATGCCTTTGGCTGGCTGGGGTAAAATTTTAAACTATGAAAAAGAAATTGCCGATGCCAAATTTCCCAATATCCGCTTACTACAGGCCGACCACATTACCAGCAATATTCCGTTAAATGATGCGAAAGTGGCGAATGGCGGCTGGCAGGAATGCAATCCGAAATACGTTGCCGGTTTTTCATCTACCGCATATTTCTTTGCGCGCCAGGTTTACGAGAAAACCAAAATTCCGATAGGATTAATCCATACCTCATGGGGCGGTACCATTGCCGAGGCCTGGACCAGTGCCGAATCCTTAAAAAAGATGCCCGATTTTACAGCTGCGGTTGATAAAATCCAAAAATCTGTTAAAAATCCTTCGCCACTTAGTTACGAAGAAAAAGTAACAAACTGGGTTAAAACCATTAACGAAAAAGATTCTGGTTACCTGAACGGCCAGGTAAAATGGGCTACTACGGATGCCAATGGCTGGAAGAGTATGGCTATCCCAACCTTGTGGGAAGATGCTGCACTTAAAAATTTCGATGGCATTGTATGGTTCACCAAAAAAATCAATATTCCCGAAAACTGGAAAAAAAATGGCGCCAAACTTAGCTTAGGCACCATTGATGATAATGATATCACCTTTGTAAATGGCGTAAAAGTTGGTGAAACCGAAGGTTATAATGTGGCTCGAACATACACTTTACCAGCTGATTTGTTGAAAACAGGCGAAAATACTATCACAGTACGCGTTTTTGATAGCGGCGGTGGCGGCGGTATTTATGGGGAGGCCAAAGAGTTAAATCTGAATAACGTCAGTGGAGAGCAAATCGCTTTAACGGGTAACTGGAGTTATAAAATAGGTCTCGATTTTAAAAAAGCTGAGCCAAAACCTTTCGAAGAAAATGGTCCGAACCGCCCAACAGTGCTCTACAATGCTATGCTTCATCCTTATATTCAGTTTGCCATTAAAGGTGCCATCTGGTACCAGGGCGAAAGCAATGCCGACAGGGCTTATCAATATCGCGAACTTTTCCCAACCATGATTAAAGATTGGCGCCAGAAATGGGGGCAAGGCGATTTCCCTTTTTATTTTGTGCAACTGGCCAACTTTATGCAGGTAGACCAGGCACCTGCCGAATCGGCCTGGGCCGAACTACGCGAAGCTCAGCTAAAAACACTTGCACTGCCTAATACCGGCATGGCCACCATTATCGATATTGGCGAGGCTAAAGATATTCATCCGAAAAACAAGCAGGATGTTGGCAAAAGATTGGGGCTAATTGCCTTAGCTAAAACCTATGGCCAGAAAATAAACTATTCAGGACCGGTTTACCAATCGCAAAAAGTAGATGGAAGGCAGATTACCCTAACTTTTGGTAATACCGAAAATGGCCTTAAAGCACGTGATGGAGCAGAACTTAAAGGCTTTGCTATTGCCGGTGCTGACAAGAAATTTTACTGGGCAAATGCTACAGTAAAGGGAACCCAGGTAGTGCTAAGCAGCAACGAAGTAGCCAATCCGGTAGCGGTTCGTTATGCCTGGGGGAATAATCCTGTTTGTAACCTGGTTAGTAACGATGGTTTGCCGGCATCACCATTCAGAACCGATACCTGGCAGGGCGTTACCTTCGGTAAGAAGTAAGTTTCTGGTTTGCAGTAAATTTGTGCAATTTGTGTGTTTAAAAACGTGCAATTGCGGCAATATTTAAAGAGCCACATTTTTTTGTGGCTTACTTTATATTTTTACAGCATAACCGGAAATTATGCCTAACACTTTGTCCGATCAGGAAACCATTCTCCTCATTGCCGATCTTGAAGAAAAATTATTGGATGGCTTTAAAACAACAGATCTTAGAACACTGGATCTTTTGTTTGCCGATGGCATGATTTTTCACGATCAGTATGGTAATGTCCTGGATAAGGAAATGGATATGGATGCCTACCGCAACGGCCTGGTTTCAATCAACAAAATCAACGTCTCCAAGCGCGAAATACGTGTTTTCGATTCTATTGTGGTGGTTTCGGCAAGTCTTTTTATTAAAGGTAGGTATGCCGATATACTGCTTAACGGCAAATACCAATGGCTAAGGGTATGGGCAAAGGTGCAGGAAGACTGGAAAGTTATTTCGGCCAGCTGTACCAGCATTTCTATTTAATTAACGAGCTTAAAAAAAGAACGGGGAATAACCATTAAGGCTATCCCCCGATTCTAAATTAACGCTCTCTGATACTAATATAGAACTAATCTCAACTTTCTCCAAAAAACGAACATGCCCAGGCCACTGGTGTGTAGTCGCATACACCAAAATGTGGTTAAGATTCATGATTAACTGTAAACTTTACACCTTCAGGTTGTGAAGTGTTTTTCTTATTTAAATCCTGCTTAACCAGGCAGTGTGTCGGTAACCTGAAAAATAATGGCGTCAGATTATTTTAAAACAGCTTACTAAATCGTTTTATTATTGCTTTGAATTTATTAGTTTTATAAAAAAATAGCTAACCAATTAACCTTTTATGAAAAGAATAGCCAAACCACTTTTTTTCCTAGTTTCCTGTCTGTCAATCCATACTTCGTACGCACAAAATTTAAATGAGTTTAATAAAGCACCGCTTAAGCAAGATGTTTATGTACAATTGCCACTAGGCAGCATTAAGGCCAAAGGTTGGTTATTAAAACAGTTAGAACAGCAGCGCGATGGAGCTACCGGGATGGCCGAGGAGCTATATGCAGCAAAAGACGATTTGGGTAAAAATACCGATTGGCTGGGTGGTGAGGGAAATAGCTGGGAACGCGTACCGTACTATGTTAAAGGTTTGGTAGCACTGGCTTATACACTTGATGATGCTAAATTAAAAGTCAAAGCACAGAAATATATCGAATGGACCTTAAACAGCCAGCAACCGAATGGTTTGTTTGGCCCAGTTAAAATGAAAGACTGGTGGCCGCGCATGCCCATGATGTATGCTTTGCAAAGTTATTACGAGGCTACAAATGATAAGCGGGTAATTCCTTTTTTAAGTAAATATTTCAAATATCAGCTGGCTAATCTTGATGCCGAGCCCTTAAAAGAATGGGCAAAATCAAGAGCAGGCGATAATATGGAAATCGCCATTTGGGTTTATAATAAAACCGGCGATCAGGATTTGTTAAAACTGGTAGAAAAATTAAAGCAACAGGCTTATCCATGGATAGATATCTATACCAACAACGGATTTTACTTTTATGGCGATGATTTTCAGCCGAAACACATGGTAAATGTAGCTCAGGCATTAAAATTTCCGGTCGTTTATGCACAACTTCACGATAACCCGGCGAATACCGATGCCTTCGTTAAAGGGATTGCACATATTATGCATGATCATGGCCAGCCCGAAGGGCTTGGCTCAGGTACCGAATTTCTGGCTGGTACCAGCAGTATTGAAGGCGTAGAAACCTGTACCGTGGTAGAATGGATGCAAAGTTTAGAAACAGCTGCTAAAATCATTCATGAGGCTAACATTGGCGATAAGCTTGAAAAAGTAGCTTTTAATGCTTTGCCTGCTCAGTTTAGCCGCGATTTCAAAAATCATTCTTACTACACCTTACCCAACCAGGTGCAAAGTGTACATGGAGAACATGGTTTTAATCAGGATTACGGCTCCGGGATTATTTCTAGTCCATATTCTGGTTATGGTTGTTGCCGCTACAATATGCACATGGGCTGGCCTTACTATGTGAAAAACAGCGTGGTAGCTACTCCCGATAAAGGCCTGGCAGTTGTAACTTACGGACCAATGGAGGTGGAGACTTTCGTTAATGGTAACCAGAAGATAAAAATTACCGAAAGCACCAATTATCCTTTTGAAGAGCAGATTAATTTAAAAGTTAACCTTGCATCAGCTGCAACTTTCCCTCTGGTATTGCGCATCCCTACCTGGGCTTTAAAACCTGCAGTTAAGTTAAACGGAAAGGCTTTAACCGGTGTAAAAGCTGGTGAAATGTTAAAAATACAGCGCCAATGGCAGAATAACGATCAGTTGGAACTCAATTTTCCGATGGAAATTGGTAGCGAGCAACAGGTAAACAATGCACTAAGCATTACCCGCGGACCAATTGTTTACGCACTCGAAATTAAGGCAGCCAATAAAATAACTAAAACACATCCTGTTGCCGGCTTTACCGATTACGAAATCCGCCCCGAATCGCCATGGAATTATGGATTATCGCTAAAAAAGGGAAATCTGGGCAGCAACTTCAAGGTTGTTAAATCGGATATGACCGATAATCCGTTTATTGCGGCTACTTCGCCGGTTAAATTAAAAGTACAGGCAAAGAAGATTCCTTCATGGGGCTTATCTTACCATAAAATGGCTGCTTTCGATGTACCTTTTAGTCCGGTATTGTCAACCGAAGCCGATGAAGAAGTTACTTTGGTTCCTTACGGATCAGAAAATGTTCGCTTAAGCTGTTTCCCTGTAATCGGAATACCCAAAAAAACAACCAAAAGCCTGACCGAGAATTTTGATCAGGGTATGCCGGGTAACTGGGTTTTTTATGGAGGTGGCTGGTTTTGGAAAGATGGACAGATTAATGCAGCTTCAAACGCAGGTTCTGGTGGTTTCGGTATAAATGGTTCTAAATATGTAGCTAACGATACCGATTTTAAAGATTTTACCTATCAGGCCGACGTTAAAATTAATACGCTCGGCGATGCAGGTTTAATGTTCAGGGTTTCCGATCCGGCAATAGGGCCTGATGCTTACCAGGGCTATTATGTAGGTTTAGATCAGCCTAATGGTAATGTTATTTTCGGTAAAGCCAATGGACAAAAATGGGAATTACTAAAAGCCGAAAAATATCCGGTAGAAATGAACAAAATGTACAGCCTGAAAGTGGTTGCCAAAGGCGATAAATTTGATATTTTTGTTAACGGTGCTGCTCAGCCGGTTCTTTCGGTAACCGATAGCCAGTACCGGTCGGGTAGTATTGGGTTAAGGACTTATAAAGCATTGGCCAGTTTCGATTCGGTAAAGATTAACGCTTTTTAACATCATTTAAACCCCATGTAAAACTTTGCGGCAAGGAATTTGTTGACGTAATTGCTATAAAACAATATCATTATGAAATTATACAAATCAATCCCAATAATGCTCTTTACAGTGGCACTTGCTGCTGGTTGTGTAAGTAATAAGAAATATGCCGAACTCCAGGATACTTACGCTAAGTTAAGGGAAAGGAATCAGGAGCTAAGTAATAAATATCAGGATAGCCAACGCGAATTAAGTGGAAGCACCAGCAGGGTAAAAAGTTTAGAAGAGCAAATCGCTTCAGAAAGGGCGAATGTTAAGGCTTTACAAGATGCATTAAATAAATGTTTAAATTCGAGTAACCAGGGCAACGTAAATATTTCTAAACTGGTTGATGAGATTAACAGTTCAAACAAATACATTAAACAATTGGTAAATGCCAAAAACAAAAGCGATTCGCTTAATATGGTGTTAACCAATAATTTAACCCGTTCATTAAGTCGTGAAGAACTGGGAGATGTAGATGTTCAGGTACTTAAAGGTGTGGTATATATTTCACTGGCCGATAATATGCTGTACAAATCAGGTAGTTATGAGATTTCTGATAAAGCTGGCGAAACTTTAAGTAAAATCGCTAAAATTATTAAAGATTACGATACCTACGATGTACTGATTGAAGGTAATACCGATAATGTGCCGATTACGCAACCCAATATCCGCAACAACTGGGATTTAAGTGCCCTGCGTGCTTCGTCTGTTGTTCAGGTGCTGCAAACCAAATACGCGGTCGATCCGAAAAGATTAACTGCAGGCGGACGTGGAGAATTTAACCCGATTGCCGATAATACTACGGCAGGAGGTAAGGCAAAAAACCGTCGTACACAAATTATCATTACGCCAAAACTGGATCAGTTTATGGATTTAATTGGCAAAGCGCCGGAACAATCACAGAAGTAAAAAACAGTTCAATAAATTTAGGTAAAAAGGCAGTTCATTTTTGAGCTGCCTTTTTTGCATTTAGTGGCTTTAAAACATTTCGTTTCGTGTAACCAAATTACTATCTTGGCGCATATTTTTAACCGCTCCATCCTTTATGAAGTTTTCTTTTTACTTTGAGCGAAGCTCAAAGATTTTATCCTTAACACTGGTTCTGTTTTTTATTGGTTTCAAAGGTTTTTCGCAAGAAAAGAAATCAAATTATAACCTGCTCTGGCAAATTAGCGGAAAAGGCTTGTCCAAACCATCTTATCTTTTTGGTTCCATGCATGTCAAAGATAAACGTGCCTTTAATTTCAGCGATTCGCTGATAAAAGCTATGGAATCTACATCAGCATTTGTAATGGAGGTACATCCTGATTCTTTAATGAAATCGTTTTTTGAAGCTAAAAAAGAAAGAGCCGGCAAAAAGAGAATAACCGAATTAATTACAGCCGAACAAATTGCCGAACTGGTTAAACGTTTCGAAGCAAAAAATGGCTACGTGCCCGATTCTTCCATGCTCGATAATCCGGTTTTAGTAGCCGCTCTGATGAATGATCAGGTAAACCGGAAAGATGATATGCAAACTTTTGTCGATGCCTATCTCTACGGTATTGCGCGTACCATGAAGAAAAAGATTTACGGATTGGAGAAACCCGAAGATCAGGTGAAGTTGTTATATGGCAGCGACGCTAAAATTGCCAGTTTGTTTGATGTTGATGAGGAAGCAGCAGCCGAAAGCATGGAGAAAATGGTTAATGTTTATGCAAAAGGTAATTTAGATGATATTACTGCACTCCTGAGCGAAGAAAGTGAAGATCAGCTAGATCTTATTGGTAGAAATGAAGTAATGGCCAATGGTATATTAAAGTTAATGCAGGCCGATAACCTTTTCATCGCAGTAGGTGTGGCGCATTTAAATGGCGAAAAAGGCATTATCAGTTTGCTTAGCAGGGCAGGCTATACCCTACGGCCGGTTACCGCTACCTTTACAGGGCTGGCCAAAAACTTTAAAATCGACTATGCCAAAATAGATTGGGTAAAACATAATGACGCTGCGGAGAATTTTGAAGCAGAATTTCCTGTCGAACCCATTATTACCAAAGAGATTATAGGTAAATCTTACGTTGCTGCAGATTTGATTACCAATATGCGTTACGCTGTTCGTTCAACTTATACAGGTCCACTCGAAAAAATGACTTCAAAAGCATATTTAGATACGGTGTTTACCAAATATCTGGACAAAGGAGGGAAATTAATCAGCAAAAAAAGCGAAAACAGGTATGGTGGGGTAGGTTTGGCAGTTGAGTTTGAAAAAGACGGTAAATTTTCGCGTAATGTGTTGGTGCATAAAAATTATACCTTATATATGATCAGTGTCGATGCTGAAAACAATAATCTTCATGCAGCATACGCAGATAAGTTCTTTTCAGCTGTTAAAATTTCTGATGTGGTTGTGGCTAAAAAGGACAATTGGCTCGACTATAAACATGACCTGGCGGGTTTTAGTTTAAAAATACCCATGCAGCCTGAAGAAAGTACCAAGCAGATACCAAATCCAACTTTACCGGCATCGCCTTATATAATTAACATGTACACCATGTTGGATAAGGTAAATTTTGTGAGTTATTTATTTCGGTATAACGATTTTCCGGAAGGAATGTACCTTTCTGATAAAAATACCTTTTTTAACGGCATCAAAAGTCAGCTCGAAAAAAACGGCAAAATTGTAGATGGCCCGGTAACTATTTATAAAGAAGGGCTTGAAGGCCGAGAAATTGGTCTTGTTTTGCAAGGTACCTACATGAAAGTACAAATGTTTTTAAGGGGTAACCGTTCGTATCTGTTAATGAAACAAAACCAGATGGGAGAGGATAAGCTGAAAGATGATGAATATTTTAATTCGTTTAAATTAGAGAAATACCTTGAGGGTAAAAATGCTTTCTACCAGGTGGATGATTTAAAAGTTTTTACGCCTGCACAACCCTCCACTGCTCCTGAAAAAGAGGAAATGGACCACACTTCATTTTTGAATAATAACAAACTTTTTTATTCCCTCAATAAAAATACCGGCGGTGCTTACCTCATCGGAACCAGTAAAATAAAGAAATACTTTAAATCGGCCAATCTCGATTCGCTTTATATCCAAACCTTCAACAGGATGAAGAAAGAAACGGATAGCATCATCAAAACAGAAGACGCGCTGGTGGGAACTTCGAAAGGCAAGATATTTACCTATGTAGACAGTGCTTCGGGATTACAGAAAAAGGCTAAATTTTGGGTAAATGGCGAACGCTTTTATTACCTGAGCTTAATGAGTACCAAAGAAGACCTGGAAAGTAAGCAAGCTATCGATTTCTTTAATACTGTAACAGTAACTACGGCACCAAAACCTTTCGACATTAAAGCCTCTAAAGCTAAACTGATTTTTGATGATTTGAAAAGCCCGGATACACTGGTTTATAATCCTGCATTTGGTGCACTGAGCTATTACGAATTTGATAAGGCCGAAATCCCGCTTATTAATGCTGCATTAAAGCTTAAATATACCGACGACACCATCAACAACGGAGTAAGGGTAAAATTGATTAAAGCGTTAAGTGTTTTACAGAAAGAAAAAAGTATCCCGTTATTAAAGGAGCTGTTTGCTGATGCTAAAAATACTGATATCATCAGAAACAAGGCGCTGACTGAAATTGTGAGTTTAGATTCGAACCAATACGATTGGTATTTGAAAAGCCTCAACGACAATAAAGCACTGGATCTGGTGAGCTACTGGTCAACCTTTAACCCGCTTTACGATTCATTAGCTTATGTTTCAGAGCATTTTGATCAGGTGCTGGCCTTAAAAAACAAAGAACCCTACCGTTCAAGTGTACTTGGCCTGGTTTCAGAAATGATAAGTAGTGAAAAGCCTGAATATCTGGCGCAACTGAAACAAAATAAAGAAAAAATAACTGCACAAGCCATTACCGATTTGAATGGTTATTTAAAGGACAACGATAATTATCCGGGCGGTTCTGTTTATCATTACCTTGATATTTTACCGGCACTCGAAATGCCTGAACTTACCGATGCCTTTACAAGTAAATTGATTACCGATTCAAATACCTATGTGGCAACCAGTGCAACGGTGGCGCGAATTAAAGCCGGCTTACCGGTTGATCAGAAACTGCTTGATGCAAAGCTGGATAGTATATCTAGTCGCTACGATATTTTAAAGGCTTTTGATGCGGTTAAAAAATTAGATCAGGTGCCGGCTAAATACCTCAAACACGAAGAAATTGCCAAACTTTTGCTATCTAATTACATGAGCGAGGAACTCGATTATTCAGAAAATGTGAAATTACTGGATAAGATTGAAGAAAACGGAAAAATATACTACGCTTTCGAATTTATATACCCTGCAACGGAGGAAGGAGAGAGCATTACCTATGTAGGTGTTTGTGGCCCTTTTGATAGTGATGAGAAGAAGATTGACTTTAAGAAATACCAGAGTTACAGCGATTTCGAAGTTAAAAGCGACGATTGGTTAAAACAGATAAAAACTTTAATAAGCACCTTAACCGAAGAGTAGTTAAAAATAAGCGAAAGAGGTAGTTCATGATTGGACTGCCTCTTTTGTGTTACAATTTTCAGTAAACCTGATAATTTGCTAATTTTGCGGCTCCTTACCAAAAGATCATGAGAAAACGAATTAGGAGGCATTTGCGTACTGCAAAATATATTGTTTATAAAGAAACCTTAATCGATTTTAAAGAGCACTTCTGGACATTTATAGGTGCTTTTCTGGGGATCGCCATCATGGGGCTGATCAACTCCAAATACTTCACTGCTTACGATAATTTGTTTATAATTGGTTCGTTCGGTGCATCTTCGGTACTTATTTATGGCATAATTAACAGCCCGCTCGCACAACCACGCAATTTAATTGGAGGGCATGTAGTTTGCGCATTGGTGGGTGTAACTATGCACAAATTAATCCCGGGCGAGTTATGGTTGTCTTCAGCACTCTCGGTGGCACTATCTATTGTTTTAATGCAGGTTACCAAAACCCTGCACCCTCCTGGCGGAGCAACAGCACTTATCGCCAATATTGGCTCTCCCAAAATACAGTCGCTAGGCTATCTGTATGTACTTAGTCCGGTATTAACAGGGGCTACCATTTTATTGCTGGTAGCTATTTTTGTGAACAACAGAACTTCGCACAGAAGCTATCCCAATAATAAAAAATGGTATAGGATATGGCACAGGTATCGCCGTTAGGCTGATCCTTTTTCGTATATAACGAGACCTTCGGAGTAACTAAGAATTCGGTACAGAAAGCTTTTTCTTTTGCTGGCTTAAATAGGTCGTTATTTGCTGTAAAGTGATGCATCTGGTTGCTCTTACAGCTGATTTAAGTACTTCCGATGAAACACCAAGGCGGTTGGCCCAGTAATTTCGATCTGTTTCTTCAGACAATAAAATAATTTCGTCTTGAATAGCGGTGGTTGAATTCAGATTTTCCATGTTTCGGGATAATTAATTTATAAAAAAAGTCATAATCAAATTTTGATTTGTACTCGCCTGGGTGCCTAATGCCTTAACACGCCGTTGCTAAAAGTATAGCCCTGGCCTTTTAATTTCGCAATAAACACAGCAATAAATATAATTGAATACCTAAGTGAACGTAAATAGTGTTCAGCTTATCAAACCATTTTAATGCGATAAAATTAATTTTTTTTATTGAGAATAACAAGCTGTAAAGCAGTTAGTTAAAATATTTTTGGTAAAACGTTTTTCTAAGCAGTTGAAAATAAATAGTTGATATTCAGCTAGTAATTTTATTTGTCAGTAATCATTTCCAGGTTAGCCCTCATTTCACTATTATTATTGATTATAGTTAAAAAAACTGATCATCAGTACAACGTAAGGTTGTGCAAAATTTATCATTTATGTATTTTTAATTATACGTAAATTAACTATAATTGTTGATTATTTATAAAATTATCTTTTTTCTAATGGGCGACAAGAGAAGGGGAGAGATTGTAGAAATTGATTTTGAAAACGGGCTGGGTACCATCATTGATGAAAACGGCCAGGACATTCAGTTTCAGTTAGATGAAATCCCCGGGCAGGTTAATCTGAACGCGAAAGTGTTTTTTGATATTGATTTAGGCCTGAGTGGCCTGGTAGCGGTTAAAGTTGAGTATGAAAATATAAAAGTGCCGGGCTAGTCGTCAGTATTTTAAGGAGCGATTGTTTGTTCCACGGGCAGGCTAAAATAAAAGGTAGAGCCTTTTCCAAATTTACTTTCTACCCATATTTTTCCTTCATGCCTTTTAATAATTTCGGCGCAAATATATAAGCCTACCCCAAAGCCAGCAATGGTTTTGGTTATTGCACTGTCTACCCGGAAAAAACGGTCGAATAACCTGGGTATATTGTTTTCTTTAATGCCAATACCCTCATCTTCCACACTGATAATTACTTCATTATCAGTTTTTTCGCATTTGATGGCAATAAACGAATCTTTTTTAGAGTATTTGGCCGCATTGCCAATCAGGTTACTGATCACATTGCCAATTTTTTCCATATCGGCATTTACAATGGTTTGTTCTGTACCAATTACCTGTATAAAGTGACTCGGTAACACAATCCTGTTCTCTTCTGCAATACTCTTGATTAAGGCAATTACATCAAAATCAGTTTTGTTCAATAAAATCTTGCCCGATTCCAGCAGCGAAACATTCAAAAAACCATCAATCATTAACGACATTCTTTTCAATTGAAGATTTACCTTGTCGAGTGTATCAATAGCGAAACTGTTTTCGGTTTCCTTTAACTTAAATTGCAAAAGCTGTACATATGCACTTAACGAGGTTAGTGGTGTTTTAAGTTCGTGACTAACCATCCCGATGAAATCATTTTTCCGGAGCTCATCTTGTTTATGTTCGGTAATATCTAAAACTGCTCCTGCAATGTACACAGGCTTACCATCAGCATTATAGTAAGCTTTGCCTGCAGTTCTAAGCCATTTGGTTTTGTTTGCGGTGCTCTTTAGGTTTATCTGATATTCGACGTTAAAGGCCGACCGGTTGTGCAGCGCTTTGCGGATACTGGCCGAGAGAACTTCGAAATCTGCTTTGGCAATCATCCCCTTGGCTTCCTCAAGCCCCATGCGGTTATTTTCCAGTTCGTAAATCTGCTGTGCGCGTTCAGATAAGAGCACCTTTTTGCTTTCCAGATCTACATTCCACGAACCCATTTCCGAAGCATCCATGGCCAGTTTAAGTATGTCTTTGGCTTTTAAAAGCTCCTTTTTGAAGTTTACTTCTTCCGTAATATCTTTAATAATAGCCAGGATGCGGGTAATCTCATTCTTGTCGTTTTTAAGCGGCTGGTATAAGGCTACAAAATATCCATCAAATGCTGCTGTAGAAATTTTTAATTCGTTGAGGGTTAATGGCGCACCGGTTTTAAAAATTTCTTTCACCCTGTTTAATATGTGCCGCTGTTTTGCCAGTTCAGGTCGGGCTTGTTCCTGAGGGATTCCGATTACCTCTTTCCTCGTTTTACCCCAAAGCTTCAATATATTATCGTTGGCATATTCTGTAATCAGGTCAGGTCCTCTTAAAACACACATGCCCAGGGGGGCCTGCTCAAAAAAGCCTCTAAACCTGGCTTCGCTTTCCGATAGTTCAAACAGGATGCGCTCCAGGTCATTTTCATTAACCGGTACTTCTTTTAACGAGCAGATAATATATTCAACAGGATGGTCGTTTTGCAGCACCGGAGAAAACTCCAGCTCCCATTTTACATTTGGCGAATTGGAATAAATAGGATGGATAACCAGGCTAACTGGCTTTTTAAATTCACTTACCTGTTGTACCGCATTAATTAATAAATCTCTCTCCTCATCCGATAGCAGCGTGGGAATAATATCTACATCGTAAAACTTTAAATTTCCTCCAATACGTGCAATTAAAGCCTGGTAAGCGTCGTTATGCTCTACAACCACCAATACCGGTTTAATTTTAAAGATAATTATTGGGTTATGAGCATGTTTTAATAAGGCTTTTAGCAAAGAGGAGGTTAAGTCTATCATAATTTGGTTCACGCTTATCCAAATATAATCCTTAGCAGGCTAATCACCAACCAATTTATATCAATAGCTTAAAATTATCTGGTAATGTACTTCTTGTATTAATAAAAAGCTGTTTTCTTATGGTTTAAAACCTTTTTATACTACTTTTTATAAATAATATTTTTTTAAAACATTATTCGGAGTTATACGTTTGTTCAGCGGATATCTGGTGCCTGGATATCTGCCAGCTATTACCCTTAACACTTAATTGAGCTCCATGAATCCCGAAAAAAAACATGCTTTAAATAAGTGGACCCATTTTAATGAGGTTTCGCCTTTGATTTCGCTTTTTAAAACCTACCACGATTTAACTTCAGAAATCGAATACTTTATAAACCAGCATACCTTTCCTGTTGTTTTTAAAAAAAACAAATTTATATCCTCTCCTTTAGATCATCATGATTATGCTTACCTTATCGTAAAAGGAATAGCCCGTGGCTATCTGAAAGAAGGGAAAACGGAAATGACTATCTGGATTGCTAAAGAAAATGAACTGATTGGAAATAGTTACAGTGTTAACAGAGAGCATAAATCGGTGGAGACCTATATTCAGGCGCTGGAGGATATCGAAGCTGTAGCAATTCCACACGAAATGTACACTCGACTTTATGATATGGATCATATTGCCAATTATATCGGGCGTAAAATTACCCAGTTTCATTACTTTCAGTCTTGCGAACGGGCATTGATTGCTAGATTGCAGACTGCCGAAAAAAAATACATACGCTTTATGCAATCCTATCCGGACCTGGTAAGCAGGGTAGGTTTAAAATATATCGCCTGTTTTCTGGGGATGCGAATGGAAACGTTAAGTCGCATCAGATCCAGATTGCTGGTTGATGTTTGATAGCGTTGAGTTGTGAGCATAGAGATGGAAAAAATGAGGATTAATTCTGTCTTATTTTGCTGTTATTTTAAAGTAAAAAAAATGTAAATAAAATGAGGTAGCGGAGTCCCTTATTTTTTAGTTGTAATGTTATATTTGCTAAATCCGACTGATTTCTAATACACATTTTTTGAATATGGCGGCTGTAAAAGGTGTTTTTTGGCTTCTGAAATGATTTTTGTGTATTTTTATTGAAAATTATTGTATTAGTAATCAGTGTGTTATGTTTTATTTTTAACTAAAAAACGTCATTTACACGATTTAACATTTCTTACTTACATTTTTTTAAAAAATTATATATATTTGTTCTTACCCTTTCGAGGGTATGTTTTTCATAGGTAGATGTAGGGTCAGAACATTGTTCTGGCCCTTTTTTATTTTTATCAATCCAGAAAGCCTACTTTTGTTTTATGGTTAAAAAGAAAGTGATTGTGGCGGTTACAGGTGCCAGTGGTTCGGTTTATGCAAAAGTGCTGTTTGATGCGTTGTTAAAACTAAAAGATCAGATCGAAGCAGTGGGGGTGGTGATGAGCGATAATGCCAAAGAAGTTTGGCAGTTTGAACTGGGAAATCAGGATTATGACCAATTTCCGGATTTTAAATTCTATAGTAAAAACGATTTTAATGCTCCTTTTGCTTCAGGTTCGGCCAAATATGATACAATGATTATCGTGCCTTGCTCAATGGGTACTTTAGGGCGTATTGCACATGGAATTTCAAACGATTTAATCACCAGGGCTGCTGATGTAATCCTGAAAGAGCGCCGGAAACTGATTGCCGTAGTACGCGATACACCTTTCAGCTTAATCCACATCAACAACATGAAAACCGTAACCGAAGCCGGCGGGATTATTTGCCCTGCCAACCCATCATTTTACAGTCTGCCCAAAAGCATCGAAGAAGTAGCCGGAACGGTAGTTAGCCGGGTTTTGGATTTGGCAGGCTTCGAGCAGGAAAGCTACCGCTGGCAGGAAAAGTAATTGCTGCCGGGTAATTCACGGCTTGCAATTTATAGCTAATTGAATGATTCAAAACGCAGCTTACATTGTTATCTCACTGTAATTTGTGCGCCAAGGCCATTCTAAACGCCTAATTCCGAACAAATTTCTTATCTTTGCAGCCTCAATGAAAAAGGTCGCATTTTATACATTAGGTTGTAAACTCAATTTCTCTGAAACCTCTACTATCGGTCGTTTATTTACCGATGCTGGCTATGCTGTGGTAGAATTTCAGGATCAGGCCGATGTTTATGTGATCAATACCTGCTCTGTTACCGACCATGCGGATAAAAAATGCCGTAAGGTGGTTAAAGAAGCTTTAAAATATTCGCCAAATGCTTTTGTAACCATTGTAGGTTGCTATGCGCAGTTAAAACCACAGGAAATTGCAGAGATAGAGGGCGTTGATATGGTTTTAGGGGCTGCCGAGAAATTCAGGATTGTAGAATATATTACCGATTTAACCAAACAGCCTAAAGCGGTGGTGCACCAGCAGAATATCGAAAAGGTAAACCATAATTTTATTGCATCTTATTCTATTGGTGATAGAACCCGTACTTTCTTAAAAGTGCAGGATGGTTGCGATTATCCGTGTACCTATTGTACCATTCCATTAGCGCGTGGTGCGAGCCGTAGCGATACCATCGAAAATGTGGTTAACCGTGCTAAAATGATTGCCGAAAGTGGTGTGAAAGAAATCGTGTTAACGGGGGTAAACCTGGGCGATTTTGGTATCCGCAATGGTGAACGTGAAGATAAATTTTTCGATTTGGTTAAAGCGCTTGATGAAGTTGAAGGCATTGAAAGAATCCGGATATCATCGATTGAACCCAATTTGTTAAGCAACGAAATTATTGAGTTTGTGGCCACTTCAAAAAGATTTGTGCCACATTTCCATATTCCTTTACAATCAGGTTCTGATAAAATACTGGGTTTAATGCGCCGTCGTTACCGCAGGGATTTATATGTAGAACGCGTAGCCAAAATTAAAGCCGTAATGCCACACTGTTGTATCGGTGTTGATGTGATTGTGGGTTTCCCTGGCGAAACTAAAGAAGATTTCTTAGATACTTACCAGTTTTTAAACGGACTGGATATTTCTTATCTGCACGTATTTACCTATTCGGAGCGCGAACTAACCGTAGCTGCCGAAATGAAAGGTGTGGTTGCAGGCAGCGAACGGAATGAGCGGAGTAAAATGCTTCATATCCTGTCGGATAAAAAGCGCAGGGCTTTTTACGAATCGCAAATTGGTAGCGATGCCGAAGTGCTTTTCGAAGCCGATCAAAAATCAGGTTACATGCATGGTTTTACCAAAAACTATGTAAAAGTACGTGCCAAATACGATCCTATTATGGTTAATGAGCTAAAAGCCGTTAAACTTGTAGCCATTACCGCTGATGGAGAAGTTGAAGTAGCCGAACTGGAAACAGCCTACGCACATCATTAAGAAAGTCAGAAGTCAGGTGTCCGATGTCAGAAGTCTCGGTCTTTTTACCACCTCAGACACCTAAGCACACCTGAGTAGCGGGCGATAGATTAAGCGCCCAGACTTCCAACCTCCGACTTTCCTTTTTAACCATAAAGCACACAAAGGTAAAAAGACGCAGAGGGCACAGAGCCGGGTGTTTTATTCCATCGTCTATTTTTACATCTTCCATCCGTTTTCCTCCCAACTCCAAACTCGCTCGACCACCTCAGACACCTAAGCGCATCTAAGCTTTAGTCTTTATTCTTTCTGCTTTAGTCTTTCTGCTTTTAGCTTTAGTCTTTAGTCTTTCTGCTTTCCGCTTTAGTCTTTAAGCTTCGCTTTGGTCTTTACTCTTTCTTTCCTATCTTCGCAACAAATAATTTGTATGTTTCCTACCGTTTCACATTTCTTAGAGTACTTATTCGGAATTAACCTGCCGCTTCCTTTTAACACTTTCGGTGTTTTTGTAGCACTTGCTTTTGTTGCTGGCTATTGGGCATTTACAAAAGAGCTTAAGCGCAAAGAAGCTTTGGGTATTTTACATCCCATCAAAAAAACGGTAGTAATTGGTAAACCTGCCACAACTTCAGAACTGGTTATGAATGGCCTTTTTGGTTTTGTAATCGGTTATAAACTGGTTTACGCATTTTTAAACTATAAGCTTTTTGTAAACGATGCACAATCGGTCTTAATGTCGGCTAAAGGCAATATTCTGGGCGGTTTATTTTTTGCAGGCTTATTTGCTTATTGGGATTATACAGAGAAAAACAAACATAAGTTAGATAAACCAAAGGAAACCCAGGTTACGGTTCATCCATATCAAACCATGAGCAATCTGATTGTTTGGGCGGCCATTTGGGGCTTTTTGGGTGCAAAATTCTTCGATAATTTAGAATATTGGGATGATTTTGTACAGCATCCTATTGAAAGATTGTTATCATTCAGTGGCTTAACCTTTTATGGTGGTTTAATTTGTGGAGGGGCTGCGGTATTAATCATTGCCAGAAGAAATGGCATCAAACCTTTGCATATGCTCGATGTAGGTGGGCCGGGAATGATGTTGGCTTACGCTGTTGGCCGTATTGGTTGCCATATGGCAGGTGATGGCGACTGGGGAATAGTTAACCCTAACCCAAAACCATTTTCGTGGCTACCAGACTGGTTGTGGTCTTATAAGTACCCAAATAACGTAGTAGGTGAAGGTATTCCAATTCCGGGATGCAGCGGTAAGTTTTGTAATGAGCTGGCGCAGGGGGTATATCCAACACCCATTTACGAGGTAATTATCTGTTTAATCCTTTTCGCCTTCCTTTGGAGCATCAGAGATAAAATAAAAGCACCAGGTTTAATGTTCGGGATCTACATGATCTTAAATGGCCTTGAACGCTTCTGTGTCGAGTTAATTCGTGTGAACTCGAAATATCACGTAGGCAGCTTATCTTTTACACAAGCAGAAATGATTTCTACTTTTCTGGTAGTAGGTGGTATTGCTTTAAGCGCCTATGCTTTAAGGAATAAGAATAAACTGGCTTAAACTAATCTTTTTAAATTCATTTTAAACTCAACAAACCTTTATGGGTTTTGTTAAACCGTTATGAATTACGAACTAATATGCAATAAAGTAATCGCTATTGTTAGGCTTACCGGAAATTTTATCCGTAAAGAAGCCATGCAGTTCGATGCACAGAAAATAGAATACAAAGGTTTAAACGATATGGTTTCTTATGTAGATAAAACTGCAGAACAGAAACTGGTCCAAAACCTCGAAAAACTGATTCCTGATGCAGGTTTTATCACCGAAGAGAAAACCATCAGCAGGGTAGGGAAAACTTATACCTGGATTATAGATCCTTTAGATGGTACAACCAATTTTATTCACGGTATCCCGGCTTATGGCATTAGTGTGGCGCTTTACGAAGATGGCCAGCCTGTTGTAGGTGTGGTGTACGAATTAAACAGGGCCGAAATGTTTTACTCGTTTAAAGGTGGGAAGGCTTATTTAAACAAGAAAGAAATCAGCGTTTCGGTTAATCCTGATCTTAAATCGAGCTTACTGGCTACAGGTTTTCCGTATTACCAGTTCGATAAGCAAGATAAATACCTGAAATTATTGGCCGAAATGATGCAGAAAAGCCATGGCGTTCGCCGCATTGGTGCAGCTGCAATAGATTTGGTTTACACGGCTTGCGGGCGCTTTGATGCTTTTTTTGAGTATAACCTGCAGCAATGGGATTTCGCAGCTGGTTGCTTTATTGTTCAGCAGGCTGGTGGCGAGGTTTTCGATTTTGCTGGTGGTAATAACTACTTCGATAAAAGAGAAATTCTGGCAACCAATGGTAAGTTAACTGCCGAAATGCTGGAGGCCATCAAGAGATATTTTTAATAGTTCAATCCATTGCCGTCACCCTGAATTTATTTCAGGGTCTCTAAACTATAGTTATTATCTTTAATAAGAGTTGCTGACCACGAAGTGGCTATTAGGCCTATGAAAGCAATAAACGATACTAATAAAATAAATCCGATAGCTATCGGCCCAGCATGACGATAAGATGTTTTGTAGGAAAACGATAGACAGCTTTAAAATAGCTCATAAACAAAAGAGGGTTCGCTAATTAGCCAACCCTCTTTTTATGTATATTGAAAAATGCACAATTTTAAAGCGCTTCCGAAACCACTTCGGTAACTTCAGGTACCATGCGCTGTAACAGGTTTTGAATACCCGATTTAAGCGTAATGGTAGAAGACGGACAGCCGCTGCACGATCCGCGTAATTCTACAGTTACCACACCTTCGTCGAAAGACTTATAGGTAATGGCACCGCCATCCTGCTCAACAGCCGGACGTACGTAATCATGTAAAATCTGCTGAATTTTAATTTCAGTTTCTGTGCCTTCAAAGGTTGGCGCTTCATCAGCAGTTGCTTCTTTAATTTTTAATTCAGATTCAACAGCTCCTTTAACAAACTCTTTTAAAATGGCTTCAATATCGGCCCATTCCGCGTCGTCTGTTTTGGTAATCGTAACAAAGTTACTGGCGAAAAAAACACCGGCAACAAAGCTGAATTTAAATAACTCCTTAGCAAAAGGCGAGTGTTCTGCACTTTCTTTAGTGGCAAAATCTTCGCTACCGTTTATTAACAGCTTATTTACCATGAATTTCATGGTTGCCGGGTTTGGAGTTTGTTCTGTATATACGTTAATCGTCATGTCCTAATCAATTTGAATAAACAAAATTAGCAATTCGTGTTTAATAAAGCGCGTTACAGCTGTCTGCTTAGCGTCAATTTAATTTGACTAGAAAATACCAGTATAGTTAAACGGCGTAATGGTTCTCAGCTGTGCTTTTACTTCTTCTGTTACTGCTAAGCCCTCTATAAATTCGGCAATGCTGGCTGCATTAATTTTCGAATTGGTACGGGTTAACTCTTTTAAAGCCTCGTAAGGGTTCGGGAAATTCTCCCTGCGCAATACTGTTTGGATGGCCTCGGCAACTACAGCCCAGTTTTCATCTAAATCGGCCTCTAACGCGGCTTCGTTAAGCAAAATTTTATTTAAACCTCTTAATGTGGCATTAATGGCAATTAAAGTATGGCCAAATGGAACACCAACATTTCTTAAAACGGTTGAGTCAGTTAAATCTCTTTGTAAACGCGAGATAGGAAGTTTGGCTGCAAAAAATTCAAACAAAGCATTGGCAATACCGGCGTTACCTTCGGCATTTTCAAAATCGATCGGGTTAACTTTATGCGGCATGGCCGATGAACCGATTTCTCCTGCTTTAATTTTTTGTTTAAAGTAGTTTTTAGAGATGTAGGTCCAGATATCGCGATCTAAATCAATAATGATGTTGTTAATACGCTTTAGGGCATCGCATTGTGCGGCAAACTGATCGTAGTGTTCAATTTGGGTAGTGTGTTGCGCACGGCTCAATCCTAAAGTTTCGTTTACAAACTGGTTTGAAAAATCAACCCAGTTTACTTCCGGATAGGCAATGTGGTGTGCGTTAAAGTTTCCGGTGGCACCACCAAATTTGGCACTGTTTGGGATAGCTTTTAAATTTTCTACCTGGATGCTTAAACGCTCGGCAAAAACCAAAAACTCTTTACCCAGCTTGGTAGGAGAGGCCGGCTGACCGTGTGTGTGCGCCAGCATGGGTACTTCTTTCCATTCGGTAGCCAGTGCATTTATTTTGGCGATCAATTCGGTAATGGCTGGATAATAACTTTCGTTTAGTGCCAGTTTAATTGAATAAGGAATGGCGGTGTTGTTAATATCCTGAGATGTTAAGCCAAAATGGATAAACTCTTTATAATTTTGAAGCGATAATCCATCAAATTTACTTTTGATGAAATACTCAACAGCTTTAACGTCGTGATTGGTAACTTTTTCTGTCTCTTTAATTTCTAAAGCATCAGCTTCCGAGAAATTTTCGTGAATTTTACGCAATTCAGCATAAAGGTTTTTATCAAAATTCTGCAAGCCAGGCAGGTTGATTTCGCAAAGTGCGATAAAATATTCGATTTCTACAAAAACACGGTATTTAATCAGCGCTTCTTCTGAAAAGTAAGCTGCTAAATTTTCGGTAGTTTTTCTGTAACGACCATCAACAGGTGAAATAGCTTGTAGTGATGTTAAATTCATTATGCGGATTATATTTTTGCCGCAAATTTACTACAATTGATGGATTTTAAGGGATTTAAAAGCTAAAGAATTCAGATTATAACAAAAAAGGCTTCAGTTTTGCCTGAAGCCTTTTAATTAGATCATTATCTATTTAGAATTGACTAGTGTTTTACCTCAGTTGTGGTAGTTGTAGTTTTTACAGCAGTGTCTTTAACTGTCGAATCTTTAACTGTGGTATCTTTTGCAGTAGTATCAGTTACAATTGTCGATGAATCTGTAACGGTAGTATCGCCTGTACCTTCAGCTTTTTTTCCTGATCCGCCACAGGCAGCAATTGTTAAAGATAAAGCCATGGCTAAAAAGCCTAATTTGAATGCATTTTTCATTTTGATTTTGTTTTTAGGGTTAATATATACTTTTAATGCGCCGAAAAGTGAAAAGGTAACCCGTAAGCATAAAAAAAGCCCTTGAAAATTAATTTCAAGGGCTCTTTTTTATGTTAAAGTTAGACTAGTGTTTAACTTCAGTTGTAGTAGTTGTAGTTTTTACAGCTGTATCTTTAACTGTAGAATCTTTTACTGTAGTATCTTTTGCAGTAGTATCAGTAACGATAGTAGAAGAATCAGTTGCAGTAGTGTCAGTACCTTCAGCTTTTTTTTCTGAGTTACAAGCAACAACTGATAAAGATAAAGCTAAAGCTAAAAAGCCTAATTTGAATGCATTTTTCATTTTTTGATTTTTTTTTAAGTAATTAATTAATTCGCTATTAATACAGCTAAATGAAAAAGGTAACCCGATAATTTGAAAAAAAAATGAAATAAAATAAAAAATGGCCTTAAAACTTAATTTAAGGCCTTTTTTTTATGTTAAAGTTAGACTAGTGTTTAACTTCAGTTGTAGTAGTTGTAGTTTTTACAGCTGTATCTTTAACTGTAGAATCTTTAACTGTAGTATCTTTTGCAGTAGTATCAGTAACGATAGTAGAAGAATCAGTTACAGTAGTATCAGCGCCTTCAGCTTTTTTTTCTGAGTTACAAGCAACAACTGATAAAGATAAAGCTAAAGCTAAAAAGCCTAATTTGAATGCATTTTTCATTTTTGAAGTTTTTTTAAGTAATTAATTAATTTATCTCTTAATACAGGTAAATGAAAAAGGTAACCCATTAAATTGAAAAAAAATGAAATAAAAGTAAAAAAGGCCTTAAAACTTAATTTAAGGCCTTTTTTATATGTCAAAGTTAGACTAGTGTTTAACTTCAGTTGTAGTAGTTGTAGTTTTTACAGCTGTATCTTTAACTGTAGAATCTTTAACTGTAGTATCTTTTGCAGTAGTATCAGTAACGATAGTAGAAGAATCAGTTAAAGTAGTATCAGCACCTTCAGCTTTTTTTTCTGAGTTACAAGCAACAACTGATAAAGATAAAGCTAAAGCTAAAAAGCCTAATTTGAATGCATTTTTCATTTTTTGAATTTTTTAAGTAATTAATTTCCTGTTAATGCCGCAAAGGTAAAAAGGTAACCCGATAATTTGAAAAAAAGTTAAAATATTTTTTTAGCCGGGTTTGGGTTACCCCCGGTATCAAGATTGTATTAAGCAGGATAGTAGCTATAAATATTTTTTTGTCTAATATTGGGTTACTATTTATAGAAAAATGTATTAACTAGTGAATAACAGTTTAAAGAGTTCAGTTCCAACAGATAGAGAGGTTATTTTAGGTATTCTAAATAACTCAGCAGATACACTTAACAAGTTATACAAGGGCTATTATGCGATGGTTTTGCAATTTATCCTCAATAATAACGGGGATGAAGACGATGCGAAAGATGTATATCAGGAGGCCATCATTATTTTGTATAACAAAGTTAAGGAAGGTAATTTTGAATTGAGCAGCAAGCTTAAAACATATATTTATTCGGTGTGCAGGCGCATCTGGTTAAAGAAACTTAACCTGAACAGTAAAAAGGCCGGCAACATTACCGACTATGAAGATGTGTTTGCAGTAGAAGAAGATGTAGAGCAGCATGAAGAGAAAGACCTGCAGTTTGTAAAGATGCAATCGGCACTTGAGCACCTGGGCGAACCCTGTAAAACCATTATTCAGGATTTTTATATCCACAATTTATCCATGCAGGATATTTGCGAAAAGTTTGGCTACACCAATACAGATAATGCCAAAACACAGAAGTATAAATGCCTGCAAAGGTTAAAGAAATTATTTTTTCAACACTAGTAATTGAAATGAGAAACGATTTGGAGTTAGATGCAATTATTGAAGATTACCTTTTAGGTAAACTTAATCCACAGGAAACTGAGGCCTTTGAACAGTTACGTCGCAATGATGCCACTGTAGATCATAAGGTAGTTTCGCATAAATTCTTTTTAGAATCGATGGAAGCTTTTGCAGAACAGGTGCGTTTAAGGGAGCAATTAAATCATATCCACGCTGAAATTGATGTAGAAAGTCTTGCTGAAGAACTTAGACCACATCCATCAAAGGTGGTGCAATTGTGGCGTAAACATAAATCGGCTCTTGCCGTTGCTGCTTCGTTTTTGGTGCTTTCTTTGGTGTCTGTATATTCTATTCAGCACAACACCCGTCAGAAAGAACAGTTTGTGCTTTTGAGTAATCAGGTAAATAAAGCAATCAAAACACAAAACAGTTTAATCAGAAAAATTAATAATGCACCAGCAACCACAGGTAAGCCTGCGGTTCAAAGCAGTGTAGGTGGTACTGGGTTTGCAATTTCTACAAATGGATATATCCTTACCAATCTTCACGTAATTAACGGTGCAGATTCTCTTTATGTACAAAACAGTAAAGGCGAATCTTTTAAAGTAAAATCTGTTTATACCGATCCTCAGAATGATATTGCTATCCTTAAAATTAGTGATAAGCATTTCAGTAGTTTATCTACTATTCCTTATACCATTAAAAAAACTATAAGTAATATTGGCGAAAACGTATATACTTTAGGTTACCCGAAAGATGATGCAGTATTGGGAGAAGGTTATGTGAGTTCGAAAAATGGCTTTATTGGTGATACAACGCAATATCAGGTAGCCATTTCAGTTAATCCTGGTAACAGTGGAGGTCCGGTTTTAGATAATAATGGGAATTTGGTTGGAATTATCAGCGGTAAGCCAGATCAGACAGAAGGTGCAGCATTTGCAATTAAATCTAAATATATCTTAGAAGCGATGAGAGCAATTCCTCAAGATTCTTTAGGTGCAAATAAGCTAACTGCAAATAAAAGAAGCTTGCTGTCTGGATTAAAACGGACTAAGCAGATTGAAAAAATACAGGATTATGTATTTATGATCAAAGCTTACTAAGCCGAATACCCCCAAATAAATTAATATGCTTAAACCCTGCTGATTCATTTCTGCAGGGTTTTTTGTTTGAATTGTAATTTCTGTGTTGTAAAATAATATAATATCTATGTATTTACTATAGTATTGTTTAGATTTGTTTTAATCAACTTTAAATATTATTGTTATGAGTATAAGACTAGGCGATACCGCGCCAAACTTTCAGGCCAATACCTCAATTGGTGAAATAGATTTTTACGATTATTTAGGCGATAGCTGGGGCGTATTGTTTTCGCACCCTGCCGATTATACACCGGTTTGCACCACTGAGTTGGGTAGAACCGCTGCCTTAAAAGGTGAATTTGAAAAAAGAAACGTAAAAGTGTTGGCTTTGAGTGTCGATTCTGCCGAATCTCACAAAGGCTGGATCAGCGACATTAACGAAACGCAAAACACATCGGTTGAGTTTCCGATTATTGCCGATCCGGATCGTACAGTAGCGAACCTTTATGATATGATTCATCCAAATGCATCTGAAACACTGACGGTAAGATCATTGTTTGTAATCAGTCCCGATAAAAAAGTAAAGTTAACCATAACTTACCCTGCATCTACAGGCCGGAATTTTAACGAAGTATTGCGTGTAATCGATTCGTTACAGCTTACCGCCAATTACAGTGTGGCTACTCCAGCCGATTGGAAAGATGGCGAAGATGTAATTGTAGTGAACAGCATTAAAACCGAAGATATTCCGGCCAAATTTCCGAAAGGACACCAGGTTATTAAGCCATATTTACGTACTACACCACAACCGAATAAGTAATTGAATAAAAATTTTCCTGTTTACGCAACTTTCTTGTTGAAGAGCTAAATTGGGATTGCTTTATATCTGCAAATTATTATATTTGGTAGTTTTGTTTTGATATTAACGCTTTATCTGATTGTTTTATTAACGATAATGATCAATTGGTTAAATTAAATACGAATCAAAGCGTAAGGGTTTATTTATTTTATACAATTTTTTATTTTTTTATGGCAACCGGAAAAGTTAAATGGTTTAATACGCAAAAAGGCTTCGGATTTATTGTACAAGAAGACAATAAAGATCTGTTTGTGCATTTTAAAGATGTTTTAGGTGGAATCGAAAGCTTAAAAGAGAACGATACCGTAGAATTTGAAGTAGCTGAAGGCAGAAAAGGTTTACAGGCAGTAAACGTTAAGAAAGTTTAAGCAATAAAATACTTATTTATTCATCCCCTGCAAAGAGCCTTTCTTAACGGAAAGGCTTTTTGCATTTTTAGCTATTATTGACACCCTATAGAAAAATCGTCATTTCGACCCGATAGCCATCGGATCAGCATGACGCTGGAAGTCTGGGCTAGTAATATTGTACAATCGATGCCTTTAAAATCACATTATCGCCGTTGGCAACCTTGGTAAATATTAAAAACTGATCTTTAGCAGGTTTGATTTTATATTTTTTAACCAGGTCTTCGGGCTTTGCGGGGTAATTTCTTACAATCACATTTCCGGTTAAGTTTCCGGCCTTTTTAAGGGAAGCCGTATTCATGATCTCCTCAATCTGAAAGATCCGGCCGGGAAAAGCATTATTAGCTTTTTTAGCAGTATAAAGCTGCGTTTGTGGATGCAGTTTTAATAAGTTGTAAGTAGTGCCAATTAAGTTGAAAGCGCCAGATTTTAATAAAGCAGCATCTGGCTCGTAAAGGTAATCGGAAGGCTTGAGTTGCTCAGAAAAACTTATAGCAGATTGAATTTGTGATCTCTTGAATGAAAAAACTTTTTCTGTTTCGTTTAAAGTTACCGCTATAATCTGTGTATCCTGAGCCGGTATGCGGTCTATTATCCACAAAAGCTCCTTACATTCGTTTTTTACACTCACGATATGGATTTCGCTCACCTGTTTCAACTCTGCTAAACCCGCAGAAAGATCTAACAAGGGGGCAGTTTTAATGATAATCCGCTGCGCCTTTTCCAATAAAGTATCGATTATGCTTACCACGTCAGGCGTACAGTCTTTAAGCATAAAAACCTTACCTTTTTCGGCCCTTCGTGCAGGGTCTACATAAATGGTATCAAATTGTTTGTTGTTTGTATTTAAGTAGTTAATCCCATCTGTAGCTTCGAAAGTAACGTTGTTAGCTTGTAGTGCCTTTGCGTTGTGATTGGCAATCGCCGAAAGTTCGGTGTTAATTTCGCAATGCGTAACATTTGCCACCTGTTTGGAAAAGTAATAGCTATCTACACCAAAACCACCTGTAATATCGATTAAACTATCGCCTTTGGCTAATTTTGATTTGTATTTAGCGGTAGTTTCAGAAGAAGTTTGCTCAATAGACAGGACAGGTGGATAATAGATTTTAGCCGTTCTGAACCAGGTTGGTAGTTTCTTTTCCGATTTCTTTTTAGCGGTAATCTGCGTAGCAAGCTCGGCCGCGGTAATCCCCTCAAAAGGACTTTTAGCCAGCGCAATCTGATTTACATCTGCAGTTAAGTGTGCGTCGATGTATTGTTGTACGGCAGTGGCTAAAAGGTTGTTGTTCATGGGGGAGTATTGAGTAGCAAGTATCTGGTAGCAAGTATAGAGTATCAAGTAGCAGGTATAGAGTATCAAGTAATAAGTATCGGGTAGCAAGTATTAAGTGCTGATTACAGTCTTGATACTTGATACTCTATACCTGGATTCCTACTTATTCTTCATCACCATCTGGCAGGTGTGGCGGCTTTTAACTTCCAGTAAAATATCTTTGTCAACCGTTACGCGATCTATGGTATGCTGATTGTAATAACGAATGGTTACCAGTTCCAGGCCTTTATTGTATTTTACGGTAAATTCTTCTGAAAGATCTTTAATGAGCCTTTCAACCTGGGTAGGATGATCGTCGACACTCACCGAAAAACTGATAGCAGAGTTGAGCATGGTATTGATTTTAATCTTGTGATTATGGAAAAGCTCAAAAATGTTGCTCAGGTTTTCTTCAATGATAAAAGAATAATCTTTAGGGAAAATTGAAATCAGCGCTTGGTTAACCTTAAAGATGAAAGATGGGATAGGCAAAGGATTGTTCTCTTTCGTAATTGCTGTTCCTTCGCCTTCTGGTGTAAGAAATGATCTTACAAAAAGCGGGATTCCTTTGTTTTGTAAAGGTTTTATGGTTTTAGGATGGATTACCGTAGCACCATAATAGGTAAGTTCTATGGCATCGTGATAAGAGAGCTGCGCAATTTTCTCGGTTTCATCAAACCATTTCGGATCGGCATTGAGTACACCCGGAACATCTTTCCAAATGGTTAAGGCTGCGGCATTGAGGCAGGAGGCAAATATGGCTGCCGAATAATCAGAGCCTTCGCGACCTAATGTGGTGGTGTAATTCTCGCTGGTGCCGCCAATGAAACCTTGTGTTACGATAATATTTTCATCCAGTAAAGGAACAAGGTCTTTTTGTATAATCTGATTGGTTTTAGCCCAATCTACTTTTCCTTCGCGATAGGTATTATCGGTTTGGATATAATTGCGGGCATCGGCCCAAAGTGCTTTATTTCCGCTTTCGTTAAGCCAGGCCGCTACAATTTTCGTCGAAACTACTTCGCCGATTGATACAATCTGATCGTAAATATAATCGTGATCGTTATCGGCCTCATCTTCAATCAGCCAATCAATTTCTACAAAGGTATTGGCCACATCATCGTAAACCGGATTGGGCTTACCCTGAAAAAGTTCTTCGATAATATTAAAGTGAAAATGCTTAACCTCATCAAAAATTGCATGAGCACCTTCGCTGTGCGATAAATAAGCTTGCGTAAGGGCCTCTAATTTATCGGTCATTTTGCCCATTGCCGAAACCACCACGAGCAGGTTGCCTTTCTTGTAATCGCGTACAATATTGGCCAGATTTTTTACTCCCTCAGCATTTTTTACCGAAGCACCACCAAATTTAAAAATATCCATACTAAAATGCCTTGATTTGTTCTTTTGCTAAAGCTGCGTTTAGCCAGCCGCTCTCTAATTGAGCCTGGTATTTGTTGTAGAAATTAATAGCCGGTTCGTTCCAGTCTAAAACCTGCCAAACCATGCCGCTATAATTACCGTTTTTAGCCTCTTCTATAACCTTTTCAAATAATATTTTGCCCAGGCCTTTGCCTCTGAAAGCTTCTGTTACAATAAAATCTTCGAGGTATAAGCGGCATCCTTTCCAGGTAGAGTAGCGGGTGTAATATAAAGCGAAGCCTACAATAACTTCGTCTACCTCTGCAACAAAGGCTTTCCAAACCGGATTTTTACCAAAACCTGCCTCAGTAAAATGATCGAGGGTTACAGTTACCTCTTCTGGTGCGCGTTCGTAAACAGCCAGTTCGTTAATTAATTCTAATAACCTTGCACAATCTTCAGCTACTGCAAATCTGATGTTTAAATTCATACTAATTGGCTGAGATGTTCGATTTGAAATGTTTAATTACTCTTTTTCCAAAAATGCTGCTACCAATGCGTACCATGGTGCTTCCTTCTTCAATGGCTATCTTATAATCCGCGCTCATGCCGGTTGAGATTTCTTTAAAAGCTTCATCTTTACGGAAGAAACTTACTTTGATGCCGTCAAAGAACACTTTAAGTTCGTGAAATTCGATCGCTATCTGTTTTTCATTTTTGGTGTTGGTAGCAATGCCCATCAGGCCCACAATGCGGATGTTTTTCAGCTCGGGGTAAGTTTCATCGCGTAAAAGCTCTACTACTTCATCAAAACCAAGTCCGAATTTGGTATCTTCATCTGCAATGTAAACCTGTAAAAGGCAGTCGATTATACGGTTGTGTTTGGCAGCCTGTTTATTAATCTCCTGAAGCAGTTTTATGCTGTCTACACCATGTATCAACTGAACAAATGGTGCAATATATTTTACTTTGTTGGTTTGTAAATGGCCAATCAGGTGCCATTCTATATCGGCCGGAAGTTGCGCCTGCTTTTCTACCATTTCCTGTACCAGGTTTTCGCCAAAAATACGCTGTCCGGCATTGTACGCTTCTAAAATCGATTCAACAGGCTGAGTTTTTGAAACTGCAATCAGTTTCACGCCATCCGATTCGACTTCGTTTTTATATTGTTTAAGATTATCAGCTATGCTCATTTATAACTATTTTTGGTAAAATTAATAACCTTGCCGCAATTTGGGCAAAAAATAATGATTAATTCAGCATGAAGAGACTAATATGGGTTTTAATGACCGCGGGATTATGGTTGGGCTGTAAACCCGGTATACCCGATGATATTATAAAACCCGATAAGATGCAAAAGATTTTGTACGATATGCATATTGTGGATGGCTACCTGTCTACCATTTACATACCCGACTCGGCCCGTAAAGTAGCTTCGGGATATTATAAGGGTATTTTTAAGAAATTTGAAACCGATTCGGCGCAATACAATAAAAGCCTGAAATGGTACAATGTAAACCCGAAAGAGCTGGATGAAATGTACAAAAACATCCAGAAAATGCTGGCTGCGCAGAAGAAAGGAACTGCTCTGGCCGACAAATTAATTAAAGAGAAAATATTTAAAACCGATTCGATAGCCATTAAAAAGAAATTTAAGGCTGATTCGCTCGCCATCCGGAAAAAGATGAAACCCGATTCAATATCGAAGGTTAAAGCAGTAGCCGAAATTGCCAAAAAGAAAAAAGAGGCCGATTCGCTGATTAAAATTAAAAAAGCCGGGACTTTAGAAGTATCTCCGGTAGTAATGTAAAATATGTTATATCCCGAAAATTGTTTAGAACGTTTAGGATTTGTTGAGATAAGGCAGCTGATTAGCAAACATTGTTTAAGCCCGATGGGACAGAACATGGTGCAAAAGATGCAGGTGATGACCCGTTTTGATCAAATCGATAAATTTTTACGCCAAACCAATGAGTTTAAAAGTATTCTGCAAAACCAGGAACCTTTGCAGATTAATACTTTTTTTGATATTAAATCGCTTGTCGATAAAATCAGGGTAGAAGGTACCTATTTGCTCGAAGAGGAGTGGTTTCAGGTGTATACCTCGCTGCAAACCGTGTTCTCGGTACTTCGTTTTTTCGAAGAACGTGCTGAAGTGTATCCTACACTCGAGGCTTTGTTTGAGCACCTGCCTATTGAAAAGAATATCCTCCGTAAAATAGAAACGGTAATCGATCCAAAAGGGAAGATAAAACCCAATGCTTCGAAGGAATTGCAGGAGATTACTACAGCCATTTCGCGTACAGAGCAGGACGTGCGTAAGCGCATGGATTCGATTTATAAACAGGCCATTGCCAATAATTGGGTAGCAGACGGTAGTTTAACCATACGCGATGGCAGGATGTGTATTCCGGTTTTGGCCGAGAACAAACGGAAACTGAAAGGTTTTGTGCATGATGAATCGGCAACGGGGCAAACGGTTTATATTGAACCGGAAGAAGTATTTACGTTAAATAATAAGCTGCGCGATTTGGAATTTGATAAGCGCAGGGAAATTATTAAGATACTGATTGCCTTAACTGATGATTTGCGTCCATACTCGCCATTGTTGCTTTCTTATCATGGTTTTTTAACCAAACTGGATTTTGTGCGTGCCAAGGCCTTATTTGCCATGGATATAGAAGCGGAGATGCCAGGTTTGTTAAAAGAACCCAAAACGAAACTGATTAATGCGCGGCATCCGCTGTTATCGATCTCTTTCGCTGCCGAAAAGAAAACGGTTACGCCTTTAAATATTCATATTGATGCCGAAACACGCGTCGTTTTGGTTTCAGGACCCAATGCAGGTGGTAAATCGGTTTGCATGAAAACGGTGGGTTTACTGCAGATTATGTTGCAAACTGGCTTGTTAATTCCGGTTGATGCGAATAGTGAGGTAGGAATCTTTGAAAATATTTTTGCCGATATCGGCGATGATCAATCGATAGAGAGTGATTTAAGTACCTACAGTGCGCACCTGAAAAAGATGCGTTACTTCGTAGAACATGCTTCACCTAAGACCATGGTGCTGATTGATGAGTTTGGTACAGGTACCGATCCGCAGTTTGGCGGACCAATGGCCGAAGCGGTTTTAGAGGTATTGAACAATAAAAAGGTCAGGGGCGTTATTACCACACACTATTCTAATTTAAAGCTGTTTGCCGGCAATACCCCGGGTCTTGAAAATGCCTCGATGCTTTTCGATAATGCCAAAATGAAACCGCTTTATGTGTTGGAGATGGGTAAACCGGGTAGTTCTTATGCTTTCGAAATTGCGCAGAACATTGGTTTACCGAAAGAAGTAATTGCACTGGCAAAAGAGAAAACGGGTTCTAACCAGAACCGGGTAGATACAATGCTGGTTGATCTGGAGCGCGAGAAGAAAAATGTTTACGATGCAAAGGTAAGTTTAGCCAACCAGCAAAATAAAGCCAAAAACCTGGTTGCCGAGAACGAGAAATTAAAGTCGTTTTTAGAAGAAAACCGCAAGGTGCTGATTAAAGAAGCGAAGCAGGAAGCGCAGAATATCATTAAAAATGCAAATAAGCTGGTAGAAAATACGATTGCCGAAATTAAAGAAAAGCAAGCGGATAAGGCAGTAACCAAAGAATTGCGTCAGAACCTGCAAAAAGAGCTGGTTAAAAATACGATTCCAAAAGAAAGGCCAAAACCCGTTCAGGTAGTTGTTGGTGGCGAAATTGAGGTAGGCGATCTGGTTAAATTTACGGATAGCGAAACCATTGGTCAGGTGCTGGAAATTAACCGCAATGAACTGGTGTTGGCTATCGGCGATTTACGTTCGACAGTTAAAAAGAACCGCGTGCAGAAAGTGAGTAACCGCGAAGCTAAAAAAGTGATTCAAAGCAGTGCAAATTCTTTTGCGGGACGGATGAATGATGCTGTTTCTGGTTTCAGGGCCGAGCTTGACCTCCGTGGCAAACGCACCGAAGATGCGCTGTTTGAGGTAGAAAAATACCTGGATAAAGCCATTATGCTGGGTTTCCCTTCCATTAAACTCATTCACGGTAAAGGTGATGGTATTCTGAGAAAAATGATTCGGGATTATCTGCGTAAATATAGTCAGGTAAACCGCATGGAAGATGAGCACGCCGATAGAGGAGGAGATGGGATTACTTATGTGTATCTGAATTAGAGGATTTGAGACACTAGATTTGAGATATGAGAAACTTCTTGTGGTGTCAGATGTTACCATCTGACACCACACCTGAATCTGTTCATTAAGATATAATCTTTTTTACGATTGAATCGTAATGCTATTTATGCGCTCGTTAGAAACAAGCGCAAGCATAAAAACATAAAAACTTTATCATCGTAACGTTGTTATTTTTAAAACGTTACGGTGATGAAAAGAATCCTAATCTGCCTTTTTGTGGTACTGCTGACCACAACTTGCAAAAAGAATGGCGACGACAATAATGAAGAACCTGGCGACCTGCCTGATGTAGAATTAAAGGCTAAAGTTATTGCTTCGGATTTAAGTTTGCCCTGGGAAATGGTTTACGGACCGGATAACTACATCTGGTTTACCGAAAAGGCAGGTAAAATAAGTCGCTTAAATCCTGCAACAGGACAGATCAGTCCGCTTTTAACAATAAGCGAAGTGCGTACGAATGGAGAGGGTGGTCTGTTGGGTATGACCTTGCATCCCGATTTTACGGCTAATCCCTACGTTTATGTGGTTTATGGTTATGGCAGTACTTATAAAGCAAAAGTAGTTAGGTATACTTATTCAGGAAACAGCTTAACCAATCCACTCATTCTGCTCGATCAGATTCCTGCTGCATCTATACATAACGGCTCAAGGCTGTTGATTAGCGGAGGAAAATTGTTTATCAGCACTGGCGATGCGTCAGACCAATCTACACCTCAAAATGTAAATTCTTTAGCAGGTAAAATTTTACGGATCAATTTAGATGGCTCAATTCCTGCTGATAATCCCTATCCCAATAATCCGGTATGGTCTTTAGGACATCGCAATGCGCAGGGACTGGTTCAGGTAGGCAGTAGAATATTTTCTTCAGAGCATGGACCTGATTCTGACGATGAAATTAATATTATTGAAAAGGGAAGAAATTACGGCTGGCCAAATATTAAAGGCTTTTGTAATGAAACCGGCGAGCAATCTTTTTGTTCGGCCAACAATGTTGCAGAGCCCTTAATTAACTGGACGCCAACCATTGCGCCAAGTGGTTTGGCCTATTACAATGCTGACTACATTCCACAGTTTAAAAACTCTTTACTGCTGGCTGTGTTAAAGGGAACGAAGTTGATGCAACTCAAATTAGATGCTGCCCAAACCAAAATTACGGCTACGAAAGATTTTTATGTAAATGCCTATGGTAGGATCAGGGCAGTAACTCAATCGCCCGAAGGTAAAGTTTACATTTGCACCAGTAACGGAAGTGATGATAAGATTATTGAAATTGCGAAATAAAGCTATTTCTTCTTTTTATTTGCCGGACATTTTTTGCAGCGTTTGCCTTTCTTAAATTTCTCGCAGCACTTTTTATGCTCGGCAGTACAACTGAATATAAAGCCCATTCCTTTTTGAAATTCAGGATCGGTGGGCAGTATGAATATGTTTTCTTCTCTCTCGTAAATCATTGCAGCACAAAGGTAATAGTTATTTAGATTAATTCCAATCAATAAATTTACTTTGCCGATTTAAACCATGATCATGCTACAATTAGGTGGGCAATTTGTAATTTAGCCGAACTAACCAATAATTCGTAAAATGATAAATAAAGTGGTATCTGGGGCCGAAGAAGCCATCCGTGATATAGCAGACGGTGCAACGCTGATGCTGGGTGGTTTCGGACTTTGTGGCATTCCTGAAAATTGTATAAATGCATTGGTAAAAAAACAGGTGAAACAGTTAACCTGTATCTCAAACAATGCCGGGGTTGATGATTTTGGCATTGGTTTAATGTTGCAACAACGCCAGGTTAAAAAAATGATTTCTTCTTATGTAGGTGAAAATGCTGAATTTGAAAGGCAATTACTGAGCGGTGAACTTGAAGTTGATTTGATCCCGCAAGGTACATTGGCTACGCGTTGTTTAGCTGCCGGATATGGCATGCCTGCAATTTTTACGCCTGCTGGTGTAGGTACCGAAGTTGCAGCGGGTAAGGAGATCCGCAATTTTAATGGCAAAGATTATTTAATGGAATATGCTTTTGATGCTGATTTTGCTATAGTAAAGGCCTGGAAAGGCGATACTGCAGGGAATTTGATGTTTCGCTCTACCAGCAGGAATTTTAATCCGGTAATGGCTATGGCAGGTAAAATTACCATTGCCGAAGTAGAGGAATTGGTAGAGGCAGGTGAGCTCGATCCGGATCATATTCACACACCGGGTATTTATGTGCATCGCATTTTTCAGGGAAAGGACTATGAGAAGAGAATTGAGCAGAGAACAGTGAGGAAGTCAGAAGTCTGAAATCCGGAGTCGGTAACAGATTTGATCATTCAATTATTCTACCATTCAAAATTCAATCATTTACAATTTTATGTTTTCAAAAGAAGAAATAGCACAGCGTATTGCTAAAGAAATAAAAGACGGCTACTATGTTAACCTGGGGATTGGTATCCCTACGCTGGTAGCCAATTATATCCCCAAAGGAATAAATGTGGTACTCCAGTCGGAAAATGGTTTGCTGGGCATGGGGCCTTTTCCGTTTGAGGGAGAAGAAGATGCCGATTTAATTAATGCAGGTAAACAGACCATTACTACCTTGCCGGGATCATCGATTTTTGATTCGGCCATGAGCTTTGGGATGATCCGTGCACAAAAAGTAGACCTGACCATTTTAGGTGCCATGGAAGTATCTGAAAACGGCGATATCGCCAACTGGAAAATTCCTGGAAAAATGGTGAAAGGCATGGGAGGCGCCATGGATCTTGTGGCTTCGGCCAAAAACATTATTGTAGCCATGCAACATGTTAACAAAGCTGGCGAAAGTAAGCTGCTGCCGAAATGCACCTTGCCATTAACCGGTGTGAAATGCATTAAGAAAATCGTAACCGAGCTTGCCGTGCTTGATATTTTACCCGAAGGTGGCTTTAAATTATTAGAGCGGGCTCCTGGTGTAGGTATCGAATTTATACAGCAAAGTACTGCTGGCAGATTGGTGGTAGAAGGGGAGATTCCGGAGATGAGATTGGATTAATGGTAATTGCTGTGGTTTGTGAAAATATAAACCATGGCATTTAAATAAGTTTGTCACGTTGAGCTTGTCGAAACGTCTTACAATGTATTTATGTAGGTCCTTCGACAAGCTCAGGATGACATCCTAAATTAAGATTGTTTTCTTGTCAGGCAATATTATTCGTTATCTTGTAAAACTGTATTTCTTAACTCATTCGAAATCGCTTCAGTTATCGCAATAATTTCGTCGGGCTCATTTGTATTGTTCATTACTACCTTGTGGCACTCATTGCGATAGGGGAGCAGGTACTCTTTGTAAGCCGGTACCACATGGTTATGCCATTTGTAAAGTACATCATCTTCAGGGTAGCCGCGTTCCAGGCCATCACGTTTAATGCGACGATCCAATGCGATTTCTTCATCGGCATCCACAAAAATCGTATGGTCTAACAGTGCTGCAATTTCTTTAAAGTGGAGAATGAAAAGTCCCTCAACAATAATAATAGGGGCCGATTTAATTTCCAGGATTTTTACAACAGCCAATGGATTATTGAAATTGTATTCCTTTTTATAAACCACCTCGCCGTTAATCAGCTGTTTAATGTCTCTCAAAAACTGCTCGCTATCAATAGTTGAGGGAAGATCGAAATTATACAACTTATTTTCTTCCTGTGTCATTTCGCCTGCCGGAATGTAATAATCATCCTGCGATACCAGCGTTACTTCATCCTGCTTAAAGTGATGAAGGAAACAATTTAAAAAAAATGTTTTGCCAGATCCGCTACCGCCGGCAATACCAATTATAAATGGTTTTTTGTTTAAACTCATTGAGCGCTATAGGTTAAATTACAGAAAAAGCGTTTGTCTAAAGCGCCTAATGAATCGGCTACAGCTTTAGTCATTACAATGATAACATCTTTTGTGGATTCATTCTCTGTAAATTTACCAACAACTTTGGCAAAGGTAGTACGGTTGGTCATGGGGTTGGTAATTTTAATTACCCTTCCAACAGGTGCAGTACGGTGTAAAACCAACATTTTTGTGCCGTCAAGATCCTGGTCGGCAATCCAGACTGCAGTACCTTTTTCCTCAATCTGGCTTAAACCATAAACGCTCGGATCGCGACGTAGTTTAGGATCTTTCACCATGGTACTATCCGGATTGCTTTCCTGATCTTCTTTCGAAGCATCGTTTACCGATTTAGGTTGAGGTGGTTTTGGGATTACCAGTTTCTGATCAACTTTTAGTGTATTGTCGTCAAGCTTGTTTGCTGTTCTGATCTGATAGGCTGTAAGGTTATATTTTTTGGCAATCGAAAAAATGTTTTCGCCGGTAACTACCGTATGGATAAAACTTTCTTCTTTGGGCGCCTGTACTTCTTTTTCTTTAGTTCTGGTGTTTTCGGCTTGTTTTTCTTTAGGTACCTGTACATCGGCAATAATGCCGCCCGGTACTTTTAAAACCTGACCAATGGTAATGGCGTTATCTGGCAAATCATTCAGCTTCCTAATCTGATAAGCTGTTATGCCATATTGCTTGGCAATGGTGAAAATGGTTTCGTTGCGTAACACCGTGTGGGTGCCTGCTGCGTCAGCTGGTTTATTATCCTGAACCGGTTTTTCTTCTGCAGCAGCAACTACTTTACTTTCGTCGATGTTTTTGGTAGCGGGTATTTTAAGTTTCTGGCCAATCCGCAGGTTATTGCCCGATAGGTTATTGGCCTTTTTAACTTCTTCTACGGTAGTGCCATATTTTTCGGCAATTTTGCCTAAAAATTCTTTAGGCTTTACTTCATGCTCAATCATGGTCTGATCAGATGATGGAGTGTTTGAAGTCTGGCTTTCGTTATTGTTTTTTGCCGGAGGCGTTACCGGAGCTGATGAAGAAGCAGTTTGCTCTCCTTTTTTAGCAGGGATTTTAAGTACCTGGCCAATGCTCAGGTTGCTCCCCGACAGATTGTTTAACGCCTTGATCTCGTTAATGGTGGTGCCGTATTTTTCGGCCAGCATATTCAGGTTTTCTTTAGCCTTTATAGTATGCTCAATTACATTACCGGCAGGTACATCTTGTGCAGTAGCTGTAGTACCCGTACCTGTGAAAGGAATATTGGTAGGCACTTTAATAATTACCCCAACCTGGAGGTATTTATTGTCGTTAAAAGCCATAATATCTTTAGGCGCAACGTTATATCTGCGCCCGATAGAGTAATAAGTATCTTTGGCTACGGTTTGGTGAACGATCAGTTTTTTGCCTTTATTGTTTTCTACACCGATAGAATCTCTTGCTGTGCTGGCTTTGGCTTTCGCCACATTTATAGCCAATAACACTACAGCAGATAAATATATTTTATGCATTTATTTTTATGTAAATTTCTAAGTCAAAGGGAGCAATTATACGAAAATATTGTTAACCATCTTAAGTTCGGGTATTCGTTTTTAAGTAAAAATAAGATGACTGTAGTACTGTGTTTTGTATATCCTATTCATTAACAAATGTTTGTGAAATGGTTAATTTAAACCTGTCGAATATAAAACGTACTAATAAATCAGGTATTGTTCAAAAGCCGTTTTTGGCTCAAACTTTTACAAAGTTCACTTGTTTAAATAACATTCAAATACAAGTAAAACAAAACAAAAATGGACGCAAAAGAAATAAGTTTAAACGAAAAAGAAGTAAAACCTGTGGTTGATCTTTTAAACGATTACCTGGCCAATTACCATATTCACTACCAGAAATTAAGAGGCTGCCACTGGAATGTAAAAGGGCAGAATTTTTTCACCCTCCACATTAAGTTCGAAGAATTGTATACCAATGCACAGCTCACCATTGATGAAATTGCCGAAAGGGTATTAACATTAGGTAAACCGCCGCATAGCCGTTTTGCCGATTACATCAAAGAATCGCAGATTAAAGAGATAGATACCATTGGCATGAAAGATTTAGATATGGTGGAGGCTATTTTAGACGATATGGCTACTCTGATCGAACTGGAGCGTGAGGTAATGGAAGCTTCGGATAAAGCTGGTGATGATGGAACCAACGATATGGTAAATAAGTTTATGCAGTTTAAAGAGAAAAACACCTGGATGTTAAGGTCTTTCGCAGGGAAAAGGTAGGTCATTGGTTTATAGTTAATGGTCAATAGTTTATGGTTTAATGCAGTTCATAGCCTAAACCAACCGTAAACTGCCAATTGCCAACTGATTATTGGTTCATTTGTTCATTGGCCATTAGTTCATTGGTCAGACCAACTGTAAACTGCAAATTGCCAACTGATTATTGTTCATTGGTCATTGGTTCACTTGTCAAACTAACTGTAAACTGCCAATTGCCAACTGAATATTGTCTGCAGATAAATAGAAAAGCTGTAAAATCTGTTTATCTGCGGGCTTTTTTATTTGTATAGCAGCGTAAATAGCTATCTTTGGGCATGGCATATAAAAGTTTAGCAGCATGCGTATCCGATCTCGAAAAGCACGGTCATTTAATCAGAATTAAAGCAGAAGTAGATCCCTATTTAGAAATGGCAGCCATCCATTTACGGGTTTACGAGCAACAGGGACCAGCCATTTTATTCGAAAAAGTTAAAGGAAGCCCTTTTCCGGCAGTTTCTAATTTATTCGGTACGCTGGAGCGGTCGAAGTTTATTTTCAGGGATACCTTACCTAAAGTGCAGCAATTGGTTTCGTTACGCAACGACCCAATTAAAGCTTTAAAAAATCCCTTTAAGTATGCAGGTTCAGCCATGTCGGCTTTATCGGCCTTGCCACTTAAAACCCCTTCTGCTAAAAGCAAATTCTTAAAGACCAGTATCAGTCAGTTACCGCAAATTGTAAACTGGCCTATGGATGGTGGCCCCTTTGTTACCATGCCGCAGGTATATACTGAAGACGTTGAAAAACCTGGTGTAATGCATGCCAATTTAGGTATGTATCGCATTCAACTGGCTGGTAACGATTATATTCAGGATAAAGAAATTGGTTTGCATTATCAGATTCATAGGGGGATTGGCGTGCACCAATCGAAAGCCAATGCCTTGGGGCAGCCTCTAAAGGTGAGTATTTTTGTAGGCGGTCCGCCGTCGCACCCCCTGGCTGCGGTTATGCCTTTGCCCGAAGGATTATCTGAAATGACCTTTGCGGGTGCGCTGGGTAACCGTCGCTTCCGTTATTTTTACGATGACGAAGGTTTCTGTATCTCTGCCGATGCCGATTTTATCATTACAGGTACGGTTTATCCGAACGAGAACAAGCCCGAAGGGCCATTTGGCGATCATTTGGGCTATTACAGTTTAACACACCCTTTCCCTTTAATGAAAGTGCACAACGTGTACCATAAAAAGGATGCAATCTGGTCGTTTACCGTAGTTGGCCGTCCACCACAGGAAGATACCAGTTTTGGTGCCTTGATTCACGAAATTGCAGGCTCAGCCATTCCTCAGGAAATACATGGACTAAAAGAAGTGCATGCAGTAGATGCTGCGGGGGTACATCCCTTGTTGTTTGCCATTGGTAGTGAGCGTTACACACCTTATTTAAAAGAGCGCCGCCCGCAGGAAATTTTAACCATTGCCAACCATATTTTGGGCAAAAACCAGTTGAGCCTGGCCAAATATGTTTTTATTGCGGCCAGGGAAGATAATGAGCAGCTGAGTACGCATCATATCGAAAGTTTCTTAAGTCATATTTTGGCACGGATAGATTTCACACGCGATGTTCATTTTTATACCAATACTACTATTGATACACTTGATTATAGTGGTGATGGTTTGAATAGCGGTTCGAAGGTGGTTATTGCTGCTGCAGGTAATGTGAAGCGCGAATTGTGGAGCCATATTCCTGAAAATTTGCAATTGGCCAATGGATTTTCTAAACCTCATATAGCCATCCCAGGCGTATTGGTACTGCAGACAGAGGCTTATATCAGTGCAGAGAAAACTGCCGCTGAAATTGCCTTGCTCAATATGGCTTTAATGGGGCAGGATTTAACAGGCCTCCCGTTAATCGTATTGGCAGATGATGCTGCATTTACCGCTGCAAATATCGATAACCTGGTTTGGGTAGCCTTTACCCGAAGTAATCCGGCAGCGGATATTTACGGTATTAACGATTTTACTATCAATAAGCACTGGGGCTGTAAAGGCTCATTAATTATCGATGCAAGGAAAAAGCCTCACCATGCACCCGAATTAATTAAAGATGCAGCGGTAGAGGCTAAGCTTGATGAGATGAGTAAAAAGGGTGGAGTGCTTTATGGGGTGGTTTAGTTGGATAGAAACTTTAATTTACAAGCTAACTGTTAGAAATGAACTTTGTTAAGTCAATTAATTTGGTGAGTAAGTTTGGTATGTGCTCATCTCGTTACATCTAACCTACTATAAATTACTTTTCTCAGAATGGCTAAATACCACAGAAATTGGCAGCGCCTTTTAAAATCATTGTTGTAAGAAATCCCACAACCAAAGTGAGGATCATTGAGCTAATAGCTTCTATTCCAATTCTAGCAGCTATCGCCGTCAAAGCAATTCCTATTATTTCTTTCAATTTTGCTTCTTCGTCAATAAGTTTTTGTATCTCAGCATTGATCTTGCAAAGAATGTTTTTTATCTGATTAGCTGTTTTATTTCTATTCAACCAATCCAAAAATTTACGAAAAGGGTCCCACATTTCGTAACTTATATTTGTCGAATAGGACTCGGACATCATGCTTGTAATATCTTCCAAATTGGGTTTAATATCTAAATCTTTATCAATTTCCCAATTAATATTACTTCGCATATATCCCAAAGGATCTTTTGAATCAACAGCTGATTTTAGTTGTTTCGATAGAACATCCAAGTCAAATTTTTGATTTATTTCTTCAAGTGCATTCATTTTTTTATCTATTGATTTGCAAGGCCTACTCTATGTGGTTTTCGGCTTCCCCATTTAACATAATTAATGTTAATTTCCAAGATCGGGCATGTCTGATTTTCTGCCTCAATTTTGAGGTTAAAATTGATGACAACTGTTTAGTCAGGAATTAGACTGTTCACTAGTGCTTAAATAATATAATAACTTTGTGTTACTTCAATCTTAACAATATGGTCTTCATTGTTTGGTAAAGCTTTGTGGTCTTCTCCATCCGCTTCTGCTTCGTATTTCGATTTCCTTTTTGGACCTACATACTTTTCACAAGTTGTACAGTCTGCCCTGTAAATAAAGGTAAATGGGTTGTGTTTAATGTTTTGTGGCATAATTGGTTATGTTTAAAAGTTTAAAAATGATATTGGAATTGATAAGCGTAATCCTAGTTCATTTCGTTGAAATGTTTTTAGCTTAGATTCTGAGTTATTTGACAGATCGCTCAATCTGAAATATAATTCAGCGTTTAATTTTGCTTTGGTTTCTTTATCTTTCATATCATAAAATGAATAAAGAAGACCAATGCCGGCATTATAAATGGGCTTACTGTTCTGTGTGAAATTCGCTTCAGGATAAATATGGATTGCGGCTTCATTTTTGAAGAAGAACTTATAATAATCAGCATAAAATTTAGCCGCTAATATTTTTGTTTGATAATCTCCTTTATAGGCATTGAATTTTTTTATAGTTGATCTTTGATTAAGCGAACTTCCATAAAGATTAGTATCATTTATTTCAACTTTAGTTAAGTCGGCAAAATTATCGTCTACGCTTCCCTTGAAACCAATTAGCAAGTAATAGGTTGGCTTACTATAATGATTCCATTTGTATAGATTATATTCTATTGTCATGTTCCAAACAATATTATTTTGTTTTACAATTTGGCTGTCTAAAGAAGAAAAGCGAGGAAGAAATTGATTAAAGTTGTTGTTAGATAAACCTCCGCCTAAACTAATCCATTGAAAGGATATACCGGTGTATTCAAATTCTAAAAGTGCTTTTGCTTTCGCTTTCTGCTCTGCATTTTTAATTTTTTGATCTGCTTCTTTTAAAGAAGGAAACATTTGTTGTTTGAGTAGAAGAGAATCCTTTTGGAATGTTTTCAATGCCAGTTGATATTCCAGATCAGCTTTTCGTTCAGGATTTGAGCCAACATCTTGTAATTTTGAATCTATTGCCTTTATTTCATTAGCCAGTAAGGCAATTTTGCGTCTTAATAGAATAGAATCATGGACGTTAATTGTTTGGCTAATTGAAGTCTCTGCTTTAGCATCATTTATTTTCTTTTTTAGTTTTTCAATTTCATCAGTATAAAATGAAATTGAAGAAGATCTTAATCTGAAATTGTATTTAAAGTTTATCCCCACATTGCTGTTAATTTTGGTTTGATTAAAAATGGCAAAAAAACCATCAGTTATTCCTCCACTCGCATTAATGGATAGCATGTCACCATTTTTGAAATTTTTAGTCGCATTAAAAGCTACTTTGCCATCTTTAATATCAGCAGAGGCGTAATTACCAATAGTTGTTCTCCCACTACTATTGATTACTGCATTAAATTCTCTTTTTAAAATGTTGTTAAAAGCAACTGAATCTAGTTGAAACTCTGAATAAAATGAGCTGAGTTTTTTTGAAGTACTATTTGGTTGATTGTCGCTTATTATTTGACAATTGCCTATGCAGTAGCTGATTGAAAAAATCAAAAATAAGAATATCGTTTTCATAGTTAAGTTTTTAAGCGTGAGAATTTTAAAGATTAGTTTTAAGGAAGCGTTTCTACTATAAAATTTGTAGAGGCGTATATTTTAACACCCTTTAAGTCTGAAGGAAATTTGGCCAAAAAATATGGCTTGGAATGAATGGGGGTAATTACTTCTGTAACAATGCCTACAGGTTTGTTAGCCACAAAATCAAATTCATAAATACCATCTGCAGGCGGTACGATGTAAACATATGGACTTAATTTTCCGTTTGACCATCCGCCGGTTTTAACTGTGCCGTAAGCGTTAATTACTAGGGTTGATGGATCATCTTTAAGTATTTCTAACGTGCTAGAAATTACTGATAATACTTTTTCTGTCATGGTTTTAGGTTTGGTTTTAGATTAATTCGTTGGTTTATAAGAGATCGATTTCCCTTAACCGATTTTCTTATTCAAAACTACTCCCGAAAACTAACCCAAATCAAGCGCGAAACAGCGCGAATTAATACGCGTGAAAAGCGCAATACACTACCGTAAAATCGCGGTATTTTAAAATAAGTAGAAGAAGGAGGGATGGAGCGAAAAGTGATTTTAAACGCATTCTCGCTTATTTTTTAAGTAGGTAAAACCTTGTGTTTCTAGCTGATGCATGGTTTGAGGATTTTTAATTTCAAATCCTCATCGTGTATATTTAGTTGTAAATTTTTATAAACCCTCAAACTAAATTAAAAGCTATGGAACCACTACCAAGTACATTTGTTACCAAACAAGAAAGCAGCTATCGCGAACTATGGTTTAACACTTATAAATATCCAATACTAAATACGATTACATTGTTACAGGAAGGTGAGTCGGAAAATAGGAAACTTGATTTTGGAGATATTGATGTTGCCATTACTTTTTTTGAACAGCTAATTACGGGGCTGGGAGGTGAGGACGGCGTTAGGGTATATTTTGCCTCTCCATCAAGCGATGGCAATGTATACAATGGTAAATGCGGTATACTTACAGTTATTTTCGCTACAACTTGTGGTGCAGATAAAGTAGATAGTAAAAGTTATTATGCTTTTAGTGGAAAAACTTTTGATAAAATCCAGGAAGACCAAGCCAGACGGTGGGTTCATAATTATCAAAATGTAAAACGTAATATTCTTTTCGAAACACTATCAGACAATGACCGCACAAAACTTATTCGTGAAACTAAACATGTATGGTTTAGTTTAGTACAGATTACTGAAACACTTGAAGAAATGAAATATCAAAAAGCTAAGGCAGGAGGTATGGTAACAGGTTTTGGAGTCCGTTTCGTATCTTATACTAACCAAGACTATTCGTTTCCAAAACCAGTACCAAGTGCTGAAGAGAGAAGACAAAGGCTAACCATTGCTTTTTCTTTTATGAATGGGAAAAAGGATATTGGAATTGAAGATATTGATGTTGTAGAGTTTAACGAAAGACTTGCTTTAACGGAAAAGAGATTTTATGGCGATACATTTGATACCGGAGATCCAACCCCTCCACCATCAACAGGAAATAAGGCTGATCTTGATGTTTCAGATGAATAGTAAATACTTATTTTAGATACATATTTAAATTTATGTATCTCAAGTATTTATATCTGATCTCAATTGGTATTTGCTCAACTGCGGGGCTTTACCGAATACTAAACTTAACAAAGCAGCTAAAAACAGTTGCTTTGTTATGTGTTTATACTTTGTTATTCGAAATTAGTGTATTTTTATTTAAGCAAGAGTTTGGTTATCAGGGAAATACATTACCTCAATATAACTTTTTCATTTTGGTAGAGTTCATGTTTTATGCCTATTTCTTTAAACAGATTATCAAAAATGTTTACTTACTTAAAACAATAAACTTATTCTTATTTATGTTTCCGGTGCTCTGGTATATATTTAGTTTTTATTGTTTTAATATACTACAATGGAGCAGTTATGCTTTTGTATTTGGTGGCACATGTATTATCTTTTTTTCCCTTATTTATTGCTACGAAAAATTAACATCAAACGAAACTACATCACTTTTAAATGAAGGCGAATTCTGGATTGCTATAGGCTTAATTCTCTGTTATACCTGCGTTGTACCGTACATGGGGATGTTTCACTATTTGACTATAAATTATGAACAGTTAGCGGTTAAGCTAAAAAAACTAAATTTAATAACGAATATTATTATGTATTTACTGTTTGCTTATGCCTTTTTATGCAAAACGATCAAGACCGCGAAATTCTCTTTGTAATTATCCCCAGTATAATTATTTTTTTTGCACTTAGCAGTGCAATTGTTTTCCTTATGCTTTATTTTCAGAAAAGGAAATTTCAATATGTAAAAGAGAAGAACGAACGCGAAAAACAATTTGCCGAGCAATTGCTGCAATCGCGTTTAGAAATGCAGGAGCAAACTTTCGATAGCATTAGCCAGGAAATACACGATAATGTAGGGCAGTTGCTCAGTCTTTCGAGACTCCAGCTTAGCATTGCAGAGCAAAGTGAAATGAACGATAAAGGCTTACTCGCCGATATTAAAGGCAACATTGGCAATGCACTGACTGATTTGCGCGATATAGCCAAGAGTTTAAGTACCAGTCGTATTCAGCAGCTAACATTAATACAGGCAGTTGAACAGGAATTGCAGCGTATTGGCCGTTCGGGTACGATTAACTGTAGTGTTGAAGTAAGCGGTAACGAGCAAGCTATTGCAGAGCAAAAGAAAATCATCACCTTCCGCATTGTGCAGGAGAGTTTACAAAATATACTAAAACACGCTGCTGCCACAAACATAGCTGTTGGCTTCGAGTTTTTAAACGAACAACTCAATATCAGTATTGCCGATGATGGCATGGGGTTCAGCACAGATGAAAATATAAAAGCAGAAAGCGGCCTCGGACTTCAGAACATCATCAAACGTTCAGAACTGATCATGGGGAAAGCCACTATCAGCAGTACCATAAATCTCGGAACAAAAATCATCCTAACCATCCCGTATGTCTGAAAATATTAAAAATATCGCTTTAGTTGATGACCATATCTTATTCAGAAAAGGCCTTGCGGCACTCATCAGCTATTTTCCGTCTTACAAAATATCGTTTGAGGCGGCCAATGGAAAAGATTTTATCAGACAGCTTGGAATATATGGCGTACCTGATATTGTTTTGCTTGATATCAATATGCCTGAAATGGATGGCTACAGTACCGCTACCTGGTTACGCATTAATCATCCTGCAGTAAATGTACTCGCCCTGAGTACCATGGATGCCGAAACTGCCATTATTAAGATGATTACCAATGGCGCACGGGGTTATGTGTTAAAAGATGCCGAACCTGAGGAGTTGAAAAGGGCCTTCGATGAAGTAATCAGCAAAGGCTACTTTTACAACGACCTGGTGACACGGAAAGTCATGCAGTCGTTAAATTCTCTGGCTGCCCATTCTGAGATCTCGAGCTTTGTTAAACTGACCGAGCGCGAAATGGAGTTTCTGAAATATACCTGCACCGAAAAAACATACAATGAAATTGCAGCCGAAATGTTTGTGAGTCCGCGTACTATTGATGGCTATCGCAATGCTTTATGTGAAAAATTGCAGTTAAAAAGCCGTACGGGATTAGCACTTTATGCCGTAAAAAATGGTATTGTTAAAATTTAGCAGTAGTGGTTAGGATAAAGCGGACTGATTAATATGCTAAATGATTGTTATGCAATGATTCTTAACTACAAAGCAAGCTAATTTTGCGTCACCCATTTTTTGAATAATTAAAATAAAAACCTGATTTTTAAGCATACTTACCATTATGCTTTCAATATCCCGGCTAATCGCTTTTTTATTGCTTTTTCTATGTGTATCTGCAAAAGCACAGGATGCTAAACTCGATAGTGTAGCTACAAATCTCAGTAATTACGGATTAAACCAGAGCCAGTCTGGGCTTTATGTTCATTTTGATAAGAATGTATATACCAACAATGATCAGGTTTGGTTTACGGCTTACTTGCTTAAAACCATAACGGATATGAAGCAATACCACACACTTTATTTATCGCTGGTTAACAATAAGGATAGCAGTGTGGTGTTGCAACAGAAATTTTTAATAGATAAAGGTTGTTCGTTCGGGGCACTCACCCTTCCTGATTCTTTACCCGGTGGTGCTTACCGTTTTGTGGCAAACACCAATTTAAAAGTAAACGGACAGCCCGATGGCGTTTTCATTCAGCCAATCACCATTAAATCGACTACAATAACAGCTTTAAATCAAAGTATTTCTGTGTTTAAACCCTACGATGAGCAAACGCGGAAAGGAACGGTTTTGCTCAGGATTTTAACCAGTGATAACCGTTTTGTTGAGGATGCACAGATCAGGTATCAAATTGGTAAGGGGAAGCAAATTATGCAAACAGGAACGGCTAAAAGCAGTGTAATTGGCGAGCTAATGATCGATTATCCTGCCGATCAGATTACGGCCGATAATAACGAACTTTTTGTCAGCATCAAAAAGGGAAAAGATACCAGTTATACCCGGTTTAGTTTACCGGTGAGGAATGCCAGCCCCTATACCGTGAAATTTTACCCTGAAGGTGGTTATCTGGTTAATGGTTTGGTATCGAAAGTGGGTTTTGAAGTTAAAGATGCCGCAGGAGCAGCCCTTAAAGCCAAAGCAGTTTTATATGCAGATAATGAAATACTGGATACAATTGCGACAAATGCCATGGGCCTGGGTGCTTTTATGCTTCAACCGCAGTTAACCAAAAAATATACCGTAAGGCTTTTGACTGAGAAGGGAGAAAAGGGAATTCATGAATTGCCGGGCATTTTAAATAAAGGGTTGGTGTTAACTTCAGGATCGGCGGTGGCCAATAACGATTTTAAAATAAGGGTAGAAGCGAATATCGCTGCCAAAGTGCATTTGTTGGTGCATAATTTCTCTGATATTTTTCTGCAAACACCATTAACTTTAACTGCGGGTAGTCCTCAAAATGTTCGCTTCCAGTTAGATTCTGTGCCTGCCGGTTTACAGGCTGTTACCGTTTTAGATAGCAATTACAAACCACTGGCCGAAAGGATTTTCTTTGCACATTACGATCAGATTAATACCGTTAATGTAGCTGCAGGGCAGCAAGAATATTTTACCCGAGATAGTGTAAAACTGAAGCTCAATATTACAGATCGCGATAAAAAGCCGCTTGTAGGAATGGTTTCTATTTCCTGCGTGCAGGCCAACCGCATGCTGCTGGCTAACGAAACCAATATTGTAGATTATTTTTACCTGCATAACCTTAAAGAATTTTCTGCAAATAGTTTTGGCCTGACCTACGCCGATATTGGTTATCTGGATGAATTACTTTTAATTAAAGGCTGGAGGAAATATAAATGGCCTGAAATTCAAATTAATCCGCGCGATCAGGATAGGCAGCTTAGTAGCTTGGCATATGAAGGGGTAATTACCCGCAAAAATAAGAAGCTTAATATGCCGATGGGGCTGTCGACTATTGCCGGGACCAACCTTAATTTTTTAAACACGGATAGTCTGGGGCATTTTAGTATTCCATATTCCAGCCTGGTTGTTAACGAACCCCGGCTGTCGGTATGGTTAACCATGTCGACCAGTAAATTTGACCAATACGAATTAAAAATTAACGAACCGCAAAGCGAACTGAAAAAGTACCTGAGGCAGCAAGTTTATGTTTTGCCCAATACGAAGACCGGCACCATTAACGAAAATAACATGAGTATTACCTCTACGGCGGGTATCAGGCTCAAAGATGTGATCATCAAAAAGGTAAAAGACGAAAGAACTGATTTTGCTAAAAATGCATTCGCCAACGCTTGCGGAGATTATGTTTGCATGTATAATATTTTAAATTGTCCGAATCACTTTGGGAACTCCGGTAACAAGAGCCCCATGAAGGGAGAGGTGTATAAAATTGCCGGCGGAACAGGAAGTACAGTTTATCAGGGCTGCGTAGGGCAGGAGCATAAGCCTAATCTGGTTATCCTGCGCGGTATTAATCTTCCCAAAGAATTTTACATAGCTGACATCAATAATAAAAATGAACCCATCAATTTCGCCACCGTTTACTGGAACTATCAGGTATTGATAAACGGCGAAACACCTTTAAAATTCAACACTGGTGATATTACCGGCAAATTTAAAATTATTGTACAGGGTGTAACCGATAAAGGCGTGGTTTACGGCGAGCAGGAGATTACGGTCAACAGATGATGGTAGCTAAGCTGGTTGGTGCAACACCAACCAGTAGATAAGTATAGCCAATGCATTAGGGTTCCCATACGATAGCTATCAGGTCATGCTACGAACTATGGATTCTTTTAAATAATTATCTTCACAATTTCTGATTTATTAGCGTATTTATAACGATTGTAACATTTGCGTTAATTTTCGGTTAATACGGGTTAAAATCGTCGTTCAATCTGGCTTTTTATAAGCCTAATTTTGGTCATACTACTAACTAAAATCAACACAATGACCAAATTAAAGATTACTTTGTTCACGTTGGCCATGCTCTGTTTCGTGCAGATTTATGGACAAACGTCGCTCATTAGCGGGAAAATTACCGATGCACTGGGGCAGCCAATCCCAGGTATATCGGTAAAAATAAAAGGAACTACAGGTGGTACTTCTTCTGATGCGAAGGGGATATTTTCAATTAAAGCTGCAAATCCGGCAACACTGGTTTTTAGTGGGATTGGCTATGCCAGTAAAGAATTTGCCTATAGTGGGCAAAGCAACATAACCATTGTATTAAGCGAAGACCAGCAAAACCTGAATGAAATTGTTGTAACTGCCTTGGGGGTGAAACGCGAAAAGCGAAATTTAACCTACAGCTCACAAGAGGTAAAAGGTGATCAGATTACGCAATCGAAAGAACCCAACCTGGTAAATGCATTGGCCGGGAAGGTTTCGGGTGTACAGATTACCAGCTCATCGGGTACGCCGGGGAGTTCATCCCGAATTGTAATCAGGGGTGCCAACTCACTTTATGGTAATAACGAGGCTTTGATGGTAATTGATGGTATTCCTGTTAATAATGATGAGACAGGTAACCTGAACTCAGGACCTGGTACCAACCGTATTGCCGATCTTGATCCAAACATTATTGAAAGCATAAATGTGTTAAAAGGTGGTGCCGCAACTGCGCTTTATGGATCAGATGGTGCAAAAGGAGTAATCATCATCACAACCAAGGCTGGTAGCCTGAATAAGAAACCCAGTATCAGCTTTTCTTCTTCTTTTTCGATGGAGAAACCTTTATTGCCAGAAATTCAGAATAAATATTCACTGGGTTCTAACGGGGTATACTTTGATGGGGTAAACCAAAAAACAAGTACCTCATGGGGTGCCAGAATGGATACCTTAAAAATTAACGGTCAGCCTGCACAGGTGTATGATCAGTCAGATTTGTTTTTTAAAACAGGTAAAACGTACTCCAATACAGTAGCCATTACCGGCGGAGGAGCCTACAATTCTTATTTCCTGTCTTACACCAATTTTGCACAGGATGGAACGGTGCCCACTTCATCATTTGATCGCAATACGCTTTTCGGAAAATTTACTACACAAATTGTAAAAGACTTAAATGTTACTTTTTCCTTAAATTATGCCAATACTAAAAATCGCCGTCTGCCGGAAGGTTATGCCCTGGAGAGTCCGGTATGGACTATTTTTTCGGCGCCGGTATCATACGATCTGCAACCTTCGGTAAACCCCGACGGGAGCCAGCGTTTATTCCGTTTCTCTCGTAACAATCCTTACTGGGTGTTAGATAACATTAGCAATACCTCGGTGGTTAACCGTTTCCTACCCACATTTACGGCCGATTATAAGCCTTTAAGCTGGTTAACCATTACAGAACGTTTTGGTGCCGATGTATATGTAGAACAGGGTAAATATACTGAGTCGCTGCTGTCTGTTTCTAATCCAAACGGAAGAATTGTAAATAATAATACCAATTTCAGGCAGTACAACAATGATTTAATACTGAATGCGAATAAAAGTTTTGGCGATTTTAACGTTGAAGCCTTATTGGGTAACAACATTATCTCTACCTATTCGCAAAACGGTTATGCAAATGGCTTAGGCATTACGATCCCGGGTTTTAACAATATTGGGTCGGCTTCTACAGTTAAGTTTACCGAAACCAGCTATCTCACACGGAAAGTAGGTTTTTACCTGCAATCGAACATCGATTATAAGAAATTTATTATCCTATCGCTAACAGGAAGGTACGATGGAGCTTCGGTACTGGCTAAAGACAATACTTTTTACCCCTATGGTTCGGCTGCTACAAGTTTTATCTTCTCTAATTTCTTCTCGCCTGGCCTTTCTAACGTGATGAACTTTGGTAAGCTAAGGGTTTCTTATAGTACAGTTGGTAATGCAAGTATTGGTGCCTACAGCTTACTTACGCCGTACGAATCGCAAACGGTTAGAAATACAACCTTTCCTTACCAGGGACAATCGGGTTTTTTAATTAGCCAGGTACTTAACAATCCGAACCTTAAAAATGAGCGTATTAATGAGGTTGAAGTAGGTTTAGAAACCGGGTTCTTTAAAAGCCGTATCGGATTAGAGGTTACTTATTTTGATAAGAAAACTAAAAACGGGATCATCCCATCGGTTGCTTTGGCGCCCTCAACAGGTTTTAATGCAACCAGTGTAAACTCTGCATCGATGCGTAACCGGGGTATTGAGGTGTTGTTAAACGCCAAACCTATTGTTACCAAAGATTTTAGCTGGGATTTAACCGTTAACTACAGCCGTATCAGAAACAAAGTACTTTCTATTTATAAAGACCTGAACCAGGTTGGCAATGGCTTTACCTTTATTTTTGTTAACCAGCCTTACGGTGTAATTTATGGCACCCGCTATGCGCGTAATGCTTCGGGTCAACTGTTAACAGATGATGGCGGCCTTCCATTTGCTGCCGATACGCAAGGCATTATTGGCGATATTAATCCGGATTGGATGGGTGGTATTGTTAACAATTTCAAGTACAAGCAGTTTACTTTCAGTTTCTCTTTTGATATGAAAAAGGGTGGCGATATTCAAAACAATGTGGATGGTTACGGCTATTTCTATGGTACACCAAAGGTAACCGAAGATCGTGGTCCGCGCGTGGTAGAAGGTGTTAATGCCACAACCGGTTTACCCAATACCGTTTCGGTGTTAGGGCAGGCTTATTATCAGCGTGCCAACAGCGTGTTAGAGTCTGTAATTCAGGATGGAACCTATGTGAAATTGCGTAATGTTAGCCTGGGCTACAATGTTAAACCAACCTGGCTGCAAAAAACGCCTTTCAAAACCATTGGTTTTCAGGTAACAGGACGCAACCTTTGGATTTATGCACCGCACTTTACCGGTGGCGATCCGGAAGTAAGTTCGTTTGGTTCATCAAATGGTTCGCAGGGAATTTATTCGTTCTCTACACCAACCTCAAGATCGGTTGATTTTAGTTTGAAATTAACTTTGTAAGCCTTAATAATTAGAAAGAAATAACATGAAAAAGATATATTTTATTTTAGCCTTTGCCCTGATGGTGGCGCTGGCCGGATGCAAAAAATACCTCGATGTAAACGATGATCCCAACAGGCCTATTGATGTAAAAGAATCGTTGATGTTGCCGCCTATACAAATGCTCATTTCGCAAAATATAAATGCAGGTGGCGATGGAAATTTAAGTTTGGTGTTGCAACAATACCTGCAGGTAATGGCACTTAACCAGGTGGCACCAAATTTTGGTACTTACCTGATGTATAATGTGGATATGGATGGCGATTGGAACAATGTGTATGTGCGGACGCTGAATAACCTGAATTTATTAAAAATTAAGGCTGCCACCAATGGTAATCCTAAATATAGTGCAATAGCTAAAATCCTTACGGCTTATACTTTAGGTTATGCAACCGATGCCTGGGGAGATCTTCCTTACAGTCAGGCTTTTTTGGGGATAAACCAGCCAAACCCAACTTATGATAGTCAGCAACAAATTTATGTTCAGATCCAATCGTTACTGGATGATGGCATTGCTGATATTGCTAAAAATACGGGTTTAACACCAGGTAGCGACGATTATATGTATGCCGGCGATATGGCAAAGTGGAGAAAACTGGCCTATACTTTAAAAGCACGTTATTATATGCACTTAAGCAAGGCGCCCGGAAATACAGCAGCCGCGCAGGCACAACTGGCTTTAACTGCTTTAACAAATGGCATGCAAAGTAATGATGATGATGCTAAAATTGCTTTCAGTGGGGCTGCAGGTGCAGAAAACCCATGGCAACAGAACTTTTTACCGGGTACCACATTTGTATTGGCCAATACGTTTGTTGATGCTTTTACCACACGTAACGACCCGCGTTTAAGCAAAATGGTTAAACCTGCCAAACAAACTGGTTTATATACTGGCAGGCAGATTGGCTTAGATGAAATTGGCAGTTTGGAGGCCTATTCAATCCCTGCTGATTTTTATGCTGGAGCCAATGCCAATAATTACCTGGTTAATTATACCGAAGCTTTATTTATTAAAGCCGAAGCCACCCTGGTAGTATCGGGCTTTGCTGCGGCACAACCTTTTTACCAGGATGGTATTAAACAACACATGACCAAAGTAGGGGTGGGCACTACCGATATGAATACCTATATCACCTCTAGAGGTACACTTACCGCTGCAAATGCACTCCGTTTAATTATGGAAGAAAAATCTATTGCCAATTTCCTCAATGCAGAAAATTATACCGATTGGCGCCGTACCGGATTCCCGGCTTTAACGAAAGTGAAGAATGCGCTTTCAGAAATTCCGAGACGCGTACTTTATCCAAATACCGAAATCACTGCGAACCCACAGCCACAACAAAAAGCCAAAATTACCGACAGGTTGTGGTGGGACGTGAATTAAAATAAATACGGTTAGTAAATAATGATGAGGGTACCCAGGATTGGGTATCCTTTTTTGTTTTAAGCAAAAAAACGTCCGCTTTCTGTGTGAAAACGGACGCTCCTTGTTTTAAGTTAATTTAATGCTTAAAATCTTACACCAAAAGTTAAAAAAACATTGTTTCTGTTGCTTTTAACATCGGCTACAGGTTCTGAGTAATCATTCAGTTCGTAAGGGCTCGAATTAAAATTGGTTTTGTAATTCTGATAAGCCAAATCGAAATAGTAGTTATCTACTCTGTAACCAATTCCACCGGTGAAATACTGGCCTTGGTAAAATTTGTTATCTCCACCTTTAATGCCACTTCCGTTTACACCGTAACCACCTCTTAAACTCACTTCGTTGGTTACCTTTACTTCGGCACCGAAACGGTAGTTCACGGTTTCTTTGTACGAGTTTTTGATAAAATCGTTAGAGCTGTTAATGGTTGAAATATCTGAATTGTTATCAGCAGAAAAACGCATTGAAGAATAATCTACATAATCCACATCAGCAGATATTAAAGCAGTACCGGCAATTACATAACTTAAACCAGCAGAAGCTTTAAGCGGCGTGCGTAAATTATAACTGAAAGTATAGTATCTGCTCGCATTATTCGAACTTGTTGGTGCAGTGGTTGCATTTCCTAAAGTATTTGCCTGTAAAGTTTCGGCAGTATTGTCTTCCAGGTTCATCCATGTTGGTGTCTGGAAATTCAAGCCGATTCTTAACTCGTTAACCGGTCTGAAAATCATTCCCAGTTTTAAGTTAAAACCTCCACCTTTTGTTTCCTGGTTTCTGAAATGCGTAAGGTTATAATTCTCATTTCCGTTATAGATTGGTACAGTTGCACCATCATCATACGAATTAAGAATACCAGATTCAGTAAAAGTAGCATCGCTGGTGTATTTTACATTTACAAAACTGGCTGTAGCACCGATGTAAACTTTGTTGCCAAAATTAAGCGCACCTGCTACGTTAAATTCAGAAGTAGAACCTAAACGTGCTTCATCCCAGTTTTGTTTAAAGGTAGCATTGTTGTAGGGTTCTGCCGAGTATTGATTCGGGAAAGTTGGCGTGTTTTTGTTAATTAAATAGCTGTTATAAGCATCTCCGGCTATACTATTCGTAGTGCCATAATTATTAGCCTGGTCAACATAAGCATCCCTGATTGAGCTGTTTGTGTTAGTGCCATTGTAACTGATATTATTTAAAAAATCATTATTTCTGGTGTAACTTAAACCAAAAACACTACTTACCAGACCTTTACTTACATCGCTGCCTTTCATTCTGGCGGCAGGGCTATAAAAAACAACACCAAGGTTGTTTAGGTTAATCTGGCTTTTATCTGCTTTAATGCTATTGCCTAAAAAAGCACTTTGATTGGAAACACTATTAAATTCTGGCGTAATGCTAAATTCTGATTTGGTAAACAAGCCCAATCCGGCAGGGTTGGCATTGATCGAACCAATATCTCCACCTACACCAATTTGTGCACCTCCCATACCTTTAAATCTGGCTGAAGAGCCGTAATTGGTTTGAGAAAAACGATAAGCATCTGGTGCATAACTTTGGGCGTAAGCCGTTCCCATAGCAGCTACTGTAGCTACTAGCGAAGCTAAAATATATTTCTTCATCTTGTGTGTTTAAATTGATTAACCTCTTCCTGCTCTTGATGGACGTGAACCTCCGCCGCCGCCACCGCCGCCGGTTGAACCACCACCGCCGCCGCCGCCACTTGATGGTGGAGGAGAGTAGCTAGGTCTGCTTTCGGTTCTTGCAGGAGGATTATAGCTTTCATTTCTTGTAGGCCTGCTGCTCTGAGGTTGAGGTGCATAATTATCGTTTCTGGTAGGTCTGCCACTTTGTGCACCCTGGTTTTGAGTATACCCCCCTGATACCTGATTTCTTACCGGTCTGCCGGCGTTGTTATTAGGCACATAAGAAACTCCGCCATTTTGATTGGCTATACCAGATCTGCCTGGTCTGCCACTGTTTGCTGCGCCGCTTCCGTATCTAGGTACTCCACGATCATCGCTGCCTGGTCTTGGTCTGTAATTTCTATTGGTATACACACCGCCGCCGTAATAGCCGCCACCCCAGCCACCGCCGTAGTAACCGCCTCCGCCCCAACCATAACGGTCGTAGTAAGAGTATGGTCCCCATGAGTTCCAACCCCATGGATTGTTCCAGCCGTAACCATAGTTGCCGTAATAGAAAGGGTTATTCCAGATGCTGCCATAGCCCCAGCCACCGCCAAATCCGCCACCCCAGCCTAAGCCGTAACCGTTGCTCCAGCCCAGGCCAAAACCTAAATAGTTGGAGGCACCATAGCTGTTGCCATAGTAGTAATTATCGAAATAAGGGTCGTAATAGCCCTGAAAGCTATATCCATTATAAAAACGGTTTATCCTCGATGCGTAATCCATATCGTAGTAAGGATTACTGGTACCATAATATTCGTCGTATTCCTGGTTGTCGTATTGTCCCTGGTTACGAGCCTGTTGCTGTGGCTGTACCTGAACAATTTCAACCTCCCGGGCCTTCGCCACGGAGTTATAAACATCATCATTTGACTTGTTCTGAGCCAATTTTGATGTAGAGCATGACGCCACCAATCCTGCGGTAGCAATCATTACAATGGGGAGTAATTTAATTGGTTTCATTGTGTTTATATTTAGTTGTGTGTGTGCATGCGAAATCGGGATTTATTCAAATATAACTATTTAATTAGTAGCATAAAACAACAATTAAATAAATGATAATATTTTGTTAAACTTTTGTAGGCATAAATTTATAAATTTGTCCTCTAATTCTACAGTTTTTAACATACAAATTACGTTCCAAATACATAAGATGAGCAAAGAAATTACAAGCCGGGAAGCCGATTATTCGCAGTGGTATAATGATATTGTATTAAAAGCCGACCTTGCCGAGCACTCTGCTGTTCGCGGATGCATGGTTATTAAGCCAAATGGTTACGCTATTTGGGAAAAAATGCAGGCAGTACTGGATAAAATGTTTAAAGATACAGGTCACCAGAATGCTTATTTCCCATTATTCATTCCAAAGTCATTTTTTTCTAAGGAAGCTTCTCACGTTGAGGGATTTGCCACTGAATGTGCAGTTGTGACACACTACCGTTTAAAAAATGACGGAAGTGGAAATATTGTAGTAGATGAAACCGCTAAACTGGAAGAGGAACTGATTGTACGTCCAACATCCGAAACCATTATCTGGAATACTTACAAAGGCTGGATCCAGTCGTACCGCGACTTGCCGATTTTAATTAACCAATGGGCTAATGTGGTAAGATGGGAAATGCGTACGCGTTTGTTTTTACGTACTGCAGAGTTTTTATGGCAGGAAGGCCACACGGCACATGCAACTGCCGAAGAAGCAATTGAAGAAACAGAACGCATGTTGCATATTTATGCAGATTTTGCCGAAAATTGGCTGGCTGTTCCGGTAGTAAGAGGACGCAAGTCGCCCAATGAGCGTTTTGCAGGTGCTTTAGATACTTATTGCATCGAAGCCTTAATGCAGGATGGTAAAGCCTTGCAGGCTGGTACTTCGCACTTTTTAGGCCAGAATTTTGCCAAAGCTTTTGATGTTAAATTTACTGGTAAAGATGGTAAGTTAGATCACGTATGGGCAACCTCATGGGGGGTATCAACCCGTTTAATGGGTGCTTTAATAATGGCACATAGTGATGATTCAGGCCTGGTTATCCCACCAAAACTGGCGCCAATACAGGTAGTAATTGTTCCGATTTACCGGAATGATGAAGACCTTGCCAGAATTTCGGCATACGTTAACGAGCTAAGTATGCGTTTAAAAGGTATGGGTATTTCGGTAAAATATGATGATCGTGACACACAACGTCCTGGCTTTAAATTTGCCGATTACGAAATGAAGGGTGTGCCGGTACGTATTGCCATCGGTGGTCGCGATTTAGAAAATAAAACGGTAGAAATTGCCCGCAGAGATACTAAAGTAAAGCAAACTGTTCCGCAGGAAGGTTTGGATATTTATGTGGTTAAATTACTCGAAGATATTCAGCAGAGTATGTTTAATAAAGCATTGGCTTACCGTGATGAGCACATTACAGAGGCCAATTCTTACGAAGAATTTCAGCAGTTGTTAGATACTAAAGCTGGTTTCATTTCGGCACACTGGGACGGAACGCCTGAAACTGAACAAAAAATTAAAGAAGAAACAAAAGCAACCATCCGTTGTATCCCTTTAGATAACAAACTGGAAGATGGTGTTTGTATTTACTCAGGTAAACCATCTACACAAAGGGTGTTGTTTGCCAGAGCGTATTAGTGTGAGATATGAGATTTGAGATGTGAGACATTAGATTTGGATCTGGTCTCAAGTCTCAAAATCTTTGAAAGTAAAATCAGATGTGAGATATTAGACAGTAGACTGAGGCATTAGATTTGGATCTCGTCTCAAGTCTCCTATCTCACGTCTCAAATCCCTATATATATGAAATTCGCAACTAAAGCTATACACGCGGGTCAGGAGCCTGATCCAACAACAGGAGCGGTAATGACTCCGATTTATCAAACTTCAACTTACTGGCAAAAATCACCTGGCGATAACAAAGGTTACGAGTATTCGAGGGGTACTAACCCAACACGTAAGGCTTTGGAAGATTGTTTAGCTGCATTAGAAAATGCTAAGTATGGTTTGGCTTTCTCGAGTGGGATGGGCGCTACTGATGCCGTGTTACGCTTATTGCAACCGGGCGATGAAGTAATTACCGGAAATGATTTGTATGGTGGTTCATATCGTATCTTTACCAAAATTTACAGCAAATACGGCATTAAATTCCATTTTCTGGATCTTTCTAAGCCCGAAAATATGTTGCCTTATATTAACGACAAAACTAAACTGGTTTGGATAGAAACACCTACCAATCCAACCATGCAGATTATCGATATTGAAGGGGTAGCCAAAATTACCAAAGCGAAAAATTTAATCCTGACTGTTGACAATACCTTTGCTTCGCCTTACCTGCAAAACCCGATCGATTTGGGCGCTGATATTGTGATGCATTCGGTAACCAAGTATATTGGTGGTCACTCTGATGTGGTAATGGGTGCTCTGGTAACCAATAACGAGGCTTTGTACAAAGACCTTTGGTTTGTTTATAACGCCTGTGGTGCCACACCGGGACCGCAAGATGCTTTTTTGGTTTTAAGAGGTATTAAAACGCTTCATTTAAGGATGAAAGCGCACTGCGAAAATGGCGAGCGCGTTGCCCGTTATTTAAAAACACACCCTAAGGTTGATAAAATTTACTGGCCGGGTTTCGAAGATCATCCTAACCATGATGTAGCCAAAAAGCAAATGCGCGGTTTTGGCGGGATGATTTCGATTACGTTAAAAGGTGCCGATTTACAGGAAACTTTCAGGATTTCTTCGAGCTTTAAAGTATTTACACTGGCTGAATCGCTCGGCGGGGTAGAATCATTGATTAACCATCCGGCAACAATGACCCATGGCTCAATACCAAAAGAAGAACGCGAAAAAGTAGGGGTAACCGATAACCTGTTGCGTTTAAGCGTTGGCGTAGAGGATGTAGATGATCTTTTGGAAGATCTCGAACGTGCTTTGGCTTAGAAAAAATAGAACACAAAATTGTTTGTCATCCTGAGCCTGTCGAAGGACTTACGTTTACGTGCTTCGACAGGCTATTAGATTTCTCGGCTTTGCTGCGCTCCGCTCGAAATGACGGTTTTGGCTAAGAGGACTCATTTAAACGCAATCGACAGGCTTAGTGTGATATACAGCAGTTGAAGCCTTAATTCTACTTGTACAGATTAAACAACATGCAGTTTCTCGAATTAAAAAACTTTCTCGACAGTAAAGTAGCACAATACAACCGACCCGATTTTATTGCGAACGATCCGGTTTGTATACCACACTTGTTTGAGCAAAAGCAGGATATCGAAATTGCGGGTTTCTTTGCTGCGGTACTGGCCTGGGGGCAGCGTAAAACCATCATTAACAAGTGCCGTGAATTACTTAACCGGATGGATAATGCGCCTTACGATTTTGTGCTTAACCATAGCGATAATGATTTAAAGCGTTTGCTTAATTTTAAGCACCGCACTTTTAACGATACCGACCTGCTGTATTTTATCTCCTTTTTCAAAATGCATTACAGCCATTTTGAGAGTTTAGAACAAGCTTTTATTCCTAAGCAGGAGATCTTTCTTGATGCTTACCTGGAAGTTGCTGATGGGGTAGGAAAAACATTTAATGCTTCGGAGGTTTGTTTAACCGGTCAGTTGCAGGTTTCTATTGAACAGTGCCTTAATTATTTCAGGGCGTATTTCTTTTCACTGGATGATTTCCCGCATCGTACCAAAAAGCATATCTCTTCGCCAAAGCAGAAATCTACCTGTAAACGCTTAAATATGTTTTTAAGGTGGATGGTCCGGGCTGATGATAAAGGAGTGGATTTTGGCATCTGGAATACACTTAAGCCTAAAGACCTGATTTGCCCCTGTGATGTGCATGTAGATCGCGTTGGGCGCCTGCTTGGGCTCATTAACCGAAAACAAACAGACTGGTTAACAGCGGTAGAATTAACCAATCATTTAAAGGAGTTTGATCCGCTGGATCCGGTTAAATATGACTTTGCCTTGTTCGGTCTCGGGGTAGAGAAGGAATTTTAATATTCTGTTTAAGATTAAGTAAAGTTAAAAAAAACTTCTTTTTTAGCATCAATCTTCCTATAATTACGTAGTGGTTCTACTTTTTGAAGTAGTATATTGTCTATCCCAACAGTAACTTCTATGATTGCAGTTAACTTATCTGATGAGGACAGGTGGAAGAAATACAATAATTTTTCGCCCTTAATCTCTATTTTTAAAAAGTTTCATCCATTAAATGATGAAATAGAAAGACGCATTAATCAGCATACTTTTCCGGTAAGCTATAAGAAAAATAAATACCTGGTTTCGCCGGTAGACCGCAATAAATTCCTGTTTTTAATTGTAAAAGGCGTGGTTAGAGGCTTTATAAAAGATGGAACCGCGGAAATTACCACCTGGATTGCAAAAGAAAATGAAGTGGTAGGAACGATACGTAATTTATGGGTAGAAGGCGATTCGGAAGAGTATTTGCAGGCATTGGAAGATGTAGACTTAATTGCCATTCCGCATGTATTATCAGAATACCTTTACGAAAACTTTACTGAGGCCAATATTGTGGGCAGAAAAATGATGGAGCAATATTATCGTTCGGCTGAAGAGCGTGCCTATCTGTGCAGAATTTCTTCTGCCGAAAAAAGATATAAGAGATTTCTCGTTTCCTTTCCTGATTTGATAAACCGTGTTTCTTTAAAGCATATTGCCTCTTTTCTGGCGATCAGACTGGAAACACTGAGCCGCATAAGGGCTAAAATTTAAACCGTTTTTATCGATTTTTCCTGTTATTATAACGAACGGAACAAGGGATTGTAAGCAATCGTTGTTCCGTTTTTTTATGTTTAAAAATTTCCATTTTTGTTTTAAAACTGTATTATAAATAATACTTGTTAGAACTTAGTTGTTGATTATTGTCAAAAAAACATCTTTTTAAACACTCCTATGACTAGATGTACAAAATCTTATTATCTTTTTTTCTTTACTTTGTAGTATTCAAAAGACAGTTTTTGGTTGTTTATGTTGAGAAAAGTATTTGGTTTTTCAACCTTCCGAAACGAAGTTTTTAAATAGTAGTCTATCCCTTCAATAGTGTTCATTTTCAGTTCTCGCAAGCTGACGCCAATAACATCAACGTAAAGGATTAATTCTTCTTTAGAAACGGCTTTTCAAAAAGATGTTGTGCTCATCGGATGAGAAATTATTAAGTAATAATTACCCTATTATTCCCAGGTGGAAAATGAATAAATTGATACAGCTCCTCTTCTCAGGTTACCCAAAAGGAAATTATCTAAAACTCATGATTTTATCATTGTTTTTGATGTTTTCCATCACTTCAGTTCATGCACAAACGTATAAAACACATTATATTGCCCCGGCGCCATGGCAATATTGGAGTAGTGCAAACGAAATTATCGTATCTACAAACGTAGCTGGTACTTCGGCAACGATTCAGAAGAGTGACGGTACCCTGATTACTACCTTAACGCCTACTCCGGGTACTCCGGCAGTTTACAGGTTCTCGGGTAATCCTGTTGGATTAGCCAAAAACAGCCTTAATACCATTTTAAATGGAGCAGGTATTATTGTAACGGGTAATAACCCTATTGCTGTAAATGTGAGAAACATTGCTTCGGATGATATTCCGGCAGGATCATATACTTCTGCTAATGACCAATATATTAAAGGAAATGCTTCACTTTTCAGCTTTGGCGATGCGGCTATCGGAAATTCATTTAGAGTAGGTTACTATCGTGATGGAGATTTGAATGGTGTAGCTGCCTCAGTTTCTACTATCAGGCCGGTTTACAGCGTTTTAGCCATTGAGAATAACACTACTGTTAAGCTAAATGGAACGGCAATTACGACGTTAAATGCAGGACAAAGTTATCTTTTACAGGCTACATTGGGTAGTTTGGTAGAAACATCTGGTCCGGCAGTAATGAATACCGGTATAAACGTAGATGCGCCGGAGGCCTGTGGTGATGGTGCCTATAACCCGGTTCCGCCGGTTAGCTCGCTGGGCAACGAGTATGTGGTGATCAGGGGAAAGGGGAATAAGACCGCAGAGCAAACTACCGTGGTTGCTACAGAAGCCAATACGAATGTAACCGTAATGAATTTTGATCATAACGGAGTGCTTCAATCAACCAATACCTATAACCTGATAGCTGAAGGTAGTTTTATCACCTTTCCGAATGGCGTTGAAACAGGAACCGGAACAGGTAACGTTCAGGTTGGTGATCCGTTTTCGGGCTCGAGAATCGTGGCTACAAAAAATGTAGTAGCCTATTCGGGAACGGCAAATAACTGTGAGGTTGATATTGCAACCCTGGCGCCTTTAAATTCTTGCGGAGGCTCTTTAAAGGCAGAGACTGCTAAATTCAGGGCCAATAACTTAACCGACTTACCGTATTTTGCTTATCTGGTTACCAAAAGTCCAACCGATAAAATTTACTTAACCACTAACGGTGGTACTCCGGCTTTTACCAATACTGATATTGAAACCATTAGTGGGGTAGGTACACGCAGACAGCTGGGAAGTACCGGGGCTTATGCCATTGATTTTGATAACAACAATATAGGTAACCCAAGCTCGTTTTTTATTACCAGTAACAGCAGGCTTACCGTGGCCATGGTACAATCTGGAGGAGGTTTCTCGATGTCGAACTTTCTTTCTCCATTTCCGGAGAAAGCTGGTAAACCAACTTTTGTACAGTCTGACTGTGCTTCGGCCTTATTGAGTGCTGATCCTAATAGTACTGCACCATACCAATGGTATTTTAACGGCGTGGCTATTTCGGGGGCGACTTCATCAACCTATCGTGCTGCGGTGTCAGGTTCATATACCATCACTTCTATGCTCGATTGCGGAATTAGTTCACAATCGCTACCAGTTACTATTGCATTATGTAATATCGATCTGGTAATGAATAAAACGGTAGATAATGCATCGCCTGCAAAAGGAGCAACCGTTAATTTTACAGTTACCGTTAAAAATTCGGATGTAGCATCGGGAGCTGTTACAGGTACAGGTAATGCTATTGGTGTTTCGGCTACTGATATCCTGCCTTCGGGTTATACCTATGTTTCGAATACGGCAACTGCCGGAACGAGCTACGATCCGACAACCGGTTTATGGTCGATCGGAAGTATGGCTTCAGGACAAACCGTAACCTTAACCATCAAAGCCATTGTAAAAAGTTCTGGCAACTATACCAATACAGCTACAGTAACTGGGCCGCAAAACGATCCTGTAACCTCCAATAACACTGCCTCAGCCAGTGTTACCCCGGTTGATATCGTATTAACATCGGCTGCGGGAACAGATGCTCAATCGATTTGCGTAGGTGGAACTACCACAACCATTACTTATCTAATTACCGGAACCCCTGTAGTCGTGGTTACCGGTTTAGGTGCTTCGGGTTTAACTTATGGTACAACTACATCAGGTGGTAATACCATTTTGACCATTAACAGCGGAACCGTATCAACCGCCGGGACTTACAATTACACTATACGGGCAACTTACGCTTTACCATCAACAACCATTACCACTGCCAACGGATCGGTAACAGTTCGTCCGGCGGTAACAACTCCGGTATTTGCTGCGGGCGCAACATCTACGCGTTGCCAGGGGGCAGGCGTACAAAGCTATCCGGCTACAGCAACTAATACTACCGGTATTACTTATAGTATTAGCCCGGCTGCTTCAGGCGTTATTAATGCATCGACAGGTAGTGTAACCTGGTCGGCCAATTACAGTGGTACGGCAACAATTACTGCTGTTGCAGCAAGTCCGTGCGGAAATAAAAGTGCAACACATACGGTTACCATTAACTCAACCGGAACCATAACAGGAGCCGCCACAGTATGTTCAGGTTCGAATGGAACCTTAAATTTAACAGGAGCACCTTCAACAGTAGTGCGCTGGGAGTCATCAACAGATAATATCAACTGGACTTCGATTACAAATAACACTACCACTTTAAATTATACCAATATTCCGGTTACTACTACCTATCGGGCAATTGTTTCAGGCAATGGCTGTACCAATGCCATTTCGGGTACTGCAACAGTAACGGTAACTCCTCGTCCGGTAATTGCAAACCAAACTTATTATATCTGCAAAACCGGTAGCTTTAACTTTAGCCCGGTTGATGTGCCTAATGGAACAACCTATACCTGGGCTGCACCGACTGTTTCATCATCAAATATTACCGGTGGAACTGCCGGAACCAGTCAGCTGGCGATAAACCAAACCCTGACCAATTCTGGTACTACGCTCGAAACGGCAACTTATACCGTTACCCCAACTTATTCGGGTTGTGCAGGCAATGCATTTACCATTACCGTTTATGTGGTGCCAACGTTAACAGCTAGTGCTACCGGTACAACTACCTGTTCTGGTTCAGCATTTAGTGTATCGCCTACCAGCAATGTTAGCGGTACAACTTATAGCTGGACAGCAGCTTTGGTGAGTGGAACGGCTACAGGATTTTCAAACCAAAGTACAGCTGTTTCAGCGCCTATTTCACAAATTTTGTCGAATACCTCAGGTGCAAACGCTGTGGTACGCTATACGGTTAGCCCAAGCTATAATGGTTGTACCGGAGCTACTTTTACATTTGATGTATCGGTAACAACTGCTACCCCTGCACCAACAGCCAGCAACCAAACTTTCTGTGAAATTGCGAATGCTACTGTTGCGAATTTAACAGCAACCGGAACCAGTATTAAATGGTATACCACTTCAACCGGTGGAACGGCTTTAGCATCGACTACTGCTTTAACCAACGGCACTTATTACGCAAGCCAAACTGCTAACGGTTGCGAAAGTGCAAGTCGTGCGCAGATTACAGTAACCATTACTGCTACCCCAGCACCAACAGCCAGCAACCAAACTTTCTGCGAAATTGCCAATGCTACTGTTGCAAATTTAACAGCGACCGGAACTGGTATAAAATGGTATACGACTTCAACCGGTGGAACTGCTTTAGCATCAACTACTGCTTTGACCAACGGCACTTATTATGCAAGTCAAACAGCAAGCAGTTGCGAAAGTGCAAGTCGTACGCAAATTACGGTAACCATTACCGCCACGCCAGCACCAACAGCCAGCAACCAAACTTTCTGCGAAATTGCCAATGCCACAGTTGCGAATTTAACAGCAACCGGAACAGGCATTAAATGGTACAGTACTTCAACCGGTGGAACGGCCTTAGCATCGACTACAGCTTTAACCAACGGCACTTATTATGCAAGTCAAACAGCGAACAGTTGCGAAAGTGCAAGTCGTGCGCAGATTACGGTAATGATTTATCAAACGCCAAAAGGATTCAATGATGCCAAAACGCTTGATTGTGCCGGGACTTTCAGCTATAATCTTCAAACGGCAAATGTAGATAACACAGCCAATGGAGGAAATGCTGTTCCAGCTTCATTTACCTGGACAATCAATTCAAACAGCAATGTAACAGGAGCAGCGAGTGGATCAGGTAATACCATCAATCAAACTTTAATTAATACCAGTAATACGGCTCAAACCATAACTTATACGGTAACACCGAAAGCGACGGTTGCAGGTGGCTGTACAGGTAATCCATTTACCGTTATTGTAAGTGTTCCGGTTTGTTCATCAATTTCGATCACCAAGGTAGCAGACGTAGCTGCTGTTAACCAGGCCGGCAATACGATTAACTATACCATAACTGTTGCCAATACCGGAAACGCCAGTCAAACCAACGTAGCGGTGAGCGATGCATTATTGGGAGGAACTTTGAGCAATCCGGTAAAAACGGGAAATGCCGACAATATTTTAGAGAAAGGGGAGACCTGGACTTACAGCGGATCTTATAATGTAGCACAGGCTGATTTAAATAACAATGGTAAGCCAGTTAATAACAGCGGAAAAATTACCAATACAGCAAGTGTACAAACTACAGAATTACCAGCAGCCAAAACAGCTACTGCTGATGTTAATATTAGCTTGTCGCCAGCCATTACTTTAGTTAAAACCGGTGCGCTTAATCTGAACGGAAATACCATCAACTATTTATTTACCGTTAAAAATACAGGTAACGTTACGCTTAATAATCTGGTTGTAACCGATAGTAAAGTTACGGGACCAATAACCTTAGGTGCTACAACTTTAGCTCCCGGAGCAAGCACTACAGCTACCGCAACCTACACGATTACTGCTGCGGAGAAAGCTTCAGGTTCGGTAAGTAATACAGCAACAGTTACCGGGAAAAATCCTTTAAACGGAAATGTAACGGATATTTCGGGTACCACTGCAACTAACGATACACCTACTGTAACGCCTACAGGTGTTTATGCCGTTGATGATGCAGGCACATTAAATGCTGTAAGTGGTGGCGTTGCAGTTGCAAATGTTTTGGTTAATGATAAGTTGAATGGAAATCAGGCTACTTTAACAAACGTAACTATTACGCAGATATCGACGAGTCATCCTAATGTTTCAATTGATCCTGCTACTGGTGAAGTAAAAGTGCTGCCGAATACACCGGTGGGTGATTATACCCTGGTTTATCAGATTGAAGATAAAGCAAATCCTGGAAATGTAAAACAGGCAACTGTTACGGTACATTTGGTAAGTGGAGCAATATTGGCTGCAAATGATAACGGCACGGCCAATTCGGTAACAGGTGGAACAGCTGTAGCGAACGTTTTAACTAACGATACCTATAATGGCGGAGCACAAGCAAGTTTAACTAATGTAACCATCACCAATGGCACCAACGACAGCAATGGTAAAGTAACCTTGGATCCAACAACAGGAGAAGTTAAAGTTGCAGCGAATACCCCGGCTGGTGTGTATACTTTAACTTATACCATCACCGATAAACTGGATGCTTCTAAAACTTCGACCGCCACAGTTAAAGTTACGGTAGCTTCAGGAGCGATCTTAGCTAAAGACGATGCCGGTTCGGCCAACTCAGTAACGGGCGGAACAGCTGTAGCGAATGTATTGGCGAACGATAACTACAATGGTACCACTACTGCTCCAACCTTAAATGATGTAACCATCACTAACGGTACCAACGACAGCAATGGCAAAGTAACCCTGGATCCGTCAACAGGAGCCGTGAGCGTAGCAGCGAATACCCCGGCTGGTGTGTATACTTTAACGTATACCATTACCGATAAACTGGATGCTTCGAAAACTTCGACTGCAACAGTTAAAGTAACAGTAGCTTCGGGCGCGATCCTGGCTAAAGACGATGCAGGTTCGGCGAACTCGGTAACGGGCGGCACCGCAGTGGCTAATGTATTGGCGAACGATAACTATAACGGTACGACTACCGCACCGACCTTAAATGATGTAACCATCACCAATGGTACCAACGATAGCAATGGCAAAGTAGCCTTGGATCCGTCAACAGGTGCTGTGAGCGTTGCTGCGAATACCCCTGCAGGTGTTTATACTTTAACGTATACCATCACCGATAAACTGGATGCTTCTAAAACTTCGACCGCAACGGTTAAAGTTACGGTAGCTTCGGGCACAATTTTAGCCAAAGACGATGCCGGTTCGGTAAACTCGGTAACGGGCGGAACAGCGGTTGCGAATGTATTGGCGAACGACAACTATAATGGTACGACTACCGCACCGACCTTAAATGATGTAACCATCACCAATGGCACCAACGATAGCAATGGCAAAGTAAGCCTGGATCCGGCAACAGGAGCAGTGAGCGTAGCTACCAATACCCCGGCTGGTGTTTATACTTTAACGTATACCATCACCGATAAACTGGATGCTTCAAAAACTTCAACTGCAACAGTTAAAGTAACAGTAGCTTCAGGCGCGATCCTGGCTAAAGACGATGCCGGTTCGGCCAACTCAGTAACGGGCGGAACAGCTGTAGCGAATGTATTGGCGAACGATAACTACAATGGTACCACTACTGCTCCAACCTTAAATGATGTAACCATCACCAACGGTACCAACGATAGCAATGGCAAAGTAAGCCTTGATCCAACAACAGGTGCTGTGAGCGTAGCAACCAATACGCCTGCTGGTGTTTATACTTTAACTTATACCATCACCGATAAACTGGATGCTTCTAAAACTTCTACTGCTACAGTTAAAGTTACTGTTGCTTCAGGCGCGATTTTAGCAAAAGATGATGCCGGTTCGGCAAACTCGGTAACCGGAGGAACAGCTGTTGCAAATGTATTGGCGAACGATAACTATAACGGTACGACAACTGCTCCAACTTTAGCTGATGTAACCATCACCAACGGTACGAATGACAGCAATGGCAAAGTAACCTTGGATCCGGCAACAGGAGAAGTTAAAGTTGCAACCAATACTCCGGCTGGTGTTTACACCCTGACTTATACCATCACCGATAAACTCGACAACAGTAAAACTTCTACTGCTACGGTAAAAGTAACGGTAGCTTCGGGCGCGATTTTAGCTAAAGACGATGCCGGTTCGGCGAACTCGGTAAGCGGTGGAACAGCTGTGTCGAATGTATTGGCTAACGATAATTATAATGGAACTACAACAGCTCCAACTTTAAATGATGTCACCATCACCAATGGTACTAATGATAGCAATGGCAAAGTAAGCCTGGATCCGTCAACAGGTGCTGTGAGTGTAGCAACCAATACCCCGGCTGGTGTTTATACTTTAACGTATACCATCACCGATAAACTGGATGCTTCTAAAACTTCGACCGCAACGGTTAAAGTTACGGTAGCTTCGGGCACAATTTTAGCCAAAGACGATGCCGGTTCGGTAAACTCGGTAAGCGGCGGAACAGCTGTTGCAAATGTACTGGCGAACGATAACTACAATGGTACCACTACTGCTCCAACCTTAAATGATGTAACCATCACTAACGGTACCAACGACAGCAATGGCAAAGTAACCCTGGATCCGTCAACAGGTGCTGTGAGCGTAGCAGCGAATACCCCTGCTGGTGTTTATACTTTAACGTATACCATCACCGATAAACTGGATGCTTCTAAAACTTCGACCGCAACGGTTAAAGTTACGGTAGCTTCGGGCACAATTTTAGCCAAAGACGATGCCGGTTCGGTAAACTCGGTAAGCGGCGGAACAGCTGTTGCAAATGTACTGGCGAACGATAACTACAATGGTACCACTACTGCTCCAACCTTAAATGATGTAACCATCACTAACGGTACCAACGACAGCAATGGCAAAGTAACCCTGGATCCGTCAACAGGTGCTGTGAGCGTAGCAGCGAATACCCCTGCTGGTGTTTATACTTTAACGTATACCATCACCGATAAACTGGATGCTTCTAAAACTTCGACCGCAACGGTTAAAGTTACGGTAGCTTCGGGCACAATTTTAGCCAAAGACGATGCCGGTTCGGTAAACTCGGTAACGGGCGGAACAGCTGTAGCAAATGTATTGGCGAACGATAATTACAATGGTACCACTACCGCACCAACATTGGCAGATGTAACCATCACCAACGGTACTAATGATAGCAATGGCAAAGTAACCCTGGATCCGTCAACAGGTGCTGTGAGTGTAGCAACCAATACCCCGGCTGGTGTTTACACCTTGACTTATACTATTACCGATAAACTGGATGCTTCTAAAACTTCGACTGCTACGGTAAAAGTAACAGTAGCTTCAGGCGCGATCTTAGCCAAAGACGATGCCGGTTCGGCGAACTCGGTAACGGGTGGCACCGCAGTGGCAAATGTATTGGCGAACGATAACTACAACGGTACGACTACTGCACCAACCTTAAATGATGTAACCATCACCAACGGTACGAATGATAGCAATGGCAAAGTGACATTGGATCCTGCAACCGGAGAAGTTAAAGTTGCTGCAAACACCCCGGCTGGTGTTTACACTTTGACCTATACCATCACCGATAAACTCGACAACAGTAAAACTTCTACTGCTACGGTAAAAGTAACGGTAGCTTCGGGCGCGATTTTAGCTAAAGATGATGCCGGTTCGGCGAACTCGGTAAGCGGTGGAATAGCTGTTGCAAATGTATTGGCTAACGATAATTATAATGGAACTACAACAGCTCCAACTTTAAATGATGTAACCATCACCAATGGTACTAATGATAGCAATGGCAAAGTAAGCCTGGATCCGTCAACAGGAGCCGTGAGCGTTGCAGCGAATACGCCTGCTGGTGTGTATACCTTAACTTATACCATCACCGATAAACTGGATGCTTCAAAAACTTCGACCGCAACAGTTAAAGTTACGGTAGCTTCAGGCGCGATCCTGGCTAAAGATGATGCCGGTTCGGCCAACTCGGTAACGGGTGGAACAGCTGTGGCGAATGTATTGGCGAACGATAACTATAACGGTACTA
>Ga0209676_1000089_pt1:10000-260196 | contig 260196 bp, 267 predicted proteins | sample AraplaCvi_mLB_r2_FD_184282 | JGI IMG/M metagenome (GOLD analysis project Ga0209676, IMG submission 184282) | Arabidopsis root microbial communities from North Carolina, USA - plate scrape MF_Cvi_mLB_r2 (SPAdes) (version 2) | ecosystem: Host-associated > Plants > Roots > Endosphere... | reverse complement strand
TTGAGGGGGGGGGGGGGGGGGCTATCCGAGGCGGATCCACCTGAGGTGAGATCTCGCATCAAGTGCGGGATGACGAAAGAGAAGAGGGGGCCTCAGACCACCAGCTTCTTCTGCATCCAGGTCCGCGCCCGCCCATCGTGGAACGGGTCGAGCTTGCCGAAATCGGCATAGCCCAGCTTCTCATAAAGCGCCTTGGCATCCGGGTTATAGGTATCGAGCCAGGCCGAATGGCAACCGCGAGCGATCGCGCCCTGTTCCAGCGTGGTCAGCACCTCACGCCCCTTGCCTTGGCCGCGCAGTTCCTCAGGCACAAAGAAGATCTCGACGAACAGCCAGCCGAGCAGCGTATAGCCCCAGGCGCCGCCGGTAGTCTCTCCGGCCTCATTCTTGATCAGCGCCGCGATCGGCTCGACCGTATAGGGGCCGACCATGGCGCGGTTGAAGGCGCGCAAGCCGTTTAGAATAACGTCGAAGTCGGCTTTCTGCGGGGCGGTGTCGAGTGTGATCGAGGCGGTCATGGCATCCATTGAAATGCAAAAAGGCCGGTCACAATGGACTGGCCTTTTATGATGCTCAACCCTTCCATGCCGTCATCCCCCGACTTGATCGGGGGATCTCCTCCGGGAGCTTGGCTAATTCTGTTTGAGGCAGTGTGGAAACGACCTCGGAGGGGATGCCCCGATCAAGTCGGGGCATGACGACAAAAAGGAGGAGGCTTACGCCGCCTTGGCGGTCCCGATGAAGGTCGAGAGCAGGGGCGCGACTTCGGCTTCTTCTGCCTTATCGAGATCGCCCAGCAGCGGCAGGATCGGGCCGGTATCGGCGACACCCGAGAGGCGCACGAGGGTGTGCAACACTCGGATGAAGCCCAGGCGCTCGCGGATGTCTTCGAGCGGCTTGAAGGCGCTGGCGACGCGGCTCGCCTGCTCGAAATCGCCGGCCTGGGCCAGTTTCAGGATCGAGAGGGCGGCGGACGGTGCGATGCAGACAAGGCCGGAAGTGAAACCGCCGACGCCAAAATGCTGCAGATGGGCCACGGCCGGGCGCTCGCCCATGCCAGAAACGATCCGCTTCGGATCGATGGTCTTCACCAACTCGGCCAAGTAGGCGTCCTGCAGTGGATCCTTGCGTTCGATCGCGTATTTGATGCCAAAGACATGGCCGCTTTCGACCAGTTTCCCGATCTGGGCCGGGGTGATGTAATTCTCGGTCTTCACATAGAGGATCAGCGGCTTGCCCATGGTGTCGGCCACGATCTTCATGCCCTTTTCGACACCGCTGGGCGAGACGCCGGCATTGGTCGGCAGGGTCAGGGCGGCCGGGAACTTACGCTTGGCGAGCAGGCGGGCCTGATCCAGTGCCTTGCCAAAATCGGGGCCGATGCCGGGGATGACCCAGCTGTCGGCGCCGGCACCGGACTCGATCACATCCAGCATCGCCTCGTACCGGGCGATATCCAGGTTATAGACGTTGGCATTGCCGGCATAGAGCAGGGTGCGCACGCCGCCCGCTTCGATATGACGGATGATCTTGTGGTTCTGCGCGCTGTCGATTAACAAATCTGCCGTGGCTGCCAAGGGTGGCACCGACATGACCGACCGCGAGATGTCGGCGAGCGTGGGCTTATCGGTTTTCATCGGTTTCGTCCCCGGTTGGCCAATGGATTGGCTTGTTGATTTTTGTGTATCACACGATAGTGATGATAGGCCTTCGGGTCGTCGACTTGTCAAGTCGAATGGGAAGTTGTAAGACAATTACAACAAGCAAAAAACGCCGCCAGGGAGAGTCCATATGCGCCGCAAACCCGAAGATCTCCGCAGCCATCGCTGGTTCGGGGTCGATGATCTGCGATCCTTCGGCCATCGCTCGCGCGCCAAGCAGATGGGCCTCTCGCCCGAGGATTATGCCGGCAAGCCGGTGATCGGGATCATCAATACCTGGTCGGAACTCAACCCCTGCCACATCCATCTGCGTACCCGCGCCGAGGAAGTGAAGCGCGGTGTCTGGCAGGCTGGCGGCTTCCCGGTCGAACTGCCCGCGATGTCGCTGGGCGAAACCATGCAGAAGCCGACGACCATGCTCTATCGCAATTTCCTGGCGATGGAGACCGAGGAACTGGCGCGCTCCAATCCCTGCGACGGCCTCGTGCTGCTCGGCGGCTGCGACAAGACGGTTCCCGCTCTGCTGATGGGCGCGATCTCCGCCAATCTGCCCTCGATCTTTGTGCCCGCCGGCCCGATGCTGCGCGGCAATTGGAAGGGGCAGCAGCTCGGCTCCGGTTCCGACGTCTGGAAATACTGGGCGGAAAAGCGCGCCGGCAATATCTCAGAATCCGAATGGGCCGAGATGGAAGACGGCATCGCCCGCTCGTTCGGTACCTGCATGACCATGGGCACCGCCTCGACGCTGGCCATGTCGGCCGAAGCCTTCGGCATGACCCTGCCCGGCGCTTCCACCATCCCGGCGCCCGATGCCAGCCATTCGCGCCTTGCGACGGCTTCGGGCCGCCGCGCGGTCGAAATGGTGTGGGAGGATCTGAAGCCTAAGGACATCATGACCCAGGCCGCGATCGAAAATGGCGTGCGCGCCGTGATGGCCTGCGGCGGTTCGACCAATGCGGTGGTGCATTTCCTCGCCATCGCCGGTCGCCTCGGCTTGCCGCTGGATCTGGAGCGCATCGATCAGCTCTCGCGCGAAATGCCGCTGATCCTCAATCTGCGTCCCTCGGGCGATTATCTGATGGAAGATCTCTATTACGCCGGCGGCTTCAAGGCGGTGCTGAACCGTCTCGCCCCGCTGCTGGACCTGGGTCAGATCACCGTCAACGGCAAGACCCTGGGCGAGAATATTAAGGGCGCCGAGGTCCATATTCCCGATGTGGTGAAGACGCTCGAAGAGCCGATGTCGCCCGAAGGCGGCCTGGCGATGCTGAAGGGTACGCTCGCCCCCAATGGCGCGGTCATCAAACACTCGGCGGCTAGCCCCGAACTGCTGACCCATACCGGCCCGGCTATTGTCTTCCATGATTATAACGACATGGCGAAACGCCTGGATGATCCCGATCTGCCGGTCACCAAGGATAGTGTGCTGGTGCTGCGTCAGGCGGGGCCGCTCGGTGGGCCGGGCATGCCGGAATGGGGCATGATGCCACTGCCGAAAAAGCTGCTGCAGCAGGGCGTGCGCGACATGGTCCGCATCTCGGATGCTCGCATGTCCGGCACCTCCTATGGCACCTGCATCCTGCATGTGGCGCCGGAAAGCCACCTCGGCGGCCCGCTGGCCCTGGTGCGGGACGGCGATCTCATCGAACTCGATGTGCCGAACCGCAAACTCAATCTGCTGGTCGATGAGGCGGAGCTTGCCAAGCGCAAGGCAGACTGGGTGCAGCCGAAGGTCATCTATCCGCGCGGCTATGGCTGGATGTATGCCCAGCATGTGACCCAGGCCGACAAGGGCTGCGACTTCGATTATCTGCATGACACCGAAGAACAGATTCCCGAGCCGGAGATCCATTAAAAGACACCGTCATCCCCCGGTTTGACCGGGGGATCTCCTCCGGGGGACATCGGTTTTGCCTGCGGGTTACCATGAGATCCCCCGATCAAGTCGGGGGGATGACGATAGAAGAACGGGCGCGCACCCTTTCTGTTTGAGGCATTGGGCATGGTCGGGTTATCAAAGGGCAAGTTTTGCTCGAAAGGCACCCGGCGTGGATAAACCCCTTCTGCATGTGACGTTCCACTCCTCGGCGGCAACCAGCCTCCAGGACGCTTTAAGCGAAGCCGGTCGCGAGGATCGTGTGATCCATTGCGGCGATGATTTCAGCTTCGGCCCGCTTGACCCCATGAGCGCCGATGTGCGCGGCGACTGGATCGCCGAGGAACTGGGGTTCAGTGACTGGATCGATGTCGCGGCGGAAACCGAGAGCGCCTTCCGCGCCGCCGCCTCGCCCGATGTGCTGCCGGTGATCTGGTTCTCGCGCCGCGATGTGCGTGACTATATGGGGTTCCTGGCGCTGCTGGGATCGCTGGGGAATGCCGAGTTCGCGGTGGTGGATCTGTCGGAAGTCGAGATCGACGATCTCGGCACCCCGCTGCTGATCGTCAGCCCGTCGTTCCTGACGCCGGAGATGGTGGCCGAGGGCAAACTGCTGGAGCGGATCGTGCCGCTGCCGGCCGAACTGCGCGCCCGCTATCTCGCCGAATGGAAAGCCTTGCAGGAAGATAACGCCCCGCTGCGGGTGTTGGGTGACGAGGGCATTCTGTCGGCCCCGCTCGATGCCTTCGATCCGCTGCTGCTGTCCTGCGCGCAGGTCGAATGGCGCTCGATGGCGGCCGTGCTGATCGAAGCGATCGAAGCCGCTCAGCAGGGCGACCTGCATCGCACCTCGGGCGATCTTTTCCTGATGTCGCGCCTCTATCGCCTGATCGAGGAAGGGGAACTCGACGGCCGCGGCGATCTGCTCGACATGCATCAGGGCGAAGTGAAGGCCGCCACCCTGGTACATTGATGGATCGGCCGCTCATCCATGTGATGTTCCATCCGTCGGGGGCAGGGGCGCTGCGGCAGGCCCTTCAAATGGCCGGGCGACGGGTGTGGGTGGTGGCCCATTTTGATGATTATAGTGCCGGGCCGATCGATACACTCGATGTGGCTGCCCGCGTCGAATGGCTGGCGACGCTGGTCGATGAGCCTTGGGCAGAAGATCTGCTCAAAACCGAAGCGGGCATTCTTTCTACCTACGATCCCGCCTGTCTGCCGGTCGTCTGGTTCTCGCGGCGGGATATCATCTCTTATGTCGGCTTTCTTGCTTGGCTGAGCCGGGCTGGGGATCGGGATTTCACGGTGGTCGATATTACCGATATGGATATCGCAGGGCATCGGTATCTTGCGCCCTCCGAGACCCCGGAAACAGTGATGTGCGCGACGGATCTGTGGGATCGACGTCGCAGCCTGTCGGCAGAGGAGGTTGCGGCCTATCGCCGTGACTGGGACCGTTTGCGACGGGAAAATGCACCAATCCGGATCTTGACCGCTGATGGTATCGTCTCGGGCGGACGGGAGCTTTTGGACGGCTTGCTGCTGCCCTACGTAACGGCCGATTGGCAGACGTTTGCTCTTGTGATGTACAACTCGTTGAGCTTATCGGGCAGTGACGAACGCCGCCCGTTCTGCAACGAATTCGAGCTTTCTAATCGCCTGGACGAATTGATCGAACAGGGAATTTTGGAAGGCCGAGGGGATTTTTCCAGCCTCCACCTGAGTGAAGTCAGAAAGATCCCCTCGATCCGTTAGGCCTAGAGACCGCCGGTCGTGCCGAGAATGAGGCGCGGCAGGAAGAGCGAAAAGTCCGGTACGTAGGTCACGAACATCAGGGCGGCGACCAGGGCGATATAGAAGGGCCAGATCGTCTTCATGACGTGCCCGACCGAAACCCCGCCGATGGCGCAGCCGACGAACTGGGTGGTGCCGACCGGCGGGGTATTGAGACCAAGGGCGCAATTGATCAGCATCAGCATGCCGAACTGCACCGGCCCCATGCCGAACTGCATGGCAATGGGGAGGAACAGCGGTGTGCAGATCAGGATCGTCGCTGCCATGTCGAGGAAAGTCCCCAGCACAAACAGGATGATGTTGATCAGAAGGAAGATGACCCAGGGCTGGGTCGAGACCGACTTCAACGCCTCGGACGCCAAGGTTGCGACGTCATAGATGCTGATGAGATAGCCGAAGACACCCGACACGCCGATCAGCAGCAGCACGACACCGGTGGTCTTGGCGGCCTTGGCGGCGGCCTTGACGAGGTTCTCCCAGGTCAGCGAGCGATAGAGCAGCGTCGTCACCAGCAGCGCATAGACCACGGCGACGGCGGCGGATTCGGTGGCCGTGAAGACGCCCGACAGAATGCCCGCGATGATGATGACCGCGACGAATAGGCCTGGGATCGCGGCGACCGTGGCGACGGCGACGGCGTTCCAGCCGGGGAAGCTGCCGGCGGGATAGCCGCGCTTCACCGCGACGAAGTAAGCTGCGACAAGCATGCAGAGCGTCAGAATCGCGGCCGGTACCAGGCCCGCGACGATCAAGGCGGCAATCGACACCTTACCGCCGGCGGCCAACGAATAGATAATCATGTTATGGCTTGTCGGCATCAGCGCGCCGACGAGCGAGGCGTGGGTCGTGACGTTGACGGCATAGTCCGCGTCGTACCCTTCCTTCTTCATCATCGGGATCATCACGGCGCCCATGGCCGAGACGTCAGCAACGGGCGATCCGGACACGCCGCCAAAGAGGGTGCAAGCCACGACGTTCGACATGCCGAGGCCGCCGCGAATATGGCCGACCATGGCCTTGGCGAGATTGACGATGCGGTCGGCAATGCCGCCATAGAGCATCAATTCACCGGCGAAGATGAAAAACGGGATCGCCAGGAACGAGAAGATATTCATGCCCGAGCTCATGCGCTGGAACACGACGGCGAGCGGCAGGCCTTCATAAAGCACGGTGGCGATGGCTGAAAGGCCGATGGCAAAGGCGACCGGCACCCCGATGATCAGGAAGCCGAGGAAGGTGAGGGAAAGGATGATCAGTGCCACGACGGTTCGACCTCGGTGCCACGCAGAAGCGCGATGATATGTTCGATGGAAAACAGCGTGATCATGATGCCCGAGATGACCAGCGGATAATGGTTGATCGCCTCCGACACCGGCAGCAGGGGCATCTTGTAGCCGCTGACCGCTTCGGCGAGTTCCTGGCCGTACCAGGCCATGGTGGCGCCGAAGATGCCGACCAGGAAATGGATCAGCACTTCGATGGCATGGCGGGGCTTTTCGGGGAGCAGGATCAGCAGGCTTTCCATGCCGATATGGCCGCTGTCGCGCACGCCGACGGCGGCCCCGATCAAGGTGACGTAAAGCACGAGGATCAAGGCGACGGCCTCGGCCCAGGTGGGGGTATCGTTCAGGACATAGCGCCCAAACACCTGCCAGGTGACGACCGCCACCAGGACAAAGACCCCGGCGACCACGCCGTACATGCAGTAACGCGCAATGGTGGCGTTGAAACGAGTCAGCAAATCCATGCTGTGATTTTCCGAAAAGCGGGCCTGAAGACGAAAAACGCCGACAGTCTGAAAACTGTCGGCGTTGCTCGGATGCGGTCTTACTTGGTGTCGCGCACGCGCTGGATCAGCGACTGCAGCTTGGGATCGGCAGCATACTTGTCGTAGACCGGCTTCACGGCGTCCTGGAACGACTTCTTGTCCACATCCGCGACAATGGTCGAGCCGGCGGCTTCGACGGTCTTGCGCGAGGCCAATTCACGGTCATCCCACTGCTTGCGCATGTAGGGCACCGATTCCTTGGCGGTCGCGCGGATGATCTTGCGCTCTTCGTCCGACAGCGTATCCCAGATCTTCTTGGAGAAGACCAGGATTTCCGGGGCCATCGAATGGTCGGTCAGGCTATAGAACTTCGCGACTTCGAAGTGGCGCGAGCTTTCGTACGACGGCCAGTTGTTTTCGGCCGCATCGACGACGCCGGTCTTCAGCGCAGTATAGACTTCGGCATAGGGCAGCGGGGTGGCGTTGGCGCCCAGCGCCTTGATCAGATCGACCCAAAGATCGGACTGCTGCACGCGGACCTTAAGGCCTTTCATGTCGGCGACCGACTTGATCGGCTTGGAGGGCGTATACATCGAGCGCGAGCCCGAGTCGTAGAAGGCGAGGCCGACGAAGCCCTGGGGTTCGACCGAGGCGAGGATTTCCTCGCCGATCGGGCCGTCCAGCACCTTGCGCATATGTTCGGTCGAATTGAAGATGAAGGGCAGCTGCGGGACTAGGGTCGCCGGGGCAATCGCGGTGAAGATCGCGGTATTGACGCGGACCATGTCGAGCGCGCCGAGCTTGGTCTGTTCGACGGTGTCTTTTTCCGAGCCGAGCGCCGACTGCGGGAAGACCTTGATGTTGTATTTGCCGTTGGTGCGCTCGGAAATCAGCTTACCCATGTAATTGACCGCCTGGACGGTCGGGTAATCGGACGGATGCACGTCGGACGAACGAAAGTCGCGCGCAGATGCACCGGTTGCCACGACGGCGCTGACGAAAACGGCGCCGAGCAGGCCCTTAACAAGAGACTTCATCGCTGTCCTCCCTGGACATATGGATTTGGGTTGCACCGGTTGCCCCGGCGTCAGGTTCTGTGTTGTCTGACAAGTGGAAGGTAGTTGCAAGCGCGAAGACAAGTCAAGATCGTTAAAACTGCCACTTTTGCTGATACATCCCGTTTTGTGTTCGTTAGCATGTCCGACAGGCTGAAAACGAAAACGCCCCGGCAGGGACAACCCTGCCGGGGCGGTATCTAGAGCCGAAGCTAGATCCGGGTATTAGGCGAGGACGGTTTCAACGTCGACATTGCCGCGGATCGAGTAGCTGTACGGGCAGACCTTGTGAGCGCGTTCGGTGACGGTCTTGGCATCTTCGGCCGAGAGGCCCGGCAGGGTGACAGTCAGCTTGACCTTCAGGCCGAAGCCTTCGCCGTCTTCACGCTTGCCGATCGAGACTTCTGCCTTCACCGAAGTATCGGCCGGGACGGCGATCTTGTCGCGGCCGCCGACGAACTTGATGGCGCCGATGTAGCAAGCCGAGTAGCCGGCGGCGAACAGCTGTTCCGGGTTGGTCGCGCCACCCTTCCCACCCAGTTCCTTCGGGGGCTGCAGGTTGACGTTCAGGATACCATCGCTCGACTTGGCTGCGCCTTCACGGCCGCCGGTGGAGGTGACTTCTGCAGTGTAAAGAATGTCCATGATGAAGGTTCCTCTCGTTTGATGGCCTATCGGGCTTTGCCCTACTTCAGGCCTTTGGTTGGGATGGTTGCTAGGGGTTGGTTCGTCGTTGTGTTGTGCTCAATATAATCGTGCAAAACTTGCTGTCAACATAATTGTGCGCTATTTAATTTCCAACGATGAAACTTAGGCCCTAGGAGGCCGCCATGACCGATCTGACACCTACCACCGACGCTTTGCTGAAGCTCGACAACCAACTGTGTTTTGCGCTGCATGCGACCAGCATGGCCTTTACGCGAGCCTATAAACCCGTGCTGGCGCCGCTGGGCCTGACATACCCGCAGTATCTGGTCATGTTGCTGTTATGGGAGCGTGACAATCGCACCGTCTCCGAGATCGGCGAGCCGTTGTTCCTGGATAGCGGAACGCTGACGCCGCTTTTGAAACGTATGGAGTCGGCTGGCCTGATCGCCCGTAAACGCGACACGCAGGACGAACGCGTGGTGCGCATCACCCTGACCGCCGATGGCCAGGCTCTGCGCGAGCAAGCCCATGGCATTCCGGCCGCCATGGGGTGCCTCATCGGCATGGAGATCGAGAACATCATCGCCCTCCAGAAGGGGGTGGCCGCCTTGGGTGATAACCTGCGCCGCAACAGCGACGCCGCGCTATCGGTAACGTAGAGGGTTGCAATTCGCCGGCGCCTGCCGCATGTGAAAGGGCGCGCGTACCCGCTCAAAAATCACGCGCCCCTTTGATAAAAACGACAGCTGATAAGAAGGCGTCCCATGATCGATCTGCACTATTGGCCGACTCCGAACGGCCACAAGATCACGATTTTCCTGGAAGAGGCTGGCCTCGACTATACCATCCATCCGGTGAATATCGGCAAGGGCGACCAATTCAAGCCCGAATTCCTGGCGATTGCCCCGAATAACCGCATGCCGGCGATTGTCGATCACAAACCGACCGATGGCGGCGCCCCGATCTCGATCTTCGAAAGCGGTGCGATCCTCGAATATCTGGCCGAAAAGACCGGCAAGTTCCTGCCGGCCGACGTGCGCGGTAAGAACCTGGTGCGCCAGTGGCTCTATTGGCAGATGGGCGGCCTCGGCCCCATGGCCGGTCAGAACCATCATTTCTCGGTCTATGCGCCGGAAAAGATCCCCTATGCCATCGATCGCTACGTCAAGGAAACCGGCCGTCTTTATGGCGTGCTGAACAAGCAGCTCGAAGGCCGGGCCTTCATCGGGGGCGATGAGATCTCGATCGCCGATTTCGCCAGCTACCCCTGGATCGTCTCGCACGAACGCCAGAGCCAGAACCTCAACGACTTCCCGAACGTGAAGCGCTGGTTTGAGGCGATCAAGGCCCGCCCGGCCGTCGTCCGCGCCTACGAAAAGGGTCAGCCCTGGGTCAATCCGGCACCGATGAGCGAAGAAGCGAAAAAGGTTCTGTTCGGGCAGACTGCCAAAGTCTGAGGGCGTCCTTCGCTTCTAAAGCCAAAAGAAAACCCCGCCGGTTCTGGCGGGGTTTTGCATTTACGGCTTGGTCTGCAGCATGCTGGGACGCTGCGCGAAATCATCGAACCAGGCTTTGAGCTTATGGCGGCCGGGGCGCCAGTCTTCGTGGGCAAAGCGCAGGTCGAGATAACCCAGCGCCGAACCGACGGCGAGATGGCCGACGGTGAGCGGGCCGGCGAGTTGGCTCGCGTTATTTTCCAGCCAATCGAGCGTGGTATCGACGGCCTTCTTGTGGCGGTTCATGGAGGAGGGGGATTTTTCGCCGTCCGGCCGGTTGCTTTCGACCCGGCGGGCCACGGCGGCATCGCAGATCCCATCGCCCAGCGCCTGCAGCCGCAGGGTCGCCCAGCGCGCCGGGCCGACATCCGGATGCAGCTTCGGGCCGGTATGAATGCTGTCGAGATATTCGGCGATGACGGGCGAATCGAACAGCACCGAGCCATCGTCCAGCATCAGGCAGGGGATCTTGCCCAGGGGATTGTCGCCGCGCGCTTCGTCCTGACCCCAGGTGTCGGTCGGCACTAATTCGATCCGGTCCGACAGTCCAAGTTCGTGGGCAACCAACTGAATTTTCCGCACGAACGGCGAGGCCGCCGCCCAACGCAACTTCATCATAGTCTCGATCCCCTGGTGACGATTAGCGGTAATTGTCTTTCTGGCGCCGGATCTCTGCGAAGACATCAACCGGCGACCGGCCGGCAAGACCAAGCCGTTCTGCCAGCGCGGGATCATCAGCTCTCAAGAACGGATTTGCCAGTACTTCTTCGCCCAGGCGTGAGGGAACGGTCGGCAGATCTTGTGCCCGGCGCTGGGTGATCTCGGCGGCCCGCTGCTGCAGGGCGGCATTCTCGCCATCGATGCTGAGCGCAAAGCGCGCGTTGGAGGCGGTATATTCGTGGGCGCAATAGACGCGGGTGCGGGCCGGCAGGTCGCGGAAGCGCTTGAGGCTCTCCCACATCTGCTGCGGCGTGCCTTCAAAAAGCCGCCCGCAGCCTAAGCTGAACAAAGTATCGCCGCAAAAGAGCGCATCATCCTGCGCGAACCAGAAAGCGATATGGCCACGGGTGTGGCCGGGGGTGAAAAAAATCTCGGCCTTGGAGGTGCCAATCGTGACTAGATCGCCTTCGGAAACCGTGCGATCGATGCCAGGAATGCGGTCGGCATCATAGGAGGGGCCGATGATCGTGCAGCCGGTCGCCTCTTTCAGGGCGAGATTGGCGCCGACGTGATCATTGTGATGATGAGTATTCAAGATAAAATCGAGACGTCCGCCGGTGCGATCCAAGACAGGCTCAAGCTCGGCCGCGTCCACCACAGCAATTGTCCCAGTTTCGCCACAAGTCAAAAGCCAGGCATAATTGTCGCTGAGCGTCGGAATTCCTTCGATGACGAGCATATCTATCCCACCGTTGGTAAGTTATCTGACAAAAATTTCATCTGAACAGCGTCGCGTAACCGTTCTGACTGAAAAGGATTTCTTGGCTTTCAGAACGGCATGAGCTAGGTAATACGACCATAGCAGTCGGGGTATGGTGAGTAGCAACCCCGGACGTGCGGTTTTAAGATGTGGTTTACGAGAAGGAAACGGACAAGCATGACGGGCTTTTTCGCGCGCGGTCTCCGTGCTGCCCTCCTGAGCGGTCTCACCTGTGCGACGGCTCTCATCGCGTCTCCGGCCAGTGCCGATTTCACCATGACGATCCTGCATACGGGCGATAATGCATCGCGCCTGGAGCCGGTTGCCGCCGATGGTCGTCCCTGCACGATCGAAGAGCGTGCGGGCGAAGGCTGCTTTGGCGGTGTCGCGCGTCTGGCAGGCCAGCTTGCGACCGAACGGGCCAAGGCCTCGACCACGTTGCTGCTGCATGCCGGCGGTCAGTTCGGCGGCAGTGCCTTCTGGACCGAACATCGCCAGCAGCCGCTGGTCGATCTGATGAACAAGCTGCATTTCGATGCGATGGGGGTCGGTTATTCCGAGCTGCGCGAAGGCTCCGAAACCCTCGGAACCTTCATCCGTTCGGCCCGCTTCCCGCTGCTGGGCGCGAACGTCAATACCGACAAGGATCCGTATCTCAAGGATATGATCTATCCGATGCTGGTGACGGATCGCAGCGGCTATCGCTTCGGCCTGCTCGGCATTGCCGCTGAAGATTCGATCAGCAAGGCCAGCCCGGCCCCGACCGTCCGGATCAATACTCTGTCGGAAAAGCTGCCCTTCTGGATCAAGCAGATGGGCTTCATGGGCGTGAAGACCATCATCGCCGTCTCTTATGCCGGTTTCGAGCGCGATAAGGAAATCGCCCGCACCGTGCCGGGGATCGATGTCATCATCGGCGCCAATGGTGGCACCTTGCTCGGCAAGGGCAAGGGCGCGACCGGCGCCTATCCGGCCGTGGTGCAGGGGCCCGGCGGCCAGAAGGTCCTGGTCGCCCATGCCGGCGGCTTTGGCCAGTATCTTGGCAAGCTGACTGTGACCTTCGACAATGCAGGCAAGCCCAAGACCTGGAGCGGCGAGCCCGTGCTGCTGGACCGCACCGTGCCCGAAGATCCCGAAGTGCGCGCCATCGTCGAAAACCTGGCCGCCCCACTTGGCGCTCGGCGCACCGAAGTCGGTCAGGTTAAGTAAACTTTTGTGTTGCCTATCGGCCTTTGGCCTACTTGAGGCTGTTGGCCGATAGGTGAGCCACTCCTAATAACCCCGGCTGCGGTCCACTAACCCGGCCGGGGTTTTTCCGTTCTTGAGGTCCGCGATGCCGGCCAGGATCTGGCGGACGGCGGGTTTATGCAGGGTCGCGGCCGAGGAATGCGGCGTGACGATTACCCGTTCGTGGTACCAAAGCGGGCTTTTGGGCGGCAGCGGCTCGACCTCGAACACATCCAGCAGCGCAAAGCGGATATCGCCGGTATCGAGCCGGCGGATGAGCGCGCCTTCGTCGATGATCGGGCCACGGGCGAGATTGATGACGCTAGCGCCCTTGGGCAACAGGGCGAGGCGCTCCCGGCTCAAAAGTCCGCGCGTTTCGTCGGTCAGCGGGATCAGGACCACCAGCACATCGATGCCGCCGAGGAAATCGGGCAGTTGATCGAGGCCGTGCAGGCAGTCGACACCGTCGATTTGCTTGGGCGAGCGGCTCCAGCCCTTCAAGGTGAAGCCGAAGGGCTTCAAGCGTTCGGCAACCCCGATGCCGAGCGCACCGAGCCCAAGGAGGCCGACGCGCAGGGCTTCGGGGTCGGCGATACCGGGATCGCGCCATTCTGCCTGACGCTGTTGGCGGCGTAGAATGTCGAAACTGCGGTGAACATGCAGGATGCCATAGAGGGCATATTCCGCCATCTGGGCGGCCATACCGCCATCGACGATCCGGACCAGCGGCACATTCGGCAGATCGTCCCGCTCCAGCAAGGCATCGACCCCGGCGCCGAGGGAGAAGATGCCTTTGACGTTCGGCAGCTTCTCGAAAACACCATTGGGCGGGCGCCAAGCGACGACCCATTCGACCGATGCGGGATCGGGGCAGTCCGGCCAGACGGTGAAGGTCTCTTCCGGCGCTTCGGCCTTGAAAGTCTTCAGCCAGACATCGGTTGCGCCCGTTGTCGCGATCAGCACCATTCTTCTATCCCCCCTGGACCCTAAAGACGCCATAGACCGGCGAAAACGCACCGCCATTGACCGTCAATGCGGGCGTAATTATCGACGAACCGCGCGTGCACGATGGTTTTCACCCCCTCGACGATCCGGCGGCTTTCCGTCCGTGCACTGACGGTCGCACAATCGCCATCGATCCGGATATAGAGCTGATCGAACGTCAGATAATCGTAATTGCCCGGCACGCAGACGCTGCCAAAAAACCGCTCGATATCCCAGACCTCGCCGGTCTCCCCCACCATGAAGGTGAAATTGGGGGCGAAGAAGCTTTCCAGCGTCGCGCGGTCGCCCGCCTCGACCGCCTTGATGAAGCGGCTGTTGAGCGCCGTGACCAGCGCCAGATCGTCGGTATCCACAGACATGCCAAATCTTCTAAGGAAGGGAGAGTGATTGCGTCAGCATAGCGAACCCATTCTGGCCGACAAGCCCAACTGGAACGGGTACTTAACCGTTTATTGGCACATCCGGGTATACAGATAAGCGAAAAGGGTGAGGGAGAACCCGGGATGGCCTTCGGCTTAACGATGCTCGCACAAAGGGTGTGTTTCACCCTGGCCGGGCTCTTGGCCGCGACCCAGGTTGACGCGCAGATCTATACCATCAATGCCGACGAGTCCGGGGTCGACCGGCGCGGCGTCTATACACGGGCCCTGATCCAGGAAGCCCTGACCCGCACCGAACCCCGCTATGGCCCGGCCGAATTACATGTCGATGGCGAACGTTATAGCCGCCTGCGTCTGATCCAGGCGGTCGAGCGCGGCGACCCGGTGACCCTGGCGGTCCTGCCGTCGAATCCCAAACTTGAAGATCGCCTATTGCCGGTAAAGATCGATCTCGCCGACGGTCTTTTGGGACTACGGGTGTCGCTGATCCGCAAACAGGATGTCGGCAAATTCGCCGGCGTTGCCGGCGTCAGTGATCTGAAACATTTCATCGCCGGCGCAGGGGCCGATTGGGAGATCGCCCTGCGCTTCAAGCAGCTGGGCGTTACCGTGCTGGAAGCCGGCGATTACGAGGCGTTGTTTCCGATGCTGGTGCGCGGCCGGTTCGACCATCTCTCGCGCTCGGTGATGGAAGTGATGGCCGAATATAACAGCCATAAGGCCGGCCTGCCGGAACTGACGGTAGAGCCCGATCTGCTGCTGGAAACCGACATGCCGCTTTATGCTTTCATATCTCCCAAAGCCGGCGCCTTGCGGCAGCGTTTGCAGGAGGGGCTGCAGTCGCTGGCGGACGATGGCACCATCCGCCGGACGGTGCGCGGGCAGTTCGAAAAAGATCTGATCGACTTGAAGATTACCCAGCGCCGCCGGATCAGGCTGGACGAGTGAGATAGCGCTCGATGCCGGCGGCGGCGCGCACGCCACTGGCAAAACAGGCCTGGAGCAGATAGCCGCCGGTTGGCGCCTCCCAATCCAGCATCTCGCCCGCCAGAAAGAGGCCGGGTCGGGCTTGTGCCATCAGGTCTGCCGTCAAACCGTCGAACCGAACCCCGCCTGCCGATGAAATCGCCTCGGCAATCGGGCGCGGGCGTAGCAGGGTCAGCGGCAGGGCCTTCAGGAAGGCCGCGAGATCCTTCGGCTCGGTCGGCAGGGAGCCTGCCTCTCGGGCCAGCGCAATGGCCGCCGGCGACAGTCGTAGAGTCTTCTTGAGGAAGGTCGAAAAAGAGGCCGATCCTCGCGGGGCGATCAATTTGCCGGCCAGATTCTCGGGACTGAGGTCGGGCTTCAGATCGAGATACACCGGACAGGAACCATCGGCGGCGATCCGGTCACGGATGACGCCAGAGAGGGCATAGACAAGCCCGCCTTCCAGGCCGGTCTCAGTTAGCATCATTTCGCCGCGTGCGCTGTCGGCCCCGACGCTCAAGGCGACATTCTTGAAGGGTGTGCCGGCAAAGCCTTTGAGGTGATCCGACCAAGCGGTTTCAAACCCGCAATTGGCAGGTGTCAGCGGCGCGCTGGCGATGCCATCATCGGCTAAGGGCGCAATCCAAGCCCCGTCGGATCCGAGAGTCGGCCAGCTGGCGCCACCCAGAGCCAGCAGAGCGGCCTCGGCCGTGACCGTCAGGAGACCGGTCGGCGTCTCGAACCGTAGGGCCTCGTGCGGCGTGCCTCCGATCCAGCGATGACGGACATGGATGGTGAGGCCCTGGGCGCGCAGGCGGGTCAACCAGGCGCGCAACAGCGGGGCTGCCTTGAATTCCTGCGGAAAGACCCGGCCCGACGATCCGATGAAGGTGTCGATCCCCAATGATGTCGCCCAGGCACGCAAGTCATCTGGCGTGAAATCATCGATCCAAGCGCCGGTTATGGACGAGGCACCGCGATAGCGGGTCTTGAAACGGTCCAGCGGTTCGGAATGGGTCAGATTGAGACCGCCGCGCCCGGCCAGCAGAAACTTGCGCCCAACTGACGGCATGGCGTCGAAGAGGTGCACGTTGCGACCCGCCGCCAGCAGACGTTCGGCCGCCATCAACCCCGCCGGACCGCCACCGACGATGGCGACGTCACAGGCGAGTGAAGCCGTCATGGCTGGTTAACGCGGGACTTTGGCGAAGGAAGTCCGGTCGTCTTCCTTAGGAAGGAGACCCAGGGCCTCTATCTCGTCCTGGGTCAGCTTCTTCATGCCGCTTTCCCGGCGCTTGCGCTTCAAATCCGCTTCGCTGATTTCGGTCGGGATCAGGAAGCCGTGGCAACGCACCAGCAGGATCGAGTCCTCTTTGATGCCCAGCTCTTCCATATTGGCTTCCTTGGCCGCCTTCAGGCTGTCGGCGGCATCGACCGGATCGAAGAAGAACAGCGCTTCGCCAATACCGCTCCACTTGCCGATGCGCGAGAGATAGACGCGCTTGTCTTCAAGGGTCTGGGCAGTCAGCAGGAAGCCCAGCTTATCCTCGACGGCATTGGCGGGGACGTAGCGGGGAACGACACTGTTTCGCGACACGGGCAAACTCTCCAGGCGTGGGCCTACCGCGCTTCGCGCTACGTGAGGCCAGTCGTAACTCAGGCAAGACTATCGCTTGAACAGCGCTTCTGCGCCAGTGCGATGTGCTTGTTTCTTCTGGATTTCCGCTTCGGCACGGGCGATTTCGGCTTGCAGGTCGGCAATATAGCGCTGCAATTCTTCCACCCCCATCATGTCGAGCTTCACCGGCTTTGGTGCCGGCTTGTCTTCTGGATCCCAGACCATCCTGTCCCCCCCCTTGCCATGGAATGACCCGATTTCCATCATACTGGCTTGGCACATAAAAGGGAGATGTCATGCCGCGCGTAATACCCAGCACCATGGCCGCCATCGAGATTTCGGCCCCCGGCGGGCCCGAGGTTCTGCGACCGTCCCGCCAGCCCGTACCTATCTTGGCTGCCGGCGAAATTCTGGTGAAAGTGGCGGCGGCAGGCGTCAATCGCCCCGATCTTTTGCAACGCCAGGGGAAATATCCCCCGCCGGCGGGTGCCAGCTTGATTCCCGGCTTGGAGATCGCGGGGGAGGTCGTCGCTTTGGCGCCGGACGTCACCTCCTGGCAGGTAGGCGATCAGGTGGTCGCGCTGGTCGCCGGTGGGGGCTATGCCGAATATTGCGCGGTGCCGGCGCCCCAGGCGCTGCCGCTGCCCAAAGGCTTCGACATGATCCACGGGGCAGCGATCCCGGAAACCTATTTCACCGTCTGGACCAACCTCTTTGAGCGGGGCCGACTGGCAGCGGGCGACGTGGCTCTGATCCAGGGCGGCGCGTCCGGCATCGGCACCACGGCGGTGCAGTTGGCAGCGGCTTTCGGCGCACGGGTCTTCGCTACGGCAGGTGGAGCGGACAAGTGCAAGGCGGTCGAGGCTTTGGGGGCCGAACGCGCCATCAACTATAAGTCCGAAGATTACGTCGCGATCGTCAAGGAAGCGACCGATGGCCATGGCGCCGATGTGATCCTTGATATGGTCGGGGGCGATTATGTCGCGCGGAACATGGAGGTCGCCGCCGTCGATGGCCGGATCGTCAATATCGCCTTCCTGCAAGGGGCGAAGGTCGAGGTCAATTTGCAGCCGATCATGCTGAAACGCCTGACCCTGACCGGCTCGACTTTGAGGGCCCGACCCGTCGCGCAGAAGGCAGCCATTGCATCGGCCCTAAAAGAAAAAGTCTGGCCGCTTTTGGAAGCGGGCCGCGTAAAACCGGTCATTCACGCCGTTTTTCCGCTGGAAAAGGCCGCCGAGGCGCATCAGGAACTGGAAGACGGACAGCATGTCGGTAAAATCGTCTTGGGTTTGCCGTAATCTGACTGGTATAGGACAAGCGCACGAATAGCGCCGAGCGGATCGGCGCAGAATCGATTCTGAGGTGAGAGGTCCATGGCGACGCTACCGTTGATGCCCAAGGCGACCGCTGTTTGGTTGGTCGAGAATACGTCGCTGACGTTCGAACAGATTGCCGAATTCTGCGGCCTGCATCCGCTTGAAATCCAAGCGATTGCGGATGGCGAAGTCGCAACTGGCATGCAGGGTCTGGATCCGGTCATCAATGGCCAGCTGACCCGTGCCGAAATCTTGCGCTGCGAAGGTGACACCAAGCTGCGTTTGAAGCTGACTGTCACCAACCTGCCGCAGCCCCAGGTCAAGACCAAGGGCGGCCGCTATACCCCGATCGCCAAGCGTCAGGACAAGCCGGACGCGATTGCCTGGCTGGTGCGGAACTTCCCGGACCTGTCGGACGCGCAGATCTCCAAGCTGCTTGGGACGACCAAGACCACGATCGCGTCGATCCGCGACCGCAGCCACTGGAATATCGCCAACATCAAGGCGCGTCACCCGGTTCAGCTCGGCCTCTGCACCGCGATGCAGCTCCAGGAAGCGCTCGATACCCTGCGCCGCCAGGGCAAGATCATTCCGGACAATATCTCGCTGCACGGCATGGAAGAGGAAGTCGAAGACGATCGCCGCCCCTTCTACGAAGGTAACGACGATTAGTGTTTGATCGCTTATCGGCCTTTGGCCGACTTCAGGCGATGCGAAAAGGCCCGGGGAAACCCGGGCCTTTTTTTCATTAAAGAAAAATCGTCACCCCGGGACTTGATCCCGGAGTCTCCTCCGGGGCTGTTCCCACCCTGGCTGAGATAGCATTGGACAAGCTCCCGGAGGAGATCCCGTGGTCGAGCCACGGGATGACGGCGGCTTCTTAAGCCTTCGCCAGTTCTGCAATCAGGCGGCGCAGCCAGCGGTGCAGGGGGTCGGCGTCGGCGCGGCTGTGCCAGAGCATGGCCATCGGCGCCGGGCTGATCTCGATGCCGGGGGGAGGGTCGTGGACCTTGCAGCCGCTCGCCACCCGTTCGGCCAGGCGTCGGGGCAGGGTACAGACCAGCGGCCGGGCCTGCAGGATCGAGGGCACGACGCCGTAATGGGCAACGGTCATGGCGATGGTCCGGCGGCGGCCGATGGCCTCCAGCGAGACATCGATGGCGCCGGTCGCTGACCCGGCGGCCGAGACAAGCAGATGCTCGGCCGCGCAATAGCTATCGAGGGTCGTGACGTCCGGCCCGCTGGTCAGCACCGCAAACCCGTCGCGATAGAGGATCTGGCGGGTGATATGGGCGGGGCCAGTCGGCAGCACGCCGATCGCGAGATCAAGTTCGCCCTTTTCCAAGAGCTCCAGGGCATCGCGCTTGTCGGTATGGCGCAGGCGCAGCGACAGGGTCGGGGCCTCGGTCGCGAGGCGGGCCGCGAGTTCTGGTGCCAGCAAGAACTCGGCATGATCCGACAGGCCTAGGGTCACGCTGCCGCTGACGGAATGGGGATTGAAGTCGGTCGAAGCGCGCAAGGCGGTGCGCAGGCGCAGCAGTACTTCGGCCAGGATCGGCGCCAGTTCTTCGGCGCGGCTGGTCGGGACCATGCCGCTCGGCGTCTTGATGAAGAGCGGATCGCCCAGGGCGGTGCGTAGCCGGGCCAGGGCATTGCTGGCGGCGGGCTGGGTCAGGCCTAAGCGATTGGCCGCGCGCCCGACGTGGCGTTCCTGCCAGACGGCGTCGAAGAGTTTCAGAAGGTTAAGGTCCAGGTCCTGCAGATCCATGGCCGGACGGTAAAGCCTTTCGTCCCATGGGGGAAAGGCTTGTTTCCAGGCGCGGCGGGGGCCATTCTCGCAACTCGCATTCTGGGAGGGGATCACCATGGCTCATGCCGTCAAATACGAGCGCCGCGCGTCCAGCGGCGCCACCGATGCCGCGATCGCGGCCATCAGCGCCCTGATCGGCGATCGCCTGACGCAAAGCCAGTCGATCCGCGATCTGCATGGGCGCGACGAAAGCTTCCATCCCTCCCATGCCCCCGATGCCGTCGCCTTCGCCCATTCGACCGAGGAAGTGGCCGAAATCGTGAAGATCTGCGCCGAACATGGCGTGCCGATCATTCCCTTTGGCACCGGCACCTCGCTGGAAGGGCATGTGGCGGCGCTCGAAGGCGGCGTCACGGTCGATGTCTCGCAGATGAATGCCGTGCTGCGCGTCTCGCCCGACGATATGGATGTGACCGTGCAGGCGGGCGTCACCCGTAAACAGCTCAATGAATATATCCGCGACACCGGCCTCTTCTTCCCGATCGATCCCGGCGCCGATGCCTCGCTTGGCGGTATGGCCGCGACCCGTGCCAGCGGCACCAATGCCGTGCGCTATGGCACGATGCGTGAGAACGTCTTGGCGCTGACCGTGGTGCTGGCCGACGGGCGGATCATCCGCACCTCCAAACGCGCCCGCAAATCTTCTGCCGGGTATGATCTGACCCGCCTGTTTGTCGGCTCCGAAGGCACACTCGGCATCATCACCGAAGTAACCGTCCGGCTATACGGCCAGCCCGAGGCTGTGTCGGCTGCCGTTGTCGCCTTCGAGACCATCGAGGGCGCAGTGCGCACCTGCATCGAAACCATCCAGTCCGGCATCCCGGTTGCCCGTGTCGAACTGCTGGACGACATCCAGATGCATGCCATCAACCTCTATTCCAAGCTCGACTATAAGGTCGCGCCGACCCTGTTCTTCGAATTCCATGGCACCGAAGCCAGCGTCGCCGAACAGGCAGCGCGCGTGCGCGATCTGGCCGATGGCAATGGCGGTGGCGATTTCGTCTGGGCGACCAAGCCGGAAGATCGCACCAAGCTCTGGTCCGCGCGTCACAGCGCCTATTATGCCGGCCTTGCCCTGCGGCCGGGCTGCAAGGGCATGCCGACCGATGTCTGCGTGCCGATCTCGCGCCTTGTCGATTGCATCTCGGAAACCAAGGCCGATCTTTCGCAGTCACCGATCCAGGCGACTCTGGTTGGGCATGTGGGCGATGGCAATTTCCACCTGTGTTTCCTGCTCGACCCGGACAATCCCGATGAGATTGCCGAAGCCGAACGTATTCACGAGCGCCTGGTGCTGCGCGCCATCGCGATGGATGGCACCTGCACCGGCGAACATGGCATCGGCTATGGCAAGATGCAGTTTCTGGCCGCCGAACATGGCGAGGCGGTCGCGGTGATGCGCCAGATCAAGAAGGCGCTCGATCCCGACAATATCCTTAACCCCGGGAAGATCGTTCGTCCATGAGCACTCTGCTCGTCAGTCACGAGGCCTGCCTCGCCCATAACGTCGGCCCGATGCACCCCGAACGGCCGGAGCGTCTGCGGGCCGTGCTGGCGCGGCTCGCAAAGCCCGAGTTCGCGGATCTGAAGCGCATGGATGCGCCGCTGGCGACCGAGGAGCAGCTGTCGCGCGCTCACCCCGCCGATTTTGTGCGTGGGCTGCTGGCGGCTTTCCCAACCGAAGGCACGCTGGAGCTGGATGCCGACACCATCGCCACGCCGGCGACCAAGGAAGCGGCTTTGCGTGCGGCCGGTGCCGTGGTGGCGGCGGTCGATGCGGTCGCCAAGGGTGATGCCAGCAATGCTTTCTGCGCGGTGCGCCCACCTGGGCATCACGCCGAACTGCGCCAGCCGATGGGGTTCTGCTTCTTCAATTCGATCGCGGTCGGCGCCTATCACGCCCAGCAGGTGCATGGCTTCAAGCGGGTGGCAGTCGTCGATTTCGACGTGCATCACGGCAATGGCACCCAGGCGATCTTCGAGCAGGACCCGACGATGTTCTTCGCCTCGACCCATCAGTTCCCACTTTATCCGGGGACCGGCGCGCGGGGCGAGCGCGGGGTTGGCAATATCGTCAATGCCCCCTTGCCGTCCGGGGCGGGCACGGCGGAATTTCGCCATGCTTTTTCGGAAAAGATACTGCCGGCGCTGGCGGAATTTCAGCCCGACTTCCTGCTGATCTCGGCCGGGTTCGATGCCCATGCCGATGATCCGCTGGCCTCGATGATGCTCTATGAGCCCGACTATGCCTGGGTGACCCGGGAATTGCTGCGCATCGCCGACTATAGCTGCGGCGGGCGCGTTGTGTCGGCCTTGGAAGGCGGGTATGACATCGCTGCCCTTGCCGAATCCGCTGCGGCGCACGTCAAGGCGCTGATGGATGGCGTACCGAATTAAGGATGAGTTTGATGAGTGATCCCAAACTGGCGGCCCTGCCCGAAGATATCCGCGGCCTGTCGTTCGAAGAGGCGATGGGCCAGTTGGAAGCCATCGTGCGCGATCTTGAAGGCGGGCGCGGCAAGCTGGATGACGCCATCCATTCCTACGAGCGTGGCACAGCCCTGCGCCGCCTGTGCGAGCTGAAACTCTCTGAAGCCCAGGCCAAGATCGACCGCATCGTTGCCGGTGCGGATGGTTCCGTTTCGACTGCGCCGCTTGATCAGAATGGCTGAGGAACTGCGCCTGAAAGCAGCGATGGCCGAGGTGGCGCGGGAGATCGAGGAAGAACTCGATCTGCTGCTCGCGCCCGCGCCCGGTCTGGAACGCCGCCTGTTCGATGCCATGCGCTATGCGACCCTTGGCGGTGGCAAGCGCTTGCGTCCCTTCCTGGTGATCGCCAGCGCCAGCCTCTTCAACGTCAACCGCCCGGCGGCCGTGCGCGTCGGGGCGGCGGTGGAGATGTTGCATAGCTACAGCCTGATCCATGACGATCTACCGGCGATGGATGATTCGCCCCTGCGCCGTGGCCGCCCGTCGAGCCATATCGAGTTTGACGAGGCAACCGCGATCCTGGCGGGCGATGCTCTGCTGACCCGCGCCTTCGAAGTCCTCAGCGATCCCGCGATCCACGGCGATGCCGGAGTCAGGATCGAGTTGGTGCGCGCGCTGGCCGTGGCCGGAGGTGGCCATGGCATGTGCGGCGGCCAGATGCTGGACCTGCTGGCCGAAGAAGCAAGCGAGCCGATGGATATCGGCGCGATCACCCGTCTGCAACGTCTGAAGACCGGCGCGATCATCGCCTTCTCCTGCGAAGCGGGTGCAATCTTAGGGAAAGCACCGCAGCAGCAGCGCGACGCCCTCAATGCCTATGCCCATGATCTGGGGCTGGCGTTCCAGATCGCCGACGATCTTCTCGATATCGAAGGCTCGGAAGCCGAGACCGGCAAGACGGTCGGGCACGATGCTGCCGCAAATAAGGCTACTTTCGTATCAATCCTGGGGCTTGATCGCGCCAAAGCTCAAGCTGGTCTCCTGGCTGAGCAGGCGTGCAAGCACCTGGAACCGTTCGGCGCGGCTGCTGATTTGCTAAGGGACGTGGCTCGCTTTGTGGTAACACGACGGTCATAAAGAAGATTAGGACACCCGGAATGGTCGCAACGCCCGCCCTCGATCGCATCAACAGCCCCGCCGATTTGCGCGACCTGTCGCCCGAAGCCTTGCGGCAGGTGGCAGATGAGTTGCGCCTCGAGCTGGTCGATGCGGTGTCGAAGACGGGTGGCCATCTGGGCGCGGGCCTCGGCGTCGTCGAACTGACCGTCGCGATCCATGCGATCTTCAACACACCGCACGACCGTCTGATCTGGGACGTCGGCCATCAGGCTTATCCGCATAAGATCCTGACCGGCCGCCGCGACCGCATCCGCACCCTGCGTCAGGTCGATGGCCTCAGCGGTTTTACCAAGCGCTCCGAAAGCGAATACGACCCGTTCGGCGCCGCCCATAGCTCGACATCCATCTCCGCCGGTCTCGGTATGGCGGTGGCGGCCGAACTGCAGGGCGAACGGCGCAATGTGATTGCCGTGATCGGCGATGGCGCGATGAGCGCCGGCATGGCCTATGAGGCGATGAACAACGCTGGCGCGCGCCAGACCCGCCTGATCGTCATCCTCAACGACAACGACATGTCGATCGCTCCGCCGGTGGGCGCGATGAGCGCGTATCTGTCGAAGCTGCTGTCGTCCAAGAGCTATCAGAACCTACGCCATCTGGCGCGCGGCGCCGCCCGCAAGCTGGGTGTCGAGACCGTGGCCCGCAAGGCCGAGGAATTCGCCAAGGGCATGGTAACCGGCGGGACGCTGTTCGAGGAACTGGGCTTCTATTACGTCGGCCCGATCGACGGCCATAACCTCGATCATCTGCTGCCCGTGCTGCGCAATATCCGCGATATGCCCGAAGATCGCCCAGTGCTGATCCATGCGGTGACCCAGAAGGGCCGGGGCTATGCGCCGGCGGAAGCGGCTGCCGACAAGTATCATGGCGTCGCCAAGTTCGATGTGGTGACCGGCACCCAGGTCAAGGCTCCGGCCGGTCCGCCCTCCTATACCAATGTCTTTGCCAAGGGGCTGATCGCCGAAGCCGAAGCCGACAAGCGCGTGGTCGCCATCACCGCTGCCATGCCGTCGGGTACCGGCCTCAATCTCTTCGAGCAGCGGTTCCCGGACCGGATCTTCGATGTCGGCATCGCCGAACAGCATGCCGTGACCTTCGCCGCCGGTATGGCCGCCGATGGCATGAAGCCTTTCTGCGCGATCTATTCGACCTTCCTGCAGCGCGCCTATGACCAGGTGGTGCATGACGTCGCCTTGCAGTCGCTGCCGGTGCGTTTTGCGATCGACCGCGCGGGCCTGGTCGGCGCCGATGGCGCGACCCATGCTGGCAGCTTCGATGTCGCCTACCTCGGCAATCTGCCGAATATGGTGGTGATGGCGGCGGCCGACGAGGTCGAACTGATGCATATGGTGGCGACCTCTGCTGCCATCGACGACCGCCCCAGCGCCCTGCGCTATCCGCGTGGCGAAGGCACCGGCCTGGAGCTTCCTGGCCGTGGTAGCGTGCTGGAGATCGGCAAGGGCCGGATCGTGCGCGAAGGCACCAAGGTCGCGATCCTCTCGCTCGGCACGCGCCTGGGCGAGGCCTTGAAGGCGGCCGACGAACTCAATGCTCGCGGCCTCTCGACCACGGTGGCTGATGCACGCTTTGCCAAGCCCCTCGATGTCGAACTGGTGCGGCGTCTGGCCCAGGAACATGAAGTGCTGATCACCCTGGAAGAGGGCTCTGTCGGCGGCTTCGGGTCCTATGTGCTGCAGTATTTGGCGATGAACGGGTTGCTGGATCACGGCCTGAAGATCCGTCCTATGGTGCTGCCGGACGTCTTCATCGACCATGATACGCCCTTCAACCAATATGAAGCGGCAGGGCTCAATGCCCGTCATATCGTGGCCGAAGCCCTCTCGGCGCTCGGTGGCCATAACGCCTCGGCGGTTCGCGCCTAAAGATGCGTCTCGATCAACTTCTGGTCGCCCAAGGCCTCGCGCAAAGCCGCGAGCGTGCCAAGCAGCTTATTGTTGACGGCAAAGTCCTGGTCGATGGCGTCATCACCAAGAAGCCGGGCAATGAGATCGCGGACGAGGCAGAGATCATACTTTCCGAGCCCGATTTCCCCTGGGTCTCGCGCGGCGCCTTGAAACTGCTGGGCGCGCTCGACGCCTTCGCCCTTGATCCCAGCGGCGCGGTCTGTGTCGATATCGGCGCTTCGACCGGTGGCTTTACCGAAGTGCTGCTGGCCAAGGGCGCGACCAAGGTTTATGCGGTCGATGTCGGCCATGATCAGTTGGCCCCCTCGTTGTGCGCAGACGATCGGGTTATCAACCTCGAAGGTGTCAATGCCCGGCACCTCGATGGCGAAGTGCCCGAAGCGCCCGATTTGGTGGTCTGCGATTCGAGCTTCATCTCGACAACCCTGGTGCTGCCGCCGGTTCTGACGCTGGCCAAGTCCGGCGCGGTACTTTTAAGCCTCATCAAGCCGCAGTTCGAAGTGGGTCGGAAGAATATCGGCAAGGGCGGCATCGTGCGCGACGTCAGTCAGCATCAGGTCGCCAAAGACCGGGTGACCGAGTTCCTGATTGCCGAAGGCTGGGAGATTCGTGGCCTGATCGACAGTCCGATCCAGGGGCCGGATGGGAACGTCGAATTCCTGGTCTATGCCGTGAAGGTCAGTTGAGCGGCAGTAGCTGATTATACTGGCGGTAAAGCTCACCCAGACTGCCGTCGGCCGTCATGGTGTCGAGCGCGGCATCGAAACGTTTGGCGATGCTAGGATCGCGGAAGGCGACCGAATAGGCCGTCTCGGGCGAGAAGGTGCTTTCCGTCACGACCTCGTGATAAGTCGGCCCATGCGGATTGGCAGCGGAATAGTAATATTGGAAGATCCGCTGTTCGCCGACGATGGCATCGACTCGTCCGGCCAGCAGGTTCATCAATTGCAGATCCTGATTGGCCTGTTCGACATAGGAAATGGTTCTGAGGGTCACGGCCTGAAAATCCGGCCCCAACACCGTGCGGGCATTCTGAAACGCCATGACCTTGAGACCGCTTAAGGACGCATAGTCCTTCATCGGCAGGGCGCGGCTTTTTAAGGTGGCGACGACATTGCGATAGCGCAGATAGGTCTTCGACAGGGTGCCATCGACATTGAAGCCCGGCAGGATCGGGGCCGCCGCGTCCACTTCCTTCAAGCCGTCATAGGCATAGACGAGGCGCGAGAGCGGGTAGAGATGGACATCCATCTTGATGCCGGCCCGGCGCAGCGCTTCGGCGATGACATCATGTTCTAGGCCAAAGAAACGGCCATCGGCCCCGGTCATGACATAGGGTGGGACGGGACGCAGGCCGATGCGCAAATCCTGGGCTGCAGCCGGGCCGTGCAGGCCGGCCAGCAAGCAAAGGCTAAGCAGGATTTTCGCGATCGAGGTCATGGCGCCATCTTAACAAGATCCCAGGAAAGCGCATGTGTAAATATTACCAGAGTGTTAATTTTACGGGGTTGACGAGTTTTACCAACAGACAGGGCCACGCCGCTTGCATCGCGGCATCTCTGCTGCCATCTGAGTAGAGAAACAAGGGAGAGGCCAAATGGACGATCAGACGAAACTGGAACTGGAGGCTGCGGCTTTCCGCCGTCTTGTGCAGCATCTTCAGGAACGCACCGACGTCCAGAACATCGACCTGATGAATTTGGCGGGCTTCTGCCGTAATTGCCTGTCAAAATGGTATCGAGCCGCCGCGGAAGAGCGTGGTATTGCCTTATCCGATCCCGATGCACGGATTGCGATCTACGGCATGCCGTACGACGAATGGAAGCAGCGGTATCAAAACGAGGCCTCGCCACAGCAACTCGAAACGTTTGCCGGTAGCCAGAAGGCCTCCTCGCACTAAGCGTGCTTATGAAGCCCTGCGGGGCTTCGAGGGGAGGATAGAATGATCGGACGACATTTGGCTGCCGGTTTGGCTGTGCTGGCGCTAGCCGGCTGTGCCAGCGGCCCGCCGCAACCCAAATCGATCGAGGCACCGACGATTGCACAAGGCAAGGACGGGCGTGAAAGTGGCCGTGGAACCTTGGCCGCCCATAATTCGGGTCAGGATGACCGGATCGAGCTCAAGACCACAACCGATGGCGACGAGACTTTCACCGGCCCGCTGATCCAGCACCGTTCCACGGCGCGCGAATGGCAGCGCAATGTCTATCAGCCGCCCTATTATTATCGCGGCCGGCCCTATTATCCCGATTACGACAGCTATAGCCCGCAGACGGTCACCCGTTATGAGAGCGAGGGCAATGCCCTGCTGATCGGCAATAAGGGCCGGACCATGAGCTGCCGCTTTACCTTCACGCGCGCTCAACGCAGCATCTTCGGCGGGGGTTTTGGCGAATGCAGCGTTTCCGACGGCACCAAGCTCGTCGTCCCGAATTTTTGATCTAAGGATTTCGCTATGAGCGGCAATCGTATCGAACGCGACACCATGGGTGAAATCGAGGTGCCGAACGGGGCCTATTGGGGGGCGCAGACCGAGCGCTCGCGCCGGTTCTTCGCCATCGGCGGGGAAACCATGCCGACCCCGATCATCCAGGCCTTCGCCTACCAGAAGAAGGCGGCTTCCCAGGCCAACCGCAAGCTCGGCGTGCTGGCCGAAAACCTGGGCAAGGCTATCGAGGCGGCCTGTGACCGCATCCTCGCGGGCGAGCTTTACCCGCATTTCCCGCTGGTCATCTGGCAGACCGGCAGCGGCACTCAGTCCAACATGAATGCCAACGAGGTGATCGCCAATGTCGCGAACCTCGCGCTCGGATCGGACCTCGGCTCCAAGAAGCCGGTGCATCCCAATGACCATGTGAACTACGGCCAATCCTCCAACGACAGTTTCCCGACCGTGATGCATATCGCGGTGGTGAAGGAACTGACTGCCAGCCTGCATCCGGCCTTGCGGCACCTGCATGGCGCGCTGATCAAGAAAGCCGAGGAATTTGCCGATATCGTGAAGATCGGTCGCACCCATCTGCAAGATGCGGTGCCGATGACCTTGGGTCAGGAGTTCGGCGGCTATGCCCGCCAGGTCGAACTGGCGCTGGCCCGCATCGACAGCTGCTTGCCGCACCTCTATGAGGTGGCGCAGGGCGGCACGGCGGTTGGGACGGGCCTCAATGCCCATCCGGCCTTTGCCGAGAAATTTGCTGAAGAACTCTCCGGCCTCACCGGGCACCCGTTCCGTCCGGCGGTCAATAAGTTCGAGGCGCTGGCCGCCCATGACGCGATGGTCGAGACCTCGGGCGTGCTCAATACAATCGCGACCTCTCTGATGAAGATCGCCAACGATGTCCGTCTGCTGGCCTCGGGCCCGCGCTCAGGGTTGGGCGAACTGTTCTTGCCGGAAAATGAACCGGGCTCGTCGATCATGCCGGGCAAGGTCAATCCGACCCAATCCGAAGCGCTGACCATGGTTTGTGCCCAGGTCGCCGGCAATCATGTGGCGGCCACCATCGGCGGCATGACGGGCCATCTGGAGCTCAATGTCTTCAAGCCGATGATCGTCGCCAATGTACTGCGCTCGATCCGCCTCCTGGCCGATGGCGCCCGCAGCTTCACCGACCATTGCGTCGTCGGCATCCAGCCGAACCGCGAGAAGATCGGCGAGCTGATGGCAAAGTCGCTGATGCTGGTGACGGCCCTCAATACCCATATCGGGTACGATAAGTCGGCCCAGATCGCCAAGAAGGCCCATAAGGAAGGCTCGACCCTCAAGGAAGCGGCCCTGGCGCTTGGCTTTGTGACCGAAGACCAGTTCGCCGCCTGGATCGATCCCGCCAAAATGGCCCGCGGCGAGGAGTAGTTTTTAAAGTTTGTCATCCCGGGACTTGGTCCCGGGATGACAACTCTTGTGTTGGGAAACGGCCTCAAGTAGCCCGAAGGGCGGTAGGCCGACATAAAATTGGCCGCCTCAAGTAGCCCGAGGGGCGACAGGCCGACATAAACCCTAATGCGGCTTCCGGCGCTCCCGCGCACGGCCTTCCCAGGCGGCCGCGGTGTCGCTGGCGACATGGCGGATCTGGGTCAGCAAGCTTTCGACCGACTCGCGTTCCTCGGCGGTCAGGGGCGTGCGGGCGATGGCGGCGAGGCGCGGGGCGCCGATCTGTTCGGCAAGCCGGGCCAGTGAACCCAGTTCCATCTGCCAAGCGGTCCAATCGTGGGTTTCGAGCGAGCGTTTCAGGCGTTGGGCCGCGACCTCGATCGAGGGTGCCATGCCCTGCCATAGTTCCTCGACCCCCAGTGGGCCCAGCATCTCGCTCAGCCGCGCGATGGTGGCGTCCGAGAGCAGCGGCTTCATGTTCCAATCGACCGTCTGATGGCCTTCGGTCGGCACCTGGCCGGTCAATTCGGCAATCGTGGCATCGAGCTGATGCCAATCGACGGGCTTGGGCAGGATGCGGTCGAGGCCGGCAGCAAAATAGCTGTCGCGATGTTCGGGCATCACATCGGCGGTAAGCGCGATCAGCGGCAAAGCGCAGGTCGGTTGGGGCGCATTGCGGATATGGCGGGCAGCGGTCGCACCATCCATCACCGGCATTTGGATATCGAGGATCACGATATCAAAGGGCTCGCGCAGGGCGGCATCGACGGCCAGACGGCCGTTTTCGACAGCGGTCACCTGATGGCCCCGGCGCTTCAGCATGGTCATGACCAGCGACCGGTTGATCTCATTGTCTTCGGCCAGCAGGATGCGCATCGGCGCGATCGGCATGGCGGCCTGGGAAACCGGGCGCCGGACGGTCTGGATCGCGCTGGGATCACCCTCGATACCCGGTACGGTGAACCAGAAGGAGGCGCCCTGGCCGGGCTCGGAGGTGACCCCGATTTCGCCCTGCATCGCTTCGACCAAGCGCCGACTGATGGCAAGGCCAAGACCCGTGCCGCCAAAGCGCCGGGTGGTCGACGCATCGGCCTGCATGAAGGGTTGGAACAGACGCACCTGCTGTTCGCGCGGAATGCCGATTCCGGTATCGATCACCTCGAAGCGCAAAGTCAGTGGGCCAGCGATCTCCTCGACGACCCGCACCGACACGGTGACCGATCCGCCTTCAGTGAATTTGACGGCATTGCCGATCAAATTGAGCAGGATCTGGCGCAGGCGGGTCGGGTCGCCCTTCAGGATGCGCGGCAGGTCTTCGGGCAGATCGACGACCATCGCGGTACCGCGGTCGGCCGCCCGGTTGCGGAAGAGCTGGGCGACATCCTGCACCAGGGGCACCAGATCGAAATCGATGCGTTCCAGCTCCAGCTGCTCGGCTTCGATTTTGGAGAGATCCAAGAGATCGTCGAGCAGCGTCAGCAGAGCTTCGGCGGACGAGCGCAGGGTCAGCACCTGGGCGCGTTGTTCATCGTCGAGCGCGCTATCGAGCAGCAGATCGACCATGCCGAGCACGCCGGTCATCGGCGTGCGCAGTTCGTGGCTCATGACGGCCAGGAACTGGCTTTTGGCACGATTGGCCATTTCGGCCTTGGTGCGCTGCCCTTCGAGGTCGGAGCGCGAGCGCAGGAGTTCTTCGACCGCCAGAGTGCGCTGGGTAACATCGACGACGGTAAATTGCATTGCCGAGCGGCGGTTCCAGATGATCCGGCGCAAGTAAGCATCGAGCCAGGCATGGCTGCCGTCGGCGCGTTTGGCCAGCAATTGCGGCAGTTCGACCGTGGCAGCACCGGCGCGGATCTGTTCCCAGGCGGCATCGATGCGCATACGAGTATCGCCATCGACCAGCAGCCCGACGCTGTCGAGATCGACCACGGCGGCAGGGCTGTCATAGCCGAACATGCGGGCGAAGGCGGGATTGGCGAAGAGAACCTTATGTTCCTTCACGATCAACACGCCCTGGATCGAGCCTTCGACGATATCGCGGAAGCGGGCCTCGCTATCGGCTAGTGCCCGTTCGGCAGCGCGGCGGTCGGTCACATCCAGCGAGGAGGCGATAACCACCCGGCGGCCGCCGACCTGCTCGACCCGGATGTAATGCAGGAAGGATTTGGTGGCGCCATGCCGATCGACATGGTCGGACGCGGTCCAATTGACGCCCTGGCCCGAGAGGGCCTGTTGGTCGTGTTCCTCGATCAGGGCGGCAAGGTCGGGATCATAGATCTGGCGGGCGGTCTTGCCGATCACCTCGGACGCGGTCTTGCCGACAAACTCGAGCGAGTTGTGGTTGATATGGATGATCGCGCCGGCTTCGTCGCGGATCACCACATGCAGCGGCATGATGTTGAGGACGGCTTCCAGCAACTCGGTCTGCATGCGCAGCTGCATTTCACGCTGGCGCAGCAAGGTCACGTCGGTGCGGATGCCGACGAAGCCGCCATCAGGGGTGCGATACTGCTGCAGCTGCAGAATGCGGCCATCGCTGCGCTTGACCTCAAGCGTGCCTGTTGCCTCGCGGATCTGCTTCATCCGCTGGATGATCCAGGCTTCCCGGGCCTCGGGCTCGCGCGAGACATCAGTATAGTCGCCCGCCTCGACGTCTAGGCGCAGGATCTCTTCGTAGGTGACGCCGGGCCGGACCGCATTGCGGGTGCGGGGGAACATGTCGAGATAGCGGCCGTTGCACAGCACTAGCTGCTCGTTAGCATCGAACAGCACAAACCCGTCGCGCATTGCCTCGATCGCGTCGCGCAGTTGCAGTTCGGCATTGGCCCAGGCCTGTTCCAGGCGGCGGCGCTCGGTCAGATCGGAATGGGTCCCGCAGATGCGTAGCAGCTTGCCGCTGGCGTCCCGAATGGCGATAGCGCGCACAAGGATCCAGATCCAAGTGCCGTTCTTGTGGCGGAAACGCTGAACGACATCGATATGATCGATCTCGCCGCTGATCATATCGTTGGTCAGGCGTTCGCCGGCCGCGACATCCTCGGGATCGACGAGATTGTACCAAGTCTCGATCGTATGGGGCAGCTCGTCCGGCCCGTAGCCCAATTGAGCCAGTAGGCGCGGGGCGCGCCAGACCTGACCGGTCTCGACATTGAAATCGAAGCTCCCTTCGCGGGTCGCTAGCGAGGTGTAGTAATAGCGGTCGCGCTGGGTTTCGGCCTCCTTCAGGGCCGTTTGTAGATCGTCGACACTGGTCGTCAGCAGAATGATACGGCTGTCATCCGCGATCGGCTGCACGCGTAGCCGTCGGCCGGTGGGGATGGTCAGGACATCGAAGCAGGCACCGGCGGCCAGGGCCCCGGTCAACGCTGCTTCCAGCGGCTGGTCGTCTGGGGTTTTCCAATGGTTCGCCAGCCGCTCGCCCGATCCGATGATCGCGATATCCGTCGGCAGCCCCTTGCCCAGGGCGACCACAAACGGGTCGCCCTTCGTCACGATCAGGCAGGGTAGGCGGTCGGGGTCGAGCAACCTGGGGCTATCCGTCTTCCGGTAAGGTGATCAGACGCGTGCTGCGCGGCGGCGCAGGCCCGGAATAAAGAGACGGCGCGGTAAATCTTTCAACTGGGCGATTGCCTGGGGCACCTTCATCACATCGGCGATGCGGCGGTCGAGGAAGTCCCAGGTGTCGGCGAAACCGTCGCTGTCATCATCCAGCCAGACCATGACGGTTGCACTATAGACCGCTGCCAGCAGACCGCGCTTGGTGTAGAAATTGAAGTCGGCCGACCGGTCGCCGCAGGCATGCCAGGCATCATCGACGGTACGATAGAGGATCTTGGCCGCCAGCGGCTGATTTCCCGGCAGGGCCAGGACAGAAAAAGCCCGGCGGACGGCTTCGCGGTGACGGGCGAGATACTCGAGGCGCAGGCGGACGGCCAGCGTGATGCGCTCGCGCACCTTCAACGGGCCGGCTTCGGCAAGGCCCGCGACCATCGCGGCATCGGCCAGCAGGTTCCAATGATCGATCACGTCGCGCACGCCGGCGGGATAGGCCCGGGCCAGCTCGACCGGGCCATAGCCCAGGTGCTGGGCTGCCGTATTCATCGCATGGCTATTGAAGCCTTCGAACGGCACCTCGCCCAGGATGGCGGGCAACAGAGCCGCGCGGATTTCCTCGACTGTCATGTCAAACCTCCTGCCGCGAGCAATTCGTCGGCATAAACCAGGGAGCGGATGTCCCGCATGCGCTGGGGATAGAGTGTACCATCGAGATGGTCGCATTCATGTTGCACGACCCGGGCATGGAAGCCCCCAACCTCGCGCACCAATCTTTCCCCATCCAATTGAATGCCCGAATAGCGGATGCGTTGCCAACGTGGCACGAGGCCGCGCAAGTCGGGCAGCGACAGGCAGCCCTCCCATCCTTCTATTTGCTCGTCATCGAGTGGTTCGATGACAGGGTTGCACAGGATGGTGAGGTCGCAGACCGTATCATCCTCGCGCTTGGTGATTCGGTGCGGAGGCACGTAGAACATGACGAGCCGGACCGCGACGCCAACCTGGGGCGCGGCCAGACCGACACCGCCGGCCTCGCGCAGGCTGGCGACCATCTGAGCCGCCAATTTCCGCCATTCGTCCGATGTGGGGTCGGTAATCGGCTCGGCAATGCGGCGCAGAGCCGGATGGCCTGCCTTAACAATGGGGAGGGAGGGTAAGGTTTCGCTCATAGCAGTATGACTATGGCGGGGTTCAAGCCTGGGGTAAACGGCGGCGCGAAGAAAAAGGCGTAAAACCGCACCCAGACTCAGACTCTTTCCTTTGCAAGCCGCTTACCTTGTGATAATCACCCACACCTCATTCGACACCGAGCTGCCGTTTCCAACAGGAGAAAGTCCGACCGTGCACGTCATCGTCCGCGATAATAATGTTGATCAAGCCCTCCGCGCGCTGAAGAAGAAGCTGCAGCGTGAAGGCGTTTTCCGCGAGATGAAGCTGCGTCGCAACTTCGAAAAGCCGTCGGAGAAGAAGGCCCGTGAAAAGGCCGAAGCTGTCCGCCGTCATCGCAAGCTGCTGCGCAAGCGGCTGGAGCGCGAGGGCTACTAAGCCCTCGATCGGGAACGGATCGCTCGAATGATAAAGCGCCCGGCCAACAGGCCGGGCGTTTTGCTTTGAGCGATCATCCGATAGCCGCCCCGGTTCGTATCCCTAAGAGACAAAGCTCTTGGGTTTGCCACACCGGCCGGGGATGATGCTTTCATGACGATGGGTTTCCAATTTGCAGCTCCTTGGCGGGATCGCGCCGGGCGGTTTTCCCGCTTCAAGACGCTGGTCTTCGCGGCCCTGTTTCTGCCGGGCCTGTGGGTGCTTCACAGTCTGACCCTCGGCCCGCCGATCGCGCGGCCGATTACCGAAGCGATCCATGAGCTGGGGCTCTGGGCGATCCGCCTGCTGCTGATCAGCCTGTCGCTGACGCCGCTGCGCCAAATCGGGCGCTGGCCCCAGGTGGCGCTGGTGCGACGGATGATCGGGGTTGCGGCCTTCGTCTATCTCGCCCTGCATTTCACCTTCTATATCGTCGATATGGATTGGAATTTGCTGCGGGTCGGATCCGAGATCGTTCTTCGCTTCTATCTGACCATCGGTTTTGTCGCGCTGCTGATCCTCGCCGCGCTCGCCGCTACCTCGACCGACGGTATGCTGAAGCGCCTGGGCGGGGCGCGCTGGCGCCGGCTGCATCAATTCGCCTATCTCGCGGCAATCCTCGGCGCCTGGCATTTTTTCCTCCAGGCCAAGGCCGATGTGGGGGAGGCGACCTGGATCGCCGGCCTTACTCTCTGGCTGCTGGCCTATCGCCCGATCCTGTGGACGTGGGAGAGCAAGATTGCAGCCCATCCGCTGGTCCTGGCCGGTCTTGGCATTCTGGCGACTCTTGCGACCGGGGCCTTCGAGGTTTTCTACCTGCATTGGCGAGTGAAGGCGCCGATCGAGCGGTTGCTGATGGCGCAATTTGATTCTGGCCTCGGTATTCGCCCGGCCTGGATCGTGGGAGGTATCTGTTTGATGATTATCTTGGTGGCGCTGATGCGGCGCGGAGCTGAACCAGCGCGGGCTCGGCTCCGAGCGGCGCAATCTTCATGAGCATCTTCTCGCAGCCCACTCGCCGGGGCCTAGTCGCGACGATCCTTGCGGCCCTTGCCATCACGCTGATTCTCAATGGAATGATCTTCGCCTTTGGCTGGAACCTCAATCCGTCGACCAGCGTGCGCCCGTCCTTTGCGCCGCCGGGGCCGGTGATTGGCGCGATCTGGGTCGTACTGGTGATAGGGATGGCGGCTGCCCATTGGAAGCTCAGGACCCTTGGCCGGCAGACCCTGGCGAATGATGTGCTGATCCTGCTGGCCGTCTGCCTCGGCTATCCCTTCTATGCACTGGCCAGCAATAATCAGTGGGTCGGCCTCGCAGGTAATCTCGTAACGCTGCTGCTGTCGGCGGGCCTCGCTTGGAAAATCTGGCCGATCTCGCGCTTTGCCGGGGTACCGTTGGTGGCGGTTGCCCTCTGGGTGGCCTATGCGACGGCGGTTGTCGTCGCCCTGCTGCGGGCCTGAGCCATGACGTGGCGGGTCTTGCGGATCGCAGGGTTTGCCGCCGCCTGCCTTTTCCTGACTGCCCTGACGCAGATTGGCGGGCTTGCGCTGGTTCTCGGCTGGCTTGTGGTCCGTCTGCTACCGGACACTTGGCGGGGTGCCAGCATGGTGACGCTCGCGTCCCTTGCCCTCTATGCCTTGATGACCGTGGCCCTGGTGCCGCCGTTGGCTAAAGTCGGCGGGCGGGAAGCTCTGCCTTGTTCTGGAACCGATGCTGCGCCTTACAGGGCGGCGACCCCGCTGCTTTGCATCCTCAATCGTGCCTATGTGCGCCCGCCGGTGAAGGCGGTGCTGGCAGGCCTGTCATTGGCGGTCACCAAGGAATTCCCGGGAACACAGACCGTCTTCCTGGATGGCAATTTTCCCTTCTTCGATGGTTTTCCACTGCTGCCGCATCTCTCGCATCAGGATGGGCGAAAGCTCGATATCGCCTTCTATTATCAGGATGCGGGCGGGCGTTATGAGGCCGGCCGCCTGAAATCGCCGATCGGCTATTGGGCCTTCGAGCATCGCCAAGGTGATGAGACAGACGCTTGCCCCGAGAGCCGGGGCCCAACGTCGCGCTGGGATATGGCGGCGATCCAATCCTGGTTTCCGCCGCTGGTGCTGGAGCCGAACCGGACCCGGGCGGCCCTTATCTGGCTGAGCGGCCGGGGCACGGCGCTGGGGGTGGAGAAGATCTTTATCGAGCCCTATCTCGCGGCCCGCTGGGATGTGACCTCATCGGTCTTGCGCTTCCAGGGCTGCCGGGCCGCGCGCCATGACGACCACATTCATTTCCAAGTGAAATAGCCCACACGACCGGGGCCATGCGGGCTAAATCAGGGCGGATTTATTAGGCCGCGATCGGGCCGAGGCGCTGCTTCAGTAGGCTGCCGACCGCGAAACGGCCGCTGCCCAGTAGGGCTTGCACGACCAGCAAGACAGTCCAGAGGGCCGGGTAGGACCAACCGCCACCATTGGCGCTGAAGACCCAGCCGTTGCCGACATGCTGCAAGGTGGCGCCGATCATCAGCGGAATGAGGCCGAGGGCGACGACGCGCGTTGCGACACCGAAGATCAGAGCGAGGCAATATTTCACCTCAGCGGCGATCACAAGATAGGCCAGGAAGGCCGGATAGCCGATCGAGGTGAAATATTGCGCGGTGCCGGCCGGGGTGAAGGTTTGATACTTCAGGAAATAGCCGTAGGCGAAGAACGAGAAACCAAGCGAGACCCGCAAAAGAGCCGCACCTAACTGTGTGTAACGGTCGGCCATGACGGGCCTCCTTCAATCAGGGACGGCGGGATGCCGTCCGGTGACCTGAAGATGGCTGTTTCCTATAATCCGATAAAGCTGCCTTGAAATTGAAACACTGTCAACTTTGGGGAAACGATAGTCCGAGGGTGACGGCCTCAAGTAGGGCGAAGCCCGATAGGCCGACTCACAAGGCGCCCTCGGGTCAAGCCCGAGGGAGACGAGGCCTAATGGGCGCAGGCCTACCGGTACAGGTTCTCGCCCTGTAGATCTTTGTAGAGGTGAGCGACCTGCTCGCCATAGCCATTGAACAGCAGAGTGGCACGGGTATCGCCAGCCAGCGTGCGTTCGGTCTTCTGGCTCCAACGTGGGTGGGGGACTTCCGGGTTCACATTGGCCCAGAAGCCGTATTCCTGTTCCTGCAGCAGTTGCCAGAAGCTGGTCGGTCGCTTGTCGGTGAAGGTCATCTTGGTGATCGATTTGATCGACTTGAAGCCGTATTTCCACGGCAGCACCAGCCGGATCGGCGCGCCCATCTGTTTGGGAAGCGCTTTGCCATAGACGCCGGTTGCCAGGAACGGCAGCTCATTCATCGCCTCGGCCATGGTGACGCCTTCGACATAGGGCCATGTATACCAGAACTGCTTCTGGCCCGGCGCCATCTCGGGGTCATTGAAGGTTTCGAAGCGGACGTATTTCGCCTCGCTCTTCGGAGCCGCAATCTTCACCAGTTCAGCCAGCGGAATGCCGGACCAGGGAACCGCCATCGACCAGGCTTCGACGCAGCGATGACGATAGAGCCGTTCTTCGCCGGGGATCTTGGCCAGGATGTCGTCGACCGAGAGTTTCAGTGGCTTTTCGACCATGCCATCGATCTCGATGGTCCAGGGATCGGTCTTCAAGGCCTGCGCCGCGCGCACGACGTTCTTGGAGGAGCCGAATTCGTAGAAGTTGTTGTAGCTGGTCGCGATACCTTCTTCGCTCAAAGGCCGGTCGAGCGTGTATTTTTCCGACCGGGGCATCGGATAGGTCCCGGCGGCCTGTGCGGCACCGGGGAGCAGGCTGGCAGCGCCGAGGGCGGCGCCCGCTTTCAGGACCTGCCGGCGATTGAAGAACAGCGCTTCGGGCGTTGCCTCGCGCTCGGGCATTTCCCAGCTCCGCTTGATCCTCAGCAGCATGACGCGACTCCATCCAAAGGCACGAGGGACACTGACCAATATACGCCGGATCATCGGGGTTAGACGCCCGAAAGATCGTTAAAAAGAAAAAGGGGCGCCGAAGCACCCCTTTTCCCTTGGATCGGACCGACTAGCGGCGCCACCAGCCTTTTTTGGCCGGAGCGGCCGGTTCTTCGGCTGCCGGAGCCGCGACCGGTGCGGCCTCGGCGGCCACGGGTTCCGGAACCGGCGCCGGGGGCGCTTCGACGACGGCCACAGGGGCGGGTGTCACGACCGGAGCCACTTCCTCGACAACCGCCACAGCCGGTGCAGGGGCTGGTTCGGCGACCGGTGCGGCTTCGGCTGCCGGAGCCTCATCCTTCTTGGCGCGGCGGCGGGCCGGCTTCTTCGGGGCGGCAGCTTCTTCGGCAACCGGGGCTTCTTCCACCACGACGGCAGCTTCGGAGGCGACGGCTTCCGGGGCCTCGTCCTTCTTGGCGCGGCGACGGGCCGGGCGGCGGCGCGGCGATGCCTCGTCCGTCGCTTCGACCGCTTCGCTGACGCTCTCGCCAGCGGTCGGGGCGTCGGCCGCGATGGCGTCGGCGGCCGCTTCCTCGGCGGGGCCGGTCACGTTGACGGCATTGAGATCGGCGATCTCGATGATGATCGGGGCGGACGAACCATCGGGGCTTTCGACGGTCGGCTGGTCGCCATCCCGCTTGCCGCGACGACGGCCGCCGCGCTTGCCGCGACGACGACGACGACGTTCGTTCTCTTCCTCGGCGGTTTCGGCACGGCCTTCGGGGGCGACGGCGTCATCGCCGTCCTCATCGCCCTCGTCGCCTGCTTCGCCATCGGCGCTGACGCCGTCGGCGCCTTCCTCATCCCGGCGACCACGACGGCGGCGGCGGCGGCGGCGGCGCGAGCCATCGCCATTGTCCCGGCCTTCGCCGCTCTCGCCGCCTTCGGCTTCCACAGCCTCGGCGGTTTCGATCAGTTCTTCTTCCTCGACGATATCGTCTTCGTCTTCTTCGATGATCGGCGTCGGGGCGGGCAGGGAGGCGAGAGGCGAGGGCTCGTCAAGGCCGCGCATGCGGGTGCGATCCAGGCGGAAGGCCGGCGGGATCAGGGTGTCATCGGCCTCGATCGTGACCGACAGGCCATAGCGCGCCTCGATATCGATCAGGGTCTTGCGCTTATGGTTGAAGATATAAAGGGCGATCGCGGTCGGAACGAACAGCGCGATCTCCGCAGCCTTGCCGCGGATGCCTTCTTCTTCGAGCGAGCGCAGCACATGCAGCGCGGTCGATTCGACCGAGCGGATGAGGCCGGTGCCGTGGCAATGCGGGCACTTGGCGGTCGAAGCTTCGAGCAGCGAGGGGCGCAAACGCTGACGCGACAGCTCCAGCAGACCGAAGGCGGAGATGCGGCCGATCTGGATGCGGGCGCGATCCGACTTCATCGCCTCCTTGAGGCGCCGTTCGACCGCCGTGTTATTGCGGTTCTCTTCCATATCGATGAAATCGATAACGATCAGGCCCGCGAGATCGCGCAGGCGCAGCTGACGGGCAATTTCGTCGGCCGCTTCCAGGTTCGTCTTATAGGCGGTCTCTTCGATATGGCGTTCTTTGGTCGCCCGGCCCGAATTGACGTCGATGGAGACCAGCGCTTCGGTCGGGTTGATGACGATATAGCCACCCGATTTCAGCTGCACGGTCGTCGCATGGATGGCGTCGAGCTGGCTTTCCACCTGATAGCGATGCATCAGGGGAATGGGATCGCGATAGGGCTGCACCCGGCGCGAGTGGCTGGGCATCAGCATCTTCATGAAGGCTTTGGCGGTCTTGTAGCCTTCCTCGCCTTCGACCATCACGTCTTCGATGTCGCGGCTATAAAGATCGCGGATCGCCCGCTTGATCAGGTTGCCTTCTTCATGGATCAGGGCCGGGGCGATCGACGCGTAAGTGGTCTCGCGGATATCTTCCCAGGCGCGCATCAGATAGTCGAAGTCGCGCTTGATCTCGGTCTTGGATCGCTCCATGCCCGCGGTGCGGACGATGACGGCCATGCCCTGCGGCACGCCGAATTCATCGAGCATGCCTTTAAGGCGCTTGCGATCGGGCGCGCTGGTGATCTTGCGCGACACACCGCCGCCGCGCGGGGTGTTCGGCATCAGCACGCAATAGCGGCCGGCGAGCGACAGGAAGGTCGTCAGAGCCGCGCCCTTATTGCCGCGCTCTTCCTTGACTACCTGCACCAGCATGATCTGGCGACGCTGGATGACGTCCTGGATCTTGTAGTTGCGCAAGGACCGCGAGCGGCGCGGGGCCATCTCGTCGGCATCTTCGCCGCCGAGGCTCTCGACCTGCTCGCCCTCTTCACCGTCTTCGCGCGCCTCGTCGTGGCGCTGTTCCAGCTGCTCGGCGATCAGGGCTTCGCGGTCGGCGACCGGGATGCGGTAATAGTCGGGATGGATTTCCGAGAAGGCGAGGAACCCATGGCGGTTGCCGCCATATTCGACGAAAGCTGCCTGGAGGGACGGCTCGACCCGCGTAACCTTCGCTAGGTAGACGTTGCCCTTAATCTGCTTCTTCGTACTGGTCTCGAAATCAAATTCTTCGAGGCGATTACCATCCAGGACGACGACGCGGGTTTCTTCCGCGTGCGTCGCATCGATCAACATACGCTTTGCCATTGATGAATAACTCCGGCGAACCAAACGCGCCGTCGCGCACCGATGGTGACATCGGGCGAGCGAGCAAGGCACTGGTTCGTTTGTGTGACATCGGGAGCGCCAACAGCACCGACCCAGGCATGCCAAAGGCGCGCCGGTCAGCGGTTTGTGTGCTCAGATCGTTCGGGACGAGGCAGGCTCGTGACACCGGACGGCGACTCCCAAAGAGGGTTCAGTTTCTTGTCCCAGCACCAACACCGCCGAGCATCACGGACGATCGCTCCAGCTGAACTCGACCCGTTGCGGCAACCGCCGCCAGCGGGGCGCTGGGCGAAATCGTCCGGGCGCGGCCTTGGGGCCGATGCGTGCAGACAGCCACACCATAGAGAGCCGACGACCTGCCGACAATGATAAATGCGCATGTGCAGATGCACATGGTTTGGGTGTCGAATAGCCCCCGACGAGGGATAAATGCGAATGAATGGCACCGCTTGCGTTGCAAAGCTGCGCTCGCTCGCTATGCTGCACGTCATGGGTGGGATCTTCCAAAAGCTCAAAGGCTTGTCGGCAAGGCTTGCGATACTGCTTGCGCTGCTGGTGCCGATGACGTCGCACGCCGAACCGGCCGCGACGGGTTGGCGCGTGGGCGAACGGGATCGCGGCGCGCGCTTCGTGCTGGATCTGGCCGACCCGGTTCCCTTCAATGTCGCCCAGCGCGGCGATCAGGTGATCACGATCGAACTGCCGGCGCTCGACTGGCGGATCAAAGGCAATCGGGGGCCGAGCGGCGGCCTGGTGCGCAGTGTCGAACATCGCCTCTCCGAAGGGGGGCGCCATGCCATCGATATTCGCCTGTCGCGCCAAGGCCATATCGCCAACCAATTGCTGCTGCCGCCGAGCGAAGGGCTGCGTTACCGGCTGGTGATCGATATCGCGCCGGGGGCCGATGGGACGCCCGGCAATGCGCCGACGGGTCTGTCGGGCCTTGCCCTGCCGCCAGTGGCCGCCCCCTCGGCTCAGCCGGCGCCACCCGCACCGCCGCCTACCCGGGTGCAGCGGCCGGGGCCACAGCCCCAGACGCCGTCTTTGCAGAACAGCCCGTTCCCGCAGGTCTCCTCGCCCTATGTGATGCCGGAATCCGGGCCGGGCTCGCCGTTGCCCGAACCGCCGCCGATGCGCCCGCCGGTAGCGATCCCGCGTGCCAAGGTCCAGGCCGAAAGCCTGGCTCCGCCCGCGCCGCCGCCGGCCCCGATTCCCCTGCCGCCGCCCGTCAGCGAGCCGCCGCCCGTGGCTGCTGCCCCGGCGCCGACCCCAGCAGCTGCTCCGTCGGCACCGACGACCGTCTATGAGCGCCGTCCGGGCTATCCGATGCGGGTGCTGATTACGCTGCCCGAGGGCAAAAGCGGGGGAGAACTGCCGAAACCGGCGGCCCCGACGGCGGTGCCGGCCCCCGGCACAGGCCCTGTCATTCTGCCGCCGATGATCGCGCCGACCGATCCGGCCACGTCGCAGACCTCGGGCTTCGTCGAGCCGCCGCCGGTTGCCCCGGTTGCCTTGGGCGATACCCGCCCGCTGATCGTTCTCGACCCCGGCCATGGCGGCAAGGATCCGGGTGCGACCAGCGTCTCGGGCCTGTTCGAGAAGAACCTGACCTTTGCCATCGCGACCGAAATGAAGCGCCAGCTTGAAGCCAGCGGGCGTTATCGCGTGGCGCTGACCCGAGACGGCGATGTGGCTGTGCGGCTGCGCGACCGGGTGCAGCTGGCGCGCTCGGCTGGCGCCGGGCTCTTCGTCTCGCTGCACGCCGATGCGCTCTCCGACCGCTCGGTGCGTGGCATGTCGGTCTATACACTGTCCGACAAAGCCTCCGATAAAGAGGCCGAAGCCCTGGCGGCCAAGGAAAACAAGGCCGACCTCATTGGCGGCATGGACCTCTCCGAGGCCGATCCGGGCGTGACCAACATCCTGCTGGATCTGGCGCGCCGCGAGACGCGGTCTACCTCGCTGGTTTTTGCGCGCCTGCTGATCCGCGAGCTGAAGCGCGACACGCCGACGGTGAATAACACCCTGCGCTCTGCCGGCTTTGCGGTGCTGACCGCGCCGGACATGCCGGCGGTGCTGGTGGAGATGGGCTATCTCTCGAATATCGAGGACGAGAAGCTGATCACCTCGCCCGAACATCAGGCCAAGGTCGCCGAGGGTCTGGTGCGCGCCGCCGATATTCACTTCGCCAAGCGCAACTAGCAGCGTTGCAACAGTGCATCTTGCGACGGAAAAAGGCCGCGATTAGTCTCGCCCGCGAAAAATAAGGCGGTTTCTGCCATACTCTTGCCGCGCCTTGCTTGGAATATGCCCCGATGAAATGGATCTACCGCGCCTTTACGGCTTTGATTGTGCTGGCTATTGTCGGCGTAGCCGCCATTGGCGCGGGCGTGAAGTATTTCTCGGAAGATCTGCCGGATCATTCGACCCTGGCCTCCTACGCGCCGCCGCTGGTGACGCGCGTCCATGCCGGCGACGGGCGTCTGATGGCGGAATTCGCCACTGAACGCCGTATTTTCGTGCCGATCGAATCGATCCCGGCGCGGGTGCAGCAGGCTTTCATCGCCGCCGAAGACCAGTATTTCTACAAACATCCCGGCGTCGATTTCATCGGTCTTGCGCGCGCCAGCCTGCAGAACATCCAATATTACATCGAAGGCCGGCGCCTGATCGGTGCCTCGACCATCACCCAGCAGGTGACCCGCAATTTCCTGCTGACGAACGAGCGCAGCATCGAACGTAAGGCCAAGGAAATCCTACTGGCCCTGCGCATCGAACAGGCGATGAGCAAGGCCAAGATCCTCGAACTCTATCTCAATGAGATCTATCTCGGCACCTCCGGCGGATCGGGTGCCTATGGTGTTGCCTCGGCAGCCCTGGCCTATTTCAACAAGCCGCTCGAAGAACTGACGGTCGGCGAAGCGGCCTATCTGGCAGCCCTGCCTAAGGCACCCTCCAACTATAATCCGGTTACGAACAAGGCCGAAGCCATCATCCGCCGCGACTATGTGATTGGGCGCATGCAGGAAGACGGCTATATCACGCCGGACGAAGGCAAGATGGCCCGCGCCGAGGATCTGGTCGTCCGCCGCCGCACCGGCGAGGAAACTGTCCGCGCGGACTATTTCACCGAAGAAGTCCGGCGCGAGCTGCTAGCCCGCTTTGGCGAAGAGACTGTCTATAAGGGCGGCCTATCGGTTCGCGCCTCGCTCGATCCGAAGCTCCAGGCCGTCGCCGATAAGGCGTTCCGCAAGGGCCTTATCTCCTATGATCGCAAACACGGCTATCGCGGTCCGCTGGAAAAGGCAGCCGTCAAGGATATCCCGGTCCGCATCAAGCTCGCCCCGCCCGGCGGTTCGGACGGCTGGTTGCTGGCCGGCGTTACCAAGATCGACGACAAGCAGGCCGAGATCCAGGTCTCGAACGGCGTGACGGGTAAGATCCCGATGACGGAATTGGCCTGGGCGCGCCCGGTACTGGAAGATCAGCGCTTCGGCACTCCGCCCAAGAAGCCAGCCGACGTATTGGCCGTCGGCGACATCATCCTGGTCGAACCGATGGCCAAGACCGCCGATGGCAAGACCAACTATCCCGAAAATACCTTCGGCCTGCGCCAGGTCCCCAATGTGGGCGGCGGTATGGCGGCGATCGATCCCCACACCGGCCGTGTGTTGGCGATGATCGGCGGCTTCAGCTTCCAGCAGAGCCAGTTCAATCGCGCGGTCCAGGCCAAGCGTCAGCCGGGGTCTAGCTTCAAGCCGTTTGTCTATATGGCGGGCCTCGAAAACGGCTATACGCCGGCGACCATCATCTTAGACGCGCCCTATGTTGCCGACGATGGATCGGGCACTAAATGGCGCCCGGAAAACATCACCGAGAAATATTACGGCCCGCAGCCGATGCGCGTCGGCATCGAACAGTCACGTAACCTGATGACCATTCGCCTGGCCGTCGATGTCGGCATGGACAAGGTCTCGGAGATGGCCAAGCGTTTCGGCGTCGTGGACAATCTGCCGCCTTACCCCGCGATGGCGCTGGGCGCCGGCGAAACCACCGCCCTGCGGATGGCGGCTGGCTATGCCCAGATCGTCAATGGCGGCAAGAAGATTACCCCGACCGTGATCGACCGCGTGCAAGACAAGACCGGCGTGACGGTCTTCAAACACGACATCCGCCCCTGCGACGGCTGCTCGGCCGAGGCTTATAAAGGCGGTCCCGCACCACGGGTGCCCGATAATCGCGAACAGATCATCGATAGCGGCATCGCCTATCAGATGCTGCATATCCTGGAAGGCGTGGTGGAACGTGGCACCGCGACAACGTTGCTTAGCCTGAAGCGCCCGCTGGCAGGCAAGACCGGCACCACCAACGATTACACCGACGCTTGGTTCGTCGGCATGACGCCGGATCTGGTGATCGCGACCTATATCGGGTTCGATCAGCCGCGCACGCTCGGCAAGAACGAGACCGGCGGCGGCAATGTCGTGCCGATCTTCAAGGATCTGATCGGCGAAGCCCTCGAAGGCACCCCGGCCGTTCCCTTCCGCATCCCGCCGGGCATCCGCATGGTGCGCGTTAATCGCGATACCGGCAAACTGGCCAGCGCCGATGATCGCCGTGCGATCTACGAGGCCTTCCGCCCTGGCAGCGAGCCCAATGCCGACGAACCTGAAGATGAGTATCAGGCGGATTACGGTAGCCTCGCCACTGGCCCTGTCACCTCGGGCGAAGATGCGGGGCCGATCCTGGGCCCGGCGCCAGTTCCCGGCGCAGCGGTCGCGCCGCCGGCACCGCCCGTGCCGACCCGTGCATTCGGGACTGGCGCAGGCGGGGCAGCCTCGGGTATCTACTAACCGCCGTTTCGCCTTGCGGCGAAACAACCTCTTGCCCGTGGCGGGCCGCTCAAGCGCCGCGCTGGCTTATTCTTTCCGCCAAGATCAGGAGCCGCTCCATGCGCGCCGAAATCGAAGCGAGCGTCAATGCCATCCAGCAGTCACTCGGACTGCTAAGGAGGTCTCTTTGACTGGGACGTTTCCGTCGCTCGCCTGAATGAACTGACCGAAGCCGCCAACGACCCGACCCTGTGGGATGATGCGCAAAAGGCGCAGAAGCTCATGAAGGAAAAGACGGGCCTTGAGCGCGCGATCAATGGTTTCAAGGAAATCGAAGCCCAGCTGACCGATAATGTCGAGCTGCTGGAGATGGCCGAGGCCGAAGGCGACGCGACGATGGTCGCCGACGCCGAAAACGCCTTGCAAGCTCTTTATGTCGACGTGCAGAAACGGCAGCTGGAAAGCATGCTGTCGGGCGAAGCCGACGCCAACGACTGCTATCTCGAAGTTCATCCGGGCGCCGGTGGGACCGAAGCTCAGGATTGGGCGTCGATGCTGCTGCGCATGTATACCCGCTGGGCCGAGCGTCGCGGCTTCAAGGTGGAACTGCTGGAAGAAAGCGCCGGTGAAGAAGCCGGCCTCAAGTCCGCAACCATCCAGATCAGCGGCCTCAATGCCTATGGCTGGGCCAAGACCGAAAGCGGCGTGCACCGCCTGGTGCGCATTTCGCCCTTCGACAGCAACGCGCGTCGCCAGACCAGCTTTGCTTCGGCCTGGGTCTATCCGGTGGTCGACGACAATATCGAGATCGAGATCCTGGAAAAGGATCTGCGCATCGATACCTTCCGCGCCTCGGGCGCTGGCGGTCAGCACGTCAATAAGACGGAAAGCGCGATCCGCATCACCCATATGCCGACCGGCATTGTGGTGGCCTGCCAGAGCGACCGCTCGCAGCATCGCAACCGCGCGACCGCCATGCAGATGCTGAAAGCCCGCATGTATGAGCGCGAGCTAAAGTTGAAGGAAGAAGCCGCCGACGTCGCCAATGCCGCCAAGACGGAAATTGGCTGGGGGCACCAGATCCGCTCGTACGTCCTCCATCCCTATCAGATGGTGAAGGACCTGCGCACGGATGTGGAAACCGGCAATACCGCCGCCGTCCTCGACGGCGACATCGACCCCTTCCTGGAAGCGGCCCTGGCCGCCCGGGTGGGTGTCGGCGACAAGCGCAAGGACTAAGCAAAAGGCCGGGGAAACCCGGCCTTTTCTCCTTTCATGGGGTTTTGGTGATGCAGGCGGAAGCGCTGGATTTCCAGCGGGATGGCGCCCGGCTCTTTCCGGCGATCCTGTCACCGGCCGAGGTGGCAGAGCTGATCAAGGTGTTTGGCGATGATCCGGCCCAGGCGGGGCTGCGCCTGACTGGTATCGCGGGTCTGTTGCCGTTCCTCGAAACTCCCGGCCCAGTCGCTGCCGTCGCAGCCGATGTGCTGGGGTCAACAGCGCGTCCGGTGCGGGCTGTGTTGTTCGACAAGACTGCGACGGTCAATTGGTCGCTCGGCTGGCATCAGGATCGCACCATCGTGGTCACCGATCGGCACGAAGTGGACGGCTTTGGGCCCTGGTCAATGAAATCGGGCCTGCAGCATGTCGAACCGCCGTTTTCGATCCTGGGGAAGATGGTGACCCTGCGGGTGCATATCGATCCCGTCGGGCCCGATAATGCGGCGCTTCTGATCGTGCCGCGTTCCCACCAGATAGGTCGGATTCCTCAAGGTGAGATCGAGGCAACCGCTGCCCGGATGGGCAGTTTCACCTGCCTTGCCGATGCGGGTGATGTCTGGCTCTATGCCACGCCGATCCTCCATGCCTCCGATGCTGCCCGGGTGCCGGCCCGCCGCCGGGTTTTGCAGGTCGATTATGCTGCCGAAGATCTGCCCGGCGGATTGACTTGGCTTGGTATCTGACTGATCGGACAGGCTTGTCTCTTCTCTCGGCGCGCCGGTTCTGCCTATGCTGAAGGCGGCTCGGAATAGCTTCTAGGGAGTCCAAGAATGGACGAATTCTCGCTTCGCTTCTTCGCCTCGAAAGTCACGATCAGCCAGTCCGATACGGGCGAGCAGAAGATCCTCGCTTACGGCATTTTCGACGATAAATATGTCGGCGTCGTCGGGCTGGTGCCGGCCGCTGAAAAGAGCGAGCTGGAAGTCAGCCTCGATGACGACGAGGAATTCACCCTCACCGGCTGCCTCGTGCTGAAACCCGAATTCCTGGATGCCGTCGCCAAAAATATCTTCGCGACCCTGGGCCAAGCCGGCGCGGTGCAGATTGAGATCGCGGGGCAAGCCAAGCTCAAGAAGGATTTCACCTTCGACGAGGATGACGACACGGTCGATTTCGTGAAGCCCGGCAGCTTTGCGCTGACCGGCTTCACAATCGACTATCTGCTGGGTGCCTCCGCCACCGACGACTAGAGGATCAGCAGCCGGATGCTATAGGCCAGCGCCCCGACGACGGCGATGCCGCCGAGGTAGAGTAGGGCGGCCCAGCCGAGCTTCTTAATGGTAGCCATCGTCACCCACCTTGCCGCGGAACACGTAGTAGCTATAGGCGGTATAGAAGAGGATGATCGGGATCAGGAACAGCATCCCGACCAGCAGGAAGCCCTGGCTTTCGGGCGGTGAGGCGGCGTCCCAGATGGTGATCGCGGGCGGCACTACATTCGGCCAGACACTGATCGCGAGCCCGAGGTAGGAGAGGATGAAGAGGGCGAGGGTCAGCAGGAACGGCTGCACGTCTTTTTTAAGCTTCACCGCGCGGATCAGCAGCACGACGCAGGCCAGCACCAGGGCCGGCACCGGCCAGAGGAAGAAGATGTTCGGGCCGAACCAGCGCTCGGAAATCTTCGGGAAGGCAATCGGCGTCCAGAGGCTGACGATGGCGATGCAGAGGGCGACGGCCAACCCGATGCGCGGCATGAATTTGAACATTCGGGCCTGGAGATCGCCGTCGGTGCGCCAGATCAGCCAGCCGCAGCCCAACATCGCATAACCCCCGACCAGCGCGATGCCGCAGAAGACGGCAAAGGGGGTCAGCCAATCGAAGGCCCCGCCGACATATCCGCGCTCGGCGACTTTGAAGCCCTGGATGAAGGCCCCGAGGGCTGCACCTTGGATGAAGGTCGCGACGATCGAGCCATAGGAAAAGGCCCGGTCCCATAAAGGCTTGGTGCGGTTGGATTTGAAGCGGAACTCGAAGGCGATGCCGCGAAAGATCAGGGCAATCAGCATCAGGATGAGCGGCAGGTAGAGGGCTGGCAGGATGACGGAATAGGCCAGCGGGAAGGCCCCGAAGAGCCCCGCGCCACCCAGCACCATCCAGGTCTCGTTCCCATCCCAGATCGGCGCGACGCTGTTCATCATTACGTCGCGGTCGCGCTTATCGGGGAAGAAGGGAAAGAGGATGCCGATGCCGAGGTCGAACCCATCCATCACGACATACATCATGACGGCAAAGGCAATGATGACGGCCCAGATCAGGGGAAGATCGATGCCCATGGCCGTTACTCCGGCTTATCGAGGGGAATGTCGGAGCCCGAGAGCGGCCGCATCGGTTGACGCGCCTCGCCGGGTCCGCCATCGGGCGTGCTGGTCAAGGGGCCGAGGCGCATCAGCTTCAAGAGGTAATAGACCCCGGTCGTGAAGACGATGCCATAGACCACGACGAAGAGCGCCAGCGAGATCGCGACTTGTTCGACGGAGACCGGCGAGAGCGCGTCCTTGGTGCGGATGAGGCCATAGACGACCCAGGGCTGGCGGCCGACTTCAGTCGTGAACCAGCCGGCAAGGATGGCAACGAACCCCGCCGGTCCCATTGCGAGGGCGGCGCGGTGGAAGAGGGTGGCGTCATAGAGCCGCTTGCGGGCCCGCAAAAAGAGGCTCCAAAGGCCGATGCAGAGCATGGCGGTGCCGATGGCGACCATGATGCGGAAGGCCCAGAAGACCACCGCGACATTGGGCCAATCTTCCTTGGGCCATTCTTTCAGGCCTTTGATCTCGCCGTTCCACTCATGGGTCAGGATCAGGCTGCCGAGCTTCGGGATCTCGATGGCGTATTTGGTCTCGCCGGCCGCGCGGTCCGGCAGGCCGAACAGGATCAGCGGCGCGCCCTTATGACTCTCGAAATGCCCTTCCATCGCTGCGACCTTGGCCGGCTGATGCTGAAGGGTATTAAGGCCATGCATATCGCCGACGAAGATCTGGATCGGCGCGACGAGGGCGGCCATCCACATGGCCATGGAGAACATGGTGCGCGCGGCCTCGTTCCCCTTATAGCGCAGCAAATGATAGGCCCCGACCGCGCCCACGACGAAGGCGGTCGTGAGGTAGGCCGCCAGCACCATATGCATCAGGCGATAGGGGAAGGAGGGGTTGAAGACGATCTCGAACCAGGAGCGCGCGAAGAACCGTCCGTCGATGATCTCGTAACCTTGCGGCGTCTGCATCCAGCTATTGGCCGAGAGGATCCAGAAGGTCGAGATCAGGGTCCCGATGGCGACCATGCAGGTCGCGAAGAAATGGATGCCTTTGCCGACCTTCTTCTCGCCAAACAGCATGATGCCGAGGAACCCGGCCTCAAGGAAAAAGGCGGTGATGACTTCATAAGAGAGCAGGGGACCGAGGATATTGCCGGCGATATCGGAGAAGCGGCTCCAGTTGGTGCCGAACTGATAGCTCATCACCACGCCGGAGACGACGCCCATGCCAAAGGAGACGGCGAAGATCTTCAGCCAGAAACGGAAGAGGTCGATATAGACCTGCTTGCCGGTCTTGAGCCACAGGCCTTCCAGCACTGCGAGATAACTCGCCAGGCCGATGGTGAAAGCGGGGAAAAGAATGTGGAACGAGATGGTGAAGGCGAATTGCGCCCGCGCCAGAATCTCGGCGTCCATGCCGAATATCATTGCCGACCCTCCCGAAGTCTCTCTCCCAAGCAAATGCCTGGAATGCTTCGATGTTGCATCATTAGGTTCGGGGGCAATTATCGACGGAATGCGGCCTGCCGGAAGGTGACAGCCTGCCGCTGTGACGATCTGCCCATCCAATAGGCAGATCCTACCCGCAAATGCGGGGCTTTCACAGGATGGCGCGTAGGCCCGCGACGGTGGCGATAGCGCAGATGAGCGTGATCGCGAGGTTCCCGCCCAGACGCGCGGCCAGCAGGGTGACGAGGGCCGCGATCCATTCGGCAGGACCGCCCTTGATCAGGGCCGGGGCGCAGATGGCGGCGAACATCGCCGGCGGCACATGGCGCAGCCAGGCTTCCATCAAGGGCGAAGGGCCGATGCTGCGCACGAGCAGTAGGCCGCCGATGCGGGGCAGGGCGGCTGCGACGCCCATGGCGAGGATCGCAACCGCGATGGTGGGGTCGAGATCATACCAGTTACGCATGGGTCTGTTTCCCGAGGAGTTCGCGGGCAAGGCCGGCGAGGCTGCCGGCAAGGCCGCCAATCAGAATGAACCAGGTGCCGGGCACCAGCTTAGCGGCGGCAATGGCGGCGGCCGCGCCGACCAGGATCGGCAGCAGGTCGGACTTCTTCTTGGCAAGGCCCTGCAACAGAAAGAGGAAGACAGCGGTGCCAACAAAGCCGAGGCCATATTTTTCGGCATCTGGTGCAATCCCACCGGCCAGCCAGCCGATGCCGGCGCTGCCCGCCCAGAAGCTATAGAGCGCCATCGCCGATCCCATGAAGAAGCCGGGCCCGACCGGCGCCTTCTGATGTTCGGTCATGGTCACGGCCCAGTTCTCGTCGGCATTGAAGAGGGTCGCGACCAGGCCGAAGCGGCCCCAGGACTTCAAGACTTCGCCCAAGGTCGCCGTCTGCATCAGATAACGCAGATTGATGATGAAGACCGCGATCGCCAAGGTGACGGCGGCGGGTGGCAGGCTCCAGAGTTCAAGCGCCAGCAACTGGCTCGCGCCTGCAAAGACAATCAGGCACATGCCGACGGCCTCGACGAGGCTGAGGCCCTTCTGGGCGGCCAGCAGGCCATAGATCATGCCGAACAGCGCGACGCTCAGTGCAATCGGCAGGCAAATCAGATAGCCGCGCGCAAATTCGCTGCGGAAATTGGCGGGGGACGAGAGTGTATCGGAGGCTTGGATCATGACCGGACCTTAGCCGGCTGTGCCTTCCGCTTCTTGAACGGAATTGCGATCCGCCCCTTTTTCGATCACGAACCGGAAAATGCCGCCCTCCTCGCTGGTTCCCACCAAACGATGGGTGGTCGCCTCGCAGAAGCGCGGAAAATCGCGGGCCGAGGCAGGGTCGGTTGCTAGCACAGTCAAACGCTGGCCGGGAGCGAGGGTTAAGAGCTGCTTACGGGCCCGTAATACTGGTAAGGGACAGGTCAGCCCCGTTGCATCCAGGAATTCAATGCTTTGTGGCTCTTGTCTCATGTCGATTATTTGGTCTTTCGTTCCATGTTTCGGCGATTCTTTCTTTTTGTGGATATTCAGGTATGTGTTTTGTTAATAAATCAAAACAAAGTTAACTAAAAATTTTCCTTATCCAAATTAAGTTTTTTAAGTATATAGGGTTCAACAAGGTGTGCTTGGAATAAGGTCGGAACCGCAGTGGATAATATGTCTCCTGATCCAGTTTTGGACCAGCGTATCCGCCTTCAAGTCGATACCCTCCGCAAACTCAGTGTTCGCCCGGTCCGCACTCAGGCGGAATTTGATGCTGTCTTAAGCGATATCGCACGCTGTGCGGCTGAACTCTTGACCGTCTGCCGGGCCAGCATCTGGATGTTCGACGAACAGCAGAGCCTGCTGCGCTGCATCGCCTCGCATGGCACGGGCGGCGCCGTTGGTCAGCAGTTGCCGGCCAATGAAGCACCGCTCTATTTCGCAGCGCTGCTGACCGAAAGCCATTTTGCCAGCACCGACGTTGGCGCGGACTTCCGCCTGGCCGGCCTCGAAAGCCATATCGCCAGCAGTGGCATCAAGGCGATGCTGGATGTACCGATTCTCAGCGGCACCCGCCGTTGGGGCGCGATCTGCACGACCGATACCAAGGCTGCTCGCCCCTGGCGCAGCGAAGAAGAAAACTTCCTCGCCTCGCTGGCCGATATCTGCGCGATGGCGGTGGCGGGTTTTGCGCGGGCCGAGGCCGAAGGCCGACTGTCCGATATGCAGGTGAAGCTAACGGCGCTCGGCGGTATTGCCGAAGAGGAACCTACGGTCGAGGCGGACCGCCTGACAGGGCTGCCCAGCCGCTCGATGTTCTATCAGGGCATGCGGGTTGCCTCGGACGCTTTCCACGCTTCTGCCGGCGCGCCCTACGCGCTGGTGGTGATTGATTGCGACGACCTGGGCAAGGTCAACGAGAGCATGGGGATCGCCGGCGGCGATGCCACCTTGGTCGCGCTCGGCGCACGCCTGGCGGAAACGATCGCCGGTCGTGGCTTGCTGGCCCGCCTACGCTCGGACGAATTTGGTCTGCTGCTCTCAAGCGGCGTGGATCGGCCGGGTACGGTCGAACGCATGCTCGAAGATCTCGACAATGCCCTGCGTGTGCCGTTGCAGGTGATGGGCCGGGCTGTGAGCATGACGCTCAGCATCGGTGTCGCACAGCCGCAGTCCGTCGAAGAGGCAACGGAAGAAGTCCTGCGCAACGCCTCGACCGCCATGCGGCGCGCCAAGGCGCAGGGCGGCGGGCGCTGGATGCGTTATCAGCCAAAGATGCGGGCTGATGCGGTGCAGCGGCTAGAGATCGAAACCGAACTCTTGGAAGCGCTGGAGACCGATCAGCTGCGGCTCTCCTATCAGCCGATCATGAGTGCCGATCCCCACACCCTGATCGGGTTCGAGGCGCTGATCCGCTGGCATCACCCGACCAAAGGGCTGATCTCGCCCGATGATTTCATTCCCCATGCCGAACAGAGTCATCTGATCTTCGCGATCGGCGACAAGACCATCGGCCAGGCCTGCGCGCAATTGGCCGAATGGCGGCGTCTGGCGCCGAATTATCCGGTGACGATCAGCGTCAACCTCTCGGCCCGCCAGCTGCTCGATCAGAATCTCGTCGGCATGATCGAACGGCATCTGCAGCGCTATAATGTGACGCCGGGCAGCTTGAAATTGGAGTTGACCGAAACCTCGATCATTGCCAATCCCTCCTATGCAGCGGCCCAAATCAGCGCGCTCCGTAAACGCGGCATTCCGGTGGTGATCGATGATTTCGGCACCGGCTATTCCAGCTTCAATCATCTGGCGGACTACGAGGTCGATGGCCTCAAGATCGATAAGAAGTTCGTCTATGACCTCGGCAAGTCGCGCCTCTCCGGTGCCATCGTCAAGGCGCTGATGTCACTGGCGCACAGCCTAGAGCTCGATGTCGTGGCCGAAGGGGTCGAGACCGACGAGGTCGCCGCCGAACTGGGGCGCGAGGGCAAGGCAGCCCTGCAGGGCTGGCTCTTCGCCCCGGCATTGCCGGCCGATCAGGCGACGCAATATCTACTGTCGGAAGCCCGTGGGATGCGGGGCACCGCTTAAGTGTGGCTTAAGAGGCCTACCGCCCTTTGGGCTACTTGAGGCCTCTTAAGCGCGTTTCAGCCGCAAGGCGCTGAACGCAAAACTCAGCCAGCCGAGGATCAGCAGGGTGCCGCCCAGTGGCACCAGCGGTCCGACCGACCAATCCAGCCAATGGCTGACATAGATCCCACCGGAAAAGCCAAGCGCACCGGCCTGCAACAGGCTGCCGGTGATCGCAAGCGCACGGCCCTTCAAGGCGAGGGCGGCTAGGCCGAGCGCCAGGGCATGTAAAATATGGAAGCGGGCGGCATCGCCCACAGCGGCATCAGCCAGCGGGCCATGAGCAGCTGCGGCCGCGACGGCTACTGCCGCCGCGCCGTTCAGGGCTGCGAGCGCGAGCCAGCGGCTCACGATTGCTTCGGCAGCTCTTCTTTCTTTGCCGCGGCCGGCGGCGGGGGTACGTCTTCGGCCTTATCGACGGCCGGGGCATCTTCATTCAGGCCCTTCTTGAAGGCCTTAAAGCCCTTGGCGAGATCGCCCATCGCATTCGGCAGCTTACGGGTGCCGAAAATCAGCACGACGACCGCCAGAACGATCAACCAATGCCAGAGACTAAAACTACCCATCGAACTTTCCTTCCCACGTCCCCAGAAGATTCTCTCTAGGGTTAATTAAGACCCTGGAACAGCGCGCGCAACCCACCCGCCATCATCTCGACGCCGATTGCTGCCAAAAGCAGGCCAAATAGGCGGTTGATGATGTTGAGACCGAAGCGCCCCAGACGTTCACCGATCGGCGCCGCCAGACGCAAGGCCCAATAGAGCACATAGGTCACGATGACGATAGTCGCCGCGACACCGACCTGATGCCAGAAGCTGTTGCCCTTTTGACCTTCGATGATGACGGTCGAAATCGCACCTGGGCCTGCTAGCAGGGGGATGCCGAGTGGCACCACGCCGGCCGATTGTCGGGATTGGGCGGCTTCGGCTTCGTCGGCGTTCTGCTGCATACTCGAGACTTTAGCTGACAGCATGGACAGTGCCATCAGCAGCAGCACGAGGCCGCCGCCAACCCGGAAGGAGGCGATGGAGGTGCCGAGGACGTTCAGCACGACATCGCCGGCAAAGGTCGAGAAGATCAGCACGGCCGCCACAGTGCGGGCGACGGTCGCAGCGGTGCGGCGTTTTTCGATATCGGCTTGCCCTGCGGTCAGATCAAGGAAGACCGGCAGGGCCGCAAAAGGCGTCAAAATCGCAAAGAGAGAAAGGCAGAAGCCGATATAGGTGCCGATACTGAGCATCTTTCCGCCTCCGCCTTTCCCGATTTGGATCAGATGTGCTTCAGGACTTCGAACGAGCCGTCATAGATCATCTTGCCGGCGATATAGAGGATCATGAACAGGCCGATATAGGCGATCCAGCGGAAGCGATGCAGCAGACGGGCGATCAGCTGGGCGGCAACCGCCATCAGCACGACCGACATGATGAGGCCGATGACCAGGGCCGAGGTATTGTGGCGCGCGGCACCGGCAACGGCGAGGACATTGTCGAGCGACATCGACAGATCGGCGATCAGGATCTGAATGATAGCCTGGCCCAGCGTCTTGCTCGGGGCGGCTTCGGCCGGGTTGGTCGCAGGGTCGCCATCGACGAGGGCTGCGGCGTCGGCTTCGGCCTTTTGGGCCTGAATTTCGCGCCACATCTTCCAGCAGACCCACAGCAGTAGCACGCCGCCGGCCAGGGTCAGGCCGATGATATCGAGCAGATGGGTTGTAATGCCGGCAAAGCAGATACGCATCACGGCGGCGGCGGCAATACCGATGAAGATCGCTTTTTTGCGGATCTCGACCGGCAGACCGAAAACGGCGAGGCCGACGACGATGGCATTGTCACCTGCCAGAACCAAGTCGATCAACAGGACCTGACCCAGCGCGACGAGCCCTTCGTGGGTGAACAACTCGCTAAAATTCAGCCAATCCAGCACTCTCGCGCTCCCTTATCGGTCAAAATCCAAACCAACGGCTCAAGGCCATTTGTATTGCTTCGATGCCGATATACACGATGAGCGAGACAATGGCAGTAGCAACAATCGAGAGAATGCCGCCAGCGACCATCATCAGGCCATCTTCTTCGATGAGGGCGAGTGAAATCAGTAAAATGGCAAGCGCCGGCAGGAAGTTGCCGAAGATGATCGGCAGTGCCATCAGAGTCGCCATTCCGAAAATGACGAGACCGCTGACCCGGCGCATGGTTTCGGTCGTAAAGGCCGAGAGGCGAGGCCGCAGGCGACGCTCGACCTTGGCGACATAGGGCTGGGCACGCTCGAGCAAATGGATGAGATCGATGCGCGGCAGGGTCTTCTTGCGCAGGTACTGTGGCAGCCAGGGGCGCGGCATGCCGTAGCTGAGCTGAAGTGCAAACAGCATCATCGGCAGGCCGAACAGGGTCGAAACCCCGGGCAGGCCCGGCACGGGGATCGAATTGGGGATCGCCAGCAGCAAAAACAGCAGGCCGAAAGCGTGATGACCAAGACCATCGACGAGATCGCCGAGGCTGATGCGTTCGGCAGGATGGGCGCGAACGATATCGATGAGAAGTTGGCTTGCGCTTTTGGGGGCCTGATCAGCCATACCGCAGTTTCATTCCCAGAATTGTGATGGCCGGCGCCAGGGTCAGGGCATTGGCGACCATGATCGGGATATCCCGGGCGATGATGCCGTAGATGAGCCACATCGCGACCCCGGCGACGAAAGCGCAATAGGTGGTGAGGCTGATGCTGCTGGTGTCGCGTGTGCGCACCGCCCGGATGGCCTGGGGGAAAAAGGCACAAGTGGTCAGCGTGGCGGCGATCAGGCCGATGACTTGGACGATCTCGGAAGAGAGAGGCACGGCGGTTGGTTCCGGGGTTAGAAAGTTAGTCGGGCAGGGCTTCAGAATAGGCGTGTTCGGTCCCTTTAGGATCGCGGACCAACCAGCCGCCGTCGGCTTCGGCCAGATAGTCCGGGCCGATCGGGACTTTTCCATGGCCGCCCGGCAGATCCAGCATATAGGTGGGCTGGGCCAATCCTGAAATAGGCCCCCGCAATTCTCTCAGCAGAGCGCGCCCCTTGGCGATCGGCAGGCGGAAGTGCCCCGTGCCGGGCGCAAGGTCGGGGTGATGCAGGTAATGCGGCTTCACCCGGTTTGCGACCATGGTGCGCAGCAGATCGCGCAGGGTCTCGACGCTATCATTGATGCCTTTCAGCAGAACCGATTGTCCCAGCAGCGGTATACCGCCGTCGACCAAGCGCGCGATCGCGGTGCGGGCCGCATCGGTGAACTCGCGGGCGTGATTGGCATGGATCAGGATGTAGGTTGGCGTGCGGCCCTTGAGAGCGGCCACCATCTCGTCGGTTACTCGCGCAGGATCGACGACCGGGACCCGGCTGTGCAGGCGGACGACCTGGACATGGGGGATGGCATCAAGACGCGCCTTGATCTCGGCTAGGCGACGCGGGGACAGGATCAGGGGGTCGCCACCGGTCAGGATGACTTCCCAGATCTCCGGGTGGCTTTCGATATAGGCGAGCGCGCCGTCGAGTTCGGTGGGCGACAGAAATGCCTCGGACCCGGGACCGACCATCTCGCGCCGGAAGCAGAACCGGCAATAGACTGGGCAGGCCTGGACGATTTTCAACAGCACTCGGTCAGCATAGCGATGCACGATACCTTTGACCGGCGAATAGGGCGCGTCTCCGATCGGGTCGTCGCGCTCGGCCGGATGCGCGGAAAGCTCCGCAGAGGTTGGCACGAACTGGAGCGCAATCGGATCGGCGGGATCGTCCCGGTCGATCAGGTCGGCAAGATACGGGGTAAGGGAGACGGCATATCGCGCTGCAACAGCCTCCAGCGTCTCACGCTGGGAAGCCGGAACGAGGCCGGCCTGGTCAAGGTCGGCGATGGAGCGCAGGGCGGTCATGATGGATCAGGCTTTTACGCGGGATCGGCATCGGCGCCAAGCGTTTGAACTGCAGGTCAGATTTCGCGGCGGGGCAGGGCTTTGCGGTCCCTTTGCCAAGGGGCCGGGCATGCCACCGAAAGGGCGGCTATGCCCATTGGGATCAGACGATTTTGCGCAGCAGCGCCAGGAAGGTTTCGCGTTCGCTGGACGAGAAGGGCGCGAGCACGACTTCGGTGATCTGCTGACCAAGCGGGGTGGACGCGGCCAGCACCTTGCGGCCTTCGGCCGTCAGGCTGAGCAGCGTGCGGCGGCGGTCCTGCGGATCGTCGCGACGCGACACCAGACCCTGGTCCATCAGGCGGCGCATGACGCCCTGGCTGGTGGCGGGGTCCATCGCAATCATGCGGCCCAAGAGGTTCTGGCTGACTTCGCCGCAATCGGCGAGCTTGCAGAGGGCGGCGAATTGCATCGGGGTCAGACCATCGGCGCCGAACTTATCGGCGAAGGCGGCGGTTGCCCGCTGATAGGCCCGGCGCAACAGCTGGCTGACCTGATCGTCGATGACAAAGCTGGTGGATTCCAAATGCAGCGGTTCTTTCAGCATAACGTTCATTTTCCCGACCCCTAAGCCCCAAGAATGTCACAACGCTAACTGAACAATCGAGCGCTCACACCGGTAAGAAATGCGAGGTACTTTAAGTAAAATACCGACAGGTGGCGGCCCTGCTGAGTTTCCGGTACAGTCGCGCCTCAAAAAGTTCGGGGGATTGAGGGATGCGGCGCGTATTCGGGGTTCTGGGGCTAGGCTTATGGCTGCTGGCGGGGAATGCGTCGGCGGCCACTCTTAGTGAGGCGGATGTCTTCGCGCTTTATGACGCCGATAAACTGACCGAATTGCAGGCCTTAGTGGCGGCGCCCGCGAAGGCCGGCGACCCGATCGGCCTCTTAGGCGCAGGGGCCGTTGCGGCGCGCAAGGGCGATATGGCCGGGGCCTTCGATCTCTTCAAAAAATCCGCCGACAAGGGTAATGCCCGGGCGATGCTCACGATCGGTCGCTTCTATCTCAACGGCATCGGGGGGATTGCCGCGCGTGATCCCGCGATTGCGGCCGATTGGGTGCAGAAGGCCTATGCCGGTGGCTTGCCGGAGGCGGCCCTCGATCTGGCCATGCTGCATGCGACCGGGCAGGGCGTGTCCCGCTCGCCCGAAAAGGCCGTGCAATATTACCAGGAGGCCGCCGACAAGGGCGTGCCGACCGCAGCAGGCCTCTTGGCTGAAAGCCTCGCCTCCTCGACCGACAAGTCGGTGCGCGCTATGGGCGCCGCCTATGCTCGCCTGGCTGCCGAGCGCCTGAAGGCGCGGGAAAATCGCGAGAAGGTGGCAAAGCTCGCCGAGCTAATGATGGCCAGCCTCGATGATGCCAGCCGCAAGACGGCCGATCAGAAATTCGCCGAACTCCAGGCAAACGTGCCCAGCGCCCGTGATACCCGTGACCTCGCCGACGCGAAGAACGACGTAGCCAAGTGACGGTGCAAACGGGGCTCAAAGGCTGGCTGGCGGCCTATGGTGACCGGCGTGTTCTGGCAGTTCTCATTCTCGGGATCGTCTCGGGCCTGCCGCTTGCGCTGACGGGGGCGACGCTTTCGATCTGGCTCACCGAGGCCAAGGTCAGTCTGACCGCGATTGGTGCCTTCGCGCTGGTCGGGTTTGCTTATACCTCTAAGTTCCTATGGGCACCGGTCATCGATTATGTGCCGCCGCCCTTCCTCTCGGCGCTCGGTCGCCGGCGCGGCTGGGGTATTCTGACCCTAATAGGGTTGCTGCTGGCGACATTAGCCCTCGGGGCATCCGATCCGGCCGCGAACCCCTGGTTGACGGCCATGAAAGCGGTCGTCGTTGCCTTCTTTGCCGCGACGCTCGATATCGTGATCGACGCCTACCGCATCGAAATCCTGCCTGAAGAGAAGCAGGGCGCCGGCTCGGCAGCTGTCGTTTATGGCTACCGTGTCGGCATGCTGATCTCGGGCGCCGGCGCGCTTTATCTTGCGACGTTCTTTGGCTGGTTCGTGACCTATGCCGTGATGGCGGCGATCATGGTGGTTGCGATCAGTTTCTTCCTGTTGCTACCCGAACCGGCGCCACCCCCGCCCAAGGCCGTGCGCCCCCATACGATCCAGCAGCATCTCGATGCTGCAGTGGTCGAGCCGATCCGCGCCTTCACCCGCGCACAGCCGCTGTGGATCGTGATCCTGGTCTTCGTCGTGCTGTTCAAATTCGGCGACGCGCTGGCCGGTGTGATGACCAACCCCTTTTATATCTCGCTCGGCTTTTCGAAGACGGATATCGCCAATATCTCCAAGGCCTGGGGCGTGATCGCGACTTTGGCTGGGGTGTTTGTCGGAGGGGCGCTGGTGGCCCGTTTTGGCATCCTGAAGGCCCTGCTAATCGGCGGGGTCTTGCAGCTGTTGTCCAATCTCGTCTTTGTGTTGCAGGCGATGGCCGGGCCGGATCTGCTGGTCCTGTCAGGCACGGTGTTTATCGAAAATGCCGCTGCCGGCATCGGGGCTGCGCCCTTCGTCGCTTATCTGTCGCGCATCAGTCAGCGGGAGTTCAGTGGCACGCATTATGCTCTGCTCTCTGCCCTTTCGGCCTATGGTCGCACCTTGCTGGCTTCCAGCGGTGGCTGGTTTGCCGAGCAGTTGGGCTGGATCCCCTTCTTCTTGCTGACGACAGCAGCAGCCGTGCCGGGACTTATCTTACTCGCCTGGCTGATGCAGCGGGGCGCGGCGCTTCGGGTGGCGGCGGAGGGGGAGGCGGGGGGGCCGTCAGGTCGCTGACCGCCTGTAGGGCACGGGCCGGGGTGATCCGGTCGAGCGTTCCGCCCGGGGCGCCGCAATCTGCCGGAGTTAGGCGATCGAGACGAGTCGTCAGGGGCAGCAGGTCGGGCGGATAGCTATCTGACGTCAACATCACCATTGGCATGCCGGCAATGGCCAGCAGATGCGCCATATCGCTCGGGGCGACCAGGGCTGCCTGACAGCGCCCGGCGAGCGCCACGGTGAGATCCGGGCGGCCGTTATAGCGCCGGGCCTGGGGCTGCTGGAGCGGGAAGAGCGCACCTGGAACGGCAGCGGCGATCTCGTCGCGTTTTGCTGCTTCCTCGTTGGTGAGGAAAAAGGCCGGGCGCCAGCCATTGCCGCCGAGTGAGCGGGCGGCCCGCGCAAAATTCTCCAGCGGCCAGGATTGACCCCGGGACGTCATGCCGGGGGTCAGCGCCAGATAGGGGCCACCGCCCGGCATCAGGGTTTCGGCCAGCCGCAGCACCTCGCCCGACATCGGCAGCGGGGCAAAGGGATTGGCTTCCTCGCCCGTAATGAGGGATAGCAACCAGAGCAGCCGATGCACCGGCGAAACCGGCATCGGTGGGGTATCGGCCTTGGGGCTGGTAGAGGAGAGGAAAAAGCCACCGGCGCTGGAGACGAACTGGCGGGTGGAAATCCCGCGCACCGCCAGCATGGTGCCAAAACTTTCCTGGATATCGATGACCAGATCAAAGCTGCGCCCGGGCAGCGGACGGCCGAACATCTCGATCCAGCTTTCGCCGATCCCGGCTTCGTCGATCACCTCATTGACGAGGCCTGCGACCAATTGCGCAAAAACGCTGCGATAGGCACTGGCCCCGCGCCCGGCCAGCCAAGTGATATGGGCATCTGGAAAAGCATCGCGCAGCGCGCGCAGAAATGGAATGCGCCGCGCCGCCTGACTGGGCGGGTCATCCGTCGAATAGATCAGCAGTCGGGGCGATTCTGGAAGGATGAGGCCGGTCATGAGGCTGGTAACAAGAGGGGTCCTTCGGTCATTCTATCACCAAACTTGTCGAAAGAGCGAAGCCCAGCATGTCGGTCCGCAATCTCGATGCCCTTTTTGCCCCAAAATCGATCGCCTTGATCGGGGCATCGCGCGATGAAAACTCGGTCGGTGCCGTTCTGGCGCGCAACCTGTTTCGTGGCGGCTTTAAGGGGCCGATCATGCCCGTGCACCCGCACGAGACCGCGATCGAGGGGGTCTTGAGCTATCGCACCGTCGGTGATCTGCCGATCAAGCCGGATCTGGCGGTGATCGCGGCGGAGGCTGCCGCTCTACCGCATCTGATTGCGGATCTCGGGGCCAAGGGTTGTCGCGCCGCCGTGGTGGTCACCACCGACTTCCGCTCGGCGCAGGGGGCGGATCTCGATGCTCTGACCCAGCATGCCCTGACCGCGGCAAAGCCGTATCTGATGCGCATCGTCGGGCCGAATTGCCTTGGCGTGCTGGTCCCGAACCTCGGGATCAATGCCAGTTTTGCCCATGTCGGGGTGCCGGTCGGCGACATTGCCTGCGTCACCCAATCGGTGACGGTGGCGAGTGCCTTGCTGGATTGGTCGGCGGCACGCGGGATTGGCTTCTCGCACCTCGTCTCGCTCGGGGACATGGCCGACGTCGATATCGGCGATATGCTGGATTATCTCCAGACCGATCCCAAGACCCATGCCGTGCTGCTCTATCTCGAACAGATCACCGGCGCGCGCAAATTCATGTCGGCGGCGCGTGCCATCAGCCGCATGAAGCCGGTGATCGTGGTGAAATCGGGCCGCTATCGCCCGGCCAAGAGTGTCGCCCATTCCCATACTGGGGCGCTGGCAGGGTCCGACGCGGTCTATGACGCTGCCTTCCGCCGCGCCGGTATGCTCAGGGTGCGTGATATGGAGGAAATGTTCGCCGCCGTCGAAACCCTGGCGCGGGTGCCGGGCACGCAAGGCGACCGCCTGGCCATCATCACTAATGGCGGCGGCATCGGGGCGCTGGCAACCGATGTGCTGCTGGACGAGGGCGGGCTGCTAGCCGATCTCACCCCCGACACCATCGCCAAGCTCGACGCCGTGCTGCCGCCCTGCTGGAGCCGCCAGAACCCGGTCGATCTTGGCGGGGATGCGTCGGGCGATCGTTATGCCGCCGCGCTCGATATTTTGCTGGGTGATCCCAAGACCGACGCCGTGCTGCTGCTGAACAGCCCTTCGGCCGTTGCCTCGACCATGAGCGCAGCCAATGCGGTGATTGAGACCTTGAAAGGCCGTCCACGCACCCTGCCCAAACGCCCGGTGCTGGCGGCCTGGGTCGGCGGGCAGGAGGCGATGAAGGCGCGGGCGCGCTTTAATGAGGCCGGCCAGCCGTCCTACGCCACCCCGACAGCAGCGATCCGCGGCTTCATGCATCTGGCAAAATACCGCCGGAACCAGGAACTGCTGATGGAAGCCCCGCCGGCAACCCCGTCGGAAATTCGGGTGGATGCCGATAAGGTGCGCTCGGTGCTGGCCAAGGCGGGAGCGGATGGCCGCGATTGGCTGGACGAGGCTGAGGCGAAGGCGGTGCTGGCCGCCTATGGCATTCCCGTGGTGCCGACCCTGCCGGTCAAAACCCCGGCCGAGGTAGCGGTGGCGGTTGCCGGCATGAAGCCGCCCTTTGCGGTCAAGATCCGCTCCCGCGATATCGATCACAAATCGGATGTCGGCGGGGTGGTGCTGGATCTGGAGACCCCGGCCGCCGCCAAGATCGCGGCCGAAGGCATGATCGCCCGGGTCAAGGCCCTGAAGCCCGATGCCTTCATCGATGGTTTCACGGTGCAGGAAATGGTGCGCCGTCCGGCGTCATTCGAGCTGATCTTGGGCGCAACACAGGATCCGGTCTTCGGGCCGGTGCTGCTGTTCGGTCATGGGGGGATCGCGGTCGAGGTGCGGGGCGACAAGGCCCTGGCGCTGCCGCCGCTCAATATGACGCTGGCTCGCGACGTCATAGGTCGCACCCGCATCTCCAAACTGCTGGCAGGTTATCGTAACCGCCCGCCGGCGGATCTGGAGGCGATCACTTTGAGCCTGATCCGGGTCAGCCAACTGGTGATCGATCATCCGGAAATCGTGGAGCTCGACATCAACCCGCTTTTGGCCGATGCCGACGGGGTGGTGGCGCTGGACGCTCGCATTCGCCGGACCCACGGGGCCCCTGTGCCCTTGGCGGTGCCGGCCTATCCGAACGAACTGGAAGAGATCCTAACGCTGCGCGACGGCAGCAAGCTGCTACTGCGCCCGATCCGCCCGGAGGATGCCCCGGGCGTGCAGGAGATGTTCACCCATCTTGATTCCGAAGACATCCGCCTGCGCTTCTTCCAGCCGCTGAAGTCGCTGCCCCGGCCGCTGGTCGCACGCCTCACCCAGATCGACTATGACCGCGAAATGGCCTTTGTCGCTTGTCCGCTGGACGGGGAGGAGGAAGGAGCTATTTGGGGCGTCGTGCGCCTGACGTGCGATCCGGATCTGATCGAAGGCGAATATGCCGTGCTGGTGCGTAGCGACATCAAGGGCCGTGGCCTCGGCTGGTCCCTGATGCGGCATATCTGCGACTATGGCCGCAAGCGCGGCGTGGGCGCCATCATCGGCACCATCCTGCGCGAAAATGCGCGGATGCTGGAGATCACCCAGGAACTGGGATTTACCGCCAAGCGTGATCCGGACGACCCCGGTGTGGTGGATGTGCGGCTGGACTTGGCTCAGGCCAGCGCCCAATAGAGCCCGGCCGCGACGGCGGCGACCAGCACGACGAGGCGCAAGGTCATCCGCCGCTCGAGCGCCGCGAGATCATCGCTAGTAACGGGCGTATCGCCGGAACGCCACGCGCTGGCGACAAAGCGCCAGCGCGGACGGGCAGGGGGAGCGAGATGCATCGACATCGTTGCGTCTCCTTTGGGAAGGAAACAGCCTTACGCCGGGGCGTTCAGCAGTTTCTGACCAATGGCAGCGTCGCGCACGGCTTTCTGAAGCTTTTCGAAAGCGCGCACCTCGATCTGCCGGACACGTTCGCGACTGATGTTGTAGTGCTGCGAAAGTTCTTCGAGGGTGGTCGGCTCGTCGCGCAGGCGGCGTTCGTTCAAGATATGCCGCTCACGCTCATTCAAGCGCTTCATGGCTTCGGCCAAGAGATGCGAGCGTTTGCCGCTTTCTTCCCGGTCGGCCAGAACGACTTCCTGACTTTCCGAGTCATCTACCAGCCAATCCTGCCATTCGCCTTCGCCATCGACTCGCATCGGGGCGTTGAGGCTATGGTCGGGCGCGGCCAGACGGCGGTTCATCGACACGACGTCCTGTTCGGGGACGTTGAGGTCGGTCGCGATCTTTGCGACCTGCTCGGGCGAGAGATCGCCGTCGTCGATGGCCTGCATCTGGCCCTTAAGGCGACGCAGATTGAAGAACAACTTCTTCTGAGCGGCCGTGGTGCCGATCTTCACGAGGCTCCAGGAGTGCAGGATATACTCTTGAATGGCAGCCCGGATCCACCACATGGCGTAGGTGGCCAAGCGGAAGCCCTTCTCGGGATCGAAGCGTTTGACGGCCTGCATCATGCCGATATTGCCTTCGGAGATCAGCTCCGAGACGGGCAGACCATAACCGCGATAGCCCATGGCGATCTTGGCGACCAGACGCAGGTGGGAGGTGACCATCCGATGGGCCGCCTCAACATCTTCCTTGTCGCGCCATTCACGGGCGAGGGTGAATTCTTCTTCGACTGCGAGCATCGGGAACTTGCGGATTTCTTGCAGATACCGCGTGAGATTCCCTTCTGAACCGATTGCCGGCAATGACGTGCTAGCCATGATCCCGTTCTCCTTCTTGCGTTGCCGCGCACTCTTCCAGTGTTCTTCGAACCCCCGGTAGGGCGGCTTCTAATCGGGCCTCCGCTCTTGCGGCCGACCCAATCCCAACCAATTTAGTCAGGTACTACCTTAACAGCTTCATACCCTTGGTCAAGAGATATGTAACTCTTTTAGATACGTCTCTAGAATCGTTAAATCTTGAGGCAAGACACTCTCGAAACGCAGGGCTTCTCCGCTCACCGGATGGCGAAAACCCAGGGTTGCTGCATGCAGGGCTTGGCGCTGCCAGTCCTTTAGAAAGCGCGCCAGGGGGGCAGAAGTTCCCTTGTTCCGCGGCGCGCCATAGACAGGATCGCCCAAAAGCGGGTGGCCGATCTTGGTCATATGAACCCTAATCTGATGGGTCCGGCCGGTCGCGAGGCGGCATTCCACCTCTGCTGCCAGCACGCCGCCAAACCGCTGAACGACCTTGTAGCGGGTCAGGGCCGGTTTGCCGTTTTTGGAAACCACGGCCATCTTTTTGCGATCGATCGGATGGCGCCCGATCGGGCCGTCGATCTCGCCAGCTGCCGGCACAGGGACGCCCCAGACGAACGCGCGATAGCAGCGCTCGACATCATGGGCCGCGAACTGGGCCGCTAAACCGTTCAACGCCACCTCCGTCTTGGCCGCGACCAAGAGACCGCTGGTTTCCTTGTCGATGCGGTGGACGATCCCGGGCCGCAGTTCCCCCCCGATACCCTTGAGACTGGCGCCGCAGTGATAGATCAGAGCATTGACCAAGGTGCCATCGGGGTTGCCGGGGGCGGGATGGACGACCATCCCGGCTGGCTTGTCGATGACGATCAGATCGTCGTCCTCATAGACCACTGCCAGCGCGATATCCTGGGCTACCGGTTCGGCAAGCTCAGGGTCGGGCGGCATAATGGCAAAACTTTGACCCCCTTTGACCCGCGCCGACGGGTCCGTTACGGTCCCTGCACCGAGCAGCGTGACCCGGCCTTCCTCGATCAGCGTTTTGAGGCGCGAGCGGGACAGGTCGGTCAGTTGCACGGCAAGCGCCCTATCCAGGCGTTCGCCGGACAGTTCTTCGGGGATGGTGAGATGAAGGGGATCGGGCATGGGATGTTCGATCGTTAAATGGGGAGAGGCATGAAGGGTTTAAAGGCTCTGGTCATCGGCATGACCACGCTGCTGGTCTTGGGCATGGTCGCCATGGTTTACGGCATCGCAACCAAGCTCAAGGCACCTATAGCATCCGAGGGCAAACTCGTCCTGCCCGCAGGGCATAAGGCGATTTCGGCAGGCGGCAGCGATGCCATTACGGTTCTTACCCGCGATGCGGCCGGGACTGCCAGCCTTCTCCTCTTTGATGCCAAGACCGGCCAGCAGATCGGCCGCTTCACGATCGAGGAAAAATAAGTGAATTTCGCTTCGGATAATGTGGCCGCTGTCCCGGTCGAGCTGCTGGACGCCCTGGTTGCCGCCAACCAGGATACCGCCAAGCCTTACGGCGAAGACGATCTGACCGCGCTGGCGCTCCAGCGCTTCCGCGAACTCTTCGAATGCGACCTCGCTATGCTGCCGGTTGCGACCGGCACCGCCGCCAATTGCCTGGGTCTTGCCTGCGTGACGCCGCCTTGGGGGGCGATCTATTGCCATCAGACCAGCCATATCGAGATGGATGAATGTGGCGCGCCCGAATTCTTCACCGGTGGCGCCAAGCTCGTGAAGTTGCCGGGTGATGGCGGCAAGATCGATGCGGCGACCCTGGGCGAAGCCCTCTCCCACGCCCAGATCGGCAGCCAGCACAAGGTGCAGCCCGCCGCCCTGTCGCTGAGCCAGGCGACCGAATTCGGCACGCTCTATACGCCGGACGAAGTACGCTCGCTCGCCGATGTCGCCCATAGCTTCGGCCTCAAGGTCCATATGGACGGCGCGCGCTTTGCCAATGCGGTGGCGAGCCTCGGGTGCCCGCCGGCCGATCTTACCTGGCGGGCCGGGGTCGATGTCATGACCTTCGGTGCGACCAAGAATGGCGCGCTGGGCGCCGAAGCCGTGCTGTTCTTCGATCCTGCCTTGGCCGAAACGGCGGTCTTCCGCCGCAAGCGCGCCGGGCATCTTTTCTCCAAGATGCGCTACCTCTCGGCGCAATTGGCGGCCTGCCTTGCCGATGGCCGCTGGCTGGCCTGGGCCCATCACGCCAACAGCATGGCGGCGACGCTGGCCCAGGGCCTTGCCCAGGTGCCGGGCGCCCATCTGGAACATCCGGTCGAAGCGAACGAGATCTTCATCACCCTGCCGGGCCCGGTGATCGACGGGCTGCTGGAAGATGGCTTCTGGTTCTATCGCTGGGGCGACCCCGATCCCGATACCATCCGCCTGATCACCGCCTGGAACAGCCAACCCGCCGACGTCGAACGGTTCATCGACCGCGCCCTCTTCCACGCCGCCCATCCGAAAGGCTAAGACCATGATCAAACTGGCCGCCAATCTCTCGATGCTGTATCCGGACGTTGCTTTCCTGGACCGCTTCGGGAGGGCGGCGGCCAGTGGCTTCAAGGGCGTCGAATATATCGGCCCCTATGATCATGCCGAAGAGGACGTCATCCGGGCCCTCAAAGACGGCGGCCTGGAACAGGTGTTGTTCAATATGCCGCCGGGCAATTGGGCGGCCGGCGAGCGCGGCTTTGCCGCCATCCCGGGACGCGAGCTGGAACAGGCCGATGCCCTGCATCTGGCGATCGACTATGCCCGGGCGCTCGGCTGTCTGCGCCTGCATGCCATGGCGGGGATCATCCCGTCGGGTGTCGATCTTGAAGATGCCCGCCGCACCTTTGTCGATAATCTCCAGCGTGCCTGTGACGAGGCCGCGCCTTATGACATCCAGATCCTGATCGAACCGATCAACAACCGGGATATGCCGGGCTATTTCCTGAATTATCAGGCCCAGGCGATCGCGATTCTGGACGCAGTGCAGCGCCCCAATATCGCCCTGCAGATGGATTTCTATCACGCCCAGGTGATGGAAGGTGACCTGACCCGGAAGTATCAGGCGAACCAAGCCCGCATCGGCCATCTGCAGATCGCCGGCATGCCCGACCGCCATGAACCCGATGAGGGCGAGCTGGCCTACGATTGGCTGCTGGGGACGATCGAAGCGAGTGGCTACAAGGGCTGGATCGGGTGCGAGTATCGTCCGAAGGGCAAGACCGAGGATGGGCTTGGCTGGGCCGAGGAGTGGTTGAAGTAGGTTCCCCCGTAAACACCGTCATCCCGGTGCTCGACACCGGGATCTTCTCCGGGAGCCTGTCCAATAAGGGCTGAGATAGCGTGGAAATGCCCCCGGAGGGGATCCCGGGATCAAGTCCCGGGATGACGATTTATCTGAAAACCGGGCCTCAAGCAGCGCGAAGCGCGATAGGCCAACGCCAACCAGGCCTCAAGCAGGCCGAAGGCCGTTAGGCCAACACAAAGAGTCTATGCCTGCTTTGCGTCGATGATGCTGCGCCGGATTGCCCGCGTGCTCGCAAACTTATCATGCAGCGTATCGCCGTCGCCCACCCGGATGGCGCGGGCGAGGATGCCGAGGTCTTCGTGCAAGCGGCCGAGCATTTCCAGCACGGCTTCGCGGTTGTTCAGGAACACGTCGCGCCACATGACGGGATCGGACGCCGCGATACGGGTGAAGTCACGGAAACCCGAAGCCGAGAATTTGATCACTTCCTGCTGGATGTGACCTTCGAGGTCTGTCGCGGTGCCGACGATCGTATAGGCGATCAGATGCGGCAGATGGGACGTGATGGCGAGCACCCGGTCATGATGATCGGGCGGCATGACCTCGACCTTGGAGCCCACGGCCTCCCAGGTGGCGCGCAGCCGCTCGACCGCCGCTTCGTCGCTATCGGGCGTCGGGGTCAGCAGCCACCAGCGGCCATCGAACAATTCGGCAAAGCCGTTTTCGGGCCCCGAATGTTCGGTACCGGCAATCGGGTGGCCGGCGACAAAATGGACGCCGTCCGGCACATGCGGGGCGACCTGATTGATGACCGCCTGCTTGACCGATCCGACATCCGAGAGGATGCAGCCCTGATCGAGATAGGGGGCGATGCTGGCCGCCACCACGCCGCAGGCACCCACGGGCACACACAGCAGCACCAGATCGGCCCCGATCACGACATTGGGATTGTCGCTGGCTTCATCGACGATGCCCAGCGCAAGGCCGCGCGCCGGCACATCGCCGCGATCATAGGCGACGATGGTCTTGGCGAGGCTGTGTTTGCGTAGTGCCCGCGCGATGCTGGAGCCGATCAGCCCCAGCCCGCAGATGACGACCCGCTCGAATGCCTGCGCCATAACCCTCTTAGCCCTTCAGGAAAGTACGAATTGCCTCGACGGTGGCCTTCACCTCGTCTTCGGCGCCAATGGTGATGCGCAGCGAATGGTTGAGGCCATAGGCCCCCATCTTGCGGATCAGGATCCCGCGCTCGGCGAGATAGTTCCAGGCGTTGTCGGCGTTCTTCTCGCCATCCGGGAAGCGAACCAGCAGGAAGTTGGTGACCGACGGGGCGCACTTGAGACCCAGCGCGGTCAGCTGTTCGGTGACATACGGCAGCCACTTGTCGTTATGGGCGCGGCTGTCGCCGACGAACTTCTGGTCTAGCACGGCGGCTTCGCCGGCGATCTGCGCGGCGAGGCTGACGTTGAAGGGGCCGCGCACGCGGTTCAGCACATCGGCGATCGGGGCCGAGGCATAGGCCCAACCCAGACGCAAAGCGGCGAGCGCATAGATCTTCGAGAGCGTGCGCATCATCACGACATTCTCGAACTCGTCGACCAGTTCGGAGCCGGACGTATAGTCGTTCTTGCCGACATATTCGGCATAGGCGGCATCGATCACCAGGATGATGTCCGGGCGCAGGCCGGCGTGCAGGCGGCGCATCTCTTGCGGAGTGATGTAGCTGCCGGTCGGGTTGTTCGGATTGGCGACGAACACCACGCGGGTCTTGGGCGTGACGGCGGCCAGCATGGCGTCGACGTCGGTGCGGAGCTCGGTTTCCTTGGCGGTCACCGGGGTCGCGCCGACGGACTTGGCGCCGATCGGATACATCAGGAAGCCGTGCTGGCTATAGAGCACTTCATCGCCGGGGCCGCAGTAGGACTTCAGCAGCAGGGCGATCAGCTCGTCCGAACCCGCGCCGCAGACGATCTGCTCGTACGGCACGCCATAGGTCTTGGAAATCGCCTGACGGATCTTGGTCGAACCGCCGTCCGGGTAGCGGTGCAGCTCGCCGGCCATGTCTTTGAGGGCCTGCATGGCGGCGGGCGAGGGGCCAAGGGCGCCTTCGTTCGACGACAGCTGCATCAGCTTGCCGACATCCTTCACCTGATTGCCGCCGCTGACATAGGGCGCAATGTCGAGGATACCGGGACGCGGAATAGGACCAGACATAGACGTTTCCCTTATTTCTTCTTGAGGGCCAGCGGCACAGGATAGACGCCGACGATGCTGACATGGCCGATCTCGCCGGCCGATTCATTGATCAAGGTCCTGATGCGCGGATCATCGGCGCCGACGAACCCATCGACCTCGACGAGGCTCCAGACCGGCAGCGGCACCTGACTATCGTTATGGTCGGTGATGAATTCGACATCGAAGCCAGCCTTGCCGAGGCGCGAGAGCAGGCGGGTGCGGCTCATCTCTTCCAGGGTTTCGACGGCCAGGAAGGTGCGATCGTCGCCCGATTCTTCCAGCGTGATCTGACCGACCACCAGGGCCGAGCGCGAGTTCGGCTGGGTCATGGCCGGCAGACGACCGATGATCTTCGGCAGCTTGTCGTCACCGGTGCAGAGATGCCGCCACCAGGGGTCTCGCTCGCCATCCATCGGCCAGGGCAGCACGCCGACGGTGCTGGCATCATCGGCCACCACACGCAGGACCGCGCCGGGCGAAAGATGGGCGACCGTCTGGGCCTGCACACCGAAATGATCGCGCGCCAGATCCCAATAGGCGCCGTCGCCATCGGGCAGGTGGACAGCAACCGAAAACTTGCCCTGGATCAGGGTCATGCTGGCTAGAAGCTCGCGCCAGATGCGGATGATGGCGGCCAGAGCCAGCGGGCCCCGATGCTGGGCGGCGCGCTTGCGCAGGATCTGCGCCTCGCGGGCGGGACGGAAGATGCTGCCGGTGCCTTTTTTGGCCTGGGCGACGGCCAGACCGATCTCGCCCCGGCGGATTAGTAGGTCGTGCAACTGTTCATCAATGGCGTCGATCTCGCGGCGCAGATCTTCCAAGGAAGGGGTGGCGGTGGTCTCGGTTTTCTTGGTCATGTCTGCGGTGACTTTGCTGAGGGACGCCCCTGTCGACGGGGCATTCATGGATAGTCGCGCAAATCGGGAAACGCAAAAGAAACATTGACATCCCCGGGCCGGGAATGAAGCTAGCGACCGTCATGACAACCCGCTTGCAAGCCACCCAATCTTTGCCCGGACTCCGCTTGGAATTCGATGCCAGTCAGCCTTTGCCGCTCGACAGCGGGCAAGAGCTGGCGCCCTTTGCCATCCAGTTCACGACCTATGGCACCCTCAATGCCGACAAGAGCAATGCGATCCTGCTCTGCCATGCGCTGACCGGGGATCAGTATGTCGCCGAACGCAATCCGGTAACGGGGCGCGAGGGCTGGTGGGGCTCGCTGGTCGGACCCGGCCGGGTGATCGATCCCGAGCGTTATTTCATCATCTGTTCCAACGTCATCGGCGGCTGCCTCGGCTCGACCGGTCCGCGCGATATCGATCCGGCGACGGGCAAGCCCTATGGGCTGTCGTTCCCCGTCATCACCATCGGCGACATGGTGCGCGCCCAGGTGCGCCTCATCGATCACTTCGGCATCGATCAGCTCTTCGCCGTGGTCGGTGGCTCGATGGGCGGGATGCAGGTGCTGCAATGGGCCGCGCGTTATCCCGAGCGCGTGTTCGCTGCGATCCCGCTGGCGACCGCGGCCCGTCATTCGGCCCAGAATATCGCCTTCCACGAAGTTGGGCGCCAAGCGATCATGGCCGATCCCGACTGGCGCGGCGGCAATTTCCTCGATCAGCAGACGAACCCGGCGCGCGGCCTCGCGGTCGCCCGCATGGCGGCCCATATCACCTATCTGTCGGAGCCCGCGCTGCACCGCAAGTTCGGGCGCAATCTGCAGGAACGCCAGAAGGTCGCCTTCGGGTTCGATGCCGATTTCCAGGTCGAAAGCTATCTGCGCCATCAGGGCGCGAGCTTCGTCGATCGGTTCGACGCCAATTCCTACCTCTATATCACCCGCGCCATGGACTACTTCGATCTGGCAGCGGAATTCGGCAGCGTGCCGGCGGCCTTCAAGGGCACCAAGACCCGCTTCTGCATCGTCTCCTTCTCCTCCGACTGGCTGTTCCCGACCTCAGAAAGCCGGGCCTTGGTCCATGCCCTGAATGCGGTGGCGGCGAACGTCAGCTTCGTCGAGATCAATTCCGATAAGGGCCATGACGCCTTCCTGCTCGATGAGCCGGAGATGTTTGCGGTGCTGGAAGGGTTCCTGCGTGGCTGCGCCCAGCATCGGGGGCTGAAAGTATGACCCGGATGACCGCGCCGATGCGCGTCGATCTGCAGTTGATCGCCGATATGGTGGAACCGGGCAGCCGGGTGTTGGACGTCGGTTGTGGCGATGGCGCGCTGCTGGATTATCTCGTCCACGCCAAGGGCGTCGATGGCCGAGGTGTCGAGCTCAGCCAGGCCGGGGTGAATGCCTGCGTCGCCCAGGGCCTGTCGGTCATCCAGGGCGATGCTGATACCGATCTGAATGACTATCCCAGCGGCGCCTTCGATTATGTGGTGCTGAGCCAGACGCTGCAGGCGACCCGCGCACCCAAGGAAGTGCTCGCGAACCTTTGCCGAATCGGCAAACACGCCATCCTGTCGTTCCCGAACTTCGGTCATTGGCGGGTGCGCCTAAGCCTTCTGACCGGCGGGCGGATGCCGCGCACCGATGCCCTGACCTATGAATGGCACGACACGCCGAACATCCATTTCTGCACCCTGATCGATTTTGTCGAACTGGCCCGCAGCCTCGATCTCACCATCGAAAAGCTGATGGTGCTGGATGCGGTCGGCCGGCCGCTGCAGGGCCTGGCGAGTAAGACCTTCGGCAATCTTCTGGGCGAGCAGGCGGTTGTTCTGCTGAAGAAATAAGGGGCGACAATGCTGCTCTCCGATGACGGCCTGAACCTGCTTTTCAAAGACGCGCGTACCCATCGCCATTGGCAGGAAAAGCCGGTGGCCGAAGAGCTTCTGCGCCAGATCTACGAACTCGCGCGCCTTGGCCCCAGCAGTGCCAATTGTTCGCCGCTGCGGGTGCTCTTCATTCGGACGCCGGAAGCTAAAGAGCGCCTGCTGCCGCTGCTCGATAAGGGCAATGTCGAGCGGGTGCGCGCCGCCCCGGTGACGGCGATGCTGGCGAGTGATTTCGATTTCTGGCAGCAGATGGATGTGCTGATGCCGGGCGCCAATGCCAAAAGCTGGTTCGAAGGCCAGCCGGCCCATATCGAAAATACCGCCGTCAAAAACGCCTGGCTGCAAGGCGGCTATTTCATCATGGCGGCGCGGGCTCTGGGCCTCGATTGCGGCCCGATGGGCGGGTTCGATAGCGCCGGCGTCGATGCCGAGTTTTTTGCCGGCACGCCCTGGCGCTCGACCTTCCTCGTCAACCTCGGCTATGGCGATGCGAGCAAACTGCGCCCGCGCAATCCGCGCATCGAGGTTAATGTGGCTTGTAGCTTTATTTAGGGGGCCTTCGGCCTACTTGAGGCCGGAAACAAAAAGGGCCCCGAAACGGGGCCCTTCTCGCATCGAAGTCGGCGGCCTTACGCGACCATATATTGACCGCCATTGACGGTGAGAGTCGCGCCGGTGACGAAGCTGCTATCGTCGCCTGCCAGGAACAGCACCGCGCGGGCGATATCATCGGCATAGCCGAGACGGCCGACCGGAATGGTGCTGATGATCTTCTTCAAGATGTCCTCGGGCACGGCGGCAACCATGTCGGTATCGACATAACCGGGCGCCACGCAATTCACCGTGATGCCCTTGTTGGCGCCTTCGAAGGCCAGCGACTTGGTAAAGCCGATCATGCCGGCTTTCGCCGCACCATAGTTCGCCTGACCGTACTGACCGCGCTGACCATTGACCGAGCTGATCTGAATGACGCGGCCGAAGTTGCGCTCGCGCATGCCTTCGATCACCGCGCGGGTCATCGAGAAGCAGGACTTCAGGTTGACGCGGATGACGTCATCCCACTGTTCTTCGGTCATCTTGTGGAAGGTGGTGTCACGGGTGATGCCCGCGTTATTCACCAGGATATCGACCGGGCCGAGCTGTGCTTCGACCTTCTTCACGCCCTCGACGCAGTCGGCATAGCTCGACGCATCCCATCGCAGGGCGTCGATGTCGTTTTCCTTGCGGAATTTCTCGGCCGCTTCCTCGTTGCCGCTATAGGTGACGGCGACCTTGTAGCCTTGCTTCTTGAAGGCCTTGGCGATGGCGGCGCCGATGCCTCGGGTTCCGCCAGTAACGATTGCAACGCGCGTCATCTTGAACAATCCCCCTGTTTTTTGCCGGAGCGCTCGTTGACGCAACGGAAGCTTTATCCAATCACAAAGTGAAGGCCGTTTGCCAGCGCGGCGGCACGTCTTACGGTAGTGATATTTTTAGGTTAATTCCGGGGATCGTTGGACCTGCAAGAACTTGCCAGCTTCCCGACCTGCGATGTCATCAGGCGATCCAGGTCGAGAACGTCAGCAGGTGATATTGACCGTCCGCGATACCGAAGGTCAGCAGATATCCTGAGAAATCCGCTCCTTCCGTCCGCACCTCGATCTCCAAAGAGCTTGGCGATGAGGCCGTCACAGAATGGAGCCTCGGCTTCTTTATCTCCAACTCTTCGAATGTCGCGATGCCGTTTCTAACAACATCGGAGGCCTGGACGCCCGGCCCGGACAAAGCCTCAAAGAGCATACGTGCGTCGCGATAATCCGTGTCCGAGGCGCCGCCGATAAGGAGGGTATAGCTTGCATCATCCGGACGGGGGCAAGCGCTCTGCCGGGGAAGTGTCGCCAGCGTATTGCCGCCGCCACCCTCACGGTAGGTGAAGCGGCAAACTCCTTGATCGGTCAGGATCGGCTTCGGGGCAATCGTATAGATCGGGGTGTCCGGCTTCGATTGCAGCCGACAGATCCGAAGCATCCCGCCTTCGGGCAGGCGGGCCGCATCTTCGGGTTGTAGATCGGGCTCGCCACCGAAATAGACGGCGCAAGAGGACGGCACGTAAGTGACGGAAGCTGAGGCCGGAAGGGCGTTTACCAGTCCCCAGATCAGTGTCGCCAGCCAAACGGCTTTCATGTTTTCCCCTCCTCCATTCCTCCCGAGCTATCGCTTGCAACTATGGCGGGATTTAGCGAATGACTTGTAAAAGAAAAAAGCCGCATCCGGGGACGCGGCTTTTCGCAGAGCGTGGTTGGGAACCTTACGCCAGTTCGAGCTTGGCGCCCGGGCCGACGTAGGTGCCGACGTCTTCGCCTTTGAGGATTCGGGCGATCGAGCCGGCCTGATCGAAGTTGAAGAGATGGATCGGCAGGCTGTGATCGCGGGCCAGCAGCATGGCGGATTGATCCATCACGCGCAGATCCTTGGCGATCACATCGTCATAGGAGAGCGAGCGGTAACGCTTGGCGCTTGGGTCCTTCTTGGGGTCGGCGGTATAGATGCCGTCGACGCCGTGTTTGGCGGCCAGGATCGCCTCGCAATGGATTTCGGCCGCGCGCTGGACCGAGGGATAGTCGGTCGTCACATAGGGCTGGCCGATGCCGCCGACCAGGATGACGATCGAGCCCTTGTCGAGGTGGCGGGCGGCGCGCAGGCGGATGTAGGGTTCGGCGATCTGGTTGATCTGGATCGCGCTCATCACGCGCACGTCGGTATCGGTGCGGGCGTTGATGGCGGCGCGCAGCATCACGCCGTTGATGATGGTGCCGAGCATGCCCATGTTGTCGGCCTCGGCGCGTTCGATCTTCCAGGTGTCAGCGATATTGCCGCGGAAGATATTGCCGCCGCCGACCACGATGGCGACTTCACAGCCCAGATCGATCGCGGCGACCACTTCGGTCACGATATGCTCGATGGCGTCCTTGCCGAAGATCCCGCCATCAGAAGAGCCCATTGCCCCACCACTGAGCTTAATCATGACACGTTTGTATCGGCTCATCGGGGCGTCTCCTTTTTTGATTGGGCGGGTGGTTGCGCGGGCGTAGTATCCCCGCCGCCGCGTCCGGCGCAAGAGTCACATGACAGACTTGCGGAATTAAAGGCTCGAATGAAGGCACTTATCCTAACGCTGCTGACCACCCTTCTGGTCCAGGGCGGCAATCTCGGCAGTGGCATGATGGCGGCGCATATCCTGGCCGCCGAGGGGCGCGGGGAGCTGGCGGCGGCGCAGCTCTGGCCGACCGCCATGGCCTATTTCCTGCTGTTCGGCCTAAATGACGCGATGCTCTATTTCACGGCGGGCAAACATTATCCGCCGCGCCACACCTTCGCGGTCGGTCTGATTGGCGGCGTCATCTGCGCCATTATCGCGGTGCTGGTGGCGGGAGGCGTGGTGATCCCGCTGGCCTATGAGGGCTACCGGCCGGAAATCCAGCATCTGGCCTATCTGATGCTCGGCATCATCCCGCTGCATATCCTGGGCATGGTCTGCCAGGAAACCCTGCGCGGCCATGGGCGCCTCGGCCTTTGGAACCTGCAGCGTATCCTGCTGGCGGCCGGTTATCCGGTCGCAATCGCGGTGGCCTGGGCGACGGGGCATGGCACGGTCGAAGGCCTCGGGCTCTCCTATATGGCGGCCCATGTGCTGCCTATGCTCCTGCCGCTGATCTTTATCATCCGCAAGGGCTGGTTCGGGGTGAGCGCGCCGCGTCCGGTTTTCGGGCGGGTGCTGGCCTATGGCGCGCGCATCCATGTCTCCGGCCTCATCAATCAGGTGAATACGCGCCTCGATCAGATGTTGATCGCAACGGCGCTCGATCCGCGCTCGCTGGGTCTCTATGTCGTCGCGACCTCGCTGGCGCAGGTCCCGGCGACACTCGCCAATTCGGTGGCTATGGTTGCCTTCCCGCGCGCCTGTGCGACAGCCGATGGGGAGGAGCGCAAGGCGCTGGTCGGGCTTTATTTCCGCCTGACCCTCGCGCTGACCTTGAGTGGCTCGCTGGTGCTCGGCGCGGCCGCGCCCTTGTTCCTGCGCTATATGTTCGGTGCGGATTTCATCGCAGCGGCGGACCTGACCCGCATTCTGCTGGTCGGCGGGCTGCTGGTCACCATGCGGGAATTCCTGTTCCTGGCCTTCAAGGCCTTTGACCGCACCTTCAGCCTCTCGGCCTCCGAAGCCTTGTTGCTGGCGGTCAATGCGGGTGCCTTGAGTCTGGCGGTGCCGAAGTTCGGCTTGATGGGGGCGGCGCTGGCCTATTGCGCGGTCCGCATGGTGCAGGTCGGCTATCTGGCGATCATGGCGCACCGGCAATTGGGCCTCGGTTGGCGCCAGATGCTGGTGCCGACGGCCGCCGATAAGGCCGCTGTCTTACATTTGAAAGATACGCTGCGAGGCAGGCTTGCCCGCCAGCCCGAGTGAGGTTATCGTCCGGCCTCAATTTCTTTAGATAAGGTTTACCATCATGGCCGACGTTGGGGGCATCGCCGCCGATCACCTGCGCTCCTACATCGAGCGGGTCGAGCGGTTGGAAGAAGAGAAGGCGGCACTGGCCGCCGATATCAAGGAAGTCTTTGCCGAAGCCAAGGGTAACGGTTTCGACGTGAAGACCATCCGTCAGATCATCAAGATCCGTAAGGTCGAGCCCCATGTGCTCGAAGAGCAGGAAACCCTGCTGGACCTCTACAAGCGCGCCCTCGGCATGACCGACAGCGCCCCCGAAGAAGAAGCGGCGTAAGGCGGCTTTCTCTGATGCAAAAGCCCGGCTTTATGCCGGGCTTTTTCTTTGTGGGATACGGGTGAAGATGACGATGAAGTTCCTGCTGTCGGTGCTGTTTAGTTTGGTGGCGATCTCGGCCTCGGCGCAGGAATTGATGTGCCCGACGTCCATAACGACGAACCAGAGCGCGGCAAGCTTTCCGGACGGCTTCGAGACTTTGATGACGGCCCGAAAAGTTCTTAAGAACGGCTTGAATGAGGTGCAGATCTATCCGGGCCGTTTCGAGGACGGCGTGACCGGGATCTATGATGAGATCGAAGAAGGTGCCGACGGCATCGACATTCTTAGATACCGCCTCGACAAGGACACCTCTTACACGCTGCAGTGCGGCTACTTCGGGACGGATGTCGTTGTTCTGCGGGCGCTCAAGCCTGGCCTGACCCGGTGCGACGTCAAGCACGACCGCCGGTATGTTTTGTCAATAAGCTGCACCTGAAAGCGACAGAGTTTTCTCAGTCGGCGTCTGTCTTCTTCCCCAGCATCTTGTCGAGATAGCCCAACATTACGGCCGAGACGACGAAGGCCATATGAAGGATCGTGTACCACATGATCTTGTCGTTGGCGTAATGCTCGGCATTCAAGAAAATCTGAAGCAAGTGGATCGAGGAGATCGCGACGATGGACGATGCGACCTTGATCTTCAGGCTGCCGGCATCGAGCTTGCCGAGCCACGATAGCTCGGTCTTGTTCTCGTCGAATTTGCCGACAAAATTCTCGTAACTCGCGATCATCACCATAACGATCAGGCTGGCGACCAGCGCGGCGTCGATCAGGGTCAGCATCGCGAGGATCATCTCGGCATCGTCATAGACAAAGACGTTGGTCGCGATCTTCCAGAATTTGCCCAGGAACGAGAGCGCATAGACGGCGAGCGCAGCGGCGAGCCCGAGATAGAAGACAACCAGGAACCAGCGGCTGGCGAGCAGCAGTTTTTCGATGAAGAGTTCCAGGGCTTTCACGGGGCATCACTTTCCTAAGATCGATCTCTTTGGGCCTGATACTCGAAAAATGGGGCGAAAGGAAAGCGCGGAGGCGTTATATCTTCAGTTGACGGTTGCATAACTTAAACTGCTTCTACCTCGATGATATGATATCCGGAGCCATTTTTTGAACCAGGCGATTCGCATCGTTCCGCCCCGCCCCAGCCTCAGGGACAGTGTTACGGCGCTGGGGGATTGGGAAGTGCCGGATCCATGCCAGGCGCGGGCGCTGACAGGGTTGATCCTGCCGACCGTGCGGCCGCTCCTGATTCTGCATTATCGCACCGCGATCAGTTCGGAGCGCTCAGCCGCCTGTTTCCGCTATCGCCAGCTCGCCAGCGGATTGCAGAGCGGGCCTGTCGTGCTGCGGCCAACGGGCGAGACGGGTAGCGTGACCGTGCGGCTGAAACTGGGCGCCGCGGTGCGGATCTTCGGCGATGCCCTATCGAGCAATCTCGATGCGGGGACGATGCTGGACGAGCTTTATCCGGCCAGCGTGCTCAATCGACTGGAAGAGCAATTGGGTGAGGCGCCGGATGCGCACCATCGGCTGATCGCGGTGGAAAATTTCCTCGAACAGACCCGGGCTGCGCCCGTCGATGATGCGGTGGTTCGCGCCGCCCGGCTGCTGCAAAAATCGCCGATGCTGGGCATCGGGCGGCTGGCGGATCGGGTTGGGATGTCGGAGCGGGATCTACGCCGCAAGTTCCAGCGTACCTTCGGCCTGTCGCCTAAACAATTTGCCCGCATTGCGCGGATGGAACGGCTGATCGTCCTGGTCCGGCGGGGCGCTTCCTGGGGCGATGCGGCCTATGCCTGCGGGTTCTTCGATCAGGCCCATATGATTAATGAAATCCAGGCCATGACCGGCTATTCGCCGCGCCAGCTCTGGCAGCATACGGCAGCAGCTCGATGCGGCGAGCATGAGCGTCTGCTGGCGCTGTCCGATTTTTCCAATTCATTTTTTCTGCCGGACCCTAGCCTCCCGCGCGACGCCGCTTAACGCGGCTTTTTGCAAAGGGACTATGGATTATGGCTACGAAGAAGACCGCTTTGGTTGTTGGCGGCACCTCGGGCATCGGCCGGGTGACGGCAGAGAAACTGATCGCCGAGGGGCAGGATGTCTATATCACCGGCCGGGATCAGGCCCGGTCGGCCGGAATCGCGGCGGAGATCGGTGCTGCTGGCGGCATAGGCCTCGATCTCGGGCAGCCGGAGCGCATCGCCGGAATCCTCGCGTCTATGCCGCCTGTCGATCAGATCGTCCTGACCGCCATGCAGCGCGACGGCAATTCGATGGCGAACTACGATATCGCAGCCGCCATGGCGGCGGTCACCTTGAAGCTGGTCGGCTATAGTGCGGTCATCGCGGCCTTGCGGGAAAAGCTGACGCCCGATGCCGCGATCGTGGTGTTCGGCGGCCTCGCCAAAGAGCGGCCCTATCCCGGTTCGACCTCGATTTCCATGGCCAATGGCGGCGTGGTCGGAATGGTGCGGACGATGGCGGTGGAACTGGCGCCGGTGCGCGTCAATGGCCTCCATCCAGGCGCCGTCGGCGACTCGCCAGCCTTTGCTGCAGCACCGGTCGCGATGACCGACATGATCCGGGCTCGCACGCCCTTGAAGCGCCTTGTGACGATGGCGGAGGTCGCCGATGCGACTCTGTTGCTCCTAAAGGCGACCGGCATCAACGGCGTCAATCTGATGGTCGATGGCGGCTTCGTGCTCTGCTAGGGACCCAGTAAAAGGGAGGCGCAAGCCTCCCTTTTGTCTGCTTAGACCTTCTTCAGGAACTCGGTGCGCAGCACTAGGCCCTTCATCTTCTCGACCCGGCAGTCGACTTCCTCGGGATTGCCGGTGAGGCGAATGCCTTTGACGACCGTGCCGCGCTTGATGGTCAGCGACGAGCCTTTGACCTTCAGATCCTTGATGACCGTGACGTTATCGCCGTCGGAGAGGATAGTGCCATTGCTGTCTTTGACGACGTCTTCGTCTGCCATCGTGGTTCCTTCAAAAAAGAAAGGGAGGCCCGGATGGACCTCCCTTGGGTGGTATAGGCCGAATTGGCCTATTGTTTCAAAGCGGGCGAGATCGCGAATTTCGCACTCGTCTTGGCTTTCACTTCGTCGAGGCTGATGCCCTCGGCGAGTTCGATCAGGGTGGCGCCGCCATTCTTGCGGTCGATTTCGAAGACCGCCAGATCGGTGATGACGACATCGACCACGCCAGCGCCGGTCAGCGGCAGGGTGCAGGCGTCGAGCAGCTTGGAGCCGCCGTCCTTGTCGTTATGTTCCATCACCACGACGATGCGTTTGACGCCCGCCACCAGATCCATCGCCCCGCCCATGCCCTTGACGAGCTTGCCGGGGATCATCCAATTGGCGAGATCGCCGTTGGTGGCGACCTGCATGGCGCCGAGGATCGCGATATCGATATGGCCGCCGCGGATCATCGCAAAACTGGCGGCGCTATCGAAATAGCTGGAATGGGGCAGGGCAGTGATCGTCTGCTTGCCGGCATTGATGAGGTCGGCATCCTCTTCCCCTTCATAGGGGAAGGGCCCGAGGCCGAGCATGCCGTTTTCGCTTTGCAGCGTCACATGCATGCCGTTCGGAATGTGATTGGCAACCAGGGTCGGGATACCGATACCGAGGTTGACGTAGAAGCCGTCGCGCAATTCCTTTGCGGCGCGCTCGGCCAATTGATCGCGGGTCCAAGCCATGTCCGTCTCCCCTTAAGCGCGCTTGCGCGTGGTGCGCTGTTCGATCTTCTTTTCGGCGCCCGGGTTATGGAAAATGCGCTTGATGAAGATACCGGGAGTATGGACGTGGTCGGGGTCGATCTGACCTTCTTCAACCAGTTCCTCGACCTCGACGACGGTCGCCTTGCCGGCGGTGGCCATCGGCGCGTTGAAGTTCCGCGCGGTCTTGCGATAGACGAGGTTGCCTTCCTTGTCGGCCTTCCAGGCATGGACGATGGAAAGATCGGCGACCAGGCCGGTTTCCATGATGTAGCGCTCGCCATTGAAGGAGCGCTCTTCCTTGCCTTCGGCGATCAGGGTGCCGACGCCGGTCTTGGTGTAGAAGGCCGGAATGCCCGCCCCGCCGGCACGGCAGCGTTCGGCCAGCGTGCCTTGCGGATTGAATTCCAGCTCCAGCTCGCCCGACAGATAGAGCTGCGCGAACAGCTTGTTCTCGCCGACATAGGACGAGATCATCTTCTTGATCTGGCGGGTTTCGAGCAGTTTGCCGAGGCCATTGCCGTCGGTGCCGGCGTTATTCGAGATGACGGTCAGATCCTTGACGCCGGATGCCTTGATGGCATCGATCAGCGATTCCGGAATGCCGCAAAGACCAAATCCGCCCGCCATGATCGTCATGCCGTCGAACAACAGGCCTTCCAGCGCGTCCGCAGCAGTGGCGCGAACCTTCTTCATTCCTAACGCTCCTCCCGCGCCTCGATTTTTATGAGGCGCATTATCTGATCGTTTCGGGATCCGGTTGGGGGCGGGCCACCCGAATGGCTTTTGCTTTTTGCACCCGCTCAAGAATTGGTGCGGTGCAAAGCATGCCCGACCCCCATCGACAACGTCAACGCCGGTCGATCCCAGGGTCAGTCGAGGTTGGCGACCTTCATCGGGAAGATATCGACATGCTGCCAGACGCCGCCGGTGGTGTAGGGATCGCTGTCGATCCAGGCCTGCAGGGCTGCACGATCCGGGAAATCGACGACCGAAGCCGAGCCGATCATCTTGCCGTCTTCGTCCAGGATCGCGCCGCCGACCAGCAGCTCGCCCTTCTTCTTGCGCGGCTTCATGCCTTCTAGATGCGCTTCACGCACGGCCAGACGACGATTGAGGGCTTCGGCATCATTACCGTCACGGGCAATCACAAGAAACTGCATGGGGGAGAACCTCTCTTCTTCACCGACGTTCGTCGGCGTGCTTATTATGAAATACGGGGGTGCGTCGTTGATCTAGCGCAGCCGTCCCGCTATCCCGCCCAAGGAGACCCCGCGCGTCAAGCGTTGGGTGCAGTTTATGCCTTCGCCGTCCCTATACGCCCCCTTGCGCGCCGTCGAGGATGCCCTCGCCCGGCGCAGCGCTCCTGTGCAGGCGGCGTTCTGGATGGTGCTGTCCGCCCTGCTGTTTTCCTGGATGGGCGCGCTGGTGCGTGTCGCCTCATCCGAACTTCACCCCTTCGAGTTGGCGTTTTTCCGCACGGCGCTGGCCCTCCCGATCATGATGCCGCTCATCTGGCGGCGGGGCATCGTCGGTCTTCGGCTATCCCAATGGCGGGGGTACCTAACGCGGGCGGCTTTCTCGATCGTCGGGCTGATGGGCGGCTTCTATGCCGTCGTGCATCTGAATTATGCCGATAGCATTGCGCTGAGCTTCACCTCGCCCTTGTTCGCCACTGTCGGTGCCGCCTGGTTCTTGAAGGAAGATGTGCGCCTGCGCCGCTGGATTGCGGTCGGCATCGGCTTCATCGGGATGCTGGTGATCGTGCGGCCGACGTCGGAGACGCTGAATGTCTTCTCGATCGTCGCGATGGCCGCCGCAGCGGCCGGCGCGGGCGCGACCTTGACCGTTAAGAAGCTCTCACGCACCGAACCGGCCGGCGCGATCGTTGCCAATCTCGCGATCTACCTGACGCCTATGACCCTGGCTTTTGCGATCCCGGTCTGGATCTGGCCCAGCTGGCAGACCTGGATCCTGCTGATCATCATCGGCCTGATCGGCACGGCCGGGCAGATCGTGATTACGCGGGCCTATGCCGCCGCGGATGCCTCCGTCGTGATGCCGTTCGATTATCTACGCCTGCCTTTGGGTGCCGTCGTTGGTCTGATCCTTTTCTCTGAACGCCCCGACCTCTGGACCTTCGTCGGCGCCGGCATCATTGCCGGCTCCTCGGTCTATATCGCCTATCGCGAAGCCAAATTGGCGCGCGAGGGGCGGCGCTAAGCCGCGATCAGGCGGGGCAGGTCCGCCATATCGAAGAAGACCTCGCCCCCCACCGCGGTGAGGTCTTCGGCCGGGGTTTCGGCGGCATAGGACAGCACCCGCATGCCGGCGGCGATGCCCGCTTTGGTGCCCGGCACGCTGTCCTCGACCACGATGCAGCGGGCGGGATCGGCGCCATTCTCGCGGGCGGCGGTCAGATACATCGTGGGGTCGGGCTTCCAATGGCCGACCTCATAGGCGCTGAAGATCCGGCCCTCGAAACGCGACAGCAAGCCGGCGAGCGTCAGCGACAGTTCGATCTTGGCGCGCGGCCCGTTGGAGGCGACGCAGATCGGGATATCGATCTCAGCCAGCGCCTCAATAATGCCGGGGATCGGCTTCAAATCGGCGCGGAACATATCGGCAGCGGTAGCCCGCACCCGGGTGTCGAAATCATCGGGCAGGGTGCAGGCGAAGCGGTCCTCGATATGGGCCAGCAGTTCCGCCATCCGCCCGCCGCGATAGATCGGCATTGCAACCTCCAGCGGGAAATCATGGCCTAATTCGGCCAAATGCCGGACCAGGGCCGAACAGCCGATGGTCTCGCTGTCCACCAACACGCCGTCGCAATCGAAGATGATGAGATCAGGCACTATATGAAATCTTTCCCCAGTTCGGTCAGAGAGACAGTCTCGCCCGCATGTTTGATCCATACCTGACAAAATGGCATCTGTCGCCCGATGGGGAACCGATGACGACCCATAGCAGCTCTCTCCTGCCGGTTTGTTGGCAAGGACGGCCAGCGATGCTGAAGCTGACCTCCGATTCCGAAGAACGGTATGGCGGCGATGTTATGAGCTGGTGGGATGGGGATGGCGCCGCGTTCGCTGGTTACGATGGTGGCCAGGGGGCAAGATGATGCGGCGACCCGTATCATCTGCCAAACAGCGCCGCGCTGCATCGCCCGCGCCGGAAAGACCCGCCGGCCTGTCTGGTGCCGCTGGCAAGCTGGTTTAGCGCCCTCGGGCCGGTTGCGGCGGCGCAAGGAGGGCTGTTCCGGAAATCTGAGGCCGCAGCCGATCTCCTGCTCCGCCAGCAACAGGAGATCACTGTGCTGCACGGCGATCTGCATCACGAAAACATCCTCGATTTCGGGGATGCCGGTTGGCTGGCGATCGATCCCAAGCGGGTGATCGGCGATCGGGCGTTCGAGTATGCCATCCTTTTCTGCGACCCCGACCTCGGCCCGTCCGGCGTGAAGGCTGCCGGACGGCCGGAGATTTTCGCCCGGCGGGTAGAAACCGTCTGCGCCCTGGCTGGTCTGGAACACCGGCGTCTGCTGAGCTGGATCCTTGCTTGGACCGGGCTATCGGCGGCCTGGACATTGGAAGATGGCGGCACGCCGGAGGTGGAAATTATCGTCGGTACCATGGCCTCGGCGGCGCTCAATCAATAACGGCACAGCGTGATGCCGTCTGCAAACCAGCCATGCGGGCAGATTCCCCATTTCGGGCATGTTAATGCTGGACGGGGCAAGGGGATGGGGGGAGTATCGGCACCTTTCCGCCCTCGGATACGTTGGAGTTGTAACCATGTCCGCCCCCGCCGACCGCCTGCCGTCCCCGCCGCGTGGCTTTGTTTTCGCCGCGCTCCTGGGGATTCTGTCGGCTTTCGGTGCCATCTCCATCGATATGTATCTGCCGGCGCTGCCGGGCATGCAGCGTGAGCTTGCAACCAATGCGGCAGCGATCCAATGGACGCTGAACGGCTTCTTTTTGGGATTCGGTCTGTCGCAGCTGATCTATGGGCCGCTGGCCGATCGCTTCGGGCGCAAGGGGCCGTTGTTCGTCGGCTGCCTGCTTTATATCCTGGGTTCGATCGGCTGTGCGCTCGCGACCGATGCGACCTCGCTGGCGCTCTTCCGGCTGATGCAGGGCGTGGGCGGGGCGGCCGGGTCGGTGATTTCGCGAGCCATCGTGCGCGACGTCTATGACCGCGATCATGCCGCCAAGATGTTCTCGATGCTGATGCTGCTGATGGGTGCGGCGCCGATGTTTGCGCCTTCCGTCGGTGGTCTATTGCTGGAGATCGCCGGTTGGCGCGCGATCTTCTGGACCCTGGCGGGCTTCGGCATCATCGCCTTCGGGCTCTCGACCTTCCTTTTGCGCGAAACCCTGCCGTCTGCCCGGCGTGATCGCCGTCCGGCGAGCGAACTGGCACGGGCCTATCTCAGCCTTCTGACCGATGCCCGTTTCATGGGCTATGCCGGCACCGGCGCGATGATTTTCGGCGGCCTGTTTGTCTATATCAGCGGCACGCCGGCAGTTTTTATCGACCATTTCGGCTTCAGCCCACGCGCCTTTGCCGTGCTGTTCAGCAGCAATGTCGTCGGCATGATGATCATGTCGACGATCAACAGCCGCTGCGTGGTGCGCTACGGCGTCGATCGTATGCTGGGCATCGGCCTCAAGATCGCGGCCGTCGGAGCTCTGGGGCTCGTGCTGCTAGCCGGGACTGGGACAGGCAATATCTTCGGCGTGGTGGTGCCGCTCTTTATTTTGCTGTCGTCCTTCGGCCTGATCGGCGGCAACACCGGCGCGGCGGCCTTGCAGAATTTCCCTCATATGGCGGGGGCTGCCTCGGCGCTCGCCGGCGTCATGCCCTTCATTTTGGGCAGTGCCGCCGGCACCGTGCTGGGTTTGCTGGCCGATGGCACCCCGCGCCCGATGGCCCTGCTGATGGCCGCCATGGTCTTTGGCGGCTTCTGCATCCATCGGTTCGTGGTGATCGGCCGGCTGAAGAAGCGGGAAGCTTAAACCAACCCCGCCTCGGTCCATACCGCCAGGGTATCATCGTCGGCATCGACGATTTCCTTGGCCAGGCTCGGGGAATGACCGGCCCGCATCAGGGTCGCGAGATCCTTCTCGCGGAACTCCTCATGCCCTGAGAGACGGAAGAAACCCACCCGCTTGCGTTGAGCAAACCGCACAGCGGCAGCACGGGCGAGGTCGGGATTCTCTTCTTCCAAACGCCCCATGGCGGCATCAATGGTCTCGCCTTCGACGCCTTTGATCTTCAACGTCTCGCGGATATGACGCGGCGGCTTGCCGGCGCGCAGCAGGCTATTCGCCTTGCCGTCGGCAAAGGCATCGTCATTCAGATAGCCGAGCTCGACCATCTTCTGGACCGCGACCTCGACCCGGCGCTTGCCTTCCTCGGCCTCCACTAGTTCGGCGGCAACGGCCTTGCGGACGCGCTTTTCCAGGGCTTTGCGCAGACCCTCGACGGTCGCGGAAAACCGCTCAAGATACCAGAGGGCAAAGCGATAGAGGCTCTCCTCGGTCGGTTCTTTCACCTTCAATCCGCGCGCGAATGCTTGCCCATTCGGGCCTGCCTGCCTAACTTGCTCGGCTTCCGCGCCGTCTTCCGGTGCCTCATCGGCGTTATTGATCATGAGCGACCTCCATCTGCCCCCATATCCCCTCCGGCCTATCGGCGTCAATTGGCTCGGCCTTTGGACCCTCTATCAAAAGGAGGTCCGGCGCTTCCTGAACGTCTATACCCAGACGATCGCGGCGCCCGTGGTGACGACCCTTTTGTTCCTCGCCGTCTTTACGTTGGCACTCGGGCGCGGGGCGCAGGTGGTGGATGGCGTGGCTTATGCCAGCTTCCTCGCGCCCGGCCTCGTCATGATGGCGATGACGCAGAATGCCTTTGCCAATACCTCGTCCTCGCTGGTGATTGCCAAGGTGCAGGGGAATATCGTCGATATTCTGATGCCCCCGCTTTCCCCGCTGGAACTGACGGTCGCTTATGCCGCGAGCGGCGCGACGCGCGGTCTCGTCGTCGGCTGTGTCACCTGGGTCGGCATGGCGCTTTTCACCCCGCTGATCCCGGCGCATTTCTTCATCGTGCTGTTCTATGGGTTGATGGGATCGCTGATGCTGGCGCTGCTCGGCACGTTGGGCGGTATCTGGTCGGAAAAATTCGACCATATCGCCGCCGTCACCAACTTCATCATCACGCCGGCCGCCTTCCTGTCGGGCACCTTTTATTCGATCCAGCGGTTAGAAGATCCCTGGCATTGGATCGCGCTGCTGAACCCGTTCTTCTACATGATCGATGGGTTCCGCTACGGCTTCATCAACCATGCCGACGGCAATATCACGGTGGGGATGATCATCCTGCTGGCCACCAATACGCTGCTGGCGCTCCTGGCCTGGAGCCTGTTTCGGCGGGGCTACAAGCTCAAAAGCTGAGCACCCTTGCGAGCCGCGCAGGTTGACATCCGGATACATTTCGCGGAATGTCAGCGAAATCTGCGGTTCATTCGGGAATTTGCAGAATTAAATTCTGAGGAGTGTGCGTCGTGAATACGAGTCTGATGCCGACATATAGCCGGGTACCCTTGTCGTTCGACAAGGGCGAGGGGGCTTATTTGTTCGGGTCGGACGGACGACGCTATCTCGATTTCGGATCGGGCATCGCCGTGACCGCGCTGGGCCATGCCCATCCGCATCTGACCGAAGTCATGAAGGCCGCGATCGACAAGCCCTGGCATGTCTCGAACCTGTTCGAGATTCCGGAACAGGCGCGGCTCGCCGAGCAATTGGTGCAGAATTCCTTCGCCGATTATGCCTTCTTCTGCAATTCGGGCGCGGAAGCCAATGAGGCCGCGATCAAGATGATGCGCAAGCATCATTATGAAAGCGGCCATGGCGAGAAGTTCCGCCTGATCACAGTCGCCGGCGCCTTCCATGGCCGCACCATCGCCACCATCGCGGCCGGCGGTCAGGAAAAATACCTCAAGGGTTTCGGCCCCAAGGCCGATGGCTTCGATCAGGTCGCCTTCGATAATCTCAACGAGCTGCGCGCTGCCATCACGCCGGAAACCGGCGGCATCCTGGTCGAACCGATCCAGGGCGAAGGCGGCATCCGGCCGATGCAGGTCGAGTATCTGAAAGCCCTGCGGACTATCTGTGACGAGTTCGGCCTGCTGCTGATCTATGACGAAGTGCAGACCGGCATGGGCCGCACCGGCAAGATGTTCGCCTATGAATGGTCGGGCGTTGCCCCGGATATCATGAGCTTGGCCAAGGGCCTGGGTGGTGGTTTCCCGATCGGTGCCTGCCTTGCCACTAAGGAAGCGGCTAAGGGCATGGTTGCCGGTGTGCATGGCACGACCTTCGGCGGCAATCCGCTGGCGACCGCCGCCGGCAATGCCGTGATGGATGTCCTGCTTAAGCCGGGCTTCCTGGCCAATGTCGATGCCATGGGCAAGCGGCTGCTGAAGGGCCTCAAGGAGATCGCGGCGGCCTATCCCGGCGTGATCGATACCGTGCGCGGCCAAGGTCTGCTGCTGGGCATCAAGACTGTGGTGCCGAATACCGAATTTCAGACCCGGCTGCGCGATGCCGGTCTGCTGACCATCACGGCGGGTGACAATGTCGTCCGCATGCTGCCCCCCCTCATCATCGGCGAAAAGGAAGTCGATGAGGCGATTGCGATCGTCAAGAGCGTGGCGGCAGCCTGGGAGTGAGTTTTGTGACGAAGCATTTTCTGGATATCCATCAGCTGGAAACGGCCGTTCTGCGGTCGATTCTGGAAGATTCCAAAGCCATGAAGGCCGATCGGTCCAAGGGTGAAGGGCGCCTTGCCGGCAAGACCCTGGCCATGCTGTTCGAGAAGGCCTCGACCCGCACCCGCGTCTCGTTCGAAGTGGCGATGAAGCAGCTCGGCGGCCATACCGTCGTGCTGAAGCAGGAAGAAATGCAGTTGAAGCGCGGCGAGACCGTTGCCGATACCGCGCGTGTCCTGTCGCGTTACGTCGATGCCATCATGCTGCGCACCGGCCCGCACCAGAAGATTCTGGAGCTGGCGGAGTATGGCACCGTGCCGGTCATCAATGCCTTGACCGATTCCAGTCATCCCTGCCAGGTCATGGCCGACGTCATGACATTCGAGGAACACCGGGGGCCGATCACCGGCCGGACGGTCGCCTGGGTTGGCGATGCCAACAACATGTGCACCTCCTGGATCCATGCCGCGACCCGGCTGAATTTCGAGCTGCGCATCGCCGCGCCCTCAGCCCTCGGCCCCTCGATGGAGCTGGTGGCCTGGGCGCGTTCGCAAGGCGCCAAGATCGTGGTGACGACCGAACCGCGCAGCGGCGTTGCCGGGGCCGATCTCGTCACCACCGACACCTGGGTATCGATGGGGCAGGATGCTGGTAACCGCAATTACCTCTTGGCACCGTTCCAAGTAGACACATCTTTGATGGAGTGTGCGAAGCCGTCGGCGATTTTCATGCACTGTCTGCCCGCCCATCGTGGCGAGGAAGTGACAGAAGCAGTGCTCGATGGCCCGCAATCCGTGGTATGGGACGAGGCAGAAAATCGCCTGCATGTCCAAAAAGGGATTTTGGCCTGGTGTCTGAGCTGATCCGACAGGACGATTTGGTCCTGCCATTCTTTATTCCGCAGGCGGCCGTTCGCGGCCGCCTCGTGCGTTTGGGGCCGGCGATCGATGCGATCCTGACCCGTCACAAATATCCGCCCGCCGTGGCAGCCCTGCTGGCCGAAGCGATGGCGCTTGCCGCCGCCTTGGCCGGTGCTCTGAAGTACGAAGGGGTCTTTACTCTGCAGGCCAAGGGCGACGGCCCCGTGCGCATGTTGGTGGCTGACGTTACCTCGGACGGCAATCTGCGCGGCTATGCACAATATGACGACGATAAGCTGAAAGCAGCCGAGGCCAGCCCGGTGCTGGCGCCGGTGCCACGCCTGCTGGGCAAGGGCTATCTCGCCTTCACCGTCGACCAGGGCCAGGATACGGATCGTTATCAGGGCATCGTCGCGCTGGAAGGCGAGACGCTGACCGATTGCATCCAGCATTATTTCGAGCAGTCCGAGCAGATCGAAACCACGCTGCATACGGCTAGCGTATTGGCGCCGACCGGTTGGCGCGCGGGCGCCTTGATGGTTCAGCGTATGCCGACCATCGGCGGTACGGTCGATGCGCCGGTGCCGGGCACCGAGAACGAAGAAGATTGGAACCGGGTCAAGATCCTAGCTGATACCATCAGCGACAAGGAACTGACCCAGGGCGACCTGCCGCCGGATATGCTGCTGTTCCGCCTGTTCCACGAGGAAGAAGACGCGCGGATCGGCGATCCCCATGCGCTGCGCGACCGTTGCCGCTGCTCGCGCGACCGGGTGGCGACCATGCTGCGCAGCCTGCCGGCCGAAGATGTCGAGGAACTCAAAGAAAACGGCGCCGTTACAGCAAGCTGCGAATTCTGCTCGACCGATTATGTTTTCACCCCCGAACAGCTTGCGATCTTGCGTCGCGGCGATGCTTGAGGCGAAATAGACCGATGACTTTGCACCCGATGATCCAGCGCCGCCATTTCCTCATTCTTGCCGGCGGTGCCGCTCTGGCCGCCTGCGCCGATAAGGGCGAGACGCTGCCGACCTTCGCCCCGATCCGGTTCAAAAATCTGCCGGCCTTCCGCCTGAATGTCGAAAAGGTCGAGATCGAAAACCGTTATCGCGCCCCGGGCGTACTGCCCAACGTCGATCATGCGATGCAGAACCAGCCGGCCGCGATCGCCGCCGCGTGGGCGCAGGATCGCCTGGAAGCCGGTGGGCAGCCGGGCGGCGCCATTGCCCGCTTCGTGATCATCGATGCCCATGTCGTTGAGACCGAACTGGCGAAGACGCCGGGCCTGAAAGGCACGTTCACCCGCGATCAGGCCTTCAAATATGATGCCCATCTGAAGGTGGAATTCTCGATCCGCGACGAACAGGGTATGACGGCGGGTACCGCCTCGGCCGATGTCACCGCCATGCGGACTATTAAAGAAGATGCGACGGAAACCGAGCGCCTGCAGCTTTGGAACGAAATCGCCGAGACCCTTGGCCGCGAAATGAATGCCCAGCTCGAAAAAGGCATTCCGCAGGCCGTTAACCGCTACTTGATGTTCTAGGGAAACGAGGGCGATGGCCAAGCTGCGCAAGCTCGTCAAAGCCCTTGAGTCCGAAGGTTGGACCCTGGTCGAGCAACGGGGCGATCTTCTGCAATATCGGGCCCTTTCCGGCCGCCGGATAACGATCCCGGCCGGAAAGGCGTCCGTACCGGATGCGGCCTTGGCGGCGCTAGCGCTCCATGCCGGCGTCCGGATCAAAGGGGAATAGGGATGGCGCGCTATTCCGCCTGGCTGGCGCCGTCCGAGGCCGGCTTTTGTATCACCTTCCCGGACTTCCCCGGCTGTCTTGCTGTCGGCACGACGATGGAAGACGCCGTCCTCCAGGCCGAAGCGGCCTTGAACTTCCATATCGAAGGGCTGGCGGCCGAAGGCATCGGTGTCGCGCCCCAGGCGCCCCACCGCACGATCTTGCCGACGGTGGATGGGGCGATCATGCTGCTCCTGGCGGCGGCGCCTCCCAAGGCCCCGGCCGTTCGGGTCAATATCACCATCGACAAGAACCTCTTGGGCGAGGTGGATGCCGCTGCTGCCGAGGCCGGTTTTACCCGGTCCGGCTTTTTGGCCGAAGCTGCTCGCCGCATGATGGGGCGGTAATACCGGTTGCTATCTAGCCGGGTATTTTTGCACGATATTTAATCAATCGGCGGTCACGGATTACCGTTTTGTGGCTTCTGCGCAACAGAGTGGCCTTTCAAACGGTAAGCATCGTTACAGAAGCTTGTGCGCATGCAGCATTTGGGTCTTTGATGCCTTCGACGGTAAGCGTAACTTTTTTCGACACGCATCGCCGATCCTTTTATGATTGAGGTCTTCCAATGAAGAAGTTGCTCCTGGGCACCACCGCCCTGGTTCTCCTCTCCGGTGCCGCTGGCGCCCAGCAGGTCACCACCTCCTCGCCGTTCACCGTGACCCTCGGTGGTTCGGTTCGTTATGACTTCTCGTTCTTCGACGAAGACGTTTCGGAAGTGAACCGTGAGTCGCGCATCGACACTCGTATCTTCCTCAAGGCAGAAGCCAAGGCCGACAACGGTCTGACCTATGGTTTCGACAGCCGCATCCGTACCGCTTCGGCTTCGGCCGGCATCGGTTCGCAGGCCATGATCATGGACTACAAGTACGTCTATGCTAAGGGCGCTTGGGGTACCGTGAACCTCGGTGACTATTATGGCGCTGCTACCGCCCTGGAAGTCGTCGCTCCGACCGTTGGTATCGGTCAGGCTGACTTGGCTGCCTTCGCCAACGCCGGCAATGCTTCGCTCTTCTGGGCGAGCGAAGATACCCCCGTCACCAAGATCACCTACCTGACCCCGTCGTTCGCAGGCTTCCAGGCCGGTGTGTCGTACACCCCGGAACAGGACAGCGGTCGTTTCATCACGAAGGGCGGCCAGCGCTTCCGCGACGTGGTTGAAGTCGCCGGTCAGTATGCTGGCGAATTCGGTCCGGTTGGTGTCACCGTCGGTGGTGGCTACGAATTCGGTCAGAGCAGCACCGGCCTCGGCGATTATGAAATCTGGAACGCCGGTGCTCAGGTTGCCTTCTATGGCTTCACGGTCGGCGCCAGCTACTATGACAACGGCGAAGTCGGCTACAACGCTGCGACCCCGGCAGGCAGCATCGACCAGCAGCACAGCTGGGCTTTCGGTGCCACCTATGCAGCCGGTCCGTTCGGCGTCGGCGCCAGCTACGTTCGTACCACCTCGCAGGAAGCCGTCTCGAACGACGATTTCGTCGACCAGGTCTATGGTGTCGGCGGTGCTTACAAGTTGGCTCCGGGTCTGTCGCTGCAAGGCGATATCAACTACATCGACGCAGAAACCGTCGACAACAAGGGTTGGCAGGTCGTTCTGCGCACCCGCGTGGACTTCTAAGCCTACATTTGGACAGTACCCGCTGTCTGAAGAAGGGGTGGCTTTGGCCACCCCTTTTTTTATGGGTTCAATCCGCTAAAACCCTAGGGATTGCTTGAGGTTTTGCCTCTAACCCCTTGAGACTCAATGATCGTTTGTCGGTGTGTCTGATTGTGGCAACTTGGCAACAGCGTTGCGGAAACCGCAATCCTGAAGTGTCGATGTGCTTGCCAGCGGACGATGGCTTGAGTTTTATGGTGTCGGTCCTTGCGGGGCGTTGCCGCCGCTAAGGGTTTTGAGCGGGTACTTAATTCCAAAGGGGTACACAATGAAGAAGATTCTCCTGGGCACCACCGCCCTGGTTCTGCTGTCGGGCGCTGCTGCTGCCCAGCAGGTCACCACCTCCTCGCCGTTCACCGTCACCCTCGGTGGCTCGATCCGTTATGACTTCGCGTTCTTCGACGAAGATGCTTCGGAAGTGAACCGCGAATCGCGTATGGACGTTCGTCTGTTCCTGAAGGCCGAAGCAAAGGCCGACAACGGCCTGGTCTACGGTTTCGACAGCCGCATCCGTACCGCTTCGGCTTCGGCCGGCATCGGCGCCCAGACCATGATCCTCGACAAGAAGGTCGTGTACGCCAAGGGTACTTGGGGTAACGTCTACCTCGGTGACTGGGACGACGTCCGCACCCAGTTCGAAGTCCTGAACCCGCAGGTTGGTATCGGCCAGGCCGACACCAACATGAACCCGATCGCTCACAACGCGACCGAATACTGGGCGACCGAAGGCACCTTCAACACGAAGATCAGCTACGTCTCCCCGTCGTTCGCTGGTTTCCAGGCTGGTGTTTCGTACACCCCGGAAAACGACAGCGGCCGCTTCATCAGCAAGGGCACCCCGAGCACCCCGAGCACCCGTCTGTCGGACCAGGTTGACCTCGCTGCTGCTTACACCGGTACCTTTGGTTCGGTTGGCCTGAAGGTCGGCGGCGGTTACGGTCTGGCCCAGGGCCACAGCGGCCGTGACGACGCTTCGTCGTGGAACCTCGGCGCTCAGGTGTCGTTCGCTGGCTTCACCGTCGGTGGCTTCTACTTCGACCAGGAAGACGTTGGCGTTCCGACCGTTTCGGGCTACGTCGACTACTCGTACGGCGCTGGCGTGACCTATGCGACCGGTCCGTGGGGCGTTGGCCTCAGCGCGATCCGTTCGAAGATCGAAGCCAACGGCGTTGCTGGCCTCGCCAGCAAGACCGACAGCGTCTACGGTATCGGTGGCGCTTACAAGCTGGCCCCCGGCCTGTCGCTGCAGAGCGATCTGGCCTATGTCGATGCAAACTCCATCGACAACAATGGCTGGCAGCTGGTCGTTCGTACCCGCGTCGACTTCTAATCGACTTCTGTCGGTTTGAAGGGAAAGGCGGCTGCTTCGGCAGCCGCCTTTTCTTTTTGGGGTTCTTGCGCGGTGCGTTCCCCCTTGCGAAGAGCAGCATCATCGCCTAGCGTCCGGCAGGAGTTCTCGGAACACTTGTGAGAGTTAGCTGCTCTATGAAACGCGCCCTTCTGCTGTTACTTCCCTTGCTGATCGCGAGTTGCGATAGCCTCCCACGCGGCGAAGCAAACGCCCCGAAAACCAGGGATGAACAGGAAAGAGAGCGTTTTGGCACCATCACCGGTGAAGAGGGCATCACGCTGTTTGGCGGTCGGGATCGGCCCCGTTCCGGTGGCGCGGGCCAGGGTATTGGCGTCAATACCTATCTCTGGCGTGCCTCGCTCGATACCATCGGCTTTATGCCTTTGACCTCAGCCGATCCGTTTGGCGGGGTTATCATCACCGATTGGTATTCCGCCCCCGACTCTCCCTCCGAGCGCTTCAAGGTCACCCTTTATGTGCTGGATCAGGATCTGCGCGCCGACGGTATTCGCGCGGCGGTCTTCCGTCAGGTGCGGGATGGCGGCGGCAATTGGGCGGACGCGGCGGTCGATCCCAAGACCGGCCCCGACGTCGAGAATGCTATTCTGACGCGCGCGCGGCAGATCCGTCTGGAAGCGCAATCCAAGAAATAAGACGGTCGCGGGGCCTGACTCAGGGCCCGGACTCTTTGATGATTTGACGTGATTGGCTGATACTTATGGCTCGCTATACGATTAAAGAAACCGAAGCAAAGTGGCAGAAGCGCTGGGAAGAGAAGCGCTGCTTTGCCGTGGAAGTGGATCATTCGCGCCCAAAATACTATGTGCTCGAGATGTTCCCCTATCCGTCGGGTCGTCTGCACATGGGCCATGTGCGCAATTACACGATGGGCGACGTCACCACCCGCTTCAAGCGCGCGCGCGGTTTCAACGTTCTCCACCCGATGGGCTGGGACGCCTTTGGTCTGCCGGCTGAAAACGCGGCGATGCAGAACAACCGCCATCCTGCCGATTGGACTTACGAGAATATCGCCTCGATGCGCGGTCAGCTGAAACAGCTGGGCTATGCGCTCGATTGGAGCCGCGAAATCGCGACCTGCCATCCGGAATATTACCGGCATGAGCAGAAGATGTTCCTGGATTTCCTGAAACACGGTCTCGCCTACCGCAAGAAAAGCTGGGTCAATTGGGATCCGGTCGAAAACACCGTGCTGGCGAACGAACAGGTCGTCGATGGCAAGGGCTGGCGCTCCGGCGTGCCGGTCGAGCGCCGCGAGCTCGAACAATGGTGCCTGAAGATCACCCATTACGCCGAGGAACTTCTGGGCGCGCTCTCGACGCTGACCCGCTGGCCCGACCGCGTCCGCCTGATGCAGGAAAACTGGATCGGCAAGAGCCACGGCGCGCGCCTGTTCTTCCAGGTGAAGGACGCTCCGGCCGCCCTCCGCACCGATAAGATCGAGGTCTTCACGACCCGCCCCGACACTTTGTTCGGCGCTTCCTTCGTTGCCGTCGCCGCCAATCATCCGGTCGCCAAGGCGATTGCGGAGACGAAGAGCGACGTGGCGGCCTTCATCGAGGAAGCCAACCGTATCGGCACCTCTGAAGCGGCCCTTGAAACGGCCGAGAAGATTGGCGTCGATACCGGCCTGAAAGTGGCGCATCCCTTCATCGAAGGTGCGGTACTGCCGGTCTATGTCGCGAACTTCGTGCTGATGGAATATGGCACCGGCGCGATCTTCGGCTGCCCGGCCCATGACCAGCGCGATCTGGATTTCGCGAATAAATATAAGCTGCCGGTAAAGCCGGTCGTGCGTCCCAAGGGCGACACCGCGGATGTCGTGATCACCGATACGGCCTTCGCGGAAGATGGCGAGATCGTCAATTCGGGCTTCCTCAACGGCTTGTCCGTTGCCGACGCCAAGAAGCGCGCGGGCGAGGAACTGGCCAAGCTCGGCATTGGCGAAATGACCACCGTCTGGCGCCTGCGCGACTGGGGCATTTCCCGTCAGCGCTATTGGGGCTGCCCGGTGCCCATCATCCATTGCGAGACTTGCGGCGTGGTGCCGGTGCCCGACGATCAGCTGCCGGTGACCCTGCCCGAAGATGTGACCTTCGATCAGCCGGGCAATCCGCTGGATCGCCATCCGACCTGGAAGCACACGGCCTGCCCGACCTGCGGCGGCAAGGCGACCCGCGAGACCGATACCTTCGATACTTTCTTCGAAAGCTCCTGGTATTTCGCCCGCTTCGCCTCGCCCCGTGCCGCCGAAGCGGTCGATAAGGAAGCCGCGCGCTATTGGCTGCCGGTCGACCAGTATATCGGCGGTGTTGAACACGCGATCCTGCATCTGCTCTATGCGCGCTTCTTCACCCGCGCGATGCATGAGTGCGGCTATCTCGATATCGAAGAGCCGTTTGCCGGCCTCTTCACCCAAGGCATGGTGACCCATGCCACCTATAAGGATGAAGCCGGCAATTGGATCCTGCCCGAGGAAGTCCGCGCCGAAGGCGACAGCTTCATCAATGCCAAGACCGGCGGTAAGATCGCCGTCGGCCGCATCGAGAAGATGTCGAAGTCGAAGAAGAACGTCGTCGATCCCTCCGACATCATCGATGGTTATGGCGCCGATGCCGCCCGCCTGTTTGTGCTGTCGGACAGCCCGCCGGATCGCGATTTCGAATGGACCAGCGCCGGTATCGACGGCTCCTGGCGCTTCCTCAATCGCATCTGGCGCTTTGGCACCGAGCCGACCGACGACAAGCCGCTGGCGGCTGCCGGCGCTGTGCGCCCGGCCGAGCTGTCGGGCCCGGTCGCCAAGATCGAACGCGAGATGCATAAGACCATCGCCGCGGTCACCGATGCTTTCGACCAGTTCCATTTCAACAAGTCGATCGCCCTCATCCGCGAATTCGCCAATGCGCTCGCCGAAATGCCGGGTATCGAGGCGGATGCCGCCTGGTTGCGCCGCGAAGGCCTCGTGACTCTGGTGCGCCTGATCGCTCCGATCATGCCGCACGTGGGTGAGGAACTGTGGGAATACCTCGGTGGTGAAGGCCTGTTGGTCGATCAGCCTTGGCCCGGTTTCGATCCGGCGCTGACGGTCGATGACAGCGTGACTCTGGCCGTGCAGGTCAATGGCAAGCTGCGCGGTACCATCGACGTGAAGACCGGCCTTACCCAGGAAGAGGCTCAGGCCCTTGCTCTCTCGCTTCCGGCTGTCCAGAAAGGCCTCGAAGGGCGCACGCCCAAGAAGGTCATCCTGGTGCCGAACCGGCTCATCAATGTGGTCGGCTAAGCTCCTTGCCGTGGCGATAGCCGCCGTGCTGCTGACAGGCTGCACCGGCGGCCTTCAGCCATTGCATGGCACCCAAAAGGGCCAGGTTTCCGATGCGACTCTGGCCGCGATCCAGATCTCGCCGATCCCTGACCGCACCGGGCAGCTGCTGCGCAACTATCTGACCGACCGGTTCGGGGCCGGCAGCGCGACCACGCGTTGGCGCCTGGATGTGAAGGTGACGGAGACCAATACATCTGTCGGTCTGCAGCGCGATGCGACCACGACCTACGGCCGTCTTGCCTTGTCGGTTGAATATATCCTGACCGATCTTGCGACCCAGCAGCCGGTGTTGAAAGACAGCACTCGGTCGCTGATGGGCTATGTGCTGCTGGAAGGTGGGTTCCCGTCGGTGGTCGCGCAGAATGACGCCCGCGAACGCGCGATCCGCGAAGTCGGCGACCAGGTTGCGACCCGTCTGATGGCGAAGATGGCCGAAGGCCTGCCGGCTTCCATCAAGCCGGCCCCCAAGCCGTGAAACTGCCGCGCGGGGGCAGCGCCGCCCAATTGATCGCGGCCCCCAAATCCCCCATTCGGGTGGTACTGTTCTTCGGTGAAGACGGCGGTCTTGCCCGCGAGCAGGCCAAGGCGACGGTGGTTGCCGTGGCGGGTGACGCCGGCGATCCCTTCCGGGTCGTCGAGCTTTCCGGCACGCTGCTGAAAGCCGATCCGGCGCGCCTTGCCGATGAAGCGGCGCAGATCTCCTTCACCGGCGGGCGGCGGGCCATTTGGATTCGCGATGCGGCCGATGGCACCACGGCAGCCTCCGTCACGGCTTTTCTTGATGATCCGGCCGGCGATGGCGTGATCGTGCTGGAGGCGGGCGAGCTGACGAATAAGTCGAAGCTGCGCGTCTTGGCCGAAGATCATCCGCTGGCCCTGGCCGTGCCCTGCTATCACGACAGCGTGCGCGATCTCGACCGCGTGATCCGCGAGACGCTGGGTGCTCATGGCCTCGATGTCGCGCCCGATGCGGTCGAATACCTAAAAGAACGCATGGGCGGCGATCGCATGATCAGTCGGGGTGAGCTTGATAAGCTTGCGCTTTATGCCCAGGGACAAAACCGGGTCGAGCTGGCCGATGCCGAAGCGGCGGTCGGCGATAGCGCCGTACAGTCGGTCGGCGATCTGGTGGCCGCTGCCGCTGAAGGGCGGACCAGCGATCTCGACAAGGCCCTCTCCAAGGCATTGCTGGATGGCGAAAGCCCGGTCGGTATCGTCCGGGTGCTGATCCGGCATTTCCAGCGCCTGCACCTGGTCGCAAGCCTGACCGCGACGGGCAAGCCACTGGAAGCCGCTATGAACAGCCTGATCCCGCGTCCTTTCAAGCGCGATGCAGAGGCGATGACCCGCCAGGTGCCGCGCTGGCCGGCGCATCGCGCCGCAGCGGCCCTCAATCGGCTGCTTGAGGTCGAGCGGCAATGCAAGACAACGGGCCTGCCGGATGAAACCGTTTGCGCCCGCGCGCTGCTGGAAATCTCCGAAAACGCCCGACGCGGGCGGCGGTAGCTCCCCCTCTGTCGTCATCCCCCGACTTGATCGAGGGCTCTTTAAGCGAAGAATAGAGGCCGGCCACAGATCCCCCGGTCAAGCCGGGGGATGGCGGAACTTTTGACTGGATGCGTCTTTGATGAGATCGAAATAAGCCCGCTCAATCAGGCTCTCTGCCGGAATAGCCAGCTGGCGCAGTAAATCGTCTGCCACGGCGACGCCGGCCTCTGTCGGCTCGCCGTCAGCCAGCACGACCTCGAATTCCAGGAAATCGCCAAGACCTTCCACTCGGTCGAGGTGGATGCGCGTGCGATCGATCAGATAGAGGGTGCGGTGTTTGCGCACCCGTCCCAGCGTGCCGTAGGCATGGGCGAGCGTCTCGCGCAGGCTATCGGGATCGGGCGTTTCCGAGACGAGGTAGAAGCTTTCTTTCGGACCGGCAGCGTCTGAGCGGCGATAGAAGACCAACTGACCAAGACCGCTGCCGAGCACCCGCAGCTTCAACCGTCCATTGGGGCAGGCAAAGAAGGTATCGTCTTGCCGGATCAGTTCGGGACCGCTGGAGGCCAGGGCCGCGACCCGCCGCTCGAGGGCGGCAAGGTCGTCGACAGAGGCTTTTATTTCGACATTCCGCGCCATTCTAACGTTCGCGGAAAGCCTCGTGTTTCAGCTTCAGGACCGGCTTGGCGAAATAGGCCGCGATGGTGCGGTCACCCGTGTGGATATCGATGGTCGCCTGCATACCGGGCGAGATCGAGAGATGCACACCTTCGCTGATCAGGTAGGACTGGTCGGTTTCCACCACCACCTTGAAATAGGGCGGGGTGTTCTGGGCGTCCTGCATGGCATCGGGCGAGATCTGGATGACCTTGCCTTCGATCGCGCCATAACGGATGTAGTCATAGGCCGAAACCTTGACCCGCGCCTTCTGGCCGACTTCCACCTGACCGCGATCGGCCGGTGGCAGCTTGGCTTCCACGATCAGCTTGTCGTCGACGGGCACGATTTCCATGATAACTTCGCCGGGCCGCACCACGCCGCCCAGGGTCGCAAAGCGCATGTTCTTTACGACGCCATCGATGGGCGAGGTGATGAGCGTGCGGGTGCGCTGCCCGGTGGCGTCCGCCAGCAGTTCCATCGTGCGGGCATAATCCAGCTCGACCTTGGACAGCTCTTCCTGGGCGCGGCGGGCGAATTTCGCCTTTTCCTCGCCCAGGCGCGAGCGGATTTCCGACACGGCCGAGGAGGCGCGGGGTACAGAGCTGTCGAGAGTATTAATTTCGCCCTGCAGACGTTCCGCCTGCCCCTGCAATTGTAGATGATCGGTACGGGCGGTGAGATTATCGACCAGCAGCTTGCGGCTGATTTCCAGGCGCTCGCGCGTGAAGGCCAAATCGGCGGCGCGCGAGCGGCGCTGGGATTCGAGTTCGCGTACGGCCAGTTCGCGCTGGCGCAGCTGATCGGAAAGTCCGCCGACCACGCTGTCATATTCACGCCAGCGCGCATCTGCGATCTGACGTTCCGAGCGCACGAGATCGGGCCGGCTTTTTTCCAAGGCCGGCGGCACGATGAATTCGCGCTTGTCCGTCGATTCGGCCGTCAGGCGCTGGCGGTTGATGTTCAAGGCATCGATGCGGACCTGAAGCTCGTCCTTATTGATAGCGCTCGGGGCTAGTTCCAACTGCACCAGGGCGGCGCCTTCCTTGACGGTGTCGCCTTCCTGGACGTTGAGCGAGCGGATGATGCCGCCTTCCAGATGCTGGATCGCCTTCAGGCGGCTTTCCGGCTTCACTTCACCATTGGCGACCACCACCTCATCGAGGCGCGCAACCAGGGACCAGCCAATGCCGCCGGCGATCAGTCCCATCAGGATCAGCGGCAACCAGCGGATGGTCGACCGCTTGTGGGTATCGAGCAACCCGTCGAGCGAACTGGCGGTCATGCTGGCCTCCCTGCCGGATTGGCGGCGGGCTGGGGATTGGGAACGGGCTGTGGGCCGGGGCGCCGGCCGAGCAGTTTGGGCAGGATGTCGTTCGGGGCGCCGGCCTGGACGACCTTGCCGTGATCCATCAGGGCGACGACCGAGCATGCGGTCAGCAGCTGGATTGAATGGCTGACAACCACGATAGTGCGGCCACCCGATGCCAGTTCCACCAGGGTCCGGCGCAGGGTTTCTTCACCCATGGGGTCGAGATTGTTGGACGGTTCGTCCAGCAGCAGCACGGGCGGATCGCGCAGCAAAGCACGGGTCAGGGCCAGACGCTGACGCAACCCACCGGCCAGCCGGCCGCCGGCTTCGCCGATCTGGGTCGAATAGCCGTCGGGTAGATCGATGATGAAGGAATGCAGGCCCGCGCGGTTGGAGGCGAGGATCAGGGCATCGTCATCGATATCCGGGGCGGCGCGCAGCAGATTGTCGCGGATCGTACCGGTGAAGAGCATCGGGTCTTGCGGCACATAGCCGACCCAATCGGCAAGATCCGCGCGCGAGAATTGCGACACGTCGGCACCATCCAGCATCACGCGGCCGGTATCGGGCTTGTAGAGGCCCATCAGCAGCTTCACCAGGGTGGATTTGCCGCTGCCGTTGCGACCGGCCAGACCCAACATGGAGCCGGGTTTCATGGTGATATTGACCGAATCGACCGTCGGTTGGCCGTCCGGGATATAGCGGAAGGTCAGATTTTCGGCCTGCAGCAGACCCGAGGGACGCGGGAATTTCACTGGGCTTTCCAGCCGTTCCGGCTGGATCGCGAAGACCTCGTCCATGCGCTTCATGGAGGCACGGGCGGCGGCAACCGACTTCCAGGCCGGGAACAGCTGCATCAGCGGGCCATTGACGCGGCCGGCCAACATATTGGCGGCAATCAGGGCGCCGATGCTCATCTTCTGATCGAGGACGGCGAGGGCGCCGAAGGTTGTCATGGCGACTGTGGTGATGGTCGTCATGGCGAGCGCGAGATTGCCCGATCCATCGGTATTGGCGCCGCGGCCGAGGGCCTTTTCGACTAGGTAGGCCTGGGCCTCTTCCCATTGCGGCTTGAAGCTGCGGTCCATCGCCAAGGCCTTGAGGGTCGAGCGGCCGGCGACGAATTCGCCGACCAGCGCATCGCGCGACAGGCCGGCCGAGCGTTCGGCCTGGGCGGCGCTCTGCAGACGGGCAGCGCTGATCCAGGCAAAAATGGCGTAGGCGAGCACGGCCAGGGTGATGACCCAGGCGATCGGGGTCGCGATGACCCAGATCAGAATGACATAGAGCAGGGCGAAGGGCAGATCGGCCATCAGGGTGATGGGCGGACCGGAAGCGGCATTGCGGATGGTTTCGACATCGCGGAACAACCCCTGCCAATAGGCACCGGGGCGCGATTCCAACACCCGCAGGGGCAGGGCGCTGACCTGATCGAAGAGGCCGCGCGCGACGGTGACGTCGATCTCGAGGGAGATGCGCTGCACCAGCTTGGAGCGGAAGGTGCGCAAGGCCCAATCGAACAACGTGACGACCGCCATACCCAGAACCAAGCCAACCAAGGTCGTCAGACCCGCCAGACCGATGACCCTGTCATAGATCTGCAAGGTGAAGACCGGTAAGGCCAAGGCCAAGATATTGATGAAGAGAGACGCGAGCAGCAATTCGCGCCAGGCTCCGCGGGCGGCGGCAAGTAACGTCTGCCTCCAGGAAGTATCGACCATGTCGTTCAGGCCTCTTTTGTCGATGGTGCGCCAAATTCGCCCATCGGCGCGGAACCTAACATATCATGGGTTGGTCACAAGCGTCCTCGTGGTGTATGGAAGGGGATATAAGGTAGAATTCAGAAAAATTCTGGCGGAAGGGACTAAAATACCATGCTGCGGGTCGTCACCGTTTTTGGCGCAACCGGCTTCATCGGCCGGCACCTGATCCAGCGTCTGGCAAAGACCGGCGCGCAAATCCGTGTCGCGACACGGGATCCGGAAGCCGCCAAGTTCCTGAAGCCGATGGGTAATGTCGGTCAGATCGTGCCGGTTGGGTTCGATCTCGGCAAAGCCACCGTTGAAAGCCTGGCGCCGCTGGTCGATGGCGCCGACGCCGTGGTCAATTTGGTCGGCCTTTTGGCTGAAGGCGGGCATCAGACTTTCTCCGCCCTGCAGTCCAAGGCCCCGGGCCTGATCGCCGAAGCCGCCGCCAAGGCCGGCGTGGGCAAGTTCGTGCAGGTGTCCGCCATCGGTGCCGATGCCGCCTCGGATGCCAAATATGCCGCTACCAAGGCGCAAGGCGAAGCCGCCGTGCGTGCCGCCTTCCCGGACGCCGTCATTCTGCGCCCCTCCATTGTGTTCGGTCCGGAAGACAAATTTTTCAATCGCTTCGCCGGCATGGCCCGCACCTTCCCGGTGGTGCCCGTCGTCGGTCCCGCGACCCGCTTTCAGCCGGTCTATGTCGGCGATGTTGCCGATGCGATCATGGCCAGCCTGCGTCGGGCCGATGTCGCCGGCCGCACCTTCGAGCTGGGCGGCCCGCGCACCTATAGCTTCAGCGAACTGCTGGAAGTGATCTTTGGTGCGATTGCCCTGCGCAAGCCGGTCATCGCCATGCCTTTCTTCATCGCCAAGCTGGTCGCCCCGATCATCGGCCTGCTGCCCGGCAAGCTACTAACCTCTGATCAGGTGAAGCTGCTCCAGCATGATAATGTCGTTGCCAATGGCGCCTCGACCCTGACCGACCTAGGCATCGAAGCCGAAAGCGTCGAAGCCGTGGTGCCGTCTTATCTAACGCGCTTCCGTCCCGGTGGTCGCTTCGCGGGGCTCCGTCCCGGTGCCTAGCTGCCGCTGCCTCTGAGGTTTCGGCAGATCTGCCATGCAAGCCGCGTCGGTCTTTCCGACGCGGCTTTTTCTCTACTCTGGGCTTAAACGTTCAAACAGTTTTCGGACCCCTGGAGTCCTAATTTAAGGCTTTGATTTCGTTAAGTGATGGCTGCCCGGTAATATTCGTTCGCAATCTGTCTGTAGTCTCAAATCGGACCTAATTGCTTCGAATGTTGCGCATTTGGCGATGGATGTTCTGATGTCCGGGGAAAAAATAGTCAGCAAAACGGACCTATTTCAAATTTTTCCCTGGATCTCTGCGGATTTCGACGGTATCTGCTTAACCCTATAAAAATAAGGGTTCAAAGGGTATCGCCATGGCTGACACCGCCAACACCTCGGGCAAGACTGAAACTTCCGCCAAGGCCGAAGCTGCTGCCAAGGCAGTGATGCAGCGTTTTGTGGCCGTTGCCAAAGGCATGCCGGCCAAGCGCAAGGCGGACGATCGCGCCAAGGATTTCGATGAGATCTATGGCGATTTCAGCACGCCGGAAGCCAAGACCCAGGCCAGCCGCTGCTCGCAATGCGGTGTGCCCTTCTGCCAGGTCCATTGCCCCCTGCATAACAACATCCCCGATTGGCTGAAGCTGACGGCCGAAGGCCGTTTGGAAGACGCCTATGAGGTGAGCCAGGCGACCAATACCTTCCCGGAAGTCTGCGGCCGCATCTGCCCGCAGGATCGTCTGTGCGAAGGCAATTGCGTGATCGAGAAGGGCTTCGAGTCCGTCTCTATCGGCGCGGTCGAACGTTACATCACTGATACCGCCTGGGAGCAGGGTTGGGTGAAGCCCGCCGCGCCGGTGCGCGATCGTCCGCAGTCCGTCGGCATCATCGGCGGTGGTCCCGGTGGCCTCGCGGCCGCCGATGCCCTGCGTCGCAAGGGCTATGAGGTGCATGTCTATGATCGTTATGACCGCATGGGCGGCCTGCTGATCTACGGTATTCCCGGCTTCAAGCTGGAAAAGGACGTGGTGGAGCGCCGTACGGCCCTGCTGGCCGAAGGTGGCATCCATCTGCACACCAATTTCGAAGTGGGCCGTGATGCGCTGCTCGCCGAATTGCGCGAAAAGCACGATGCGATCCTCATCGCGACCGGCGTCTATAAGGCCCGCGAACTTGATCTGCCGGGCGACAAGCTCGATGGCATCGTGCCGGCGCTCGATTATCTGACCGCCTCCAACAAGACCGGTCTGGGCGATCATGTCCCGGCCTATGTCGACGGTACGCTGAATGCGGCCGGCAAGGATGTTGTCGTGATCGGTGGCGGTGATACTGCCATGGATTGCGTGCGCACGGCCGTGCGTCAGGGCGCGAAGTCAGTGAAATGCGTCTATCGCCGCAACCGCGCCAATATGCCGGGCTCCTTGCGCGAAGTGCAGAATGCCGAAGAAGAAGGCGTCGAATTCGTCTGGCTGACCGCGCCCGAAGGCTTTACCGGCGTCGGCAAGGTCAAGGGCGTGCGCGCCAGCCGCATCCATCTGGGCCTGCCCGATGCCAGCGGTCGTCAGCAGCCCTCCAAGATCGAAGGCAGCGAGTTCTCGCTGAATGCCGATCTGGTCGTGAAGGCTCTGGGCTTTGACCCGGAAGATGCGCCGACCTTGTTTGGCGCGCCCGAATTGGCCGTCACCCGCTGGGGCACCCTGCGCGTCGATCACAAGACCATGATGTCGAACCTCGAAGGCGTCTTTGCCGCCGGCGATATCGTGCGCGGCGCCAGCCTCGTCGTCTGGGCGATTCGTGACGGCCGCGATGCTGCCGACGCCATCCATCGCTACATCCAGTCCAAGGCGGCCGGTTTCGCCGTCGCGGCGGAGTAGGGGGGATGCGTTCCTTCCTGCGCATCGCTGTCCTGATAGGAGCTGCGCTCGTCTCGGTGACCGCCGAGGCTAAGGAATATTCCTATGCACAGCGCGATCAGTTCTGCATGGATCTCTTTAAGGCCATGTTCGCCGCTGAAGACAAGGTGATCGAGAACCTGATCCGCGACAATACCCGCACCATGCCGGAGCGGGTCGATACCGTCGTTACCCAGGCCGTCGCCTTTGCCAAGGTGCTCAAGGACGGATTGAAAGGCGGGACCGTCAAGCGGATGGCGCTGGCCGAAAGCAAGGACTTTACCCTCCTCAATCAGCGCTACTATCTGATCGATGCGGGCGAGCCGCTGTTCTTGGGCTACTGCCTCGTGCGGGACATGGATAACAAGGTCCATTTCGCCCAGTTCTCGCTGACGTCGCAAGAAACCGAATTCTCGAAGTTCTTCGCACGGGGATGGTGAGCCATGCGCGCTAAAGTCCTATCCATCCTTGCCCCTGTCCTCAGTCTTTTGACGCTATCGGCCCAGCCGGCAGCCGCCCGGGTGTTCGACTATGAATATCGCGGCGACTTCTGCATCAATTTCATCGAAGCGCTATTCCTGGGCCGGGACGAGCAGATCGCCGATCTAATCCGCGACAATGCCAAGATCCCGGCTGCCGCCGCGCAAGGGGCGATTGCCGATGCTCAAGGAACCAGCCGCAAGATCCGTGACGTCACCAACGGCGCGCGCCTCAGCAACATCATCCTGGTGCGCGATGGCGATTTCACCCTGCTGAACCAGCGCCATTACCTCGTCGAATCAGGCAATGCGCTCTACCTCTTCTATTGCTTCGTGCGGAACATCGACGGCAAGACCCACCTCATCCAATATGAGGCGACGGATCATCCTGCCGCCTTCGCCGCCTTCTTCCCCAAAGGCTGGTGAGCGATGAGCTGGCAAACTTTTCTGCTGTTCTTGGGCCTGACGGCCGCGACCTCGATCATGCCCGGCCCCAATGCCATGATGACGATGGCGCAGGGGATCGCGCATGGCTCGCGCGGCGCCTTCTGGACCATCATGGGATCCTTCGCCGCGCTCGGCGCGATGATGATCGCCTCGGCCGTCGGGGCGAGCGCAATCCTCATGGCGTCCGAACTGGCGTTCGAGATCGTGAAATGGGCCGGTGTCGCCTATTTGGCCTATCTGGGCGTCAAGTCCTGGCGCGCGCCGCCGACCCGTATCGACACGGCGTCTGACGGGCAGCCGATGAGCGTGCGTGGCATGTTCATGAAGGGCTTTCTCTGCTCGGCCGGGAACCCCAAGGCGTTCCTGTTCTGGGGCGCGCTGTTCCCGCCGTTCCTGAATGCCAATGCGCCGCTGCTGCCCCAGGTCGCGATCCTGGGGGCGACTGCCTTCGTGATCGAGTTCTTCGTGATGATGGGCTACGGCATGGGCGCCGCCGGCATTGCCCGGTACCTCGCCCGCAAAGGCAACACCACGCTGTTCAACAAGATCAGTGGCGGCACCATGATCGGCGCCGCTGCCCTGCTCGCGACCGTGCGGAGGTAAGGGGGATGGTGCGGTATCTCCTCATCGCCTGCACCGTGGTCCTTGCACTTCAGGCCACAGATTCTAAAGCACAAGATGCTGAGGCAGCTCGCTTGGTGAATGAGATCATTGATGCAACAGGTGGCATCAAGCGCACGCAGGAAGTGATCCCTATTATCCAAGAGCATATTGCTAAGGCAATTGTGGCGGTTAATCCGGATAAGGGGCCCGAAATCAATAAATTCGTCAGCGAAGATTTCATGCCCATCTTGCTGTCGCGCCTTTCGGAAATCCGACCTGAAATTATTGCCCTCTATGTGCGGACCTTCAGCATCGAAGAAATCAGGTTCATGCACGCTAATGCGACATCGCCGATAGGCCGGTCGATTGCTCAAAAACAGACCGCTATGGTGCGGGAGTCCTTGCAACTCAGCCAAACGTTCGTCGCCAGAATCGCCTCTGAATCGATCCAGCAATTAGAACCAAAACTCCGCGAACGCGGTCTGAAACTCTAAGAAACGCGCTCGGAAGGACTGAACAAATGACCGAAAAATTTATCGCCGAGTATAAGCGCAACGCCGCTCATCTTGCCGAACACGGCATGTATGATCCGGCCGAAGAACATGACGCCTGCGGCGTCGGCTTTGTGGCGGCCATTGATGGCAAACCGACCCGCGCGGTGGTCGATGCCGCTATTCAGGCCCTCAGCGCGATCTGGCATCGCGGCGCGGTCGATGCCGACGGCAAAACCGGCGACGGCGCTGGCATCCACATCCAGGTGCCGCAGAGCTTCTTTGCCGATCACGTTCGCAATCTCGGCCATCAGGTGAAGGAAGGCGAGAAGCTGGCCGTCGGTCAGATCTTCCTGCCGCGCACCGACCTTGATGCCCAGGAACGCTGCCGTTGCATCGTCGAGGCCGAGATCCTGAACTTCGGCTATACCATCCACGGCTGGCGCCAAGTGCCGGTGAATGTCGCGGTCTGCGGCGAGAAGGCCAATGCCTCCCGCCCCGAGATCGAACAGATCATCATCGCCAACCCCAAGAACGTGCCCGAAGCGCAGTTCGAAAACGATCTCTACGTCATCCGCCGCCGCATCGAAAAGCGGGTGGGCGAAGCGCGCATCAACGATTTCTACGTATGCACGCTCTCCAGCCGTTCGATCATCTACAAGGGCATGTTCCTGGCCGAAGATTGCACGAACTTCTACCCGGACCTGCTGGACGAACGGTTCGTGTCGAACTTCGCCGTCTATCATCAGCGTTATTCGACCAACACCTTCCCGACCTGGCGTTTGGCCCAGCCGTTCCGCGTGCTGGCCCATAACGGCGAAATCAACACCGTGCGCGGCAACATCAATTGGATGGCCTGCCACGAACCCCGCATGGCGTCCGAAGTCTTTGGCGAGCTGATCGACGATGTGAAGCCGGTCATCCAGTCGGGCTCGTCGGATAGCGCGGCGCTCGATGCTGTGTTCGAGCTGCTGGTGCGCGCCGGCCGTCCGCTCCCGATGGTGAAGACGCTCTGTGTGCCGGAAGTCTGGAACCCTGACGAAGGCACCATGCCGCAATCGTGGCGCGATCTTTATTCCTATGCCAATTCGGTCATGGAACCCTGGGACGGCCCGGCGGCGCTGGCCGCTTATGACGGCCGCTGGGTGATCGGCGGCATGGACCGTAACGGCCTGCGCCCGATGCGTTACGTGCTGACCGGCGATGGCCTGATCATCGCGGGCTCGGAAGCCGGCATGGTCAAGATCGACGAAGCCACGGTTCTGGAAAAAGGCCGCCTGGGTCCGGGCATGATGATCGGTGTCGATCTGCAGCGCGGCAAGCTGTTGCATGATGCTGCAATCAAGGAAGAACTGGCCGCCCGCCGTCCCTATTCCAAGTGGGTGCAGAACATCACCCGTATCGACGGCTTCATCAAGGAAAACGCCGCCGCTCCCCAGCGCCTGTCGCGCGAAGAGCTGCGCCGCCGCCAGCAGGCGGTGGGCTGGACGATGGAAGACATCGAACTACTGCTGCATCCCATGGCCGACGAAGGCAAGGAAGCCATCGGCTCGATGGGTGACGATAGCCCGCTCGCCGTGCTGTCCGAACGCTATCGCGGCGTGCATCACTTCTTCCGCCAGAACTTCAGCCAGGTCACCAACCCGCCGATCGATTCGCTTCGTGAGCGCCGGGTCATGACCATCCGCACGCGTCTGGGTAACCTCGGCAACATCCTCGACGAGGATGAAAGCCAGACCAACATGCTGCAACTCGACAGCCCCGTGTTGACGACCTCGGAATTCGCCGCCATGCGCACCTATATGGGCGATACGGTGGCGGTGATCGATGCAACCTTCGATCCCAAGGGTGGCGAAACCGCCATGCGCGACGGTTTGAAGCGCGTGCAGCGCGAGGCCGAAGACGCCGTGCGGGCTGGTTGCAGCCATCTGATCCTGACCGACGAGGCCGTTGGGGAAAACCGCGCGCCGCTGCCGATGATCCTGGCCGCCGGTGGCGCCCATAGCCACCTCGTGCGTCAGAACCTGCGCACCTTCACCTCGCTGAATGTCCGCTCGGCCGAATGCCTGGATGTGCATTATTTCGCGGTGCTGATCGGCGCCGGCACGACCACGGTCAATGCATACTTGGCCGAAGAAGCCATCGTCGACCGCCATGCGCGCGGCCTCTTCCCCGGCTCCTCGGTCGAGGATTGCCTGAAGCGTTATAAGAAGGCGATCGACGACGGTCTTTTGAAGATCCTCTCGAAGATGGGCATCTCGGTGCTCTCCTCCTATCGCGGCGGCTATAACTTCGAAGCCATCGGCCTGTCGCGCACGTTGGTTGCCGAATTCTTCCCCGGCATGACCAGCCGCATTTCGGGCATCGGTTTGACCGGTTTGCAGCTGAAAGTCTTGGGCCTGCATGCCAAGGCCTTTGCCGAAGAACCGACCCCCTTGCAGGTTGGCGGCTTCTACCGCTATCGGCGCCAGGGCGAAACCCACGCCTGGGGCGCCGATCACATTCATCTGCTGCAATCGGCCGTCTCGACCGACAGCTATTTCACCTACAAGAAATATTCGGACGCCGTGCGCAAGCTGCCGCCGATTGCCTTGCGCGATCTGCTGGACTTCAAACCCGGCCGCACGCCGGTTGCGCTTGAAGAAGTCGAATCGATCACCAAGATCCGTCAGCGCTTCGTCACCCCCGGCATGTCGCTCGGCGCGCTCTCGCCCGAAGCCCATCGCACGCTGGGCATCGCCATGAACCGTATCGGCGCAAAGTCCGACAGCGGCGAAGGCGGCGAAGATTCGATCTACTTCAAGCCGCTTGCGAACGGCGACAATGCCAATAGCGCGATCAAGCAGGTTGCCTCGGGCCGCTTCGGCGTCACGGCGGACTACCTCGTCAATTGCCGCGAACTGGAAATCAAGGTAGCCCAGGGTGCCAAGCCCGGCGAAGGCGGGCAGCTGCCCGGCTTCAAGGTCACCGAGATGATCGCCCGCCTGCGTCATTCCACCCCCGGCGTCATGCTGATCTCGCCGCCGCCGCATCACGACATTTATTCGATCGAGGATCTGGCGCAGCTCATCTATGACCTGAAGCAGATTAACCCGGATTGCCGTGTGTGCGTGAAGCTGGTCGCCCGCTCGGGCATCGGCACCATCGCGGCCGGCGTCGCCAAGGCCAAGGCCGATACCATTCTGGTCTCGGGCCATGTCGGCGGCACCGGTGCCTCGCCCCAGACCTCGATCAAGTTTGCCGGTATTCCCTGGGAAATGGGCCTCTCCGAAACCCATCAGGTGCTGGTGCTGAACCGCCTGCGTCACCGCGTGCGCCTGCGCACCGACGGCGGCCTCAAGACCGGTCGCGACATCGTGATTGCCGCCATGCTGGGGGCCGAGGAATTCGGCGTCGGCACGGCCGCACTCGTCGCGATGGGCTGCATCATGGTCCGCCAGTGCCAGAGCAATACCTGCCCGGTCGGCGTTTGCGTGCAGGATGAAAAGCTGCGCGAGAAATATGAAGGCAGCCCGGAAAAGGTCGTGAATCTCTTCAGCTTCATCGCCGAAGAAGTGCGCGAAATCCTGGCCTCGCTCGGCTGCCGCAGCATCGAGGAAGTGATCGGCCGCAGCGATCTGCTGCATCAGGTCACCCGTGGCGGGCATGCGCTCGACGATCTGGATTTGAACCCGCTGCTGGCTCAGGCCGACCCGGGCGACGATCCGCGCTTCTGCACGCTCGAAGGCCGCAACGAAGTGCCCGACACTCTGGATGCCCAGATGGTGAAGGACGCGGCGCCGGTGTTCCAGGGCGGCGAGAAGATGCAGCTGACCTACAACATCCGGAACACCTATCGCGCCATCGGCACGCGCCTCTCCTATCACCTGACCAAGAAGTTCGGGATGACGGGGCTGGCACCGGGCCATGTGACCGTGCGCCTGCGCGGTTCGGGCGGCCAGTCGCTCGGGGCCTTCGGTGTCCAGGGCTTGAAGCTCGAAGTCGTCGGCGATGCCAACGACTATGTGGGTAAGGGGCTTTCGGGCGGCATGGTTACCGTGCGTCCGATGACCTCCAGCCCGCTGGTTACCAACCGCAATACCATCATCGGTAATACCGTCCTTTATGGCGCGACGGCCGGTAAGCTCTTTGCCGCAGGGCAGGCGGGCGAACGGTTTGCGGTGCGTAACTCTGGTGCGACCGCCGTCGTCGAAGGCTGCGGATCGAACGGTTGCGAATATATGACCGGCGGCACCGCGGTTATCCTGGGCTCGGTCGGCGATAATTTCGGCGCCGGCATGAGCGGCGGTATGGCCTTCATCTATGACGAGCAGGAAAACTTCACCCAGCGCGTCAATCCCGAAAGCGTCCATCACCACCGCTTGGAAACCGCCTATTGGGAAGATCTCCTCAAGGGCCTGATCGAAGAGCATGTCGTCGAGACCCAGTCGAAATGGGCGATGAGCATCCTGGCCGATTGGGACCGCGAGAAGCTGAAGTTCTGGCAGGTGGTCCCGCGCGAGATGATCGCCCGCCTCGCCAACCCGACCCAGATCACCGCCGCTGCTGCCGAGTAGCGGCCGACCGAGGTAACCCCAAGAAGAAAAGCTCCCAAAGACCTGCCCCCGCCCGGATTGGCGGGGGTTTTCTTTTGTGCAATCGTGGGTTGGGTCTGAAGGGATGGCGAAGAGTTTGGTGGCGGTGGGCGAGACGCTGAGGTTTTGGAAGTCCTGGGGCCTGCTCTATCTGCAGATTCTTGGATTCGCGACCATTACAGGGGCCATTGGTGCAGCTGTTATCTTTCTGCTCACCAAAGCGCCGCCTGAGATCATAGAGATTTATGGTTCTTATCGCGGTGATACGCCCTCCGGCTCGGCACTCCTGACCCTACGGCCGGATCGCACTTGGGAATATCAAGTCGGCGATGAGAAATTCAACGGCCGCTGGACCGATGAGCTCTACGGAATCTCACAGGAAACGATAACCCTCGAACGCTTCCCATCCGACTATTTCGATAGCCCGCATCCAGGTCGTTGGACGGCTTCTCAGTTCGCTTACCCTGGCTGGAACGTAGGCGGAACTCCTGAACTCTGTGTGAGTATCGAACCCGATATTTGTTTTGCGCAAGTTGGTCGTTAAAGGGGGGCTGAATGATCGGCTATCCCTTCGACGGCGTGGCGAGTGTTGGCAACGGTACGATGCGAGCCTTTCTGGCGGCCTCGCCCGAGCAGATCACCTCGCCCGCACGACAAGAATGCTCGGTCGATTAATTTGATTTGCAATTCAAATTATATTGCTTATAGGATGGAGTATGAATGCTTCATCGACCTCTCCCCGTGCCCGTTTCGGGATCCGCTTTTCCTTGCTAGCGCGCGGGTGGCGCCGGGCGCTTGATGCGCATCTGGCTGCTGCCGGCCTGACCGATGCGACTTGGGTGCCGCTTATCCATCTGCAGGAGACGGGCGGTGGCATCACCCAGAAAGAACTGGCGGCACTGGTCGGGATCGACGGGTCGAGTTTGGTGCGTGTGATCGATATCCTGGCGCGTCAGGGCCTGTTGGAACGCCGCTCCGATCCCGCCGACGGCCGCGCGCGCCTCATCTATCTGACGCCGGAAGGGGAGGCGCGGATCACCGAGATCCGCCGCGAGCTGATCCGGGTCGAGGAGCAATTGCTGGCTGATATCCCGGACGGTGATCTTATCCGCATGCTGGGGCATTTCGACCTCATCGAGCAGCGCGTCGCCGCGCTGGAGGTCGCGAGCCAGCAGGAGGATCGCTCATGAGCGCCCGCCGTATCGATGCGGTGCGCCATCTGCTGCAGCCGCATCACCTGAAAGACAGTTTGGCTGTCGGTCGGCAACCCTCTTTGCGCAATGCGGTGCTGGCCGGATTGCAGACGGTGTTGGCCATGGCGATCGCCTTGCCGTCAGTCCATCTCTCGCCCTGGCCGCATCTGATCGGCTATGCCGCGCTTGGAGCTTTGGCCGCGCTCTTTGGCCGTTTTGCGCCGGAACGCGGCCGTAACCGTATCCTGGCCCAGGCGGCTCTCTGGCTGGTCCTGGCTGTCTTGACGATGTCGCTGATCGCCTGGCTCGGTCTGCCGGTGCTGGGGCAACTCGCCCTGTTGGCGCTTTCCTGCGGGCTGTTTTTCTTCGTGACAGCCAGCGGCCGGTTCGGGCCGCCAGGCGCACTGATCTTCGTGTTTGCCGCCGGGGCCGCTTTGCATCCGGTGGTCTCCTTACAGGAGGTGCTGGAGCGCACCGCCGCCACCGCGATCGTCGCGCTGCTGGCTTGGGGCATCTGTTCCGTGACCGAAGTCTTTCGTCATCAGGCAAGCCCCGAGCGGCCCTTCCCTGCCGATCCCCAGCAGCCACGCCGCTATCGTCTGATCGCATCGGCCCGCATCGCTCTTGGGGCCGGGATTGCGATCTTCGCCAGCCATGCGATCGGCGCCGATCATCCGGCCTGGGCCGCTATGGGGACGTTGGCTGTGATGCAAGGAGCCCATCTTCATATCAATATGAACCGGGCCTTGCAGCGCATGGCGGGTACCTTAGTCGGCGCGCTTTTAGCCGCTCTGGTCCTCGGGCAGCAGCCCAATATCTGGGGCCTGATGCTGCTGCTGATCGCGCTGCAATTTGCGACCGAGCTTTGCATCGGGGCGAATTATGCTCTGGGGCAGATCTTCGTTACCCCGATGGCGCTGGTCGCGAGCCTGCTGGCGACGCCGGGCCTGCCGGGGGCGGCGATGGCGCCGGAACGGATCCTCGATACGTTACTGGGCGCCGGCATTGGCATCCTGGTGGCGGTGTTGCTCTCGACCTTGGATGACCGGCAGCACCTTGCCCATTTCCACCTGGCGCGGACAAGCGACTGAGTGCCGGTTCAGTCTCGATAGACGAGATGAGCGATGGTATTGGGCGTGTTTTCGATCAGGGGGATGAGGGGCAGGGGCTTGAGGTCTAGCTGGTCGAGCGCCGCCTGCTCCACTCGGACCCAGCGGAATTCCAGCTCCGTTCCCCCGTCGTGGCTGCGATGCACGATATCGGTTTCATGGAACGGCAGGGGCGTCAGAAGGTCGGCGTCATAATAGAAGCCGACCTCATGCATCTGCCGGCCGCCAAGGGTGAAGAAATTCTCGATCACGAAGCGTAAGCGGCCGATGCGCGACGTGCAGCCGGTTTCCTCCCGGATCTCACGTTCCAGGGTTTCGGCGCCCGACTCCTGTGCCTCGACCCGCCCACCCGGCAGTGACCAGAAGAGTTCCATGACCGCCCGATGAACAAGGATATGATCGTTGTGCCGGATCAGGGCCGCCGCCCGCAACTGGAAGCGGGATGGCCCGGCGTCCATTACGATCATGGATCTTATTACAGCGCTCCTGTTTGCCGAGCGAAATCTAGAGCGTTCCCGCTCGCTCCCAAGCCGACAGCCTTGAAAAACTCAAAGTCCGGGCCTAAGCCTTCTTACCATCGGAAGTGTTTCATTAAGAAGGCAGCCAATGCGCTCGCTCCCTCTCGTTATCGCCGCCCTTACCGCTTCGCTCTCGTTTGGGTCGCTGCCAGCAATGGGCCAGACGCGGCAATTGCCGTCCAGCCAAGCCGAAGTGCAGCTGTCGTACGCCCCTGTCGTCAAACAGACGACCCCAGCGGTGGTCAATATCTATACCCGCAAGGTGGTGAAGGAGCGGCAGGTTGCCTCGCCGCTCTTCAATGATCCCTTCTTCAAGCAGTTCTTTGGCGATCAATTGCGCGCCGGCCCGCCGCGCGAACGGGTGCAAAACTCGCTCGGCTCCGGCGTCATCGTCGAAAGCGACGGGCTGATCGTCACCAATTATCACGTCATTCGGGACGCCGATCAGATCACGGTCGCCCTGTCAGACCGGCGCGAATTCGAAGCCAAGGTGATCCGCGCGGACGAACGTGTCGATCTCGCGGTTCTGAAGATCGAGGCCAAGGGCCTGCCGACCTTGAGCTTGCGGGATAGCGACACCATCGAGGTGGGCGATCTGGTGCTGGCGATCGGCAACCCCTTTGGTGTCGGCCAGACGGTGACCAGCGGTATCGTCTCAGGCCTTGCGCGCACCAATGCCGGCATCACCGACTATAATTTCTTCATTCAGACCGACGCGGCGATCAATCCCGGCAATTCGGGCGGCGCGCTGGTGACGATGGATGGGCGTCTCATCGGCATCAATACCGCGATCTATTCCCGCTCGGGCGGATCGATCGGCATCGGCTTTGCGATTCCGGCCAATATGGTGCGCACCATGATCGCAGGCGGTGCCGATCCGCAGGCCAAGGTCGTGCGCGCCTGGTTCGGCGGATCGGGCCAGCCGGTGACGGCCGAGATCGCGGCCAGCCTCAATCTGCCGCGCCCCTATGGCGTCTTGATCAATGGAACCTTCCCCGGTAGCCCGGCGGAACGTGCGGGCCTTAAGGCGGGCGACGTGGTGACCGCGATCGATGGGCGCGAAGTCGATGATCCGGAATCCCTGCGATTCCGCATCGCAACCCTCCCGATCGGCTCCAAGACCGAGCTGAGCTTCATCCGTAAGGGCCAGCCGATGACGGCCAGCGCGACCCTGATCGCCCCGCCGGAAAACCCGCCGCGCGAAGAGACGCTGCTCAAAGGCAATCAGCCGCTGGCCGGTGCCACCATCGTCAACCTCTCGCCGGCGATGGTGGAAGAGCTGGGCATTCCTGGTCCCAGCCAAGGCGTGATGATCACCGATATCGCGGCCGGCAGTCCGGCGGCGCGGGTCGGTTTCCGTCCCGGCGACCTGATGGTGCAGGTCAATCAAACTCAGATCGATAGCGTAACGACTATGAAAACGGCGATGGACAAGGCGCCGCAAGGCTGGAAAATCACCTTCAAGCGTGGCGAAGAAACCCTCTCCGCCAGTTTCAAGCGCTGATGAGCCTGTTCGAGGATCAGGCCCCACGACCTCTGGCTGACCGGCTGCGCCCGCAGTCGGTGGAGGAGATCGTGGGCCAGGATCATCTGCTGCTGCCCGATAAGCCGATCGGGCGGATGCTGGCAACCGGGCACCTGACCTCGATGATTCTCTGGGGGCCGCCGGGTTGTGGCAAGACCACGCTGGCCCGACTGCTCGCGGCGCGCACGGGGTTGGAGTTCGAACCGCTCTCGGCGGTGCTGTCGGGTGTCGCCGATCTTCGTAAAGTCTTCGAAAGCGCCCGTGCTCGACGGGCGTCAGGGCGCGGCACCCTCCTGTTCATCGATGAAATCCATCGCTTCAATCGCGCCCAGCAGGACGGTTTCCTGCCGGTGGTGGAAGACGGCACGGTGACGCTGATCGGTGCCACGACGGAAAATCCGTCCTTTGCGCTGAATGCCGCGGTGTTATCCCGCGCTCAGGTCTTTGTCCTGAGGCGTCTGGATGAGGCCGCTCTACAAGAGATCCTGTCCCGCGCCGAAGAGACCATGGGCCGGCCATTGCCACTGACGCCCGAAGCGCGCGAGCTGCTGACCACCATGGCCGATGGCGACGGGCGCTATATCCTGAATTTGGCCGAAGCGCTCTATGCCCTGCCGCCCGCGACCCGTCTCGATACCGCCGGTCTGATGGAAGCGGTGCAGAAGCGTGCCCCGCTTTATGACAAGGACCGGGAGGAGCATTACAACCTCATCTCTGCCCTGCATAAATCTCTGCGTGGGTCTGACGGCGATGCCGCGCTCTATTGGTTTCAGCGTATGTTGATCGGCGGCGAGGATCCGAATTACCTCGCCCGCCGCCTCGTGCGGTTTGCCTCTGAAGACGTCGGGCTAGCCGATCCCCAGGCGATGATGCACGCGCTGACGGCTTGGCAGACCTATGAGCGCTTAGGCTCGCCCGAAGGTGAATTGGCACTGGCGAATTGCGTGCTCTATCTCGCGACCGCGCCGAAATCCAACGCCGTCTATACCGCCTATAAAGCGGCCGGCAAGGCAGCGCGCCAGACCGGGTCCCTGATGCCGCCCGCCCATATCCTGAATGCCCCGACCAAGCTGATGAAGGACCTCGGCTATGGTTCGGGCTATCAATACGACCATGACGCCGAAGACGGCTTCTCTGGGCAGGATTATTTCCCCGACGGGCTCGATCGTATCGCGTTCTACGAACCGGTCGAACGCGGGTTCGAGCGCGAACTAAAAAAGCGCCAGGACTATTTCGCCAAGCTCAGGGCGAAGCGAAAGTCTTAAAAAATGCTCTCATCCTCGGGCTGGACCCGAGGATGACAGTGTAGGGGGGCTAGGAAACTAAGCTCAGCCCCGTCGTTGACAGCCGCACGCGATAGACGCTGGTCGAGGCGGTGATGAAGAGCCAATTGCGCTTCACGCTGCCAAAACAGACGTTCGAGACGCGCTCGGGCGTGAAGATCTTGCCGATCAGCGTCCCGTCCGGGTGAATGCAATGGACGCCATCATTGGCGGAGGTCCAGATCCGGCCCTGATCGTCGAGGCGGAAGCCATCGAAGAAGCCCATCTCGCATTCTGCCAAGACCCTGCCGCCCGATAGCTTGCCGTTGTCGCTGACGTCGAACGTCCGGATATGGTGTTCGCCGCTGGGATAGCGGGTGCCGCCCGAGTCGGCGATATAGAGGATCTTCTCGTCCGGCGAGAAAGCGAGACCATTGGGGCAGGTGAAATCATCGGCGACCCGCGTAATCGCACCGCTCTTCGGGTCCAAGCGATAGACATGCTCACCATCCTGCTCGGGATCGGCCTTGAACCCCTCATAGTCGGTTTCGATGCCATAAGCAGGGTCGGTAAACCAGATGGTGCCATCGGACTTCACGACCACATCGTTCGGGCTGTTGAAGCGCTTGCCCTGATAGTGGCTCGCTAGCGTCGTGACGCTGCCGTCATGTTCGATGCGGGTCACGCTGCGGGTGCCATGTTCGCAGGCGATGATCCGCCCTTCGCGATCGAGCGTCGAACCGTTGGTATAGCAGCCAAGGTGACTGCGGAAATCCCCAACCGAGCCCGTCAGCTCGTCCCAGCGCAATCGGCGATCATTGGGGATATCGCTCCAGATCAGGCTGCGGTAAGGGGCCGAATAGACGGGGCCTTCGGTCCAGATGCCGCCGGTCCAGATCTGCTGGAGGGGTTCGGCCAATTTGACACTGCGGCGGAAACGTTCATCCCGGATTTCATAGGTTTCGGTTTTCATGACAGCTTCTTTTGGGCTGTTGAGGGGCTTAGTCGAGGACACGCAGCTCATCATAGGAAACCATGACGTGCTCGGCAAAGGCCGGCCGCTGCGTCAGCATCTCATAATAGCGCTGGAGGGCCGGGCGCGCCGGTCGGGGAATCGCGATATCAAAATAGCGATAGAGCACATGGCCGAACTGGATATCGGCCAGCGTCAGAGCATCACCGGCCAGAAAGGCATTTTGCGTGAGTTGCCGTTCGGCGATCTCCAGAACCTGGTCGAGCTTGGTTGCGGCTTGGGCTATGGCGACGGGATCTTGCTTCGAGGGCGCGGTGCGAACGACCCGCCAGAAGACGGGCTCGGTGAACCCCAGAGTGACATTGATCTTCGCCCATTCAGCCCATTTATCCACCTGCGCGCGCTTGGCGGGATCGGCGGACCAGAAGCTCTCCGGGGCATAGCTGCTTGAAAGGTATCGCAGGATCGCGCCGGTTTCCCACAGGGGCTCTCCCTCGCCATCCCGCAAGACCGGCACGGTGCCGTTAGTGTTCATGGCCAGAAATTCCGGCGTATCGTTGCCGCCATAGCGGTGGCCGATATCGTGCCGCTGATAAGCTAGCCCCAATTCGCCGACGGCCCACATCAGGGCCTGAACATTGGAAGAGGTCTTGCGGCCCCAGATCGTCAACATCGCGGATAGGCTCCTGAGCGGTCGGTCGCCCTCATGGGCGCAAGTCCAACGGTGACTGTCGATATAAATACGCTAGGATGCGGCGAAATTTCAAAAGGGCGGCGCGCGATGGAATGGTGGACGGTTGCGATTGGTGGGGCCCTGGGCTCGGTCGCTCGCTATGAGTTCGCCCGTCAGGTAACCACCCGTCTTGGGGCCGGTTTTCCCTGGGCTATCCTCAGTATCAATGCTCTCGGCAGCTTTGCCATGGGGGTGCTGGTCGCGCTCTTTGCATTGGTGCCATTACCGCAAAGTCTGCGCGTAGGCTTGACGACCGGGGTCTTGGGAGGCTTTACCACCTTCTCCACATTCAGTCTGGATGTCGCGACCCTGATGGAGCGGGGCCAAAATCTTTTGGCTGCCGTTTATGTCATCGCGTCGGTCGGACTGGGTGTCGCGGGTTTGTTTGCCGGAAAAGCGGCTTTAAGGATCTTTGCATGAGCGTCGAATTGGTCACGGTGGCGGAAGAGGACGGCGAGGCGCGCCTCGACCGTTGGTTCAAGCGCCATTACCCGGGCCTCGCGTTCGGCAAGCTCGCCAAGCTCTGCCGCACCGGCCAAGTCCGCATCGACGGCAAGCGCTGCGATCCCTCCGACCGGATCGAGCCGGGCGTGGTCATCCGCGTCCCGCCGCTGGGCGATATCGACAGTCCGCCGCCGCCGCGTGCAGTGTCCGATCGTGATGCTGCCGATTTGAAGGCTCGCGTGCTCTTCAAGGACCGCGATGTCCTGATCATCAACAAACCCGCCGGCCTTGCCGTGCAGGGCGGCAGCGGCACCACCCATCATTTGGATGGCATGCTCTCGGCACTGCAATTCGATGCCATCGACAAGCCGCGCCTCGTCCATCGCCTCGACCGCGATACCTCGGGCGTGCTGGTGCTGGCCCGCACAGTGGCGGCTGCCAATGCGTTGGCGGCTTCCTTCAAAAGCCGCGAGACGGAAAAGGTCTATTGGGCGATCTGTGCCGGCATTCCCCCGCTCGATGAAGGCACCATCGATCTGAAGCTTGCCAAGAAGGGTGGGCCACAGGGCGAACGGGTCGCGGTGTCGGGCGAGGACGGTCTGCGCGCGATCACCCATTATCGCATGATCGACAGCGCTCCGCCACGCGCCTGCTGGATCCGTTTGGAACCGGAAACAGGCCGTACACATCAGCTGCGCGTGCATTGTCAGGCTATGGGCACCCCAATTCTGGGCGATGTGAAATACGGCGCGTCGGGCGCGATCCTTCAGGGGGTCGATCATCCGCGTCAGCTGCATCTGCATGCGCGCTCGCTGCGCCTGCCTCACCCCAAGGGGGGCTTCATCGATGTCACGGCGCCGCCGCCGCCGCATATGATGACGACCTTCCGCTACTTTGGATTCTCCCCCGGCGATGACCGTTGATCTTATAGTTTTCGACGTCGACGGCACCCTCGTCGATAGCCAGCACATCATCGTCGGCTGCATGACGGCCGCCTTCACCGCCGGCGGCTATGTGTTGCCCAGCGACGAGGCGATTCGCCGGATCGTCGGCCTACCGCTCGAAATCGGTGTCGCGCAACTCGCGCCGGGTCTGGATGAGGCGGCGGTCGATGCCTTGTGCGAAGCCTATAAGGCGAATTTCTTCCGCATGCGGCATCAGCCGGGCTTTAACTATGCCCTCTTCCCCGGCACGGCGGAGATGCTGGTAGAGCTTGGCAAGCAAGACTCTCTGCTGCTTGGCATCGCAACCGGCAAAACCCGCCGGGGTCTCGATGCGCTGATGGACGGATTTGGCTGGCACGGCAGCTTCGTCACCACCCAAACCGGCGATATTCCGCCCGGCAAGCCCGCGCCTGACATGCTGTTGCGTGCGATCGCAGAGGCGGGGGCAGAGGCTTCGCGCACCCTAATGATCGGCGACACGACCTTCGACATTCATATGGCGGTCGCCGCCAAGGCACGGCCCATTGGTGTTGCTTGGGGCAATCATCCAGCCGAAGAGTTAATGGCGGCCGGGGCGGAGGTCGTGCTGACTTCCTGGGATGAGCTCTACGGTCTGGTGGCCGGCGGTTCGGTCACCGTCGGATAATAGATCGACGAGGCCTCGCAGCATGGGTGCTCTCCTGTGGAACACATGCTCACAAGTTTGCTCGTGGATAAAATCTAAGGCCAGCCGTTTAATCATGCGGTAGAATTGCCCTCGCATAATGCAATTCATCCCACCAGAAGGAGGGGCCCATGGGTATCGAGACATCAAGTGTGTCGGCGTCATCGTCGAACAGTCTGCCGTCCAGCACGGCGGCAAACGGGCGCGAGGCCAAGAAAAGCGGCGGCACATTCCCGCGTGATATCGTCCAGCTATCGCCCGACGGCCAGGCGCGCAGCGTGATGGGCGAGCTGGCGGGGGCCAGCCAATCCGACATCGACGGTCAGATTTCCGATGCGGCCGAAAAGCTCCAGCGTCTGAAACAGGCGATCGATCTGGCCGCGGCCGGCGGCGATGCTGAAGCGCTGGAAGTCCTGGCCGACAAGGTTGCCCAGATCGCGGTCCAATTGGGCGGGCTGCTGGGCAAGATCGTCAATCGCAACCAGCGCCAGGCGGTTCAGGATCTGATCGATTTGGCGAAGGGTCTGAAAGCCAAGGCCGACGCAGCCGCCAAGGGCCTGAAGACCTCGGCCGCGAGCGGCCAGTAATACTTCTGTCACAGAGGGCGTAGTCGAGACAAAGCAGAGGCAAGGGAACCGGTCATCTTCCCTGTCGTTCCCTGAAGGTCTAGCCTTTCCAGGGTCTACAGAAGGAGACCGGCCATGCTGAGTGTTTCGACCCCTGCCGCCATTGGTTTTGGTGTGCCTGCCTTTATGCCGCCGGAAACGGCGCCGCTCAGCAATCCTGCGCCGCGCGACACCGTGCGCATTTCCGAAGACAGCTGGTCGCAGGGGCCGGGCCTTGCGGCTATCGATGCCCAGATCGGCGATGCCGGTGAAAAGCTCCAACGCCTGCAAGCCTCCATCAAGGCAGCGCTTGCCGATGGGGATGCCACCACCCTCACCATGCTCTCCTCGCGCGCCGGCCAATTGCAGGCGGTGCTGGGTAGCCTCTTTGCCCGGGTGCAGGATGACGAGCGTTGGACCCGCATCGATAACATGCGCGAATTTGCCCGTCGGCTGAGCGGTCTGGTCGATTCATCCCAGCCCACCGGCTGATGCGCAGCTGACGCCCGTCGCGTTAAGCGACAGTTGACGGCCCGTCGCGTTGAGCGACAGTTGACGGATAGGGCGGGAGAGGCTACCTCCCCGCCATGGCTTCTCCTCCTCTCGTCACTCTGCGCGGCGCGGCGGTTACCTTTGGTGCCCGTCCCGTCTTCTCCGACCTCGATGTCTCGCTGGGCGAGGGCGACCGCGCCTGCCTCGTCGGGCGCAATGGCGGTGGCAAATCCACCCTGCTGAAGACGCTGGCCGGCCTGGTCGATCTCGACGGCGGCTCGCGCTTTGTGCAGCCTGGCACCCGCATCGCCTATCTGCCGCAAGATCCGAATTTCGGGGATGCCAAGACGATCGGTGATTATGTCGCCGCTGCCCTACCGCCCGATGCCGGCCCGACCGGCCCGTCTCTTGTTGCAGCCCAATTGTCGGTGGTCGGCCTGACGCCGGACCGCGGCGTCGAAGGCCTGTCGGGCGGCGAGGCACGCCGCGCCGATATCGCCCGCGCCCTGGTCTCGGACGCCGAAGTGCTGCTGCTCGACGAGCCGACCAACCATCTCGATATGCCGACCATCGAATGGCTGGAAGGCGAACTGTCGGGCTTCAAAGGCGCACTTCTGGTGATCAGCCATGATCGTGCCTTCCTGCGCAAGGTTTCGCGTCAGACCTTCTGGCTGGATCGCGGCACCGTCCGCCGCCTCGAGAAGGGTTATGATTCCTTCGAGGAATGGCGCGACATCGTGCTGGAGGACGAGGCCAAGGAAATCCACAAGCAGGAAAAAAAGCTGCAAGTGGAAATGAAATGGATGCGGGAGGGCATCTCGGCCCGGCGCAAGCGCAACATGGGCCGTGTGCGCGCGCTTCAGGATCTGCGCCAGAACATCAACGATCGCGTTTCGGTGCAGGGGTCGGCTAAGCTCGAACTCGCAACCGAACAGAGCGGCGGTAGCCTCGCGATCGAAGCCGAACATATTTCTTACGCCCTGGGTGACCGCACGCTGGTGAAGGATTTCTCGATCCGCATCCAGCGCGGTGCCCGTATCGGTCTCGTCGGCCCCAATGGTGTCGGCAAGACCACGCTCTTGCGCCTGCTGACCGGTCATCTCAAGCCAGACAGCGGCCGGGTGCGCCTGGGCGTTGGGTTGGAGCCGCTTTATTTCGACCAGAATCGCGATCAGCTCGACCCCGAAGCCACGCCCTGGCAGGTTCTGTGCGAAAGTGGCGGCGACAGCGTAACGGTCAATGGCACCAAGAAGCATGTCGTCGGCTATTTGAACGAATTTCTCTTCGCCAACGAACAGGCGACCATGCCGGTCAAGGCGTTGTCGGGCGGCGAGAAGAACCGTCTGCTGCTGGCTAAGCTCTTCACCAAGCCCTCGAACCTGGTGATCCTCGACGAACCGACCAATGATCTCGATATGGAAACGTTGGATCTGCTCCAGGAAGTGTTGGCGGATTACGGCGGCACTGTCCTGGTCGTCAGCCATGATCGCGATTTCCTCGACCGCACCGTGACCGCGACGCTGGCGACCGACGGTGACGGTGTCTGGGAACTCTATGCCGGTGGCTATTCCGATCTGGCCCAGCAGCGCGGCGAGATCGCCAAGGTGGAAAAAGCCAAACCCAAAGCGTCGGCCCCCAAAGAAGATAAGCCTGCCGGCCCACGCGCCAAACTCTCCTATAAGGATCAGCGCGAACGCGACCTGCTGCCCGAGACGATGGCCAAGCTTGAAAAGGAAATCGCCAAGCTCCAGGAAAAGCTGGCCGACCCCGCCTTCTACGGCAAGGACCCGGCAGGTTTTGCGAAATCCTCCGAACGCTTGGAGGCCGCGCAGAGTGAGTTGGCCACTGGCGAGGAACGCTGGCTGGAACTCGAAATGTTGGCCGAAGAGCTGGCGGCGAACAAATGAGCCTTGCCGTTCACCGCCGTCGCGCGCATTTCTAGCCCATGAACCTGCTTTTCTTCGGCGATATCGTCGGTCGCGCCGGGCGCGACGCCCTCCTTGCCAAACTCCCGGACCTGATGGTCGAGACGTCGGCTGATTTTGTCTGCGTGAATGCCGAGAATGCCGCCGGTGGCTTTGGCCTGACCAAGGATATTGCCGAAAGCCTGTTCGCGGCCGGGGTCGACTGCCTGACGCTGGGCAATCATTCCTGGGACCAAAAGACACTGCTGCAGGAAATCGACCGCGAGCCGCGTATCGTGCGGCCGGTGAATTATCCGCCCGGCACCCCAGGCAAGGGCGCGGCGGTGCTGACCGCACGCAATGGCGGCAAAGTGCTGGTTATCAACGTCATGGGTAGGCTCTTCATGGATCCGCTCGACGATCCATTCCGCAGCATCGAGGCCGAACTCGGCAAACATCGCTTAGGGACCACGATCCAGGCTGGTATCCTCGATATCCATGCCGAAGCGACGTCCGAGAAGATGGCGATGGCGCATTTCTTCGATGGGCGCGTGTCGCTGGCCGTCGGGACCCATACCCATGTCCCCTCCGCCGATACCCAGATCCTAGGTGGCGGCACCGGCTATCAGTCCGATGCTGGCATGTGCGGGGATTACGACAGCATCATCGGCATGAAGAAGGAAGCCGCGATCCTGCGCATGGTCCGCAAGATCCCGGGCGAGCGATTGTCGCCAGCCGAAGGTGAAGGCACCATCTGCGGCGTGCATGTGACGACCGACGATAAGACGGGTCTTGCCACGGCAATTCGTCCGATCCGACGCGGTCCGCGCTTGATCCAAGCCTAAAGCGCGCTATACACGCTACATCTTGAGGGATTCACGAACCGTTCGACCCGTGATAGGGTCGCGGCGCGAATCGTATTACGTTTACGCTCTTAGGACGAAGGTTCATGGCTGGCCATTCCCAATTTAAGAACATCATGCACCGCAAAGGCGCGCAGGACGCCAAGCGGAACAAGATCTTCACGAAGCTCATTCGCGAATTGACGATCTCGGCCAAGACCGGCGCCCCCGATCCGGACATGAACCCGCGTCTGCGCGCCGCCATCATCGCGGCCCGCCAGTCGAACATGCCCAAGGACACCATCGATCGCGCGATCAAACGCGGCGCCGGCGGTGAAGACGGCACGACCTATGATGAAGTCCGTTACGAAGGCTATGCGCCGGGCGGTGTCGCCCTGATCGTCGAAGCCTCGACCGATAATCGTAACCGCACCGCAGGCGACGTGCGCTCGGCCTTCACCAAGGCCGGCGGCGCGCTGGGTGAAACCAATTCGGTCAGCTTCATGTTCGACCGCATCGGCCTGATTGCCTATGACGTCTCGGCCGCTGGCGCCGATGCGATGTTCGAAGCGGCCCTCGACGCCGGCGCCGACAATGTCGAAAGCGACGACGTCAGCCACGAAATCACCTGCGCGCCCGATGATCTGTCGACCGTGCGCGACGCGCTGGAAGCCAAGTTCGGCACGCCCGGCACGGCGAAGCTTTCCTGGCGTGCCCAGACTCTGATCGGGGTCGAAGGGGACGCGGCCGAAAAGCTCTTCAAGCTGGTCGAAGCCCTGGAAGACCTTGATGACGTCAATAGCGTCATCGGCAATTTCGAGGTCAGCGAAGAAACCCTCGCCAAGTTGGCAGGCTAGGGCGAGGCCCCGGCGGTGCGTCTCCTGGGGCTCGATCCCGGCTTGCAGCGCACCGGCTGGGGCGTCATCGACGTCGATGGCGGCAAGCTGACTGGGATCGCCTGCGGAACCCTGAAGTCCGATCCCGAACGGCCGCTGGCCGACCGTCTGGCCCAGCTTTATGAAGGGCTGCTGGCGGTGATCGAGGAATGGCGCCCAGCACGGGCGGCGGTGGAAGAGACCTTTGTGAACGTCAATCCGGCATCGACCTTGAAACTGGGGCAGGCACGCGCCGTGTCCCTGTTGGTGCCGGCACGGGCAGGGCTCTATGTTGCCGAATATGCTACCAAGGCCGTGAAGAAGGCCGTGGTGGGCGGCGGCGGCGCCGATAAGAAGCAGATCCAATATCTCGTCGAACGGCTGCTGCCGGGCATGGTGATCAAAGGCGCGGATGCCGCTGATGCGCTGGCCGTCGCCATCTGCGATGCCCACCACCTGCAAAGCCTGCGGGCGACCATGGCGCTCAGTTTGAAGACACCCGCGATCAAGCCGGTTGCCGAACTGAGGATTCGTCCTGCGGTGGTGAAACCCCTGGCCGCCGTTCGCTTGGATGATCTCGCGGCGTCCTTGCGGGCCGACATGGTCGGGGAAGACGACGCATGAGTGAGGCGACCGAACTGCGCGCGATGTACGACCCTGCCGCCGTCGAGACTCTGGGCCGGATGGTGGCTGCCGCCCATCCTGATTTTCCGGTTGCCCGCTTTGTGGCCGAGGTGGTGGCCGATTTGCCGCCGCTTTCCCTGATGGAACGCGCCCAGCGCATCGCCGATGGGTTCCGCGCTCATCTGCCCCAGGATTATCCGGCGGCGCTTGCGATCCTGCTGGCCAGCCTGCCGAAGGTCGCGGCCGAAGAAGGCAGCTTCCGCTTCCTGCCGTTCCTGAACTTCGTCAGCCGCAATGGCCTGTCGCATCCCGAAGTGTCGCTGGATGCCATCGCCATCATGACTCGGCATTTCACCGCCGAATTCGATATCCGTCCCTTCATCGTCAAACACCCGGACCTCACTTGGGCGCGCATTCATGCCTGGTCGAAGAACCCGGATTGGCGGGTGCGGCGCCTTGCGACCGAAGGCATCCGGCCGCGTCTGCCCTGGGGCATGCGCCTCAAAGACCTGGTGAAAGATCCGGCGCCGGTCCGCCCGATCATCGATCTGCTGCACAACGATCCGCACGATTCTGTGCGCCGCTCTGCCGCTAATAGCCTCAATGATATTGCCAAGGATCACCCGGATCTGGCGGTCGAGATCGCGCGCGGCTGGACGACCAAATGGGAAGTGCGCCACGCCCTGCGCACCCTGGTGAAGAAGGGCCATCCTGGCGCCCTGAGCCTCTTAGGCTTTGGCGGCGGCGATGCGCTGGATCTCACGGGTTTCACCCTGGCGCCACCGGTGGTGATCTATGGCCAGGGGCTGGAGTTCGCTTTCACCCTGACCAGCCGCGAGGCGCAGGCGGTGGAGCTTTCCATCGATTACGCCATCCATCATCGCAAGGCCAACGGCCAGCTGGCGCCCAAGGTCTTCAAGCTGACGAGTAAGCGCCTCGCGCCTGGCGAAAGCATCAGCCTCGCCAAGCGCCACGCGATACGCCCCATCACCACCCGGGTCTATTACCCCGGCGAACATCGGGTCGAGATTCTGGTGAATGGCCGCAGTCTCGGCATTCAGGATTTCATATTGGAGATGGCGGGATGATCGCCTGGCTTTCCGGCATCGTTCGGGATCTCTCTGCCGCCAATGCGGTGATAGACGTCAATGGCGTCGGCTATCTGGTTGGCTGTTCGGGCCGCACCCTTGGCCGCCTGCGCCTGGGTGGCCCGGCCGAGATCCATGTCGACACGCATGTCTCCGAAGACGCCATTCGCCTGTTCGGGTTCCTGGAGACCGAAGAACGCGACTGGTTCCGCCTGCTGCAGACCGTTCAGGGCGTCGGCGCGCGCGTTGCGCTGTCGGTCCTCACTGCGCTCACCCCGGCTCAATTGGCTGCCGCCATTGCCTCGGGTGACAAAGCGATGCTGGGCCGTGCCGATGGCGTCGGGCCGAAACTCGCCCAGCGCCTTGCGGCGGAACTGAAAGACAAAGCCGGCAATCTGGCGCTCGGCGCTGCCCTGCGCACCCAGCCGGTCACGGCCGGCGCCAAGGATGCCAAGCCGGTTGCGGCCGACGACAAGCTTTTGACCGATGCCACCTCGGCCCTCGTCAATCTCGGCTATGGTCGCGCCGATGCCTATACCGCCGTCGCCAAGGCCGCCTCGGCTGGTATCGATAATCTCGACAAGTTGATCCCCGCCGCGCTTAAGGAACTGATGTCTTGAGCGAAGAGCGCGAAAACCGCCTGCTGGACCCGAGCATCGCTGAAGGCGGCGAGGCAGCGCTGCGTCCGGCGCGGCTCGAGGATTTCACCGGCCAGAAGCAGGTGCGCGAAAACCTGCGCGTTTTTGTCGAGGCGGCAAAATCGCGTGAAGAAGCCCTCGATCACGTGCTGCTGTCCGGCCCGCCGGGCCTCGGCAAGACCACGCTGGCGCAGATCGTCTCGCGCGAACTCGGCGTCGGGTTCCGCGCGACTTCCGGTCCGATCATCGCCAAGGCCGGCGACCTGGCGGCGATCCTTACGAACCTTCAGCCGCGTGATGTGCTGTTTATCGATGAAATCCATCGTCTCAGCCCGGCGGTCGAAGAAATCCTCTATCCCGCGATGGAGGATTTCCAGCTCGACCTGATGATCGGCGAAGGGCCGGCCGCGCGCTCGATCCGCATCGATCTGCCGCCCTTCACCCTAGTGGGCGCGACGACCCGCGCGGGTCTGCTTACGACCCCGCTGCGCGACCGCTTCGGCATTCCCCTGCGCCTCACCTTCTATACGCCGGAGGAACTGACCGGCATTGTCGCGCGCGCCGCGCGCCTGCTGGATTTCGACCTTAGCCGCGATGGCGCCCATGAAGTGGCGCGTCGCTCGCGCGGCACCCCGCGTATCGCCGGTCGCCTGCTGCGCCGCGTCCGCGATTTCGCCGCCGTCGCGGGCGTTTCGCCGGTCGATGCGCGCGCCGCCGATGCCGCGCTCAACCGCTTGGAAGTCGATCAATTGGGCCTCGATGCCCAGGACCGCCGCTATTTGAAGGCGATGGCCGATGTCTATCAGGGCGGGCCGGTCGGGGTCGAAACCATGGCGGCTGTTCTGTCCGAACAGCGCGACACCCTGGAAGAAGTGGTGGAGCCCTACCTGATGCAGCTCGGCATGCTGATGCGCACCCCGCGCGGCCGCATGCTGGCCCCCAATGGCTGGCAGCATCTCGGGATGGAGCCACCCCGTACTTACACCGCCCAATATGACTTGCTGGGAGGCGAGACCACCAATGACGAATGAACCGCAGACCGGCACCCTCAACGAGGGCGAACACCGCTATCCGGTGCGGGTCTATTACACCGATACCGATGCCGGTGGTGTCGTCTATCACGCAACATATTTGGCGTTTGCCGAGAAGGCGCGCGCGGAAATGCTGCGCTGCGCCGGGGTGCATGAGACCCGTAGCCTGATGGATGGCGGTACGGCTTTTGTTGTGCGTCACGCTGCGATTGATTATCAAGCACCGGCAAGACTCGATGAGGCATTGGTCGTCGTGTCGCGCATCACGCAACTTGGCGGGGCAAGTCTGACGATCGAGCAGAAAGTCCAGCGAGACGACCGTGATTTAGTCACAATTATCGTGCGACTTGTCTGCATCGATTCCCGCTTCCAGGCGGTTCGGGTGCCCCAGGCGCTGCGCGATGCGTTCACGCCCTTTATTGCGGCAGCGGTTTGATGGGCGGCTTGTCGCCGTTCGTGGAAGGAAGGTCAGAGGTAAATGCAAGGTACTGTTGATCCGTCGGCACTGGCAGGCGCAGCCCCCGTGCATGATCTGTCGATGATCGGTCTGTTCCTGCAGGCAGATCTCGTCGTCAAATTGGTGATGTTGTCCCTGGTCTTCGCTTCGGTCTGGAGCTGGGCGATCATCATCGACAAGCTCCTCAAGATCCGTCGCCTGACCGAACAGGCCGAACAGTTCGAAGAAGCTTTCTGGTCGGGCGGCAGCCTGGAAGAACTCTACGACCGGATCGGTAATCGCCCGATTGACCCCATGAGCGCGGTTTTTGCCGCCGCCATGCGCGAATGGCGTCGCTCTGCCCAGCGCGGCATTGGCGGCCATGCCGGTAGCCTGCAGCAGCGTATCGAGCGTGTGATGTCGGTGACCGTCGGGCGCGAGATGGATCGCTTGGAAAAATGGACGCCGTTCCTGGCCTCGGTCGGCTCGACCGCGCCCTTCATCGGCCTCTTCGGGACCGTCTGGGGCATCATGAATTCCTTCTCGGCCATCGCCGCCTCGAAGAACACCAGCCTTGCGGTCGTCGCGCCCGGTATCGCCGAAGCGCTGTTCGCAACCGCCATCGGCCTTGTGGCCGCGATCCCGGCGGTGCTGGCCTACAACAAGATCTCGACCGATATGGCCCGCTATGCCAATCGGCTGGAGAATTTCGCGGCCGAATTCGGCTCCATCCTGTCGCGTCAGCTTGATAGCGCGCGCACGGCGGCCGAATAGATGGGCGCGTCCCTCAATACCGGTGGCGGTCATCGTCGCGGCGGGCGTCGCTCTGCCCGTCCGATGGCCGACATCAATGTGACGCCGATGGTCGACGTCATGCTGGTGCTGCTGATCGTCTTCATGGTGGCAGCACCGCTGATGACGGTCGGCGTGCCGGTCGATCTGCCCAAGACCAATGCGTCCGCCCTGAATGAACGGGTTGAACCGCTGACCATCTCCGTCAATGCCGAAGGCAAGATCTACGTGCAGGAGATGGAAGTTCAGGCGAACGAGCTGGGCCCGCGTCTGCAGGCGATCACCGCCAATAAGCCGGACACCACGATCTATGTACGCGGCGACAAGGGCATCAACTACGGCCGCGTGATGGAAGTCATGGGCCTCGTCGCCTCGGCCGGCTTTGCCAAGGTCTCGCTGATCGCGGAAACCGCCGGCGGCGCAACCACGCCCAAGACCCGATAAGAGGTCTGGCGTTTATGATGAAGTCTCGGAAGGGTAGGGCGCGGGTAAAATGAAGCAGTCGGCGATCTTGTCGACCACGCTGCATGCGCTGCTGATGGTGGTGGTAATCTTCGGACTGCCGTTCGTTCGGCCGGTCGATGTCGTGGAGCCGCCGTCGATCCAGGTCGACGTCATCAATATTTCGGACATGCCGAACGCGGCCCCGAACAATCCGACGGCCTCCAAGACGCCGCCGACCCCGACGCCGCAGCCGCCCAAGGACGAGCCTCCGCCCAAGCCGGAGGTGTTGACGCCTGAGCCTGTGGCGCCGCCCCCGCCGCCCGAACCGCCCAAGCCGAAGGTCGAAGAACCCCCTCCGCCGCCTCCGCCCCCGCCGCCGACTCCCAAGCCGCCCGAACCGGTGCCGCCCCCGCCTGCCCCCAAGCCGCCGGAGCCGAAACCGGAACCGCCTAAGCCCGAGCCGAAGCCGGAACCCAAACCGGAACCGAAGCCCGAGCCGAAGAAGGAAGAGCCGAAAAAGCCGGAACCTCCCAAGGAGGAGCCGAAGAAGCCGGAGCCGCCGAAGCAGGAAGTCAAAAAGCCTGAACCGAAGAAGGACGACTTCTTCGACATGATGAATAATGCGGTGAAGACCCCGGCCAAGCCGGCGACGCCCACCCCGACGCCGCCCAAGCCCGTTGCCGGTCCCCCGCAGCAGCAGGTGGCTCAGGGCACGCCCAGCGCGCCGAAGTCCGTCGGCCCGTCAAACCCGGAGCGCCCTCTCTCGCGTTCGGAAGAGCAGGGGGTCCTTGCGGCTCTGAAACCTTGCTGGAATCCAGATATGGGCATGGCGAACGCCAAGGAGTTGGCGGTCGAGGTGCGGATTTTCCTCAACAAGGACGGTTCTGTTAAGAATGCTGAGCTTGTTGATCCGTCATGGGCCCGTCGTTCGGCTCAGCATGCCAGTGCTGCGTCGCGCGCTTTGCGAGCTCCCATGAACATGCAATGCAATAAGCTACCGGTCCCGCCGGGTCAGTACGACTCTATGATCGTCGTCTTTGATCCTAAGGAATTGTGATCCGGTAGCGCTTGAGCTTATCTTGCCCGAATATAGCCATTTGCCTTTGCTATCAGGCGTGTATAAACCCGTTTCCATTGACTTCGACTTCGACACGAAGGATCAGGGCCTATGATGCGTGAACCGACCGTCCAACTCTGGCGCCGCGCTGTCGCCGGTGCCGCGCTTGTGGTTGCAATGGCGGCCGGGCTTGCCGCTCCGGCATCTGCGGAACCTCGAATCGTTCTGACGCAGGGCGATGTTCAGCCCATGCCGATCGCCGTGACGAACTTCGTCAGCAATGACAATCTGGGTCGCGATGTCGCCGGTGTGATCGCCGCCGATCTGGAGCGCTCGGGCCTCTTCCGCCCCATCGATCAGGGGGCTTTTGTCCAGAAACCCGAAGAGATCGGTACCAGCCCGCGCTTTGCCGACTGGCGCCTGATCAATGCCCAGGCCCTGGTGAATGGCGCGGTTGCGGTGCAGCCGGATGGTCGCTTGCGCATCGAGTTCCGCCTGTGGGACGTTTATGGCGAAGCCCAGATGGAAGGCCAGGCGCTGATGGCGCTGAACGCCCAGGGCTGGCGCCGCGCGGCGCATAAGGCCGCCGATTTCATCTATAAGCGTCTGACCGGCGAAGAAGGTTATTTCGATACCGAAATCGTCTTTGTCGCTGAAAAAGGCCCGGCCACCCGCCGCATCAAGCAGCTGGCGATCATGGACCAGGATGGCGCCAACCTGCGCCTCATCACCCCAGACGAACGCGTGACGGCGCTGACTCCGCGCTTCTCGCCGGCTGCCCGTGAAGTGACCTACATGGCGTACTTCAACGAAAAGCCGCGTGTTTATATCCAGAACATCTCGACCGGCCAGTTCGAAATTCTCGGCGATTTCCCGGGCATGACCTTTGCCCCGCGCTTCTCGCCCGATGGCCAGAAGGTCGTGATGTCCTTTGCCCAGGGCGGCAATTCCGACATCTATACGATGGATCTGCGCACCCGCCGCTCGACCCGTCTGACCGAGCATCCCTCGATCGATACCTCGCCCTCCTATTCGCCGGACGGCAATCGGATCGTCTTCAATTCGGATCGCGGCGGCACCTCGCAGCTCTATGTCATGAATTCCGATGGTTCGGGAACTCAGCGCATCTCGCCCTCGGGCTCGGCACGCTACATGACCCCGGTCTGGTCGCCGCGTGGTGACTATATCGCCTTCACCAAGCAGGCCCAGGGCCAGTTCTCCATCGGCATCATGAAGCCCGATGGTACTGGCGAGCGTATTCTTTCGACCTCTTACCTCGACGAAGGCCCCACCTGGGCGCCGAACGGCCGCGTTCTGATGTTCTTCCGTCAGAGCCCGTCGGACGGGTCGGGCCGTGGCGGTGCGTCGCAGCTGGTGACCGTCGATGTGACTGGCCGCAACCTGCGCACCCTGGTCACCCCGATGGATGCCTCGGACCCGGCCTGGAGCCCGGCCCTGCCGAACTAACCGGGGGTTTACCTACAATCTTAAGGACATGGAGGGCGAAATGCCCTCCATGTCTTATGTGCAGACTGCTTAAGCTTATGCTGCATATCTGGCCGTCCTTCGCGCTCGAAGGGCGGCCTTTTTCGTCTGTATGACAGGCGGATACAGGCTTTCAGCCCCCGTGGGGCAAAGGGGCTGTCGATACGGCAACTGCCTATGGCCCAGGCAAAGATCCAGGCTTTCCTAGGGTTTGTTCTCGGAGCCACGCGGCTGCGATCGGTGTTTTCAGGGAAATTGACGGCATTTGAATTAACGATGCGGAAATATGGGCTTATGCAACCTTTGCGGGCTTGTCACAGGTTTTGAGGAGCGTTGCCAGACTTGGAGCCCCTTGATTCTCTAGGAGAAAATGGTATATTCCGCCCCGTTTTGGATCGGAACGTTGCGGCGGGGACACACCTGTTCAAGTTTTGCAACAATCCGGAGCAAATCTTCCTTGTCCGCGTTCCCAAACCGCGTAACTTAAACGTCAGCCTACAGAGCTGAGGGGTCTCATAACATGCGCATTTCCTTGCTGCCCGTTGCCGCCGCTGCCCTCCTTCTCGCTGCTTGCGAGTCGGACCCGGCGACCACCACCACCACCACGCCGACTGCTACCGCCACTGCTCCGACCGCCACCACTGGCATTAAGGCCGGCTCGCTGGAAGATTTCCGCGTGAACGTTGGCGACCGCGTCTTCTTCGGCTACGACAAGATCGACCTGTCGGCCGACGCTCGTCGTACCCTGGAACGTCAGGCTGCCTGGCTGAAGCAGTACGGTTCGGTCCGTGTTGTGATCGAAGGCCATGCCGACGAACGCGGCACCCGCGAATACAACCTGGCGCTCGGCGAACGCCGCGCCAACGCCCAGAAGGATTACCTGGTTGCCCTGGGCATCCCGGCAGCCCGTCTGTCGACCGTCTCGTACGGTAAGGAACGTCCGGCCGTTCTCGGCTCGAACGAAGCCGCCTGGTCGCAGAACCGTCGCGGCGTTTCGGTTCCGCAGGTTCAGTAGTCTTAGCTTCATTCCGCGTCCTTGCGACGCGGAAGGCTTTGCTGCAAAAGGCGCCGGATGGGCAACCATCCGGCGTTTTTTTATGCCTAGAAGGTCGGCCTCAAGGGCCGCCGACCCTGGCGGGCGTGATGTTTTTGCCCTGGCACGCAAAAATAGAATGAGGTGCGGCGGCCGGTCTTTATTTTGTCACAAGGCTTAGTTGAAGTGGCGGTATTGAACCTAAGGGTTGTGCCCGCGATGACATTGAAGCCTTTGCTCCTGCTGCTGCCCGTTCTTCTTTCTGCCTGCGATTATAACGATCCGCCGGTTGTCGTTTCTGATGTTGTGATGTCAGAGACCAACCCTTCCTGCGGTTGTCGGCAGGGCGGTTCGCTGGAAGATTTTCGCGTCAATGTCGGCGACCGCACCTTCTTTGCCTATGACAGTATCGAGCTGTCGGCCGATGCCCGGCGCACCCTGGAACGGCAGGCCGCCTGGCTGAAGCAATATGGGTCGGTCCGCGTGGTGATCGAAGGTCACGCCGACGAGCGCGGCACCCGCGAATATAACCTCGCCCTGGGTGAGCGCCGCGCCAGCGCCCAGAAGGATTATCTGGTGGCGCTTGGTATCGCGCCGGCGCGCCTAGAAACCGTCTCCTACGGCAAGGAGCGTCCGGCGGTTCCTGGCGAGAACGAGGCCGCCTGGTCCCAGAACCGTCGTGGCGTTTCGGTTCCGCAGGTTCAGTAACTCCGGCCTCAGCCTGCCCTTCCTGATCAAATCCCGAGGTTGTTGTCATGACGTTGAAGCCTAAAAGCCTGCTGCTGTTGCCTGTCTTGTTCGTTGCCGCCTGTGGTACCGCCCCAACGGCGGATGTCGGGCCGCAGGGAGAGGCTGTGCCCACCTGTGCGACGACGTGCGGCGGGCGCGGCATCAAGGCGGGCTCGCTGGAAGATTTCCGCGTCAATGTCGGCGACCGCACCTTCTTTGCTTACGACTCTGTCGAGCTCTCGGTCGATGCTCGCCGCACCCTGGAACGTCAGGCTGCCTGGCTGAAGCAATTTGCCTCGGTCCGCATGGTGATCGAAGGCCATGCTGATGAGCGTGGTACTCGCGAATATAACTTGGCGCTTGGGGAGCGCCGGGCGATTGCTCAGCAGGATTATCTGGTTGCCCTTGGAGTCGCGCCGCAGCGGTTGTCCACCATCTCCTATGGCAAGGAGCGCCCTGCGGCCGTCGGCGCCAATGAAGCGGCCTGGCTGCAGAACCGCCGCGCGGTTTCTGTGCCGCAGCAGGTGCAATGATGGGCACGCGAGTGCCGCTCGCCCTCGGATTGGCGGCCTTTGTGCTGGCAGCCTGCGAGATCGAGAGCAGTTGTGCCTGCAGCATCACGAGCGCCAAGGCGCAATCGGGTATCAAGGCCCGCTTCGTCGAGGATGGCGAGGGCGTGCGCGATCGGATTTTCTTTGCCTATGACCAATCGAGCTTGTCGCTTGATGCGCGTCGCATGTTGGAATGGCAAGCGGGCTGGCTGCGCGAAAATCCGGCTGCTCGGGTGGTGATCCAGGGGCACGCGGACGAGTTCGGCACGCGTGAGTATAATCTGGCCTTGGGTGACAAGCGGGCGGCTGTGGCACGCGAGTATCTCGTCGCGCTTGGCATTGCGCCCGATCGTCTCTCCACCGTGTCCTACGGCAAGGAACGCCCGGCGGTCCTGGGATCGAACGAGGCGGCTTGGAGCCAGAATCGGCGGGTGCAATCGATAGTGTTGCAGAATTGAGCGATCAGGTCATGGGCCGGTAAGTCTTCGTTTTTGATTCTTCATCGGCCCCGTTGCCGATTACTTTTGCCGATCCCTGGCGTATGACGGTCCGAATCAAAATCGGTTACCGATGAGTCGAGATTCATCAATGACTTGCCAGCTGACTCCTGACGTTGTATGTCATACGCGAATTTCTTATGTCGATGGGCGGTATTATCTTGGTTTTGCCATGATCTGCCCGTTTTCTTGAACCCCGAACGACCCCCCTCTATCTCTTAGCGTCCTCGGAGCGCCCTGATCCATGATTCGTCGTCTGTTGCTTGTTGCTGCTGCTTCGCTTGCACTTGCTGCCTGCTCCGACCCTGAGCCGACCAACAATGGCGGTAACCTCAATACGGGCGGCACTCAGGGTGGCCTTGGTTCGGGCAGCATGTCGTCGAACCCGCTGGGTGGCGTGTCCGCTCAGGCGTTGGCCGCCGCCAAGGCCGATTGGGCGCAGACTTTCCAGTCCTCGGGCCGTGATCGTGTGTTCTATGGCACCGACAGCATCTCGATCGATGCCGCCGCCCAGCAGACGCTGACCCAGCAGGCCGATTGGCTGCGCCGCAACCCGGGCATCCGCTTCATGGTCGAAGGCCATGCCGACGAACGCGGCACCCGCGAATATAACCTGGCGCTCGGCGCCCGCCGTGCTCAGTCGGCCCGCGATTATCTCGTCTCGCTCGGCATCGCTGAAAACCGTCTGGAAACCGTGTCTTATGGCAAGGAACGTCCGGACGCCGTTGGCAACAACGACAGTGTCTGGGCGCGTAACCGCCGCGCCGTCTCGGTCCCGACGAACTAAGCGGGGACGCGACAGATTATCCGCAAAGGCCCCGTCCCCACGACGGGGCCTTTGTTTTGCCGAAAATACGCGGTATGTCACACAGATCCATTGTCCGCTGGAGAGTTCGCAGAATGCGCCACGCCCGCCTGATTTCCACCGTTGCATTGACCGCCCTGTTGATGGCGCCGGCGGCTTTTGCCGACGATGTCGCCTCGATGCAGCGCGCATCGATCGAGGCGGGGCAACGTCTGGCCGCTTTGCAGACCGAAACCGAAGAGCTGCTGGCCCAGGTGCCGCCGCAGGGCGATATCCCGGTCACGGCGCAGCTCACCATCCGCATCCAGCAGATGGAAGGCGAGATCCGCCAGCTGACCGGCCAGATCGAAGAGCTGAATTATAATCTTCAGCAGATGAAGACGAAGAACGACCGCTTCCAGAGCGATGCCGAGTTTCGCCTGAACGAGCTGGAAAAGAAGGCGATGGAGGCTTCTGCCGCTGCTCCGGCTGCCACGGGCGCTGTGGCGCCGGCTGCTGCGGCCACCACCGCGCCGCGCCCGCTCGGGCCGGGGCAGGTGGCAACGCCGGCCGCGCCGACTCCGCTGGCCGGGACGGCTCCGGGGGCACCGCCGCGTGATCTGGGCTCGGTTCCTGCCGGCAGCGCCACTGCGCCGGTGCAATTGACCCCGCCGGGTACCGCTGCCCCAGCAGCCGCTGCTGCTGCTGCGCCTGCTGCTGCCGCAGTCAAACTGCCGGCCGGGTCGACCAAGGCGCAATATGAATATGCGTTCGAGTATGTGAAGAAGCAGGAATATGCCTCGGCCGAATCGGCTCTCCGGCAGTTCGTGACGACCAACCCGAACGACGAGCTGGCGGGCAACGCTCAATATTGGCTGGGCGAGACTTATTACGTTCGTGGCTCCTATCAAGAGGCTGCCCAGCAGTTCCTGACCGGCTATCAGAAATATCCCAAAAGCCCGAAGGCTCCGGATAACCTTCTGAAGCTCGGCCTGTCGCTGGCCAATACCGGCAAAGCCAAGGAAGCTTGCGCCGCCTATGGTCGCTTCACTTCGGAATATGCCAATGCGTCCGAATTCTTGAAGCGCCGCGTGCGGGAAGAACGCCAACGCCTCGCCTGCACCTGACCATGAGGGCGCCGGGCTGGTTTGCCACCCGGATGCAGCAGATCGGGGGATTTGAAAAAGCCCCCCATCTGGCTGTTGCCGTGTCCGGCGGTCCGGACTCGATGGCTCTGTTGGCCCTGGTGGCCAATTGGGTCAAGGATAACGGCGGCCAGGTGACGGCCCTAACGGTCGATCACGGCCTGCGGGCCGAAGCAGCGGCAGAAGCCGCCGGTGTGGCTGTCTGGTGCCGCACCCAAGGCATTGCCCATGAGACCCTCCCTCTCGGCCTTGCGGGGATCGAGGGCAATATTCAGGCGACCGCCCGCGAGGGGCGCTATGACGCGCTCGAAGCCTGGTGCGCTCAGGCCGGCGTTTTGCACCTTCTGCTGGCCCATCATCGTGACGATCAAGCCGACACCTTTTTGCTGCGTCTGGGCCGGGGCAGCGGCCTCGATGGGCTTGCTGCCATGGCAGTAGAGACCACGCGTGTCTCTTGCCGCCTGCTGCGGCCTCTGCTCGACGTGGATCAGGCGATGCTGGCGATGGTTGCCCAAGATCTGCCGACAGTGTGCGATCCCTCCAACAGCGACCGCCGTTTTACACGCGTCCGGGTACGGGCGGCAGCGCCTCTCCTACACGACCTGGGGCTGACGCCCGAGCGCCTCGCGCAAACGGCAGATCATTTGGCCCGTGCGGGGCAGGTGGTGGATCAGGCCGTCGACCGAGCGGTGCTGCGCTATGTGCGACCGCATCCGGCGGGCTTTGTCTGGCTCGACCCACAGTGCGCGAAGGCGGAGGCGCCCGAGGTTGCTTTGCGCCTGCTCGCGCGCCTATCGACCTGGGTCGGCGGAGCGGACTATCCGCCGCGTTTTGACCGGTTGGAGCGGGCTTTGGCCGCGCTGAAAGCTGGCGAGGGGAAGGAGCGCACCCTGGGCGGTGCGCTCTGGATTCCGCGGGACGGCCGGTTGCTGGTCTGCCGGGAACCGGGGAAAGTGGCGCCGCGTCTCAGCTTGCAGGAACCGCAGGTCTGGGACGGGCGTTTTTCTGTCGAAGAGCCGGCTCCGGCCTGGTCGATCGGCGCTTTAGGGGGGGAGGCAGCGGGCTTGCGGGCAAAAAGTCGGTGGCCTTCGCTGGTATTACAGGGGTTGCCTGTCTTGCGGATGCTTGACGGCTCCCGTTCTGTCCCCCACTTGTCATTGCATGATGGGCAGTCGGCTCCGCCGGTCCGCCATACTCCGCCACGCCGCCTTGTCGAAGGCGTCTGGTCGTAGAAGGGGACAGGGCGGCATCGGGCTGCTAAACTGTTCGCAAGTTTGCGAACGTGGAAGGTCGAAAGGTCAACAGACCGTGAATAATTTCGGGAAGAATCTGGCGCTCTGGGTCATCATCTGCTTGTTGCTGGTGGCGCTGTTTAATCTTTTCAACGGCCCGGGCAAAACCGCGGGCTCGCCGATGTCCTATACTGATTTCCTGGGCGAGGTTGAGCGCGGTCGGATCACCGAGGTTAAGATCCAAGGCAACAATATCCTGGCAACCCAGGCGGATCAGAAGCCGATCTCCGTCTATGCCCCGAACGACCAGCAGATGGTCGAACGGCTGATCAGCCGCGGTGTTCGGATCACAGCTGAACCGCTGCAGGATGGCGGCGGGATCTGGGGTCAGCTCTTGAACTGGTTCCCGATGCTGCTCTTTATCGGCGTGTGGATCTTCTTCATGCGTCAGATGCAGTCGGGCGGCGGCAAGGCCATGGGCTTTGGCAAGAGCCGGGCGCGCTTGCTGACCGAAAAGGTCGGCCGCGTCACTTTCGATGACGTCGCTGGTATCGAAGAAGCCAAGGGCGAACTGTCCGAAATCGTCGAATTTCTGCGCGATCCCCAGAAGTTCCAGCGTTTGGGCGGCAAGATTCCGAAGGGCGTGCTGCTGGTCGGCCCGCCGGGTACTGGTAAGACCTTGCTGGCCCGCGCTATTGCTGGTGAAGCAAACGTCCCGTTCTTCACGATCTCGGGTTCCGACTTCGTTGAAATGTTCGTCGGTGTCGGCGCCAGCCGCGTCCGCGACATGTTCGAACAGGGTAAGAAGAACGCTCCCTGCATCATCTTCATCGACGAAATCGACGCCGTCGGTCGCCATCGTGGTGCCGGTCTTGGCGGCGGTAACGACGAACGCGAACAGACCTTGAACCAGCTGCTGGTCGAGATGGACGGTTTTGAGGCGAATGAGGGCGTGATCCTGATTGCCGCCACCAACCGCCCCGATGTGCTGGATCCGGCCCTGTTGCGTCCGGGCCGCTTCGACCGTCAGGTCGTGGTGCCGAACCCGGATATCGTCGGTCGCGAGCAGATCCTGAAAGTCCATATGCGCAAGGTGCCGTTGGCTCCCGACGTCGATCCGCGCGTGATTGCCCGTGGCACTCCCGGTTTCTCCGGCGCCGATCTCTCGAACCTCGTCAATGAGGCCGCCCTGCTCGCCGCTCGCCGTAATAAGCGTGTCGTCGGCATGAAGGAATTCGAGGAAGCCAAGGACAAGGTCATGATGGGCGCCGAGCGCCGGTCGATGGTCATGTCTGAGAAGGAAAAGGAACTGACCGCCTATCACGAAGCCGGTCACGCCCTCTGCATGCTGCTTGCCCCCGGTCACGAACCGCTGCACAAGGTGACGATCATTCCGCGCGGTCGTGCGCTGGGTGTCACCATGTGGTTGCCGGAACGCGATAAGTACAGCCAGTCGCAGATGGAGCTGGAAGCCCAGCTGACCAGCCTGTTTGGTGGCCGCATCGCCGAAGAACTGATCTTTGGTAAGGAAAACGTCACCACCGGCGCGTCGAACGACATCATGCAGGCGACTCGTCTGTCCCGCAAAATGGTGACCGAATGGGGCATGAGCGACCGGCTGGGCCGCCTGCGTTATTCGGAGAACGAGGAAGAAGTGTTCCTCGGCCATTCCGTGACCCAGCGTAAGAACGTCTCGGATGCCACCGCGCGCATCATCGACGAAGAAGTGCGCCGGATCATCGACGAAGCTGAAACCCGCTGCCACAAGATCCTGACCGAAAATATGGAAGGTCTGCATTCGGTGGCGAAGGCTCTGCTGGAACATGAAACCCTGTCGGGTGATGAAGTGAAGGCGCTGATGCGCGGCGAGACGATCTTCCGGGATCGTGGCGGCGACGATAGCCCCGCATCGAGTAACCCGCCGCCGACCCGTCGCGGTGCCGTGCCCTCCAGCGGTCCGGATCTCGATCCGTCGCCGCAGCCGGGCGCGGGTGACTAACCCTCACGCCTCTGCTATCTGGAAACGGCCGCCGTCAGGTGGCCGTTTTCTTTTTGCGAGGTACCATGGCGCCGCGTCCCCCGTTTCTGCCGCTTGGTCTGAATGATGCCTCCGAAGCCCCGGCCGATTGGCCGCGCCTTGCCGGCGGCTGGCGCGCCTGTCCGGCGGTGCGGATACCCGAGGGCATCGTAGCGGAAGCAGCCCAGGCGCTGCCGCGCGCTTTCAGCCGCTCTCGCCCGGCTTTCGCGGGCTTTCCGATGGACCAGCCCCTGATCATGGGCATCCTCAATGTGACACCCGATAGTTTTTCGGACGGCGGCGATCGTCAGGAGACGGCGGAGTTTATCGCCCATGGCCGCGCAATGGCCGCCGCCGGGGCGGCGATCATCGATGTCGGGGGCGAATCCACTCGGCCCGATTCGCCACCGGTTGATCCCGCCATCGAAGCCGCCCGGATCATCCCGGTCGTGCAAGAATTGGCGGCAAGTGGGATTGCGGTGTCGATCGATACCCGCCATGCCTCGGTCATGGGGGCGGCGCTGGATGCCGGGGCGCGAATTGTCAATGACGTCTCGGCCCTAACCGACCCCGATGCCCTGCCGCTGGTCGCCAAGCGCCGGGTACCGACCATCCTGATGCATATGCGCGGCACGCCCGCCACCATGCGCAGCCTTGCGGTGTATGAGGATGTTCTGGCCGAGGTCTATGAGGCGTTGGAACAGCGCCTAGCGCTCTGCCGCCGGGCCGGCATGACGGACGATCTTCTCTGCGTCGATCCCGGCATCGGCTTTGCCAAGAATGCCGATCAGAATTATGCGCTGTTGAGCGGCTTGTCGGTCTTCCATGGTCTGGGGGTGCCGGTGCTGCTGGGTGCCTCCCGCAAGCGCTTCATCGATGAAAACCTGCCACCGAAAGATCGGCTGGCGGGGTCGCTAATGGCGGCGGAGGCGGCCTGGAGCGCCGGGGTACAGATCGTGCGGGTGCATGATGTCGCTGAAACCCACCAGGCGCTGACGGTCTGGAAAAAGATCCATCAGCTCTAGGGTCGGTGGTTATGCTTCCAAATAGGATGTAGGCACACTAGCTTCTGTCGGTCTGTTCTGGTGAGTGCAAGTCAATGACGTCGAGCGATATCAAGACCGCAGTCGATCTGGTGAGAAGCCTGCCCTCCAATCCGGAATTGGCGGAAGCCTGCGAGCGTTATATCGACAGGCTCAAGGGCGACAATAACGCCGACTTCTATTCGAACGGCGAGTTCCATTTCCTCAATCGCCTGGCGCCCTTCTGCCAGACGGTCTTCGATGTCGGGGCCTGTGTTGGTGAATGGACCCAGAAGTTTCTGGAACTGAAGCCGGAAGCCGCCGTGCATTGCTTCGAACCCTCGGGTGTCAATCAGGCAAAGCTATTGGAAAATCTGGGCGGTAAGGCCCTCATCAACGGCTTTGCCCTGGGCGAGATGACCGGCGAGCAGACCTTGAGCGTCTTTGCCGAAGCCGGCACCGAACGCTGGGAGCTAGGCTCCCTCTATAACCATCGCAATCCGGTCTTGGGTGATGCGGTCGCGTTCAAGATCCAGGTCGTATCCCTGATGGATTACTGCCGCCAGAATAGGGTCGAACATATCGATCTTCTGAAGATCGATACCGAAGGCGCCGAGATGGATATCTTAAGCGGCGCGCGCGAGATGTTTGCCGAAGGCCGCATCATGGCAGCCCAGATCGAATATGGCGGCACCTGGCTTGCCCCGCGCCGGCAGCTGCGCGATGTGTTCGATCTGCTGGAGGGCCTGCCCTATACAATGGCCAAGCTGATGCCTGACCGTTATATGGTCGTGAAGAACTATTGGCCCGGCCTTGATAGCTATCTCTATTCGAACTGGGTCATTCTCCACGACGATCTCGTCGAAAGCCTGTGAGGTAAGCGTTTGCCCCCCATCGTCGCAGAGATCCAATCGCTGCTAAAAGACGTCCGGCTGGACGATGATCTGGAAATGGCCTGCCTGAAATACGTCCAGCGGGTCCGAAACGACAATAATTTCGACTTTGATGAGAATGGCGAGGCCAATTTCATCGCAATGATGGCGCCGCTCTGCCGCACGGTCTTCGATGTCGGCGCCTGCGTCGGTGATTGGACCCAGAAGATCCTGGCGCAGAAGCCCGATGCCCTGGTGCATTGCTTCGAACCGCTCCCCGCCAATCATCAGGCGCTGGTCCGCACCCTTGGCAAACGGGCGTTTGTGAACGGCTTTGCTCTTGGGGCCCAAACGGGCGAGCTGGCGCTGCATGTCCCGGCCGATCAAGGGTCGGAGAAATGGGAGCTCGGATCGCTCTATAGCCGCCACGCCCCGGATGTCGATTCGCTTACGAAAGTGACGGTGCAGGTCAAGACGCTGGATGAGTACTGTCGGGACCAGGAAATCGGCTGGATCGACCTTCTGAAGATCGATACTGAAGGGGCCGAGATGGATGTGCTGCTCGGCGGGGCCGGCCTATTGACCCGCGGCCGTATCCAGGCTGTGCAATTCGAATATGGCGCCACCTGGCTCGATGCGCGCCGGCAGTTGCGCGATGTGTTCGAGTTTCTGGCCGACAAGCCCTATGCGATCGGCAAGCTAATGCCCAGCGGCTATATGCTGATCGACCGCTATCAACCGATGCTCGACAGTTTCAGCTATTCCAACTGGGTCATTCTGCACCAGGGTCTGCTGGCGGCTTGACCCTGACCGGTTTTCTGCCTTGATCGCAGGCTAACAGCTTTTGCCTCATCCCTTTCCCATCCGCCTGACCGACGAGTAGCCCCAGCATGAGCACTTCCCTGTTTGGAACCGATGGTATCCGTGGGCGCGCCAATACCGAGCCGATGACCGCCGTCACCGCCTTAAAGGTCGCGATGGCGGCCGGCAGTCACTTCCTGTCGGATTCGCAGCGCCGCCATCTCGCGATCATCGGCAAGGATACCCGCTTGTCTGGCTATATGCTGGAGCCGGCTCTGGTGTCCGGCCTCACGTCGGTCGGTATGGATGTCATTATGCTCGGGCCGCTGCCGACCCCGGCGGTGGCGATGCTGACACGATCGATGCGCGCCGATATCGGCATCATGATCTCGGCCTCGCATAACCCGTTTGAAGATAATGGCATCAAGCTCTTCGGCCCGGATGGCTACAAGCTGTCGGACGAGCTGGAGATGAAGATCTCGCGCTCCGTGCTGTCGGACGAGCCGCCAATCCTGGCCCCGCCCGCGAAGCTCGGCCGCGCCCGCCGCCTCGGGGATGAACAGGGCCGCTATATCGAGTTCGTGAAGAACACCTTCCCGCGCGGCCTGGTGCTCGATGGGCTGAAGATCGTCGTCGATTGTGCCAATGGCGCCGCCTACAAGGTCGCGCCGACGGTCCTGCGCGAACTGGGGGCCGAAGTCATTCCGATCGCGGTGACGCCCGACGGCACCAACATCAACCGCGAATGCGGCGCGACCCATACCGCGCTCTTACAGGGGCAGGTAGTTGCCCATGGCGCCCATATCGGGATCGCGCTTGATGGCGACGCCGACCGGCTGATCGTGGTCGATGAATATGGCCAGGTGATCGACGGCGATCAGCTGATGGCCCTCATTGCCGGTCAATGGCATCGCGAAGGCCGGTTATCGGGCAGCGGTCTGGTCGCGACTGTCATGTCGAACATGGGACTGGAGCGCTATCTCGAAGGCATGAAGCTCGAATTGCGCCGCACCAAGGTCGGCGACCGCAACGTGCTCGAAGAAATGCGCCGGGATGGCTTCAATGTCGGCGGCGAGCAGTCCGGGCATATTATCCTGACGGATTATGCAACCACCGGTGATGGTTTGCTTGCGGCTTTGCAGGTTTTGGCGGTATTGGTGACCAGCAAGCAGCCGGTGTCGCGGTTGGCCCGGGTTTTCCAACCCTTCCCCCAAATTCTGAAAAATGTCCGCTTTAAAACCGGTCAGGCGCCGCTGGACGAGGATGAAGTCAAAACCGCAATAGAATCAGCCGAGCATGCGCTGAAGGGAACTGGTAGATTACTCATCCGCAAATCAGGCACTGAACCCTTGATCCGGATCATGGCAGAGGGTGAAGATCAGTCTGTGGTTTCGGACGTGGTTGACCGCTTGTTCGAAGTGGTGGGGCGAGTGGTCTCTCGCTGAAGGCCTCCTGTTTGGTCAATGGGAGGGGAGGGCGTCGAAGTTGACGAGGTTAGGAGAAGCCGATGCGTATCAACGGACGTGTCCTCGTCGTCGCCGGATCTGATTCCAGCGGCGGAACTGGTGTCCAAGCCAATGTGAAGACGATCACGGCGCTGGGCGGTTATGCGACGACCGCGGTGACGGCGCTGACGGCGCGTGACACCAAGGGCACCATGGAGATCTACCCCGTCCCGGCCGCCTTCGTGCAGCAGCAGATGCGTCTGGCCCTGACCGATATCGGCGCCGATGTCATTCACCTGGGCGCGCTCCATACCGCCGAGCTGATCAATGCCGTGACCGATGTGATCGAGGAATTGGCGCCTGGCCTGCCGGTCATCCTGGATCCGGTAGCGGTTACCAAAAGCGGCCGCTCCATGCTGGACCAGGAAGGCATGCGCCACCTGAAGATCCGCCTGCTGCCTATCACCACCTGCATCACCCCCAACCTGCGCGAAGCCGAACTCTTGGCCGGCATGGATATCGACGATCTCGAAACCCGCCGCCATGCCGCGATGATGATGCTGACGCTGGGCGCCAAATCCGTGCTGCTAAAGGGCGGCCATGGTGATGAGGACCCGGTGATCGATCTGCTGGCGACCGAAGACGGCATGACGACGCTCACCTATCCGCGCCAGAGTTCGCGCCATGTTGCCGGTATCGGTTCGACCTTGTCGGCCGCCATTGCCTGCTATGTGGCGCAGGGCAAGCCGATCGTCGAAGCGGTGAAGCAGGCGCGCGGTTATGTGCAGGAATGCATCCGTCAGGCGCCGGGCTATGGCCAGGGCGCGGGTCCGGTCAATCATTCGGTCACCGTGCAACCGATGTCCTTTGCGTAAAGCCCTGATACACTCCTGCCCCAAATAAGGGGGAGGAGCGGATCGATGGGACAGCCGGCTTATGTGATGGACCTGAAGGTCCCGGACGAAGCGACACTACCCGACGACCTGAAGCCTTATTTCCAGAAATGCCGCGATAAACTCGGCCTGGTGCCGAACGTTCTGCAGGCTTGGCTGCTGCGACCGGCAAAGCTCCGGACCTTCATCGCCTCCTATAACGAGCTGATGCTGGGCGACAGCGGGCTCTCCAAGCTTGAGCGCGAGATGATCGCCGTTGCCGTCTCGGCGGTGAACCGCTGCTACTATTGCCTGGTTGCTCATGGGGCGGCCGTGCGACAGCTGTCGGGCGATCCGCAGCTCGGCGAAATGCTTGCCCTGAATTATCGCGTCGCCGAATTACCGCCGCGTCAGCGCGCGATGCTCGATTTTGCCGTAAAATTGACTGAAGAGCCCCATCTGATAAACCGTGAAGACCGCGCTCGTCTGCGCGGTCTTGGATTTACCGACGAAGATATTTTCGACATCTGCGAAGTGGCGGGGTTTTTCAATATGACCAACCGCGTCGCTCATGGTGTCGATATGATGCCCAATCCCGACTATCACGCCATGGCCCGTTAAGGAGAATCGCCGGATGCGCCGTTTGTTTGTTGGCTGCCTCAGTATCCTGGGCCTGCTCTTTTTGCTGACGATCGGGGGCCTTGGCTATGGCGCCTGGTATCTCTCCAAGAGCTTCGATCGGCCAGGCGATCTGCCGGATATCGCGCTGTTGCAGCTGTCCTTGAAGGGCAGCCCGACGGCCGAGGAACGCAGCGGGATCGGCAGTCTGCTGAACGAGGATAGCAGCTCGCTGCGCCATCTCGTGGATGGTATCGATCGCGCGGCCGAAGACGGCCGGGTGCAGGGGCTCTTCGTCGATCTTTCCTCCGCGTCCTTGTCGATGAGCGATGCCGAAGAACTCTCGGGCGCGGTGAAGCGCTTCCGCCGGGCTGGTAAGCCTGCCTATGCCTTTGCCGATACCTTTGGCGAAGTGGGCGACGGCACCGCGACCTTCGTGCTGGCATCGGCGTTTGAGCAAATTTGGATGCAGCCTTCGGGTGAGGTGCGTCTGATGGGGGCGGCGATCGAGCGGCCCTATGTCGCTCAGGCGCTGCGGTTCCTCGGCGTCTCCGTGCGGGTCGATCAGCGTCATGAGTTCAAGGGCTTCTCCGACATCTTCACGGACGAGGCGATGAACCCGGCCTTCCGGGCGCAGATGCAGCGTCTGGTCGATGATATGACGGCCCAGGCCACGGCGGCGGTGGCTGCCGGCCGCAAGCTTGATCCCGATGCGGTGAAGGCCTTGATGGCGGTGGCGCCGCTGCCGGCCCAAGCTGCGATCAACGAGAAGCTGGTCGATCGCGTCGGCTATCGTGCGGAGGCATTGACCACTCTGCAGACCGCCGTCCGCACCTCGACCCTGGTCGATTTCGGACGCTATACCGATGCCGCCGGTAAGCCGCGCGCAATTGCCGCCACCAGCGGCGTCGGGATCGCCGTGATCGAGGCAACGGGGCAGGTCGTGCGCGGGGATGGCGATGCCGGTCCCTTTGGCGAGCAGGCAGGCTTTGCCTCCGAGCGGGTGGCCAAGGCCTTCGCTTCGGCCACCAAGGATCCCAACGTCAAGGCGATCCTGTTCCGCATCGACAGCCCTGGCGGCTCCTACGTTGCTTCCGACACCGTCTGGGCATCGGTCAAGGCGGCCAGGGCCGCTGGCAAGCCAGTGGTGGTCTCCATGGGGCGTCTCGCGGCTTCGGGCGGTTATTTCGCAGCGGCGCCTGCCGACCTGATCGTTGCCAATGCCGGGACCCTCACGGGCTCCATCGGTGTGGCGGGGGGCAAATTCGTGCTCTCGGACCTCTGGGCCAAGCTCGGCATCACCTGGGACCGGGTCGAAGGGGCGCCCCATGCCGCCTCTGAAAGCCCGAACCGCGACTTCACCGCCGAGGAGCTCGCGCGTCAGCAGGAAAGCCTCGATCGGATCTATGCCGATTTCACCCGCAAGGTCGCCGAAGGTCGCAAGATTCCGATCGAAGGCATGGATGCGGTCGCCCGCGGCCGGGTCTGGACTGGGGCACAGGCCAAGGAAATCGGCCTCGTCGATGTCATCGGCGGCTGGCGCGAGGCGGTATGGGAAGCCAAGAAACTCGCCAAGCTCTCGCCCGATCTGCCGGTGCATCTGATCGACTATCCTGAACGGCCGAGCGGCTATGAGCGTGCCAAGCGCCTGCTCTCGACTGTAGAAAAGTCCGGCAGTGCCATGGCGACCATGACCTGGTTCGCCGACCGGTTGCAGCCCTGGTTCGTCCAGAGCGGCGAACTCTCGGCACCGGTGCGGTAGTCGGTACCTATCGGCCTTTGGCCAATAGGCGGCCGCTTAAAAGAAAAACGACCGATCTATCTGATAGATCGGTCGTTATCCGTTAGGCTTCGGTTGCGGCCTGTTCTTCGGCGTTAGGGGGCGAGATCAGGACCTTGTCGACGCGGCGACCGTCCATGTCCACCACCTCGAAGCGCCAGCCGCCGTCGATTTCGGCGACATCGGCGGGTTCGGGGATACGCTTCAGCAGAGCCATCATATAGCCGCCGAGGGTCTGGGCCTGGCTTTCGCCGGCACCCGGCAGGTCGTTGAGTTGCAGCAGATCGCGCAGCTCGTCGAGCGGCATCATGCCATCGACGAGATAGGAGCCGTCTTCGCGCTGAACCCATTCAGGTTCCTCGTTCGGATCGATGGTGCCGATATCGCCGACCAGGGCTTCCAGCAGATCGTTCAGCGTTACGAGGCCTTGCAGATCGCCATATTCATCGACGATCAGGGCGATGGAACTGCCCGACTGCTTAAAAAGCTCCATGGCCTTTAGGGCGGGGGCAGTATCGGGAATGAAGAGCGGCGGGCGCATGGCGGCGCGCACATCGACCAGTTGGCCGCCCAGATGGGCTGCCAAAAGATCGCGCACCTGGACGACGCCGACGATATTATTGGGATCGTCCTCGACCACCGGGAAGCGGGAATGACCGCTGATCCGGATGATCTGCAGCAGATCCTCGTGTGGATCGGCAAGATCCAGAACTTCGAGCTGCGTGCGCGGGGTCATCAGGGCCGAAACCCGGCGATCCCCCAGACGCAAGGTCTGATCGACGATGGCCTTTTCGGCGGCATGGAAGTGACCGCTATCGGCGCCTTCCTGCATCATCAGCTTGATTTCTTCGTCGGTGACCGGGCTTTCGCCGGCTTGCTTGCCGGGGATCAGCTTCAGCACCAGCTCGGTCGATTTCGACAGCACCCAGATAGCCGGAGTCGCGACACGCGCAATGACACTCATCGGGCCGGCGAGCAGGGCGGAAATTCGCTCAGGATAAGTCAGGCCCAGACGCTTTGGCACCAGTTCGCCCAAAATCAGCGAGCAATAGGCGATGCCGACGACGGTGACGGTAAAGCCGATATCGCTGGCGTAGGGTGCCAGCGGGGTATCGATCAGTTGGTCCGCAATCCGCACGGAGATCGCGCCGCCACCCAACGCGCCGGACATGACGCCGACAACGGTGATACCGATCTGGACCGTCGAGAGCATGGAGGTGGGGTTTTCGGAAAGCTCGAGGGCTTTGCGGGCACCGGCCGAGGTGCGCGCGAGGCGCTGCAGGCGGGCCTTCCTGGCTGACACGATCGCCATCTCGCCCATGGCAAAGACGCCGTTCAACAAGATCAGCAGCAGGATGATTATGAATTCGCCGGTCATGCGAAAGCTCCCCGATCAGTATTGGGATGGGGGGCGGTGGATGAGGTGAGTCTAGGTCGACTCGGACTGTCGCTCGACATTGGGTTCCGTTTTAAAGGTCGTCACGGGTTGCGCGGCCAAAGGTCATCTATAACCGATGAAGACCTAAACGGAAAGATAGCGTTGCCGCAGAGAGCTATGCTCCATGAGTTCGCCCATCGGCAATTGGGCTTTTATCTCACCGCTTTCAATCAGATAAGCCCGGTCGGCCAGCGCCGCGCAGAAGCGTAGGTTCTGTTCGGACAGCAGGATGGAAAGCCCGGTTTTCTTCACCGTCGACAGCGCCTTGGCGAGGCTCTGGACCAGCAAAGGCGAGATTCCTTCAGACGGTTCGTCGAGCAGCAGGCAACACGGATTGCCCATCAAGGTGCGCGCCAGGGTCAGCATCTGCTGCTCTCCGCCGGAGATGCGACCGCCCGGCCGATCCATCACTTCGGCGAGGTTGGGAAAAAGCTGTGTCAGGCTGTCGATGGTCCAGGTGGGCGCATCGGGCCGGGCCGGGCGGCGGCCGACTTGGAGGTTTTCGGCAACCGACAGGTCGGCAAAGATCCGGCGTTCCTCGGGCACATAACCAAGGCCGAGGCGCGCGGCCTCGTTCGGTTCGCACCCGGTAATGGAGGTGCCCAGGAAGGTTACGCTGCCCGCCGTCGGGCTGATCAGACCCATGATGCTTTTGAGTAAAGTCGATTTGCCGGCGCCGTTACGGCCCAGGAGGGCCACGACCTCCCCGGGCTTCACGCTCAGCGAGACGCCATGCAGCACGGTGGCGGCGCCATAGCCGGCTTTTAGATCCTGAACCTCAAGCATCGACATCCCCCAGATAGAGGCTGCGGACCATGGGGTTGGCGCGGATCATCTCCGGCCTGCCTTCCGCGATCACGCTACCGCGCGCCACCACCTGCACCCGGTGGGCATGGCCGAAGACGACCTCCATATCATGCTCGGTGAAAAGCACCGCAAGACCCCGGGCCGAGGCCAGTCGGGTAACCTCGGCCATCAGGGCCAGGCGCTCGCCAGCCGCCATGCCCGCCGTCGGCTCGTCCATCAGCAGGATCTTGGGCGAACCGGCAAGAGCGATCGCGAGTTCCACCCGTTTGACATCGCCGTACGGCAGATCGGCGGTGGTGCGTCCGGCGAGATGAGCGATCCCGACCTCCGCCAGCATCGCCAGCGCCGCGTCTTTGTCGAGGGTGGCTGCATTGCGCCAGAACGTAAGCCAGCGCGCCTTCTGGGCATGGAAAGCGGTCTGCACGGCCTCCAGCGCGGTGAGGCTGGCGTAGCGGCCGGTGATCTGGAAGGTCCGGCCGAGGCCGAGGCGGGCGATCCGCCGAGGTGACAGACCGGTGATGGCGCGGCCATCGAGTTCGACGCTGCCGGCATCCGGCCGTACTTGCCCGGCGATCATGCCAAAGAGAGTGGATTTGCCAGCGCCATTGGGGCCGATGACGGCCAGGACTTCGCCGGCCTTCACGGTCAGCGAGACGTCCTTGACGGCTTTGACGCCGCCATAGGATTTGGCGAGGGATCGGACGATCAGCAGGCTCATCGCCGCCTCGCGAATCGGCCGACCAGGCCTTCGGGGAACAGCAGCACCAGGATCAGGATCAGCCCGCCGACGACGGCGCGCCAGAAATCAAAGGCCCGCATGCCTTCGGCCTGGATCAGGTGAAAGGCGGTGGCGCCCACCCAAGGGCCGACCAAGCTATGCAACCCGCCCAGCAGCACCATGACGAGGCCGTCGGTCGATTGGCCGATGGCGGTCACGGTCGGGAAGACACTGCCTTTGGCCAGCGCGAAGAGCCCGCCGGCGGCCCCGGCGAAGAAGCCGGCGATGATGAAGGATGCGGCTTGCAGGCTGCCGACCGGGATGCCGCTGGCCTCGGCCCGTCGCCGATCATCACGCCCGGCACGCAAGGCCAGTCCAAACGGGCTGAAGGTGATCTGGCGCAAGGTTAGGATTGCTTTGATGACCAGGGCTAGGGCGCCCCAATAGAAGGTCGTTCGGTTGCCGGCCCAATCGTCGGTGCGTACGCCCAAGATGCCATTGTCGCCGCCCGTCACCGCCATCCATTGCTGGGCGGCCGACCAGACGAGCTGGGCGACGGCCAGGGTCAGCATGGCGAGATAGACGCCCGAGAGGCGGGCTTGCAGCAAGGCGACGATCCCGGCCAGCAGGGCGGCGGTGCAGGCTGCGACGATCAGCGAGATTTCGGCGCCGCTGCCGGCTGCCGTCACCATCAGGGCAGCAGCATAGGCCCCGACCCCGAAATAGGCGGCATGGCCAAAGCTGACGAGGCCGGCCGGCCCCATCAGGAATTGGAGCGAGGCGGCAAAGAGGATCATCACGATGATCTCGGTCGCCAGCACCAGACTATAGCCGTCGTCGATGAGAGGCACGGCAGCGGCGAGCGCAAAGGCCAGAGCCGCAGCCAGCTTCTGGCGCCCGGCCCAGGGGCGCAGGGGCGGGGCCAGGTGGGCGGCGCCCTTTTGCGGGCCTTCTGGCTTGCCCAGCAGCCCCTGGGGCCGCGCGACCAGCACCACGGCCATGACAAGGAAGATCAGGAAGAGGGTGGCTTTAGGGAACAGCAGGATCCCGAAAGCATGCAGCAGCCCGATCAGCAAGGCCGCCAGGAAGGCCCCACCCAGGCTGCCCAACCCGCCGATTACCACGACGACGAAAGCTTCGACGATGATCCCGAGATCGAGGCCCAGATGCACGCTTTCCCGCGGGACCTGCAACGCCCCTGCAAGGCCGGCCAGCGCCGCGCCTAAGAAGAAGACACCAGTGAAAAGGATACGCTGGTTGACGCCTAGGGCGGCCACCATCTCCCGATCTTCGGTGGCTGCCCGCACCAGCACGCCAAAACGCGTGCGACGGAACAGCAGCCACAGGCCCGCCAGCACCAGCGGCCCGACCACGATCAGGAAAAGATTATATTCGGGGAAGCGCTTGCCAAAGATCTGCACGGCACCGGCCAGGGCCGGCACGCGGGGGCCAAGTTTTTCTTCGGGGCCCCAGAGCCAGAGGGTCGCGTCTTGCACGATCAACAGCACCGCGAAGGTGGCCAGCAGCTGAAACAGCTCCGGCGCCTTGGTGAGACGGCGGAGGATCAGCACCTCCAGCAGCACGCCCAGAACGCCGGTCGCCAACATGGCGACCGCGACGGCGGCGGCGAAGGAGAAGGTGGAGCGCGGCAGGATCTCGCCGACGCTCCAGGCGATATAGGCCCCCAGCATGTACAGGCTGCCGTGGGCGAAATTGACGATGCGGGTGACGCCAAAAATGATCGACAGGCCCGCCGCGACCAGGAAGAGCGTCGCTGCCGATACCAACCCATTCAGGGTCAGGATCGGCAGCACTCCTAAATCGAAAGCAGGCATGGCGCCGGTTTAGCGGTTGGCGTCGGCGGGACGCAGCTTGGTGGTTTCGGCTTCGGGCGGCAGGTATTTCGCGCCATCGGCATAGGTCCAGCCGAGCATCACGCCATTGCCGTCCAAGACGCCGGTCACCCCGACATAGGCGCCCATGGTCGATTGATGATCGCCCGTGCGCCACAGGATCGGCCCGACCGGAGTATCGAGTTCCAGGCCTCGCATCGCCTTGATCAAGGCTTCGGTATCGGTCGAACCGGCCTTGGCGATCGCGGCGGCGATCGATTTGATGGTGACGTAGCCGACAAGCGAGCCGAGGCGCGGATGGTCGCCATTGGCCTTCTTATAGGCTTCGCGGAAGTTGACTTGCCCCGGGCGCTCGTCGAACTGCCAGGGATAGCCGGTGACGATCCAGCCCGCCGGGGTTTCTTCTTTCAGCGGGTCCATATATTCCGGCTCGCCGGTCAGGGCGCTGACGACCGAGCGGCCTTCGAAGAGGCCCCGGGTGTTGCCTTCGCGCACAAACCGGGCAAGGTCGGGGCCGAAGGTCGCGTTGAAGATCGCTTCGGGCTTCATGGCATCCAGGGCATCGACCGTCGGACCGGCTTCGAGCTTGCCTTGCGCCGGCCATTGCTCGCCGACCCAGACGATATCCGGGCGCACGGCCGAGAGCTGCTTCTTAAAGGCGGAAACGAAGCTGGTGCCATATTCATAGTTCGGGGCCACGGTCGCCCAGCGTTTGGCGGGCAGCTTAGCGGCTCTTTCCACCAGCATCGCCGACTGCATATAGGTCGAAGGGCGCAGGCGGAAGACGTAGCGCGAGCCCTTGTCCCAGACGAGGGCGTCGGTCAGCGGCTCGGCGGCGACAAACAGCACCTTATTCTGATTGGCGAACTCGGCAACGGCCAGACCGGTCGAGGAGGCGAAGGTGCCGGCCAAAAGATCGACCTTTTCCGAGCGTACCAGCTCCTCTGCATGGCGCAGGGCATCGGCTGGTTTGAAGGCATCGTCGCGGAAGACGACTTCAAGCTTGCGGCCCAGCACGCCGCCGCCCGCATTAATCTCGGTCAGCGCCAGTTCCATGCCCTTGCGATAGGGCTGGGTGAAGGCGGCGAGCGCTGTGTAGCTGTTGATCTCGCCGATCTTAATGGGCGGCTTTTCTTGCGCGGAAACGGTGCCGGCGAAGGCGAGGGCCAGGACGGCTCCTTGCAGCAGCGAACGGCGGAGCATCTTCGTCATCTCGAGGGAATCCCCTAAAGGTCAGAGACAGGCTGATCGGCGATAGCGGATGCGGTCCTGCTTAACAAGGGCAGAAACTGTTCCGGCGCGGGATTTTTGTCTCTATACCCGCAAAGGCTGTGGCGTCGTCCCTTGTTCTCGCGAGGCGAATTGCCGGACGTATCCTGTGATTACTCTAGCGGAGCGCCCGGCAGATGGCGACGGGCAAGGCCGATGACTTCGGGGGCGATTTCCTGGTCGCGGCAGAAGGCTAGCAGGGTCGCTTCGTCCCCCATCAGGAAATCCAGCACGCCCGCCAGGGCGGTCGGATCATTCAGGCGATGCCGCAGATCGGCCGGCGCGATACCGGTCAGGGCCAGGAAACGGCCTAGCTGATCATCGTCGGCCGCGATCCAGCCCAAAGCCTGCAAAGCCAGGGTTTCTGCCGTCTCGCGGCTTTGGGGTGGGATGCGGGGTGCCATGCTATTCGGTCAGGAGATAGCCTTTGCGATGCTCGAGCGGAGCATCGCCGACCACCATCCCGACGCTGGAGCCGGGACGGACAAACCGATGCCGCAGGCGCACCAGCAAGAGGCCGTTGGTGGAAGCCACAACCGGCACGCGCATTTCGCCTGGGCGGACGATTTCGGCCACCGTCTCGCCCGCGATCACATAGTCGCCGGGCTTCTTGGAATAGACCAGCACGCCGGCAACCGGGCTGCGCAGATAATCGCAGGCGGTGAGGTCGGCGGCCTTGCCCTCGTATTTCGGCGCGGGGCCGGGGTCACCCTTGATCAGGCCGCGACGGGCGAGGAAGCGGAAGATCGCATCGGCGTCCTTGCCAGCCAGCTCGTCGGTGACGTCCTGTTCGCCGCGTAGCTCGACCGTGGCCGAGAGGCAGGCGGGCGGAATATCGGCATTGGGGAATTGCTTGGCAAGGTGCCACCAGGGGCCGCCCCAGGCCTCATCAAGGCTGCCGCCACCGGAATCCTCGGCCAGCATGACGGCGGCCGATTCAAGCTCGGCGGCGAGATCGCTGCCGGCCGGCCAGAGGGCCGGACCCATATAGAGGTGCATCTGGGCTTCGGAGTCGCAATGAAGGTCGAGTGCGATATCGGCATCAACCGAGCGTTCCATGATGGCCAGACGCATATGATCGACGGCGGCGACCGGCTTGCTTTCCTTGAGGATCGCCAGCATTTCGGCTCGGATCAGGGCGACATTGGCCTTGGCATCCTTGCCGAGCTTGGCGCCGATGCGGTTGGCGAGCTTGTCGCCCAACCAGGGGTAGTTGCGGTTGAAATTGCCGAAGGCGCCCAGCTCGAACCGGCCAATGAGATTACCGCCGATCCATTGCTTCAACCCCAGCGGATTGGTCGAGGGCACGACGATAATCTCGCCGGTTACATCAGCGGCGGTCAGCTTCTCGATCAGATGGTGCAGCACCAGCATGCCAGGGATTTCGTCGGCATGCAGGCCGGCTTGCAGATAGGCCTTCGGGCCCTTGCCGGCCTCGCCGAACCGCCAGGCCGTCCAGGTGACGGTTTGGCCCAACCCATCGGCGGGCAGGGCGACGGTTTCGATCACGGGGCGGGGCATTGGATGTCTCCTCGGCTCTAAAAATTGCGTGTGCACGATAGGCGGGGATGTTTACATCCGGCAAGGCTTACCAATGTTTAACACGTGCCTTAACCGCGAACTCGTCTATGGTCAGGCTCTCGTGTTCTTCCGTGTTTCCCGTTAGCGGAGCGACTTCAAGTATGCGCATTTTGGTGATCGAGGATGATGTCGAGGCCGCCGCCTATATGGTGAAAGGCCTGCGGGAAAGCGGCTATATCGTCGACCATGCCGGGGACGGCAAAGAGGGCCTCGTCCATGCGATGAGCGGTGTCTATGACGCGCTGATCGTCGATCGCATGCTGCCTCAGGTCGATGGGCTGTCGATCATTCAGGCGATCCGGGCGGCCGGTAACAAGACCCCGGCGCTGATCCTCTCCGCTCTTTCGGCCGTCGATGACCGCGTGCGGGGCCTGAAAGCGGGCGGCGACGATTATCTGACCAAGCCCTATGCCTTCTCCGAACTCTTGGCGCGCCTGGAAGTGCTGATGCGCCGGGCGGGCGGGGATAGTTCGGTCGTGACAAAGCTGCGCCTCGCCGATCTCGAAATGGATCTCTTGGCCCGCACCGTCATTCGCGGCGGCCAGAAGCTCGATCTTCAGCCGCGCGAATTCATGCTGCTGGAATATCTGTTGCGCAATTCCGGCCATGTCGTGACCCGCACCATGCTGCTGGAACACGTGTGGGATTATCACTTCGACCCGCAGACCAATGTGATCGACGTGCATATCAGCCGCTTGCGCCAGAAGATCGACAAGAATTTCCCCAAACCCCTGCTGCACACCATCCGCGGTGCGGGTTATAGTCTGCGCGTCCCCGACTAATTTTTGGAGCCGCCAGCCTTGGGCCTGATGCAGTCTCTGACCGCGCTGATGAAGCATTGGACGGTCCGCATTCTGGCGCTCTACATGGTGCTGTTTGCGGTCTCGGTCGTGGCGCTGCTTGGCTTTGTCTATGGGGTCACCATCGGCCTCATCGAGCGGCAGATCTCTTCGGCCATCACCGCCGAAATAGCGTCGCTCTCCGACGGCTACCGCGATCAGGGGCTCAAGGGGCTGATCCAGCAGATCGAAGAACGCATCAGCGCCGACCGGGTGGGCGGCGGCATCTATCTGCTGGCCGATCCCGACCGCAATCCGGTCGCGGGCAACCTCGCGCGCTGGCCCAATGACGCCGAATGGGACGGGCGCTGGGCAACCTTCCGCCTGACCGCCGAGGGTGAAGAAGAGCCGAGCCCCGATGCCCAGCAGGCGCGCGCTTTCCATTTCTACCTCAACGAAGGGTATCACCTGCTGGTCGGCCGTTCGATGCGGGAGCGGGAAAGCTTCGAAGCCCTGATCCTGCAGGCGCTGTTCTGGGCGCTGTTTGCGGCCGGCGGGCTTGCGATCGTCGGCGGCGTGGTGATGGGCCGGGAAATGCGCCGGCGCCTGGAAGGCATCAACCAGACCACGCGGCGGATCATGGGCGGCGATCTCCAACAGCGCGTGCCGCTGACCGGATCGGGGGACGAACTCGACCGTCTCGCCGGGAACCTCAACGACATGTTGGGCCAGATCGACCGGCTGGTGGTGGCGGGGCGTGAGGTGACGGACAATATCGCCCATGATCTGCGCTCGCCCCTGACGCGCCTCAAGACCAAGCTTGAGGTGACGCTGATGACGCAGGAAGATACGGCCACCTTGCGCGATACGATGGAAACCGCCATCGACGATACCGACAATATCCTCAAGACCTTCAACGCCATCCTGTCGATCGCCCAGGCGGAGGCGGGTGCCGGCCGGCGCGAGATGAGCGATCTCGATCTTGACGAATTGGCCAAGGATGTCTGCGAGCTTTATGAGGCGGTGGCGGAAGACAAGCAGATCCGACTGACGTTTGTACGGGTGACCCATCCGCTGCCCGTCCATGGCAACCGGCACCTGCTGTTCCAGGCGCTCGCCAACCTCGTCGATAACGCCATTAAATATACCCCGCCTGGTGGACGGGTTGATGTGACGGCGGAGATAGATCAGGGCTGCGCCAGCCTGACGGTGAGTGACAGTGGGCCCGGCATTCCCGAAGACGAGCGCGATCATGTGCTGCGCCGGTTCGTGCGCCTAGAGCAGAGCCGCTCCACCCCCGGCAATGGCCTCGGCCTCTCGCTGGTGGTGGCCGTGGCGGGGCTGCACAATGGTCGCCTGACCCTGGGCGACGCAATGCCAGGCCTCAAGATCGTCTTGACCATGCCGCTGCGTGAAGAAGCGGCCGTTCAGGCGGCTTAGGGCTGCGTGCGATTTATCGCATGGTGCTCCAGAGCCGCCATTGAGGCTGCGGCCAAAGGGGGGGGGCGGATGCGCCCGCCCGGCGAGGGTAATTTTAGGCCGCGACCTGAGCCGCGGCCGGTGCCGCGAACAGGCGAATCGCGAGCTGAATGGTCTTTTCCGCTTCCTTGAGGCACGGCGCGGCGACGGCTTGATCCCGCAAGGCCAGGCTAACGGCGCCCTGCATCATCACCCAAAAAGCAAAGGCGGCGGTTTCCGCCTGGGAGCCCGGCCAGACGCAATCGGCGCGATGGGCCAGGAAAGCTTGGCGGATCATCGCGAAGCAGTCATCACAAGGCGCGACAGTACCTTTCAGCGCCATGGCGGGTAGGCGAGGCGCCGGTCCATGGACCATCAGGTCGTATAGCGCGGGATGGCGGCCGGCAAAGCCGATATGGGCGCGGGCAAAGCCTTCCAACTGATCGGCGAGGCTGGGGCTAGTTGCGACCTCCGCCTCCTGCTGGCGGGTCAAGGTATCGAAGCCCCAGTGCTGGAGGGCGGCGAGCAACCGTTCCTTGCCATCGAAATAGCGATAGAGTGCCGGTGCCCGGCATTGCGCGATGTCGGCGACGGCCGACATGGTCACGGCATCGCGTCCGAAGTTCTGCAGAAGCTCCAAACCGGCCCGGATTGCTGCGGTACGCAGATCCTTTTGTTCGCTCTTGCGCGGGCGGGCCATCAGGCGGTGATCTCCAGGGGAGGCATGGCAAAAGTCTCCGATCGGTCGGGGTCCGGATAGGGATACCGTCCAGCGGAGATTTTGGATGAGGGCCAACGAAAAAAGGGCCGGACAATTGTCCGGCCCTTAAGTCTTCGCGCATTTAACGACGATCAGTTGAGCGGAATGCCCAGCTGAATGTTCAGGCTGCCGCCCGACGGCTGACGGTAATAATGGCGCGGCGGCGGGGCGACATAGACCGGCGCCGGACGATAAGCATAAGGGTCATAATAATAGACGGGCGGCGGTTCACGTACGACGACAACCGGCGGCCGCGGACGTTCATACACGACGACCGGACCGCGCGGGCCACCCCAGCCGCCACGATGAGGGCCATCCCAATCATGGCCGCGTCCGTGTTCCCAGCCATGACCGCGTCCACGGTCGTGATCACGATCTCTAGCGGCCGCAGGAAGGCTGAGCGCCGTAGCCATCAGGACCAATGCACCGCACAGCTTCAATCGAACCGACATGGAGGGCCTCCCTCTTCTGTAACCCTGCCTTCAATATAGCGTATGACGTGCCAAGACGCCGGTTACAAGTTTCGGCCCAGGGGGTTAACTCCGGTTCATGAATGTCTAATCATAACTTGACGTGCACGTAAACTTATGAAGGCCCGGGATGGGGGTTTTGTCCCTTAATGCGCCAGTGATTGGCGCTTGACACTTTCCGCGAACGTTGGACATTCTATCTTCATAACAAAGCGCAAAGCGCAATAAAGTTACCGATTGAGGGCCTGAAACAGCGCAAAGCGCGGCAGGTCATCAGATAACGCGATCTGGGGAGGTTGCGGCTGTGGAAGAGACGTTGCTCAAGGTGAGCGGCGTGTCGCTGAATTTTGGCGGCATCCGGGCTCTCACCGACGTAAGTTTCGACGTCCATAAGGGCGAGGTATTTTCCATCATCGGGCCGAACGGTGCCGGGAAGACCTCGATGCTGAATTGCATCTCGGGACGCTATCGGCCGACGGCCGGGACCATCACCTTCAAGGGCCGCGATATCACGCGCCTCAAGCCCAATAAGCGCGCAGATCTCGGCATCGGCCGCACTTTCCAGAATCTGGCGCTGTTCGGCCATATGAGCGTGCTCGACAACATCATGGTCGGCCGCCATCACCTGTTGAAGAACAACTTCATCACCGGCTCGATCCATTGGCTGACCGGGGCTAGGGCCGAGGAACTCGCCAATCGGCGCGAGATCGAACAGATCATCGATTTCCTCGAAATCCAGCATGTCCGTAAGGCCACGGCCGGCACGCTCTCCTATGGCCTTCGCAAACGGGTGGAGCTAGCGCGCGCGGTGGCGCTGAAGCCGGACCTCATCCTGCTTGATGAACCGATGGCGGGCATGAACCTCGAAGAGAAGGAGGATATGGCCCGCTATATCCTGGATCTCAACGAGGAATGGGGCATCACGGTCGTGATGATCGAACACGATATGGGCGTCGTGATGGATATCTCCAACCGGGTGATGGTGCTGGATTTCGGCCGCAAGCTCGCCGCCGGCACCCCCGAAGAGGTCCTGGCCGACGAACATGTGAAGCGAGCTTATCTCGGCGAGGTCGATGACGTCCCGCCGACAGAAACTCAAGTCGCTTGAGGGGCAGGGAACAGTTGATGACCTACAGCTTTCCCGATCCTTCCCTCGACACATTTCCGAAGTTGCTGGTGCATAATGCGCAGGTGGCGGCGGGCGAGGTGTCGATGCGCGAGAAGCAGTTCGGCATCTGGGTCGAACTGACCTGGGGCCAGATCCACGAGCGCACCCGCAATCTGACCCTGGGCCTCGCCGAGCTGGGCGTGAAGCCCGGCGATATCGTCGGCCTGATCGGTGACAATCGTCCCGATTGGGTGATGGGCGAAGTGGCGGCCCATGCCCTGCGCGGCATGAGCCTTGGCATGTATCGCGACGCGATGGAGACCGAGGTCGCCTATCTCATCAATTATGCCGATATCGCCATCGTGCTGGTGGAGGATGAGGAGCAGGTCGATAAGCTCCTTAACCTCGGCGATCAAATCCCCTCGATCCGCAAAATCGTCTATTTCGATCCGCGCGGCATGCGCAAATATGACGATCCCCGCCTGATCTCGGCCGAAGAGGTCATGGCATCCGGGGCGGCGAAAGCGGCAACGTCGCCCAATCTCTGGACAGAGATGGTGGCGGCCACCAAGGGCGAGGATGTCGCAATCCTCTGCACCACATCGGGCACCACCTCCAACCCCAAGCTCGCGATGCTGACCGGCGGGGCGATGATCCGCCATTCGCTGAGTTACCTCAAAGCCGACCCCAAGGGACCGATGGATGAATATGTCTCGGTCCTGCCGCTGCCCTGGATCATGGAGCAGATGTATGCGGTGACGAAGTGGCTGGTCTGCCGCATGAAGATCAATTTCGTCGAAGAACCCGAGACGATGATGGCCGACATGCGCGAGATCGGCCCGACCTTCATCTTGCTGGCGCCCCGCCTGTGGGAAAGCATCGCTGGTGACGTGCGGGCACGGATGATGGATGCCAGTCCCTTGAAGCGCTGGCTCTATGATCTCGGCATGAAGATCGGCCTCAAGGCCTTGGGCGAGGGGCGGAAATCCTGGCTCGCCCACATGCTATTGTTCCGGGCGCTGCGCGATGATCTCGGCTTCTCCCGCTTGACCTCGGCCGCGACCGGCGGTGCCGCCTTGGGCCCCGATACCTTCAAGTTCTTCCAGGCGATGGGCGTGCCACTGCGCCAGCTCTATGGCCAGACCGAACTGACCGGCGCCTATACGCTCCATCGGGAAGGGGACGTCGATTTCGACACGGTTGGCGTCGCCTTCGACGAGACGGTGGAAATCCGCATCGATCAGCCCGACCAGAATGGCGTGGGTGAGATCGTCACCAAACATCCGAACATGTATCAGGGCTATTACCGCAACGAAGCGGCCTCCAACGCCGATATGCGCGATGGCTGGATGTTCACGGGCGATGCCGGCTTCTTCAATAAGAACGGGCATCTGGTGGTGATCGACCGGGTGAAGGATATCGCGACCACCATCAAGGGCGATCGCTTCTCGCCCCAATTCATCGAGAATAAGCTGAAGTTCAGCCCCTATGTCGGCGAAGCGGTAGTGCTGGGTGATCAGCGCGATTACCTCTCGGCGATTATCTGCATCCGCTATCCCGTGGTCTCGAAATGGGCGGAAAAGAATCGTCTGGCCTTCACGACCTATTCTGATCTTTCGGCACGCGAGCAGGTCTACGCCCTGCTGCGGGCGGAGATCGAGATGGTCAATGCCTCGCTGCCCGACTTCCAGAAGATCCAGAAATTCCTGCTGCTCTATAAGGAACTGGACGCCGACGATGGCGAACTGACCCGGACCCGCAAAGTGCGGCGCAGCGTCATCAACGAGAAGTACGAGGACATCATCAACGCGGTCTACACCGACCGCGACGAGGTGCCGATCGACACCACCATCACCTTCCAGGACGGCACCAAACAGCGCATCCGCACCACCGTGCGCGTGGTGAACCTCGGCGCGCCGAGCGCAGGCGGCACCAGCCGCCGCAGCGCGGCCTAAGGAGACGCGGCATGGAATTCGGTTTCTTTGGCCAATTGATGATCAACGGCCTCATCGTCGGCGCGCTCTATGGAGTCGTCGCGATGTGTTTCGTGCTGATCTATAAGGCAAGCCAGGTGGTGAATTTCGCGCAAGGCGAGTTCCTGCTGATCGGCGCCTGGGTTTGCTGGTGGTTCCTGGTGCAGTTCCAGGTGCCCTTTGTCGTCGGATTTTTCCTGACCCTGGCCTTCATGGCGGCCTTCGGCGTCTTGATCCAGGTAGTTATCCTGCGCCCGTTGATCGGCGAGCCGGTGATCTCCGTCATCATGGTGACCATCGGACTTTCGATCATCATGCAGGCCGCGATGAAATGGGCATTCGGCGTCTTTGCCCAGCCCTTTCCGCAGATCTTCTCCAGCCAGACCTTCAACCTCTTCGGGCTGCAGGTGCAGACGGCCTATGGGCTGTCGATCGTGGTCTCCATCGCGATCATGCTGGGGTTTGGCTATTTCTTCAAATTCACCCGCATGGGCCTTGCGATGCGGGCGACCGCCTTCAACCAGCAGGTCGCCCAGTCGCTCGGCATCTCGATCAAACAGGTCTTCGCGCTGTCCTGGGCGATCTCGGCGATGGTCTCGACTGTTGCCGGCGTCGTGATCGCGATGGTGAATGGCGTGTCCTCATCGCTCTCCGCATTCGGGATCAAGGTTTTCCCGGCCGTGATCCTCGGCGGGCTCGATAGCATCATCGGCGCGATCCTGGGCGGGTTGATCGTCGGCCTGCTGGAGAATGGCGCGCAGTATGTCGATGCGACGTATCTGGGCTGGGGCAACATGATCTCGGTCGCGCCCTTCTATGTCCTGATCATCATCCTGATGCTGAAGCCCTATGGGCTGTTCGGCACCAGGGACATCGAACGCGTTTAGGGGAGGGCGGATCATGGCCAACGCTAGCAAGCGGCCTTGCGGCGATTTCCGGATCTCCTATGCGGCCGATACCAAGATTTTCGATACCAACGGGTCGCGCTATGCCCTCTGGATCGCGCTGGTCGCCCTGATCGCGCTGGCGCCGGTTTTGAGCAACTTCGTGCTGACGCTGCTGATCATGATCGGCTGTTATGCGATCGCGGCGCTGGGCCTCAATATCGTCGTCGGCTTCACCGGCCAGATCTCCATCGGTCATGCCGCCTTCTTCGGCTTTGGCGCCTTTGCTTCGGCCTGGATCAACAATAAGTTCGGCATTCCGGTGTTCTTCGCGATCCCGCTGGCCGGCGTTCTGACCACGGCGGTCGGGATGTTGTTCGGCCTGCCGGCAGCGCGCCTCAAGGGTCTCTATCTCGCGATCGCCACCTTGGCAGCCCAATTCATCCTGGAAGACTTCTTCGCGCGGGCCGAATGGTTCACCGGCGGCACGGCAGGCGCGCCGGCCAATCCTTTCAGCATCTTCGGCTGGGAAGCCTCGACCGATCTGCGGTTCTTCTACGTCGTGCTGGCCTATGTGATCATCTGTTTCGTTCTCGTAACGAACCTGATGCGCTCGCGCGATGGCCGGGCCTTGGTGGCGGTGCGCGACCATTATCTCTCGGCCGAGATGATGGGCATCAACCTCACCAAATACCGCACGCTCTCCTTTGGTCTCTCGGCCTTTTTTGCCGGGATCGGCGGCGCGCTTTATGCCCATTACACGCAATATGTCTCGGTCGAAGGCTTCACGATCCTGCTGTCGATTCAGTTCCTCGGCATGATCATTATCGGTGGTCTCGGATCGGTCATGGGAACCCTGATGGGGACCGCCTTCATGGTCCTGCTGCCCGAACTGATGGATGGGCTGACCGGCATGCTGTCCGGCACGGCCATCGATGCGGCACTGGGTCTCAAGAATAACGTCGCCTATCTGCGCGAGATCGCGATTGGCGCGGCCATCATCCTGTTCCTGATCTTCGAACCCGACGGGCTTGCCCATCGGTGGCGGCAGATCAAGGCCTACTGGAAACTCTACCCGTTCTCCTACTAGGCGTCTGGGCCAGAGCAATAATCACTAATCGGAGGAAGCACATGCATACGAAGCGTTTCGGCGGAGCCTCTGTCCTCGTGCTGGCGGCGCTCGCGCTGCCGATGGCGGCCAACGCCCAGATCCGAATCGGCCATCTGGCCGACTATACCGGCGGCACCTCCGATATCGGGAAGCCGTTTGGCGAAGGCGTCGCCGATGCCTTTGCCTATATCAACACCAAGGGCGGCGTGAACGGGAAGAAGCTGGAAGTCGAGACGGTCGACTATGGCTATCAGGTGCCGCGCGCGCTCGCGACCTACAAGAAATGGAACACCGGCGCCAATAAAGTCGCGGCCATCATGGGCTGGGGCACGGCCGATACCGAAGCCCTGATCAACTTCGTCACCAACGACAAGATCCCCTATCTTTCCGGCTCCTACGCCGGTGCGCTGACCGACCCGGAAGGCACGGGCGATAAGACCGAAAAGCCCGCGCCCTATAATTTCTTCTATGGCCCGAGCTATTCGGACGCGGCCCGCGCGATGTTGCAATGGGCAGCCGAAGACTGGAAGAAGAAGGGGAAGACCGGCGCCCCGAAATACGTCCATATGGGCGCCAACCACCCCTATCCGAACGCCCCGAAGGCGGCCGGCGAGGAATATGCCAAGGAACTGGGGTTCGAAGTCTTGCCGGCGATCCAATTCGCCATGGCATCGGGTGATTTCACCGCCCAGTGCCTGACCTTGAAACAGCAGGGCGCGAATTACGCCTACCTCGGCAATACCGCCGCCTCCGACCTTGCAGTCATGAAGTCCTGCCAGGCGGCGGGTGTTGATGTGCAGTTCATGACCAACGTCTGGGGCGTCGATGAAAACGGCCTGAAAGTCGCCGGTACCGCCGGCAATGGCGTCGTCTGGCCGATGCGCACCGATGTGGTCTGGAACGGCAGCGCGCCCGGCATGACGATCATCAAGGATGTCGCCAAGATCACCGATCCCGCCGGCAAATACCGCTCGCTGCATTATGTCGCCGGCGTCTGTGCCTCCTTCTATATGAAGGAAGCCCTGGAATGGGCCGATAAGAACGGCGGCCTCGCGGGCGAGAACGTCAAGAAGGCCTTCTATCAGAAGAAGGATTGGGTGCCGGCGGGCCTGGAAGGCGTTTGCCGTCCGGTCACCTGGACCTCGACCGACCATCGTCCGACCACCGATGTGCTGATCTACAAGACCACGGTCGCGGGCGATACCAGCGCGCCGATCGAGGACCTGATGAGCAAGGGCGTGATCAAGGTCGAAAAAGCCGCCGAAATCAAACTCGGCCGCAAGCCCGAATGGATGGGCTGGTAGGAAGCTTTTGGGGGGAGGGGCTTAGCCCCTCCCTTTTGCCTATCGCGCTTTGCGCTACTTGAGGCGTTGGGAGACATTGATGGCTGAAGCCGCACTCAAGATCGAAACCGCCCCGCCGCTCTTGAGCGTCAATAATATCGAGGTCGTTTATAACGACGTCATCCTGGTGCTGCGCGGGCTCTCGCTCCAGGTGCCCGAGGGCCAGATCGTCGCGCTGCTGGGGGCCAATGGCGCCGGCAAATCGACGACCTTGAAGGCGATCTCCGGCCTACTGAAGACCGAAGACGGTGCGATCACACGCGGCGATGTTTCTTTCCGCGGCGAACGCCTCAATGCGCTTGATCCCGGCGATATCGTCCGGCGCGGCATCTTTCAGGTGATGGAGGGCCGACGCATTATTTCCGACATGACCTGCCTCGAAAACCTCCGGCTTGGCGCCTTTACCCGCAAGGATAAGGGCGTCGCCGATGATATCGAGATGGTCTATCGCTATTTCCCGCGCCTGAAAGAACGCACCGGCCTTGCAGGATACCTCTCTGGTGGCGAGCAGCAGATGCTGGCCATCGGCCGCGCGATGATGGCGCGCCCGAAGCTCATTCTGATGGATGAACCCTCCATGGGGCTTTCGCCCCTAATGGTGAAGGAGGTGTTCTCAATCATCCGGCAGATCAACCGGGATCTGGGCGTCACCATCCTGCTGGTCGAACAGAATGCCCGGATGGCCTTGTCGGTCGCGACATACGGCTACATCATGGAACAGGGTAAGATCGTGCTGGACGGCACCGCCGCCGAATTGGCCGATAACGAAGATGTGAAGGAGTTCTACCTCGGCGGTGGCGGGGAAGAGCGCAAATCCTTCAAGAATCTGAAGTCCTTCAAACGACGGAAGCGGTGGATCTGATGGGGTTTTACGACGCGTCCGAAACCCGCAGTGCCGAGGCGCGCGAAACCGCCCTGATGGCCGCGCTGCGCGATCAGGTGCAGCATGCCAAGACCCATGCGCCGGCCTTTTCCGAAAGCCTCGCCGATGTCGATCCTGCCGGCCTCACCACCCGCGCCGCCTTGGCGAAATTGCCGGTGGTGCGCAAATCGGGCCTGATCGATGCCCAGCGCCTGCGCCCGCCCTTTGCCGGATTGAATGCCACGCCGGTCGCCGATCTACGCCGGGTCTATGCCTCGCCCGGTCCGATCTACGATATGGAAGGCCATGGTGCCGATTGGTGGCGCTTCGGTCGCGCGCTCCATGCCGCCGGCTTCAAGTCGGGCGAACTGATCCACAACTGCTTCTCCTATCATTTCACCCCGGCCGGCATGATGGTCGAAACCGGTGCAGCGGCGCTGGGTTGCCCGGTTTTCCCCGGCGGGGTCGGCAATACCGAGCTGCAGGCGCGGGCGATCTCCGACCTGCGGCCGGCGGGCTATACCGGCACGCCCAGCTTCTTGAAGATCATCGTCGAAAAGGCCAAAGAGCTTGGCTTCGATCTCTCCTCCATGACCAAGGCGCTGGTTTCGGGCGAGGCCTTGCCGCCGAGCCTGCGGGCGGATTTCCAGAGCCATGGCATCGCGGTCAAGCAGTGTTATGCCTCCGCCGATCTGGGCCTGATTGCCTATGAGAGCGAGGCGATGGAAGGGCTGATCGTCGATGAGGCAGTGATCGTCGAAATCGTCCGTCCCGGCACCGGCGATCCGGTCGGGCAGGGGGAAGTCGGCGAAGTGCTGGTCACCAGCTTCAACCGCGATTATCCGCTGATCCGCTTTGCGACCGGCGATCTCTCGGCTTTCCTGCCCGGCATCAGCCCCTGCGGCCGCACCGCCCCGCGCATCAAAGGCTGGATGGGGCGCGCTGACCAGACCACCAAGGTCAAAGGCATGTTTGTGCATCCCGGCCAGATCGCCGAGGTGCTGAAACGCCATCCCGAGGTGAAGCGTGGCCGGCTGGTCGTCGAGAAGATCGGTGATAGCGACAGCATGGTTCTGCATGTCGAAACCGGCGTCAGCGATCCGGCCCTCGCCGATGCGATCGCCCATTCGATCCACGCCATCTGCAAGCTGACCGGCAAGGTGCAGCTCGCGGCCCCGGGCAGCCTGCCGAACGACGGCAAGGTGATCGAGGATAAGCGGCCGGTGCAGACGGTTTAGCCTTCAATCCGCATCGTCAACATTTGCAGCACCTGCCGGGCCAATGGCCCGGCGATCTCTTCGGCGGGAGCCCCAACCTCACGGGCCAGCGGGCCGTCGAGCAGGAGGCTCGCTAGGCCATGGACGGTCGACCAGGCGAGGATTGCCCGGATCTGCTGGGTCTTGGCATCGGCCCCATCTGTGCGGGGGATTGCCTCGATCCCGCCTTGCAGGACCGTTCGGGCATGATCGGCGGCCGCTTTCAGGGCCGGGTCGCCATGATGCAGCAGGGCGGGGCGGAACATCACGCGGAAGGCACTGGGATCGCTGACGGCTTGCTCGACATAGGCCTGGCCAAGGGCGGTCAGCCGGTCGCTGGGATCGGTGCCGGCCTCCGCCGCTTTGGCCGCCATCGCGCGGCTCAAAGCCTCGAAGCCTTCGGCCGCCACGGCGGTCAGGATTCCCTTGGCATCCCCGAAATGATGGGCCGGCGCGGCATGCGACACCCCGGCGCGGCGGGCGCAATCGCGTAAGGAAAAGCCGTCGGGTCCATTCTCCGCCAGGATCTCGCGCGCGGCACTTAGCAGAGCCGCGCGCAGGTCGCCATGGTGATAACGCTTCGTCATCGGGCGAGTGTCGCAAATCGCGCTGCATCTTGACAATGGAAAGATTTGCTTGACGGGCACGACCGCGCGGCGCAAGAACTTATCTTGTCATCGTCAAGATTGATGAGGTCGAGATGGAACTTCAGGCGATCATTCTGCCCCTGCATATCGCGGCGGCTCTGCTGGCGGTCCCGGTCGGGGCGGTGCAATTCTGGCGGCGCAAGGGAGGGCGAACCCATCGCTGGCTTGGCTGGCTGTGGGTTCTGCTGATGGCGTTTGTCGCCATCGGGTCCTTCTGGCTGCGCAGCCTCAACGACGGCAGTTTCAGCCCCGTCCACCTGCTGTCGGTCTTCACGATCGCGGTGCTGATTGCCGGCGTGGTGATGGCGCGCCAAGGCAAGATCAACCGCCATCGACGGATGATGATCGGGCTTTATTGCGGGCTGACGGCAGCAGGGCTTGCGACGCTGCTGCCGGGCCGGTTGATCGGCGATTTTCTCTTCGGTTAGGAAGCGATGGCCTGATAGATCGCGACCGCGAAGAGGCGGATCGGATGATCGGGGTTGTCCCACAGCAGGCGGGCGGTGATGGCAAGCGACATGATGACCAGCATCGGCCGGATGACGGTCGCGCCATTTTTCATCACCATACCGGCGCCGATACGGGCGCCCAGGAACTGACCGACTGCCATGATCGCGCCCAGCGCCCAGAGCACCTGGCCGGTGACAGCCAAGATCAGGAAGGCCGCGAAGTTGCTGGTGAAATTCACGACCTTGGCGTGGGCGGTGGCGCGGCGCAGCGAATATCCGGCGACCGACACAAAGGCCATGGCCCAGAAGGTCCCGGTGCCCGGGCCAAAGAACCCGTCATAGAAGCCGAGGCCCAGACCGAACAGCAGGGCGAACGCCAGGGGCGCGAGACGCCGATGGGATTCCTCGGCGCCGACCTTCTTACCGAACAGCATATAGAGCGCGATCGCGATCAGCAGGAAGGGCACGAGATCGCGCAGGAATTCGGGATCGACCTGGGTCAGGATCAGCGCCCCGATGAGCGATCCGACGAAGGTCAAGGCGATGATCGGCGCCATTGAGCGGAGGTCGACCTCGCCCTTGCGCACGAAAGCCAGGCTAGCCGAAAGGCTGCCGCAGGTCGCCTGCAGCTTGGTGGTGCCGAAGACGGCGGCGGGCGGCAGACCGACTGAGAAGAGCACTGGGATCACCAGTAGGCCGCCACCACCCGCGATACTGTCGATAAAACCGGCCACAACAGCCACGCCGAAAAGCAGGGCCGCAATGTCGAGCCCGAAACCGTCGATAAGCATTTAATGTACTGAACGTCCTGAAGGGTGCGGGAAAAGGCTGGCGGACAAGGCGCGCGCCGGCCGACCCCTTAGATTTCTGCCGTCGCCTGGGCCAGCCAGAGGGCGGTGTCGGTATCGAGCAGGGGCGAGAGCGTGTCGCGCACCCGGGCATGGTAGCTATTGACCCAGGCGCGTTCGGCGGGGGTCAGCAGGCCCGTGACGATCAGGCGGCGATCATAGGGTGCGAGCGTCAGCGTTTCGAAGCCCAGCATCGGACGTTCGGCCCCCTCGATCGTGACCGGGGTCACATAGATCAAGTTCTCGATCCGGATGCCGTAATGCTCGGGCTTATAATAGCCCGGCTCGTTCGACACGATCATGCCGGGGCGCAGGGCGACCGTGTTCGGGGCCTTCGAGATCCGGTGCGGACCTTCATGGACCGAGAGATAGCTGCCGACGCCATGCCCGGTGCCATGATCGAAATCGAGGCCGTGCTGCCAGAGTGCGCTGCGCGCCAGCACGTCGATCTGCGAACCGGTGGTGCCGGCCGGGAAGACGCAGGTGCTGATCGCGATATGGCCCTTCAGCACCAGGGTATAATTACGGATGCGTTCCTCGTCCGGGGTGCCGATGGCGAGGGTGCGGGTGATGTCGGTGGTTCCATCGACATATTGCGCGCCGCTATCGATGAGATAGAGGTCGTCCAGCTTGAGCGTACCTTCGGTCTCCGGCATCGCGCGATAATGCATCAGCGCGCCGTTCGGCCCGGCCCCGGAGATCGACGAGAAGGAGAGATCGCGCAGCAGGCCGGTGGCCTTGCGGAATTCCTCGAGCTGATCGCTGACCTGGATTTCCGTGAGCGTGCCGTCCTTGCTGTTGAGGTCGAGCCAGCGCAGGAACCGGACCATCGCCGCACCGTCGCGGATATGGGCGGCGGTGGCGCCGGCAATTTCGACCTCATTCTTGGTCGCCTTGGGCAGCAGGCAGGGATCGGCACCCCGCACCAGGGTGGCGCCGGCATCGACGAGGTGTTGGGCGATGGCGAAGCCGGCCCAGACCGGATCCAGCAGCACGCGCTTGCCGCCCAGCGCGCCCAGCAGGGCCGGGAAGGCTTCGGGCTTATGGACCCGCACGCCATTGCCCAGATGCAGCTTGGTCTCGGGCAGCAGCTTGCGCTCGTCGAGCGCCAGATCGACCGTGCCATCGGCATTCAGCAGGGCAAAGCCCAGGGCGAACGGGGTGTGCGGCACATCGCTGCCACGGATGTTGAGCAGCCAGGCGATGCTGTCGGCATTGGTCAGCACGGCGGCATCGGCGCGCGAGCGGGAGAGCTGGCCGCCTATCTCGGCGCGCTTATCGGCTGAGGTCCGGCCGCTCTGGGCATCGGCCTGGATGCGGACGGGGCCGAGCGGGGCGGGGGGCTGATTGGCCCAGACGGCTTCGAGCGGATTGCGGTCCAGCGGCACCAGTTCGGCGCCGACGGGGTCAAGGGCGGCGCGCAGCCGTTCGATCTGATCCAGCGTATGCAGCCAGGGATCGAAGCCCAGCTTCTGGCCTTCCTTCAGCACAGACACCAGCCAGTCGGCGGGCGGTTCTTCGATCAGATGATGCTGCTTATAGGCGGTCATGTCGGTCTGGACACGGACCTGCAGGGTATAGCGGCCATCGACGAAGATCGCCGCCTGATCCTTCAGGACGATGGCGAGGCCGGCCGAACCGGTGAAGCCGGTCAGCCAGGCGAGGCGTTCGGCCTTGGCCGGGACATATTCGCCCTGATGTTCGTCGGCGCGTGGGATCAGGAACCCATCGACACCGCGCTTGGCGAGTTCGGCGCGCAAGGCCGCGAGGCGCTGGGCCTGGCTGTCATTGGCCGGGGTCGGCAGCAGAGTGGCTTTCAGGGCGGTCAGCTGAGCAACGAGGGCCGGGGTCGGATCGGCGGCAATCAGGCGGGTCCATTCGGGATCATCGCCGTAAAGGGCGGCGGCATTGATACCGGCCAGCAGGCTCTTGACCTCTGCGACGCTACGGCCACCCTGCTTGGCCAGGAGGCCCGCCAAGGCTTCGTCACCCTGATATTCCGCGCGGCATTCCGACACTCTACCCACTCCTGATCGGTGATTGCTTTGCCGCGACGCTAGGCGCTTGGCCCGCCGACGGCAAGAGGCTTGGACGCATGACGGATCCTGGGGGCTGACCTGCGCATGCCGCCCCTGGTGCCTGCCTTGGGCGAGACAAATATCTGCCGCGTAAAAAGAAGAAGAAAGGATGCGATAGATGATCGCTTTTACTCAGAAACTGGCCGATCCGTTTGTTGCGATCGCCGACATGGTCCGCCGCTTTTCCCAACTATCGTTTGTGCCGGCTTCGGCTCAGACGGGACTAGAAGGATTGGATGCGCGGATGCTGGCCGATATCGGTGCCGATCGCTGCAAGATGGCCATCGCCCTATCGCGCCATAGCGGATAAGAGGGCCATGTCCCGCAGGCATGGCGCCGTGCAGGCTTTGCGGTTGTCGTAAAACCTAGCGCGGTTACTCTCGCGGATATGAAAGAGGGTCGTCCTTGGACGGCCCTTTGTCGTTTCTGCAGCTTTGCGATCTCCCCCGAAGGAACTCACCCGCATGACAGCCCTATCGCCAAAGGATCTTGGGCTGGTGATGCTGATCGTCCTGGTCTGGGGCTTCAATTTCGCCGCCGCCAAGATCGGGGTAGCCGTCGCGCCGCCGCTGGCCTTGCTGGCGGTGCGCTTCTTTGTTGTCGGGCTGCTGCTGGTACCCTTCGTGCGGTTTCCACGCCGACAGATCCCGCTGATCGTCGCGATCTCCACCGTGCTCGGTACCATCCACTTCGGCGTGATGTTCGTCGGGTTGCAGTGGGTCGATGTCGCGACCGCCTCCCTGATCGGGCAGCTGCAAGTGCCGTTCGCGGTGCTGCTGGGCGTGCTGGTCTATAAGGAGAAGCTGGGTCTGCGCCAGATCTTAGGGATGGCGCTGGCCTTTGGCGGTCTGCTGGTGGTGTTCGGCAAGGGCGAGGCGACCTCAATTGGATCGGCGTCGCGATGATTTCCTTTGCGGCTTTCGTCTGGGCCTCCTCGAACCTGATGGTCAAGATGGTGACCGACACCAGCCCGATCGGCACCACGGCCTGGATGAGCCTTCTGGCCGGGCCGCAGCTGTTCATCCTGTCGCTGCTGTTCGACGATCAGCCGGTCGCGCGCCTGCTGGCCAGCGGGTGGGCGGGCGCGGGGGCGATCGCCTATATGATCGTGGGTGCGACCCTGATCGGCTACGGCGGCTGGTATACGCTGATGCAGCGGGTGCCGCTGTCGGTGCTCTCGCCCTTCATGCTACTGGTGCCAGTCTTCGGTGTGCTGTCGGGCGTCTGGTTCCTGGGCGAGCCGCTGACCTGGCGGACTGTGGTTGGCGGCGCGCTGACCATCCTCGGTATCGCTGTTATCAATGTGCGTCTCGGCGCCTTCTTCCGCAAAGCCCGCCCGTCATGAAGCTGCTGCTGCCCCCGCGTGATCTTGCGCTCATCGCGGCCCCGATTTTGGTCTGGGGCTATAGTTTCGTGCCGGCCAAACATGCCCTCGAAGTGATGCCGCCGCTGATGCTGCTGGCGATCCGCTTTGGCATCACCGGCCTGTTGTTCCTGCCCTTTGCCCGCATGCATCGCCGCCAGTTCATCTGGGTGCTGCTGTTTTCCTTCATCCTCGGCGTTGGGCACTTCGGGCTGAATTTTGCCGGCCTGCAATATGTCGGCGCCTCGACCGCCACTCTGGTCGGGCAGCTACAGGTGCCCTTTGGCGTCATGGTCGGGATCCTGCTTTATCGCGAAAAGGTGGATGCTAGGCAGATCATCGGCATTCTTTTGGCCTTCCTGGGGCTTGGGATTTTCCTTTCCCAGAGCGATATGCATTTCGACTGGTGGGGCGTTCTCTTGATGGCGCTCTCGGCGCTGGCCTGGGTGCTGGCGAACGTGGCGGTCAAGAAGGTCGAGCTGCGGCCGGCACCCACGCTCGCCTGGATGAATATCCTCGCCGCCCCGCAGTTCCTGGTCCTGTCGCTGTTGACCGAGAGCGTCGATTGGGCGCTGGTCGCAAGCCACCCCGGCACCATGGCCTGGAGCATGGCCTATATGGTGCTTGGCGGGACCTGCATTGGCTATGGCGCCTGGTATGCGCTTTTGAACCGGCATCCGATCTCGGTGCTGTCGCCCTTCATGCTGCTGATCCCGGTGGTCGGGGTTTTGTCGGGCGTCTTGTTTCTGGGCGAATCCCTCACCGTGCGGGTCGTGATCGGTGGGCTGCTGACCGTGGTCGGCGTCGGTGTGATCAATATCCGCCCACAGAAGAAGCCGGCCGCCGAGCCTGCTTGATCGCCGCGATCCGCTCGGCATCTTCGGGCTGCAGATGGCGGCCGCGATCCAGGATCTCCAGCGTATATTCCTCGTAAGTCAGGCCGATACGCCGGGCGCGTTCCAGCCGCATCAGGGCAACCTCGCGCGAGACTTTGGTAAAGGCGGCTTTGCGGGCTTTCTTCCAATTGAAATAGGACCCGATGGCGCCCGTGCCCCAGGGCGGCACGTGATCCTCTTCCAAGGGCGGGCCGCCGTTATGGCCGATCGATCCCGGTTTTTCCACTATAGGAGACATACATCTTCTATAGCATATGATTTGGCATGGGAAAAGACGCTGCGGGCTTGACATCGCCTCGGTTTCGCCCTCAAGTCGCGCCCGCCAGACGGCTGGATTACCGCGCTGCTGAAGGTAACTTCTTCAGGGAGGAAAGTCCGGGCTCCACAAAGAGACGGTGCCGGCTAACGGCCGGCGGGGGCGACCCCAGGGAAAGTGCCACAGAAAGCAAACCGCCCAAGCTTGCTTGGGTAAGGGTGAAAGGGTGGGGTAAGAGCCCACCGCGGGACCGGCAACGGAACCGGCACGGAAAACCCCACCGGGAGCAAGACCGAATAGGAACGACAGGCCCCCGGCTGCTTGCAGTCGATGCGGTACAGCGCCTCTTTGCGCCGTTGTTCGGGTTGGTTGCGTGAGGCATTCGGTAACGAATGTCCCAGAGGAATGGTGATCCATGGGATTTGATGGGACGGGCTCCCATCCCCAGGACAGAACCCGGCTTATAGGCCGTCTGGCAGCCCTCTGTTCTCCTTCGAAACCCAGGCTGGGCCTTGGTTTGAAAGCCTTATATTTGGTTAATAAAATACCGTGAAACATTAAGAGAACAAATAGGGGTTATATTCCTGTATTGCTAGATGAATCAATTTATTGTCTGGCGAAGTAAATGTGGCAAATGAGAGGCGTTTGTCATCTTTGCAACAGCTGCGAAAAACCCCTCTGAGGCCTTGATTTTCCGGGTTTTTTACTGGTTCGTCCCATTGACGCCCATGGTTTCCCATGATATCCCAAATCATCCCATGTCAGACCATGCGCGACCCATCGGTGCGCGCTCCTGCTGGGACGGTGAATGCAACGGGAAGGATTTGGGGCGGGGATGGCGTTATTCCTCTCCACGTACGTTAACAAAGTTGACCGGAAGGGCCGTGTGTCGGTTCCGGCGCAGTTCCGTGCTGCGCTGGCCGAACAGTCCCCGGTCATTGTTGCGTACCGCTCCTTCCAGGGGCCGTGGGTGGAAGCCAGCGGCCTGGATCGCATGCAGAAGTTTGCCGAGGAGCTCGATACCCTCGACGAGAACTCCGAACGCTACGAATTCGTCGCGGCCATTTTGGCCGATGCCCGTCAGCTCGGCTGGGACGAGACCGGCCGCATGGTGGTGCCGCAGGATCTGCTGGACCATGCCGGCGTTACCGAAGAGGCCGCCTTTGTCGGCCAGGGTAAATTCTTCCAGATCCGCGATCCGGCCCAGCAGCGTGCTGCCGTCGATAGCGCGATCGCCCGGCGCGCTTCTGCCAAGAAGGCCGGCGCATGAGCGCGCATATCCCCGTCCTGCTGGATGAGGTCGTCGCGGCGGTCGCGGCCCAGTCCGGCGATGTGATCGTCGATGGTACCTTCGGGCGCGGTGGCTATAGCCGGGCCGTGCTGGCCTCGGCCGATTGCCGCATCCTGGGCATCGACCGGGATCCCGAGGCGATTGCCGTCGGCCATAAGTTTGCCGAGGAATTCGCGGGCCGCTTCACTTTGCTGGCCGGCACCTTCGGCGCGCTGGATGGTCTGGTCGGCGATGCCGCGCCGGTCGATGGCGTGATGCTGGATATCGGCGTTTCCTCGCCGCAGATCGATGAAGCCGAGCGCGGCTTCTCCTTCCGGCTCGACGGTCCGCTCGACATGCGGATGAGCCGCCAGGGCGAAAGCGCCGCCGATATCGTGAATTCGGCCGGCGAGGAAGACCTTGCCACCATCTTCTATCGCTATGGTGAAGAGCGCCATTCGCGCCGTGTTGCCCGCGCCATTGTCGCGGCCCGTGCCGAAGAGCCCTTTACGCGCACTCTGCAGCTGGCGGCCGTGATCCGTCGCGCTGTGCCCAAGAGCAAGGACGGCATCGATCCCGCGACCCGCAGCTTCCAGGGGCTGCGCATCGCGGTGAATGACGAGCTGGGCGAGCTGGAGCGTGGCCTGATTGCCGCCGAGAAGGTTTTGAAGCCGGGCGGCCGTCTGGTCGTCGTGACCTTCCATTCGCTCGAAGATCGGATCGTGAAGGACTTCATGCGCAATCGCGGCGGCCTCGCGCCGGCCGGGTCGCGCTATCAGCCCGAGATCATCCGCCGCGAGCCGAGTTTCCATCTCGCCAGCAAAAAGGCTATCGACCCGAGTGATGCCGAGCTGTCGCGCAATCCGCGCGCCCGGTCGGCCAAGCTGCGGGTCGCCATTCGGACGGAGGCCCCCGCTTGGGGCCGGGAGGCGGCATAATGTGGCGCTTTTTCATGGTCTGGATCTTGATGGTCGCCGGTGTTGGCGGCTTCGTCTATCAGCTGAAATATGAAGTGGCCCGCCAGGAAAAGACCCTGGCCAAGGTCAATAAGACCATCATCGACGATCAGGAAGTGATCCACGTCCTGAAGGCGGAATGGAGCTACCTCAATCAGCCGGCCCAGCTGGACGCCGCCGCGCGGCAGCATCTGGGGCTGGAGCCGATCAAGGGCGCGCAGTTCGCAACCGTCGACAAGCTGCCGACCAAGCAGCAAGCCGCCGAGCCGATGCCGGTTGCCGTCAAGCCGGCCAAGCCTTCGGCCGCGCCCGCCGCCCCGACGCCTGACCTGATGGAAGAAACCCCGCCGGATATGAATGATCTGGACGAGGATGGACCGCCCGCGCCTTTGGGCACGCAGCCGCCGATGAATCTGGTGCGTCAGGGTGTCGTGGTGCCGAAGCCGACCCCGGTTGCCGGGTCGGCGGGTGGGGTGGCGCGATGAGCCTTGTGACCCGCCTGCTCGGTTTTGGTCAGCGTGCGAACGCGGTTGCCGGCAAGGCGCCGATCGAGGTTGCTCATACCCGCCTGATCGTCGGCGCTGCTCTGTTTGTCGTCGCCTTCGGGTCGATCGGGGCGCGTCTCGTCGATGTGACGATTTTTCCGGAAAACGGCGGCCGCCGCGCTGCCCATGGCATCCGCCCGACTGTCGATCTGGGTCGGTCAGATATCGCCGATCGCAACGGCATTCTGCTGTCGACCTCGGTCGCGACGGCCTCGGTCTTCGCCAATCCCAAGGAACTGGCCGACCCGGTCGATGTCGCACGCCGCATCGGCCAGATATTGCCGGACGTCAATGTCGCTCAGATTACCGAACGTCTGACCAACCGCGACCGCAGTTACGTTTACATCAAGCGCAACGTCACCCCGCGCCAGCAGGACGAGATCAACCGCCTCGGCATCCCCGGCATCGGGTTCGAGCGCGAAGACAAGCGCCTCTATCCGCAGGGGCGGCTGTTCGCCCATGTGCTCGGTTTCTCCGACGTCGACAATAATGGTCTGGCGGGGGTCGAGAAGGGGTTGAACGAGCGTCTGCGCGCCGGCGGCGATACGGTCAATCTGTCGGTCGATCTGCGTGTGCAATATGCCGTGCGCGAAGAGTTGCAGGCCGCGATCGACAAATTCAGGGCCATCGGCGGCGCTGCGATGGTGATGGACGTCAATACCGGCGAGATCCTGTCGCTGGTCTCGCTGCCCGATTTCGATCCGTCCGAACCGGGCAAGGCGCCGGACGATGCGCGTTTCAGCCGCGCGACCCTCGGCGTCTACGAAATGGGCTCCACCTTCAAGATCTTCAATCACGCGATGGCGCTGGAATACGGCACCACCACGCTGACCAGCGCCTATGATGTGTCGAGCCCGATCCGCATCGCGCGCTTCACCATTAAGGACGACCATCCCAAGCCCGGTAGCCTCAGCGTGCCGGACATCTTCAAATATTCGTCGAACATTGGTTCGGTGAAGATGGCGCAGGAAGTCGGCGTCAATGGTCAGCGCGAGTTTCTGGGCCGCCTTGGCCTACTGACTCAGCCGAAGATGGAGCTGCCGGAAATCGGCAGCCCGCAGGTGCCGCAGCCTTGGCGCCCAATCAATCTGATGACGGTCGCCTTCGGCCATGGCATCTCGGTAAGCCCCTTGCAGCTGGTGACGGCTGTTTCCGCCGTTGTGAATGGCGGCGTTTTGCTGAAACCCACCCTGCTGAAGCTGCCCGAAGGCGAACCGGTGGTCGGCACCCGCGTGATGAGCGCCAAGACCTCGAGCAACATGCGTCGCCTGATGCGCCTGGTCGTCGAAAGCGGCACCGGCCGCTCGGCAGAGACGCCGGGTTATATGGTCGGCGGCAAGACCGGTACGGCCGAAAAGATCGGCCCGCGCGGCGGCTATATCAAAAACGCCAACGTGACCTCCTTTGCCGGCGCCTTTCCGATGCAGTCGCCGCGCTACGTCGTTTTGGCAACGCTCGACGAGCCTCAGGGCTTGAAAGAGACCTACAATTTCAAGACCGCCGGTTGGAACGCAGCTCCGACCGCCGGGAAGATCATCGCCCGGATCGGGCCGATGCTGGGCGTGATGCCGGTCGATCCCAATGCGCCGGACATCCGTCGTCAGGTCGATATCTTCCCGAACGCCGCTCCCCTTAACCCCGCAGGAGGCCCCCGTGTCGCGACTCGCTGATCTCATTCAGAATTGTCCGCCGACCCTTGCTGATATGGCCATTGCCGGTATCGCGTCGGATTCGCGCGATGTCGGGCCGGGTTATCTCTTCGCCGCCCTGCCGGGCAGCCGCCGCGACGGCCGCGTCTATATCGATCAGGCGGTCGATAATGGCGCTGCGATCGTGCTGGCGCCCAAGGGCACCTATTCGCCGGTCCCGCTGCTGGTGTCCGAAGATCCGCGCCGCGAGCTGGCGCTGCTGGCCGCCAAGCTGGCGGGGGCCCAGCCCAAGACCATCGCCGCCGTGACCGGGACTGCTGGCAAGACCTCGACCGCCTGGTTCGTCCGGGCGATCTGGACGGAACTGGGTAAGCGCGCCGGCTACCTTGGGACCCTCGGCCTCTATGCGCCCGACGTCGCGCCGAAATATTCGCTGACCACCCCAGACCCGGTGACCTTGGCTGCCGAAATGAAGGCGTTGGCCGAAGCCGGTGTCGATCATCTGGCGCTCGAAGCCTCCAGCCACGGCATCGATCAGCGTCGCCTGGACGGCGTGACGTTGACTGCCGCCGCCTTCACCAATCTTGGCCGTGATCACCTCGATTATCACCGCGATATGGAAACCTACTTCACGGCCAAGGCGCGCCTGTTCGACACATTGCTGCCGGGCACCGGTACTGCCGTCGTGCATGCCGGCAGCGAATGGGGTCAGCGCCTGATCGCCCTTGGTCGCTCGCGCGGTCTTAAAGTCGTGACCTACGGCACGGCCGATGCCGATTTGGCCCTGCTGTCGCGCACGCCCGCCGCCGGTGGCCAGCAGATCGACATCTCGGTCTTCGGCGTCGTTTCCTCGATCCTTCTGCCGGTGGCTGGCACCTTCCAGGCGGAAAACGCTCTGGCGGCCCTTGGTCTCGTGATTGCCTGCGGCGGTGATGCCGCTGCCGCGACGGCAGCTCTGGCTAATCTGCCGGGCGTGCCGGGCCGTATGCAGACCGTCGGCACCATCGATGGCGCGCCGGTGATCGTCGATTACGCCCATAAGCCCGATGCCCTGGCCGCCGTGCTGGAAGGCGCGCGCCCGATGGCGTCCGGTCGCCTGATCGTCATCGTCGGCTGTGGCGGTGATCGCGATGCCGGCAAGCGCCCGATCATGGGTGAAATTGCTGCGCGTCTGGCCGATATCGCCATCATCACCGACGATAACCCGCGCTCCGAAGATCCGGCCACGATCCGCGCCGCCGTTCTGGCCGGCTGCAATGGTCCGGGCCAGGCCGCCGAGATCGCCGATCGTCGCATCGCGATCGAAAAAGTCGTTGCCGACCTGAAGCAGGGCGACCTGCTGGTGATCGCCGGCAAAGGTCATGAGAGCGGTCAGATCATCGGCTTTGAGACCCATCCCTTCAGCGATGCCGAAGTGGCCCAGGCCGCTATTGCCCAGCGTGGAGGGGAAGTACGCGCGTGACCCAGCCGCTCTGGACCTCTGCCGATATCACTGCTGCCACGGGCGCCCAAGTTATGGGAGCCTGGACGGCTAGTGGCGTGTCGATCGACAGCCGGAGCATCGAAGCGGGCGAGTTGTTCGTCGCCTTGGTGGGCGAGAATAACGACGCGCACGACTACCTCGATCAGGTGATGGCACGCGGCGCCGGCGGCATGCTACTTTCGAAGCGGCCTGCCGGCCTGCCGGCCAATGCGCCGGTCGCCCTAGTTCCTGATACGATGGCTGCGTTGGAAGCGCTGGGGCAGTTCGCCCGCAAACGCTGCCACGCCAAGGTTGCCGCCGTGACCGGATCGGTCGGCAAGACCGCGACTAAGGAAGCTCTGACTCAGCTGCTGGCGAAACAAGCGCCGACCTATGGCTCCAAGGGCAATCTCAACAATAACTTCGGCGTGCCCTTGTCGCTGGCTCGCCTGCCGGCGCAGGTTGATTATGCGGTGTTCGAACTGGGGATGAACCACCCTGGCGAGATTGCGCCGCTGGCTCGTCAGGCCGCGCCGCAGGTGGTGATCGTCACCACGATCGCCCCGGCCCATGTCGAATATTTCCCCGATGGCGTCGAGGGCATCGCCCGCGAGAAGGCCAGCATCGCGGCCGGTCTGGTTCCTGGCGGCACCGCTATCCTGACCCGCGATACCCCGCATTACGCGATGCTGTATGAAGCTGCCAAGGCAGCCGGCGCGTCCCGGATCATCAGCTTTGGTACGGATGTGGCCGCCGACGTGCGCCTGACCGCTTATACCCCCGATGCCGACGGCGCGGCGGTGTCGATCAATTATCTCGGTAATTGGTTCGATTACCGCATTGGCGCGCAGGGCAAACATCAGGCGATCAACAGCCTTGGCGTGCTGACCGCTGTGGCTGCCATCGGCGGCGATTTTGAGCAGGCGATGGAAGATTACGCCAGCATCAGCGCCCCCGCCGGCCGTGGGCAGAAGCTCACCTTATCCTGGGGCAAGGGCGAGATTGCGCTGTTCGACGAAAGCTATAACGCCAGCCCGGTCGCCGTGCGCGCCGCGATGGCCGTGCTTGGCCAGCAGACGGGCCGCCGGATCGCGGTGTTGGGCGACATGCTGGAACTCGGCGTCGGCGGACCGGAGATGCACCTCGGCCTGCTCGATGCGGTCGTGGGCGCGGGTCTGTACAAGGTTTATGCCTGCGGTCCGTTGATGAAGCCGCTGTTCGAGGCGCTGCCCTCGGCACAGCGCGGCCTCTGGGCGGCAACTGCGGAAGGTTTGAAGGCGGCGCTGCTCGGCGAGATTGCCGGGGGTGACGTGATTACGATCAAAGGATCTTTGGGAATGCGTATGGGGCCGCTGGTCGCCGCCGTGAAGGAAGCCTCGTCTGCCAAGGGGAGCGCTGCCTGATGCTGTTCAATCTGCTCGCCCCCCTGGCTGACGAATTCGCGCTTTTCAACCTCTTCCGCTACCTGACGTTCCGCACCGGCGGCGCGATCTTGACCGCGCTCTTCATCGGCCTCTTTGCTGGCCCGAAGCTGATCGACTGGTTGCGCTCCAAGCAGGGCAAAGGGCAGCCGATCCGTGAAGACGGTCCGGAAGGCCATCTGCTGACCAAGAAGGGCACGCCCACCATGGGCGGGTTCCTCATTCTGTTGGCCCTGACGGTCTCGACCCTGCTGTGGGCCGATCTGACCTCGGGTTACGTCTGGGCCGTACTGCTGGTCACCATCGGCTTTGGTCTCATCGGGTTTGCCGACGATTACCTCAAGGTTTCCAAGCGCAACCCCAAGGGCCTCAACGGCAAGATCAAGCTGGTTGGCGAGATCGCGATCAGTCTGGTTGCCGTCTATTGGGTGATGGCGGTGACACGCTCGCCGCTCGATACCTCGATCGCGGTGCCGTTCCTCAAGACCCTGCTGATCGATGCCAGCTGGTTCTTCATGCCGTTTGCGATCTTCGTGATCGTCGGCGCTTCGAACTCGGTCAATCTCACCGACGGTCTCGATGGTCTTGCTATCGTGCCGGTGATGATCGCCTCGGCCGTCTTTGCGCTGATCGCCTATCTCGTCGGTAACATCGTCTTCGCGGGGTATCTCCAGATCGCCCATGTGCCGGGCGCCGGCGAAATCGGCGTCTTCTGCGGCGCGCTGTGCGGTGCCGGCCTCGGCTTCCTGTGGTTCAATGCCCCGCCGGCGCGCGTCTTCATGGGCGACACCGGTTCGCTCTCCATGGGCGGCGCGCTGGGCATCGTTTCGGTCATCACCAAGCATGAGATCGTGCTGGCGATCGTCGGCGGTCTCTTTGTCCTGGAAACCGTGTCGGTCATCGTCCAGGTCGCCAGCTTTAAGCTGACCGGCAAGCGCGTCTTCCGGATGGCGCCGCTGCATCATCACTTCGAAAAGAAGGGCTGGGCCGAACCGACCATCGTCATCCGCTTCTGGATCATCGCCAGCGTGCTCGCGCTCGTCGGCCTTTCGACCCTAAAGCTGCGGTAGGCCGATCATGATCCAGCCCTCCCGCTTCCATAATCAGACGGTTGCAGTTCTCGGCCTCGGCAAGTCCGGGCTTGCCGCTGCATCCGCTTTGGTGACGGCGGGAGCACGGGTGCGGGCCTGGGACGATAACGAGGCCTCGCGTGGCGCGGCGCTCGATAAGAACATCCCGATCGTCGATCTCTCTACGATCGACTGGTCGACAGTGGCAGCCCTGGTGCAGGCGCCCGGTATCCCGCATACCTTCCCCAAGCCCCATCCCATCTCGGACGCTGCCAAACAGGCCGGTGTGCCGATCATTGGCGATATCGAATTGCTGATCACTGCCGATCCGCTGGCTCATGTGATCGCGGTCACCGGTACCAACGGCAAATCGACCACCACAGCGCTGATCGCCCATATCTTGCGCGCCGCCAATCGCAGCCTCGAAGTCGGCGGCAACCTCGGCCCGCCGGTGATGGGTTTTGTGCCGCAGGGGCCCAAAGGCACCTATGTGCTGGAGCTCTCCAGCTATCAGCTCGAACTCTGCCCCTCGCTGCATGCCAATACGGCGCTGCTGCTGAACATCACGCCCGATCATCTGGATCGTCATGGCGGGATGGACGGCTATATCGCGGCGAAGAAGCATATTTTTGCGGGGCTGGAGCCCGGCAATGCTGCCATCGTCGGGGTGGATGACGAGGCCTGCGCCAATCTGGCCGAACACATCGCCCAGCGCCCGAATGCGCCGCGCGTCGTCCGTATCTCGACTCTGCGTACTGTCGCGGGCGGGGTCTATGCCGATGCGACCCATCTGATCGATAATATCGACGGTCTGGCGACGCCGGTTCTGCTGCTCAGTGATGCGCGCACGCTGCCGGGTCGCCACAATGCCCAGAACATGGCCGCCGCCTATGCGACCGCCCGCATGGAAGGCCTAGCCCCGGCGCAGATCGTTGCGGCGATCAAGAATTTCCCGGGTCTCGCCCATCGCCAGGAGCGGGTGGGAGAGGTGCGTGGCGTTGCCTATATCAACGACAGCAAGGCAACCAATGCCGACGCGACCGAACGCGCGTTGGTCTGCTATCAGAACATCCATTGGATCCTGGGCGGTGTTGCCAAGGCCGGCGGTATCGCCAGCCTCGTCCCTTACTTCGACCGTGTGCGCCACGCCTATCTGATCGGCCAGGCGACCGAGAGCTTCATCGCGGTGCTGAATTCCAAGGGCGTCAATGTCACCCGCGCGGGCGATATGACGGCTGCGGTTGCCGCTGCTGCTGTGGCTGCCAAGCCGGGCGATACCGTCCTGCTGTCGCCGGCCTGCGCCAGCTTTGACCAATATCCGAATTTCGAAGCCCGCGGCGATCACTTCCGCCATCTGGTCGAAGGCCTCGCAGGCCACGCTGGCCTCGCCGGACGGGGAGGGATCAGCGCATGACCGGCTTCTCGCGGACCGATCGCAGTGTCGTTGGCCGGTGGTGGTGGACCGTCGATCGCTGGACCCTGACCGCCGTCCTGACGATCTGCTTCATCGGCGCCATGCTGATCCTGGCCGCCAGCCCGGCCGTCGCGACCCGCATCGGCCTCGATAGCTTCCATTTCGTGAAGCGTCAGCTGCTGTTCGTGCCGGTCGCGGTGCTGATCATGATCGGCGTCTCGCTGCTGACCCCCCTGCAGATCCGCCGGGTTGCGACCCTGGGCCTGATCGCGGGCCTTGGCATGCTGTGCCTGACCCTGGTTGCGGGCCAGGAGATCAAAGGTGCCCGCCGCTGGCTCAATATCGCCGGCCAATCGATCCAGGCCTCGGAATTCGTGAAGCCGTGTTTTGCGGTCTTCAGCGCCTGGATGTTCGCCGAATGGAAGAAGGGGCGCGGTTTCCCCGGTTGGGCCGCTGCTTGCGCCACCTACGGCGTCGTGGTCGGTCTGCTGATGCTCCAGCCCGATCTGGGCATGACCATCGTCATCACCTGCATCTTCGGCGCCCAATTCTTCCTGGCCGGCCTGCCGCTGGTGCTGGTCGTGTTCGTCGTAATGTCCGGCGTCACGGGCTTCCTCGGGGCCTATCTGCTGTTCCCGCACGTCCAGAGCCGCGTCAATCGCTTCCTCGATCCCTCGACCGGCGACACCTTCCAGGTCGATCGCGCGATGGAAGCCTTTGCCAATGGCGGCGCCTGGGGCCGTGGTCCGGGTGAAGGCATCGCCAAGGCCTTCATTCCCGACGTGCATGCCGACTTCATCTTCGCCGTCGCGGGCGAGGAGTTCGGCCTCATCACTTGCCTGGTGATCCTGACGCTTTTTGCCTTTGTCGTGATGCGCGGCTTCATGCGCCTGCTGGGCGAAACCAACCTCTTCGTGCTGTTGGCTGGCGCGGGCTTGCTGGTGCAGTTCGGTCTGCAGGCCTTCATCAACATGGCCTCGACCCTACACATGATCCCGACCAAGGGCATGACGCTGCCGTTCATCTCCTATGGCCTCTCCTCCCTGGTCGCGATCTCGATTGGGATGGGAATGCTGATGGCGCTGACCCGCCGCCGTTATGGGGAGCTCGACCTATGAGCAAGGCTCCTCTCTTCCTGCTGGCGGCCGGCGGTACCGGCGGTCATGTCTTCCCGGCCGAAGCCTTGGGCGCCGAACTGATGCGTCGCGGTTTCCGCGTGATGCTGGCAACCGACGTGCGCGGTGCGGCCCTGGGCGTCCATGTCGATGGGTTGCACATGAAGGTGCTGCCGTCGGGCGCGATGCTGGGCAAGGGCACCTTGGGCAAGCTCAAGAGCGGTGTGTCGCTGGCTTATGGGATTTATCGCGCCTGGCGCCTGATCCGCCGCGAGAAGCCCGTCGCCGTCGTGGGCTTTGGTGGCTATCCGTCGATTCCGCCGATGCTGGCGGCGGTCCTGAAGGGCCTGCCGATCGTCATCCATGAACAGAATTCGGTGCTCGGCCGCTCCAACCGGTTCGTCGCCCGTCGCGCCGTCTCGGTCGCGACCAGCTTCCCGGAAACCCGGGGCCTGTCGGGCGATGAAGCGCGTAAGTCGGTGTGGGTCGGCAATCCGGTCCGTACGGCGGTCGCGGAAGTCGGCGCCGCCCTCTATACCCCGCCGGGTGACGAGGAAGGCCCGATCCGCCTGCTGGTGACCGGCGGCAGCCAGGGTGCCCGCGTCTTCTCCGATGTCGTGCCGCCGGCGCTCGCCGAACTGCCCGAAGAGCTGCGCCGCCGTCTGATCGTCTGGCAGCAGGTCCGCTCGGAACAGATCGATGCGGTGCGCACCATCTATGCCGATGCCGGCATCGACGCCGAACTCGTGCCCTTCTTCACCGATATGGATCGGCGTCTCGCCGAAGCGCATCTCTGCATCGGTCGCGCCGGTGCCTCGACGGTGGCCGAGCTGGCTGCTGCCGGCCGTCCGTCTCTGCTGGTGCCACTGCCCAATTCTGCCGACGACCATCAGGCGATCAATGCCCGCTATCTCGAAGAAGCCGGCGCCGCCTGGGTCATGCCGCAGGGCGAGTTCCTGCCGCCGGCGCTCGGCCGCCGTCTTTTCAATCTGTTCCGCGATGGTGAACGGCTTGCTGCCGCCGCTGCCTCTGCCCGGCGCCTGGCGCGGGCGGACGCCGCCCGGCGTCTGGCCGATCTGGTGATCGACGCGGCCAAAATCCAAACCACGGAGACTGCCGCATGAGGCAAATGCCGCTCACCATCGGAACCATCCATTTCGTCGGTATCGGCGGGATTGGTATGTCCGGGATCGCCGAGATCCTGAAGAACCTCGGCTATTCGGTGCGCGGCTCGGATCAGTCCGATAATGCCAATGTGAAGCGCCTGCGCGATCTCGGCATTCCGGTCGAAATCGGGCACCGGGCCTCCAATCTGGCAGATGCCCAGGTTCTGGTCGTTTCGTCTGCTGTGAAGCCTGACAATCCCGAGGTTGTCGAAGCCCGTGGTCGCCTGATCCCGGTCGTGCGCCGCGCCGAAATGCTGGGCGAACTGATGCGCCTCAAGTGGTCGATCGCGGTGGGCGGCACCCACGGCAAGACGACCACGACTTCGATGGTCGCGGCGATGCTGGAAGCCGCCAAGCTGGATCCAACCGTCATCAACGGTGGCATCATCAATGCCTATGGCACCAACGCGCGCCTGGGCGCCGGTGAATGGCTGGTTGCGGAAGCGGACGAGAGCGATGGGTCGTTCCTGCGCCTGCCGGCCGTGATCGCGGTCGTCACCAACATCGACCCCGAGCATCTCGATCACTACGGCACCTTCGAAAAGGTGCAGGCCGCCTTCAAGGCCTTCATCGAGAATATCCCCTTCTATGGTTTTGCCACCATGTGCATCGACCATCCGGTCGTGCAGGCGATGATCCCGCAGGTCGATCGCCGGGTGATCACCTATGGTATGTCGCCTCAGGCCGATGTGCGGGCGGTCAATCTGATGATGCAGCCTGCCGGCGCCCGCTTTGACGTTGAAATCCGAGGCCGCGCCGGCCAGTCGTCGCGCATCCTGCGGAACCTGCAGCTGCCGATGCTGGGCAACCACAATGTCCAGAACTCGCTGGCCGCGATCGCCGTCGCCCACGAGATGGGCATGGATGACGATACGATCCGCCGCGCGCTGGCCGAGTTCAAGGGCGTGAAGCGCCGCTTCACCCGCACCGGTGAAGTTCATGGCGTGACCGTGATCGACGATTACGGTCATCACCCGGTCGAGATTTCGGCCGTGCTACGCGCCGCGCGCTCGGGCGCTCGCGGCCGGGTCTTCGCCGTGGTGCAGCCACATCGCTATAGCCGCGTCGCCAGCCTGTTCGAAGAATTTTGCTCCTGCTTCAATGATGCCGACGCGGTTTTGGTCTCGGACATTTATGCCGCCGGCGAAGCACCGATCGAGGGCGTTTCCAAGGAATCGCTGGTCGATGGTCTGAAGCAGCGCGGCCATCGTTTTGCCCGCGTGCTGGAAAGCCCGGACGTGCTGGCCCCGACCCTCAAAGAACTGGTGAAGCCGGGCGATATGGTCGTGTGCCTGGGCGCCGGCACCATCACCAATTGGGCCAATGCCCTGCCGGCCGAATTAGCCCGGCTGTTCGGCGAGCCCTGGCCGCCGGCAGGTGAGGCGCGATGATGGCGCTGTCCCCCCAGATCCTCGACAGTCTGCCGCCCTTGAAGGGCCGGCTGTCGCCTGATGCGAGCCTCGCGACCATTACTTGGTTCGGGGTTGGGGGACCGTGCGACCTGATGTTCCGTCCGGCCGATGCCGAAGATCTGGCGCTTTTCCTGAAGCATCTGCCGGCCGAAGTGCCAGTGACGGTGATCGGTGTCGGGTCAAATCTGCTGGTGCGTGACGGCGGCGTCAAAGGCGTGGTTATTCGCCTGGGCCGTGGGTTTGTCGATATCAAGGCTGAAGGCGAGGATGTCTACGCCGGTGCCGCAGCGCTCGATGCCAATGTCGCCCAGGTCGCGGCTGATGCCGGTATCGGCGGGCTCGAGTTCCTGTCGGGCGTGCCGGGCACCATCGGCGGCGCGCTGATGATGAATGCCGGCGCCTATGGCGGCGACATGAGCAAGATCGTGGTTTCCGCGACTGCCGTTGATCGTCAGGGCAATCTGCATACCGTGCCGCTGGAAAAGCTGGGCTTTACCTATCGCCATTCGGAAACCCCGGACGGCTGGATCTTCACCGGCGCCCATCTGCGCGGCATTGCTGGTGATCCGGTCGAGATTTCGGCCAAGCTCGCCAACATCAAGCTCAACCGCGAGAACGCCCAGCCGATCCGCGCCAAGACCGGCGGCTCGACCTTTAAGAACCCCGCTGGCCATAGCGCCTGGGAACTGGTCGATCGTGCCGGTTGCCGTGGCCTTCGCATGGGCGGCGCCCAGGTGTCCGAGAAGCACACCAACTTCCTGATCAATACCGGCGGCGCCACGGCTGCCGAGATCGAAGCCTTGGGCGAGGAAGTGCGGCGCCGGGTGCTGGATCTGACCGGCATCACCCTCGACTGGGAAATCAAGCGCATCGGGGAGGCGGCGAATGGCTAAACACGTCGCCGTTCTGATGGGGGGCTGGTCCAGCGAACGTCCGGTGTCGCTGACCTCCGGTGCTGCCTGCGCCGATGCGCTGGAAGCTAAAGGCTATAAGGTTTCGCGCATCGATGTGACCCGTGATCTGGGCGCGCTGCTGGCCGCGCTGACCCCGCGCCCGGATGTCGTCTTCAATGCGCTGCACGGCAAGGGCGGCGAGGATGGTACCATTCAGGGCGTGCTCGACATCCTGAAGATCCCCTACACCCATTCGGGTCTGCGGGCTTCGGCCGCCGCGATGGACAAGCCGACCGCCAAGGCGATTTTCCTGGCTGCCGGTCTGCGGGTGCCGGGTGGCCGGGTCTATGCCAAGGACGAGGTTCTGGCCGGCGATGTCATGCCGCGCCCCTATGTCATCAAGCCGCCCGCCGAAGGATCGAGCTTCGGGGTGCAGATCGTGCGCGAGGGCGACAATGGCCCGGCTGTCGCCGATTGGGGCTTTGGCGAAGAAGTGCTGGTCGAACCCTTCATCGCGGGTCGCGAGTTGACAGTTGCTGTGATTGACGAGCCGGGGAAGGGCGCCCGCGCCTTGGGCTCGATCGAGATCCGGCACGAGCACGGCTTCTTCGATTATGAAGCGAAATATACCGGCGGGCAGGCTGAACACATCATGCCGCCGGCCATGCATACCGACGCCCTGGCCGAGATGGAAGCCATGGCGGTTGCCGCCCATGTGGCGCTCGGCTGCCGGGGCATTAGCCGCTCCGACTTCCGCTATGACGACACGGCGGGCGAGCCCGGCGGCGTCTATCTGCTGGAAGTGAATACCCAGCCCGGCATGACGCCGGTCTCGTTGGTGCCCGATGCCGCCAAGGCCCAAGGCATGTCGTTCCCCGATCTCGTGTCCTGGATGGTGGAGGCCGCGCGATGGGGATGAATGATGACATTAAGCTGGTCGGCATGATCGATCTGCGCGCGACCAACGGCGACGGCCAACGTGTGGCCGGCAGCGACCTGCGCATTGAGGCAGACGAACGCCCGAACCTGCCGAGCTTCCTGACCCAAGGTCGGGCAGGCAATGCTCCGGCGGCTAAGCCGGCCAAGCGTGGCTTGTTCGGTCGCAAGGTGGCGGAGAAGCAGCAGGCGACCTTCGAGTTTTCCGAACCGAAGTTGGCGGCCGCTCCGGCGCCGACACCGGTTGTGGCGCCACTTGCCGAACCGCGCGATATCCCGGCCGATCTGTCGACCCCGCTGTCCAGCGTGGCGCCGACGGCTTTGACCGCAGCCTTGCAGGCCGATGAACCCGATGCAGCCTCGCTGCGGGTCGCGATCGAACCGGAACGCCCGCGTATCGCCCCGATCGAGCCGGTGCGCGAGCCGACGGTGTTCGATAGCGAAGATCGGCCGGAACCGGCACTGGCCGCCGCGCCCGCCGTGCCGCGCCTCATTATGCCGAACGCGCCGGTGACTTCGCCGACCAAGCGCAGCCAACTGCCGGCCCCGGTCAAGGTCCAGCGTCAGCCGGGCAAGTCCCTGGTTCTTGTCGGCCGCCGCAAGAAGCCGACCAGCCCTTGGCTGAAGCGGATCGCCTATGGTCTCTCGGGCCTCTCCTTGCTGGTGGCCGTCGGTGCCGGCGCACTGGTGATGCAGCGTTATGCCGAAGCCCCGATCGTGCTGATCGATGGCGAGGAAGAACCGTCGATGCTGCGGCTCGCCATGGCGCGCATCATGGGTGACGCGGGTTTGAAGATCGGTGACGTGCTGGTCGAAGGCCGCAACCGCGTGCCGACGGCCGCTGTCCTTGATGCGCTGCATGTCGAACGCGGCGAACCGATCCTGACCTATGACGCCGAGGCCGCCCGTCAGCGCCTGGAAGCTTTGCCGTGGGTTGCGACCGCGACGGTCGAGCGCCGCCTGCCGGACATCCTCTATGTGAAGCTGACGGAACGGCAGCCGTTTGCCCTCTGGCAGCAGGGCGGCAAGTTCCATCTGGTGGATGCTAAGGGATCGGTGATCGCGACCGACGATATCGCGGCTTGGAACCATCTGCCGCTGGTCGTCGGTGATGGCGCTCCGAAGGCCGCTGAGGAATTCCTGATGCTGCTGGCGGCCGAGCCCGATATCGCCAAGCGCGTCAAGGCGGCGGTACGGGTCGGTGACCGGCGCTGGAACCTGACGCTCGAGGGCGACATCGAAGTGCGTCTGCCCGAAGAAAATCCGGCGGTGGCGCTGGGTGCGCTGGCCGACATGAACCGGCAAGGCAAGCTCTTAGAAAAAGACATCCGCGCCGTGGACCTGCGGATACCCGATCGCATGGTGGTGCGCCTGTCGCCACCGGCGGCGGAGCGGTTGCGTATCGTCCCGGCGATCAACGGACAGAAGAACGGGTAAAGCGATGACGATCAGGAAAAGCAACGGCAAGGCCCGGAACGGCGTCATCGCGGCGCTGGATATCGGCACCAACAAGACGACCTGCATCATCACGCGCACGGACGGCGGGGTTGCCCGTGTCATCGGCGCGGGCCTGCATGGCACCCGAGGCGTCAAGGCCGGCACGATCATCGATATGGATGCCGCCGAAAAGGCGATCCTGGCGGCTGTTCAGGAAGCCGAACAGATGGCAGGCGAGACGATCCAGGGCGTGATCGTCAATATGTCGGGCGGCAATCCCTCCTCGCGCACGATCCTGCACGAGATCCAGATCGACGGCCGCGAGATCGGCGACGACGATATGCGCAAGGTGCTGGAACACGGCCGCCAGAATCTGGAGCCGTCGGACCGCACCATGCTGCATACCGTGCCGGTCGGCTTTGCCATCGACGGCTCGCGCGGTATCCGCGATCCGCGCGGCATGTATGGCCAGCGCCTGGGCGTCAATATGCATGTCGTCTCGGCCACCACCGGCGCCCTGAAGACGCTGGCGACCGTTATCGCGCGCTGTCATCTGGAACTCGATGGCGTCGTAACCTCGCCTTATGCGGCGGGCCAAGCCTCGCTGGTCGATGACGAGCGCGAGCTGGGCGTGACCCTCGTCGATATGGGCGGCGGCACCACCACCATCGCCGTCTTCTTCGACGGCAAGGTCGTGCATACCGACAGCGTTCCCATCGGCGGCAACCATGTGACGGCCGATATCGCGCGTGGTCTTTCGACCAGCCTAGCGCATGCCGAACGCATGAAGACCCTTTACGGGGCAGCCCTCGTGACCTCCGCCGACGAGCGCGAGATCATCGAGGTGCCCCTCGTCGGCGAGGATGACCGTCTTTCGGTCAACCATGTGCCGAAATCCATTCTGACCGGCATCATCCAGCCGCGTCTGGAAGAAACGTTCGAACTGGTGCGCTCCCGCCTCGAAGCCTCGGGCTTCGACAAGGTTGCGGGCCGTCGGGCGGTTCTGACGGGCGGCGCCAGTCAGTTGTCGGGCGTCCGCGATCTCGCGGCGCTCATCCTCGACAAACAAGTTCGCCTCGGTAAGCCCAACGGCCTGGTTGGTCTGCCGAACGATTATGCCGGACCCGCCTTCTGTACGGCGGCGGGGTTGGTCGTCCATGCGATGCAGCCGGTAAGCCTGCCGTCTCGTCGCAGCAAGCCGCAGAAAGCGGCGTCGACCGGCCTGTTCGGCCGATTTGGGGGCTGGCTCAAAGAGAATTTCTAGCCAGCTGCCTTGATTACCTCGGACTACCCGTTTGGTTCCCGCCTTTCGGTAAACGGTACTTATCTATTTTGAGCAGAGCGGAGGATTAACCCATGAGCCTATCGATCAGCGTTCCCAACGCCGCCGATCCTGAACTGCGTCCGCGCATCACCGTCATCGGTGTCGGCGGGGCAGGCGGCAATGCCGTCAACAACATGATCCGATCGAACCTCCATGGCGTCGACTTTGTCGTCACCAATACCGACGCACAGGCCCTGAGCCACAATCTGTCGTCCAAGCGCATCCAGCTTGGCTCGCAGCTGACCCGTGGCCTCGGCGCCGGCGCTAAGCCGGAAGTCGGTCGCGATGCCGCCGAAGAAGCCCTTGAAGACATCCTGGAGCAGATCACCGGCTCCAACATGGTCTTCATCGCCGCCGGTATGGGCGGTGGTACGGGCACGGGCGCAGCCCCGGTCATCGCCCGTGCGGCGCGTGAACGCGGCATCCTGACCGTTGGTGTGGTGACCAAGCCCTTCCACTTCGAAGGCGCCAACCGCATGCGTCTGGCCGAGAATGGCATTCTCGACCTGCAGCAGTATGTCGATACCCTGATCGTCATTCCGAACCAGAACCTGTTCCGTCTGGCCAACGAGCGCACCACCTTTGCCGACGCCTTCCGCCTGGCGGATGACGTGCTGCATGCCGGTGTGCGTGGCGTGACCGACCTCATGATGATGCCCGGCCTCGTCAACCTCGACTTCGCCGACATCCGCACCGTCATGAGCGAAATGGGCAAGGCGATGATGGGCACGGGCGAAGCGACCGGCGATCGCCGTGCGCTGGATGCCGCCGAAGCCGCCATCAGCAACCCGCTGCTGGACGATACCTCGATGAAGGGCGCCCGCGGCGTTCTCATCAACATCACCGGCGGTCTCGACATGACCCTCTTCGAAGTCGACGAAGCGGCCAACCGCATTCGCGACGAAGTCGATCCCGAAGCCCAGATCATCTTCGGTTCGACGTTCGATGAGTCCATGGACGGCCGCATCCGCGTCTCGGTTGTCGCCACCGGTATCGATGCCGAATCGATGGCCGAACCGCGCAAGCCGCAGATCAGCCTCGTCACCGATCGCGGTCAGCCGGCCTTCGTGCCGTCGGCCCCGTCCGAACCCAGCCTGTCGGCTGGCGGCTATGCCCCGGCAGCCCCGCTGTCGGCCGGCTACGGCCCGGTCAGCTCGGTTGGCGCACCTCTCATGTCGGCAAGCCCGGTTTCGGCCCCGTCCATGAGCGCTGCTCCGTCGATGTCGGCTCCGGTCATGTCGTCGACCCAGGTCGCCGAACGCGGTTCCTACATGTCCCATGGTAACGCCGCACTGGCCGAACCGATTATGGCCCAGCCGATCACCACCCCGGTGACCGCGCCTGCCGCCAAGGCCGAAGTCCGCGCGCCGATGCCCAGCGTCGAAGATGCTTTCATGGCCCCTAAGCCCGTGGAGGCCGCCAGCCAGCCGCAGATCGCAACCCCGACCGCTCCGCGTTCGGCAGCCCCTGCAGCAGCCCCGAAGGTCGATCAGACCGCCCCGGGTGGCCTCTTCGCCCGCTTCACCAACCCGTTCGGTCGTGACGCCCAGAACGGCCCGGTCAAGGCCGAGCCGGAACTGCGCGCTCCTTCTGCTGCTCCGGCAGCCGAAGCCGCCCCGACGGCGGTCCGCATGACGGTTGCCAGCGAAGGCAACCGCGATGAATCGGACCTCGACATCCCGGCCTTCCTGCGTCGTCAGGCGAACTGACGCGGGACTGCCGCACCGATCGGCAGGCGCGTTAGCGCCTGCCTGAAAGGGCCGACCCTGCCCGGACGGGAGCTTCTCCGCTCTCTCCCGTCCGGCGGGGCGGTTTTTGTTTTGACTGAAGCCCGAGCGGTAACCCTTTGAATGAACGTAGGCTAATGGCAGTTGACGTTTGTAATAGTCGGTAACAAAGCGTGATTCGCCGTTGGACGACAAACCGCGTATTTGGTTAGTCATTCCAATAGTTCCCGCCTGATCCGCTCTGGATTGGACGGCGACAAGCAGGTGACAGCGTGATGAGTGATTGGGAACGCAGGATGAGCGGCAGGACGACGGCGGAGGGGCATTTAGGCTCGGCTTCGGCGCGTCAACGTACCTTGCGCAATCCGGTCCAATGCAATGGTGTCGGTCTGCATAGCGGCCTGCCGGTTAAGATGACTCTGCTGCCGGCCGCTCCCAATACCGGCATCGTATTCCGCCGTACCGACGTTCCTGCCGCCCAGGGTGTTTTCCCGGCCCGCTGGGATGTGGTCGCCAAGACCATGCATGCCACCTTGTTGCAAAATGACCATGGCACGACCCTCTCGACGGTCGAACATCTGATGGCGGCGCTGGCCGGCATCGGTGTCGATAATGTCACGGTGCAGGTGGATGGCCCCGAACTCCCCATTATGGATGGTAGCTCGGAACCCTTCGTCTTCCTGATGGACCTCGCCGGGATCGTCGAACAGAACGCTAGCCGCCGGTTCCTGAAGATCCTGCGGCCGGTCGAAGTGACGATCGGCAACAAACATGCGGTGATGCAGCCGGCCGATGCGTTCGAGATTGAATGTTCGATCGATTTCGATGCTTCGGCCATTGCTCAGCAGTCAGCCACCGTCACGGTGAATGAGACGACCTTCCGCAACGATATCTCGCGCGCCCGCACCTTCGTGCGTCTGGCCGAGGTCGATGCCCTGAAGGCCCATGGGCTTGCCAAGGGCGGGTCGCTGGAAAATGCCGTCGTTGTCGATGATGCGGCGGTGCTTAACCCGGAAGGCCTGCGTTTTTCGGATGAATTCGTGCGCCACAAGGTGCTGGATTGCATCGGCGACTTCGCGCTGGCCGGCGCGCCGATCCTTGGCCGTCTGGTCGCGGCCCGCACGGGCCATGCTCTGAATAACGCGCTGGTGCGGGCGATCTTCGCCGATCCGGCCAATTATACTTATGTCGAGCAGGAAGCCGCCTATGGCGCGCCTGCGATGATCGATCTGCCGGCGGTCGCCGCCGTCGCGTGATTGATACCGGCCCCGCGGCTGGATGATGGGCGGGCGGTTCTCCAACCAAGCGGGAACCTGATCCCGCCCTTTTTATTGCCCTTAATCAGCCGTCGGCTCTTGCGTTGCAGCAAACCTCGGGTAAGGTCGCCCTCTTTTCGAGTGCGACTAATTTACAAGGACCGCCCCGATGGCATCCCCGCTGCTCCGCCTGTTCCGTTACGCCCGCCCGCATCGGGGCAAGATCCTGTGGGCGATGTTCTGCTCCTTCTTCAACAAGATCTGCGACATCGCCCCCGAAGTGCTGATCGGCGTTGCGGTCGATGTGGTGGTGCGCGGGGAGAAGAGCTACCTCGGCCAGCTGGGCTTCACCGTCGCCATCGATCAGATGATTCTCTTGGGCGTGCTGACCTTCCTGATCTGGGGCGGCGAGTCGCTGTTCGAATATCTGCATGAGACGGCCTGGCGGAATCTCGCCCAAACGGTGCAGCACGAGCTGCGCCTTGACGCCTATGCTCATGCCCAGGCCCTCGATATGGCCTATTTCGAGGATAAATCGACCGGCACCCTGACCTCGATCCTGAATGACGATATCAATCAGCTCGAACGGTTCCTTGATCGCGGCTGCAATCAGATCATCCAGGTGACGACGGCCTTCTTCGGGGTGGGCGCCATCTTCTTTGCCCTGCAGCCGACCATCGCGCTGCTCTCGCTGATCCCGATCCCCCCGATCGTCGGCGGCAGCTTCCTCTTCCAATCCCGGGCCGAACCGCTTTATGCCGAGGTGCGCGAGCGTGCGGGCGCCATTGCCGGGCGCCTATCCGCCAATCTCGCCGGCATCGCGGTCATCAAGTCTTATACGGCTGAAAAAGCCGAAATCGCTAAGCTGGCTGCCGATAGCGATGCCTATCGTGTCGCCAATGGCCGGGCCATCCGCATCTCTTCAGCCTTCATTCCGCTGATCCGCATGGCCATCCTCGCCGGTTTCCTGGTGACACTGGTCTATGGCGGCTATCTGACCCTGACCGGCGGCCTTGCGGTTGGGGCCTATTCGGTGATGGTGTTCCTGACCCAGCGCCTGCTCTGGCCGCTGACCGAACTCGCCATGGTGTTCGACCTTTATCAGCGCGCGATGGCCTCGACCCGCCGGGTACTGGATCTGCTGGATACGCCGGCGAACGAGAAGACGGCCGGCCATGCTCTCGATCCCAAGAAGGTGCAGGGTGAGATTCATTTCGAAGACGTATCGTTTGCTTATGCCGGGCGCGAACATGTGATTGCCGATATCAGCGCGACCCTGAAAGCCGGCACCACCACGGCCTTCATCGGCACCACGGGGTCGGGCAAAAGCACGCTCGCCAAGCTGCTAATGCGCTTCTATCGCCCCTCCAGGGGCCGGATCACCGTCGATGGGCATGATATCGCGGATCTTGCGGTGGGCGACCTGCGCAGTGTCATCGGTTTCGTCAGTCAGGACGTCTTCCTGTTCGACGGCACGATCGCCGAGAATATCGCCTATGGTCGGCCGGGTGCGACGGACGGCGATGTCGAACAGGCGGCCAAGCTGGCCGAAGCGCATGAGTTCATCACCGGCCTGCCCGATGGCTATAAGACGACGGTGGGTGAGCGCGGCCAGAAACTGTCGGGTGGCCAGCGCCAGCGCATCAGCCTAGCCCGCGCGATCCTGAAAGACGCGCCGATCCTGATCCTCGATGAAGCAACCTCGGCCGTCGATAACGACACCGAAGCCGCGATCCAGCGCTCGCTCGAAACCGTCGGCGTCGGCCGCACGGTGCTGGTCATCGCCCATCGCCTGACCACCATCCGCAATGCCGATCAGGTCTTCACCATCGAAAGCGGCCGCATCACCAGCGTGAAAACGCGGGCCGAATGGGCAGCGCAAGCGGACGCGCAGGTTTAAGGAAATGCATCGAATCTATTTCGATATCAATGATCCGTGGGATGAGGACTCTTACCTGCTGACGGTATGGGGTTCGCTGCAGGACATTGAGCGCTTAGGGGACGTCCTGCAGGTCGGGCAAAGAGTCGTCATCTACATGACTGGGGAATGTGAATCGGAAGCGATTCTGGAGCGAACGCCTGACGGAAAAGACTGGGTAGGGAGATTGGTGCCGGGGACTTGGCGCTATCTGACGGACTGACGCCGCCCCCGCCACCAGAACCAGGCCAAGCCGCCGACTTCTAAAGCGACCAAGACCCCCAGAGCCATGCGATGCGCCTCGGGTGTGGCCCGGCCGCCGGGCAGGGGGCCGAGCAGGTCGAGTAGGCTGCCGACGCCGCTCTGCATCAGGAAAGCGGCGAGGAAGGCCAGCAAGTTGATGGCGGTATTGCTGCGGCCCGAGAGATGCAGCGGCAGGCTTTGCGATAACACGGCATAGATCGACGAGCAGGATGTGCCGAGATAGCCGAACAGGAACCAGGCGACGGCCGGCGGGATCGGCGCGCCGGCGACGATCAGCGCCTGCGTCGCCATAAACAGTACCATGCCGCTGACCGCGACGGCCATGGTCGGGATGCCGCGTTTGCCGAGGCGATCGGCAATCACTCCAACGGAGAGATAGCCGACACTCATGGCCGTGGCCGCGATCAGCACATGATCGGCGGCGTCGCGGGCGTTAAGACCATCGACATCGCGCAGCCAAGCCCCGGTCCAGAGCGACAGGTAGGAGAGATAGACCCCCTGGGCGAGGCCGGTCATCGGCGCGAGGCGGATGAAGAGCGGTGCGCGATAGACTTCGCCAATGCCTTTCAGCAGATCGCCGAGGTTCTGGGCCGCTGTGGGCACCGGGTCCTTGGGCGCCAGCAGGAAGATCGCGGCGGAGACGGCGACGGTACTGATGGTCAACAGCAGGAAGACGCCGCGCCAATCGGTGATCTGCAAAGCCAGCTCGACCGGGGTGGCAGCTGCAATGGCGCCCAGCCCCCCGGCCACCATGAAGAGCCCATTGAAAAGCGGCAGCCGGTCGCGTGGGAACCACATGACCAGCGCCTTGAAGCCGGCCATCAGGCAGCCGGAGACGCCAAAGCCAATCAGAGCGCGGGCGAGCGTTAGGGCAATGAGGCTATGGCCGACCGCAAAGAGCCCGGCGCCGGTGGCCGCGACCAGCAGCAGTCCCGCCTGGACTCGCCGCGGGCCGAAGCGATCGAGCAAGATGCCGAGCGGTAATTGAAAGGCGGCAAAGGCGATGAAATAGGCCCCGGTTAGAATACCGAGGTCGCGCGCCTCCAGCACCAGCTCTTCGGCGAGATGGGGCGAGAGCACCGCATTGACGGTGCGGAAAACATAGGAGAGGAAATAGCCGGCGGCAAAGACCAGGAACAACCGGGCTTTCAGGCCCGGCGTCACATCAGGCCGCACTTACTTGCGGCGGAACTGGTCGAGGAAGACCACATCGCCGCTGCCGGGCGGCTTTTCGTCACCCGACTTATCGTCGGACTTGTCGGTCTTCTTGGAAGCCGGCAGCGGGGTCGGCTCGCTCGCGCCCTCGTCGAGGTCGAGCAGATCGTCCTCGTCGCCCTCTTCCTCTTCGCCATCTTCGCCGGCTTCGGTTTCCTGCTGGAACTGCAGGCCGAACTGGGCGGCGGGATCGGCAAAGGCGGTGATGGCGGGGAAGGGGATCACCAGCTTCTCATGCACGTCATTGAAGCTGAGGGTGATGGTGAACAGATCCGTCGTGACCTCCAGGCCCCAATATTGGTGCTGGATCACGATGGTCATCTCTTCGGGGTACTTCGCCCGCAGATGATCGGGCACCACTACGCCTTCGGCGTCGGTGCGAAAGGTGACATAGAAATGGTGATTGCCCGGCAGGCCCGTGGCGGCAACCATCCGCAATGTCCGACGAACGACGCCCCGCAATGCCTCTTCGATCATTTGGTCGTAGCGGAGCATGTTAGTCGTCATACCTAGTCCCTTCGTAAAACCAGTGGGGGGCGTTCTGTTGCCCGGCCGCCCCCCGAGCCGCGCGTTCTGCTTAGCCGTTAGGCGGCAGCGCGGAGTGCAACGTTGTCGTTGGCACTTCTGAGTGTGGCCCGATGACGGTGGTACCATGCCGAGCGAAAACTATATCTTTACCACGCACGTCGATCCTGTTTCGCCCCCATCGAAGAAGAGATGGTGGAGGCGCCGGGTACCGCCCCCGGGTCCGTAACGCTTATTCCATAGAGCGTTTATCGCCATAGTCGGTTGCCCGACAATTCGGAATATAGGGATGCTGCGTCCCATGCGCAAACGGGAACTACACCAGGGAGGGATGCGGAAGGCCGATTGCACGGCGAAGGTTGAGCGGGCATAAAGGCGCGTCTGACTTTCCCGAAGGTGCCCCATGTCCCTGACGCCCGAGCAAATCGCCGAAATTGAAGCCGCCCGCAGCCAGCGCTCGGAAACCCGCCGTGTCTCGGTCGCGGGGATCGAAGAGATGCTGTATCAGCCTCTGCCGGTGCTCGATCACGGCTTTGTCCGCGTCATCGACTATATGGGCGACGATAGCGCCGTGGTGCAGGCCGCCCGCGTTTCTTACGGCCGCGGTACCAAAAAAGTGTCCGAGGATCGTGGCCTCATCAATTATCTGATGCGCCATCGCCACACGACGCCGTTCGAAATGTGCGAGATCAAGTACCACATCAAGCTGCCGATCTTCATCGCGCGCCAGTGGATCCGTCATCGCACGGCCAATGTGAATGAATATTCGGCCCGCTATTCGATCCTCGACAAGGAATTCTATATCCCCGCGCCCGAACATCTGGCCGCCCAATCGTCCAGCAACCGTCAGGGGCGCGGCGAGGTGCTGGCAGGCGCTGAAGCCCAGCAGGTGATGGATCTGCTGCGCGAGGATGCGGAGAAGACATACCGCTCTTATGAATGGATGCTGAACGAGGGCGAAGGCGGCGAACCGGCCGATCCGACCCGTCAGGGCCTTGCCCGCGAACTCGCCCGCATGAACCTCACCCTCAATACCTATACGCAATGGTATTGGAAGGTCGATCTGCACAATCTGCTGGGCTTCCTGTCGCTGCGCGCCGACAGCCACGCGCAGTTCGAAATCCGCGCCTATGCCGAAGCGATGCTGAAGACTGTCGAAGCATGGGTCCCGCTCTGCTACGACGCCTTCAAGGATTACCGCCAGGGCGCCATGACGCTCTCGGCCGGTATGATGGATGTCGTGAAGAAGATGATCGACGGTCAGGCTGTCGATCAGGCCAATAGCGGGATTTCCAAGCGTGAATGGATCGAGCTGATGGCCGCCCTTGGCCGCACCGCTTGATTCATGCCTAATGGAGGCCTTCCAGGCGACGGCGTATGAGCTGCGTCTGGAAGGCCAGACCTTCTCTTTGCGGATCGGGGCGCCGAGCCCCATCCTCGATGATCTGCTGGTCGCCCGCAGCACCCGCAGCGTCACCTGCCTTTCAGCCCATAATCCTGATGCTCAGGTCGCTTCGCCCGAGGCGAATGCCGCTGCCCTTGCCGCTCTCTGGTGCTTCATTAAGGCGCGGGGCTGGCAGGCCGTGCCCCATGTCGGTCGTCCGGATCGCGATGATTGGCAGCCGGAAGAGGGCGCCGCGATTTTCGATCTTTCCCTGATGGATGCCCATGCCCTTGCCCATCAATGGCGGCAGGTTGCCTTTGTGACCTATCGGCCGGGCGAGCGCTTAGAGCTTGTCATCGCCGAGATTCCGCGTACTCTCGATTGAACATTGCTTGACGGTGAAATAAAGCAATGTCATCCTGGCCTCTCTGACATGTCAGGTGAGTCGTTTAGAGATGTCGCAGATCGTTTCGCTGGAAGAAAATGTTGAGCGCTTGAGTGATCGTGCCTATGGCGAGATCCGCCATGCGATCATTACCTGCGTGTTGCCGCCGGCCGCCTCGATCAGCGAAGCTCAGCTCGCCCGCGATTTCAATTTCGGCAAAGCCCCCGTCCGTGCAGCGTTAGCTCGCCTGGCCCAGGATCGTCTGGTCACTGCCCAGGCCCGCAAGGGCTGGCGGGTGGCGCCGGTCACCCTGCGCGATGTGCGCGATATCTTCGAGCTGCGCGAACTGCTGGAAGCCGAGGCCGCGCGCTTGGCGGCAGGGCAGGTCGATGCGGCCGAACTGGCGCGTCTCGACAAGGCCTGCGCAATCTCCTATCGCCCGGGCGATGCCGCCAGCGCTGAACGGTTTCTGGAAACCAACCGTGAATTCCATCTGGCGATCGCCCGCCGGGCCGGCAACGCGCGCCTTGAGGCCTCGCTGGAGCAATTGCTGCGTGAGAGCGAGCGGCTGCTGCATATCGGTCTGGCCCTGCGCGATCGCACCGAAGAAATCTGCCACGAACATGAAGAATTGATCGACGCGCTCGTCAGTGGCGACAGCGCCGGCGCCGCCCGCATTGCGGCGGCCCAGGTGCGCGAAGCCCACGCCATGGTGCGCGACGCCATTCTTGCTTCCGACCATGTCACCGACCTGCCGATCCGCTTGGAGCGACGCCCATGAACATGATGACCTCCGTCCTCAATTCCGCCCTCCTGGGCTTGATCGCCGATGTCGATGCGCTGGTCGCTGCCGATGCCTCCTGTATGGAGCGTACGGTCGCAGAAAAGCTGAAGCCGCTACTGACCATGCCGGGCCTCCTCAAAGGTGTACCGGTGCAGTTTCGTGAGGAATGCTACACGCTGAACGTCCTCTATAGCGATCCCGACGGACGCTGGGCGATTGCGGCGGTGGCCTGGCTGCCGGGCCAGAAAAGCTCGGTCCATGATCACCAGACCTGGTGTTCCTTCGGGATTTATGAGGGCGAGGCGGTCGAGGAATATTTCTCGCTGCAAGAGGGCGGTGAGGCGACCTGTTGTGGTCAGCGGACTCTGGCCGCTGGCGCCACCGGCTTTGCCGGCCAGACTTGCGCCGAGAAACAGGCGGCGATCCACCGCCTGGGCAACCACAGCCAGGAGAGACTGGTATCGTTGCATGTCTATGGCTGCGATCTCGGCCGGGGTGCCAGCAGCGTTGCGACCAAGTTTGACGCTTGATTCGATTGACTCTTTTCCCTCTGAATCGCTTGTGGTAATACATTTGGGTCGCCACAAGGGATAGTGTTCGTGCCCCTCCTTCGGTCTTCCGACCCCATTCGTCAGTTCAGCCTGTTTCCCAGCCTTGCAGGGCGGGGAGGCGACGCTGCCGGTGATCTGGCCAAGACCGGCTCCCTAACACTCTCGCTGTCGGTGCGCGACAAGGATCGCCTGGACCGTCTGGCGGCCGAAAAGGGGGAAACCCCGGCGCGCCTGATCCAATCGGCTCTGACCCTTACTACTGACGATATCCTTGCAACGGTCTCGCCGTTGCCCGCAGGCCAGGCCAAGCTTCGGGTGCGCCTGCCGGCCGACGTGTCTGAAGAAACCGCCCGTGCCGCCCTGGCTTTTGTGCTGGCACTGTCCGATGGCAGCTTCGGTCGCCCGGCGATGGCGGGTGCGGATCGGCTGGACGAGGCACGCGATGCCGTCGAACGGTTGGCCTTCGAGCCTTTGCCCAGCGGTGTGCGGTCGCCCCGACAGGCCGCCCATGTCATGGGCTTTCCCGGTGAACTCGGCCTGACCGAAGCGCAGATCGCTGCCCGTTTCCGCAAGCTGGCGCCGGTCTATCATCCCGATACCGGCTTTATCACAGGCGGTCAGCATATGAGCCAGCTGCTGGAAGCCCGGCGAATCCTGCTAGATTATATGCGTGGCGATTAATCGCCTTTAAGCAGCCATTTTCCAAATCGCAAAACCGTCATTCTTCTTCTTTAGAAATGCGCTGAACCGAACGCGCTTTCGAGCGTTGTATCGACTGTCGCCTGGACAATGGTGGCAGGGCAGGCGCCCGTCATAAGCGGGCGCGCATGGAAAAAGAGGCGTAGCGTGAAGTCAGAACGAATCCTGTGGGTTACCCCGCAACACGACGAATGGCATGTGCAAGAGGGCAACCTGGACCGTCGTCAGGCCAGTTTCGATGCCCGTGAAGATGCCGTTGACTGGGCTTGCCGTGTCGCACAATTCCGCGGCCCGGCCGCCGTCCGGATCCTCGACTATGATGGCAATATCACCGGGCAATTCTTCTTTGCCCCCGGCGAGAGCCGCGCGGTTCGCCCGCCGGTGGAAGCCAAGCGGGACCGGCTTGCCAAAATCGCATAAGGAATAGCGGGCGCGGGGCGTTCTAATGGCCGGAACATGTCCGGTTCGAACGCCTTCGCCCTTCTGACGCTGGCCCTGGTTGCCAGCCAATATGTCCGCCTGCTGATCGGCGGGCAGATCATGGACGCCATTTTGCCCGTTGCGATGGCGGGCTTGGTCGTCATGGGCCTTGTCGCTCTGCCCAAGGTGAAGCCGCTCACGCGGGGACTTACCGCCGGCCTCGCGGCTGTCTCGGTGCTACTGCTCCTGACCGGATCGCCACTGTCGGCTCTGCCGGCCGGTCTGAATGACGCCCTGACCTTCGCCGCCTATCTGCCGGTCCTGCAATTGCTGCGTGGGGTTGCCGGCTATCTGCCGGCGATGATGCGGGCCAAAGACCGGTTTGCGACCCTGCCGAAATCGGCCAGTGCCGCCGGCTTTGTGGTCGGGGCTTATGGTGTGGGCATCATCATTACGACCGGTGCCCACGCGGTCCTGGCGCCGCTCTTAGGTTCTAATGCGGATGAGGAAGAACGTAAGCGCGCGGCGCTTGCCTCGCTGCGCGGCGTCAGCCTCACCGCCTTCTGGTCGCCCTTTGCCGTCTCGGTTGCCTTCGGGGCCCATAATGTGCCGAACGCGCCGGTCTGGCTGATGCTGGTCATGGGGCTGGCGTTTGCGACGCTGGGTGTCTTCGTCGCGGTCGCGATGGAAGGCGGCGGGCGTGGCCTCGGCCTTGCCTTGCGCGGGCTGGTCCCGATCCTGCCGGGCACCGCCATCGGGGCACTGGCGGTCGTCATCGTCGCTTATTTCGCTGATATCAGCGGTCTCGATGCCGTCATCCTGGTGATGCCACCACTCTCCCTTCTGGCGCTTTTCTGGCAGGCGCGCGGCAGTCTGCGCCCGGCGCTTGCCCAGGTCTGGCAGAATATCGGCCGCCCATCTGATGAAGCGCTGCTGATGCCGATGGCGCTGGTGCTGGGTCATCTGATTGAGGCGCAGCCGGGCCTGGCCCTGTCGCTGGCGCCATTTCTCCAGGGGCTGCCGGTGCCGGTGCTGTTGGCACTCGCGATGGGTGCCCTGATCGGGTTCGGGATGATCGGCCTGCACCCGATGGTCTCGGCCGCCAGCATCGTTGCGCTGTTTGCCGGCATGCCGGGGGCGGTGTCGCAGATTGCTCTGCTGCAGGCCATCCTGATTGCCTGGGGCTTTGCGACTATGCTTTCGCCCAGCGGCGTTACGCTGATCGTCGCGGCGCTGGCCTATCGTGTGCCGTATCCCAAACTGTCATTCAGCAAGAATATTCTGTTTGCGTTGATCGTCTGTTCGATCGCGGTGGTGTGTCTCAGTCTGCTCGACCCGGTTGTTCGTACACTGGTGCGGTAAGGATCCTCGGGGCATAGTTTCCATCAGGTAGCAGGATAAGGAAGCACGCCCATGAAAGAGGACACGGCCGCAGTTGTCGCGGAGTTGCGCGCTCTTACCGAGGCGATCCAGGGACTTCGGCGCGATGTGAAGCAATCGGCAGCCTGTGTCGCATCGGCCAGCCTGATCGCCGTCGATGCCTCGCGGTCCGAGGTTTTCGCCGTCTATATGGATGATGAGCTGATGAAGTTTGCCGACCGGATGCTCAAAGCCATGAACAAGGCGTCGGGCGACTGACGTCGATGATGACCGGACAAGAAAAAGGCCGCTGTCCTGAGACAGCGGCCTTTTCATTAAGCTTGAACCCGCCGATTAGTTGGCGGCGAGCTGAACGCCGAGCATTGCCGGGGTCAGACGGCCGGTGGCCATCAGAACGCGGTAGGAGGCCTTGCGCGAGTCGAAGGTTGCTTGCAGCAGGTTGATGCGCGCCGAATAAAGTTCGTTTTCGGCGTCGAGCACGTTGATCGCGGTTTCGCGGCCGGCATCGCGCAGGCGACGACGGGCTTCGAACACTTCGGCGGCGATCGAGACGGCATTTTCCAGCAGCGCGACGCGCTGGTTGGCGGTCTGCAATTCGTTCCAGGCGATATCGACTTCTTCGGTCACCTGACGACGGGCGCTGTCGAACTGATCGCGGGCACCGGCCAGACGATAGCTGGCTTCAGCAACGGCAGCCTGGGTAGCAAAGCCGTTGAAGATGTTCCAGCGCGCGCGGACCAGGGCGGTCATTTCCGTACGATAGCCCTTAACGGCTTCGTAGTTGTCGGCATATTCGCCGCGCAGTTCCAGGTCGACACGCGGATAATAATCGGCGCCGGCAGCCTGCTTGCGACTGGTGGCCATGTCGATCTGACGGTTCGAGGACTGAACCTGCGGATTGTCGTTGATCGCAGCTTGGCGGGCATCGTCGAGGGTCGCGGGCAACAGGTTGGCCGGCAGGGAGGGGTCGGCCATCGAGCCGGCCTGCGGGGCCTTGTTGAACAGCTGCTGATAGCGGGCGCTGGCTTCTTGAAGCTGGCCTTCGAACTGCACCCGGCGTTCCTTCGCCAACTGCAGGCGCGACTTGGCGAACAGCACGTCGATGGCGATACCGGCGCCGCGCTGGACACGTTCGTCTTCGAGGTTCAGCTGACGCTGAACGGTCGCTTCGTTGGTGCGGGCCAGTTCGACCAGGCGCGCAAAGCGCAGCACGTCGATATAGGCGCGGGCACCGTCATAGGTCAGGGTCTGGCGGGTGGTGTCGAGGGCGAGGTCCTGGACGACCTTGTTCACCTTCGCTTCGTCATAATTGGCTTCGCGGCGCAGGCCGTCGAACAGGGTCTGGGTTACGGTCAGCGACAGGGTGTCGCCCCACTCGCCAGCACCCTTGCCATTGCGCGAGGCGCGGAAACCCGGGCTGTCGATCTTGTCGTAACCGGCCTGCAACTGCGTGTCGACGCGCGGCAGATAGGCTGCGAAGGCCTGGCGGATCTGTTCCTGAGCGCCGGAGACAGAATTGCCGGCGGCTTTGACACGGGGATGAGCGGTCAGGAGGTAAGAAAGTTCATCCTGAAGGCTGGCTGCCTGCGCTGCACCAGTGGTGAAAAGAGCGACTGCCGCACTCAGCAGAAGCTGCTTCCTGAACGATTTGGTAACCACGCGACCCCCCAATTATTTCAGTCGTCCTGACGGATAAGATTGATTTATCCTAAAGTTGTTATGATTTAAACGACATAAATGGTCTCAAGGGGCAAAAGATGTTCTTTATGTGGCGAATTGGCATCGCCCTGGGACTATCGTGGTTAATGCAGGCAGTGCCGGCGGCGGCCCAGACAGTCTTGGCGCCAGACAGCGAACCTGCCTTACAACTTCTTCGCGACTTGGAAGAAGCGGGCGAGCGGCAGAAGTCCAATGCCCGCAATGCTCTGGCTGCGTCGCCCAAGTTGGCCGCCCTTCTGGCACGCAAGGAAGAGTTGCCGGCGACCGGATCGTCGGCCGAGTGTCTGGCGCGGGTCGAAGTCCGCTGCCTTCTGGCCGAAGCTCTGACAGCTGCTGCTGCAACCGAACCCGCCCGATCACGCGATTGGGTCTGGCTGGAACTGGCCGAAGCGCGTCTTGCGATCGGCGATGGCGAGGCCAGCCTCTCCCTGGTTTCGCGCCTCGATGATCCCCGGCTGGTCACTGTGATGGTCGCGGCCTACGCTTTGGATCTTTCTGCCAATGGCGATGCCGCAACGGCCCTGGTCTGGATCGATGCGATCCCCGATCTCTCCAAGCGGATGGAAACCCTGATTGCGGTTGCGGATGCCGCCTTCCGGCGCAATGAGGCTGCGGGCGGTGCGGCGGCCCTCCAGGGATTGCGGGCAGCGATTGCGGGGGCGCCGGCGAGCGAGCTCACCAAGCCGTCCTGGCTGGCCTGGCGGGCGGCCAGCGGGCGGATCGCCGCGCGTTTGGGACAACCACTGCTTGAGACCGAACAGCCGACGGTGCTGCGCAGCCTGCTGCCGCAAGATCCCTCACCCGCGCTTGTGACCGATCTCAGCCGGATCTTTGCCTTGCAGGGGGATGCGGGCGCCGCCGAGGCGCTGGCGATGCCGCTGGGTATCTATCGGATGAATGCCATCGGGACCGCGATCACCGGCGATCTGTCGGTATTGGGACGCTATCAGGAAGCCGAAAAGGTCGCCTCTAGTCTGCCCGAACCCCAGGCCAGCAAGGGGGCCTTGCTGCGGGTGCGGCTGGCGGAATTGAAGAGGGGTGGTACCAGGGCGGCTTTTGAAGCCGCGGCGGACCTGGTCCTGGCGGCCTCGCCCGGTGCCCGGGAAGCTTGGGGGCCGGAGCTGGCCTTGAAAGCGGCCGAAGCGGGGCAATGGGAGGTTGCGGACCGGCTGCTTAATAGTTTCCGCGATGCCCTGGGCCGGATGGCGACCGCCTGGCGCCTAGCTCTGATCGCGCCGACGCCGGAACGCGCCGACCATTATCGCACTCTTGCCGATCAGGCGGCCGACAGTCTGCCCGAAGGTGGCTTACGCGTGGCGACCCTGGCGCGCATTGCGCGCGCGGCCTTGGATGCGGGCCTGCCGCCCGCGACCCTCGCACCACTCTGGACCCAGGCCAAGCAGGTGGCGGCCGGTGTGCTGTCACCAGGGCCTCGGGCGCGGGCCTTTGGTCAGTTGGCGTTGTTGGTCAATCTGATCGGCAAGAAACCGGGCGGCGCCAGCGTTCTGCAATAGCCACCCGGCTCAAGGGGCGCAAAGTCCGATAGCCGACGCAACCTGTCTAACGACCCTCGTGCAGGACCTGCTTCAGGTACTGGCCGTAGGGGGTTTTGAGCAGCGGAGCCGCCAGCTTCTCGATCTGACCGGCATCGATCAGACCGCGCCGGAAAGCGATTTCCTCGATGCAGGCGATCTTCAGGCCCTGGCGCTCCTCGATGGTGCGCACAAACTCGCTGGCTTGCAGCAGGGAGGCATGGGTCCCAGTATCGAACCAGGCATAGCCGCGCCGCATGATCTCGACCGACAGGCGCCCCTGTTCGAGATAGACGCGGGAGACATCGGTGATCTCTAGCTCGCCGCGCGCCGAGGGTTTGACGTTGCGGGCGATGTCGATGACGTCATTGCCGTAGAAATAAAGCCCGGTAACGGCATAGTTGGAGCGTGGCGTTTCGGGCTTTTCCTCGATCGAGATCGCCTGGCCGTTGGCATCGAACTCTACGACGCCATAGCGTTCGGGGTCGGCGACGTGATAGCCGAACACCGTGCCGCCGCCTTTGGTATCGACCCGGTGAGCGGCGACCGCCATCAGACGTTCGAGCTGATGGCCGTAGTAGATGTTATCGCCCAGCGCCAGGACGACCGTATCGCGACCGATGAATTTCTCGCCGATCAGAAAGGCTTGCGCTAGGCCTTCGGGCTTGGGTTGTTCGGCATATTCGATCGAGATGCCCCATTGCGAGCCGTCTTTCAGCAGGCGTTGAAACAGCGGTGCATCCTGGGGCGTTGTGATGATCAGGATCTCGGTGATCCCAGCCAGCATCAGGGTCGAGAGCGGATAGAAGATCATCGGCTTGTCCCAGATCGGCAGCAGCTGCTTGCTGATCGGAATGGTGACCGGATGCAGCCTGGTGCCTGAGCCGCCGGCTAGAATGATACCCTTCACGCTGATCTCTCCTGTTCGCGGGCCCAGACCTGGACCGCTTGCGCCAGCGCCGGGCGCCAGTCGGGTTGGGGGATATCGAAAGCCGCTGTTGTTTTGCTCATGTCGAGAACCGACCAGGCCGGGCGCGGGGCGGGGGCGGCGAAGGTCGAAGCCGGAACCGGCGTTACATCGGGGCGCGGAATGCCTAGGCGCGCGGCCTCATCCAGCACGGCGGCGGCCAGGGTAAGCCGATCGGCCATCGGGCCGCCGACATAATGATAAGTCCCGAAGACCTCGGCGCCCGGCTGGATAGCTTTGACGATCATGGAGATGCAGGCACTGGCAAGATCGGTTGCCGGGGTGGGGCTGCCCATCTGATCCGAGACGACCTTTAGCGGTAGACCCTGGCGTGCACGATCGAACACCAGCCGGGCGAAATTGCCAGCCCAGGGTGAAAAGACCCATGCGGTGCGCACGATCAGGTGGCGCTTGCAGGCTTTGGCGACGGCTTCTTCGCCCGCCGCCTTGCTGCGCCCATAGACGCCCAGCGGGCTCAAGGGATGATCGGTCGGATAGGCGATGCGCAGGGTCCCGTCGAAGACATAATCGGTCGAGACATGCAGCAACACCGCGCCAAAGGCCTCGGCAGCGGTTGCGAGATTAAGCGGGCCGAGGCGATTGGCAGCCAGCGCGCCTTCGGAATCGCTTTCGGCCTTATCCACCTGGCTGAAGGCGGCGGCATTGAGGATCGCGGCCGGTCGATGGGAACGGGCGGCGGTGCAGACGGCGGCGGGATCGGCGATATCGAGACTGGCCCGGTCGAGGAAGATCGGCTGCAAAGAGGCTGGCCAAGCGGCTTCCCGCAATGCGCGTCCTAATTGCCCATTGGCGCCGACGACCAGGACCGGAGAGGCCATGCTAGGCCTTCAAGCCCAGGCGCTCGCCCGCGTAATTATTGCGCAGCCGCTGCCACCAGTCGCGCTTGGCAACATACCAGCGCACGGTTTCGGCCAGGCCGGATTCGACGGTAAACTGGGGCTTCCAGCCTAGTTCCCGTTCTATCTTGCTGGCGTCGATCGCATAGCGGTGGTCATGGCCCGGCCGGTCGGTGACGAAGCGGATCAGGCTGCGGCGCGGGGCGCCATTGGGCAGCGGGTCGCACTCTTCATCCAACAGATCGGCGATCGCTTCGACAATCTCGATATTCCGCCGCTCGCCGTTGCCGCCGACATTATAGCTTTCGCCCACAGTACCCTTGGTCAGGATCAGATGGAGGGCGCGGGCATGATCTTCGACATGTAGCCAGTCGCGCACATTATTCCCGGCGCCATAGACCGGCAGTTCGCGACCCAGCAAGGCATTGGTGATGGTCAGCGGGATCAGCTTTTCGGGGAACTGCCAGGGGCCGTAGTTGTTCGAGCAGTTCGAGAGCACGACCGGCAGCCCATAGGTGCGGTGCCAGGCGCGGACTAGATGATCCGAAGCTGCCTTGGAGGCCGAATAGGGCGAGGAAGGGTCATAGGGCGTTTCTTCGGTGAAGAGCCCCTCATCACCCAAACTACCGAAGACTTCGTCGGTCGAGATGTGATGGAAGCGGAAATTTGCCTGGCGCTCTGGGCTCAAAGCCCGCCAATGGACGAGGGCCGCTTGCAGCAGGGTGAAGGTGCCGACCACATTGCTCTGGATGAAGGCGGTCGGCCCGTCGATCGAGCGGTCGACATGGGTTTCGGCCGCCAGATGCATCACGGCATCGGGATCATGTTCGGAAAAGGCCTTGGACATGGCGGCCGGATCGGTGATGTCGGCCTTTCGGAAGGCATAGCGTGGATTACCGATGAAACCGTCAAGGCTGTCGAGGTTGGCCGCATAGCTCAGCTTGTCGAGGTTTACGACATCGGCATCGGTGTCATTCAGCAGATACCGAATGACGGCCGACCCGATGAAGCCAGCGCCGCCGGTAACGAGGATCTTCATGCAGTCACGCGCTCATATTCGAAATGCCGGGGGAGATTTGCGAGGGTTGGCAGGATGCGATCCTTATCCGAAACTATGGCGTTTTCAGCACTGACCGGCCAAGGCAGGGCCAAAGCCGGATCGTTCCAGAGAATGCCGACTTCGAGATCCCGATTCCAATAGGCCGTCTTCTTGTAAAAGACGATTGTCTCTTCGGTCAGGGTGCAGAAGCCATGGGCAAAACCGCGCGGCACATAGAGCTGCTCGCCGCGCTCAGCGGTCAATTCGGCGGCGACATGCTGGCCGAACCAGGGCGATCCATGGCGCAGATCGACGACGATATCGAGGATACGGCCGCGCAAGACACGCACCAATTTCGCCTGCTGCATCGGCGAGGTCTGGCAATGCAAGCCGCGCACGGTACCGATCGCGGTCGACAGGCTTTCGTCATCCTGAATGAAGACGTCGGCGATGCCGGCGGCCTCCAGGGCACGCTGATTATAGCTTTCGACGAAATAGCCACGCTTGTCGCCATGCCGGGTAGGCACGATCAATTTGACGTCCGGAATGGCAAGTGTCTCACAGCGCAAAAGAACTACTCCCGGTTGGCTTCATGCGTCGCTCTAACACCAGCCCCGCGCGATGGTCAATTATGGCAGCTTGACCCGGCGCCGTCCCCTGCCTAATTAAGGACTAGAACAGTCCGAATTAAAGGAAGGTCGAGGCACCCCGTGATCCTGGTCAGCAAGCTTGCAGATTATGCCGTCGTTCTGGCGACGCGTCTTGCCGCCGGGCAAGGCGACGTCAGCCTGTCGGCGCAAAGCTTGGCTGAGGCGACGCGGTTGCCGGCGGCGACCGTCGCCAAGGTGCTGAAAGCCCTGGCCAAGGCCGAGATCGTGATCGGCGCGCGTGGCGCGACGGGCGGTTATCGGCTGGCGCGGGCAGCGCGTGATATCACCGTGGCCGATCTGGTGGCCGCCATCGATGGTCCGTTGCTTTTAACGGAATGTTCGGGGGCGGTGGGCGAAGATCACGGGAATTGTGAACATCAGCCCTACTGCGGCACCAAGCTGCATTGGGGGCGGATCAATACCGCGGTATCAACCGCGCTCGCGGCGGTAACGCTGCAAGATATGATGGCGGTGCCGGACTTCATGTCCGTCCCCCAGCAAAAAAATGAGAATAAAAAGCCGCAACAGACGGCTGTGTCGGAAAGGGTTTGAAGATGACGGCGGTCCCCATTCCGCTTTCTGCCGAAGAGGCAGTGGCGGGTCAGAGCTATAAGTACGGCTTCTTCACGGATATCGCGACCGACGACGCGCCTATTGGCCTGTCCGAAGACACAGTGCGTTTCATCTCCGCCAAGAAGAACGAACCGGAATGGTTGCTCGATTGGCGCCTGAAGGCTTTCCGCGTCTGGCTGGACATGGAACTGCCGACCTGGGCCAAGCTCGACCTGCCGGAGATCGATTTCCAGGCCTATTCCTATTATTCCGCCCCCAAGCAGAATGCCGGCCCGAAGAGCCTCGACGAGGTCGATCCGGAACTGCTGAAGACCTACGACAAGCTCGGCATTCCCTTGAAGGAACAGGAATGGCTCTCGGGTGTCGCGGTCGATGCGGTCTTCGATAGCGTGTCGGTCGGCACCACCTTCCGCGGCAAGCTCGCCGAAATGGGCATCATCTTCTGCTCGTTTGGCGAAGCGGTGCAGGAACATCCCGAGCTGGTGCAGAAGTACCTCGGCTCCGTCGTGCCGGTGGCCGACAATTATTATTCGGCGCTGAATTCGGCCGTCTTCTCGGATGGCTCGTTTGTCTATATCCCGGCGGGCGTGCGCTGCCCGATGGAGCTTTCGACCTACTTCCGCATCAATGCCCGCAACACCGGGCAGTTCGAGCGCACGCTCGTGATCGCGGACAAGGATGCCTATGTCTCCTACCTCGAGGGCTGCACCGCCCCGCAGCGCGACGAGAATCAGCTGCATGCCGCCGTCGTCGAACTGATCGCACTCGATCATGCGCAGATCAAATATTCGACCGTGCAGAATTGGTATCCGGGCGATGCCGAGGGCAAGGGCGGGATCTATAACTTCGTGACCAAGCGTGGCGCCTGCCGCGGTCGCAAGTCCAAGATCTCCTGGACCCAGGTCGAAACCGGCTCGGCGATCACCTGGAAATACCCTTCCTGCATCTTGCAGGGCGATGAGTCGGTCGGCGAATTCTATTCGGTCGCGATTACCAACAATCGCCAGCAGGCCGATACCGGCACCAAGATGATCCATCTGGGCAAGAACACCAGCTCGACGATCATCTCCAAGGGCATTTCGGCCGGCAAAGGCCAGAATACCTATCGCGGCGGCGTGAAAGTCATGCCCAAGGCGACCGGCGCCCGCAATTTCACCCAGTGCGACAGTCTGCTGATCGGCGATCAGTGCGGGGCCCATACCGTCCCCTACATCGATGTGCGCAATTCCTCGGCGCGGCTCGAGCACGAGGCGACCACCTCGAAGATCAGCGACGATCAGCTGTTCTATTGCTTGCAGCGCGGGCTGTCGGCCGAAGACGCGCTCTCGCTGATCGTCAATGGCTTTGCCAAGGAAGTCCTAAAAGAGCTGCCGATGGAATTCGCGGTCGAGGCCCAGAAGCTTCTCGCGATCAGCCTTGAAGGCTCCGTCGGTTAAAGAAAAAGACAAGTCCGCAAGCGGGCTCGAAGGGTAGTTAAGGAACAAAAGCATGTTGGAAATCGTCAATCTGCACGCCCGCGTCGAAGGCGACGAACCGCGAGAGATCCTCAAAGGTCTGTCGCTGACCGTGAAGCCGGGTGAAGTGCATGCCATCATGGGGCCGAACGGGTCGGGCAAGTCGACGCTGGCAAGCGTGCTGTCCGGGCGTCCTGGCTATGAAGTGACGGCCGACAAGCTGACCTATCAGGGCCATGACCTGCTGGAGATGGAAGCCGAAGTGCGTGCGCGCGAGGGCATCTTCCTGGCCTTCCAATATCCGGTCGAAATCCCCGGCGTGAACAATATGTACTTCCTGCGCGCCGCCTTGAACGCCAAGCGCCGCCATCACGGCCAGCCGGAACTGGATGCCGGTGCGTTCCTCAAATTGGTGCGCGCTCAGATGAAGCAGATGTCGATTAAGGACGATCTGTTGCAGCGTCCCGTCAATGTCGGCTTTTCGGGCGGCGAGAAGAAGCGCAACGAGATCTTCCACATGTCGATCCTGCAGCCCTCGCTCTGCATTCTCGATGAAACCGACAGCGGCCTCGATATCGATGCGCTGAAGGTGGTGGCCGACGGCGTCAATGCCCTGCGCTCGCCCGATCGCGCCTTCGTCATCATCACCCACTATCAGCGCCTGCTCGACTATATCCAGCCGGACGTCGTCCATGTGCTGGCAGGCGGCAAGATCGTGCGCACCGGCGACAAGACGCTGGCCGGCGAGCTGGAACGTACCGGCTATGCCGATCTGACCCAGCCGGCGGCCTGAGCCATGAGCGCCGCAGCCTCATATCTCGATTATCCGCCCAGTGCCTTCACGGGCGAGCCGGGCTGGGTGACCGCCCAGCGTAGCCAAGCGCTCGACCACTTCCGCACGAAGTCGTTTCCAAAGCGTAACAATGAAGCCTGGCGCTTGACGGACCTCAAGGCCCTGGAACGCCAGTCCTATCCGCCCTTGAGCGTGGTGCCGCCTTTATCCGATTGGGCGCGCGACATTGCCGCCTCCGAACGGCTGGCGGGCGCGGCGCTCTTTGTGCTGGTCAATGGCACCTACGTGCCCGATCTGTCGGATGTTGGCATCGAGGGCGTGACCATCGCGCCGCTGGCGACCAAACCGTCTGCCGCCGAACCGCTGTTGGCCCTGATCGAAAACGGCTTCTCGGCACTGGCAGCCGCCCATTTCCGCGACGGCGTGGTGATGCGCATCGACGGCCAGATCGCAACCCCGATCCAGGTTCTGCATATCACCGACGTTGCGTCGCCGGCTTCGATCCATAGCCTAGCCCGTATTGATCTGGCGGCCGAAGCCTCGGCCACCTTGCTGGAAACCCATATCGGCCGTGGCTCCTATTGGAGCAATCAGGGCAGCCTGATCGTTGTCGGCGCTAATGCCAGCCTGACCCACGGCAAGATCATCGCCGAAGATAACACTGCCCATCATCTGGCGCGCCAGGCCGTGCGCATCGCCGGCAATGCCCGCTATGACGGCTATGTGCTGATCAGCGGTGGCGAGCTTGTGCGCCAGGACACCATGGCCGACATGCAGGGCGACAAGGCTTTCTGTGGCTATAATGGGCTGATCCTGCGCAAGACTGCCCAGGCGACGATTGCGACCGAGATCGTTCATGATGCCCGCGCCTGCGAAACCCGCGAAGTCGTGAAAAGCGTCGTCGAAGGCGATGGCCATGCGATCTTCCAGGGCAAGATCACGGTGACGCCGGAAGGCCAGAAGACCGACGCCTATCAGCTCTCGCAAGCGATGCTGCTATCGGACCACGCACGCGCCGATGCCAAGCCGGAACTCGAAATCCTGGCCGATGACGTCAAATGCAGCCATGGCTCGACCGTCGGCGATCTCGATGACGAGCAGATGTTCTATCTGATCTCGCGCGGCATCCCTCGGGATGAAGCCCGCTCGATCCTGATCCGTGCCTTTGCCGAAGCCGCCCTCGACCCGATCGAAAATAGCGCGCTGAAAGCCCATATGGCGGCCCGCCTCGACGGCTGGCTGGGGAGTGCATCATGAATGTGATCCGGCTGGCCAATGATCGTCCGTCCGTGAAGGCCGATTTCCCGGTCTTTGCCGCCAATGAAGGGCTCGTCTATCTCGACAGCGGGGCGACGGCGCAAAAGCCGACTTCCGTGCTTGACCGGATGGATCATTTCTATCGTTACGCTAACGCAACGGTTCATCGCGGCGTCTATCGCCTGTCTGCCGATGCGACCGATGCCTTTGAGGCAGCGCGCAAGACGGTGGCTGATTTCATCGGCGCCGAAGCGCGCGAGATTGTGTTTGTGCGCAGCGCAACCGAGGGACTGAATCTGCTAGCCGATTGCTTGGGCCGGTCGGAGCTAATTAAGGCCGGCGATGCGGTTGTGGTCTCCGAACTCGAACATCACGCCAATATCGTGCCCTGGCAGATGCTGCGCGATGGGCGCGGCATTGAGCTGCGGGTGTGCCCGATCAAGGAAGACGGCGGCCTCGACCTTGCGGTGCTCGAAGCGCTGCTGGCGGATGGCAAGGTGAAGCTGGTCAGCGTCACTCACGTCGCCAATGCTACCGGTACCGTGGTGCCGGTGACTGAGGTCGTGAAGCTGGCGCGCGCCAAGGGCGCGATGGTCGCGATCGACGGTTGCCAGGCGGTCTCGCACCGGCCGGTCGATGTTCGGGCGCTCGATGTCGATTTCTATGTCTTCTCCGCCCATAAGCTCTATGGCCCGACCGGCACCGGCGTGCTCTACGGCCGCTATGAGCTCTTGGACAAGCTGCCGCCCTATCAAGGCGGCGGGGCGATGATCACCACGGTGACCTTTGAGAAGACCGAATTTGCGGCCCCCCCGCAGCGGTTCGAAGCCGGCACCCCCGATATCATCGGCGTGCTGGGGCTGGCGTCGGCCATCGATTATGTCACGTCGCTGGGTTGGGACTGGATCCAGGCCCATGAGGCCGCAGTAATGGCCCATGGCGAGGCGGTCTTGCGGGATATTCCCGGCGTCACCATCTTGCCGGCAGGGCCGGAGCGGGCGTCGATCTTCTCGCTGCTGGTCGAGGGCATTCACCCCCACGACCTCGGCACGATCCTCGACAATCACGATGTCGCGGTGCGGGCGGGCAGTCACTGCGCCCAGCCGTTGCTCGCGAAATATAATTGCTATGCGACCGTGCGCGCCTCGGTCGGTGTCTATAACGAAGCGGAAGATTTCGATCGCCTGGCGGCCGGGATCAAAAGCGCGCAGAAGCTGTTCGGTAAGGGGGCCTAGAGCCATGGCTGAGTTCGATCTTCACGCCCAGGATGCGCCGGAAGGCCATCAGCCGCAGGATGCGCAGGCGCTGGAAGAAAAGATCATCGATGCCCTGCGCACGGTGTTCGACCCGGAGATCCCGGTCAATATCGTCGAACTCGGCCTGATCTATGATCTGAAGTTCTCCGAAGGCGGCCTCGTTCAGGTCGATATGACCCTGACCACCCCGAACTGCCCGGTCGCGGCCGATATGCCCGAACAGGTGGCCGATGTGGTGCGGGCGGTGGAAGGGGTCTCCCATTGCTCGGTCGAGCTGGTCTGGTCGCCGCCCTGGACGCCGGATCGCATGAGCGAGGAAGCCAAGCTTCAGCTCAATATGTTCTAGGAAACAAGGGTCGCTTCGGCGGCCCTTTTCTTGTCTTGATGGCAAGTTCCCGCTGGCCTCGGTCCGCCGTCTCGTCGATAAGCGGCGTTGAGACAACTAACGGCAGGGCCGATGTACAAGCTCTATTACGCCACCGGGGCCGCTTCGATGGCGGTACATGTCACCTTGCGCGAGATCGGGGTGCCGTTCGATCTGGTGAAGATCGATATCACCTGCGGTCAGCAGCACTGCCCGGAGTATCTCGCGATCAATCCCGCGGGCGTGGTGCCGGCGTTGGAGATCGAGGGCCGGATCCAGACCGAATCGGCGGCTCTCTGTTATCAACTCGCCGAACGTCATCCCGAGGCGCGCCTGATGGAAGCGGCGACGCGGTATGAGAGCCTGCAATGGCTGACATATCTGACCAATATGGTGCAGTCCGAGCTGCAATGCTGGTTCTATCCAGAACGTTTCGTTTCCGAAACATCTGGATCTGAGCTCAAAGCTGGCATCGCGCTGCGGCTGGCGCGGGCTTGGACGCGGTTCGAAGATCGGCTAGCCGAGAGCGACGGCCCCTATCTCTTTGGAGAACGCCTGGATGTGGCCGACATCTATCTTGGGATGCTGGCGCGCTGGAGCCGGGCACTACCGAAGAAAGCGACCGACTATCCCCATGTGCGTCGCCTGGCCGACGCGATAACCGTCCGACCGTCTTGGCGGGCCGTTGCCGAGGTCGAAGGCCAGAAACCCTGGGACTATTAGGCCGCGTTCTCTTCGCCGCGCATCCTTTTGACGGCGGCATAGGCGGCATTGATGGCGGCCAGCTTCTCGGTCGCCAGCGCCACGGCTTCGGCCGGCAGGCCTTGCGCCATCAGGCTGTCGGGATGGTTTTCCTTCACTAGGCGATGATAGGCGGTGCGCAGCGCGCTTTCGTCCGCCTCGAAGGTCACGCCGAGCACGCACCAGGGATCGCCGAGGCAAGCCTCTTCGCCCAGATGGCTGCGGATAATGCGGTTGAAGGCGGCGCCATCAAACCCGAAGATCGTCGCAACCTCGCGCAGATACTCCAGCTCGGACGGATGGATCTGGCCATCGGCGCGGGCGATATGGGCAAGGCCACCTAAAAGCTCTTCCAAAACCGGCGAGGCCGGCGTGAAGAGTTTGGCGATCTGGCGGGCGTAAGCCTCGAAACCTTCGGAATGTTTGCGCGCGAGATCGAAGAGACGCTGGACGTTGGCTTCTTCGCCCGGATCGACGCGGTGGATCTCGCGGAAGGCGACCATTTCCGGCCGTGTCACCTCGCCATCCGCCCGGGCCATCTTGGCCGAGAGCGCGATGACGCCGACGGTAAAGGCGACTGATTTGACGGCCTCATCCTCGGTCGGTAGGGGCACATCGATATCGGCGTAATGATCATAGGCATGACCGGCCGCCATGCCGATCAGACCCCCAAGGGGTCCGCCCAACAACAGCCCGGCGGTGCCGCCGACAATCTTGCCCCAGACAGTCATTTCTCAAAGCCTTCCGTTCTACGGATCGAGCCTAAAGGGTCCGGTCGCCGGGGCCAAGGGCTGTCGTGAAAGGGGCGGCAGACTGCTGGTGTTAGTGATTGTTTGTTGCGCACCCGCGCTTAATCTCGGCTGTCCCTTGCGTTAACGATTGCCGGTGCCGTCTTTTCGCCAGAATCCGCTTGACCCGAACCGGCCGATCCGTTTCCTAGCGAACTGCGCGCTCGTATGCGTTATCGTCATGACAGGTCGGCAGAGATCGACCGCGTGCGAGTGCGACAGGGAAAGTTCTGGGTTCTATCCGTGGCTTCGCGTGCCGCCGTCGGCGTAAGGCGTTTCATCAGCCGCCGTCGACGTTGCCGCGCCGTGGGATAAGTGGGGGACAGGTTGGAACATCTATATTTTCTGCAGCAGCTCATTAATGGGCTGACGCTAGGGTCAATCTATGGGTTGATCGCCATCGGCTATACGATGGTTTACGGCATCATCGGCATGATCAACTTCGCCCATGGCGAGGTTTACATGATCGGCAGCTTCGTCTCGGTGATCGTCTTCACGCTTCTGGCATCCTTCGGCGTCGCGGCTATCCCCTTGGGGTTGGTCGCCGTTCTGCTGTGTGCGCTGGTCTTCACGTCGGCCTATGGCTTCGTGATCGAGCGGGTGGCCTACCGGCCGCTCCGTGGTGCACCGAAGATCGCGGCCCTGATCTCGGCGATCGGTATGTCGATCTTCCTGCAGAACTATGTGCAGCAAGCCCAAGGTGCGCGCGTTAAGCCGATCCAGCCGGTCATCCGCGGCGGCATCGAGCTGTTCCACGGCGAAGGCTTTGGGGTTCAGATCTCTTATGTCCAGATCGTGATCATCGTCCTCACCGTGGTGATGATGTCGATCTTCACCTACCTGATCACCAAGACTTCCTTCGGTCGTCAGCAGCGCGCCTGCGAACAGGATCGCAAGATGGCCTCGCTGCTGGGCGTCAACGTCGACCGTACCATCTCCATGACCTTCGTGATCGGCGCCTGCCTTGCCGCCGTCGCCGGCATGATGGTGACGATGTATTACGGCGTCATCGACTTCTACATCGGCTTCCTGGCCGGCATGAAGGCGTTCACCGCGGCGGTTCTGGGCGGTATTGGCTCGCTGCCGGGTGCGATGCTCGGCGGTTTGCTCATCGGTCTGATCGAGACGTTCTTCTCGGCCTATTTCCCCGCCGAATACAAGGATGTCGCGGCATTCTCGATCCTTGTGCTGGTGCTTATGTTCATGCCCTCCGGTTTGCTGGGGCGGCCTGAGATCGAGAAGGTTTGACGCCATGACCGATACGACTGCGCCCGAGCTGCGCAAAACTCTCGATATTGGAAAGATCCTGAAAGACGCCGCAATCTCTGCGGTGGTCGCCTTGTTCCTTGCCGTGCCGCTGCTGGGCCTCGAAACTTTTGATGCCGGCGGTAAGCTGGGCGTGCGGACCCGCTGGATGTGGGTCGTGATCGCTATTGCTTGCGTCTTCTTCGGCAAGCTGCTGATGAACGTTTGGTTGTCGCTGCGCCCCGTGAAGACCAAGGCCAAGGTGGTGAACGAAGCCTCGGTGCGCCGCGGCCAGATCATCATCAAGGCGTTGTCTTTCGCCATGCTGTTGTTCGCCCTAACGCTGCCGGCCTTGCCGTTCTCGGACCGCTGGTGGATCGACAACGGCATTACCGTCCTGATCTACATCATGCTCGGCTGGGGTCTGAACATCGTCGTCGGCCTCGCCGGCTTGCTCGATCTCGGCTATGTCGCCTTCTATGCGGTGGGCGCCTATTCCTACGCGCTGCTGTCTACCGCCTATGACGTCAGCTTCTGGCTGGTACTGCCGGTGGCCGGCATCATGGCCGGCATCTTCGGCATCCTGCTGGGCTTCCCGACCTTACGTCTGCGTGGCGATTATCTCGCCATCGTGACCTTGGGCTTTGGTGAAATCATCCGCATCGTGCTGCTGAACTGGGTCAGCCTGACCAAGGGCCCGGCCGGCATCGGCTCCATCCCGCGTCCGACCTTCTTCGGCTTCCCCTTCGGGCGGACGGTGCCGGAAGGGCAGGTTGCGTTCCATCAGCTGTTCGGGATCGAATATAACCCCGAACATCGCCTGATCTTCCTCTATTTCCTGATCCTGGCTCTCGCCCTCATGACCAACTGGCTGGTGCTGCGCCTACGCAAGCTTCCCATCGGTCGTGCTTGGGAAGCCCTGCGCGAAGATGAAATCGCCTGCAAGTCGCTGGGTATCAATCCGACCAACACCAAGCTGACGGCCTTTGCCATTGGTGCGATGCTGGGTGGATTCGCCGGTGCCTTCTTTGCCGCCAAACAAGCCTTCGTTTCTCCGGAAAGCTTCAGTTTCATCGAAAGCGCCACCATCCTGGCGATCGTGGTGCTGGGCGGTATGGGCAGCCAGTTCGGTGTGGTCATCGCTGCAACCGTGCTGGTGATGCTGCCGGAACTCGGCCGCGACTTTGGCGATCACCGCATGCTGATCTTCGGCCTTGCGATGATCCTTATCATGGTCTGGCGTCCACAGGGCTTCATGTCCCATCGCGAACCGACCTTGCGCCTCAATTCCGGCAAGGGGGCCTGATATCATGAGCTTGATCACTGATGTTGCGGTCAAAGACCCGTCGCTGACCGTCGAAGGCCTGACCATGAGGTTCGGCGGCCTGCTGGCCATCGATAATCTCTCGCTGGTCGCCGGCCAGCAACAGATCACCGCGATCATCGGCCCCAATGGGGCCGGTAAGACGACTCTCTTCAACTGCCTGACCGGCTTCTACAAGCCGTCTGCCGGCAAGCTGACCTTCCATGCGCCCGAAGGCGATATCCGTCTCGAAAAGATGGATGGCTTCAAGGTCGCCTCGAAGGCCAAGGTGGTGCGGACGTTCCAGAACATCCGCCTCTTCCCGAAGATGACCCTGCTGGAAAACCTGATCGTCGCGCAGCACAACGCGCTGATGAAGGCATCGGGTTATACGGTCCTTGGTCTTTTCGGCTGGCCGGGCTATCGGTCGGCGGAAAAGGAAGCGGTCGACCGGGCGCGTTACTGGCTCGACCAGTGCGGCATGCTCGCGCTTGCCGACGAAGAAGCCGGCAATCTGCCGTACGGTGCCCAGCGCCGGGTGGAAATCGCCCGCGCTATGTGCGCCGGCCCGCGCCTTCTGTGCCTTGACGAACCGGCCGCCGGTCTGAACCCGACCGAAAGCCAGGAACTCAACAAGCTGCTCTTCCGCATCCGCGACCGCGAGCGGATCGGCATCCTGCTGATCGAACACGACATGAGCGTCATCATGCAGGTGTCGGATCGCATCTACGTCATCGATCACGGCAAGCGTATCGCTGCCGGGACGCCGGAAGAAATCCGCAACGACCCCGTGGTCATTAAGGCCTACCTGGGTGAAGAAGAGCACGAGGAGCTTCCGCCCGAAGTGCTTGCGGATGTCGGCGGAGAGTTGGGGGCACACCATGACTAATGGCCCGATGCTGGAATTTCAGGGCGTCCATACAAAGTACGGTCACATCCACGCCCTAAAGGGCATCACTATCACGGTCAACGAGGGCGAGATCGTCACCCTGATCGGTGCCAATGGTGCCGGGAAGTCGACCATGCTGATGACGCTCTGCGGGTCGCCGCAGGCCGCTGCCGGTTCGATCAAGTTCCGGGGCGAGGAACTGACGAAGCTTCCGACCTTCGAGATCGTCCGCCGCGGTATCGCCCAGGTGCCCGAAGGCCGCCGCATCTTTCCGCGCATGACCGTTCTGGAAAACCTTCAGATGGGCGCGACGCTCGACGACAGTCATGTCGACGAAGACCTCGCCCGTATGTTCAAGGTCTTCCCGCGCCTGGAAGAACGCAAAACTCAGCGCGCCGGCACCCTGTCGGGTGGCGAGCAGCAAATGCTAGCCATCGGCCGTGCGCTGATGAGCCGTCCGAAGCTGCTGCTGCTCGATGAACCGTCGCTCGGCCTTGCGCCGCTGATCGTCAAACAGATCTTCAGCGTCATCAAGGAACTCAATGAGCGCGACGGCATGACCATCCTGCTGGTTGAGCAGAACGCCTACCATGCCTTGAAGATCGCCCATCGCGGCTATGTGCTGCGGACCGGCGAAATTCAGCTGCAGGGCACGGGCAAGGATCTGCTGGCCAATCCGGAAGTTCGGGCTGCCTATCTCGAAGGCGGGCACTGACCGCCCGCCCGGTGAGGGGCTAGAAAAGAGAAGGCCGCTCGAAGGAGCGGCCTTTTTCTTTAGCGGGAAGCGAGGATCTTGCCGGCCTCGACCCGGGATTCCTCGTCGAGCCAACGCTCGTAGGTTGGCCACCAACTGGCACGGAATTCATCGGTCGGAATTAGCTTGTTGAAGCTGGCGATCAGCCTTTCGCTGACAGGGCCCTGGCTGCAGGCGAAGAAGCTGTCGACCGTTGCGGGCGCACCTTCCAGCGCAAAGGAGGCCAGCCGCGCTCCGATGGCGTGGGCACTGCGCGAGAAATAATAGCCGGCCTGAACCGGGGTGACGAAAGTATAGTCGATCCGCCCACCCATCAGCATGCGGATGGTTGTTGCTGTCGAATTCACGTCATAGGCCTGGTGCCGGTTGTCCATCCAGGTGATGAAGTCCCCGATTTCCTGCCCATAAGCCCGGCTGCGACTATAGCCGACGGTCAATTTCGTCTGTTTTTTTAGGGCAGGGAAAGTGAGGGCGCCGTGCTCGTTTAGCAGCGGGCGTAGATGAACCGCGGTCTTTTCCGTGGTGATCAGGCGATTGCCCAGGGTGCGATAGGCCGGAAAACTGAAGATCTGCGTCTCACCAGGATCGCCCGTGCGCACAAGGGCCGGATGGCAGATGGCGTCGCGGCTGTCGGCCAACAAAAAGAAGCGCGAAAGATTGGCCCGTTCGATGACATGGTCGAATTCCGGCGTCCGGGCCATTAGAAAGGCGAGCGCCTTATCGGCATAGCCTAGGCCGCCGTCGGTCTCGCCCGTGGTGACCGGGGCGAAGGCGGGGATGATCCAGGTGATTTGGGGGCGATCGGCTGCAAGCGCCTTAAAGGCCGCGATCACGACAAGCGCGGCGGGCAGGAATTTCAATAGCCGCGGTCGCATCTTCTATCCGTGTCGCTGCTCGATTCTCTCCCCACCAGCCTGGAGCAAGCGCTTTGATCGGGTCTAGTGGGTGATCATACGGGTGGTCAGCCGGCCTCATCGCGATAGCAGTACCTTGCGCAGGTCCTGGCGTGCATCGTCGTCCAGCCATCCTTCATAGGTCGGCCGCCAGCTCTGGCGAAAGCCTTCGGTGGGGATCAGGGCATTGATCCGCTGGATCAGCTTCTCGCCGATGGGGCCTTTGCTGCAGGCAAATCGTCCGTTCTGGATCGGCTCGACACCTTCGATCGCAAAGGACGCCAGCATGGTGCCGGCGGCCTGATCGTCCTGCGTCAGGTAGTAGCCGGCCTCGACCGGGGCGGCGAAAGTATAATCGATGCGGTCGAGCGACAGCATGCGGATGGCGGTGCTGGTCGAGGCGACGTCGTAGGTCATGCGGCGCTCGTCCATCCGGCGCAGGAACTCGTCGATGTTCTGCCCAAAAACCCGCGTTCGTCCGTGGCCGACGATAAAATCGGGAATGGCTTCCAGATCGGATAGTCGCAAAACCCCATCCGTCGTCAAAAAGGGACGTAGGCGCTTGGCATTGGTCTGGGTGGTGATCAGGCGATTGCCGAGGGTCTGATAGGCTGGATCGCTGAAATGCAGGATCTGGCTGCGATCGGGGGTGAGCAGCAAGGCAGGATTGCAGACGCCATCGCGGCTTTCCGCCAGCAACAAGAATCGGGCCAGATTGACGCGCTCGATCGTATGCTCGAACTCAGGCGTCTGGGCGACGATGAAAGCCATCGCGCGATCGGCATAGCCTTGCCCAGCTTTGGAGGGTGGGGTGATGGTTGCCGGTGGAAAGGCGGATAGGACCCAGGTAATCTTCGGCAAAGGATCGCATGATGCCGGCGAAGAGACGGCTAATAGAGCGGCGAGGGCCGCGCCGGGAAAAAGGGCTCTCCTCATCGTCTCTCTCATGCGAACTCTTACGAGGGCCCGTGCGGTAAGTAAGCAGGCTAATATTTTATGCTTACATAACGTGGTTAAATTTACTCAAACGCCATCGCGTTGCAATCAAAACTGATTGGACGGAGGATCTTTTTGCTTAAATACATCGGCGCTGCAATATGCCGGTATGCATGGCTAGGGTTGCAGCCGTGCAAGGGCCCTGATTTCATTCTCAAGCGCATTGAGAAAGTTCGACCGGTCGCGGGGCGTGAAGCCGCTGTTGTAAGTCTGCTGACCGGTCGTTTCGCGCAAATGCTGCTTCAATTCGCGCATCGCCAGCGCCATGCCGATGCCGGCTTCGGTGAAGGGCTTGCCGGTGGGGCCGAGAACGCGGGCCTTCTTTTCAAGGCAGCGCGAGGCCAACGGAATATCGGCGGTAATGGCGATATCGCGATCGGTGATGCGTTCGGCGATCCAATCGTCAGCGGCATCGGCGCCATAGGGCACGACCACGGTCTGGATCAGCGGATTGCGGCTAGGGCGCAGGCCCCCGTTGCTGACGATATGAACGGTAAGATTATGACGGGTCGCGACCTTCTCGACCTCTTCCTTGACCGGGCAGGCGTCGCCATCGACATAGATAATGGTCATGCCCACCTCAAGCAGCGCGAAGCGCGATAGGCGAACGCACAAGGCCTCAAGCAGGCCGAAGGCCGGCAGGCGAACATTAAACGCGCCTCAAGCAGCTCATTTACCGAGCCAGTCTTCGGCCAGCTTCTCGATCTTCTCGTCGGACTGATTGAGCAGATCGAGAGCGGCCGGGCGGTCTTTGACCAATAGTATGCCGGCGTCTTCGGCGATATCGGCCAGCTTCAGATAGGTCTCGTGCGGGCCGCTGAAGATCACGCCGTCCAGCCCGCTCGATCGCAGGGCGCCGAGTGCGCGGCCACTGGCGGTGCCGCAATCCAGCATGGTCTTGAGATCAAGCTCGGGAAATTCTTCGCCGATCATCTGGCCGAGCGTCACCATCCAGCCCACACCGACATCAGCGGCGGCAAAGGGGGCGCTCAGTAGGGTGATGCTCACCTTGAGCTCCAGGGCGACCTTGGCGACGATCCTGGCTTGACTCAGGTCGTAAACGGCAACGGCGCGAGGCCAGCCCCATGTCGATGGATCCGGAGATTTATCTCCCCAACCGAACATCAGGTCGTCCTCGCGCCGTTTAAATCGACTGATCTAAAATTCAGATCAGTTTAGCGACAGCCGTAGCGGTATCGAGCATACGGTTGGAGAAGCCCCACTCGTTGTCGTACCAGGCCAGGACACGCACGAATTCGCCTTCGATAACCTGAGTCTGGGTCAGATCGAAGGTCGAGCTGTGCGGGTTGTGGTTGAAGTCGATCGAGACCAGTTCGGCGTCGTTTGTGCCGAGGATGCCCTTCAGCGGACCGGCAGCGGCGGCCTTGATCGCGGCATTGATTTCTTCGACGCTCGTGGCCTTCTTCGGCACGAACTTGAAGTCGACGACCGAGACGTTCGGGGTCGGGACGCGGATCGAGGTGCCGTCGAGCTTGCCCTTGAGGTGCGGCAACACGAGGCCAACGGCCTTAGCCGCACCGGTCGAGGTCGGGATCAGCGACAGGGCGGCGGCACGGGCGCGACGCAGATCCTTGTGCAGGGTGTCGACCGTGTTCTGGTCACCGGTATAGGCATGAATCGTGGTCATGTAACCGCGTTCGATACCGACGGCATTGTCCAGAACGAAAGCAACCGGCGCCAGGCAGTTGGTGGTGCAGGATGCGTTCGAGATGACCGTATGGTCCTTGGTCAACTTGTCGTGGTTGACGCCATAGACGACGGTCAGATCAACGCCGTCGGCCGGGGCCGAGACGATGACGCGCTTGGCGCCGGCCGTCAGATGCATGGCGGCCTGTTCGCGCTTGGTGAAGATGCCGGTGCATTCGAAGGCGATATCGACGTTCAGCTCGCCCCAGGGCAGCTTGGTCGGATCGCGTTCGGCCGTGACCTTGATCTTGCCCTTGCCGTAGTCCAGCCAATCGTCGCCGGTGGTCACGTCGAAGGGGGCGGTGCCATGCACCGAATCATACTTCATCAGATGGGCGTTGGATTTCACCGGGCCCAGGTCGTTGATGCCGACGACGGTGATGTCGGTGCGGCCGGACTCAGCCAGGGCACGCAGAACCATGCGGCCGATACGGCCGAAACCATTGATGGCGACGCGAACGGTCATTTTCTCGAGCTTCCTTTTTCAGGTCGGGCGATTCGCAGTTCGTTGGTCGGTCGGCAGCCGGCTTACGCCAGCTGCTTCTTGACGGCGGCAACGACGGCTTCGGCCGTGATGCCGAAATGTTTATACAACGCCTCGGCCGGGGCGGAAGCACCAAAGCCGGGCATGCCAACAACATTAGCGCTCGAACCGGTGTAACGTTCCCAACCGAAAGTAGCCGCAGCTTCGACCGCGACGCGCGGGCCGGTGCCGAGCACTTCTGCCTTATATTGGGCGTCCTGCTGCTCGAACAATTCCCAAGACGGGAAAGAAACCACCGCAACTGGCACGCCTTCGGCGGCCAAGGCCGCCTGGGCTTCGAGCGCCAAGCCGATTTCCGAACCGGTCGCAAGGATCGTTGCCTTACGGGCACCCTTGGCGTCCGAGAGCACATAGGCGCCGCGGGCCGACTTGTTCTCGGTGGTGTGTTCGGTGCGGTTGACGGCCACACCCTGACGGGTCAGGGCCAGGACCGACGGACCGTTGAGCGACAGGGCGAGCGCCCAGCATTCGGCGGTTTCGACGGCATCGGCCGGACGGAAGACCTTCAAGTTCGGAATGCAGCGCAGGGCGGCCATATGTTCGACCGGCTGATGGGTCGGGCCGTCTTCGCCAAGGCCGATCGAATCATGGGTCATGACATAGACGACCTTCTGATCCATCAGGGCCGAGAGGCGGATGGCCGGGCGGCAATAGTCGGTAAAGACCAGGAAGGTACCGCCGAAGGGCACGACACCGCCATGGAGTGACAGGCCGTTCATGGCCGCGGCCATGCCGTGTTCGCGGATGCCGTAATAGATGTAGTTGCCGTCATAGTCGGCGGCGGTCACGGGCTTGGCGGCCTTGGCCTTGGTCAGGTTGGAGCCGGTGAGATCGGCCGAGCCGCCGATCAGTTCCGGCATCACATCGGTCAGCGCATCGATGACCATGCCCGACGATTGGCGGGTGGCGATCTTCGGGGCTTCGGCCGAGAACTTCTTCTTGATGGCGTCGATGGCGCTGGCGAAAGCTTCCGGCAGCTCGCCCGAAACACGGCGGCTGAATTCGTCGCGGGTCGCGGCATCGGCATGGCCCAGGCGATGGGTCCAGGCATCATAGGCGGCAGCCCCACGGGCGCCGGCCGACTTCCAGGCATCGGACACACTGTTCGGAACGACGAAGGGTTCCGAGGTCCAGCCGAGAGCGGCGCGGGCGCCTGCGATTTCTTCGGCACCCAGCGGCGAGCCGTGCGAGCCAGACGTGCCGGCCTTCTTCGGCGCGCCATAACCGATGACGGTGCGGCAGGCGACCAGGACCGGCTTGTCGCCAAAGGTCTTAGCCTTGGTCAGCGCGGCGTCGATGGCTTCCGGGTTGTGGCCGTCGCACGACAGCACGGCCCAGCCGGCGGCTTCGAAACGCTTCAGCTGATCTTCCGAAGAGGACAGCGAAACCGGGCCGTCGATCGAGATCTGATTGTCGTCCCACAGCACGATCAGGCGGCCGAGCTTCAGATGGCCGGCCAGCGAGATGGCTTCCTGGCTAATGCCTTCCATCAGACAGCCGTCGCCGGCGATGACGTAGGTGTGGTGATCGACCAGCTTGTCGCCAAACTTGCCGTTCAAAATGCGTTCGGCCAGCGCAAAGCCGACCGAATTGCTGATGCCCTGGCCCAGCGGACCGGTGGTGGTTTCGATGCCGGCGGCATGGCCGAATTCCGGATGGCCAGCGGTCTTGGAGCCGAGCTGACGGAAATTCTTAATGTCGTCGATGGTGATATCTTCATAGCCGGTCAGATGCAGCAGGCTATAGATCAGCATCGAGCCGTGGCCGGCCGACAGGATGAAACGGTCGCGATCGGGCCAGCTCGGGTGGCGCGGATCATATTTCAGGTGGCGGGTGAACAGGACAGTTGCGACGTCCGCCATGCCCATCGGCATGCCGGGATGACCGGACTTGGCCTTCTCCACGGCATCCATGGAGAGGGCACGCACGGCATTCGCCATCTGCTTGGTCAGCGGAAGGTCGAGCTTGGGCAAAGTTTCGGACATCGGGTGCGGGCTTTCCTGTCGATAAAGTGTGGCCACCAGGAGCCTCAGCGTGGCTATAATCCCAGGGCGAAAAGTCGCGGGGACGATGGCGTCTGATATCTTCCTCGTCAACAGCATTGTCGGCAGAAGACTTGCCCGGTAGATATAGTAGGTATGAGCACTTCGGATCAGAACTATGCCCAGGCAGTCGGACGGTTGGAGGCAGCGGTGCAGCGCCTCGAATCGGCCATTCGCACGCGTCCTTCGGTCCCCCCGGAGGAACTGACCCGTCTTAGCGGCGCCCTGCGCGCGGCCGAGGACCAGAATTCCGCCCTGGTGGCGGCGAACCGCAAGGCGGCCGAACGGTTGGAATCGACCATCGGACGCCTGCGCGGCCTCTTGAACGGTTGAGGCAAGAAATGCCGGAACTCGATGTCCAAGTAAACGGACGCAACTATCGCGTCGCCTGCGGTCCTGGCGAAGAAGATCGCCTGCTGCGCCTTGCCGCCGATCTCGATCAGCGCGTCTCCGGTCTGGTGCGCAGCTTTGGTCAGGCGGGCGAAGGGCAGCTGCTGCTGGTCGCGGCGCTGCTGCTGGCGGATGAGCTGGACGAAGCCAAGGGCGCCGTCAAGCAGATCGCCGGCCTTGATGAACGCGCGAGTGAATCGCTGAACCAGCTTGCCGATCGGATCGAGCAGCTTGCAGAAAGCCTTGAGCACGCCTAAGTATGAGGGGCGGCGACTGCGCGGTTCGACAGGTAGCGCAATCCCCCTGGCCGATTCTCTTCCATTGGGAGCTGTCCCTGTCGGGATCCTGGTCCCGGTATATGGCGCCCACCTGCTTGATGCAGGCCTTGGAGGATGTCATACGCCATCGGCCGATGTGGTCGTCGCACTTTCCCCCGCCTCATGATTGACCTCGATATTGAGAAGGCCGCATTGAGGGCCAGCCTGCGCCAGCGCCGCAAGGCTGTCCCGGCCCCGCAACGGGACGCCGCGAGCGAGACGGTCGCCGAGCGTTTCACTGCCGGCCTCACCTCCACCTCTCTTTCTATCGCCGGCTATTGGCCGGAGGGCAGCGAGCTTGACCCGCGCCCGCTGATGCAGAGGCTCTTCGTGGCCGGGGCGACAATCGCCCTGCCGGTTGTGGCCGGGGCGGAGGCGCCGCTGCTGTTCCGGGCTTGGAAGCCGAATGATGTGCTGGTCGAGGGGCGGTTCGGGCTGGAGCCGTTGCGCGAGCGGCCGATCCTGATCCCCGATGTGCTGCTGGTTCCGCTGGTCGGGTTCGATGCCGATCTCTATCGCCTGGGCCAGGGCGGCGGCTTCTATGATCGTACCATGGCACTTTATCCCGCCTGCCGCCGCATCGGCCTGGCCTTCGCCTGTCAGGAAGTGCCCTTGATCCCGCGCGGTCCGTTCGATCTGCCGCTGCACGCCATCATCACCGAAAATGGCTTACTGGGAGATCTGATCGCGGCCTAACGGTCGGTCACGGCGAGTTTTGCGCCCAGGGCCACAAAGGCACCGGCAAAGCAGGCCCGCATCCAGAATAGAATCTTCGGGCGCGACAGGATCTGCCGGCGGACTGTGGCGGCGCAGATCCCATAGCCGGCGAAGATGACAAATGTCATGGCCATGAAGATGAGGCTCAGCCGGGTCATCTCCTGCCAGGCGGCGCTCTGCGTCGGATCGACGAACTGGGGCAGGAACGCGAAAAAGAAGATCGAGAGTTTCGGGTTCAGCAGATTGGCCAGCAGGCCGGCGATCAGAACTTGCCGCGCCGATTGCGGCGAGCCGTCGGTTTCGACCCGTAGGGCGCCATTCTCCCGCAAACTCTGCCAAGCCATATAGAGCAGATAGGAGACGCCGAGATATTTGACGATCTCGAAGGCAAGCGCGCTGGTATGTAGCAGGGCGGCAAGGCCGGTGATGGCGGCGACCATATGCGGCAGGATGCCCAGCGTGCAGGCTGCGGCGGCGATAATGGCGGCGCGCGATCCGCGCGTTAGGCCGGCCGCCAGGGTGAAGACGACGCCGGTCCCGGGCGAGGCGACGACGATCACGGATGTCAGAAGGAATTCCGGAGTCATGGCTGTTTGTCCTTGGAGGAGGGGCCGGTCACTGTGGGATCGGGCCCCGATCCCGGTCTTGGACGAAATTGCAGCCACACAGGTCGCTCAAAAATGCGGCAACCCGTCGCTTTGGCACTCATATCAACTTTACGTGCGCGTAAAGTTGGCTAGAGTGAATCGCGATGAAAAACTCCTACACCATTGCTGAGCTTTCGGCTGAATTCGGGGTTACGGCCCGGGCGATCCGTTTTTACGAGGATCGCGGCCTGATCGTGCCGACCCGCAAGGGCAACCGCCGGGTTTTCAGCCCGCGCGATCGGGTGCGCCTGCGCCTGATCTTGCGCGGCAAGCGGGTTGGCCTAACCCTGGACGAGATCCGAGAAGTCATCGATTTCTACGATGTCGGCCAGGATGAAATCGGCCAGATGCAGCTGCTGCTGGAGAAATTGCGTCATCGGCGCGAGGCCTTGCTGGCCCAGCGTCACGACATCGATGTGCTGCTCGATGCATTGGAGAGCCTGGAGGCCAATTGTACCGAGGGCTTGATCGCCCTGCGGGACGGTGGCAAACTGCCTCCTAAGTTGACGGTAACGTCAAGTTAGCGAGGCGGAAACTCCCGTCTCACTGGGAGGAAACATGACGCTAACGGAAAGTCTCGAGACAGAGGCTGCGGAGCGAGTGGCAACCATGATGGCCCAGCAGCCGTTTGTCGGCTGGATGGGCGTGCGGCTTTTGTCGGCTGCGCGCGGTGCCGTCGATCTCGAATTGCCCTATCGCGCGGACCTCACCCAGCAGAACGGATTTTTCCACGGCGGAATCGTCGGAACCCTTGCCGATATTTCGGGCGGGTTTGCTGCGACCAGCCTTGCGACCCACGACCAGAACGTCCTGACCGTCGAATATAAAATCAACATGATGACCCCTGCGGTCGGCGAGTGCCTGATCGGGCGCGGCCGGGTGTCGCGCGGGGGCAAGACGTTGGTCGTCACCAATATCGACATCTTTGCGGTCAAGGGTTGCGTCGAGAAACTCTGCGCAACCGCCCTCCAGACCTTGATGATCCTGCCTGCTGCGCAAGCCGCCTAAGTCTTCAAAGCGGCATCCAAGCCGCGATCCATTCCGAGGAAACGCCATGGCCGTCAACGAACTGCGGACGCTCAACCATAATCTCGGCGACGATCTGGAAATGCTGCGCGATAGCGTACGCCGCTTCGCCGCCGACCGGATCGCGCCCTTCGCCGCCGAGATCGACCAGAGCAACGAATTTCCCAATCATCTCTGGCGCGAGATGGGTGAACTCGGGATCCTCGGCATCACGGTGCCCGAGGAATATGGCGGCGCGGGCATGGGCTATTTTGCCCATGTGATCGCGATGGAAGAGATTAGCCGGGCATCGGCCTCGGTTGGCCTCAGCTACGGCGCTCATTCGAACCTTTGTGTGAATCAGATCAAGCTGAATGCCAATGAAGACCAGAAGCGCAAATATCTGCCCAAACTGATCTCTGGCGAGCATGTTGGGGCGCTGGCCATGTCCGAACCTGGCGCGGGCTCGGATGTCGTCTCGATGAAGCTCAAGGCCGAAAAGAGAGGCGATCATTATGTGCTGAACGGCAATAAGATGTGGATCACCAACGGGCCGGATGCCGACACGCTGGTGGTTTATGCCAAGACCGATCCGTCGGCTGGGCCCAAGGGCATCAGCGCCTTCCTCATTGAAAAGGGCATGACAGGTTTTTCGACCGCCCAGAAGCTCGACAAGATGGGCATGCGCGGCTCCAACACCTGCGAGCTGGTGTTCAGCGACTGCGAAGTGCCCGAAGAAAATTTGCTCGGCACGCTCGGCAAGGGCGTCAATGTCCTGATGTCGGGCCTGGATTTCGAACGCACGGTTCTGTCCGGCGGGCCGATCGGCATCATGCAGGCGTGCCTTGATGTCGTGATCCCCTATATCCATGACCGCAAGCAGTTCGGCCAGGCGATCGGCGAGTTCCAGCTGATGCAGGGTAAAATCGCCGACATGTATGTCGCGCTCTCCGCTGCGCGCTCCTACGTTTATGAGGTGGCGCGGGCCTGTGAGCGGGGCGAGGTCACCCGCCGGGACGCTGCCGGTTGCATCCTTTATTCGGCCGAAAAGGCGACCTGGATGGCATTGCAGGCGATCCAGGTGCTGGGCGGCAACGGCTATATCAATGAATTCCCGACCGGCCGTCTGTTGCGGGACGCCAAGCTCTATGAGATCGGCGCCGGCACCAGCGAGATCCGCCGCTGGCTGATCGGCCGCGAGATTTTTGGCGAGACGGCTTAAGGAGACAAACGATGGAAGATCCAATCGTCATCGTTGGCGCTGCCCGCACGGCGCTGGGCGGGTTCCAGGGGGAACTCTCCGGTCTGACATCGCCGATCCTCGGGGCCGTGGCCATCAAGGCGGCGCTCGGCGGTCTTGCGCCGGATCAAGTCGATGAAGCCCTGATGGGCTGCGTGCTGCCGGCCGGAGTCGGTCAGGCGCCGGCGCGTCAGGCGGCTCTGGGCGCGGGGCTGCCCGAGGCCGTGCCCTGTTCGACAATCTCCAAGGTCTGCGGATCGGGCATGAAGGCGGTGATGATCGGCCATGACGCGATCCTCGCGGGATCTGCCGGGATCGTGGTCGCGGGTGGCATGGAGAGCATGTCGAACGCGCCCTATCTGTTGGATAAGGCGCGCGGCGGCTATCGGTTGGGTCACGGCCGGGTGATCGACCATATGTTCCTCGATGGGCTCGAAGACGCCTACGATAAAGGTCGCCTGATGGGCACCTTCGCCGAGGATACCGCCCAGCATTACCAATTCACCCGTGAGGCTCAGGATGCTTTTGCTCTGGAGTCCCTGGCACGGTCGCAGAAGGCCCAGGAAGCCGGGGCTTTCCAAAAAGAGATCGCGGTGGTCGAGGTGAAGGGCCGAGGCGGCGCCGTTCAGATCCTGGTCGACGAACAGCCGCGCAGCGCCCGGCCGGAAAAGATCCCGACCTTGAAGCCGGCGTTTCGTGAAGGCGGGACGGTGACGGCGGCCAATTCCTCGTCGATCTCCGATGGGGCAGCCGCGCTGCTGCTGATGCGCCGGTCGGAGGCCGACAAACGTGGCCTGCCGATCCGGGCGATCATCCGGGGCCATGCCGGCCATGCCCAGGCGCCGGCCTGGTTCACGACGGCGCCGGTCGGGGCGATGAACAAGCTATTGGATCGCGTGGGCTGGAAAGCCGGTGACGTCGATCTCTATGAGGTGAACGAGGCCTTTGCCGTCGTCGCGATGGCGGCGATGAAGGAGCTCGATCTGCCGCACGACAAGGTGAATGTCCATGGCGGGGCCTGCGCACTCGGCCATCCGATCGGGGCCTCGGGCGCTCGCATCCTGGTGACGCTCCTGCATGCGCTTGAAACCTATGATCTGAAACGCGGCATGGCGTCGCTTTGCATTGGCGGCGGTGAAGCGACCGCCCTTGCCATCGAAAGGGTGAATTGATGAGTGGTACGGTTCTGATTGTCGGCGCCAGCCGGGGCATTGGTCTGGAGTTGGTCCGGCAGTATCGCGCCGCCGGACGGACGGTCATCGCGACCCATCGCAAGGAAAGCGATGCGGCGGCGATCAGCGAATTGGGCGCGACGCCTTACCGGATCGATGTGACCGAAGCCGACGCCCTGCCAGGCCTCGTCGATGTCGCCGAAGCTGCCAAGGTCGAGAGTGTGATCCTGGCCGCCGGCATTCTGCTGGAGCCAGATCGCACGATGGATCCCGGCCAGATGGACGAGGCGGTGTTCCTGGAATGCATGCGCGTCAATGCGCTGGCACCGATGCGCCTGATGTTCCAACTAGGCCATGTGCTGCCGCGCGGCGGCAAGATCGGGGTCATCTCCACCCGCATGGCCAGCAAGGAACTGTTGGTCAGCTTCAATACCATGGCCTATCGCGCGTCCAAGGCGGCGGTGAATATCGCGACCAAGGCAGCCTCGAACGCCTATGCCCCCAAGGGCGTCAGCATCTTCGCGATGCATCCGGGCTGGGTGAAGACGGATATGGGCGGCCAGGGGGCCGATATCACCGTGACCGAGTCGGCAGCCGGCATCATCCAGATTGTCGAGACGGCGGACGAGGCCACCAACGGCGGCTTCTTCAATTATACCGGCGAAGCGCTGCCATGGTGAAAATGGGGGGCCAGCTGACGGTGGACGGCCTGCATGATGGTATCGACCGATACCGGCACCAACAGGCATTCGCTGCAGCCGGCCTCCAACGCCGATTGGGCGGTTTCGGTCGAGGTAGCAAACCCCAGAAAATGGGTGTCGTGTTTCTGAGGACTGAAATTCTTGATCAGGTCCAGGAAACCGCTGTCCTGCCAACCTTCCAGCGCCAGCAGCACCAGATGGCCGGGGCCAGCCGCCGTCAGTTCGGCGGCGGCATTGATGATGCTGGTCAGCGGGACAGGCTGGCAGCCGTCCCGCTCCAGCAAGTCTCCATAAAGCACCAAATCGGCACGACGGGGCGACAGGACGAAGACCCGGCGTTTTGTAGCCCGGTTCATGGTCGTAATTCCCAGAGTGCAAAACAAGTTAACGATTTATACACCAATTCAAGAAACGGACAAGAAATAAGCCTGCAATTTAGTTATAATTTTAGTGTTGTGGTGGGCTGATACCATGATTCTGACTGAAACCCAGGGATTGATCCGAGAAACCGCGCAGAATTTCGCGTCAGAACAACTTGCGCCTTATGCAGCCGACTGGGACCGCACGCATAGATTCCCGGCCGAGGCCATCAAGGCAATGGGCGAGCTTGGTTTCCTCGGCATGCTGGTGCCCGAGGAATGGGGCGGCGCCGGCGTCGACCACGTCGCCTATGCCCTGGCGATCGAGGAAGTGGCGGTGGGCGATGGCGCCACCTCCACCATCATGTCGGTCCATAATTCGGTCGCCTGCATGCCGATCCTGAAATTCGGGACCGACGCGCAGAAGGAGAAATTTCTGCGACCGCTGGCCTCGGGCGCGGCGCTCGGCGCCTTCTGCCTGACCGAACCGCAGGCGGGTTCCGATGCGGCGGCCTTGAAGACAAGGGCGGTGCGCGACGGCGATCACTTCATCCTGAATGGCACCAAACAATTCATCACCAACGGTAAAAACGGGCAGATCGCCATCGTCTTCGCCGTGACCGATCCGGCCGCAGGCAAGAAGGGCATCAGCGCCTTCATCGTCCCGACGGATACGCCCGGCTGGCAGGTGGCCCGCTTGGAAGACAAACTCGGCCAGCGCTGCTCCGATACTGCCCAGATCGTGCTTGAGGATTGTCGGATTTCGGCCGATCAGATGCTGGGCGCGGAGGGCGAGGGCTATAAGGTCGCGCTCGCCAATCTTGAAGGCGGGCGCATCGGCATTGCCGCTCAGTCCGTCGGTATGGCGCGGGCGGCTTTTGAGGCGGCAGTGGCTTATGCCAAGGAACGCACCGCCTTCGGCAAGCCGATTTTCGAGCAGCAGGCAGTGAGCTTCCGGCTTGCGGATTGCGCCACCCAGATTGCGGCGGCACGCGGCTTGGTGCTGCAAGCGGCCGCCTTGCGCGATGCCCGAAGGCCGTGCCTGACCGAAGCGGCGATGGCCAAGCTGTTTGCGTCGGAGATGGCGGAGCGCGTCTGCTCGGCGGCGATCCAGACCTTCGGCGGTTATGGCTATGTGAATGATTTCCCGGTCGAGCGGATCTATCGCGATGTGCGGGTGACCCAGATCTATGAGGGCACCAGCGATATCCAACGCCTCGTCATCGCCCGGAGCCTCTGATGCAATTGCGCGCGATCAGCCAGGGGAGGGAGCCAGCGACCGGTTCGACCGGCCGCCGGCTATTCTCGTCAGGCCTTGCGCAGCCAATTCACCGTCGCGCCGACGGCTTCCTTCAGACGCTCGGCCTCGCCCGACAGGCGGCTGGCAGCGGCCAGTACGGTGCCCGAGGCGTCTTCATTGTCGGTCGCCCCCTGATTGACACCGACCATATGGCGAGCGACTTCGCGCGATCCGGCCGCCGCTTCCGCCACCGCGCGGGCAATCTCGGTGGTGGCCGCCGACTGCTGGGCGACCGCATTGGCGATCGCCGCCGCCGTGGTATCGAGCTTACCGATGCTGGCCGCGACGCCCTCGATCGCCGTGGTGGCATTGTCGGTTTCGTCCTGGATACCCCGGATGCGGTTCGCAATCTCTTCGGTCGCATTGGCGGTCTGGCCGGCGAGGTTTTTGACTTCCGAGGCGACAACGGCAAAGCCCTTGCCGGCCTCACCGGCGCGGGCTGCTTCGATGGTCGCGTTCAGGGCCAAGAGGTTGGTCTGGGCGGCGATATCGGCGATCAGGTCCAGCACGGTGCCGACGGCGGTGGCGGCTTCGGTCAGGCGATGCATGGTTTCGCCAGCCTTATTGGCTTCGACCACAGCTTCGCGGGCCAAGGTCGCGGCTTCCACCGTGCGGCTGTCGATCTCGCCGACGCTGGCGGTCAGCTGTTCGGCGGCGGCAGCGGCGGTTTCGACATTGACGCTGGTTTCTTCGGTCGCAGCGGCAACCGAGGTCGCGCGGGACGAGGTCTGACGTGCAATATCGCTCATGGTGCGGCTGGTTACGGTCAGATCCTGGCTTTCGCCCGACACCGCCTGGGCCAGCTGACCAAGGTCGGCTTCGAGACTATCGGCGAGGTCCTGCATGGTCTTGAGGCGGCTCGCTTCGGCGGCAGCGCGGATATTCTCCTGCTCAGCCCGCAGTTCGGCGACGGCCAAAGCATTGGTGCGGAAGACCGACAGGGCCGAGGCCATGGCGCCGATCTCGTCTGCTCGGCGTTCGGTAGTCAGCTGAAATTCCAGATCACCGCCGGCCAGCCGGTGCATGTCGGCCGTGATGCGGCGCAGCGGGCGCGAGATATCGCGGGCCAGATAAATGGTCCCGCCGAGGGTCAGCAGCGCCAGGATCAGCACGGCGATCTGGGTGCCGCCGGCACCGATGGCGACCGTCTTATGCAGCGGGGCCTCTATGGTGCGGCTGGCCTTGTCGATGGCGCCGACCGCATCGACCGCCGGCAGTTTGGCGGCAGCGGCGAGATCGTGGCAGCCTTGGATCGCGGCGTCGGTACCGATCGCCTTCATGGCCAAGCCCTCGACCCAGGTATTGAGGTCGGTGCAGGCAGCGGCCGCGGCGGCAACCGTGCGCAAGGGGACGCTGGCATCCCGGCCCTCGGCGACGGCGAGGCGCAGATCGCCCAGCGCCCGCAGGGTGTCGGCATGCAGTTTTTCATAGCGGGTCGCCTTTTCCAGCTCGTAGACGCCGACACTGGCGGTCACGGCGAGGACGGCGACGGCAATCATAATTGCCGCGAGTTTCTGCGGTATCGTCATAGCTTGGCGGCTCCTGCAACGGGGGCTGGGCAAGGTGAAATAAGAATGAAGGAGGGCGTGTCATGACCAGAGGTGGACCGGTCGAGTTCTATTTCGATTTTTCCTCGCCCTTTAGTTTCCTGGCGAGCCATCGCATCGACGGCATTGCCCAGAAACACGGGCGGACGGTGACCTGGCGCCCGATCTTGCTCGGCGCAGTCTTCAAGGAAATCGGCACGGTGCCGAACGCCAGCCAGGATCGGAAATGGCCCTATTGTCTGCGTGATCTGAAGCGGTTCGCGCGGCTGCATAATGTGCCGTTTGTCCTGCCCGAACCTTTCCCCTTCTCCGGGCTTCAGGCGAGCCGCGCCTTCTATTGGATCGAGGCCGAAGACCCGGCTAAGGCGCGAGCCTTTGCCCATGCGATCTTCGATGCGGCCTTCACCCAAGGGCGCGATGTCTCTCTGCCCGGTACGGTCGCCGCGATCGCCCAGGAAAAGCTGGGCATCCCGCCCGAGACGATCCTGGCGGCGGTGGCCGATGAACACATCAAGGAACGGCTGCGCATCGAAACCGAAACCGCCTCGGCCAAAGGCGTGTTCGGGGCGCCCTTCTTCTTTGTCGATGGCGAGCCCTTCTGGGGCAACGACCGCGTAGCTGAAGTCGACGCCTGGTTGCAATCCGGCGGCTGGTAAGAAAGACGAAACCCCTATGACCATCATCCGCAGCGCCCTCGATCCGCGATCCGACCTATTCCAGTCCAACGCGGGCGCCATGCGCTCGCTCGTTGCCGATCTCAAGGCCCAAGTGGCCAAGATCGCCGACGGCGGCGGGGAGGCGGCCCGCGAAAAACACGTGAAGCGCGGCAAGCTTTTACCGCGCGACCGTATCCGCACTTTGCTCGACGTCGGCTCGCCGTTCCTTGAGCTAAGTCAATTGGCCGCGACAAATATGTATGAGAATGCGGTTCCGGCCGGCGGCATCATCACCGGCATCGGGCGGGTCGCGGGGCGCGAGGTGATGGTGGTCGCCAATGACGCCACGGTGAAGGGCGGCACCTATTATCCGATCACGGTGAAGAAACATCTGCGGGCGCAGGAAATCGCCAAGCAGAACCGTCTTCCGTGCCTCTATCTCGTCGATAGCGGCGGTGCGAACCTGCCCAACCAGGACGAGGTCTTCCCTGACCGCGATCACTTTGGCCGGATCTTCTTCAATCAGGCCAGTATGTCGGCGCTCGGGATCCCTCAGGTCGCGGTGGTGATGGGCTCCTGCACGGCGGGCGGCGCCTATGTGCCGGCCATGTCCGACGAAAGCATCATCGTCAAAGGCCAGGGCACCATCTTCCTCGGCGGCCCACCCCTGGTGAAGGCCGCGACCGGCGAAGTCGTGACGGCCGAGGATCTGGGCGGCGCAGACGTCCATACCCGAACCTCGGGCGTCGCCGATCATTACGCGCTGAACGATGCCCATGCCCTGGGCATCGCCCGCAAGATCGTCGGCAATCTCAATCGCGTGAAACGGCACGAGCTTGATCTCCGCGCGCCGCGCGCCCCGCTTTACGATTCGAGTGAACTTTACGGTGTGGTAAATGCCGATCTGAAGAAGCCCTATGACGTGCGCGAGGTGATCGCCCGCATCGTCGATGGCTCGGAACTCGATGAATTCAAGGCGAACTATGGGACCACCCTGGTCACCGGCTTTGCCCATATCTTCGGATATCCCGTCGGTATCGTCGCCAATAACGGTATCCTCTTTTCCGAAAGCGCCTTGAAGGGTGCCCATTTCATCGAGCTGTGTAATCAGCGCGGCATTCCACTGGTGTTCCTGCAGAACATCACCGGCTTCATGGTTGGCCGGAAATATGAGAGCGGCGGCATCGCCAAGGATGGCGCCAAGATGGTGACCGCCGTCTCCTGCGCCACCGTGCCGAAATTCACCGTGGTGATCGGCAATAGCTTTGGCGCCGGCAATTACGGTATGTGCGGTCGGGCGTTCGATCCGCGGTTCCTCTGGATGTGGCCGAATTCCCGCATCTCCGTCATGGGCGGCGAGCAGGCGGCCGGGGTGCTGGGCACCGTGCGGCGCGACGGCATCGAGCTCAAAGGCGGCATCTGGTCGGCCGAAGACGAAGAAGCCTTCAAGGCCCCGATCCGCGCGCAATATGAGGAACAGGGCCATCCCTATTATTCTTCGGCGCGCCTGTGGGACGACGGCATCATCGATCCGGCCGATACCCGCATGGTCTTAGGACTGGCCTTGTCCGCCACCCTCAATGCGCCGGTGGAGCCTGTCTCCTACGGCGTCTTCCGGATGTGAGGGCGGGATGGATTCCTTTTCACCGTCATCCCGGGACTTGATCCCGGGATCTCCTCCGGGGGCGTTTCCACGCGGCCTCGGCAGGATTGGACAATCTCTCGGAGGAGATCCCGGTGTCGAGCACCGGGATGACGAAGTTGTTGGGGGCAAGGCAGCATGACCCACACTCTTCTTTATAAGGTGGAGGAGGGTATGGCCCGGCTGACGCTCAATCGGCCGGAGATCCATAACGCCTTCGACGATGCGCTGATCCTCAAGCTCACCGAGGCTATCGAGCGCGCCTCAGCCGATCCCGCCGTGCGGGTGATCGTCTTAGCGGGCGAGGGGGCGAGTTTTTCGGCAGGCGGCGATCTCAATTGGATGCGCCGGATGGCGGGCTATAGCCACGCGGAAAACCTCGCCGATGCCCGCGCGCTCGCCAAACTGATGTCGACGCTCGATCAATGCCCGAAACCCACCATCGCCCGTGTGCATGGTTCGGCCTTTGCCGGCGGCCTCGGTCTTGTCGCCTGCTGCGATATCGCGATTGCGGTGCCCGAGGCCCTGTTTGCCGTCACCGAGGTACGCCTGGGTCTAATGCCGGCGGTGATCTCGCCCTATCTCATCCGCGCGATGGGCGCCCGCGAGGCCCGGCGCTGGTTCCTGACCGCCGGCCGGTTCGATGCCACGGAAGCGTTACGTCTCGGCCTTGTTCATGCCGTGGTTCCGGGTGAAAAACTCGACGAGACCGTCGCGGCCGAGATCAAGGCGCTGAAGGCGGGCGGGCCGGACGCGCTGGCGGCAGCCAAGGATTTGATTGCGCTTGCCTCTCGCCCGCTCGACGCAAGCCTGATAGACGAGACGGCACAACGCATTGCGGTCCGGCGGGCCAGCGCGGAGGGGAGGGACGGGGTTGCCGCCTTCCTCGATAAGCGCAAACCCGGCTGGGTCGCTTAAGAAAAGGAAGCCCGCCGCCATGAGCCGTGTCGCCCCCGAACATATCCGCCGCTGGATCGCCGATTGCCACCTGCCGCTGTTGCGCGGGCGCTTGGCCGATCGCACCCATGGTGGTTTTTTCGAGCGGCTGAAGCCCGATGGCTGGCCCGACGATCTCGGCACCAAGCGCACGGTGGTCGAAACCCGCCAGCTTTATAGCCATGCGATGGGGATGGAGAGCGACCTTGCGCCCCATGATGCCCCGGCGCGCCATGCCCTGCAGTTCATCATCACCCGCGCGCGCGATCAGGAACAGGGCGGCTGGTTCTTCTCGGTCAAGGACGACGGCACACCGGCCGATACGGACAAGCCGGCCTATACCCAGGCCTTCGCCCTCTTCGCCCTGGCCTATGCATCCCGCGTGCTGCATGTCGAATGGGCGCTCGACGTTGCCGACGATCTGATCGAGCTGATGGACGAGAAGATGAAGCACCCGGCCGGGGGCTATCATTCCCTGGTGACGAAGGACTGGCAGGTGAAGCCGGACTTCCTGCGCCAGAACCCGCATATGCATCTGCTGGAAGCCTATATGGCCCTGCATGAAGCCGATCCCCGCCCGCACTATCGTGCGCATGCCGAAATGGTGATGGATCTCTTCAAGACGAAGTTCTTCCAGGAGGATAGCCACACCCTCGTCGAATATTTCGACCAGGAGTGGAAGCCGGATGCCAAGGAAGGTCACCGGATCGAACCCGGCCATCATTTCGAATGGGTCTGGCTGCTGCATCGCTATGCCAAGCTATTTGGCGATAAGAGCGTGTTGCCCTATGCCGAAAAGCTCTTCGACTTTGGGATCAAACACGGCGTCGATAAGACCTTCGGCGGCGTCTATGACGAAGTGAACCAGCAGGGCGAAATCCTGCTTTCGACGAAGCGCGCCTGGGTGCAGACCGAATATACTAAGGCCTGGGTCGCCCGCGTCGAAGACGGGGTGGGCGATGAAGACGCCAACCGCGCCGGCCTCGCGAAATCGCTCGAGACCATGTTCACCTATTATCTGCTGCCCGACGGGCGCTGGCGCGAACATCTCGCCAAGGATCTTCTGACCATCACCAACGACCGCATGCCCGGTTCGACCAGCTATCACGTGCTGCTGGCCCTGGCCGAGGCGCTGCGCGTCCTAAAATAAAAGAAACCCCGGGGAGGGGACCCATGAACCGTCGCATCGCCACTCTGCTGATCGCCAATCGCGGCGAAATCGCCTGCCGGGTCATAAAGACCGCCCGGCGCCTCGGAATCAGGACCGTCGCGGTCTATTCCGATGCCGATGCGAAATCCGCCCATGTGGCGGCAGCCGATGTGGCGGTTCGCCTGGGTCCCGCTCCGGCGCGCGAAAGCTACCTGCGGATCGACGCGATCATCCAGGCGGCCAAGGATACAGGCGTCGATGCGATCCATCCGGGCTATGGGTTCCTCTCGGAAAATGCCGAGTTCGCCGATGCCTGCGCTGCGGCCGGGATCCTCTTTGTCGGACCGCCGGCTTCGGCGATCCGCGCCATGGGCTCGAAATCCGCCGCCAAGACTTTGATGGAAAAGGCCACGGTGCCGCTGGTCCCCGGCTATCACGGCGACACTCAGGATGTTGCCTTCCTGCAAAAGGAAGCCGACCGGATTGGCTACCCCGTCCTGATCAAGGCCTCGGCCGGCGGTGGTGGCAAGGGCATGAAGATCGTGTCTGCGGCCGCCGACTTCGCCGATCAACTGGCATCGGCCCAGCGCGAGGCCCAGGCATCCTTTGGCGATTCGAAGGTGCTGGTCGAAAAATACCTCACCCGCCCGCGCCATATCGAAGTCCAGGTCTTTGCCGACTCGTACGGCGAGTGCGTTTACCTCTTTGAGCGCGACTGTTCGATCCAGCGCCGCCATCAGAAGGTCGTCGAGGAAGCCCCCGCACCCGGCATGACGCTGGAGCGCCGCGCTGCCATGGGCAAGGCCGCCTGCGATGCCGCCAAGGCCGTCGGTTACGTCGGTGCCGGCACGGTCGAGTTCATCGCCGAAGGCGACGGCTTTTATTTCATGGAAATGAACACCCGCCTGCAGGTCGAACATCCGGTGACCGAAGCCATCACCGGGCAGGATCTGGTCGAATGGCAAATCCGGGTGGCCGAAGGCGCGCCGCTGCCGCTGACCCAGGATCAATTAGTCCTGAAAGGCCATGCGGTGGAAGTCCGGCTTTATGCGGAAGATCCGCAGAAAGATTTCCTGCCCCAGACCGGGCGTCTCGCCCATCTGCGCCTACCCGAACACCTGCCCGGCGTGCGGGTCGATAGCGGCGTGCGCACCGGCGATTCTGTCTCGATCCATTATGATCCGATGATCGCCAAGGTGATCGCCGAAGGCGCAACCCGCGACGAGGCGATCCGCCGGCTCTCGGCAGCCCTCGGGGCGACCGAAGTCGTCGGCCTCACTACCAACCGCACCTTCCTCAAGGCCATCATCGATCATCCGGCCTTTGCCGATGCCGATCTCGATACCGGTTTCATCGAACGCTACCGCACCGATCTGCTGCCTGCGCCGCAGCCGGCCGATGATCTGATGCTCGGGATTGCGGCCCTCGCCTTGGTCGAACAGGCGCGCGCCGAAGCGGCGGCCCATTTTACCGGCACCAGCGATCCGCACAGCCCCTGGGCGGCCACCACCGGTTGGCGCCTCAATCGCGATGCCTTCAATGATCTGCATCTGATCGATGGCGAGCATCCCTTGACCGTGCGGGCGCATTTTGTCGGGGGTGACATGTCTCTCGATCTGCCGCGCGGCCGCACCCCGGTCTTTGGCACCCTGGAAACCGATGGCCGGTTGGCCGCCCAGATCGGTGATCGGAGTGTCTCCGCCCATGCCTTCCGCGAAGGCGCGACGCTGACCGTTCAGGCCGATGGGCGCCAGCATCGTTTCACCGTGATCGATCCGCGCGACCATAGTGACGTCGATACCGGCGGCGCCGGCAAGCTGACCGCGCCGATGCCGGGCAAGGTCGTCGCCGTGAAGGTCGATGAAGGTCAGAGCGTCAAGAAGGGCCAGCCGCTGATGGTGGTCGAAGCCATGAAGATGGAGCATACGATCGCCGCCCCGCGCGACGGGGTGGTGCAGACCATCCGCTTTGCCGCGGGCGATCTGGTCGATGATGGCGCCGAGCTTTTGACCTTCGAAGCGGTGGAGGCCTAGACCATGGCGTTGCCCGCATCGGTCAAGATCGTCGAAGTCGGCCCACGCGACGGGTTGCAGAACGAAAGCCGCCTGGTCTCGCCGGGCGCCAAGATCGCTCTCATCGATGGCCTCGCCGCGACCGGCCTGCGCACGGTCGAAAGCGGTGCCTTCGTGTCCCCGAAGTGGGTCCCCCAGATGGCGGGCACAGCCGAGGTGCTGGCCGGCATCCGTGCGCGCCCCGGGGTCTCCTATCCCGTACTGGTGCCCAACATGAAGGGGTTCGAGGGCGCGCTGGCCTCGGGCGCCAAGGAGATCGCCGTCTTCGGTGCGGCCTCGGAATCCTTCAGCCAGAAGAACATCAATTGCTCGATCGCCGAAAGCTTGGAGCGTTTCGCCCCGGTGCTGGAAGCGGCCTTGGCCCACGACATCAAAGTGCGCGGCTACGTCTCCTGCGTGCTCGGCTGTCCCTATCAGGGCGATGTGCCGGTGTCGGAAGTGGTGCGCGTCTCGAAGGCGCTGGCCGACATGGGCTGTTACGAAGTCTCGCTCGGCGATACCATCGGCGTCGGCACGCCGGTGAAGGCCCGCGCCATGGCCGCGGCGGTGGCCGACGCGATCGGCCTCGATAAGACGGCGATCCATTTCCACGATACCTATGGCCAGGCGCTCGCCAATATCCTCGCCTGCCTGGAGATTGGCATCTCGACTCTTGATAGCGCGGTCGCGGGCCTCGGTGGCTGTCCCTATGCCAAGGGCGCCAGCGGCAATGTTGCGAGTGAGGATGTCGTCTATATGCTGAACGGCATGGGCATCGAGACCGGGGTGAACCTCGATCTCCTCGCGGCAGTCGGCCGGGTCATCTCCGAAGCGCTTGACCGGCCGCCGGCCTCCAAGGTCGCGCTGGCCCTGGCCGCCAAACTGGCCGAGGTAAGCTAAGCTTCTGCTTCCTGGTAAAGCCTGCAATTGCAAATATGCGCATGCAGGCGGATAGTTATCCAGGATAGAGCGAGAGTGGAGAGGGAGATGACCAGGGCATGGCGTCTGGCGATAGCCCTCTTTTTAGCTTTAAGCGGCCGCGCCTTTGCGCTGGATCTCGTCTCCGGTCCAGGCTACGCGCCTTTCGCCGATCCTGATCTCCCGGAAGGCGGGATGCTGAGCGACGTGGTCCGCAAGGCCTATGCCGGCATCGGAGTATCGGCGAGCATCACGTTTCTGCCCTGGAAGCGCGCTTATACTGATGCCGCCGAAGGGCGCTATACCGCGACCTTCCCCTATATCCTGACCGACGAGCGGGCGCGCGATTTCCTCTTTTCCGAGCCGCTTTATATCGTGAAGCGGCGGGTCTATCTCAGCGCCCTCACCGGGATGCGGTATAATGGTCTGGAGGATCTCAAGGGCCGGACTGGCTGCATGGAGATCGGCAGCGCGCTCCCGAATGAGGTCGAGGCAATGATCCAGCAGGGGGCGGTGCGGGCGGAACGGCCGCCCGATCTGCAAAGCTGCGCTCGGATGCTAGCCATGGGGCGGGCTGATTTTTTTATCATCAATGAACTGGCCGCCAATGACTTCATCCGTAAGTCCGGGGTGCCGAAGGACGCGATCCAGGTGGTCGAGAAGCCTTATGGTGAAACGGGGCAACATCTGCTGATCTCCCGCCGCCTGCCGGG